>Ga0160473_100003_pt1 | contig 420488 bp, 354 predicted proteins | sample HID1975I_E11MG_FD_108217 | JGI IMG/M metagenome (GOLD analysis project Ga0160473, IMG submission 108217) | Enriched soil microbial communities from UW Madison campus, WI, USA - HID1975I_E11 MG | ecosystem: Environmental > Terrestrial > Soil > Unclassified | place: USA: Madison, Wisconsin...
ACCGGATGACAAGGGCTGGACGCCAGGGATGGCGGACAGAGGCGAAGCGAGACAGGATGTCGAGTTGAGCCGACCGCAGGCAGGAGGTCGTGAGGTGAGCGTAGTGCGAAGCACCGATTTCGTCGCGGGGCCGCGGGGATTGACAAGGGGGTGCGGTGACCCCCTTGTCACGTTCACGTGCTGTGAAGCTATTATAATCTGCTGAACATAAAGTGAACGGAACAGCCCTCAATACTTAACTGACCAGCATTACAACTTACGTTGCCGTTTTGCTTTTACCTCGCCTTACCCGGCCAACAACATTACTGCTATTTACTCAAATCCAGCTGATAAATGGCGAAACCGATCTCATCGGTTGCCACCTGTTTCATTGGATACTGCGCCTTCTCTTTGATAAATGCCGCCGCTTTTTCCGTTGGCGCAGTCTCAAAGCGAATATCCAGCTTCACCTTGCTTGCGATCGGTGCCAGTCGCCAGTTGTTGTCTGCGGCCGGATGGATTTCACCCGCCTTTTTCGACTGCTCGCCGATCCACGCTGCCAGCACCGAGCGGTTCTCATCCGGGGAGGCAAACGCGATATGGCTGTCGCCGGTCCCGGCAAACTTGCCGCCGTAGGCGCGGTAGTTGTTGGTCGCGACCAGGAAGGTGGCCTTCATATCGATGGGCTTGCCGTTAAAGGTCAGGTTCTTGATACGTTCTGCCTGTGCATTCACAATCTGGCATTCGCCGTCGTATTTCGCCGGCTGCGAGACATCAATCTGGTAGTCCACGCCGTCAATCACGTCGAAGTTATAGGTGCGGAACCCGTCCCAGTTAATCAGCGACTGCGGCTGAGTGCTGGTCACATCGATCTGGTTGAACTGCCCGGCAGAACACTCCAGCCACTCCTTCACTTCCTGGCCCGTGGCTTTCACCACTACCAGCGTGTTCGGATAGAGATACAGATCGGCGGCGTTACGGAAGGTGAGCTGGCCTTTTTCCACTTCAACGTAACTGGCCGGATCGTTCTTGCGTCCGCCCACTTTAAACGGCGCGGCGGCAGACAGCACCGGCAGTTTGGCCAGATCCGGGTCGCCCTGAATAAAGCGTTCCACGTAGGCTTTCTGCGCCATGTTCACCACCTGCACGGTGGGATCGTCCTGCACCAGCGACAGGTAGCTGTACATGTTATCCGAGGACTTGCCGATCGGTTTGCTGACAAACTCGCGGGTGGCATCGTGATCGTGCTTCAGCACCTCAACGATTTTTTTATCTTCACCGACCAGCGCCTTTTTGGCGGCCAGATCGTAAATCGGGCGGGCTTCAGCTTTGGACTGCGCCACCTGCCATTTGCCGCCATCGTTATTCAGCACCAGGTCGACCACCCCAAGATGATCGCCCCACATGCCAGGCATCACGGCGGGCACGCCGTTCAGCGTCCCTTTGGCAATGTCGGCGCCTTTGATGCTGGCGAAATCTTTGCCCGGGAACACCGCATGGGCGTGGCCGAAGAGAATGGCGTCCACACCTTTCACTTCGCTCAGATAGTAAACCGAGTTCTCCGCCATCGCCTGATAGGGATCGGCAGACAGGCCGGAATGTGCCACCACCACCACCAGGTCGGCACCTTTCTCGCGCATTTCCGGCACATATTTGCGTGCGGTTTCGGTTATGTCGTTAACGGTGACTTTGCCCTCGAGGTTCTTTTTATCCCAGGTCATGATTTGCGGCGGGACAAAACCGATATAGCCAATTTTCAGCGTCTGCGGCTTACCGTCCTGATCCACAACCGACGTCTCTTTGATCAGATAGGGCGTGAACAGCGGCTTCTGGGTCTTCACATCAATGATGTTGGCGTTGACGTAGGGGAACTTCGCCCCGGCCAGCGCCATATGCAGGTAGTCCAGCCCGTAGTTAAACTCATGATTCCCGAGGTTGCCGACCGCGTAATCCAGGGTATTCAGCGCCTTATAGACCGGGTGAATGTCGCCTTTTTTCAACCCCTTCGCCGCCATGTAATCGCCAAGCGGACTGCCCTGAATTAAGTCACCATTGTCCACCAGCACGCTGTTTTTCACTTCACCACGGGCAGCGTTAATCAGGCTGGCGGTGCGTACCAGGCCGAATTTTTCCGTCGGGGCATCTTTGTAGTAGTCAAAGTCCATCATATTGCTGTGCAGGTCGGTGGTTTCGAGAATGCGAAGATCCACCGTCGCTGCCTGTACGCTCGCTGCAATCAGCGTCGCCAGGAGCGTTGCGCTAAACTTAATCATCTGAGGAGTCCTTTTTTCGATCCAGGCCACAAAAGAATATGTATGTATATTGTTTTGCTTACAGAACTGTGAATCCTGCCAGAAAAATTGACCATGAAACCGGAATTGCTTCACAGATAGCGGATTTATGCCCAATGCGATATAAATAAAACAAAGAGTTATACCCACTGTTACACGTAAAGAGGTGGAGAATGTTAGATAAAATTTGTCAGCTCGCACGGGATGCGGGCGATGCCATTATGCAGGTCTACGATGGTAAACTCCCGATGGACGTCATTCGTAAAGTTGATGACTCCCCGGTTACCGCGGCCGATCTCGCGGCGCATGGGGTGATCCTGCAAGGCCTGCAGGCGCTGACGCCCGATATTCCGGTGCTCTCCGAAGAGGATCCGCAGTCGTGGGAGGTGCGCCAGCACTGGCAACGCTACTGGCTGGTGGATCCGCTGGATGGCACCAAGGAGTTCATCAAGCGCAACGGTGAATTCACCGTCAATATTGCCCTGATTGAAAAGGGCAAAGCGGTGCTGGGCGTGGTGTATGCACCGGTGCTGAAGGTGATGTACAGCGCTGCCGACGGTAAAGCCTGGAAAGAAGAGTGCAGCGTGCGTAAGCAAATCCGGGTGCGCGATGCCCGTCCGCCGCTGGTGGTGATCAGCCGTTCGCATTCCGACAACGAACTGCAGGAGTACCTGCATCAACTGGGCGAACACCAGACCACCTCAATCGGTTCGTCGCTGAAATTCTGCCTGGTGGCGGAAGGGCAGGCGCAACTCTACCCGCGTTTTGGGCCCACCAATGTCTGGGATACCGCGGCGGGCCATGCGGTCGCCGCCGCCGCCGGGGCGCATGTTCACGACTGGCAGGGCAAGCCGCTCGACTATACCCCGCGTGAATCCTTCCTCAACCCCGGCTTCCGGGTTTCGCTTTACTGACCGAGCAGCTTGTGCAGCAGGGCCGTTACCTGCTGCACCTCTTCTTTCGTCAGCGCACCGTCTTTCGCCCACTGCACGCGGCCCTCTTTATCCAGCACCGCAACGGCGGAACTCTCTTCTTCCAGCTGCCACGCACCCCGTGCCGTCCCGTTGCTATCGACAATAATCTGCGACCATGGATAGAGCTTTTTATTGCTCTCCAGGCTGTTGCGCACAAACATGCCGGAGCCTGGAATCGCATCATCGGTATTCACAATGGTGGTGGTCTGGTAGCGGTCATGCGGCAATTTTGCTGCCTTGATCGCTTCTATCAGGGTTGCATTTTTCTCTTTTGCCGACGAGCGACCGGCAATATGTAGAATCACTCGCACTTTGCCTGCGAGCTGCGCACTATTCCAGGTTTTGTAGCTAAACTCATTATTGTCGAGGATCAATTCTCCCCGGTCGGCGATGCCCACCGGCGGCACACGTTGTCCCTTCTCAAAACTATGTGCGGAGGCCATCAGTGGCAGCATCAGGCAAGCTGTTGCCAGAATGTTACGTAAAGTCATGGTGTTTCCTTATAATGTGCAGGTGATCCGACCACTTGGTCATGCACTTTAATCATAAGTGCGATCAATGTTCTTTACCCGCAATCCCGGTGCCAGAATGCGGAGGAACGCACATAACGGTACAAAAACGATGGCTTATACTGCCTGCAGATAACCATTACAAAGAAAATTCTGATTAATTGTCATCAAAAGGTAAATAAACTTATGCACACTGGGTATCACCGGGTTACTGGTCTATAGTCATTGGGCAACAAAATTTGCGCTCCAGAAAGTCGGCCCAATTGTGGCGCTGCAAGAGCGTATGATTCGCAGGAGACAAAAGAATGAAAATTTTCCAACGATACAACCCGCTTCAGGTGGCGAAGTACGTAAAAATCCTGTTCCGTGGACGGTTGTATATCAAGGATGTTGGCGCTTTTGAGTTTGATAAGGGCAAGATCCTTCTGCCGAAGGTGAAGGATAAGCAGCACTTTTCTGTGATGTCCGAAGTCAATCGTCAGGTAATGCGTCTGCAAACTGAGATGGCTTAATCAACGTGCTATGCAGTAAGTAAAACGGCTCCCGATGGGAGCCGTTAATGTTTGTGGCTTAAGCCGATGCGTTCTCTTGCGCGTCCGGCAGTCTCGGCACCAGCACCGTCGGCTTGCTGTCGATGCGCGTCACCAGCAGCTGGTCGATGCGGTAGTTATCAATATCCACCACTTCAAACTTGTAGCCGGAAAACTTCACCGAATCGGTGCGTTTCGGGATCTTACGCAGCATAAACATCATAAAGCCGCCGATGGTCTCGTAGTTACCGGACTGCGGGAACTCGTCGATGTCCAGCACGCGCATCACGTCGTCGATTGGCGTACCGCCGTCGATCAGCCATGAGTTCTCGTCGCGGGCCACTATCTGTTCTTCCAGACCCTGGCCGACCAGGTCGCCCATCAGAGTCGTCATCACATCATTAAGGGTGATGATGCCCACCACCAGCGCGTATTCGTTCATGATTACCGCAAAATCTTCCCCTGCGGTTTTAAAACTTTCCAGCGCTTCGGAGAGGGTCAAGGTGTCCGGCACAATCAGCGTATTGCGGATCTGCACGCCGCTGCTCAGGGCCAGGCTCTGATTGGCCAGCACGCGATTCAGCAGGTCTTTGGAGTCCACGTAGCCGATGATGTGGTCGATATCATCCTTACACACCAGGAACTTGGAGTGCGGATGCTGGGCGACCTTGTTCTTCAGGCTCTGCTCGTCTTCGTTGAGATCGAACCAGATGACGTTTTCGCGCGAGGTCATCGACGACGGCACGGTACGGGATTCCAGTTCAAACACGTTCTCGATCAGCTCATGCTCCTGCTTACGCAGCACGCCTGCCAGCGCACCGGCTTCAAACACGGCATAGACATCATCAGAGGTGATGTCGTCTTTACGCACCATCGGCAGCTTAAACAGGCGGAAAATCATATTCGCCAGGCCATTGAAGAACCACACCAGCGGGCGGAACACGAACAGGCAGAAGCGCATCGGGTTGATGATACGCAAAGCCACGGCTTCGGGCGCAATCATACCGATGCGTTTCGGGGTCAAATCTGCAAACAGGATGAACAGGCTGGTCACCAGCGTAAACGAGAGAATAAAGCTCAGCTGTTCGGAGAGTTCAGGTGAGAAGTAGCTAGCGAACAGGCTGTAAAACACCGGAGAGAACGCCGCATCACCGACGATACCGCCGAGAATGGCGACCGCGTTAAGGCCAATTTGCACCACGGTAAAGAACATACCGGGGTTTTCCTGCATTTTCAGGACGCGTTGTGCATTGATATCGCCATCATCGGCGAGCAGCTTAAGTTTGATTTTACGCGACGCAGCCAGTGAAATTTCTGAAATTGAGAAAAATGCACTCACCGCAATCAGACAAAGTATTACTAAAATACTGTTTAACATAGTTTATCCGGCTTCTCGCCAGATCCTCGGAAGGGAAGTTAATTACATTTGTGTGAAGACACATTGAACACCCGCTCGTAGCGTTGAGCCGGTTATTTCAGCGGGTAGTATAGCGTAACGAACTGTAAAGCCGCCAGAGATCGCTTTTTGACCCGATCCGGCCGGGAAGGGCGGGGTCGGGTCTGGGTGTTTCTCGCTTATGCCAGCTGAGGTGGCAGGCAAACGCCAATGCCGCCGATGCCGCAGTAGCCGTACGGATTTTTGTGCAGATACTGCTGGTGATCGTCCTCGGCATAGTAGAACGGCAGCGCGGTGGCGATTTCGGTCGTCACCTGGCGATCGTCATGGGCGGCGTGCATCGCCTGCTGGAAGCGCGCCAGGCTTGCGCGGGCGGCACTCTCCTGCTCAGGCGTCAGGGGGTAGATCGCTGAGCGGTACTGGGTGCCGTGGTCATTGCCCTGACGCATACCCTGCGCCGGGTCGTGATTTTCCCAGAATACCTGCAGCAGCTGCTCGTAGCTGATAAGGTTCGGGTCATACACTACGCGTACCGCCTCGGCATGACCGGTCTGGCCAGAGCACACTTCGCGGTAGGTCGGATTGGGCGTATAGCCGCCGGTGTAGCCTGCAGCCGTGCTGTAAACGCCCGGCAGCTGCCAGTAGAGACGCTCCACGCCCCAGAAGCAGCCCATCGCGAACAGAGCGATTTCCATGCCGTCCGGTACGTTGGTCATGGAGTGATTATTGACGGCGTGCAGAGTGGCGACTGGCATAGGGGTATTTCGTCCCGGTAATGCATCCGCCTGAGCAACAAGGTGTTTTTTATCGAATAAACTCACGGTGAGGCCTCCGGGGTGGTGATGTTTGGGTTAAGGTTGTCACGAAGCGTTTAATTGAACACAATAAACGCGGTGAATGAGTCTAGATTTAAACATAAGAAATATTAGGTTGTTTAACCAATTTTCAACCCGTGAATTGGGTTTTGGGCATTATGCCGTGATACGCCGCGGAGCGGCACTTCAAATGCTTCCAGGGGTGGAAACAAGGATATTCAGGAGAAAACGTGCCAAAAATCCGCCAGTTATGTTTGGTCAGTTTATTGCTGACAAGCGGAGTCGCCAGCGCGGCGAATGTTCGTTTGCAGGTTGAGGGGTTATCCGGGGCGCTGGAAAAAAACGTACGCGCGCAGCTGTCCACGATCCAGAGCGATGAAGTTACGCCGGACCGGCGCTTTCGCGCGCGCGTAGATGATGCGATTCGCGGCGGTTTAAAGGCGCTCGGCTACTACGACCCGACCATCGACTTCGAATTACGTCCGCCGCCGGCCAAAGGGCGGCAGGTGTTGATTGCCCGCGTCAAGCCGGGCGAGCCGGTACTGATTGGCGGCACCGATGTGGTGCTGCGCGGTGGGGCGCGTACCGATCGTGACTACCTCGATCTGCTGCATGACCGCCCGAAGAACGGCACCGTACTGAATCACAGCGACTACGACGGCTTCAAAAAAGATCTGACCCGCGTGGCGCTGCGCAAAGGCTATTTCGACAGCCAGTTCAATAAAAGCCAGCTCGGGGTCTCCCTCGAAAGACGCCAGGCGTTCTGGGATATCGACTACGACAGCGGCGAGCGCTACCGCTTTGGCGACGTCACCTTTGAAGGCTCGCAAATTCGTGATGAATACCTGCAGAACCTGATCCCCTTTAAAGAGGGCGACTATTATCAGTCGAAGGATCTGGCTGAGCTGAACCGCCGCCTGTCCGCGACCGGCTGGTTTAACTCGGTGGTAGTGGCGCCGGAATTTGATAAAGCGCGGAAGACCAAAGTGCTGCCGCTGCACGGCGTGGTCTCGCCCCGCACCGAAAACACCATCGAGACCGGGGTCGGTTACTCAACCGACGTCGGCCCGCGCGTGAAGGCAACCTGGAAAAAGCCGTGGATGAACTCCTACGGCCACAGCCTGACCACCAACCTCAGCGTCTCCGCGCCCGAGCAGCAGCTGGATTTCAGCTACAAAATGCCGCTGCTGAAAAACCCGCTTGAGCAATATTACCTGGTGCAGGGCGGCTTTAAGCGCACTGACCTTAACGATACTGAATCGGACTCCACCACCCTTGCCTTGTCACGCTACTGGGACCTCTCCAGCGGCTGGCAGCGGGCGATTAACCTGCGCTGGAGCCTCGACCACTTTACCCAGGCTAACGTCACCAACACCACGATGCTGCTCTATCCGGGAGTGATGATCAGCCGGACCCGCTCACGCGGCGGGCTGATGCCAACCTGGGGTGATTCTCAGCGCTATTCAATCGATTATTCGAATACCGCCTGGGGCTCCGATGTGGATTTCTCGGTGGTTCAGGCGCAGAACGTCTGGATCCGCACCCTTTACGACCGCCACCGCTTTGTGATGCGCGGCAATCTGGGCTGGATTGAAACCGGCGATTTCGCCAAAGTGCCGCCGGATCTGCGCTTCTTCGCCGGGGGCGATCGCAGTATTCGTGGCTATAAATACAAATCCATCGCGCCGGAAGACAGCGAAGGCAAGCTGATCGGGGCCTCGAAGCTGGCCACCGGCTCGCTGGAGTACCAGTACAATGTCACCGGCAAATGGTGGGGCGCGACCTTTATCGACAGCGGTGAAGCGGTGAGCGATATCCGCCGCAGCGATTTCAAAACCGGCGCTGGCGTCGGCGTGCGCTGGGAATCACCGGTCGGGCCGATCAAGCTCGATTTCGCGGTGCCGGTAGGTGATAAAGATACACACGATCTGCAGTTTTACATCGGTCTGGGGCCAGAGTTATGAGTTTATGGAAGAAGATCAGCCTCGGCGTGTTGCTGTTTATTCTGCTGCTGCTGGGTGCCGTGGCGTTCCTGGTGGGGACCACCAGCGGGCTGCATCTGCTGTTTAACGCGGCCAACCGCTGGGTGCCCGGGCTGGAGATCGGCCAGGTTACCGGCGGCTGGCGCGATTTGCACCTGAAAAACGTCCGCTATACCCAGCCGGGTGTGGCGGTTAATGCCGGGGATCTGCATCTGGCGGTCAAGCTCGGCTGCCTGCGCGACAGCAGCCTGTGCATTAACGATCTGGCGCTAAAAGACGTCTTTGTGACCATCGATTCCACAAAGATGCCGAAAACCGAACCCGTTGCCGAAGAGGACAGCGGCCCGCTGGATCTCTCCACCCCGTATCCGATTGCCCTCTATCGGGTGGCGCTGAACAACGTCAATCTCAAAATCGACGACACCACCGTGTCGGTGATGGATTTCACCTCCGGCCTGCGCTGGCAGGAGAAAAACCTGACCTTAACCCCCACCGATCTGAAAGGGCTGTTGATCGCCCTGCCGAAGGTGGCAGAGGTGGCGCAGGAAGAGATTGTCGACCCGAAAATTCAGAACCCGCAGCCGGATGAGAAACCGCTGGGTGAAACCCTGAAAGATCTGTTCTCAAAGCCGGTGCTGCCGGAGATGACAGACGTTCACCTGCCGCTGAATCTCAATATCGAAGAATTTAAAGGCGAACAGCTGCGCCTGACCGGCGATACCGATCTGACGGTGTTCAACATGCTGCTGAAAGTGAGCAGTATCGACGGCAACATGAAGCTCGACGCGCTGGATATCGACACCAACCAGGGCAGCGTCAACGCCACCGGCAATGCGCTGCTGCGCGATAACTGGCCGGTGGATATTACCCTCAACAGCACCCTGAATATTGACCCGATCAAAGGCGAGAAGGTAAAGCTGAAGGTCGGCGGGGCGCTGCGCGAACAGCTGGAATTTGGCGTTAACCTGTCTGGCCCGGTGGATATGGTGCTGCGCGGCCAGACCCGGCTGGCAGAAGCGGGCCTGCCGCTCAACCTGGAGGTCACCAGCAAGCAGCTGTACTGGCCGTTTACCGGCGAGAAGCAGTACCAGGCCGACGACGTGAAGCTGAAGCTCACGGGCAAAATGACCGATTACACCCTGTCGTTCCGCACGGCGGTGAAGGGCGAGGGGCTGCCGTCCGCGGGCATTACGCTGGATGCGAAGGGCAACGAACAGCAGATTAACCTCGATAAGCTGACGGTAGCGGCGCTGGAAGGCAAAACCGAACTGACGGCGCTGCTCGACTGGCAGAAGGCGATCAGCTGGCGCGGCGAGCTGAAACTCACCGGCATCAACACCGGCAAAGAGGTGCCTGACTGGCCGTCGAAGCTCGACGGCCTGATTAAAACGCGCGGCAGTCTGTACGGCGGAAGCTGGCAGATGGAGGTGCCAGAGCTGAAAATCACCGGCAACGTGAAGCAGAACAAGGTCGATGTTCAGGGTTCGTTAAAGGGCAACAGCTACCTGCAGTGGATCATCCCGGGCATGCACGTGGCGCTGGGGCGTAACACTGCCGACATCAAAGGCGAGCTGGGGGTAAAAGATCTGGATCTGGATGCCACCATCGATGCGCCGAATCTCGACAACGCCCTGCCGGGGCTGGGTGGTACGGCCAAAGGGCTGGTAAAAGTGCGCGGCACGGTCGACGCACCGCAGCTGCTGGCGGATATCACCGCCAATAACCTGCGCTGGCAGGAGCTGACCATCGCCCGCGTACGGGTGGATGGCGACGTCAAATCCACCGATCAGATTGCGGGGCATCTCAACCTGCGTGTCGACCGGATATCCCAGCCGGGCGTCAATCTCAATCAGGTGACGCTGGAGGCGAAGGGCAGCGAGAAGCAGCACGAACTCCAGCTGCGCATCCAGGGGGAGCCGGTCTCCGGCCAGCTGCATCTGGCGGGGAGTTTTGACCGCAAAGAGACCCGCTGGAAAGGTACTCTGGATAACACCCGCTTTGCCACACCGGTGGGGCCGTGGGCGTTAAACCGGGCGATTGCGCTGGATTACCGCAACGCGGAGCAGAAAATCAGCATCGGGCCGCACTGCTGGACCAACCCGAATGCCGAGCTGTGCGTGCCGCAGACCATTGACGCGGGTGCCGAAGGGCGGGCGGTAGTCAATCTCAACCGCTTCGATCTTCAGATGCTCAAGCCGTTTATGCCAGATGCCACTCAGGCCAGCGGCGTCTTTAGCGGTAAAGCGGATGTGGCCTGGGACACCACCAAACCGGGGCTGCCGCAGGGTAACGTGACCCTCTCCGGGCGCAACGTGAAGGTGACCCAGGTGATTAACGATGCGCCGCTGCCGCTGGCGTTCGACACTCTGAACCTCACCGCTGACTTGCATAACAATCGCGCCGAACTGGGTTGGCTGATCCGCCTGGCCAACAACGGCCAGTTTGACGGTCAGATTCAGGTTACCGATCCGCAGGGCCAGCGTAATCTGGGCGGCAACGTCAATATCCGCAACTTCAACCTGGCCATGGCGAACGCCATCTTCGCCCGGGGCGAGAAGGTGGCCGGGATGCTGAACGCCAACCTGCGGCTGGCCGGTAACGCGCAAAGCCCGCAGTTGTTCGGCCAGATGCAGCTTAACGGGGTGGATGTTGACGGCAACTTTATGCCATTCGATATGCAGCCCAGCCAGCTGGCGATGAACTTCAATGGCATGAGTTCGACCCTCGCAGGCGTGGTGCGTACCCAGCAGGGGCAGATTAACCTTAGTGGCGACGCGGACTGGAGCCAGATTGATAACTGGCGTGCGCGGGTGGCGGCCAAAGGCAGCAAGGTGCGTATTACCGTGCCGCCGATGGTGCGTCTGGATGTCTCGCCGGATGTGGTCTTTGAAGCGACGCCAGACCTGTATACGCTCGACGGGCGGGTGGATGTACCGTGGGCGCGTATCGTGGTGCACGACGTGCCGGAAAGCGCGGTGGGCGTCTCCAGCGATGAAGTGATGCTCGACAGGGATCTGAAGCCGGTTGAAACCCAGCGTGCGTCGATCCCAATCAACAGCAACCTGATTGTCCACGTCGGCAATAACGTGCGTCTGGATGCCTTTGGCCTGAAGGCAAGGCTGACCGGCGATCTGAAAGTGGCGCAGGATAAACAAGGGCTGGGCCTGAACGGGCAGATCAATATTCCTGAAGGGCGCTTCCACGCCTACGGCCAGGACCTGATTGTGCGCAAAGGCGAGCTGCTGTTCTCGGGGCCGCCGGATCAGCCGCTGCTGAACATCGAGGCGATCCGTAACCCGGAAGCCACCGAAGATGAGGTGATTGCCGGGGTGCGCGTGACCGGTACGGCGGATGAACCGAAGGCAGAAATCTTCTCTGACCCGGCGATGTCGCAGCAGGAAGCCCTGTCTTACCTGCTGCGCGGGCAAGGTCTGGACAGCTCTCAGAGCGACAGTGCGGCGATGACATCAATGTTAGTGGGCCTGGGGGTTGCACAAAGTGGTCAGGTTGTGGGTAAAATCGGCGAGACGTTTGGCGTAAGCAATCTGGCGCTGGACACCCAGGGGGTCGGTGACTCTTCTCAGGTGGTGGTCAGCGGCTATGTACTGCCGGGTCTGCAGGTGAAATATGGTGTGGGGATCTTTGACTCACTGGCGACGCTCACGTTACGCTATCGCCTGATGCCTAAGCTGTATCTGGAAGCGGTGTCCGGCGTAGACCAGGCACTCGATGTGCTCTATCAGTTTGAGTTCTAGCAATGCGAATATTTGTCTACGGTAGTTTACGAACTAAGCAAGGCAACAGCCACTGGATGACCAACGCCCAGCTGCTGGGGAATTACAATATTGAAAACTACCAGTTGTACAGTCTGGGCCACTATCCAGGCGCAGTTCCGGGGAACGGAACGGTACAGGGTGAGGTTTATCGTATTGATAACGCCACGCTTGCCGAACTTGATGCCTTGCGCACCAGGGGCGGGGAATACGCTCGCCAGTTGATCCAGACGCCATACGGTACTGCGTGGATGTACGTGTACCAGCGTCCGGTCGACGGTTTAACGCGGATTGAAAGCGGTAACTGGTTAGACAGAGACCAGTACTGAAAGGAACAACGCCACCTTCGGGTGGCGTTGTTTTTTTAAACCTCTTCCCGGCGCAGCTTGAAGATCTGCACCGTGTCCAGCAGCTGCTCTGCCTGGCGGTGCATCGCCCTCGCGGCGGCAGACGATTCCTGAGAGAGCGTGGCATTCTGCTGCGTTGCGGCATCCATGTGGGTCACCGCGACGTTGACCTGATCGATACCGGTGCTCTGCTCATTGCTGGCTAACGAAATCGCTTCGATCAGCTCACTCACCTTGCTGATGCTGAGCAGAATATCCGCCATTGCAGCGCCGGCCTCTTTGACCTGACCGTTGCCTTCATCAATACGGTTAACCGAGCGGTCGATAAGCACTCTGATCTCCTTCGCGGCCGAGGCGGAGCGCTGGGCCAGGGCGCGCACTTCTGCGGCTACTACCGCAAAGCCACGCCCTTCGGTGCCTGCGCGGGCCGCTTCGACAGCGGCATTGAGTGCAAGGATGTTGGTCTGGAAGGCAATGCTGTCGATCATGCTGATAATGGTGTTAATTTCGCTGGAAAAATCATGGATCTCGCTCATGGTCTGCACGGCACGCTCCACGGCTTTCTCTCCCTGACGGGCAACCTGGCGCGCATTGCGGGCAAGATCGCTGGCGGTACGCGAATTTTCAGCGTTGCTTTTCACCACTGAAGTGAGTTCTTCCATAGAAGCGGCGGTCTGCTCCAGGGCGCTGGCCTGGGCTTCATTACGCGAAGAGAGCTCATGGCTGCCGCTGGCGATCTGTGCCGAAGCGGTGGCGATGGTCTCGGTACCGCTGCGCACGCCAGAGACGATGCGGGTCAGGTTAACGTTCATCTCCTGCAACGCGCGCATCAATCCAGCGGTCTCGTCGCGTCCGGCAATGGTAAAGCGGGACTGTAAATCACCGGCGGCCACGGTGCGGGCAATGTTCACCGCCTGCGCCAGCGGACGGGTAATGCTGCGGATCAGCCACCAGGTCACCAGCAGCCCGGCAGCGAGCGTCAGCGTCATGGCCAGCAACAGCAGCCATTTCGTCTGCTGATAGCGCGTTTCGTTTTCGGCGATGGTCTGCTGGTGTAATGCTTTGGCATGTTGCAGCGTGCGGGCCACGACATCGTCGATCATTTTTGTCGGCTGGCGATCGATACCGGTCACCTGCTTATCCACCCGTTGGGCGCTGGTCACATCGCCGACCTGATAATCGGCCAGTGCCGCCAGGTACTGCTGCTCCAGCCCGGCGTGGATGTCACGCGTGGCCAGCACCTCCCGGTTATCCATGCCGATTTTGGGCAGCAGGCCGCTCAGGTGCGTTAACAGTGCCTGGGTGTTCTGGCTCTCACGGGTAAAGGCGGCCCGGTACTTGTCGAATGCCTCTTGCCCCTGGGCGCCACGCAGCAAGGTGTTCTTCCACTCCTGTACCTGGATTTTGAACTGCACCTGGGCATTACGCGCGGTATCAATGCTTTCGGTGATGGTCTGCTCCATCGTCATGATCTGTTCCTGCTGGGTCAGGCTATTGCTGTTAATCGCCAGCCCGCGCAGGCCGATAAAGAGCGTAGCAAGCAGCAACAGCGAGGCCAGCAGCCCCAGACGTTGGCCGATGGTAAGTGAATTGAGTTTCATCTGTAGCGGGCATTCCCTGTGTAATAAAGCGATCGCGATCACGTGACGAGGGTATCGACCTGCAGAGGGCAGACTTTAAGGGCGTGACAGGGCGTTAAGGCAGGGGAGAAGAACTATCTCATTAATATAAATAGAGAAAAGCGGTATGTGACATTTTTGTGACATTTACTGCCAGCGGCAAGAGGGCATAAAAAAACCCCGACAGGTCGGGGTTCTTTACACAGCAAGAATTACTTCTTCTTCGCGCGCTCGAAAGAGGCAACGATTTCAGCTTTCGCGGCTTCGGCATTGTCCCAGCCGTCCACTTTCACCCATTTGCCTTTCTCGAGATCTTTGTAATGCTCGAAGAAGTGAGTGATCTGCGCTTTCAGCAGCTCTGGCAGGTCGTTCACATCGTTGATGTGATCGTACTCTTTGCTCAGTTTGGTGTGCGGGACTGCAACCAGCTTCGCATCTTCACCGGCTTCGTCGGTCATTTTCAGTACGCCAACCGGACGGCAGCGAATCACAGCACCTGGCTGCAGCGGGTATGGCGTTGGGACCAGCACATCTACCGGATCACCATCCAGAGACAGGGTGTGGTTGATGTAGCCGTAGTTGCACGGATAGAACATCGCGGTAGACATGAAGCGGTCAACGAACAGTGCGCCGGTGTCTTTGTCGATTTCGTATTTGATTGGATCGGCGTTCGCCGGGATCTCGATAACTACATAGATGTCTTCCGGCAGTTCTTTACCCGCAGGGACGTTGAGTAAGCTCATGTCTGTGTCCTTCAAAATGATTGGTAAACAAGTGGCGAGTATTATAGCCAACTGGCGACGAATGTCTTTGCTTGTTTTCTCCCGCTTCCGCTTCTGCGCGCCCTTTTCAGGCTCTTCTGATGACAGGAATATCCATAAACTCAGCTGCATTCTTAATGGGTGAATGAAAGCGATTACAAAGTTGTGATTAACGTTTTATTCACTTTTCCGAAGTGTGATGTAACACACTCCGTTACATCTCGCATTGTCTATAGTTTTTTCGCGGAACATCTATTAACCAACAATAACCTGGGCTACGAGGGTATCACTATGTGGAAGCGCTTACTTCTTGTCACAGCAGTTTCGGCAGCCATGTCGTCTATGGCGATGGCCGCTCCTTTAACCGTAGGATTTGCGCAGGTCGGCTCAGAATCAGGCTGGCGTGCAGCGGAAACGAACGTGGCGAAGAGCGAGGCCGAAAAACGCGGTATCACGCTGAAAATCGCCGATGGTCAGCAAAAACAGGAAAATCAGATCAAAGCGGTACGCTCGTTTATCGCCCAGGGCGTTGATGCCATCTTCATTGCGCCGGTGGTGGCGACAGGGTGGGAACCGGTGTTAAAAGAAGCCAAAGATGCCGAGATCCCGGTCTTCCTGCTCGATCGTTCCATCGATGTAAAAGACAAATCTCTCTATATGACCACCGTCACCGCCAACAACGTGCTGGAAGGTCAATTGATCGGTGAGTGGCTGATTAAGCAGGTCGCGGGCAAGCCGTGTAACGTGGTTGAGCTGCAGGGCACCGTCGGCGCCAGCGTGGCAATTGACCGTAAGAAAGGCTTCGCTGATGCGATCGCCAAAGCGTCAAACATTAAGATCATCCGCTCTCAGTCCGGCGACTTTACCCGCAGTAAAGGGAAAGAGGTCATGGAGAGCTTTATCAAAGCCGAGAACAACGGCAAAAACATCTGCATGGTTTACGCCCATAACGATGACATGGTGATCGGTGCGATTCAGGCAATCAAAGAAGCGGGTCTGAAGCCGGGTAGCGATATCCTCACCGGCTCTATCGACGGCGTGCCGGACATCTACAAAGCAATGATCGACAAAGAAGCCAACGCCAGCGTTGAGCTGACCCCAAACATGGCTGGCCCGGCCTTTGACGCGCTGGAAAAATTCAAGAAAGACGGCACCCTGCCGGAGAAAGTCACCATCACCAAATCCACCCTTTACCTGCCTGACACCGCAAAAGAAGAGTTAGAGAAGAAGAAAAATATGGGCTACTAAGGCCTTTTCCCCTCACCCTAACCCTCTCCCCTGAGGGGAGAGGGGATAGTCCGAGTCGGCATTGATTATTTTCTCCCTCTCCCTTTTAGGGAGAGGGTTGGGGTGAGGGTCATTTTATGAATACAAACCAGGAAATCCTCCGAACCGAAGGATTAAGCAAATTCTTCCCCGGCGTAAAAGCGCTGGATAACGTTGATTTCAGCCTGCGTCGCGGTGAAATCATGGCGCTGCTCGGTGAAAACGGCGCCGGGAAATCCACCCTGATTAAAGCCCTGACCGGCGTTTATCACGCCGATCGCGGCACCATCTGGCTCGATGGTCATACCATTTCGCCAAAAAATACCGCCCACGCCCAGCAGCTGGGCATTGGCACGGTCTATCAGGAAGTGAACCTGCTGCCGAACATGTCGGTGGCGGATAACCTGTTTATTGGCCGGGAGCCGAAGCGCTTTGGCCTGATTCGACGTAAAGAGATGGTGGATCGTGCCACAAAATTGATGGCGTCATACGGCTTCTCGCTCGACGTGCGTGAACCCCTGAACCGCTTTTCGGTGGCGATGCAGCAGATCGTTGCCATCTGCCGGGCTATCGACCTCTCTGCCAAAGTGCTGATCCTCGATGAACCCACCGCCAGCCTCGATACCCAGGAGGTGGAGATGCTCTTCACCCTGATGCGCCAGCTGCGCGACCAGGGGGTGAGCCTGATCTTCGTGACCCACTTCCTCGATCAGGTGTATGAGGTCAGCGATCGCATTACCGTCCTGCGTAACGGCAGCTTTGTCGGCTGTCGCGAAACGCGCGAGCTGCCGCAGATTGAGCTGGTGAAGATGATGCTGGGCCGCGAGCTGGAGACCAACGCCCTGCAACGTGCGGGCCGCACGTTGCTCAGCGATAAGCCGGTGGCGGCATTTAAAGGCTATGGCAAAAAAGGCACCATCGCCCCGTTTGATCTGGAGGTCCGCCCCGGCGAGATCGTCGGTCTGGCGGGTTTGTTAGGATCCGGGCGCACCGAAACCGCAGAAGTGATCTTCGGGATCAAACCTGCTGACACCGGTAGCGCGCTGATCAAAGGCAAGCCCCAGGCCCTGCGCTCGCCGCATCAGGCCTCCAGCCTCGGGATCGGCTTCTGCCCGGAAGATCGCAAAACCGACGGGATTATTGCCGCGGCCTCGGTGCGTGAAAACATCATTCTGGCTCTGCAGGCCCAGCGCGGCTGGCTGCGGCCGATCCCGCGTAAAGAGCAAAATGCCATTGCCGAGCGCTTTATTCGTCAGCTGGGCATTCGTACCCCGAGTGCGGAACAGCCGATCGAATTCCTCTCCGGCGGCAATCAGCAAAAAGTCCTGCTGTCGCGCTGGCTGCTGACCAAACCGCAGTTCCTGATCCTCGATGAGCCAACGCGCGGTATCGACGTCGGCGCCCATGCGGAGATTATTCGCCTGATTGAAACGCTGTGTGCCGACGGTCTGGCCCTGCTGGTCATCTCGTCCGAGCTGGAGGAGCTGGTGGGTTATGCCGACCGGGTGATCATCATGCGCGACCGTCAGCAGGTGGCAGAGATCCCGCTGGAAGCCCTGTCCGTTCCAGCCATCATGAATGCCATTGCGGCTTAAGGAGAGCACCGTGATGCCCCGTTCCCTTTCTCAAACCGGTGAGCCAAAGCGCCGCTTCAAATGGCCCACCGGCATGCCGCAAATTATTGCCCTGCTGCTGGTGCTGCTGGTGGATAGCCTGGTTTCGCCGCATTTTTATCAGATTATCCTCCAGGACGGCCGTCTGTTTGGCAGTCCGATTGATATTTTAAACCGCGCTGCCCCGGTGGCGCTGCTGGCGATTGGTATGACGCTGGTGATCGCCACCGGCGGGATTGACCTGTCGGTGGGGGCGGTGATGGCGATTGCCGGGGCGACTGCCGCGTCGATGACCGTGGCCGGACACAGCCTGCCGGTGGTGCTGCTGGTGACCCTGGGCACCGGGGTGCTGGCCGGGCTGTGGAACGGCATTCTGGTCGCCATTCTCAAGATCCAGCCGTTCGTCGCCACCCTGATTTTGATGGTGGCCGGACGCGGGGTCGCGCAGCTGATCACCTCCGGGCAGATCGTCACCTTTAACGCCCCGAACCTGGCGTGGATTGGCAGTGGCTCGCTGTTCTTCTTCCCGACGCCGGTGATCATTGTGGTGGTGACCCTGATTGCCTTCTGGCTCTTTACCCGCAAAACCGCCCTCGGGATGTTCATTGAGGCGGTGGGGATCAACATTCGCGCGGCGAAAAACGCCGGGGTCAGCACCCGCCTGATGGTGATGCTGACCTATGTATTAAGCGGGGTATGCGCCGCCATTGCCGGGATTATCGTCGCGGCGGATATTCGCGGTGCTGATGCCAACAACGCCGGGCTGTGGCTGGAGCTGGATGCCATTCTGGCGGTGGTGATCGGCGGTGGGTCGCTGATGGGCGGGCGCTTCAACCTGCTGCTGTCGGTGATTGGTGCGCTGATTATCCAGGGGATGAATACCGGGATCCTGCTGTCCGGGTTCCCGCCGGAACTCAACCAGGTGGTGAAAGCGGTGGTGGTGCTCTGCGTGCTGATCGTGCAGTCGCCGCGCTTTATCAGTCTCATTAAGGGGATTCGTGGTCATGATAAAACGTAATTTACCGCTGATGATAACCCTGGGCGTGTTTGTGCTGGGCTATCTCTACTGTCTGACGCAGTTCCCCGGCTTTGCCTCGACGCGCGTCATCTGCAACATCCTGACCGATAACGCCTTCCTCGGGATCATCGCCGTCGGCATGACCTTTGTGATCCTCTCCGGCGGGATCGACCTCTCCGTCGGGTCGGTGATCGCCTTTACCGGCGTGTTCCTGGCGAAGGCGATTGGCTTCTGGGGGATCTCGCCGCTGCTGGCCTTCCCGCTGGTGCTGGCGATGGGCTGCGCCTTTGGTGCCTTTATGGGGCTGCTGATCGACGCCCTGAAAATCCCGGCGTTTATTATTACGCTTGCCGGGATGTTTTTCCTGCGCGGCGTCAGCTATCTGGTGTCGGAAGAGTCGATTCCGATTAACCATCCGATCTACGACACCCTCTCAAGCCTGGCGTGGAAAATCCCCGGCGGCGGCCGTCTGAGTATTCTTGGTCTGATCATGCTGGGCGTGGTGGTGATCGGGATCTTCCTCGCGCACCGCACCCGCTTTGGCAACGAAGTGTATGCGATGGGCGGCAGTGCAACCTCGGCCAACCTGATGGGGATCTCCACCCGCAGCACCACTATCCGCATCTATATGCTTTCCACCGGGCTGGCTACGCTTGCGGGGATCATCTTCTCGATCTATACCCAGGCAGGCTACGCGCTGGCTGGGGTGGGGGTGGAGCTGGATGCGATTGCCTCGGTGGTGATAGGCGGGACGCTGCTCAGCGGCGGGGTTGGCACCGTGCTCGGTACGCTGTTCGGGGTAGCGATCCAGGGGCTGATTCAGACCTACATTAACTTTGACGGCACGCTCAGCTCGTGGTGGACTAAGATTGCGATTGGCATCCTGCTGTTCATCTTTATTGCCCTGCAGCGCGGCCTGACGGTGCTCTGGGAGAACCGCCAGAGTTCGCCTGTTACACGCGTCAACACGCCAGCAGCAAAGTAGTAACATACTGAATTTGCTAAAGGTCTAATTATTTTCCGGTAGCGGCCGATAATCGTTAATTCTGTCCAGATTTATCTCGCTACCGGAAATTACATCATGCTGAAAACGCTATCGATTCGTACCGGCTTGCTTTCTTTACTGGCCGTTATGACCTTCCTGCTGCTGCTTGTCAGTGGTATCGGTATTTATGCCCTCACACAAAGTTCCTCTTCGCTGGAGCGCATTAACCACCTCCAGGGTGAACAACTGGTGCAGCTCAATTCGGGCTACACCCTGATCCTGCGCGCGCGTAATGAAGCGGGTCAGGCCGTCCGCATGATGGAGGTGGGCCTGCTGGATGATGCCGCCAAATCAGTGAAAAACATCAATAACGAAATTGCGCTGGCGCAAAAAACGTTGAAAAACGTCTTCGATAGCGGCGTGAGCAATCCCGAAGGCGAACAGCTGCTGAAGAAGGTCGCCACGAGCCTGGCGGCCTATAACGAGAAGGGAATTGTGCCGATGCAGAACGCGCTCAACGAGCAGAGCGCCGATGCCTATTACGATCTGCTGGAGAACAGCCTGGTGCCGGTGGCGCGTCAGTTCGATAATGACATGCAGGCCTTCCAGACCTGGAGCGACAGCCGCGGCAAAGCCGAAGTGGCGGCGGTGCAGGCGAGTAAAAATCGGGTGATGCTGCTGATTATTGTCGCCGCGCTGCTGACCGCCGGGATTATCGTACTGGCCTGGCTGGCGCTGCGTCATATGCTGCTGAAGCCGCTCTCCGCCTCGATTGCCCAGCTGGAGCACGTGGCCGCCGGGGATCTGACCCAGTCGCTGAATGCCCCGGCAAGTCAGGAGTTTAACCGCCTGAACGCGGCCATCGAAGAGATGCGCCAGTCGCTGATGGGCTCGGTACTGCGCGTGCGTGATGCCAGCTCGCAAATCGACATCGGCAGCCGGGAGCTGACCGCAGGCAACATGCACCTTGCACAGCGCACTGAATCGACCGCCACCTCCCTGGAGCAGACCGCGGCCAGCATGGAAGAACTCACCGCCACGGTGAAACAGAACGCCGACAACGCCGAGCAGGCGCATCTGCTGGCGAAGACCGTCTCTGACACTGCCGATCGCGGCAGTGAAATGGTGTGCTACGTGATTGAGAAGATGCGCGACATCTCCGGCAGCGCCAACCGCATCGCCGATATCCTCAGCGTGATCGACGGGATTGCCTTCCAGACCAATATCCTGGCGCTCAACGCCTCGGTGGAAGCCGCCCGTGCGGGTGAGCAGGGACGTGGGTTTGCGGTGGTGGCCGGTGAAGTGCGTAATCTTGCCAGCCGCAGCGCCGACGCGGCCAAAGAGATCCGCACCCTGATCAGCGACTCGCAGTCGCACGTCAGCGAAGGCAGCGAACTGGCCCAGCAGGCGGGTGAAACCATGGATGAGATTGCCACCGAAGTGCTGCGGATGACGAAGCTGATGCGTGAAATTGCCAACGCGTCGCAGGAGCAGAGTCACGGTATTGCGCAGGTGAATATTGCCGTCAACCAGATGGACGAAACCGCGCAGCAAAACGCAGCGCTGGTGCAGCAATCCTCAGCCGCGACGCGCTCGCTGGAAGATCAATCCCGCGAGCTTATCGAGGCAATGTCGTCGTTCAAATTGTCCATGCAACGGATCTAGGCTCATCACATTCCGGCGCCGCAGGCGCCGGAATGCTCTCCCCATTGGCGGGGGGGCTGGCGATATGATCGTGGATCAAGCCCAGCAGCTTTTCCATCTCGCTGGTCAACAGCAATGCGTGCGGCGTTGGCTCCAGAAACAGGCCCTTGCGCGTAAACAGCGGCTCGTTAAACAGCATACCAAAGCGTTTTAGCGCCAGGCTGACGGCCGGTCTGGACATATTCAGACGTAAAGAGGCTTTAGCCATGCTTCCACATCTGACAACTTCAATAAAAACAGGAATAAGATTGAGATCAATACCCGTGGATGAACGCGAGAGATTTTTCATTTTCTACCAGTTCCCAGTAACCAATATTTATATGATGTAATGATGAAGTAATATTTCCCGTCGCGATAGCAAGATTTTTATATGTGTTTATACCAACTAATATATAAATATTTTTAAACCGGGTCGCGGCCAATGCCCGGCGTTGGGTGGAATATGCAGCTGATTACGCGGGGATGGATTGATGCCGCCTGTGGGCCGCTGCACCGCCGGATGGCGTGAGTCGATTCAGCATTGAAGAGAGAGTACAGTTCATTAAATATCGCCAGGCGTATTGTATGATCCCGCGGGTAAATTAATAAATTTTGCGCGGGGTGTTTTTATTTATCAATTAATTAGCATGTGAGTTGTTATTATTAAATATTTGATGGACGTTAATAATAGTACTGGTAATAAAATTTCAACAGATAAGAAAAAGGGGCCGAAGGCCCCTGTTCGTATTTTAAATATTACGCGTCCGGGTATTCACGGATCAGACGCTCAACATCGTCGACCATATGATCGTTGCCGACGAAGAACGAACGGCGCTGGTGCAGACTTTCCGGCATGATATCCATAATCCGCTCTTTGCCGTCGCTGGCTTTACCGCCCGCCTGCTCCGCAAGGAAGGCCATCGGGTTGCACTCATACAGCAGGCGCAGCTTACCGTCCGGATGGCTTGCGGTGCTTGGGTAGAGGTAGATCCCGCCCTTCAGCAGGTTGCGGTGGAAATCCGCCACCAGGGAACCAATATAGCGCGAGGTATACGGGCGCTGGGTCAGCGTATCTTCTTCCTGGCAGAATTTGATGTACTTCTTCACGCCCGACGGGAATTTAATGTAGTTCCCTTCGTTGATGGAGTAGGTGCTGCCTTTCTGCGGATAGCGCATACGCTCCTGGCTCAGGCAGAATACGCCCAGCGACGGGTCGTAGGTAAAGGCATGCACGCCGCAGCCGGTGGTGTACACCAGCATGGTCGAGGAGCCATAGACCACATAACCCGCGGCCACCTGCTTGTTGCCCGGCTGCAGGAAATCTTCTTCAGTGACCGGCGTGCCGACTGGGGTAACGCGGCGGTAAATGGAGAAGATAGTGCCGACAGAGACGTTAACGTCGATGTTAGATGAACCATCCAGTGGATCCATCAGTACGACATACTTGGCATGTTCACACCCTTCAAAGACGACGATTTCATCTTCTTCTTCAGAGGCGATCCCCGCAACGATGTCGCGCGCACGCAGTGCCGCTTTCAGTTTTTCATTTGCGAACAGATCGAGCTTCTGTTGAACCTCGCCCTGAACGTTTTCAGCACCGCTGGCACCCAGGATATCGACCAGACCGGCCTTATTGATATCGCGGTGGATGATCTTGGCGCCCAGCTTTATTGCCGACAACAAAGCAGTGAGTTCACCGGTCGCATGAGAGAACTCGTGCTGCTTTTCGACAATAAATTCACCTAACGTTTTCATAACTCTTCCCTGCATTGGATGTGGAGTAAAGTTGTTGATGCCAAACAATCTTAACAAACATTCAAATAATTACGCAGAGGTGAATCGCGCCAGCTAGATACAGATTTTCCTGAAATGCGTTCCTCTGCTGCTGACATATGCGTAAAATGTGCGCCACATTGAAGAAGGATTATGACGTATGCGCATTCATATATTGGGGATTTGTGGCACTTTCATGGGCGGCCTGGCAATGCTGGCGCGCGCTCTGGGTCATGAAGTGACAGGTTCGGACGCCAATGTGTATCCGCCGATGAGCACGCTGCTGGAGAACCAGGGGATCGAACTCATTCAGGGATATGATGCCAGCCAGCTGGAACCGCAGCCGGATCTGGTGATCATCGGTAACGCGATGACGCGCGGTAATCCCTGCGTTGAGGCAGTGCTGGAACGCAATATTCCGTACCAGTCCGGCCCACAGTGGCTGCATGATTTCGTGCTGCGCGACCGCTGGGTGCTGGCGGTGGCCGGGACGCACGGCAAAACCACCACCGCCGGGATGGCGACCTGGATCCTCGAAGCCTGCGGCTACCAGCCAGGCTTTGTGATCGGCGGTGTGCCGGGCAATTTTGAGGTCTCTGCGCGTCTGGGCGACAGCCCGTTCTTTGTCATCGAAGCGGACGAATACGACTGTGCATTCTTTGATAAACGCTCCAAGTTTGTTCACTACTGTCCGCGAACGCTGATCCTCAATAACCTTGAGTTCGATCACGCCGATATTTTCGACGACCTGAAAGCGATTCAGAAGCAGTTCCACCATCTGGTGCGCATTGTGCCGGGTCAGGGGCGCATCATCCTGCCGGAAAACGACATCAATCTGAAACAGACGATGGCGATGGGCTGCTGGAGCGAGCAGGAGCTGGTGGGCGAGCAGGGCCACTGGCAGGCGAAGAAGCTGACCAACGATGCTTCCCAGTGGGAAGTGCTGCTGGATGGCGAAAAAGTCGGTGAAGTGAAATGGGCGCTGGTGGGTGAACACAACATGCATAACGGGTTGATGGCGATTGCCGCGGCGCGTCATGTGGGCGTGCTGCCTGCCGATGCGGCGAAGGCGCTGGACACCTTCATCAATGCCCGTCGCCGTCTTGAGCTGCGTGGCGAAGCCCACGGCGTAACGGTGTATGACGATTTCGCCCATCACCCGACCGCGATTCTGGCAACCCTGGCCGCGCTGCGCGGCAAAGTGGGCGGGACGGCGCGGATCCTGGCGGTACTGGAGCCACGTTCGAACACCATGAAAATGGGCATCTGCAAAGATGACCTGGCGCCGTCGTTAGGCCGTGCGGATGAAGTGTTCCTGCTGCAGCCACAGCATATTCCGTGGCAGGTGGCAGAAGTGGCGGACGCGTGTATCCAGCCGGCGTTCTGGCATGCCGACGTCGATACCTTAGCGGAGATGGTGGTGAAAACCGCGCAGCCGGGCGATCACATTCTGGTGATGAGCAACGGCGGGTTTGGTGGTATCCATCAGAAGCTGCTCGACGGGCTGGCGAAGAAAGCCGCCGCGACAGCGTAATAAAAAGCCCGGTAGCGCAACGCTTACCGGGCTTGTTTTTGTCAGCTGGATAAGGCGTTTACACCGCCATCCGGCAAACAGCAGGCGCAACGCGAGCGCATTAGGCTTCGGCTTCCGCCAGCTCACGCAGATACTGGAAAATCAGACGCGCGGACTTCGGCGGCTTATTCGCCTCTTTCTCTTTCTGCGCGTTGCGGATCAGCGAGCGCAACTGCTGACGATCGGCATCCGGCCACAGGTTCAGCACTTCTGCTACGGCATCATCGCCATTCTCAATCAGACGATCGCGGATCTGTTCCAGCTTATGGAACAGGGCAACCTGCTGGTTGTGGCGGTTTTTGAGCTTATCCAGCGCCTGACGGATCGGATCCACATCGCGCTGGCGCAACATTTTGCCAATCAGCTGCATCTGGCGACGGCGGCCCTCTTTCTTGATGCGTTGTGCCAGTTCGATGGCGGCACGCAGATCGGGATCGAGCGGGATTTTATCCAGCGCGTTCTTACCGAGTTCTACTATCTCCGCACCAAGCTGTTTTAACTCTTCGGCGTCGCGTTTAATTTCACTTTTACTGACCCAGATGATCTCATCATCTTCGTCTTCGATGTCATCACCGGGAACGTCGTCGAGCCAGTCTTCGGGCTGCTTAGTCATGTCAGGCTCCTTAAAAAAAGAGGCTAATGTTACCAGTTTAGACGCGTACTGAGAAACGGTTCTCTGTTAGACTTCAGCTAACTACACCTTACATTATGGCATTTACGATGAAAGTGATCTCACAAGTTGCAGCGCAGCGTAAAGCACTGGAAAACGCCGTCTCCATGGCCCTTGAGCTGGCGTCAGCGAAATCAGACGGGGCAGAAGTCGCCGTCAGTAAAACCACCGGCATCAGCGTCAGCACGCGCTATGGTGAAGTGGAAACCGTTGAATTTAATAGCGATGGCGCCTTAGGGATTACTGTTTATCACCAGAACCGTAAAGGCAGCGCCTCGTCGACTGACTTAAGTCCCGATGCCATTGCACGCACCGTGCAGGCGGCGCTGGATATCGCCTGCTACACCTCTCCGGACCCCTATGCGGGCGTGGCAGACAGAGAATTACTGGCCTTTGAGGCCCCGGATCTGGATCTGTTTCACCCGGCAGAAGTTTCGCCCGACGAGGCTATCGAACTGGCAGCCCGCGCCGAACAGGCCTCATTGAAGGCAGATAAACGCATCACCAATACCGAAGGCGGCAGCTTTAACAGCCACTACGGTATTAAAGTGTTTGGCAACAGCCACGGCATGCTGCAGGGCTACAGCTCCACCCGCCACTCGCTCTCCAGCTGCGTCATTGCTGAAGAGAACGGCGATATGGAGCGTGATTACGCCTACACCATTGGCCGCGCGCTGGGCGATCTGCAGTCGCCGGAGTGGGTGGGGGAAGAGTGCGCAAAACGCACATTGTCCCGTCTCGCGCCGCGAAAACTGTCTACCATGAAAGCACCGGTTATTTTTGCCAATGAAGTGGCGACCGGGCTGTTTGGCCATCTGGTCGGCGCAATTGCGGGCGGTGCGGTTTACCGAAAATCGACATTCCTGCTCGACGCGCTGGGCACGCAGATCCTGCCGGAATGGCTGACCATTGAAGAGCATCCGCACCTGCTGAAAGGGCTGGCCTCGACGCCGTTCGACAGCGAAGGCGTGCGCACCGAGCGTCGTGACATTATCAAGGACGGTATTCTGACCCAGTGGCTGCTGACCAGCTATTCCGCACGCAAGCTGGGACTGCAAAGCACCGGTCACGCGGGCGGCATCCACAACTGGCGCATTCCTGGCCGTGGCCTGAGCTTTGAGCAGATGCTGAAAGAGATGGGCACCGGGCTGGTGGTGACCGAGCTGATGGGGCAGGGCGTCAGCGGCGTGACCGGCGACTACTCCCGCGGCGCGTCCGGCTTCTGGGTAGAAAACGGTGAAATTCAGTATCCGGTGAGCGAAATTACCATCGCCGGCAACTTAAAAGATATGTGGCGCAATATCGTGACCGTCGGCAACGATATTGAGACCCGTAGCAATATTCAGTGTGGTTCAGTGCTGTTACCGGAGATGAAGATCGCCGGCCAGTAACATTCAAGCGCACCCCGGTGCGCTTTTTTTTCATAATAAAAAAGGAAGTGAGCAATGCGTAAAAACCTGTTAGCTATCCTCGCGGCGTCATCGCTGGTGCTGAGTTCGTCGGTGTTTGCTGCCGATCTGGAAGACAATATGCACACCCTCAGCGATAACCTGAAGGTGGTGCAGAAAACGGATAATGCGGATGAGATGAAATCAGCCTTAACCAAAATGCGGACCGCAGCGCTGGATGCGCAAAAGGATACCCCGCCGAAGCTGGAAGGTAAGGCTGCTGACAGCGCTGAGATGAAAGACTATCGTCACGGTTTTGACGTACTGGTCGGCCAAATTGATGGTGCTCTGAAGCTTGCCAGCGAAGGCAAAGTGAAAGAAGCCCAGGCCGCGGCTGATGGATTCGTCGCCACGCGCAACGAAAACCACAAAAAGTTCCGCTAGTCTCACCCGACATCATCAACGGGGGCGTCATGCCCCCGTTTTGTTTGCTGCAACGTAATAAGAAAACCTTATCCACATCACATTTCTGTGCCTCCGTTGGTCAACGATTCCACTTTACCTCCCCTTCATTTGCCGCCGAATAGCGTGATATTCATCACGTAAAGCCAGCTGATAATACATATTCAGCGCAATAATGTGGCACAGATCACTGGCACCGCCTCCCTTTCCACTTCGAAGTGGAAAACAACTCGCTACAAACTATTAACTACCAGCGTTAGTTTTATTCCAGAGCCATTAACGGGATAAGACCAGTGATTAACGGAACGGTAATAAACGACGTTGGAGACCAGGCGGCGCAAACGGAACAGCTTGCCGACACCATGCTGAAGCAGGTTTTTGCCCTGCTGGGCGACCACCACATCCTCCCCAATGCCGTTCAGGAACAAATGCTGACCTCCCACGTTCGGGCGATGGCGCACCGGTCGGTGACCGGCGAGCCGCTACCGGAGGTCGAAGCGGATCTGTTTGACGAAATTTCACCTGATTCAATGTCGTTGGCCCGCGAAGTGGTGGCCCAGTTTGGCAATCTTCCTGATGAAGAGGCCTGGCTGCTCTCCGTTCACTTCGAAGTCGCGAAAGATAACCTTTAAGGAGCACAAGATGGAACAGATTACAGTCGTGATTGGCGATCGCCTGGGTAAAGGGCAGAAAGTGGCCGCAGGCGTTGAAAAAGCGGGCGGCCGTGCGGTGGTGGTACCGGGCGTGGCGGCAGACATGAAGCTGGGTGACGTGATGAAAGCCGAAAACGCCACCTTCGGTATCTCCTTCTGCGGCAGCGGCGGCGCGGGTGCTATCACCGCCCAGACGAAGCACGGCTACAAAGCGAAATACGGTATGCGTTCCGTGGAAGAGGGCGTCACCGCCATCAACGAAGGCAACAACGTGCTCGGGTTTGGTTTTATGGACAAAGAAGAGCTGGGCGAGCGTCTGGTGCTGGCGTGGCAGAAGAAGTACGGCGCATAAGCATGAAAGAACAATTCACCACCAGGGTGAGAGTGAGCGGCAAAGGCGAGGCGAAAGCCCGCGCCTTTGCTGACGCACTGAACCACGTACAGGCTGAGGTGATGAAAGCCTCGCCCCATATCCTACTGCGCATAGAGCCACAGGACGTGCAGGTTATTCATGCGCGAGAAGCGGTACGCAAAGAGGCATTTTTGTTTTTCTTTTTGCGCCGGGAAAGACGCACCTACAGCGTGGAGCTGGACGTGACCGTCAACGTGACCGCCATCAACCTTGATAAGGTCGATTTTGTCACGCAACGCTGAAATGACTAAAAGGGCAGACAGATGTTCCTGATAATTTTAATAAAATCGCTCATCATCGGCGGCCTGGTTGGCGTCGGTGTGGGTGCCGGGGCTGCACGCATGTTTCATGCGCCTACCACACAAGGTATGGGCGCGTTTCGTACATTGGGGGAGCTGAACTCCTGTGAAGGCGATCCGGCTTCTCACTTCTCCTTCGGTCTGGGATTCTTCTTTAACGCCTGGGCCTCGTCGGTGGCGGCGGGTGCGTTCACCCAGGACGTGGACCATCGCATCATCCCTAACTGGGGTGCCGCGGCACTGATGCTGAAAAACCGCAATGTCGGCGAGACGCTGCACGATCCGAAGAAAATGGCCATCGCCTGCGGCGTGATCGGCATGCTGGTGGTCACTTTCCTGAACCTGACAGCCTCCTCGGTGCCAGCGGCACTGCAGGTGACGGCAGTGAAGGTGCTGGTTCCGGCGGCGAATCTGCTGGTTAACACGGTGATGCCGGTGATCTTCTGGCTGGCGGCGATTGACGCAGGCAAAAAATCGGGCTTCTGGGCCACCGTGTTTGGCGGCGCAGCGCAGCTGATTATGGGTAACGCCGTGCCGGGTCTGGTGCTGGGCATTCTGATCGGCAAAGGCGTGGAAGAGAGCGGCTGGAACCGTATCACTAAAGTGATGATGGGCGCCATCGTGGTGCTGTTCGTCCTGAGCGGCTTCTTCCGCGGCTTCGACATGAAGATGATCGAATCCTTCCATCTGACCGTGCCGAACTGGCTCGACATGATCCATAACTCGCTCAGCGGCAAGTAACAGGAGCCTCGCAATGGAACAGAATAAAGGTTTTTGGTATGCCGACTGGTCGTTCCCGATCTTCGTTGGCCTGCTCTCTTCCGGCGTGTTCGCCGGGACGCACATGTACTACCTGTACGGCATCGGCGCGTTTAACGAAGTGGCCTTCGTGGCGATGCTGAAAGCCGGTATCGACACCGGCGTGTACGGCGCGGTGGCGGCGTTCGGTGCCAGCTTCCTGTTTGCACGCATTATCGAAGGCTCGCTGGTAGGGATCCTCGATATCGGCGGGGCCATCCAGACCGGGGTCGGCCTTGGGGTTCCGGCGCTGCTGCTGGGGGCGGGCATTGTCTTCCCGGTGGCCAACTTCGCCGCCTCGTTAGTGACCGGCCTGGTAATTGGTCTGGCGATTGGCTACCTGATCATTCTGGCGCGTAAGTTCACCATCAACCAGAGCGACTCCACCTACGGGGCAGACGTGATGATGGGGGCCGGTAACGCCTCCGGCCGCTTCCTCGGGCCACTGATTATCCTCAGCGCGATGACCGCCTCGATTCCTATCGGCATCGGTTCGCTGGTGGGTGCCCTGCTGTTCTACCTCTGGCAGAAGCCGATTACCGGCGGTGCGATCCTTGGGGCGATGATCCTCGGTTCGCTGTTCCCGGTGGCGATCTAATCTCAACGGGCGCTTCGGCGCCCGCTTCAACAGGAGAGTTGTATGTTTGATTTACTCCTGCGCCGTGCGCGCCTCACCGACGATACCCTGACCGATATCGCCATTCAGGACGGGAAGATTGCGGCGGTTGGCGACATCACCGATCCCGCACATCGCACCGTTGAGCTGAACGGGGAAACGTACGTCAGCGCAGGCTGGATTGATTCCCACGTCCACTGCTACCCGAACTCCCCCATCTACTTTGATGAGCCGGACAGCGTCGGTATTGCCACCGGCATCACCAGCGTGGTTGATGCGGGCAGCACCGGGGCCGACGACGTGGATGATTTCTATGCCATTACCCGCCAGGCGGCCACCGAGGTTTATGCCCTGCTGAACATCTCCCGGGTGGGGCTGATTGCCCAGAACGAGCTGGCGGACATGAACAATATCGACGCCGGGGCGGTGCAGCAGGCGGTGGCCCGTCACCCGGACTTTATCGTCGGCCTGAAAGCGCGCATGAGCAGCAGCGTGGTGGGCGATAACGGTATTACCCCGCTGGAGCGCGGCAAAGCGATGCAAAAAGCCAACGGCGATTTGCCGCTGATGGTACACATCGGCAACAACCCGCCGAACCTCGATGAGATTGCCGATCTGCTGAGTTCCGGCGACATCATTACCCACTGCTATAACGGCAAACCCAACCGCATTCTGACCCCGACCGGCGAGCTGCGTGCCTCCGTCACCCGTGCGCTTAAGCGTGGCGTGCGTCTGGACGTCGGCCACGGTACGGCGAGCTTTAGCTTTGAGGTGGCGAAACGCGCCATCGCGCTGGGCATTCTGCCGCACACCATCAGCTCGGATATTTACTGCCGCAACCGCCTTAACGGCCCGGTGGGCAGTCTGGCGAGCGTGATGTCGAAATTCCTCGCCATCGGCCTGTCGCTGCCGCAGGTGATTGACTGCGTCACCGCCCACGCTGCCGACGGCCTGCGCCTGGCGCGTAAAGGGCGCATTCAGCCGGGGCTGGATGCCGATCTGACGCTGTTCACGATTAAACGCCAGCCGACGCTGCTGGTGGATGCTGACAACGACAGCCTGCAGGCTGAACATATTCTGGTGCCGCTGGCCGCCATTCGGGCGGGCAAGGGCTACATGACCGAACAAGGGAGAACGGAACATGTCTTCGATTTATGAGAAATACCATTTAAAACAGGTCATTAATACCTCGGGCCGCATGACGGCGCTGGGCGTCTCTACCCCGCGTCCGGAAGTGGTGCAGGCGGCGATGGACGGCATGAACCAGTACTTCGAGATGAAGGATCTGGTCAACAAAACCGGGGAGTACATTGCTAATCTGCTGGACGTGGAAGGGGCGACCGTCGTCTCCTGCGCCTCGGCGGGCATTGCCCAGTCGGTGGCGGCGGTGCTGGTGAAAGACAGCGACTGGCTGCTGGAAAACCTGCACGTCACCCCGATTGAGAATAACGAAATCGTGCTGCCGAAAGGCCATAACGTCAACTTTGGTGCCCCGGTGGGCTCGATGGTGGCGCTGGGCGGCGGCAGGCTGGTAGAAGCGGGCTACGCCAACGAATGCTCCGCCGATCAGCTGGCGGCGGCGATCACCCCGCGCACGGCGGCGATCCTGTATATCAAATCCCACCACTGCGTGCAGAAAAGCATGCTCAGCGTAGAGCAGGCGGCCGTCGTGGCGCGTAAACACAACCTGCCCTTAATCGTCGATGCAGCGGCCGAAGAAGATCTGCACGTTTACTACCGCTCCGGCGCGGACCTGGTGATCTACAGCGGCGCGAAGGCAATTGAAGGACCCACCAGCGGGCTGGTGATCGGTAAAACCCAGTACGTTGAGTGGGTGAAGCGCCAGACGGCGGGCATTGGCCGGGCGATGAAAGTGGGCAAAGAGGGCATTCTCGGCCTGACCTGCGCCATTGAACACTACCTGACGGCGACCAAAGAGAGTGGGGCGGAGATGGTGGCGAAGATGACGCCATTTATCGATGCGCTGAATACCCTCAACGGCGTGACCGCCCGCGTGGTGTGGGACAGCGCCGGGCGTGATATTGCCCGGGCGGAGATCGCCTTCAACGAAGGCGTGACCGGCATCGGCACCGGCGAGCTGGTCAATCAGCTCAAGCAGGGCGAATACGCTATCTACTTCCGGGGGTATAAAGCCAACGAAGGGATCATCGAAGCGGACGTGCGCAGCGTTAACGCTGACCAACTGAACATTGTCTATCGCCGCATCAGCGAAGTGTTAGGACAGGAGAAACAGGCATGAAACTGACCCCCAATTTTTACCGTGACCGCGTCTGCCTGAACGTGCTGGCCGGCTCCAAAGCCAATGCCAGCGCCATTTATGAGGCGGCAGAAGGCCATGTGCTGGTGGGTGTGCTCTCTAAAAATTACCCGGACGTGGCAAGCGCAGTGGCAGATATGCGCGAGTACGCGGCGCTTATCGATAACGCCCTCTCCGTCGGGCTGGGTGCGGGCGATCCGAACCAGTCGGCGATGGTGAGCGAAATCGCCCGCCAGGTGCAGCCCCAGCACGTTAACCAGGTCTTCACCGGCGTGGCGACCAGCCGCGCGCTGCTCGGCCAGAACGACTCGGTGGTGAATGGTCTGGTGTCGCCAACCGGCACGCCGGGCCTGGTGAAAATCTCCACCGGGCCGCTTAGCAGCACCGCGCCAGACGGCATTGTGCCGGTGGAGACGGCGATTGCCCTGCTGAAAGATTTTGGCGGCAGTTCGATCAAATACTTCCCGATGGGCGGCCTGAAATGCCGTGATGAATACCAGGCGGTGGCCGTGGCCTGCGCCCGCCACGACTTCTGGCTGGAGCCAACCGGCGGCATCGATCTGGAAAACTACGAAGAAATCCTGCACATTGCGCTGGAGGCGGGCGTAAGCAAAATCATTCCGCATATCTATAGTTCAATTATCGACAGCGCCAGCGGCAACACCCGCCCGGAAGATGTGCGAACGCTGCTGGACATGACGAAGAAGTGGGTAAAGTAGTTTTTGCCCTCCAACCCTGAGCCCTAAAAGGATACCGACGTGCGATTTGCGAACCCGCGTTTAGCGCAACTGTATGAGATGTTGCAAAACGAAACGCTGCCTCAGGACGAGCTGGCGCAACGGTTGTCGGTATCCACGCGCACCGTCCGGGCGGATATTACTGCCCTGAATGCGCTGCTGGCGGATCACGGGGTGCAGTTTATCCTCAGCCGGGGCAATGGCTATCAGCTTAAAATCGACGATGTCGCCCGCTATCAACTGCTGCAGGACGCACATCCCCGGGCAATACGCATCCCGCGCAGCGGCCCGGAGCGGGTGCATTATCTGGTGGTGCGTTTTCTCACGGCGGCCTTTTCGCTCAAGCTGGAAGACCTGGCCGACGAATGGTTTATCAGCCGCGCCACGCTGCAAAGCGACATGGCAGACGTGCGGGAGTGGTTCCAGCGCTATCATCTGACGCTGGAGACCCGTCCGCGCCACGGCATGAAGCTGTTTGGCAGCGAGATGGCGATCCGCGCCTGCCTGACCGACCTGCTGTGGAAACTGGCCCAGCAGGACAGCCTGAATCCGCTGGTCACCGAAGTGGCGCTCAACGCCGGGGTGCCTGAACAGCTGGTGCGGGTGCTGCACGAGACCTGTACCCGCCACCAAATTCGCCTGACCGATGAAGGCGAGCTGTTTTTACGTCTTTACTGCGCGGTGTCGGTGCGGCGCATCAGCGAAGGCTATCCGCTGCCGGAGTTCAGTGCAGAGGAGGTGGCCGACAACGTGCGCGATGCCGCGCGGGACATCGCCAGCGCCATCGCTCAACTGGCCGATAAAGCGCTCTCGCCTTCGGAAGAGAACTGGCTGTGCGTGCATATCGCCGCCCGTCAGGTGCAGGAGATCTCCCCGAGTGCGATTAACGCCGATGATGAAGAGGCGCTGGTGAACTACATCCTGCGCTACATCAACACGCAATATAACTACAACCTGCTCAGCGATACCCAGCTGCACGCCGATTTACTGACCCATATAAAAACCATGATCACCCGCGTGCGCTATCAGATCATGATCCCCAATCCGCTGCTGGATAACATCAAGCAGCACTACCCGATGGCCTGGGACATGACCCTGGCAGCGGTGTCGGGCTGGGGGAAATACACCCCGTATGCGATCAGTGAAAACGAAATTGGTTTCCTGGTGCTGCACATCGGCGTCGGGCTGGAGCGCCATTACAACATCGGCTATCAGCGCCAGCCGCGGGTGCTGCTGGTGTGCGACGCCGGGAATGCGATGGTGCGGATGATCGAGGCGGTATTGCAGCGCAAATACCCGCAGGTGGAGGTCAGCCGTACCCTGACCCTGCGGGAATACGAGCTGATGGAGAGCATCAGCGAGGACTTCGTGATCTCTACCGCGCGGATCGCCGAAAAGGCCAAGCCGGTGGTGACCATCGCCCCGTTCCCCACCGAGTATCAGCTGGAGCAGATTGGTAAGCTGGTGCTGGTGGACAGAACCCGTCCGTGGATGCTGGAGAAGTACTTCGACGCCAGCCATTTTCGCATCATCGAGCAACCCATCGACCAGCAGACGCTGTTCCAGGAGCTGTGCGCTCAGCTACAGGACGAGGGCTTTGTCGGTGCAGAGTTTCTCGATTCGGTGGTGGAGCGTGAAGCCATCGTCAGCACCCTGCTGGGCGACGGTATCGCGCTACCGCACTCCCTCGGCCTGCTGGCGCAAAAAACCGTGGTCTACACCGTCCTCGCGCCGCACGGCATTCAGTGGGGAGATGAAACCGCCCACGTCATCTTCCTGCTGGCGATCAGCAAAAGCGAATACGAAGAGGCGATGGCGATCTACGATATCTTCGTCAACTTTCTGCGCGAACGTGCGGTGACGCGGCTCTGCGGCTGCCGCGACTTTGCGGCATTCAAAAGCGTGGCGATGGAGAGTTTGAGTCGGTTTTGAGCCAGTAGCGCTCAACGCAAATGATGCACAACCTGATTGCTGCTTCCGCGCCAGATCAGCATTGGGTCTTTCAGATCCTGCACAAACTTGCCGTCGATCAGCACGTTGACAAGATCCACCACTTCCCGCTGGGCATCGTTCAGCTCATCCAACTTATAGCCGGTCCAGACCCAGATATCCTTGCCCGCGCACTCGGTGCGAATGCGCTGCACCAGCCTGAGGATTTCCGGTACGTTCTGCGGGTGCAGCGGATCGCCGCCCGAAAGCGAGATCCCCTGGCGCTTGACGCGCGTATCGTTGAGATCGTCGATGATCCGCTGTTCCATTTCGGCGGTGAACGGCTGGCCGGAATTTACGCGCCAGGTGCTTTTATTGTAGCAGCCGGGGCATTCGTGGATGCACCCGGAGACAAACAGGGTGCAGCGGGTGCCGGGGCCGTTGACGATGTCGACGGGGTAATACTGGTGGAAGTTCATAGTGTTAACCTGATGCCCTCACCCCGGCCCTCTCCCACAGGGAGAGGGAGAAAACCGGTGCCAGACTCAATAATGTGCTCGATCGGTTCCCTCTCCCACGGGGAGAGGGAGAAAACCGGTGCCGGACTCAATAATGTGCTCGATCGGTTCCCTCTCCCACGGGGAGAGGGAGAAAACCGGTGCCGGACTCAATAATGTGCTCGATCGGTTCCCTCTCCCTTGAGGGAGAGGGTTAGGGTGAGGGGGAAAAGCGTACTCAGATTCAGCCGATCTGCCCGTTCCCTAAATGCTTCACGCGGCGCTTCACCTCTTCCTGCTTACCGGCGTTGAACGGACGCGCATCCGGGCTGCCGAGATAACCGCACACGCGGCGGGTCACGGAGACGCGGGCCGCATCGTGGTTACCGCATTTCGGGCAGGTGAAGCCTTTGCTGGTACATTCGAATTCACCGGTAAAGCCGCACTCGTAGCACTCATCAATCGGCGTGTTGGTGCCGTAATACGGCACGTGCTGATAGCTGTAATCCCACACGTCTTCCAGCGCTTTCAGGTTGTGCTGAATGTTCGGGTATTCGCCGTAACAGATAAAGCCACCGCTCGCCACCGGCGGGTAGGCCGCTTCGAAGTCGATCTTGTCGTACGGATTGACCTTTTTCTCCACGTCGAGGTGGAAGCTGTTGGTGTAGTAGCCTTTATCGGTCACGCCGTCCACCACGCCAAACTCGGCGGTATCCAGGCGGCAGAAGCGATCGCACAGGTTCTCGCTTGGGGTGCTGTACAGGCTAAAGCCATAGCCGGTTTCATCTTTCCAGCGATCCACCGCGTTGCGCAGGTGCTGCACAATGGCGATCCCTTTCTGGCGCAGCGTCTCACTGTCGTAGATATGCTGGTCGCCCGCCAGCGCGTTGATGGTTTCGTGGATCCCGATATAGCCCAGCGAAATAGAGGCGCGGCCATTTTTGAAGATCTCCGACACATCATCGTCGGCTTTCAGACGCACGCCGCATGCCCCTTCCATATACAGAATCGGGGCCACGCGGGCTTTCACCCCTTCGAGGCGGGCGATACGGGTCATCAGCGCTTTACGCGCCAGCACCAGCCGGTCGTCCAGCAGCTTCCAGAAGGCGGCTTCGTTGCCTTTAGCTTCCAGCGCGATGCGCGGCAGGTTAAGGCTGATCACGCCCAGGTTGTTACGCCCGTCGTGCACCTGTTCGCCGTTCTCATCTTCGTACACGCCAAGGAAGCTGCGGCAGCCCATCGGGGTTTTGAACGAGCCGGTGACTTTTACCACCTGGTCATAGTTCAGAATATCCGGGTACATGCGCTTGCTCGCACACTCCAGCGCCAGCTGTTTGATGTCGTAGTTGGCATCGCCGAACTTGTGGTTCAGGCCATCGCGGATGGCAAACACCAGCTTCGGGAACACCGCCGTTTTGCGGTTTTTGCCGAGGCCAGAAATACGGTTGCGCAGAATGGACTGCTGGATCAGACGTGATTCCCAGCTGGTGCCGAGTCCAAAGCCGAAGGTCACGAACGGGGTCTGGCCGTTGGCGGTGTGCAGGGTGTTCACTTCATATTCCAGCGACTGGAACGCGTCGTAGCACTCTTTTTCGGTGCGGGAGTGAGCGTAACCGTCCGCATCCGGGATCTGCCACTCTTCGGCCACGCGGCGATGCTTGGTAAAGCTGGCGGTAACAAACGGGGCCAGTACTTCATCGATCCGGTTGATGGTGGTGCCGCCATAAATATGGCTGGCGACCTGGGCGATGATCTGCGCGGTCACCGCAGTGGCGGTGGAGATTGATTTTGGCGGTTCAATCTCGGCGTTACCCATCTTAAAGCCGTGGGTCAGCATGCCTTTCAGGTCGATCAGCATGCAGTTGAACATCGGGAAGAACGGTGAATAGTCGAGATCGTGATAGTGAATATCACCCCGCTCGTGGGCCTGCACCACGTCGCGCGGCAGCAGATGCTGGCGGGCATAATGCTTGGCAACGATACCGGCCAGCAGGTCGCGCTGGGTCGGGATCACTTTGCTGTCTTTGTTGGCGTTTTCGTTGAGCAGGGCGGAGTTGGTCTGCTCGACCAGGCCGCGGATCTCCTGATTCAGGCGACCGCGCTTTTCACGCTCGATATCGCGGTCGTGGCGATATTCAATGTAGGCGCGCGCCAGCTGCTTGTACGGGCCGGACATCAGCTGGTTTTCGACCGCTGTCTGGATCTCGTTAATGTCCACTTTGCTGCGGTCATTCATCTGCTGGCTGACCACCTCTGCGACGGTGGCGCAATAATCTGCGTCATCGACTCCCGCTGCTTTAGCTGCACGCAGAATTGCTTCTTTAATGCGCTCTGATTTGAAAGGCACGTTGCAGCCATCTCGTTTCATCACATGCGGTGTCATGATCACTCCATATAAAAACAGGTTATCCACAGAGGGACAGAAACGGGCGCGGCGCGTAACGGCCGACCCGCTCGAGGAATCTTGTTATTGCGACCCAGGTTATCCACAGTTGTCAGCAACACGGCTACGGTTATCTTCCAGGAATTGTAGACGTGAAATACAACATGTTGGGTCGGCGTGCATTCTAAGTTCTATATATAGTGATTTGCATCAAACTTGTTTGCGATTTTTTTGATTCAGAACAAAGTAAAAAACGAAGTGTACAGAGGGCGGGCGATCGGCGATTTGTAAATTGTTTCAGGGCAGAAACAGGTTGATTTCAGCAAAAAAAGTCTGTGCCGGAAAGCAGATGCTGTCCGGCAATTGCGGTTAAGACTGCTGCCACCACACCGCTTCAAACGGGCGCAGGGTCATGGCACCAGGCTGCGGCGACACTTCAGCATAGTTGCTCATCACCACCTGCCAGCTGCCTTCCACGGCGTCAGGCTGCCACGGCTGACAGTCGCGGCTCAGGTTCGCCACTACCATCAGCGTCTGGCCCTGCCACTGGCGGCGATAGCACCACAGGGACGGGCTCTCCGGGAGCAAATCCTGATAATCCCCCCAGGTCAGCACCGGCAGGGCTTTACGCAGGCTGATTAAGGCCTGATAGGTGTAAAACACCGAATCGGGATCGTTGATGGCCGCGTCCACATTGACGGACCCGGCGTTCTCACACAGGGCAATCCACGGCTCGCCTGCGCTAAACCCGGCGCCAGGGGACGCATCCCACTGCATCGGGGTGCGGCTGTTATCGCGGGATTTACTCGCGAGGATCGCCAGCAGCTCGTCGGCGTCCCGGCCCTGGGCGCGCAGGGCGGCGAACATATTATGGCTTTCCACGTCGCGGTAGTCGGTGATGCGGGTAAAGTGCGGGTTGGTCATGCCAATCTCTTCACCCTGATAGATGTAGGGCGTGCCCTGCATCCCGTGCAGCACCATCGCCAGCATTTTGGCCGCCGGGACGCGGTATTCCCCCTCGTCGCCAAAGCGCGAGACGATGCGCGGCTGATCGTGATTACACCAGAACAGTGCGTTCCAGGCCTGGTTGTGCATCCCCTGCTGCCAGTGGCTAAACAGGGCCTTCAGCGCCACAAAGTCCGGTTTGGCCCGGGTCCACTTCTCCCCGTTGGGGTAGTCCACCTTCAGATGGTGGAAGTTAAAGGTCATCGACAGCTCACGCCCGTCGAGCGCAGCGTACTGCTGGCAATGCTCCAGGCGGGTGGAGGACATCTCGCCCACCGTCATCAGATTGCGTGGGATAAAGACGTCGCGGCTCATCTCCTGCAGATAGTCGTGAATGCGCGGCCCGTCGGTGTAGAAGCGGCGGCCGTCGCCCAGCATATCGTCGGGGAAATCCTGATCCTTCGACACCAGATTGATCACGTCGAGGCGCAGACCGTCCACGCCGCGATCGGCCCAGAACTCGCAGGCTTTTTTCAGCTCGGCGCGCACCTCGGGGTTTTCCCAGTTCAGATCCGCCTGCTCGGGGGCAAACAGATGCAGATAATACTGCTCGCTTTCCGCGTGCCAGCGCCAGGCGTTGCCGCCAAACTTGGAGAGCCAGTTATTCGGCAGTTGGTCCGGGGTGCCGTCGCGCCAGATGTAAAACTCGCGGTAAGGGCTGGTTGGGTTCAGCGACTCGCGAAACCACGCGTGCTGGGTGGAGGTGTGGTTAAACACCATATCCAGCACGATGCGGATCCCGCGCTGGTGCGCCCCGGCGACCAGCTCGTCGAAATCGTCGAGGGTGCCGTAAGCCGGGTCGATGGCGGTGTAATTGGCCACGTCGTAGCCATTATCCACCTGCGGAGAGATATAGAACGGCGTCAGCCAGATGGCGTCGATACCGAGGGTTTTGAGGTAGTCAAGACGCGAGGTCACGCCGCGTAAATCACCGGTGCCGCGCCCGGTAGTATCCTGGAAGCTCTTCGGGTAAATCTGGTAGATCACGCCGTTTTGCCACCAGTGGGGAAGGGTATTCATAATGCGTTCCTGCAAATGCGAAAGGGGCGCAACTGCGCCCCGAAGAAGATTAAACCGCCTGCAACGCGCCCTGGCGGAACTTACGCTGATAAACAACGGTGGTGAGCACCATTGGCACGATAATCGCCACGGCCATCGCCATCGCAAACACCTGCCAGAAAGTTGGCTGAATCGAGAGGATGCCCGGCAGGCCGCCGACGCCAATCCCGTTGGCCATCACGCCGTTCAGGCCGCACAGCAGCGCGGCGAGGCCGGAGCCGATCATCGCGCACAGCATCGGGAAGCGGTACTTCAGGTTGATGCCGTACATCGCCGGTTCGGTGACGCCGAGGTAGGCGGAGATCGCCGCCGGAACCGAGATTTCGCGTTCGTTATGCTTGCGGCTGACCAGGATAATGCCGGTGACGGCGGATGCCTGCGCAATATTCGACAGGGCAATCAGCGGCCAGACCGGCGTGCCGCCGAGGCTCTGGATCATCTGCATATCAATCGCCAGCGTGGTCTGGTGCACGCCGGTGATCACCAGCGGGGCATACAGGAAGCCAAACAGCGCCGCACCAATCGGGGCAAAGCTGCCGGTCATCAGATGACGCACCGCGTAAGCAACGCCGTCACCAATCATGCGGCCAAACGGACCGATTAAGGCGTGGGCGAGGAACACCGCGAGGATCAGCGAGCATACCGGCACGACCACCAGATAGAGGTAATCCGGCACGATGCGCTTCAGGCGGGTTTCAATCATCCCCAGCGCCAGGCCTGCCAGCAGGGCCGGGATCACCTGCGCCTGATAGCCAACTTTGGCGATGGTAAACAGGCCGAAGTTCCACACCTCGGGGATCTGCTGCCCAAGTAAGTAAGCGTTCATTAACTGTGGAGAGACCAGCGTCACGCCCAGCACGATACCGAGAATGGGCGTGCCGCCCATTTTGCGCACCGCCGACCAGCAGATGCCCACCGGCAGATAGAAGAAGATCGCCTCGCCAATCAGCCACAGGAAGTCATAAATGCTTTGCAGCGCCGGGTACATCTGCGCCAGGGTTTTGCCGTCGCTCATCGGCACATCGCCAATCACGTTACGGAAGCCCAGAATCAGGCCTCCGCTGATCAGCGCCGGCAGCAGCGGGAAGAAGATCTCGGCGAAGTGTGAAATGAGCTGTTCATGCCATTTCATGTTCAGGCGCGCCGCTTTTTTGGCCTGCTCTTTATCCGCCGACGAGTGGCCGGTGGTGGTCAGCAGCGCCTTGTAGTAGTCGCCCACGTCAGTGCCGATCACCACCTGGAACTGCCCGGCATTGGTGAAGCAGCCTTTCACCATCGACAGCGCTTCAATGGCTTTAGGGTCGGCCTTCGCCGGGTCGTTTAATACAAAACGCAGACGGGTAATGCAGTGGCTGACCGTGGCAATATTTTCGCGTCCGCCAACCAGCACGATCAGCTGGTCGATATCCGTTTGTTTCACTTTACTCATCATGAAGCCTCATGACAGATGGGAGGGGGTTATGAACTGGAGGCAAGCCTACTCTTTCAGCGTAACGCGGAAAATGGGAACGTTCCCGAAATTAGGTGGCGATCACAATAAAGCCTCTCAGGAGGCTCAGGACAGGGTGGCGGGAATGACGATCTGGCGCGGTTCGCTGCGACCGTTAATCTGCTCGATCAGCTGCGCGGCGGCCTGCCGTCCGGAGTCGGCGTAGCCCGGATCGACGGTGATGATCTCCGGGTGCAGGAACTTCATCAGCGGGGTGTTCCCCACGCTCGCCAGCTGCAGGCTGTCGATGCGCTGCTCTTGTAAGTACTTACTTGCGCCAAGAGCCAGGGTATCAGTGGCGCAGACCAGGGCGGTAGTCTGTGGGGTCAGCACGCTGGCGACCTGCTCATAGCCCTGCTTCATGCTCAGACCGGGCAGCGAGGCCACCACCGGCAGGGCGTGCTGTTTGCAGAAGGCCAGATAGGCATCGTGGCGTCGTTGTCCGGTGGTGACGTCGCTGTGCGGCACGCCCAGATAGCTGATATGCCGGTGGCCGCTGTCGTACAGGCGCTGCATCAGGGTAATAATTGCCCCTTCGTCGTCGTAGCACACGGAGGCAAAGCCCGCGGCATCGCGCGCCAGCAGCACCAGGGAAGGCTGCCACGGGCCGAGGGTCGTCTCGTCGATGCCGGTAAACCCAAACAGCACCACGCCGTCGATATTGCGCCGTTGCAGCATACCGAGATGCTCTTCCACCATCTGCGCCGAGAACTTGCTTTCCATCATGATCGGATCGTAACCCTGCTCGTAAAACACCGGGAGCATGGTCTGGACGGCCAGATTTTCCGACAGCGAGTCCAGACGGGTCACGATGATCGCCACCACTTTGTCGCTCTGGCCACGCATGGCGCGCGCCGAGCGGGAAGGGGAGAAGCTGTTTTGATCCATCACCGCCTCAACGCGTTCACGGGTGCGCTGGCTGACGCCGCTTTCGTTGTTCAACACCCGCGACACGGTGGATTTCCCCACGCCGCTTAAGCGCGCGATATCTTTGATGGTAAGGCGGTTCTGCATGCTTGATTCCCTGTGACGCGACGATAAGTAACCCGTAAGCCTAAATCGGGCGGGTCGATTAACAATGGGTAAAGTCTGGTTTACGTTCGGTTTAGTTGACGAGGACTATCATATCGCCCGAATCGGCACAAAGGGTACGGCTAAATCCCTATATTGCGCGCCGACATCCTGATTTTAACTTACCGGAGGCTGTATGGATCCCGATCCCACCCCTCTCCCCCTGCGGAGAACCCGTACTATCCGGTAAGCCTGCTTTCACTGCCTTGCCGGACGCGTGAGGCAGTGACGTTCTGACGTCCCTGCATAAATTCTATTGCCTCTCAGGTACGGCTTTGCCACGCCTGAAGGATCAACTGCGCCCGTTCAGACGGGTGCGGGGAACGTATTATGCTGAAAAATATCACCCAACTGCTTGCCCGGCTGAACCGCCACCTGCCGCGCCGTCTGGTGCAGCGCGACCCGCTGCCAGACGGTAAAAACATCACCGGGGCGGCGATCCCCGCTTCGCTGAGCGACCACTGCCTGAAGGTTGCGGCGATGGACGAGCCGCAGCTCTGGCGCGCCTTCAGTGCCCATCCGGAAGGACTGAACGCCAGCGAGGTGGAAAAAGCCCGCGCCGCGCACGGCGATAATCAGATCCCGGCGCAGAAGCCGTCGCCGTGGTGGGTCCACCTGTGGAGCTGCTATCGCAACCCGTTTAACCTGCTGCTCACTATACTGGGCGGGGTCTCCTACGCGACGGAAGATCTGTTCGCGGCGGCGGTCATCGGCCTGATGGTCGGGATATCCACCCTGCTTAACTTTATTCAGGAAGCGCGCTCCACCAAAGCCGCCGACGCGCTAAAAGCGATGGTCAGCAACACCGCCACCGTGCTGCGGGTGATTAACGACAAAGGTGAAAGCGGCTGGCGTGAGCTGCCCATCGACCAGCTGGTACCCGGGGATGTGATCAAACTGGCGGCGGGCGATATGATCCCGGCCGACCTGCGCATCCTGCAGGCGCGGGATCTGTTTGTCGCCCAGGCCTCGTTAACCGGCGAATCCCTGCCGGTCGAGAAGGTGGCGCGCAGCCGTGACCCGCAACAGAACAACCCGCTTGAGTGCGATACCCTGTGCTTTATGGGCACCACGGTGGTGAGCGGTACCGCCCAGGCTATCGTTATCGCCACCGGCGGCGGCACCTGGTTCGGCCAGCTGGCCGGGCGGGTCAGCGAGCAGGCCAGCGTGCCTAACGCCTTCCAGCAGGGCATTGGCCGGGTCAGCATGCTGCTGATCCGTTTTATGATGGTGATGACGCCGATCGTGCTGCTGATCAACGGCTACACCAAAGGCGACTGGTGGGAAGCGGCGCTGTTTGCCCTCTCCGTAGCGGTGGGGCTGACCCCGGAAATGCTGCCGATGATTGTTACTTCCACGCTGGCGCGCGGGGCGGTGAAGCTCTCTAAACAGAAAGTGATCGTCAAACACCTCGACGCCATCCAGAACTTTGGCGCGATGGACATCCTCTGCACCGACAAAACCGGCACCCTGACGCAGGACAAAATTGTGCTGGAGAACCATACCGATATCGCCGGCAAAACCAGCGAGAGGGTGCTGCACACCGCCTGGCTGAACAGCCACTACCAGACCGGGCTGAAAAACCTGCTCGATGTGGCGGTGCTGGAAGGGGTAGAAGAGGATGCGGCACGTACGCTCTCAACCCGCTGGCAAAAAGTGGATGAGATCCCGTTTGATTTCGAGCGCCGCCGCATGTCGGTGGTGGTGAGCGAGCAGGCAGATGCGCACCAGCTTATCTGCAAAGGGGCGCTGCAGGAGATGCTCAGCGTCTGCACCCTGGTGCGCTACAACGGCGATATCGTGCCGCTGGACGCCACCATGCTGCGCCGCATTAAGCGCGTCACCGACACCCTCAACCGCCAGGGGCTGCGGGTGGTGGCGGTGGGCAGCAAAATTCTACCCGCCCGCGAGGGGGATTATCAGCGCATCGACGAGTCGGATCTGATCCTCGAAGGCTATATCGCGTTTCTTGATCCGCCGAAAGAGACCACCGCCCCGGCGCTGAAGGCGCTGAAAGCCAGCGGCATCACGGTGAAGATCCTCACCGGCGACAGCGAGCTGGTGGCGGCGAAAGTGTGCCACGACGTGGGGCTGGACGCGGGCGTGGTGGTGACCGGCAGCGAGATTGAACATCTTTCTGACGACCAGCTGGCGATACTGGCGAAGAGCACCACCCTGTTTGCGCGCCTGACGCCGCTGCACAAGGAGCGCATTGTTACCCTGCTCAAACGCGAAGGCCACGTGGTTGGCTTTATGGGGGATGGCATCAACGATGCGCCTGCTCTGCGGGCGGCGGATATCGGGATTTCCGTTGACGGTGCGGTGGATATCGCCCGTGAAGCCGCCGACATTATCCTGCTGGAGAAGAGCCTGATGGTGCTGGAGGAGGGGGTGATCGAGGGCCGTCGCACCTTCGCCAATATGCTCAAGTACATCAAGATGACCGCCAGCTCCAACTTCGGTAACGTGTTCAGCGTGCTGGTGGCGAGCGCTTTCCTGCCATTCCTGCCGATGCTGCCGCTGCATCTGTTGATTCAGAATCTGATGTACGACGTGTCGCAGGTGGCGATCCCCTTTGATAACGTCGATGACGAGCAGATCCAGCAGCCGCAGCGCTGGAATCCGAAAGATCTTGGACGCTTTATGCTGTTCTTTGGGCCGATCAGCTCGATCTTCGACATTCTGACCTTCTGCCTGATGTGGTTTGTGTTCCACGCCAATACTCCGGAACATCAGACCTTGTTCCAGTCCGGCTGGTTTGTGGTGGGGCTGCTGTCGCAGACGCTGGTGGTGCACATGATCCGCACCCGCCGGGTGCCGTTCTTCCAGAGCCGAGCCGCCTGGCCGCTGATGGTGATGACCGCGCTGGTGATGGTGCTCGGCATTGCGCTGCCGTTCTCAGGGCTTGCGAGCTACCTGCAGCTCCAGGCGCTGCCGCTCAGCTACTTCCCGTGGCTGGTGGCGATCCTCGCCGGGTACATGGTGCTGACGCAGATGGTAAAAGGGTTCTATAGCCGCCGCTACGGGTGGCAGTAAAAATCCTGCCCCTCACCCTAACCCTCTCCCCATAGGGGAGAGGGGATTTTACGGAGCCGTCCTTTCTCCCTCGCCCCTTTGGGGAGAGGGCCGGGGTGAGGGGATCCGTATGTCTCCCAAATTCAACAACCTGTGATCTCCATCGCCCGCCGCGCTTGACGCTAATTTACGCACATGTTAACAGAATGTTTTGCCTTAATTTGGCCCGTCAGATAAGGAACATTCATGTTGCGTTACAGCCTGTTAACCGCCGGGCTTTTGCTCGGCACTTCTGCGCTTGCCGCCCCGGCGGGCGATCTGCCCCTGATGCCCTGGCCGACAAGCGTCGAGCGCCCGGCCACCCACGGGGCGCTGGTGCTTACCCACGACATTTCGGTGCGCGTCAGCGGGGACGATCTGGGCGATGCGGTGAGCCGTTTGCGCCAGCGTATCAGCCTGCAAACCGGCTGGACTCTCCAGCCGCAGGCCGATAACCCCGACAGCGCGACCATCACCATCGCTATTGCCCGCAAGGTTGCCCCGCAGCCTAAGCCGGACAGCGATGAGAGCTACACCCTCACCGTCGATGCCAGTGGCGTGAATATCGCCGCCAATACCCGCTTCGGCGCACTGCGGGCGATGGAAACCCTGTTACAGCTGATTCAGAACGGGCCGGAGAATACCTCGCTGCCGTGGGTCAGCATCAAAGATGCCCCGCGCTTCCCGTGGCGCGGCCTGCTCCTCGACTCCGCCCGCCACTTTATTCCGCTTGACGACATTAAGCGCCAGATCGACGGCATGGCGGCGGCCAAGCTGAACGTGCTGCACTGGCACTTAACCGACGATCAGGGCTGGCGTTTTGCCTCAAAGCGCTACCCGAAGCTGACCCAGCTGGCCAGCGATGGGCAGTTCTACACCCAGGATCAGATGCATGACGTGGTGCGCTACGCCACCGCGCGTGGTGTTCGCGTGGTGCCTGAAATCGACATGCCGGGCCACGCCTCGGCGATCGCGGTGGCCTATCCCGAGCTGATGAGTGCGCCGGGGCCATATGAGATGGAGCGCCACTGGGGCGTGCTCAAGCCGGTGCTCGATCCCACCAAAGAGGCTACATGGGCATTTGCCAGCGCAATGATCGGCGAACTGGCGGCGATCTTCCCGGATCCGTATCTGCACATCGGTGGCGATGAGGTGGATGACAGCCAGTGGAAAGCCAACCCGGCGATCCAGCAGTTTATGCGCGATAACAAGCTGGCCGACAGCCACGCGCTGCAGGCGTACTTCAACCGCAAGCTGGAGACGATCCTCGAGAAAAACCAGCGTCAGATGGTGGGCTGGGATGAGATCTTCCATCCGGATCTGCCGAAAAGCATCCTGATCCAGTCCTGGCAAGGGCAGGACGCGCTGGGCGAGGTGGCGAAGCAGGGCTACAAAGGTATCCTCTCCACCGGCTTTTATCTCGATCAGCCCCAGTACACCGCCTACCACTACCGCAACGAGATCGTCCCCCAGGGGCTGAACAATGTGGATGTGATCACCGACAGCGACAGCGCCCAGAGCTGGTCATTTACCCTGCCACGCCTGAAAGGCAAGCCGGTGGAGGGCAGCTTCACGCTTGTCAAAGGCGAGGCGGGATGGCGCGGATTTATTGACTTCAACGGCAAATCCCGTCGCGCGGTGCAGGACATCGTCTGGCGCAGCGATAACCAGGTGACGTTCAGCGTCGATACCTGGATGGGCGAAACCCGCCCGGTCGTCACCGTGAATGATGACAAGATTGACGGCTATTTCCTGCTGGGTAACAGCCGCTATCCGGTGACGGGCCAGCGGCTGGAGGCCGTGCCGAAAGGGATCGCTCCGGCAGTGCCGGATGCCCGCCAGCAGGCAAATCTGCTGGGGGGCGAGGCCGCGCTGTGGGCGGAGAACGTTGCCGCGCCGGTGCTGGACATCAAGCTGTGGCCGCGGGCGTTTGCGGTGGCGGAGCGGCTGTGGTCGGCGCAGGACGTGACCGATATCGACAACATGTATACCCGCCTGCAGGCGATCGACAGCTGGTCGACGGTGTCGGTGGGTTTACAGCAGCACGCCCGCCAGCAGGTGCAGTTTACCCGGCTGGCGAACACCACCGACACCCTGGCGCTGACGATTCTGGCCCAGGCGCTGGAGCCCGCCCAGTATTACACCCGCAACCATTTGAAGTTCCAGGCCGGGAATTATGATCTGTTTGAGCCGTTAAACCGCCTCGCCGATGCGCTGGCCCCGGAGAGCAACACCGTGCGGCAGATGCATCGCTGGGTCGACAGGCTGGTGAGCGATGCCGAAGACAGTGAAAGCGCGGAGTCGCTGCGCCATCTCTTTACCCGCTGGCAGAGCAACACCCCGGACGCGCTGGCGCTGGCCGAGAACAACTATCAGCTGAAAGCGATAAAGCCGGTGATTCAGACGGTGGATAAGCTGGCGGCGATTGGTCTGCGGCTGACCGATCTGGTGGCGCGACAGGGTACGCTGGATGATGCGGAGATAGCATCGATTCAGAACGAGCTGGATAAAGCGGCGCAGATTCAGGATGAAGTGGTGATTGCGGCGGTCTATCCGCTGGAGACGCTGCTGCGCGCGACGCGCAATCAGTAAAACAACAATGCCCGGCAAACTTACGCCGCCGGGCATAAAGGCTGCTTAGTTCTTCAGGGTCCAGGCCATAGACCAGTGGGAACCTACACCGGGTTCGTACTGGTTAGCGTTATTCATGTCCTGCTTCACATAACCTTTCTCAGCACCGGCGTGGTTCATCACACGCGCTTCCAGGTTTACATCACCCTGGGGGGCACGTGGAAGGTCACGGTTGCCGCGCTGTTCTTGATTCTGGAGAACGGCACGTTGGTCACTGCGATACCTGCGTTCACCTGAGCCGAAATCAACGTCGATAGCCTGGTAGAAGCTGTTAGAGGTATCGGCAATTTCCCATACTGCGTAAATAACCTGATAGCCGGTACGCTGTGGCACATTACAATTCATTTCCTGGCGCTGAGCTGGCGCCTGGCCAGCTGACCCTCCGGCGGCAGGGCGTCGGTGGGGAAGCCAGAGGTACGTTCTACGCTCTGTGGTTCCCACTGTACGGAACCGCAATCAATATTTTGACCGAGCTTACACATATAGGCGCGGCTGGCCGGAGATTCTACATAACCATGTGCAAAAGCCGATGAGGCCACCGTGAGAGTGGCAAGTGCCAACGCAATCTTTGACGGTTTCATTTTTTATTCCATTAAAAGAGATTAATGCATCTGGGCGGGATAGTGTTGTCCGGAATAAAAAATGCGTTATTTTACGTTGCGATGAAAAAGAACAGTGAAAAGGCTTGAAGGTTATTTGGCTCTGTGGATTCAGATAATAAAAAAAGGCAGCCTGGGCTGCCTTCTGCTCATCAAAATCAGCTGTTAGCGACGTACGGCAATCGCTTCGATTTCGATTTTCACGTCTTTTGGCAGACGCGCAACTTCCACGCAGGAGCGTGCCGGGAAGGTGGCATTGTGTTCGGTGAAGAACGCTTCGTAGGCCGCGTTAACGGTGGCGAAGTCATTAAGATCTTTCACGAATACTGTGGTTTTAACGATGTCGCCCACTTTCAGGCCTGCGGATTCAACGATTGCTTTCACGTTGTCCAGCGACTGGCGTGCCTGCGCGGCAACGTCGTGTGGTACCTCACCGGTTTTTGGGTTCACCGGGATCTGGCCAGAGGTGATGATCATGCTGCCAAGATCAACGCCCTGAACGTAAGGTCCGATAGCTGCGGGTGCATTTTCCGTCGCGAGTACTTTGGTCATGTCTTCTCCTGAATTACAGCGTTATGAATGTTCCCGGCCATTATAAAGAGCCGGGAAGGCATTACCACCGTGATTAGTTGGCCAGCACCACATAATGAGAAAACTCTTTTTCACAGTATTTGCATTTGAGCGCGATGTCATTGACGCGTTTTTTCACTGCAAAGCTGGAGTTCACCGGTTCCGTGTGGCTGATGCAGTTGCTGTTCGGACAGACCAGCACGCCCTCGATACGGGACGGCAGGCCCGGGCGGGATTTGCCCACCACTTCATAGTCGTCGATACGGTTAACGGTCGCTTGTGGTGCGTACAGGGAGAGCTGGTTAACCTGCTCGTCGGTCAGGAAGGTGTTCTCAATTTTAATCAGGTCTTTCCGCCCCATCTCACCCGACGGCAGGTTCAGACCGATGGTGATGCGCTGGTCGGTTTCGGTCAGTTTGAACAGGGTCAGCAGCTTAAAGCCCACCTGCGCAGGGATATGGTCAATTACGGTGCCGCGTTTGATGGCTTCGACCTGGAGTTTATTATCGTGTGTCATTGTCATTTCCCCTTACAGCGCTAAGTCTTGATTCAGAACCAGTGCCAGTAACGCCTGGCGCGCAAAAATACCGTTCCCCGCCTGCTGGAAGTACCAGGCGTGCGGCGTCTTATCCACGTCGGTGGTGATCTCATCGATACGCGGCAGCGGGTGCAGCACCTTCATGTTGTTGCGTGCGCCCTCGAGGTCGCTGGCGCGGAGGATGAACTGGGCCTTGACGCTGGCGTACTCCGACGGATCCAGACGCTCTTTCTGCACGCGGGTCATGTACAGAATATCCACCTCGGCCATCATCTCTTCGATGCTGGCGTGCAGGCTCCACGGGATGCCTTTCTCATCCAGCATATCGAGGATGTACTGCGGCATCGCCAGCGCGTCCGGGGCGATAAAGTAGAAGCGGTTGCCATTAAACTTCGCCAGCGCCTGGGTCAGGGAGTGGACGGTGCGGCCATATTTCAGGTCGCCGACCATGGCGATGTTCAGGTTCTCCAGGCGACCCTGGGTTTCCTGAATGGTGAACAGGTCCAGCAGGGTCTGGGTCGGGTGCTGGTTCGCGCCGTCACCGGCGTTCAGCACCGGGATACCGCCCGAGAACTCGGTTGCCAGACGGGCGGCGCCCTCCTGCGGGTGACGCATCACGATGGCGTCGACGTAGGTGCTGATCACCGAGATGGTGTCCGCCAGGGTTTCGCCTTTCTTGCCCAGCGATGTATTGCTGCTGTCGGAGAAACCCACCACGCTGGCGCCCAGGCGGTGCATGGAGGTCTCGAACGACAGGCGGGTACGGGTGGAGGCTTCAAAGAAGCAACTGGCAATCACTTTGTGCTTGAGCAGCTCTGGCTGCGGATTGGCTTTCAGTTTTGCCGCGGTCTCCAGAACCAGTTCCAGCTCTTCACGGCTGAGGTCATTTATGGAAATGATATGTTTTTGATAAAGCGGATTCATGTTTATCTCCTGACGCCGGGCAAAAAAAAGCCCCTCAAATGAGGGGCTCTGGGAATAGGGTATGCAATGGGAAGAAAAACGGCAGGCCAGCGTCTGTTTTGAGACGCATCAGGGCACTCTGTCGAACATGTTTGAGCATGCTTCCTCCTGGCAAATTGTGGCGCATTATACGCGGCCTGAACGGCGGATCAAGCGAATAATGCACACTTTAAGCAACGTAAACGGTTTGCTGTGCATGGTTATGCGCGAGTGCAAATCCCGGTCAAAAAGTGTTGGTATGGCAGCACAAATTCTCGTATAAAAGCTAAAAATGAAACGATGTTTTATATTGAGGGTTTCACCATGATCGTTGGCAACATTCACAACTTACAGTCCTGGCTGCCAGAAGAGCTGCGTCAGGCTATCGAACACATTAAAGCGAACGTTACCGATGCTACCGCAACGGGCAAACACGATATCGACGGCAACAATGTGTTCTTCCTGGTTTCTGAAGACATGACCCAGCCGTTCGCCGAGCGCCGCGCCGAATATCATGCCCGTTACCTGGACATCCAGATCGTACTGAAAGGCCAGGAAGGGATGACCTTCAGCACCCTGCCGAACGGCACGCCGGACACCGACTGGCTGGCTGACAAAGACATCGCATTCCTGCCGGAAGGTGAGCAGGAAAAAACCGTGGTCTTAAACGAGGGTGACTTCGTGGTGTTCTACCCGGGCGAAGTCCACAAACCGCTGTGCGCCGTGGGCAACCCGGCTCAGGTGCGTAAGGTGGTTGTGAAGATGATGGTGAACAAATAGAAAACCCGCACCTGACTGTTCCCTCTCCCCTGTGGGGAGAGGGTTAGGGTGAGGGGACACGTTATTTCCCCAGCGTCGCCACCATCACCGCTTTAATGGTGTGCATCCGGTTTTCCGCCTGATCAAACACCACGCTCGCCGCCGACTCAAACACCTCGTCCGTTACTTCCATCCCGCCGTGCAGGTCGAACTCCTTTGCCATCTGCTGGCCCAGGGTGGTTTGATCGTCATGGAACGCCGGCAGGCAGTGCAGGAACTTCACGTTCGGGTTACCGGTCAGGGCCATCATCTGGCTATTCACCTGATAGCCGCGCAGCAGGGCGATCCGCTCGGCCCACTTCTCTTTGGCTTCCCCCATCGACACCCACACGTCGGTATAGATAAAGTCGGCGTCCTTCACGCCCGCCGCCACATCCTCGGTGAGGGTGATCCTGCCGCCGTTCTGCTCCGCCAGGGCGCTGCACTCGGCTACCAGGCTCTCTTCCGGCCAGCAGGCTTTCGGGGCCACCAGACGCAGATCCAGCCCGGTGAGCGCCGCCGCTTCGAGCATCGAGTTGCCCATGTTGTTGCGTGCATCGCCGGTATACACCAGCACCATCTCGTTAAAGGCTTTGCCCGGGAGATGCTCCTGCAGGGTGAGCAGGTCGGCCAGCAGCTGGGTTGGGTGGAACTCGTTGGTCAGCCCGTTCCACACCGGCACGCCGGCATATTGCGCCAGCGTTTCGACAACTTCCTGCCCGTGACCGCGATACTGAATCCCGTCGTACATCCGGCCCAATACGCGTGCGGTATCTTTAATTGACTCTTTATGCCCAATCTGGCTGCCGCTTGGCCCGAGATACGTGACGCGTGCGCCCTGGTCAAATGCGGCAACTTCGAAAGAGCATCGGGTGCGGGTTGAGTCTTTTTCGAAGATGAGCGCGATGTTTTTGCCAGTAAGATGCTGTACTTCCGTACCTTTTTTCTTATCGGACTTCAGGCGTGCTGACAGTCCAAGCAGGGACGTGATCTGTGCAGGGGTAAAATCGAGCAATTTCAGGAAGTGTTTTTTATACAGTTCAGACATTTTATCCTCACATGGCAAAGGCCACTTATTGAATTAAAATTCAATTTATATGTATCAATATGCAGTTGCAACCCCGTTTCACAAATCTTTCTTACAAAGGTGGAGGCAAACACATCCGTGTGTGAAAATAGAAGTATCTGCCGCACTTTAAAGAGGAACGAGCCATGGCAAACCCAGAACTGCTGGAAGAACAGCGCGAAGAGACGCGACTGATTATTGAAGAACTGCTGGAAGACGGCAGCGATCCGGATGCGCTGTACACCATCGAGCATCATTTCTCTGCGGATGATTTCGACGCGCTGGAAAAGCTGGCGGTCGAAGCCTTTAAAATGGGTTACGAAGTGACCGAGCCAGAAGAGCTGGAAGTGGAAGAGGGCGATACCGTCATCTGCTGCGACATCCTGAGCGAAGGCGCGCTGAAAGCGGACCTGATCGACGCCCAGGTTGAACAGCTGATGAACCTGGCCGAGAAGTTTGAAGTGGAATACGACGGCTGGGGCACCTACTTCGAAGATCCGAACGGCGAAGAGGGTGACGAAGACGAAGATGACGAAGAAGGTCTCGACGAAGACGACACCGGCGTGCGTCACTAAGTATGATTTGCGGCAGCTTCGGCTGCCGCTTTGCAAGGTTCAATGATGGATTACCCGCAGATACTCGCCCCTGTTTTACACTTCCTCCCGTGCCCGACCCCTCAAGCGTGGATTGAACAAGCCCGCGACCCGGCGAACCTGCCGCTGCTGCTCACCGACCATATGGTGTGCGAGCTCAAAGCTGCCCAGACCGCGCTGCTGCTGGTGCGTAAATACGTCGCCGACCAACGCGGTGCCGATGCGCTGCTCGAGTGGCTCAGACCCTATGAAGCCTTTACCTTTCGCGACGGGCCGGAACCTGACTTTATCGCCCTGCATAAGCAGATTAGCAAAAGCGTGATGCCGAAGACCGACGACCCGTGGGGCCAGGCGCTTATCGACAGCATGGTGCTGTTAATTAAAGAAGAGCTGCACCATTTCTGGCAGGTGCGCGAGGCGATGCTGGCGCGTAACATTCCGTACGTCAAAATGACAGCCAGCCGCTACGCTAAAGGGATGCTGAAAGCCGTGCGCACCCACGAGCCGCTGACGCTAATCGATAAACTGATTTGCGGTGCCTATATCGAGGCGCGCTCCTGCGAACGCTTCGCCGCGCTGGCGCCGTTCCTCGATGACGAGCTGCAGAAGTTTTACCTGTCGCTGCTGCGCTCTGAAGCCCGGCACTATCAGGACTATCTGCAGCTGGCGCAGCAGGTGAGTGACGACGACATCACCCCCAGGGTGAAGCTGTTTGGCGAGGTGGAAGCCGCGCTTATCTTATCCCCGGACGCTGAATTCCGCTTCCACAGCGGGGTGCCGGTTTAATTAACAGAAGGACAGGGAACGATGAAAAAGGGTGTACGTATCGCCATCGCCGTAGTGGTGGGTATCGCGGCAGGAAGCTGGTTCTTCCGGGACAAAGCGCCCACGCCTGAAAAGCTCGACGCCGCGCTCAGCAATATGCCCAGCTGGCAGGTGATTAAGGAGCAGGAACCTGCGTTTCGTAGCAAGATCCAGGATCAGGTGTTGGCGATGAACAAGGCGGGTAAAACCGAGCAGCAGATTATCGACACCATACAGCCGCAGATTTTGAATCTGCAGATGGCGCGCCTGCAAACCGCTCCGGACGCCAACGTGGTGGAGTATATGAAGCTCAATATCGAGCAGATCGCCGCCATGCAGAAGCTGAGCGATGACAACTGCTTCCGCTTTGTGTATCCGGAAGTGAAGGGCGGCGTAAACCCCATGCGCCTGCTGGATAAAGACCTGATGCAGCGCCGGATGCAGGCGGACGCGACCATGATGCGTGCCGCCGTGGGACCGAACAAACATACTGTGACCCCGCAGGAAACGACCCGCGCCGAGACCGACGTGGTGCCGATTATCCAGAAGCTGACCCTGAAGTACGGGGATGATATCGAGTTGCTGCAGTCCCCGAGCAAAGGAAAGGGCAAAGAGAAGCTGAGCTGCGACCTGATACAGGATCTGTGGAACAACGTGCTGGCGCTGCCAGAGCCACAGGCCGCCGGGTTGATTCGCTATTCGGTGTCGGATCTGTAAGGCGGTTGTTTTTTCGGCACTTGGCACGGGTTTAGCGCGTCGCCGCTTGCATGGCGGCGCGCGACAGGTATAATCCACAACGTTTCCGCATCCCCTTCAGTGCCGAAGTGGCGAAATCGGTAGACGCAGTTGATTCAAAATCAACCGTAGAAATACGTGCCGGTTCGATTCCGGCCTTCGGCACCAAAAGATGCAAAAATTAAGTCGCTTAAGGGCGGCTTTTTTTGTGTCTGATATCTCTATTATGAAAATATTTCCTCGATTTCGCAAAACCTTTCTTGCATTGTAAATGTAATGCTTATGATAAATAATTATTACGATTTTGTATAATAATTTATGAGCCTTATATCATCGGTTATACCTGAATAGATTAATTTGGATGGCAGGTTAAGTCATCTTAGCTTGTTGTTAGCATGTCGTTAATTTATGAATGGCTAAATGTATTAGCAATTTCAATTATGAATTGTATTCTTTTTAAATTATCTTGGGTTAATCGTTTTCACCGTTCTGTTTTCGACTAACTAAATTTAGTAGGGGTGACAGTACGTTTATGCATGATAATATTTTCAGTTTGCTATAAAACCAAAATCAAAAGAAACTCAACTTTTTCTTAAGTATAAGGTGTTGACCATGAATCATTCAGAATGTGTTTCCATCCTAAAATGTACTCCATGGTTAAATCAGTTTCTAAATCGTAGGGGATTGAGACAACCTGACAATCGTCCCCTGTATGAATATCATGCAACGAGTGACGAATATGATGAGTTGAAGCGGCTGTTAAGGGCTATAGGGCTTCCCGATGGTTACAGAAGCGATAAAGGCTACGCCGCTTGCTTCATCCTATTCTGTTCAGAATGGTACAGACGAGATTACGAACGAGATTGTGGATGGACGTGGGAGCCTATTTATAAAGCTCTTGGAATATCGCTATCTTCTTCTGAAATGGGAAGAATTATCCCGAAAGGGCTGGAGGGGTACTGGGGGCGTCCTGTGCGCTTCTATGATACCGAAAGACGTAATTTTTTAGGATCCTTATTCAGCGAAGGTGGTTTACCTTTCAGGCTGCTGAAGGAATCCGATAGTCGTTTTCAGTTAGTTTTTTCTCGAATCCTCAATCAATACGAACATGCTCAGTCTTCCAGTTTTTCTCTGTTGTCATTAGTTCAGGCTGCAGTGGAGAAATCGTCACTTCCTGTTGTTTTTAAAGAAGATACTTCAGTCGAGCTTATTAGTCGCATGGCTGAACAGCTCAGTTCTCTTGTTCAAACATACGATCTTAGCCTCCATACTGAGCCAGCAAAAGAACTTGATCGCGTTCATCCTAAGTGGCGGGGTAATTTCCCGGTACCTCTGGATGACGATACGGGGACAAGTTTTCTCAATGGACTTTTGCGAACTGCCTCAGTTGAATCCAGACCTCGCCGTCAAAAAAATAGTACAACTCTTTGCCAGTTCTTATGGTCAGAAAATCACCCTGACGTCATCCAGACGATTATTTCTCTTCCCGAAGAGCTGATTTTTTCTCTTGAAAGTGAACCGTCAACAACGCGTTTCGAGCTTGCTATCTATGAAGATGGAGAAGAGCTTGTGAGCCTGGGACCAGCATATGCAACGCTGGAAAATATGCAGGCGAGAGTGAGAATTCGTAAAAGTAAGGTAAAATTTTCCCGGCAACAGCCTGCAGCCAGTTTGTTTATTGTGGCACGAGCGGGTGGGATGCTTGTTGGATCAAATAAGCTGGATGGGAGTGAAATAGCGGTTGGTGATGTACCATTAGTCTTTGTTTCTGAAGAGGGTGAATGGTTCTTACAAGGACAAGCTTCCTGTGGTGTTCGTGGCAGTAATGTGTTCGTCGCTTTGCCGAAGGATGGTCAGCTTGCTTCTGAACATGACGATTGCAGCATGGGGGAGCCGGTCCTGGGATGTCGCACTTTGTCTATAAAGGGACGGCAGGACATTATCATTGAAGGAACTGAAACATATCGAATACGAACAGGAAGAGAGCAAATAATTCAGGCAGGATTTGCCTTTCAAGGAAAGAGGCTAAACTGGACGAGCTATCCAGATGATCTCTTCCTCGGCGTTCCGCGTGTTATCCCGAAGGCTGAAAGTCCATCCTCGCTTCATTACAAACGTTTTTTTAACGGTACAGACATAGAATATTGTGATGTCCAGGAAAAAATGGGAGCACAATTTATTTCGATACGTAATGAGAATAATGAAACGCTTCTACGTAAAAAAATAGGTATTCTCCCCAATGATTTTTGTCTTGAAATAAAAGGTGGGGAGCAGGCAAATGAAGGCGGGATCATTATTACTACGCAGCATCCTTGTTTGTACAATTTAAAGGAAAAAGAGTTGGAAGTTGGGCGTAAACGCTCTGCGGGTCGAATCGAAATAATGATTAAAGCAAAAGGAGTTCCTCCAGCAACGATTACATTGTTGGTCACGCCTAACCTGGGCGCCGATCCGGTCATGATCATGTTGCCTTTTCCGGCCCGGGGCTGTCTTGCGTTTGACGCTGACGGAATAACACTACCTAAGAATCTAACCATCAACGATCTTCTGGGAGCCAGAGCATTTCTTTTCGGGAAAAATGGCGAACCTGCACGATTTAGGATGGAACTCCATTTACGCTCCAGGAGCGGGATGCAAGCATGGCACGAGTGGCATTATCGTGCGGGAGATCGCCCAGCCGAGCTAAACTTATATAGTTTAAGAGAACATATTGATAACTTACTTTCCCTGGAAGAGGGGATCGATCAGATTGTTGATATGCGAATTGAAGGGGGAGGCAGTTCTTTTACCTGGCAAATTAGACGCTATAAATATAGCCTTGAATACGATCGGGAAAGGCAACTTCTTCTCGCAAATTCTGTCAGTAACCGCACAGGGCGGTTTCCATCTCCTGTCATCATGTTATTAAGTGAACCAGAAAGAAAATCGGTTTCTCTGCTATCCAGAATGAGCGAAGGAGTGCCAGTTGGTGAGTTTGAACTGAGCTCTGTAGTACAAAAAAATGGTCCATGGCTGGTTCTTCCCAAACAAGGTGAAGAAACCTCTTTCCGACCATGCTTCATTCGCGGTGAGCCGGTTACACAAAGCGAAACGAATACAGTTCAGTCTCTGCAAAAAGCAACGCAACTTTTTAATCCCCGATCTGATATCAATACGATTATGTTGGTTTTAGATCAGATGGCGATCGACCCTGCACATTCAGGCTGGCAGTTCTTGCGTAGCTTATATGATCAGTTTGGATATTTACCGTTGGCTACTTTTGAAGTGTGGCGAGCACTGATCCAGCATCCGCAAGCACTAGCGATGTCGCTTTTCAAATTTGAAATGTCCGTCGTTTATCTCAACCGCATTGAGAACGAATTTCCGATTTTCTGGGAGTTTCTGCCTGTTTTTGAGATTAAGAATGCTGCGGAGCGATTCAAGGCTTTTTTGACTCATAAAGGTGCTCCGGAAGAAATGCAGGCAAGATTGATGAACAAGATGTATCAGCAACTGGGAACTGCTTTTCCAACTTATGGCAATGAGGTACAGACATGGTTAAGCCAGGGAATTTTACAACGCCCCATACCAGACCTGGCAACAATGAAAGACATTATCCTGAGTTGGTATCAGGAACTTTTGCGTGAGCATGGTGAATCTCGTTGGCCTGAATTTGGTGGAACCACTCTTTTTCGTTGGTATATATCACAGCAAGATCCTGTCATAGCGATTTCATCCGATACCAGCTATCGCTATTCCGTCGCATGGCTACCGGTCTTTGCAGCGGCTGTTGCCAGCGGTAAAACAACATTTGAAAGTGTTTTTGAGAATAAGCCCGGCGCCGTATTTTTCTTGAGACAGGTTAGAGATTTTGACTCGCGATGGTTTAACGCCATTTTCCAGTACTGCTTATTGCGTAACGTTACTGAAAAATAAAAAGGAATAAGAATGACTACACGCTATTTTTCTTCGCTGATTGAACAATCACTGTCTCGTTCTACGGAGGCGACGCTAAGTATTATGGGGGTGACCAACCCGCATCTTCGCGAGCATCTCACGCAACAAATGGCGGCCGATTGCGGAAAAGAAGGATCGTTTCTTGCCTCACCTGTATTTGAACAGACATTTGGCTGGGAAGAGTCCAACAGCACAATGAAAGACCTTGCAACAAAACAAACGTTGCTGAGCAAGGAGGTGGTGGACTCGCTGGATAGTGAGGAAAATGGTCGTTATCGTTTTGGCTCTAGCTGGAAACCTTTCACGCACCAGTTAGCCAGCTGGCAATCATTACTCGAGAAAAAACATTCGGTCGTGGTGACCAGCGGGACAGGCTCTGGCAAAACGGAGTGCTTTATGGTCCCTGTGCTGGAAGATCTCTATCGTGAGCTTCAGGTTAAGAACAAAAAACCGTTGATAGGTGTGAGAGCTCTTTTTCTTTACCCCCTGAATGCCCTAATCAATTCACAGCGTGAACGTTTAGATGCCTGGACCCAAGGTTTTGGAACCGGGATTCGGTACTGTCTGTATAACGGTAATACTGAAGAGCTGCATGCCTCAGTAAAAAGTGAGCAGGCAAACCGGCCAAACGAGGTGCTTTCGCGTGAGAAAATGCGTGAGGAACCTGCGCCTGTTCTGGTCACAAACGGTACCATGCTGGAATACATGATGGTGCGTCAGGTTGATGCACCTATCATTCAGAAATCAAAAGCGGAAAAATCATTACGCTGGATCGTTCTGGACGAAGCCCATACCTACGTAGGTTCTCAGGCCGCTGAACTGGCTTTACAACTCCGTCGTGTCATGACGGCGTTTGGCGTTACGCCTGATGATGTTCGCTTCGTTGCAACATCTGCGACTATTGCCGGAAGTGATGCCGAAAAGCAGCTGAAAAAATTCTTATCTGAGTTGTCCGGTGTGCCACAGGAACGTATTGATGTTCTGGGAGGTAGCCGTGTCATTCCTGACCTGGCGCCGTGCCAGCATCTTTCTCTATCCCTTGATGAGCTTGAGCATATTCCTGATTTTGATGGAGCGGGTATTAGCCTTGAGCGCTACACCGCGCTGACCCACTCTCCGCAAGCGCGTCATCTCCGTGAGATGCTTGTGAGTCAACCCAAACCGATGAAGCTTGATACGCTGACCCGGCGTTTGAATGAGCTAACAAAACATCAGTACACTCAGCAAGATATTTTGCGCTGGCTCGATCTCTGTACCGGTACGCTTCCCAATGCGCAAGAACCGGCATTTCTGAAAGTCAGAGCGCATATTTTTCAGCGTAATACCCAAGGGATATGGGCCTGTGTAGATAAACATTGCTCCGCTAAACACAATACTGCGCTGGAGAAGGGGTGGCCTTTTGGCAATGTGTATGTGAATCAGCGGCAAAACTGCGAGTGCGGCAGCCCTGTTTATGAACTCGCGTTCTGCAATGAGTGTAATGAACCGCATTTACTTGCCCGTGACAAAAAAGGAAAACTTGTACAGTGGGACAATAAAGGTGGGGATGAGTTTTCGCTGCAGGATGAAGCACCTGATGATTTTGACTCTTCGAGTGAAAAAGTTCAGAAAGAACAGGTATTCCAGCCACCCCATATTATTGCCGCGGAATGTAATACCGAAATGGGCTATATCGTGCAGCGCCTTGATCGCCAAACTCGGAGTATTGGCGTAGTCAACCCGGATAGTATTCCGCTGGCGATGAATGATATCGAGCAGGTCTGTAGCGCCAGCAACTGCGGTTATAGAGGGGGTAAAGGTAATCAACCCTTCCGGCGGGCACTGTTAGGTGGGCCTTTTTATGTGACGAATATCGTGCCTACCGTGCTGGAATATTGTCAGGACTTTATTAGTGATGAAGGTAAAGAAGGGGTTGGCCCGCTTTCTTTACCCGGACGAGGGCGTCGACTGATTACCTTCACTGATAGCCGTCAGGGAACGGCACGGATGGCGGTGCGGATGCAGCAGGAAGCTGAGCGCAGCCGTTTGCGCGGTAGCGTGGTGGATATTCTTGGATGGCACCAACGTAAACAGTCAACACATGCGCCAAATGCCCAGGCTGACGTAACGAAGTTGACTGAGATGGCAGCACAGGCACGTGAAGAAGCGAAAAATCTTCATGATTGGGGGATGCCGGAAGAAGCGATCCGTCGTGAAGAACAAGCTGAGCGCTTAGAGCACGCTATCCAGGTCGCCACTGGCGGAAAAGTTGATGCTGTTTTGATTTCTCTTTCCTGGCCCGAAATGGTCAAGGAATTGAAAGATAAGGCGGATATCAAAGGTCCTATCCTGCAGTATAACCACTATCTGAAGCCGGAAATCTTCACTGAAAATGGGGGCCCTTTAAAGCTCGCTGAAATGCTGCTTTTCCGTGAATTTATGCGGCGCCCGAAACGCACCAATAGCCTGGAGACACAAGGGCTGGTGCAGGTGGGTTATCAGGGGCTAGAGAAGGCGCATAGCATCCCTGCTCATTGGCAAGATAAAGGGTTAACTCTGGATGACTGGCGTGATTTTCTTAGAGTCACGCTGGATTTCTATGTCAGGGAAAGCAACTACACCCAACTGGACGAAGATCTGAAAAACTGGATCGGTAGCCGTTTTTCTTCAAAATTTGTCCGTAACCCCGATTCGAAAGAGCCTGATGACAACCAGGTTAAACGCTGGCCGCAAATTCGTCACGGTAACGTCACGCAGCGTTTGGTCAAACTTTTGATCCTCGGCGCTAAATTCAGCAGCGTAAATACGGTCACAATCGATATCGTTAATGCGTGGCTAAAAGAGGCATGGCTTCAGTTGACGGGGCCATTAGCGGTATTGAAATCCGACGGCAACCGTTTTTATTTACCTAAAGAGCATCTGACATTCTCTCTGGTACAAAAAGCCTATATTTGCCCGGTAACCAATAAATTACTGGCGACGGCTTTCAGAGGTCTGACGCCTTATCTGCCAATGCATATTCAGTTTGAACGGCTGACCAGTGCACAGTATGACGCCTTTGTCGCTCAGGCGGTGACGCTACCTGAAATCTGGCAGCAAGATCGTTCTCAGGATGATTATGTCGATGGGTTAAGAAAAGTTCGTGACTGGCTGGGTCAGGACCCTCTGGTGGCGCAATTACGTTCGCAAAACCTCTGGACGGACATTAACGATCGCGTCGTTGAAGGTGGATTTTACTACCGCACGGCAGAGCATTCCGCCCAGCAATCATCCGAACGTCTGCAAAGCTATGAACGTATGTTTAAAAACGGACAGCTTAACGTTCTTAACTGTTCAACCACCATGGAAATGGGCGTAGATATTGGCGGGATTTCTGCTGTGGTGATGAATAACGTCCCGCCGCATCCCGCTAACTATTTACAGCGTGCCGGGCGTGCCGGGCGTAGCAAAGAGTCCCGTGCTATTTCTTACACGTTGTGCAAAGGCAACCCGCACGATCGGCAGGTTTTTGCTAACCCTCTCTGGCCGTTTGAAACGGTGATCCCTGCGCCGATGGTAGCAATGAATTCTGAGCGTCTGGTACAGCGCCACGTCAATTCTCTGCTGCTGTCAGATTATTTGTGCCATGTCATCGGTGAAACCGAAAAAGAACGCACCAGCCTTAATAGTCAGTGGTTCTTTGGTGAAGAGCTTGAACAGTCGGTGTGTAACCGTTTCAAAGCCTGGCTGGAGCGTCCGACGCTGAGTATTGATGCGGCTTTGGTTCGTTTGGTTAAAGGCACCGCGCTTCATGGCGTTGCGGCAGAAAAGCTGCGGGATAAAACGTGCGACGCGATTGCGGCGCTGCAGAAGCGCTGGCTGGGAATTTATCGCGATCTTGTTAAGCAGGAAAGTGAATCGCAGCCCAATACGCCGTATCGCAAACGTCTGGAGCTGGAGAAAAAACGGCACTGCGGCGAGTATCTGCTGCGCGATTTGGCGGCCAGAACCTTCCTGCCTGGATATGGCTTCCCAACGGATGTTGTCACTTTTGATAACTTCACTATGGAAGATTATATCCGCGAGAAAACGTACAAAGTCCGTGATAAGAGCGATCGTGAAGATAACGTCTCGCGTTATAAAGGCTTGCCTTCGCGCAACCTTTCCGTAGCGATCCGTGAGTATGCGCCGGGCGCGGAGATCATCCTTGATGGCCGGGTCTTCCGCTCCGCTGGGGTGTCTCTGCACTGGCATAATCTTAATGCTGATACCAATGAAGCTCAGCGTCTGGATAGCGCCTGGCGTTGTCACAAATGCGGTACGTTAGGCTATGAGGAAGGTATTGGCGGTTCGGGAGATTTGTTCTGTACCAATGATGCGTGCGGCGAGCGCATCACGCCGGAAAACCGACGTCAGGTTTTACAACCTGCGGGTTTTGTGACGGATGCGCACGATCCGGTGACCAATAATATTGAGACCATGAAATTCATTCCGGTTGTGCCGGCCTGGGTATTTGTTAAGGCTGAGCGTGTACCGCTGCCGAACCCGTTGATGGGCTTTATGGCTTCCGGGGCGGACGGTAATGTGTTCCAGCAAAGTATGGGGGAAGGCGGTCACGGCTATGCGCTGTGCCTGAGCTGCGGCCGTGCGGAGTCGATGCTCAACCTCACGGATGCGCCGAAAACCATGGAAGCACACTATCCGCCTCGTCCTGGAAAGGCCGACCGGGATAGTCAGAATCAGCGGATTATCTGCCCGGGTTCAACGGCGCTGAATAAAAATGTCACGCTGGGAGCGCTGGCCAGAACGGATGTCTTCGAGCTGATTGTCCGTCGCCCGCAGGACGGAGAATATATTGCTGATAACACGGAAGAAGGGCGTATTGTTGCAATGACGCTGACCGTGGCGCTGCGGCGCTCGCTGGCGAGCGTGCTGGGCATTTCCGCAGCGGAGCTGGGCTACGCGGTGCGCCCGGTCAGGCTGGAGAACGAGCAATCCGTTCTGGCGGTACAGCTGTACGATATTATCAGCGGCGGTGCGGGCTTTGCTTCCAGCGCGCCATTGCACATTGAGGCCGTGCTGAAGGGAATGGTGAAGCAACTGGGCTGCCATCACTGCGATACCGCCTGTAGCGAGTGCCTGCTCGATTCACAGACCCGCCACGATCACGATCTGCTGGATCGTAAAGCGGCGCTGGCCTGGCTGGGGGCGGATTTCAGCCACTATATTGGTTTGCCGGATGAGGAGAAATTCTCTCTGGCTGATGCGCAATATTGCCCTGGAAGTATTGAAGATACTCTGCGACGGGCCATCAACGATGGTGGTCGAAAGCTCACGCTGTGGATGAGAGGGCCGTTGAATGAGTGGGATCTGTATGCCCGTCAGTTCCGCACCGCGATCCAGAACTACCGGTTAAAAGATGATGTTGAGGTGGTGCTGGTTATCCCGCGAAACATTGACGATCCGGAGATCCTGTTGGAACTCGCGCAGTTCACGGCGATAGGCGTGCAGCTGTGCCAGTCTGAGCTGGATACGGATACGCCGCTCGTTGCGCAGGTGGCGTTTGACGATCGCCTGATGACGTTAATTTCTCGCAGCCACGAAGCTACCATCCCCGGGCCTAACTGGCATCTGAATAGCCAGATGGTTATTCGCAGCCATTTGCAGGGGCCGATAGCGCTTTATAAAACCGAGTTGCCATCCGAGGATGCGGGCAGCAAAGGCCTGGTTAACGATATTGAAATCCATAAGCAGCTTAACGGCCCGGTTTCTCAGTTTGGCCAGCGCTTCTGGAACCTGCTGACCGAGTCTCAGGATGATATTCAGCGCCTGCTGACGGAATGCCGGGTGACGCGTATCCACTATAGCGATCGCTATCTGCAAAATCCCGTAGCGCTGGCGTTGTTAGGCGGGTTGTTGAAGACGTTGAAACCGATGCTGACACAAGAGGCGGAAGTGACGATTGATACGCTGTTCAGGAGTAAAGAGCGCCCGGGGAACAAACCGTTCCATGACTGGATGAGTGAAGCAGACTTCCAGGATTTCGCCGACCAGTGGTTTGCGGCATCCATGGGACGAGCCGTGGAGATTCAGGCGTTCAACTCTGGCCGCGATATTCCGCACCACCGTAAGCTGATGGTAAGTTTCGATAATGGCCAGGCGCTTAAAATCCGCTTTGATCAGGGGATGGGATACTGGCGTATTAACTTTGCGCGAGTCTGGCGTGATTTTAACTTTAATGACGACGTCTCTTTCCAGCTGGGGAATATGGCGCAAGCCTGCGCAGAAGGCCTGGTAGTGAACAGCGAGGAAAGTTGGGCAACCGATGTGCTGGTGCAGGTTATTGCACCTTGATCAGGAACCGCTCCCGACTCACGGTCGGGAGCGGTTAGCGTCAGGCGGAACGTTTACCTGAAATCACGTCGATAAAGTCCTGCACCTGCCGCTGCTTACGGGCGGACAGCTTACCTACCCGATGAAAAGACTGAAGCAGCGTAGAATCTTCCGGCTGTGACGGTTTTGCCGTCAGCACAATACAGCCGTTCATCACCGTCACATCCACCTCGGTACCGGTGGCGAAATCGGCGGCTTCCAGCCACTGGCCTTTCATGATGAGGGCGGGGATACGGGTATAACCCGGATAACGACTCGCATAACTCACGGTCAGGTGCGCATGAAAATAAGCGTTAGGCTTTTTTACGCGAGGTTTTTTTACCCCCGCTGGCGGCGCGTTCGGCCTTGATTTTTTCCAGCAAGGCGGCTGCGCTGTTTTCACCGCTGATCAGATCCGGGTTTGCGGCACGCCACTGGGCGGTAAGCTCGCCGCGGAAGGCCTTTGCCAGGATCGACTGGGTGAGGCTGTTGACGCGGGTCAGGGCGCTGTTGACCTGTTTTTCAATGGTATCGGCGTAAGCGAAGAGTTGTTCGACGCGGCGGACGATTTCAGCTTGTTCTGGGAGTGGGGGAAGAGGAATTGCTAAACTACGTATGTCGTCCAGACCAAGACCAACTTTTGTAGCCCCTCTTTTAAGTGATTGAATTTGCTTTACACCTATATTTTGTGCCGCAATACATAAAGCAAAATATTCGGAATTAATATTATTATTTGGTCTTAATAATGCAAGGTGTTGATTAATATATGCCTCACCTAAGTCTTTATCTATTCTTGCAACGCGCCCAACATCCGCGGTAAGAGAGATAATCAAGTCATCAATTTTGACAAGTGAGCGCTTACCTTCTACTTGACTAGGAAGGTTTACGAATTGCAAATCTTGTAGATCTAGCTTCGTTGTGTTGTAACGAACATTACTCATACGAAGAAAGAGAGCGCCTTCGGTAGAATAATAATTTGCCCAACCTCTTGAACCACTGGTGACATAGTCTATTAAATGGGCAGATGGAACTACGTACCAGCTTTGAGGTATTTCTGAAAGAGAGAGTTTAGCTTGTTTAAAAAGGCTATCAGTTGGCTTATATTTACTTGCTATTAAATTTATTTCTTCTTTTTGAGTATAGTTCTCTCTCCATTTATTTGTTAAGCGTCCACTTGCTGCCGCAGCTAAAACCGCTTGACGAAAACGTTTCAGGATTTTCGGGATTTGCTCAAGACGTACTTTGGTGCTGTCTACCTGTGCCAGCAGCGTATCGAGTTTTTCGGCGATGATTTTTTGCTCAGCATATGGTGGTAGAGATAACGGATGTTCTTTTATAACTGCTTGAGAAATATTGGGCTGGGCCCCGCCTTTACCTTTTTTTATGAATGTATTTTTTTCATTGAGCAAAAAGTAATACAAGAAAATACTTGAGGTAATATCTTCTATTGGAGTACCAACTGCACAAGCCTGGTTAGTGGTTGCGTCAATACCTAAGATAGAAGTTTTACCAATAGTTGCGCCATACATTGCAATGGCAACTGAACCCTTGGGAAAATATTTAGCACTGGAGTTTTTTACGCCAGCATCGGTAATGTATTCACTTGCTTCGGTAATTAATTTAGGCCCTAAGTCACCAGTTTTGATCCAAGGTATATTACCATTATAATACTCGTCATGACTGCGGGATGGTGTACCACCGGAACCCCAATTTGCAATATTTTGCAGGTTTGTCACAACCCACCCTTCCGGCAATTTCCCCCCACTCATGCCTTCACCTCACCAAACGCCTCACTCAACAGCTGACGCTGCGCATCCGCCTCATCTCCCGCGCCCAGCTCGCGCATCAGCGCGTCCAGCTCGCCCAGCGCCTGTACCAGTTCGCCCATCGCTTCTGCCGCCAGCACGTCCGGCTCCGGCAGGCTGTCGGCGTCGATGCTGTCTTTATCCTTCAGCCAGGAGATATCCAGCGAATCGGATTTGGCGGTGCGGATCCACTCGCGACTGAACTTACGCCAGCGGCTGGTGGCCTGGTGCTGGTTGGTGTTCTTGTTCTCTTCGCTGTCGGCGACTTCGCTCTCTTCGGCGTTAAAGCTCCACTCGCCTTCGGTACGCGGGCTTAAGCCGTGCGGATCTTTACCGTAGACGGTTTCAAACGGCCGCAGGTGCTGCTCGGTAAACGGCGTGCGCTTGCCGAAGCTCGGCATATTGGTCCGCAGGTCGTACACCCACACGTTGTCGGTGCAGTTTTTATCCTGGTTCGGATTGGCTACCGTGCCTTTGGTAAAGAACAGCACGTTGGTTTTGACGCCCTGGGCGTAAAAGATGCCGGTCGGCAGACGCAGAATGGTGTGCAGATGGCATTTGTCCATCAGGTCGCGACGAATATCGGTACCCTTGCCGCCTTCAAATAACACGTTATCCGGCACCACCACCGCCGCACGACCGCCGGGGCGCAGGGTTTCAATAATATGCTGCATAAAGCACAGCTGTTTGTTGCTGGTCGGGTGCACGAAGGTGCGGGTAATGTTAGTGCCCGCGGCGCTGCCAAACGGGGGGTTGGTGGCGACGATATCGGCCTGCGGTAAATTCTCGCCGTTGCTGCCCAGCGTGTTGCCCAGACGGATGGCGCCGCCGTGGTCGAGGTTGCCTTCAATATCGTGCAGCAGACAGTTCATCAGCGCCAGACGACGGGTGCCGGGCACCAGTTCAAGGCCAATAAACGCGCGGTGGATCTGGAAATCCTGGGTGTCGCCATCAAGGTCATCCAGATCGTTAGTCTGTGACTTCACGTAACGGTCGGCTTCAATCAGGAAGCCTGCCGTACCCGCAGCCGGGTCCTGCACCACTTCACGCGGCTGCGGCTTCAGCAGATGGATAATGGTTTTGATCAGCGGACGCGGGGTGAAATACTGGCCCGCGCCGGATTTGGTTTCGTTGGCGTTCTTTTGCAGCAGCCCTTCGTACATATCGCCGAAGTCGTCGCGGGACTTCCCGTGGTTGCCATTGTACCAGTCCAGCGCATCCATATAGCTGACCAGCTCAGTCAGCTGTTTGGGTTGCTCAATGGTGGTGCTGACATTATGGAAGACCGCCTGCACCAGCTTTTTGTCGTCTGCTCCTAGCTGAACCAGCAGGTTGCGGTAGAACTGCATCTGATCCTGGCCAATGCGCGATTTCAGGTCGTCCCAGCGGTAGCCTTCCGGCAGGTAGTCCGCTTCCTGGCCGGTCTCTTTGCACATTTTCAAAAACAGCAGCGAGGCGAGTTCATTGACGTAGTTTTGATAGGAGACGCCGCCGTCGCGCAGGTTGTCGCACAGTTTCCACAGTTTGGCGACCAGATCGTTATTATTCATTGAAGATCCCATGTAAAACAGCGGCCCTTATCGGGGCCGCAGAAGAAGAAATTGCCGGGGATGATAACGCGTCAGGCGAGCTCATCCCAGATGTAATCGCTGAACTTATCCAGCACGCTGTCGAGGTTGTCGTCAAAGGTGCGCTGTAACATTGCCTTACCGCCGCGACGGTGGAAATTGCCGGTTTTGAAGACGTCGTCGTCGAGCACCACTTTCTCTTTCAGCGCCTGCGCTAAACGGTCGAGCCAGCTTAGCTGCTCGTCGCTCCAGTCGTTCTCGCTTTTGATACGCACCAGCGCGTGGTCGACACGCTCGTTGAACGGTTTGAGCGCATCGCCCACCGCCGCACGACGGATATGGCCGATCAGCCTGGCGGCGATATCCTGATTGCGCGTCGCTTTCCACGCGCTGCGCAGGGAGGACTCTTCAAAATGCTGGCGGTCAAACCACTCCTGTAATTCCACCAGCCCTTTACGGGTGAGGTCGCGCGGGCGATTGATCACCGCCTGCAGCGCGGGCTGGGCGTTAGGGGCGTGCTGCACCAGCGCATCAAACGCTTCGAGGAAATCCTGCGGCGTGTCGTAATCGCCGTACAGCGATTTGACGCTCACCACCTCATCGTCAATATCAAGGAAAATAGGGGCCTCACGCAGGGCGTTGATATCGGTTTTCAACCCTTCCAGGCGGGCGATAAAGCCGGGGAGCTTATTGAAAATCTCGGCGCTCCAGTGCGGCCCTTTTTCCCTCAGGCGCGAAGCCAGGCCGCCGAAGTTGACGCCTGCCGCATCCAGGCAAAGTTGGTCCAGGCGGCGGACCTGCTTATCCACCGCTTCGCTACGGTCGCGGTTAAAGGTGGCGAGGCCGATGATTCGCTGCAGCTTGGCTACCAGCTGTTCATGGCTGTGTTCGGCAAAACTGCGGCCATCCGCTTCGATGGTTTTATACGTTTCTGAGTCGGTAATTTCATTGACCAGCGTTTGCAGCTCCACCTGCGGACGCACAACCACCGGACGCATGGTGTCGACGCTTTCCAGCGAGCTGTAGATATCGACACAGTCGAAAATCTTAAAGCTGGTTTTCCCCACCGATGGGCATAGACGCGTGGCGCGGCCCTTCATCTGCTCGTAGAGAATGCGGCTTTTAACTTTGCGCAGGAACACAATATTACAGATAGACGGAATATCTACGCCGGTGGTCAGCAGGTCGACGGTGACCACGATATTGGGCAGCCGCTCTTTGTTGAAGCGAACGATCATGCTTTGCACTTTCTTCGCGTCTTTATCGGCATCACCGGTGATCTTTATGATCGCGTCGTGTTCCAGCTGCGGGTACTTTTTCTTAAACGCGGTGCGCAGCTCGTCAACCACCATGTCGGCATGGGCGTTGGTGACGCAGAATACCAGCGTTTTTTGCTGACCAGTGGGATCCAGGTATTTGGTGAGTTCGCCGCATACCGCGTGGTTAAACGCCGGGATCACCAGACCGCGGTTAAAATCGGCAACCTCAAAATCCTGATCGTCGGCCAGCGTGTCGTTGATCAGCTCGCCTTGCGGATTCAGGCGTTCCACCTGTTCACCCTCGGAAAGATAGACTCCATCCTGCGCGTTGCGGGTGACGATCTGAATGGGCGGATCCTGGTCAATCAGGTAGCCGTCGATCACCGCCGTACGGTAGGTGTAGCGGTAAACTGGCTCGCCGAAAATATCTACCGTGTGCAGCGCTGGTGTGGCGGTCAGGGCAATTTTTACCGCATCGAAATGATCGAGAATGCGACGGTAGGCGGAAACGTAATCCAGCTGGCTGCGGAACTGCAGCTCGCCTTCGGTCTGTTCTTTATCGAGAATGTAGCCTCGGTGCGCTTCATCGACGACGATACAGTCGTAGCGGCCGACCGGCATCGGTTCATCGGATTGCAGGGTACGCTTGACCAGCGACTGTACCGTGGCGACGTGAATTTTTGTGCTGTCTTCCGGGAATTTGTCGGTTAAGCCTTTGATATCGAAAATGCTGTTAAAGGTGTCGCCGTTAATTCGCGTGTCTTCAAACGATCCCAGCGCCTGTTCGCCGAGCGAGCGACGGTCGACCAGGAACAAGACGCGTTTGAAACGCTGCGACTGGATCAGACGGAACATCAGGGCGATGGCGGTACGGGTTTTACCGGTACCGGTCGCCATCGCCAGCAGGATTTCTTGCTGGCCGTTAACGATAGCCTTTTCCACCGCGCGGACGGCATCTTCCTGGTAATAGCGCAGGCCGAGTTCGCTCATACCAGGGTTTTCATCAAACCACTGATTTTGTTTCTGCGGATCGCTGCCCAGCATACCCAGCAGCTCTTCCGGGCGATGCCATTCCGGCAGCGCTTTCGACATGTTGGTGGTGTGGCGGACGTCACGATACCAGATGCCGCTTTTGGTCTTCATCGCCGCGCGGTATTCGCGCCCGTTGGTGGAGTAGCAGAAAGGGATTTTAAAGCGCTGTTTACCGCTGGTGTCCTGCCAGCTGATTTCATATTCCAGTATGGCTTCGTGTACTTCGTCGGGAGCGTAGTGCTCCAGCAGCGTGTCGCGTAAGAAGACGTTATCGAAGTATTTGCTGTAGCGGTAAGACTCGTTGAGCTTACTGGGCACATCGGTATTTTTGCGTTTCGCTTCAACGACGGCGATGGGCTTAAGGCCAACGAACAGTACGTAATCGGCAAAGCCGGTTTTACCCGTTTCATCTGTACCCGTCGGCCATTCGGCTATCGCTTTGTTAACACCGGGTTCCGGGCGGGCGCCTTTGGCAAAGCGTAGCGTTTTGCTATCGGCCTGCCAGCCCGCTTTACGCAACTGGGCGTCAATCAAGAAGCGACTCTCTTCTTCGCTGAGATTCAGCGTGCGCTTGATCGCCTGGTCGGTGATTTCTTTATGATAGGCCTTACGTTCCTGTTCGGTCTGTTTTGCTAATTCAGCGTTTTTGGCAGCGAGCTGCGCTTCCAGAGCGGCCACACGGGCTTTGGTCTGGGCTTCTGTTTCCTGCTGCTTTCCTTCGAGAACGGCAATGTAGCCATTGAGTGCAATTAAGCGTTGCTGCTGAGCTTCCAGCTCTGCCTGGCTGTGTACTTTTTCCTGTGCCTGCTGCTCCAGCTGCTGTTTGAGAGTGAGAACTTCGGCGTGGTAGCGATCCTCGCCGTGCTCAGGCATCACAAAAGCCGGCACCGGGAAATCGTAATCTTTAGTCACCAGCCGGTAGTACCAAACGGCAAGACGGAATCCGAGGCGCAGACACATCTGGGCATCATCCAGATCGTTATGGTATTCGTGAACGGCCTGATTGCCGATGCGGCGCAGCTTATGGAAAACGGACAGAATGCTGTCGTCAATGAAGGCAATTTTGCCCAGCTCACGCAGCAGGTCGTGCTGGTTTTCGCAGGGAGGGATATCCAGTAGCTGACCCAGATGTTTAGCCGTCGCTTCGCCAAACATACGCATTTTTACGAGTGTTGTATTAGGATCATCGGGATAGTTGTTTTCAGCGGCGCAGGCAATGGCGTAAATAAAGTCGTTTACACCCTTCAGGAAATCGAAATTGGATTTATTCATTATTTTTAATCCACGGCTGTGCGGTAAAAATGGCGCTATTACCCTATACCTTAAAAGGGTTTAAGCGTTCACATCTTAACTTTCGATTACGAAATAGACAAGCTTGCAGCTTATTGAAATGTTTAATATTTAATGACTTATCAAAAATCACGTGGTGCTTCCTGCGGATGTAGAAAATAGTGATACCCGGCATGATGATACTAAGTAAATATGTCCTTACTTCTTTCTCAGCACACCATTAATCCAAACCTCATCCCTCAAAGGGCGTTTGTCTTGAGTGGTCCAGATTGAAATCACATCTATCACCGCAACAGTGCTCAAAAGCGCTCGCAACCTTCCCTCATCCATATCCGTAAACCGCCTTCCATCCACCTCCCTCTCCCCATCCCCATACTTAAACGACACATACCACACCCCGCCAGCCTTAAGCGCATCTGCCAGCTTCCGCATCACCCCGGGCAATTCCGCAGCCGGAACATGCAGCAGCGAAGCACAGCACCAAATCCCATCAAACTCTTCCTTCCAGTCCACATCCGCAAAGGTCATCAGCTGAACTGGCAACCCGGTATGCTCTCGCGCCAGCTCAACCATCGCAGGCGATGCATCAAACGCATCAACCTGATACCCCATCTCCATAAACGCTTTTGCATCACGCCCGGAACCACACCCCGCATCCAGCACCCGAGCCCCAGGCGCAAGATGTTTGGCAAAGGTCTCATAGAGCGACGACATATCGACATTCACCGTCCCGTCGAAGAAGGTCTGTGCATTGTCCTGATAATATTTAAGAGTCATTAGAATTTGGCCTCGCCTTCGGCTTTGGGTTCCCAGGTATGGAACAGCCTCACTTTGGCAGCGTTCCAGTTATTTTCAAGGAAGTTTTGCCGTATGGCGGTCTGGGTTCCTGTTTGTTTAACGATGGTTTCATGCAGCGGGAGTTTGCTCTGAATAAAGTACTCGTTGCGGGCATGCAACCGCTGCAGGAGTCGACTACCCGGCAGGCGGGCGGATTTGCCCTCTACGCCGCGATTGCAGCCCTGACAGGCCAGCACTAAATTCCACACGCCGTTGATATTGGCTACCTCATCGCGCGCCGCCCACGGGATAAAGTGGTCAACGTCGGCCAGGTCGGGATCGCCCGGTATCAGGCTGATGGGTTTAAAGCAGTAGAAGCAGCTTCCTTTCTGGTAGCCGTTCAGGCTATCGCGACAGCTTGTGATATTCACCCGACGCGCGTTCACGTGGCTGAACAGCAGCTGATTATCCTCGTCGAACTCGACGGCAACCAGGTTGCGGGACACGCCCATCGCCCAAGCCTGTTCGACCAGATTCCAGCGCGCGTTGGTCTCAAAAGCGAGGTTGTGATACTGCTGGCGCTCCCCCAGATGAAAGAAGTTCTCCGTCAGACGGATCCCTTTATGGGTTTTACGCTCATCAATGAAAAAGCGTTTTTCGATCTCGCCCGCATTCACGTTGTGGAAGGCGTCAATCACGTTGCTGAAGCCAAGCCGTACGGTGGTTTCAATCAGCTTGGCGTGAGAAATCTCATCGTTGTTGAACTGAACGCAGGTTTCCAGAAACTTGCTGCCGCTAGAGGTAATCTGCTTCGGAGCGTGTTTCAGATGCTCACAAAGATGGCGGCTGAACGGTACGGCGAGTTCATCGAGGGTGATGAGATCGCTGCCGGTCTTATCAATCTCATACAGGGCATGCGCGAGCGCGAATTTGTAAGATGCGACGTTCCGTCCAAATAGAATCACCCCGCGCCAGTAGTTCTCCAGCGTAGGGTCAGCCTGGTAAAAGTTCATCAATGAGATCCTGTTACGGTTGGCGTGGTAGCGAACTACCGAAACCTGTAACAGGATCACATAACAAATGAAGGGTGATGTAAACCGTGAATCTATAGATTTAATGAATTTGTGAAGTCACCCAGTGGGAGTTAACCAACGCTATGCCACTCTTTTCCTCATCAGTAAACGGCGATCCATCAACTCACCATCCTTGTAATACCGGCTTGGCCAGATCTCTTCCGGCGGCATGCCAATGGCCTCGGCAATGATCAATTCACCTTTAGGCCACGGTCTCTCTAGCGCATTGGCTAAGGTCGAAGAACGCAGTCCCGCTTCGCGCGAGAGCGCGGCAAGGGAGGTTCCTTTCTTTTTTATCGATGCGATGATGTCTGCTTTATGCCAGTCCGTTTTCATGTCCTTCTCCTTTTACAATAAGCACTTCTTTATGGTGCCGACTAAAGATTTGATTGTGAGTAGAGTGTTCGTTCATCACTTAAATAGTCGTCGTTATTGTACTTAGCGGATACTACGTAAAACGTAGCTTTTTAATTTTCCGGCGTTTGTGCAGAGGTAATATTTAGAAATTCGAGCCGCTTTCCAGAGTTGCGGCAAACGTATTCACTCAGCTTTCATCGTAAGTAATGAAGAATGAATTATTCAGTACTTATAAGCTGGGAAGGGTGTACAGAAGACGAACATAGTTGTCGTTCAGCAGTTCGCGGCGGTTTTCATCTATCGCGATGCTGCTCCTGGGCGTCCTTCCAGCAGACGTATTTCTGGCTGTTATGTAGCCAGTTCAGCACCCAGCGCTTTTAGTTTATCTTCGTCCATCATTTGTCTGTCTGCGTTATTGGTATGAACATATAAAAAACAGGCAGATACATAATTTAAATTACAGTCTCAAAGATGTTGCTCCTCCCGATAGTCACCTCTCATTGCCATTTGCTTAAATCTTCCCCATACTTGATACATGTGCTTACTACACGTGTAATTTCAGGAGGTCCTATGCCGGTTGTGAGTGTACGACATAAAAAGACAGTCAGCGTCACGCTAGAACCTGTACTGCTTGAGCAAGCCCGTGAAGCAGGAATCAATCTGTCTGCATTGCTTACCGCTGCGTTGAAAGAAGAAATCAGTGCCACAGGCGTTGAACGCTGGAAAGCTGAAAACAGAGCAGGTTTGCAGGAGCTCAATCGTATTACTGATGAGCACGGCCTTTTGTCGGACGATTACAGGACGTTTTAACCATGCAATACGTGGTTTATCGCAATAAAGGAAACAGCAAGGCTTATCCTTATTTACTTGATGTGCAGAGCGATATTATTGATGAGCTGCATACGCGCCTGGTTATCCCATTGTTTCCTGTGAACAGGCTGGTAAATAATCCAGTTAAGCGCCTGACACCTGTTCTAAATATAGAGGGTAGCGACTATCTGGTTATGACTCACGAAATGGCGAGTATCAGGCTTTCGCAGATTGGTGATGAAGTGATGGACGTTCGTTCCCACAGGCAAACCATCAAAAATGCTCTCGATTTTATCTTTGATGGATTCTGAATAGTTTGCAGGTCAAATGGAGCGTTGCTCACCATTTTGACCTGCCCCCAGGATTAGATGCAACCTTCCGTGATCCTGGCCGATTTACTTAGCATGTTGATTATCGCAACCTCACATTTCATTCATCACGATGCTGCCGCTTACAACACAATAACTCGTAAAATACGTTTTCCTGAGGTACCAGAAGAGTGGGTATCACCCACATGGCGATGCTTCGTAAAAATAGCCATTTTCACTTTCCTGTTCTGGGCATTACTCCGTGTTCTGCTACCGTCTTCTGGCAAATGAGCTATATCCACTCCGCAGATAACCCCCATCTTCAAACCGCACACCCTCCATCCCCACACCCCGCTCCCACATCCTCTTCACCCTCACGCACCACCACTTCATTCAACAGCGCCCCAATCTCCGCCCCCAGCGCCAAATCATTCACCTCGCCGAAATGCTGCTGCCGCACATTCCCCTGCTGGTCGATGATCGTCAGCGTCGGCGTGCCGCGCATGCCATAGGACAGCATGGTTTGCGGAATGTCGCTGTCCGCAGACGGTCTGTCCACGCCGACGGGGAAGGGGATGCGGAATTCGGCCAGAAACACCTCCAGCGCCCGCGGGGTCATCACGTCATGGTGCTCAAATACCGTGTGCAGCCCGATAACCGCCACTTTATCCTGCGGGAAGGTGGCGAAGATCCGCGACGCCTGCGGCAGGCCGTGGGAGACGCAGCCGGGGCACAGCATCTGAAAAGATTCCATCACCACCACTTTACCGCGCAGCGACTGCAGGGTGAGCGGTGCAGGGGTGTTAAACCACTGATCAACAACCAGGTCCGGTGCTTTTGTGTAGCGACTCATATTCATCCACTCCCCAGCCCGCACCAAAATGCGGGCGATGTTAAATGCGTTACGCCTGCGTCGCCTCGTCAAAACATTCGGCGATAATTGCCAGCCCCTGCTCAATCTGCGCCTTTTCCACGGTGAGCGGCACCAGAATGCGCAGCACGTTATAGTACGGGCCGCAGGAGAGCAGGATCAAACCCTTGTCCCGGGCCCGGGCGACAATCTCCGCTGTCAGCGCGGCGTGCGGTTTATGGGCGTCGCCATCCTCAAACAGCTCGATGGCGATCATCGCCCCCAGCCCGCGAACGTCGCCAATTTCCCGGTGTTTTTCGGCTATCGCCAGTAAACCTTCGCGCAGGGCATCACCCACTGCATTGGCTTTTTGCAGCAGATCGTCCTGCTCGAACACCTTGATCACCGCCAGCGCGGCGGCGCAGGCAATCGGGCTGCCCGCGTAGGTGCCGCCCAGTCCACCGGGGGCGATAGCGTCCATCACCTCGGCGCGTCCGGTCACGCCCGCCAGCGGGAAGCCGCCAGCGATGGACTTGGCGAAGGTGGTGATATCCGCCGCCACGCCCATCTGCTCCATGGCGAAGAAGGTGCCGGTCCGTCCCGCGCCGCTCTGCACTTCATCGGCAATCAGCATGATGCCGTGCTCGTCGCACAGGTCGCGCAGGCGCTGCATAAAAGCAGGCGAGGTAGCGTAGAAACCGCCTTCGCCCTGCACCGGTTCAATCACAATCGCGGCGATATCTTCCGGCGCGGCGTCGTTCTTAAAGATGCGATGGATGCTGGCGATGGCGTCGTCGTCGCTGACGCCGTGCAGCGCACAGGGATAGAGGGCGCGATAGACGTGACCCGGCATCAGCCCCATGCCCGCCGAGTACGGGGCCACTTTCCCGGTCAGCGACAGGGTGTAGTGGGTGCGGCCATGATAGGCTCCGGTAAAGGCGATGGTGCCGTTACGTTTGGTGGCCGCGCGGGCGATTTTCACCGCGTTCTCCACCGCTTCGGAGCCGGTGGTCACCAGCAGGGTCTTTTTAGGGAAATCGCCCGGCACTTTTTGGTTCAGGATCTCGCACAGCTCCAGATAGGGCTCGTAGGCCAGCACCTGGAAGCAGGTATGCGACAGTTTTTTCAGCTGCTCTTCTACTGCACGAATCACCTCCGGGTGCAGATGTCCGGTGTTGAGCACCGCGATGCCCCCGGCAAAATCGAGATACTCCCGGCCTTCCACATCCCACACCCGGCAGTTCTCCGCCCGGGCGGCAAAGATCGGGTGAATCTGTCCCACGCCGCGCGGGACGGCATTGCTGCGACGCTGCATTAACTCTTTATTGGTGCTCATTAGCGGTTCTCCGGAATCAGATGTCGTAAAGGCCGATACATATCGTTGATTTACAATTGATCGTAGATGTCGGACAGCGATCCTTCACGGCAGGTGCGGAGTTTTTTTATGGCGCCCGGCGGCGCTGCGCTTGCACGGGGCTACAGGTGCTTAACGCGAGCTCGACGCCCGCACCTTCAGTCTGCCCGCCAGCGTCACGTGCGTGGCGGCATCTTCTTCGTTGCACAAATACTCCACCGCCAGTCGTCCCAGCTCGCTGTAAGGCAGCTGAATACTGGTGAGTGCGGGCGTGAGTTGCTCGGAAATCTTCTGATCGTCGTAGCCCGCCAGCAGCATATCATCGGGGATCGTCACGCCACCCACCGTCAGTGCCTGATAGCAGCCAATCGCCAGCCAGTCGCTGGCGCAGAAAATGGCGTCCGGGCGTTTCTCCAGCCGCAGCAGGGACTCGGTCGCGGTGAACGACTCGTTAAACTGCCAGTTGGTCTGGCGCACCAGGCTGTCGTCGCAGGGTAAGCCCGCCTGCTGCAGCGCGGCCTGGTAGCCTGCCAGCCGCTGGCGGGAGGCTTCCATCCAGCTTTCCCCGGTGATATGGGCGATGCGCGTTGCGCCGCAGGCGAGCAGATGTTTGGTCACCTGAAACGCGTTGGCGTAGTCGTCGGGGATAAAAGACGGCAGCAGGGGCGAGGCGGGGTCGCGCTGGTTCAGCAGCACCAGCGGAAGGCGGGTGCAGTCCTGAAAATCACTCATATCCACCAGCGTGGTGACGGGGGAAGCGAGAATAATCCCCACGCAGTTTCGCTTTTCGAGCTGGCGAATAATGTTGAGGGCCAGCGCCACGTCGTCGCCGTAATCATACAGGGTGAGCAGCGTTTCGTTGCGCCAGGCCGCCTCCCGCGCCTGACTGATGGCATCGATAAAGGGATCGTAGCTCTGCAGCGAACTGACCAGCAGCGCAATCTCCGCCTGATTACGCGGGGTATGGATGGCGGGCAGGCGATCGTAGCCCAGCTCGGTGGCGACGCCGATCACCCGCTGACGGGTCTCGTCGCTGAGCTTGATGTTACGCGACTGGTTAAGCACCAGTGATACCGTCGCCTGCGACACGCCCGCGGTACGCGCAATATCGTTCATCGTGACTTTGTTTTTCCGCTTCATCCGTTCTCTCCCTCTGGCGAATTCGCATCATACCCTAACCGGCCACAGACGCGCCGCCGATCACGTTTCTTCTTGAAGCCGCAGCGATCTTTGTGATTGCCGTCGCTTTTCTGCGCAGCGCAATTTGCTCATTCATCCATCAGCTAATATTTATTAGCTAAATATTATCAGCGAGAGGAACAACAATGAAAGAGCAGTGGAGCAAGGAACAGGCGCAGACGTGGTACCAGCAGCAGGGCTGGCTGTGCGGGTTTAACTATCTGCCGTCGACGGCGGTGAACTGGACCGATATCTGGCAGAAAGAAACCTTCGATGCCGACACCATCGACCGTGAACTGGGCTGGGCCGCAGACGCGGGCTATAACAGCCTGCGCATCAATCTGCCGTTTATCGTCTGGGAGCACGATCGCGACGGCCTGATGGCGCGTATCGACCACTTCCTGACGATTGCCGACAACCACGGCTTCAGCACCATGCTGACGCTGATGGACGACTGCGGTTTCTCCGGCGATGAGCCGTATCTCGGGCCGCAAAAGCCGCCGGTGCCGGGCAAACATAACAGCCAGGCGGCGGCAAGTCCTGGGCGCGACAAGGTGTGCGATCCAGACTGCTGGCCGCACATTGAACGCTATATCCGCGACCTTGTCCGCCAGTTCCGCGACGATAAGCGCGTGCTGCTGTGGGATCTCTATAACGAGCCGGGCAACCGCGGCATCTTTGCCACCGGCACCGAAGAGGTGCTGTACGATGCAAAACTGGAGACCTTCGCCCATGACCTGATGAAGCGGGCCTTCCAGTGGGTGCGTGAAGAAGATCCTTCCCAGCCGCTCACGGTCTGCGCGTGGCGCTTGCCTGCGGAAGAGGAGGGCGAAACCTTTTATCAGCATCCGCTGGACCAGACCGCGCTGGAACTGTCGGACGTGGTGAGCTACCACGCCTATACCAATACCGGCCGCATGACGGCGATTATCCAGCAGTTGCAGCAGCTGGGCCGCCCGATCTTCTGTACCGAATGGCTGGCGCGCCACGTGGGCGGCACTATCGAAGAGCAGTTGCCGCTGATGTATATGGCGAAAGTCGCCCCCTATCAGTGGGGGCTGGTGCGCGGCAAAACCCAGACCTGGCTGCCGTGGCCGGTGGTGATGAAAGAGTCCACCGACTACTGCCGCCTGTGGTTCCACGATGTGTTCGAAGAGAACGGTATCCCGTTCTCACGCACTGAAATCGCACTGCTGCAAAAGCTGCGTAAAATTGCTCCGAACGTGCAGGGCTAATAATAACGACCCGGCGGTTCGCCGCCGGGCAACCAGGTACGCACTATGGCAATGACAATGAAAATACCGTCTCGCGAGTTGTGGTCTTATTTTGGCTATGGTTTAGGTCAGTGTTTTAGCTTTGGTTTAGTGGGTTCGTTTATTAACTATTTTTACACCGACGTGCTGGGGATCTCCGCCCTGGCGGCGAGTACCATCTTCCTGATTGCCCGCGCCTGGGATGCGGTTCACGACCCGCTGTTTGCCAGCATCATGGACACCATTAACAGCCGCTTTGGTAAGTTTCGTCACTTTATGCTGATCGCCCCGCTGCTGATCACCGGCGTCACGCTGCTGGCGTTCTATAAAATCGAAGCGGACATGACCACCAAAATCCTCTACGCCGGGGTGACCTATATCCTGTGGGGGACCCTGTACGCCATCTCGGATATCCCGTTCTGGTCGATGTCGTCGGTGATGACCAACGACTCCGGCCAGCGCACCCGGGCGGTGACGGCGGCGATGCTGGGGGTCAATGCCGGGATCGCCTGCGCCAACATCTTCTTCCCCAAGCTGGCGGCGTTCTTCGCCCAGCACAGCAGCGACAAAGGCTACTTTATGGCGGCGCTGGTGATGATGATGGTCGGCCTGCCGTTAATGTTAAACGGCTTTATGCAAATTAAAGAGCGCGTCCCGCCCAGCCCGGAAAAGGTGACGATGCGCGATACCTTCCACAATCTGCGTCAGAATAAGCCGCTGTTTATCATCCTGATGTCGTTCTTTTTCTGCGTGTTCCACAACGTCGCCAACGGGATATATATCTACTTCTTTATCTACAACATGGGCGACGGTGGCCTGCAGATGGCGATCGGTGTTATGGGGATTGTGGCGGCGGTGGTTTGTCTTATCGCGCCGATGCTGACGCGCAAAATGCAGAAGCGAAAGCTGTTTATGATCCTCTGTGGGCTGGATGTCGCGGTGCGCGTGGTGATGTGGTTTGCGGGCTATCAGCACACGGCGCTGCTGTTTATCCTGCTTGGCCTCAGCACCCTGTTTGTGATGATGACCAACATCCTCACCTCGTCGATGATTGCCGACACCATTGAGTATGCCGAGTACCACACTCACAAGCGCTGTGCGGCGATCACCTTCTCCGGACAGACCTTTACCGGCAAGATGTCGGTGGCGGTGGGCGGCGGGTTAATCGGTGTGTTTCTAACGCTTATTGGCTACGTACCGCAGGCGCAAACCCAGAGCGATGGCGTGCTTGCCGGGCTGTTCTTCGGTATCTGCCTGCTGCCCGCGATAGGCTCGCTGATCCGCCTTGCGGTGATGTCGCGCTTCACCTTTACCGAGGAGAAGCATGCGGAGATCTGTCGGCTGTTGGCAGAACGCAGGCAAAACAGAGAGCAGAATGACGTCGGGGAAGAGGCGTTGACGCGCCCGATATCGGTCAATTAATACTTTCAGACGCCTGCAAAGCAGGCGTCTGGTCCTAATTATGGAGTCTCAAGGCCTCAGGGACGTGGAGCTTCGAGCTTTGAAGGCTGGTTCCGATGGTAAAGGGGACGATCCACAAACGTAGCGCATGACCGTCCGGTTTGTGAAGCTCAAAGGGATGCGGGAGTGGATCATTAAAACCCTCATACTGCGGGTAGATCAGTATCATATCGCCCCGGCTATCGAGATATTTCACCCCGTAGGCCTGCATCTGATAAAGATCATTTTGCGAAATGTTAAAGCCAGGTTTATGAGGCTTGATCTTTTTCCATTTCGTATCGCAAATAACCGAAGAATGGGTAGCGTCGTCATGCGGACGAAGCCAGATATCCGGCTTGAGCCTGAACATATTCTTCGTATGATAGCGAGCCAGGCTATGTGTTCTGGCCTGCGTATCGATCCGGTACTGTTGATGATGATGATGTCGCATCCACGCAGCGACGAAGGATTCAAAAACCGCTTCCATTGGAAAGAGTAACGATATGGCATTAGCCTGCCCCTGCATACAGTGAGGAGACTCGCCCTGTAAAATGAGTTTTGCCCAATCCAGCGCATGTTTGTAGAGATGCATATGCCTGTCGAGGCGAACCTGGTCAAAGGCATGCGCGACATCCACAACAGGGGGAATGGGATCAAAGGCGGATTGCAAAGGCTGTAGCTGTCGTATTATCTGCGCGTTGCGGGTCAGTCGGGAGACGTGAGCGATTGCCGTTCTCAGGATACGGTTTTCGGGCCGCTCAACGCTGTATTCGTCATACTCCACCTGAAAACGATCGCGGCGAACGCTGTTTTTGGTTAGCTGCGCTGAAACCCGTAGTTTGCCTTTCATCCATGCCAGATTATCCTGCTGACGAAGATAGTCGCGTTTAAGACCTTGTTGAAGAATCGCCTTAACGCTGATGATAAATTGCTGAATAAAGATATCCATCAATGGCATACGTGAGGTCTTGATACTGGCAGATGTTGTTGCAATATGTCGGAAGGTTTTCAGGGTCCGCAGCATCATCATTAACTGTTCACGCGCGTTGTCATGGCCCGTTTTGGGTAATACCTCGATAAAAGCGCCACCTGGTAGCGCAATCACGCCAACGTAGTTTTTGACCTGCAGTGTCTGAACCCGTCCAACAGAGCGAAGGGTAAGCAGCCGGCTGTCATACTCGACGTCATCACTTAAACAGCGTTGCACAAGCCATTGAAAAAGCGTATCGGGCAGAGCGACCGCGTGTTCGACGCGGCCCTGGTCCTTTTCACTGATGACATGTCCGTGCTCAAAGAGCGTCCAGCAATGGCCGGATGTCATTCCTCACTCTCCTCGCGAATGGCTTTTGGATCGTAAATCTGGCGATACGCCAGTGGGTTATGCCACACAGGTTTCGACTCGCTTGAAAGATGGTAGCTCATCCCTGCCTCCTGCAAATCCTCTGCGGCATCAGCACCAAACAGGCGCAGGAAGTTTCCTTCACTGTGTACCGATGAGACGAACTGCAAGCTCTCGTCTGCTTTCTGGTTGTCACCGAGGATCAGGCGGATTTTTTGCCAGTCGTTATAGAAATACTCCTCCAGAAGCGGAAGAATTTTGTTTTTCATCATGCGTTTAAGCAGGTCGAAGGCGGCATCTTCGTCATCTTTAGCCTGTATCACAGGCATGAAAAAGGCGTGTCCCAGCGTATGTTCATTGTCATACAGCGCCTGGATCCTTGCATTCAGCGTTTCCAGCAGCCGTTCAAGCTGGATCCCTTTGATCGTCGTGCCTGCCAGCAAGCTGGTGTCTGGAAGCATAGGTATGAACTCGAAGCGACGGCGCAAGGCGGTATCGAGTGCCGTCAGGGAGCGATCTGCGGTGTTCATTGTGCCCACAAGGTAAAGATTGTTAGGAACGCTAAACGACGTGGCGGAATAAGGGAGAGAAACACTCAGTTCTTCTGCTTCGCCTGCACGTTTAGAGGGTTCAATCAGCGTGATGAGTTCGCCGAAGATTTTAGAAATATTGCCGCGGTTAATCTCGTCAATAATCAACACGAAATTCTGCCGTTTACCACCTGTTGCATGCTCCGGCGTGGCCGGAATGTGATGTTCACTGATCAGAAACGCAAGGATCCCGCGCACATAAGAGACGTTATGGACTTTGGCATTGTTATCCTGATACCAGGCGCGAATGTCCTTGAGGTAGGCATTGTAGCCCTGACCCAGATCTTCTTTTTTACTCTGCTCCGGGAAGATCCCAAAGACGGTCCCACTTTTGTAGGTTAAACGGAAAGGATTGCCATTGTGAGTGCGTAACGTAATGCTCCCACCTTCGGCAAGCTGCTCCTGCAACCGTGCGAGTGCGTCGTCCAGAGCCAGCTGTACGCCAGCATTGCCAAACGCGGCATCGTCACAAATTTGTTTGAAAATCCCCGGCTTAATGTCGTAGCGTACGCTGCCGTCGTCGGTCGTTTCTGCCCGTAGCCCTTCAATGAACTCTTCGTATCCGAAGCTTTGGTGGAAAGTAATAAAGCGGATCCGTTTTTCGCCCATCAGCCGGTCATAAATTGTCTTTAGCTCACGTCGACGTTCGCTCTCTTCTTTTCCATCCAGTTTGGCGTATGCCTGAGGCTCACAGGCGCGGACAGCGACGTCGATTGTTTCATAGGTTTTGCCTGTGCCCGGCGGCCCATACAGGATCACGTTTTTAGGCAGGTGAAGATCGTTGGGTTCAAAACCCAGTTCGTCTTCATCATTACCCGTATTGTCGGTCGCTACCACGGTATCGTCCTTTTTAAGGATGAAATGCGTGTACAGATGCCAGAGCGACATATTCAGCGTGACGGCATCAATCCGGGTACCGATAGCCAGGTTGAGCGCCCTTTTTAACTCAATGTTGAGGTCAAACCACTCACCCTCACCGGACAGGTCAAGTCCAAAGCGGTTATTACAGTAGTTGTAGATGCGGAAGAACGCGTTGGTGTTGACGATATTACTAATGTTTTCAGGATACATGACCGCAAACGCGCGATGGCAGAGCGCCCAGTACACTTTTTTCAGGATCTTCTGCTCTTTGAGCACCTTCAGTTGTTCGATCACCTGCTGATAATTGGCGGACGTGCACTCTTTGGCAATCAGACGGGACAGGACGCGCAGCTTTTCTTTCGCCTCGTTAAATTCATTCAGCGACATGCCGCCTTGCTTGATACTGGCGACTCCGTTGGAGCGGTTGTACCAAAGTTCATAAAGCGTCTCGTCTGAGAAATTAGGACGTTCATCCTGCACTTTCTGGCGGAGCGCCCGAAAGGACGGCCCCCACTTGGGACTGTAATTATCGTTATTGGCAGTGTGGGAGATAAAGAATGAGAGTACGTCGGTGTGTTCCTGAACCATTGCCCGCTCCAGCGTGATGAAAATAAATAGTTTTTCTCATCTTATAGGAATTATCCTAATTTTTGCACTACTTGTTCAGGGGGAGTTGATGGGGTCAGCTGACGCCCCGAGGCGTCAGCTTAAAGGCTTACAGCGACTTCACAAACGCCAGCAGATCTTCGTTGAGCTGGTCCTGATGCGTCAGCGCAAAGCCGTGCGGCGCGTTGTCATACACCTTCAGTTCCGCATGGCTAATCAGCTCTGCCGCCACTTTACCGGTGGTCTCGAACGGCACGATCTGGTCGTTGCTGCCGTGGATAACCAGCGTCGGGACGTCGACTTTGGCCATATCCTGGCGGAAGTCAGTCTCACCAAAGGCGGTTACGCAGTCGATGGTGCCTTTCAGCGACGCCAGCAGGGCGATGTTCAGGGTCTGGGTCAGGGCACCTTCCGACACTGTCTGCCCGGCGTTAATCCCGTAGAACGGGGTAGCGAAATCGCTGATGAACTGGGCGCGATCTTTGCGCAATCCGTCGCGAATACCGTCAAACACCGACTGATCCACACCCTGCGGGTAAGAGTCGGATTTACCGAAGATCGGCGTGACCGCTCCCAGCAGCGCCAGCCCGGCCACGCGATCGGTGCCGTAGGTACCGATATAACGGCTCACGTCGCCGCCGCCCATCGAGAAGCCCACCAGCGTTACGTCCTGCAGATCGAGAGCGGTGATCAGGTCGTTGATGTCGGAGGCAAAGGTATCGTAGTCATAGCCCGTCCACGGCTGATCTGAACGACCAAAGCCGCGGCGGTCAAAGGCAATGGCGCGGAAACCGCGCTCGGCCAGATAGTTAAGCTGGCTGTCCCACATATCCGCATCCAGCGGCCAGCCGTGGCTGAACAGCACCGGTTTACCGGCACCCCAGTCCTTGTAGTAAATCTGCGTACCGTCTTGCGCGTTAATCGTCGCCATAGTCTCTTCCTCAAAAGGTCTTTATTAGTATCAACAAACCGGCGCGACCAGATAACGGGTCGCCGGAGGGGTAGCGCCCTGATGAAAAGCCAGCACGCGGCTTTGCAGCAGATGATCGTTCATGGTGTGACGCTCCTGCAGGCGCAGATGTTCCACCCACGAGCCCATCAGGAAGGTCTCGATATAGAGTCCCGGCTGGTCGATATCTTCATACACCGCCCAGCTGATGGCGCCCGCGCGGCGGCGCACCCGGCGCAGCTCGTGGACCGCCTGCAAAAAGTCGCGGGCGGACTGGGGGTCGATCAGGTATTCGCAGGAGACCAGCACCGGGCCACGCTCGTTGGGGATCGCTTCGCGCGCGTCGTCAGCAATCAGGCCGCTGGTATCCAGGTTGAGGTTCGGATCTTTCTCCAGCTTCCAGCGCAGCACCGTGGCGCTGGCCAGCAGCATCCCGACGGTTGCCACGCACAGCGAGGTGGCGGTGTTGAAGTGCGAGGCAATCTGCCCCCAGATGGCGCTGCCCGCAGTCATCGAGCCGAAGAACACCGTCAGATACACCGCCAGCGCCCGGGCTTTTACCCAGCGGGCGGCGCTGCGTTGCGCCCCCAGGTTGAGGGTCGAGAGCACCGCGATCCACGCAAAACCGGTGAAAAATTCAAACAGGTTCAGCAGCCAGAAGTGGCGCACAAACGCCAGCGCCAGCATGGTGATAGCGAACATCAGGCTCGCGGCCACCATCAGCTGGTCGGCGTTCAGACGCTGGCGCAGACGCGGCAGCAGCACCGCCCCGGCAATCGCCCCCAGTCCGATGCAGGCCAGCATGATGCCGTACCCCGCCGGGCCGAGTCCCAGCTCCCGACGTGCCACCAGCGGCAGCAGCGCCCAGCCAGCACTGGCAAAGACAAAAAATGCCACGGTGCGGATCAGCACATTACGCAGCACCGGGGCAGCATGCACATAGCGCACCCCGGCCCGCACCGCCGAGAAAAAGTGCTCCGGCGGCAGGCGCTGCACGGATGGCGCAGGCTTCCAGCGCCACAGCACCCACGCCACGCCCAGCACCGACAGGGCATTGAGCAGGAACACCATCCAGGGTCCGGCCAGCGACAGCAAAAAGCCGCCCAGCGCCGGGCCAATGGCGCGGCTGATGTTCACCCCCAACGAGTTAAGCGCCACCGCCGGGCCCAGCTCCGCTTTGCTCACCAGATCCGGCACAATCGCCTGGAACGGCGGTGAACTCATGGCGCTACCGACGCTTAACAGGAAGGCTGCCGCCAGCAGTACCGTCGGGGTCACCTGGCCGGTAAACGACAGCACGGCCAGACCCGCAGCGGCGATAAACATCCACAGCTGCGAGAACAGCAGGTACTTGCGCCGGTCGACGATATCCGCCATCACCCCGGAGGGCAGGGCGAAAAGAAACATCGGCAGGCTGCTCGCCGCCTGCACCAGCGCGATATCCAGCGGGTCGGCGCTCAGGGTCAGCATGCTCCAGTTCACCCCGACGTCGCTCATCCATGAGCCGACGTTCGACACCACCGTGGCAATCCACAGCATGCGGAACACCCGCTGGCGCAGCGGCTGCCAGGTGGACATCGCCGGGGCGCTGACGGGTGGCAGATGGGCGTCGTTGAGCTGAGTCATGCGAACCGCTCCGTGGCCCGTGTGCGTACCCGCCACGCGCCGGGGCCGGTGATGGCAAGCGTGGTGAAGACGATCAGCAGCAGCCAGCCAAACTGACCTTCGGCAATCGACCAGCCCGGATGCACCACCAGCATCGCCACCAGCAGCACGGCAATAATGGGCAGGCAGGCCAGCCGGGTGGCAATGCCGAACAGGATCAGGATCGGGCAGATCACTTCGGCGACGATCGCCGGGATCAGGCTGAAATACGGCCCGAAGCCAAACGGATCCTCGATGCGCGTCAGCTCTTCGCTGAAGTGCAGCACCTTCGGCAGGCCGTGAACGTAGAGCAACAGCAGGCTGCCGGTGATGCGCAGGAATAACAGCCCCAGGTCAATCCGGGGCGTGGTGAGGTGCGTTGAATTCGTCATGATTAGAACGCGAAGCAGCTGCAGCCCAGCGCTCCCCAGAAGGCGTTATCGTCGGCCACCGGCATCTCTGCGCTGCGGGCAAAGTCATGTCCATGGTTGTGTACGCCGCACGGGCCGCTGCAGTGGTGTACGGCGCTCATCCCTACGCGGGCGGCCTGCGGTGGGGCGCTGCGGTAGTGGCCAGGGACTTTGACCACCGGAGACCAGTCCGGCAATACCGGGATCGCCGGTGGCGCCAGCGGGCCAAAGCTGCCTGCGGCATAGACGATTTCACCGTCCACCACCGTCAGCACCGACTCGATGCCCTTGATCTCCTCTTCCGGGACGCGGAAGTAGTCTTTGCTCAGCACCGCGAGATCCGCGAGCTGGCCGATTTTGATCTGCCCTTTCTGGTTCTGCTCGTTCGAGAACCACGCGCTGCCCTGGGTCCACAGCATCAGAGCGGTGTCGCGATCCAGACGGGCGCTGTGATCGTACATCTGCATCCCGCCCACAGTGCGGCCAGAGACCAGCCAGTAAAGCGCGGTCCACGGGTTGTAACTCGCCACGCGGGTGGCGTCGGTGCCTAAGCCTACCGGCACGCCGGTCTCCAGCATTTTGGTTACCGGTGGAGTATGGCGAACCGCTTCCATTCCGTAACGCTCGGCGAAGTACTCGCCCTGGAAGGCCATCCGGTGCTGCACGGCGATGCCGCCGCCCAGCGCTTTGATGCGGTCGATGTTGGCCTGCGAGACGGTCTCGGCGTGGTCAAAGAACCAGTGCAGCCCGTCGAAGGGGATCTCGCGGTTCACTTTCTCAAAGACGTTCAGCATCCGGCTGATGGATTCGTCATAGGTGGCGTGCAGGCGGAACGGCCAGCGATGCTCGACCAGATGGCGCACCACGCGCTCCAGTTCGTCCTCCATGCCGGGGGCCAGATCCGGGCGCGGCTCAAGGAAATCTTCAAAGTCGGCGGCAGAGAACACCAGCATTTCGCCCGCGCCGTTATGGCGGAAGAAGTCGGTTCCCTGGCCCGGTTTGAGCATGTCGGTCCACTTCTCGAAGTCTTCCAGCTCGTGGCCGGGGCGCTGGGTAAACAGGTTATAGGCGATGCGGAGCGTCATCTGCTTTTTCTCGTGCAGCTCGGCAATCACTTCGTAGTCTTCCGGGTAGTTCTGGAAGCCGCCGCCCGCATCGATGGCGCTGGTCAGCCCCAGGCGGTTCAGCTCGCGCATAAACTGGCGGGTCGAGTTCACTTGCTGTTCCAGCGGCAGTTTTGGCCCTTTGGCGAGGGTGGCGTACAGGATCATGGCGTTCGGACGGGCAATCAGCATCCCGGTCGGGTTGCCGTTGGCGTCGCGCTGGATCTCGCCCCCCGGTGGGTTCGGGGTGTCTTTGGTGTAGCCCACCACCTTCAGCGCCGCGCGGTTGAGCAGGGCGCGATCGTACAGATGCAGGATAAACACCGGGGTATCCGGCGCGGCGGCGTTGATTTCGTCGAGGGTCGGCATCCGGCGTTCGGCAAACTGGAACTCGTTCCAGCCACCTACCACGCGTACCCACTGGGGCGACGGGGTGCGCAGGGCCTGCTCTTTCAGCATACGCAGGGCATCGGCCAGCGACGGCACGCCCTCCCAGCGCAGCTCGAGGTTGTAGTTCAGCCCGCCACGGATCAGGTGCAGGTGCGAATCGTTCAGGCCGGGGATGGCGGTGTGGCCTTTCAGATCCACCACTTTACTGCTGTCGTCGTGATACTGCATCACCTCGGCCACGGTGCCGACGGCAAGGAATTTGCCGTCGCGCACGGCCACCGCTTCGGCAAGGGGGTTTTCACGATCGACGGTATGAAACTGGCCATTGACCAGAATCAAATCTGCTTTAGCAGAGGAAGTCATAACTGCTCCTGACTGAGAGGGGAATGGTCAGGATTATTGGAACCGCTTACAGGAAAAAACCAGTTATACAATGGGATAGCTATACCAAAGTATAACTATACGAAAGGTTAATTATACAAAGAGATAATTACGCCCGCCGAGGGGGAAACATAGGATACAGCCAACGTCTCGTCGCCGCATTGTGCGCCGGGTTTTGCCTGTTAACCACACTGGATACCCTTATGTCTAACTCAAAGCTCGAAGTGTTAACCCCGGATAACTGTCAGATGATCTTCATCGACCAGCAGCCGCAGATGGCGTTTGGCGTGCAGTCAATCGACCGTCAGGTGCTGAAAAACAACGTGGTAGGGCTGGCGAAAGCGGCCAGCGTGTTCAACATCCCCACCATCATCACCACCGTTGAAACCGAGAGCTTCTCGGGCAATACCTTCCCGGAGCTGCTGGACGTCTTCCCGGGGAAAGACATTCTTGAGCGCACCTCGATGAACTCCTGGGATGACCAGAAAGTGCGTGATGCCCTGCAAGCCAACGGCAAGAAAAAAGTGGTGGTCTCCGGTCTGTGGACCGAAGTGTGCAACAACACCTTCGCCCTGTGCGCCATGCTGGAAGGGGACTACGAGATCTACATGGTGGCAGATGCCTCCGGCGGTACCTCGAAAGAAGCCCACGACTTCGCGATGCAGCGCATGATCCAGGCGGGCGTGATCCCGGTGACCTGGCAGCAGGTGCTGCTCGAGTGGCAGCGCGACTGGGCGCACAAAGAGACCTACAACGCGGTGATGGATATCGTGCGTGAGCACTCCGGTGCCTACGGTATGGGCGTCGATTACGCTTACACCATGGTGCATAACGCGCCGTCTCGCCAGAAGAGCGAGCACAACACCCTGGCCCCGGTTCCGGCCCGCTAAGTTCCGGCAGCAGGCTGGGCCCTCATCCGGCCTGCTCCACCCTCTCTGGAGTTCATCATGAGTACTGGGTTAATTTCCCTCGCGGCAGGCGTGCTTATCGGCCTGCTGTACGCGCTGCTGAAAGTCCGTTCCCCGGCCCCGCCCGCGCTGGCGCTGATTGGTCTGCTGGGGATGCTGGCGGGCGAACAGGCGACACGCCATTTTCTGCATGCCGATGACACCGCGCAGCGCTCACCCGTCACCCACACCACCGGAGCGTCGTCATGAAGGCCTGGGTCGTTTCGCTGCTGTGTGGAATTCTGGCAGGGGTTATTTATGCCGCGATTACGGTACACTCGCCTGCGCCGCCGGTGGTCGCCCTGTTGGGGCTGTTTGGCATGCTGGTGGGCGAACAGCTGATCCCGATTGGCCGCCGTCTGCTCAGTCGCCAGCTCACGCTGACGTGGTTTCGCCACGAATGCGTACCCAAAATCAGCGGCACGCCGCCTCCATCCCGTCCTGATGACGGTCGCGAGGGATAATCACGCTTCATTTGAGGAAAACGAGCATGCCGCAGTGCATAGCCATCATTGATGATGAACGTTCTGTCCGCAGCGGGTTAAGCAACCTGCTGCAGTCAGAGGGGTACGCAACGGAAGCCTTCGACTCGGCGGAGGGGTTTCTCAGCCACCCCACTGCCCTGACCGACGTGGCGCTGGTGATTGCCGATATCCGCCTGCGCGGAATGAACGGACTGGAGATGCTCGACAAACTGAACCTCATTGCCCCCTCGCCGCCGCCACTCATTTTTATCTCCGGTCATGCGGATGACAACATCCAACGCTACGCTGTTGAACACGGCGCTGTTGTTTTTCTGCGCAAACCGATTAATGTCGATGTGCTGCTGGCGCACGTTCAGCGCGCGCTCGTCACCTGAAGAGACCGTCACACTCATTCCCACGAGAACCATTAACGAAGAAAAATAAGGAAACGTGGATGAACAACCCATCGCTGCCTGCTCGCTGGCCCGCCCCCGGACATTTATCCGAAGGGCGGGCTTTTGTGCTTAAAGAAGACGTCATTTTTACCCCGCTGGGGCAGGAGGGGAGCCTGTGCTGGCTGAATGCCCGCCTGCCGAGCTCCGGCGGGTCGTTTATTATCGCCACCGGGGTGAGCGATGAAGAAGAGGCCAGCGCAACGCGTCTGCTGCGCAATGAGTTTGCCCTGCGGGAATATCTGAACGACGACTGGGCGATTCGCCCGGTGGCCAGCACCCAGTATCACGGGCGCTTTGCCCTGGTGTATGCCCCTTTTTCCTTTGTGCTGCTGACCCGCATCGTCGGCGCGCCGCTGGCCTGTATCCCGAGCTTTCTTGAACTGGCGATCCGCATCAGCCTGCCTCTGCGCCTGATGCATCTTCGCAACCTGGTGCACGGGGATATCAAGCCCGGCAATATTTTTATTCATGATGACAACAGCTGTCGGCTGGGGGGCTTTGGTCTGTCGTCCGGCACCCCGGAAGCACTGCAGACGATGCCGCTGGTGGGAGGCACCCCGGCCTATATGTCGCCGGAACACACCACCCGCACGCATCGTTCGGTGGACAACCGCAGCGATCTCTACAGCCTGGGGGTGGTGTTTTACGAGCTGCTCACCGGCAGCCTGCCGTTTGAGCTGGGCGGTGAAGATCAGGGTAAATGGGCGCACTACCATATCGCCTCGGAACCGCGCGCCCCCGGTGCGGTGTGCCCCGGGGTGCCCGCGATGCTCTCGGCGATTGTCCTCAAGCTGCTGGCGAAAAAACCGGAGCATCGCTACCAGACGGTGGACGGCCTGATCGCCGATCTGCGCCGCTGTCAGGCCACGCTGAGCGACGAAGGGGATATCGCCGCCTTTACCCCCGGATTGCAGGACCGCTCCCCCGCGTTTCATCTGACCGACACCCTCTATACCGCCCATCCGCAGGCAGGGGAGCTGCTCCACGCCTTTGACCGGGTGAGCCGGGATGCCCTCGCCGGGCTGGTGGCGATCAGCGGCCCGTCGGGGATCGGCAAGTCGTCGCTTATCGCCTCGGGGCTGAAAGCGTTGCAGCAGCGTAACGCGCTGCTGGCGGTGAGCAAGGTGGATCAATTTTCCCCCACGCTACCCTATGCGGCCCTGACCTCGGCGTTTCGCAGTCTGGTGCTGCATCTGCTGGGGCTGCCGGCCCAGCAGGTGGCCCAGTGGAAAGTCCGCCTGTCGCGCGAGCTGGAGGGCTACGAAGCGTTAGCCGTCAGCCTGGTGCCGGAGCTGCGGCTGCTGCTGGATAGCAAACCGCGTTTCGCCAGCGATACCTTTGCCATCGATGCCCGGGCGCGCTTCAGCCACATGGTGCTGGTACTGGTGAACACCCTGGCCAGCGCGGGCTGTCCGCTGGTGCTGCTGCTGGATGATATCCACTGGGCTGACGCCGCCAGCCTGCAAATTCTGGAATACCTGCTCATTAACGTCAGCAATGTGCCGCTGCTGATGGTGGTGGCGTACCGGGATGCCAGCTCGCTGCCGGATAACGCTCTGCAACAGCAGCTGGCGAGCCTGCATCGCGCCTCGCGCAACACCACCGAGCTGCGCCCGGAGGCGCTGTCGGTGAAGGCCGTGTCGCGCTGGCTGGCGAATATCTTCCATACCCGCTCGGCCAGCACCGCCGATCTGGCTGAGCTTATCCATCAAAAGACCGGGGGCAACCCGCTGTTTGTGCATGAGTTCTTCCGCCGGATCGTCGATGACGGGCTGGTGACGCACAACAAATATCAGGATAAGTGGTGCTACGATCTGCACGCGATCCGCACCCGGCATTACACCGAAAACGTGGTCACTCTGGTGCTGCAGCAGTTGGAAGAGATGCCGGAAGAGACCCGACGGCTGCTGGGCAGCATCGCCTGTCTGGGCGGCAGCGGTGAGCTGGAGATGGTCTGTCGGGTAATGGGGATGTCGGTGGCAGAGATCCGCTATGCCCTGCACCCGGCGGTGACGGCGCAGCTGATCACCCTCAGCGCCGACGGCTACGCCTTTACCCACGACCGGGTGCAGGAGGCGGCCTTTGCCCTGCTGGATAGCGCCGAGAAAAGCCGTCTGCACCTGACCACCGCCAGCCTGCTGGCGGAGTCGGCGCGCCAGGCGGCGGGCAATGAGATCCTGTTCCGTGCCGTGCATCATGTCACGGCGGCGCTGGATTGCATTCAGCCTGCGCCTCAGCGGCAGATGTTCCGCGAGCTGAGCCTGCTGGCGGCCCGGCGGGCCCGCCGCTCGGGAGATTACCCCTCGGCCCTGAGCTATATCCAGACCGCCCGCGCGCTGGGCGACGCCGGTTTAGCGACGGACGTTACCAACGATTTTACGCTCGACAGCGAAGAGGCCGGGTGCGAGTTCGCGCTGGGCAACCTTGAGAGCACCCGCAGGCTGTGCGACCGCATTCTCGGCTCTCCCGGCGGGCTGGCGGAAAAAGCGCTGGCGGCTAACCTGCTGGCCGAAGTCTATCTGCGTCAGTCCGACAACCGGCTGGCGCTCGAGGCGACCCTGAGCTGGCTGGCGGTGTTTGGCATTCACGTCACCCGCCATCCGCAAGCCGCCGAGTGCGATGAGGCCTGGCAGAGCCTGTGCAACCGCGTTGGCGACAACCCGCAGGGCCATTTCGCCCGGCTGCCGCGGATGACCAACACGGAGATCGAGGCGGTGATGAACCTGCTGAACAGCGCCAGCCTGTTCGCCAGCTTTACCCATTCGCGCCTGCACTTCATTCTGCTGTGCCGGATGATGCACCTGACCCTGGATCACGGTATTTCTGGGGCGTCGACGTCGGCGATGGCGTGGTTCGGGGTGCTGATTGGCCACCGCTACGCCGAGTACCGGCTGGGCTTTCAGTACGGCACCCTGGCGCGGGAGCTGGTGAACCGCCACGGCTACGATGCCTTTGAAGCCAAAACCCTGCTGCCGCTGGACCAGCTCAGCGTCTGGACCCAGCCGCTGGGCTACACCATCGAGTGCGCCAAAGCCTGCTTCACCTCGGCCGTCACCCACGGGGACATGACGGTGGCCTGCTTTGCCGTCTGCCATCAGGTGATCAACTTCCTCACCCGGGGCGATCACCTTGACGGGGTGCTCACCAGCATCGAGCGCGGGCTGGCCTTTGTGCGCAAAACCCATTTTCAGAATGTGGAAGCGATCCTGCTGATCCAGCGTCACTACGTGGAACACCTGCGCACCCCGGTGAGTGGCCCCTGGAGCGCCAGCACGGTGCTGCCGGAATCGCTGCTGCCCGACGCTACAGAGCAGGCCAGCGAGCAGCTGTCGACCCTGCAGTTCTGGTTCTGGCTCTATCGCGGGATGGCGCACTTCGCCTGCGGCGAATACCCGCAGGCAGCCGGGAACCTTGAGCAGGCCGGGCGCTTTGCGTGGTCTGCCCCCGGGCATATCCATCAGCTGGATTACCATCTTTACAGCGCGCTGGCGCTGTCCCAGCAGCTGACCCCGGAGACGTTTTCTGCCGACCTGCGCCGTCAGATCCACCTTCATTACGATAAAATCGCCCTCTGGGCGCGGATCAATCCCGGCACTTTTGCCGACAAAGAGGCGCTGATTTACGCCGAGATCGTGCGCCTGGACGGCATGAACAGCATCGCCCTTGAGCAGTACGAGAAGGCAGTGCGCCTGTCGCGCGAAGGGGGCTTTAATCCGTTCAACGCCCTGGCTCACGAGCTGGCCGGGCGCTTTGCCCACGCCTGCGGCTACACCACCGCCGCCGATGCCCACTTCCGCGGGGCGATGACCGCCTGGGGACGCTCCGGCGCGCAGTCGAAAGTGCGCCAGCTGGAGCGGGACTTCCCCTATCTGCTGGCTCCCGGCCAGGCGAATGCCTGGGACACGGTGGCCTTTGCGCGTAACGAGGAGATCCGCGACCTGCAAAGCGTGATCAAAGCCTCGCGAGCCCTGTCGGAAGAGATCAACCTTGAGCGGCTGATCGAGACCCTGATGACCATTCTGCTGGAGCGGGCCGGGGCGCAGCGGGGCTTGCTGATCCGCGTCAGCGACAACAACATCCCTGAGATCGAAGCCAGCGCCAGCACCACCACCGATGGGGTGCAGGTGCAGATCATGAAAGAGGTGCCGATGGCCACCGATCTGCCGCTGACGGTGCTGGCGGCGGTGATCCGCACCGGGCAAGAGATCCATACCGGCAAACCCGAAGCGTTTCACCCCTTCAGCCAGGATCCCTATCTGGTGACCTCCGGCGCGGCGGTGATGTGCGTGCCGATGTTCAAGCAGGCGCGGCTGGTGGGGGTGCTGTATCTGGAAAACCGCCTGATGCCGGAAGTGTTTACCCAGGAGCACTCCCGGGTGGTCAGCCTGCTGGGGGCGCACGCGGCGATCTCGCTGGAGACCGCCCGGCTGTATGCCGAACTGTTGGAAGAGAACCTCCAGCGCCGTCGGGTTGAGAAAGAGCTGCGGGCCAGCCAGACCTCGCTGATGCTGGGGGAGCGGATCAGTCACACCGGCAGCTGGCGCTGGGAGCTGCAGCAGGATCTGATGTTTATGTCCGAGGAGTACGCGCGGATCCTCGGCCTGCCGGAGCAGCAGAAGATGATCTCGATGGCGGAGTTTCTGACCTTTGTGCATCAGGATGACTATCCGCGTATCAGCACCCTGGTGACCGAGAGCGTGCGCGATGGCCTGACCATGCGCGCCGAGTTCCGCATTATCCGCGCCGACGGGGCCACCCGCACCATTCTGGGGATTGGCGATCCGGTCGGGGTGGGGCGCGAAGTGAACGAGTATTACGGCATCATCACCGATATCACCACCCAGCGGATGGCCGAAGACGCAATGCGGGTGGCGCAGGCTGAACTGGCCCGCGTCTCGCGCGCCACCACCGTCGGGCAGCTCACCTCGTCGATCGCCCATGAGATCAACCAGCCGCTGATGTCGATCGTCGCCAACGCCGGGGCCAGCCTGCGCTGGCTCAACCGCGACCCGGCCCGGCTGGATAAGGTCCAGATCGGGCTGGAGGAGATCGTCTCCGAGGGCGAGCGGGCAGGGGAGATCATCCGCAGCCTGCAATCCCTCACCCGCAAACAGGATCCGGCCTTTACCCGCATCGATCTGCACGCTCTGGTGCGCCACATTATCACCCTGTCGCGCAGCGAACTGGAGCAGCGGCGCATCAGCGTGACCTGGGCCCTGGCGGCGACGGATAGCTTTATCGTGGGGGACAGCGTGCAGATCCAGCAGGTGCTGCTGAACCTGGTGATGAACGCCGTAGAAGCGATGGCCGAGATCAAAGATCGCCCTGGCACCCTGCTGCTGTCGACGTCAAACCCGGAGAGCGGAGGGATCGCCTTTGAAATCGCCGACAGCGGCACCGGCATCGAACCGGGGCTGACCGAGCGCATCTTTGACTCGTTCTACTCCACCAAAGCCCAGGGGATGGGGGTGGGACTGACCATCAGCTACAGCATTATCGAGCGCCACCGGGGCAAGCTGACGGCCCGCAACCGCGCGCCGCGCGGCTCTGTATTTGCCTTTACCCTGCCGCTGGCGGCGGGCGTGGCGTAACTCTGACGGCAGGATTCAGGTCAGGCGCTCGGCGGCCCTGACCAGATCCGCCAGCGAGCGGGCCTGCATTTTGTCCATCACCCGACGGCGGTGGACTTTGACGGTAATTTCACTCACCCCCAGCTCGGCGGCGATCTGCTTGTTCAGCATGCCGCTGATCGCCAGCTGCAGCACCTGCTGCTCGCGCGGGGTGAGGGAGAGATGGCGCTGCTTCAGGGCATACTGCTCCCGCAGCTGCGAGGCGTTATCTTGCGCCAGCTTTAGCGCGGCGCTTATCGAGTCGATCAGATCGTTCGACGCCACCGGTTTGGTGAGGAACTCGTACGCACCGCCTTTGATCGCCTTTACCGACATCGGAATAGTGCCGTGCCCGGTGAGATAGATAATCGGGATCTCGCGCCCGCTGGCCTTCAGGGTATCCGCCACCTCAAACCCGCTGATGGTGGGCATCTGCATATCGAGGATCACGCAGGAGGGGATGTCTTCAAAGGTGTGCTGCAGAAAAGATTCTGCCGAGGAAAAGTCGAGGGCGTTCAGCCCGGCGGACTCCAGCAGCCCGATAACGGACCGCCTGACAGCGTGATCATCATCAACGACGTAAACAATGTGTTCCATTAATAGCCCCAATGATTCAGCCTGACAGAGATGAGAGGATTTTCGCTCAGCGTAAAAACTACCCCCTACTGTTCAAGAGGTTATGGTGGCAGCTTTCGAACGCAACCACTCTAACACATTAGTTCTCATTATCATTTAACAATATGATAACTGTATGAAAGCGAGGGGTGAGTATTCAAAACCGCTTTTCACATTGGGTAAGCGTAGGCCAGAAATGGTTAAGTTGTGGCCAATTAATGGTCGCACGGAGAGTCCCCTCTCCCCTTTAGGGAGAGGGTTAGGGTGAGGGATATTACTCCCCCACCAGCTCAATCCGGTTCCCGTCCGGATCCGCAATTACGGCTTCATAATAGCCATCACCGGTCATGCGCGGGGCGCTCAACAGGGTATTACTCAGCCGGGCCTGCTCCGCCATCCGATCCACATCCCCACGGCTACCGACGTTTAACGCGATATGCGCCCAGCCGACAAACTCCGGGTGCGGCGGGGCGTCGGGCAGATCCGGGACGGTCATCAGCTCGATGGTTGGCCCGTCGGTGAGCGTAATAAAGTGCGATTCAAAACCCGGGCGGTTTTTGCTGAGGTAGCGTTCGTTACTTTGCCCGCCAAAAACCGTCTGCCAGAACTGAACCTGGGCGTCCAGATGACGGGTCCAGAGTGCGACATGTGCAATATTCATATTAACCCTCGTTTTGCGCTGGTTGGCTGGCGGTGACGGTCACGGACAGCGCTGCGACAATCAGCATCAGCACCATAATGACCATAAACGCCTGCGTTAATGAGGTGGCGTGCGCCACGTAGCCGATAATCGCGGGCCCGGCGAGCACCCCGAGATAGCCCATGGTGGTGATCGCCGGGACGGCAACCGCCTGCGGCATGTGGGTCTGGCGGCCGACGGCGGAGAACATCACCGGCACGATATTGGCGCAACCGGCCCCCACCAGCACGTAGCCCAGCAGCGACAGGTACCACACCGGGACAAACGTCACCAGCGCAAAGCCGAGAGCGGCAATAATTGCGCCGCCCACCACCGCGCGCAGGGCGCCGGTGCGGGCAATCAGCTTATCGCCGGTCAGGCGGAACAGGGTCATCGCCACCGCAAAGCAGGTAAAGCCCAGCCCGCCGAGCGACTCCGGCACGCCGCGCACCTCGGTCAGGAACACCGCACTCCAGTCCAGCACCGTGCCTTCGGCGAGGAACACCGCAAAGCAGATGGCGCCAATCAACAGCACCACGCCGCGCGGGATGGCGAACGCCGGACCGGAGGCCGGATTGGCCCACGGCAGCAACCCTTTCAGGCTCAGGGCCAGCATCACGGCCACGCTCAGGGTCAGGATCAGGCTGGCGGCAAACGCGCTGGTGCCCAGGGTCAGCAGCAGGGTCATCGCCCCCGCCCCCGCAATCCCGCCCACGCTGTACATGCCGTGAAAGCCGGACATCACCGGCGTGGACGATCCGCGCTCGACGATAATCGCCTGAATGTTCATCGCACAGTCCGTTACCCCCACGCCGACACCAAACAGCAGCAGCACGGCGGCCAGCAGGCGCGGATCCGGGATCGTCGCCAGCAGTGGAGTGGTGAGCATCACGATCGCCATCGCCACCAGAATCACCCGGCGACAGCCGTAGCGGCTGGTCAGCATCCCGGTGAGTGGCATGGCGATCAGCGCCCCCATTCCCAGACACAGCAGCAGCGAGCCGAGGGTAGCTTCATTCACCCCGGTGTTGGCCTTGGCGAACGGCACGATCACCGCCCAGATCGCGGTAACAAATCCGGCGATAAAAAAGATGATCCGGGTTGAGAGGCGCTGTCCGGCGCTGGCGGTGAAAGCGGTCATCGTACGTCCTTAGGTTGGCGATATTCGCCCGGCTGGGCATGAACGGAAGTCAGGGAGCACAGCTCTTCCCGCTGGACGGTTTCCCGGGCGCGGTCGCCAAGGGTAACAGGTTCAAAGTAGAACCCGTCATGAGGTTGACTGGCGACCACCTGTGGGGGGTGTGGATCATAGCGCTGCATCATGACGCTCCCGTTTCTGGCTGCAGGATTTGACAGAGTGAGCCGTCATGCAACATTATGCGCATTGATGCTCGATTCAGATCCAGAGAAGATTAATTATGCTCGATTATGCAGCTTTCCCGGAGCAACGACAAGCCCTGATCCGCCAGATCCTTCAGGAGAATGGTAGAGTGGTCTGCGCCGAACTGGCGATCCAGATGCAGGTCTCCGAACATACTATTCGCCGTGATTTACATGAGCTTAGCAAAGAGGGATTTTGCAAAAAGGTCTACGGTGGCGCAGTGCTGCAGCTGGCCGATGCGGGCAATTTCGTTAGCCGTGAGCAAAAAAATCACGCAAAAAAAGTCACGATCGCGCAGAAAGCGGCAACGCTGATCAAACCCGGCAGCTGTATTTTTATCGATACCGGCACCACCAACCTCGCGCTGGCGAAGGCCCTGCCAGCGGAACTGGCGATCACGGTGGTCACCAACTCCCCGGCGATAGCCGCCGAGCTGCTGCGCCATCCCCTTTGCGAAGTGATCATTACCGGGGGGCAACTCCAGCGCACCTCCGGCGGTACGGTGGGCGCGACGGCGGCCAGTCAGATCCAGGGGATTATTTTCGATCAGGCGTTTATCGGCGGTTGCGCGATGGATCCCGGCATGGGGCTGACCGGGTTCGACTTTGCCGACTGCGAGTTCAAGAAAGCGGTGATCGGCCAGAGCAGCCAGACCATCGTGGCGCTGACCACCGACAAAATCCCCGGCGTGGCGCGCTTTGTGGTGGCGAAAAGCCGCGATATCGACGTGCTGGTGGTGGAAGCGAACATGGATAACGACGTGATCGCTGCGTTCACTGCGCAGGATGTGCGGGTGATCAGCGCCTGACCCTTGATAGTAGTGGGGAAGACAATTCCCCACTTTGTAAAGCTTCCATTCGAGTGGAACATAACAATATTAATTGGCTGTATGGGTAGTAGTGAACTCTGCTCTTCGGATGAATGGGGCAAGGAGAAAGATTACAACCAGCATTACTGCAAGTGCGATGTAAACAATGGGAAAACCTATTTTTTGTGCGATGAAACCGATTGGCGCAGGTGCAAGTAGCGTCCCTAAATAGCCAATAGTGGTCGCAATACTCATTCCAGTACTGATAGAAACATTTGGTTGATTACCGGCAGCAGAAAATGCGATCGGGACGAGATTAGCAATCCCGATGCCACTTATTGCAAAAGCTAAAATTGCTTGTAAAGGGTTGTTTACTATTGCTGCTGTAAACAGACCACCACCTGCAATAAGGCTAGAAACACGCACAATAAGTATGGCGCTAAAGCGGTTCCGAAGAGCATCACCCCAATAACGACAAAGGGCCATAGTACCGGCGAAACAGGCAAAGGCGAAACTAGCAACGTCCGTTGTCGCATTAAGGTCTTTCAGCAAATAACGTGATGACCAGTCAACTACCGCACATTCAGGAATCATTGCGAGGAAGGCTATAATCCCAATTATGTAAATGTTGAAATTACCGAGTAAACCTCTTTTCACTATTACTTGGTAAGTTTTAGGCCTCGCATCCTTAAGAATGAGAGGAGATACGGCTAGTGTAAGTGCAAATGCAACACTGCAAATGATTAATATATGTATTAGGAAACCAAAATTTTCAACAAGGTAGCCGCCAACTAATCCAGCAATGAAAAGACCAATGCTCCAGAAGCAATGACAAGAAGATAGCACCGCACGGGAGTGTGCTTTTTCTACAGCTACCGCATTTGAGTTCATAGCGACATTCATTCCACCTATCGTTGCACCCAGAAAAAATAATGTAGGTACCAATATAATAATGTAAGGTGATAATCCGACAGGAATAAGTGCGACAGAAGCGATAAGAGAGAAAATGCGTAAGATATGCTGCGACGCAAATTTTGACATTAGAAAGCCAGTAAGAGGCATCATGCTAAGCGCACCCAGACCAAATATTAGAATCATATATCCTATGATCTTATCTGTTACATTAAAGCGTGGTACGAGCTGTGCAATTTGCACAGCCCAACTCCCCGTAATAAAACCATTGATGCAGAATAATATTGCTACAGAGTATTGCTCACTACGCGCAGTGTTCATTTATTATTCTCATTTTTACAGGAGTCATTGTCATGATTTTTTACTAACTTTTCCATCACCAGATTATGACCCGGGCAAAGAGAAATTACTGTGCCTCCATCCATTCGATACATAACTTCGACTCCAGTGAAGTCAGGAATAGTGATTTTGGCACCAAACTCTAACAACTCATTTCCACCAATACCGACACAGTAAGCACCTGCGGAATGCGCTGAAGTTACGCCACTTCTCGAATCCTCGAATACGATTGTTGCACTTATGGGAATAGCGAGACGTTTTGCCGCAAGAAGGTAGGGATCGGGGAATGGCTTGCCACGTGATACATCATCGCGTTCAACGATAACTGAGATACAGTGTTGAATCTTGAGCATCTCGGTAACGCGATCTATTTTCTCTTTCCAACCACTTGTCACAATACCTACACATATCCCCGCTGAGTAAAGGGATAATATTAACTGTGCAACACCAGGGATCGGGTCATAGTAAGCAGTGTTTTCGACATGAATAATATGTTCTTGAACTATTTTTTGATCAGACATTGGAAGGTCATTAAAGAGCGCTTTAATGGTATGAGGGCCAGGTTGTCCATGTATATGAATAATAATATCTTCTTCAGAAATTGACTTTCCAAACATTTTAGCTGCTTCAATCCAGGCTTGCTCGATAACTGTATTGGAGTCGATAAGTACGCCATCCATATCGAATAAGACTGCTGTAATTTTGGTTAATGAGTTATACATGCTGGATTTCCTTTTCCTTTTTATTTGTTAAGCTGATACTGGCTGCTGCAACAACGATCTGACCTAATGATATACCTCCATCATTTGTTGGAACAAGTCGATGACAGTAGGGTTTTAATCCGGCTGCCTCAAGTTTTTCCAGTGCATTAATAAGTATGAATTCATTACAAAAAACGCCTCCGCTAAGGGCGACTTGCTGAGTTCCAAAGATAACAGAAAGACGATTACAGACTTCGACAATAATTTCTACGATAGTAGAATGGAAGCGTCTACTGAGCTCGGGTAAATTAGGCGCAGAAGTCATTAGGTTTAATACTAATTCCTGAACCATAGGGCGATAATCTACTTCCACTCGGCCTTCATACTCTACGATGTCATAAATAAAGGGTTGGGTCATGTGGAGTTCTCGATCCAGCAAGGCCTCTAACTCGATTGCTGCTTGAGCCTCATATTCAACGCTTGTACACACTCCCATTAAAGCAGATACACCATCGAAAAGCCTACCCATACTGCTGGTTGTTGCAGTATTGATTTTTCTAACACACATCTTTGTAAAGACATCTCGATATTGATCTGGCAGGGTAAGTAGGCAAGGTAAATTAATGTCGCTTATGTTCCCACCAAAAGTTTCGGTTAGTAGCGATATAGCGATACGAATAGGTTCTTTGACTGCTTGATCTCCACCCGGTAGAACCAGTGTTCGCAGATGGGCTGCTCTATCAAATCCTTCAAAATCACCTACAAGAAATTCTCCACCCCAAATAGTTCCGTCGGAGCCATATCCAGTCCCATCAAAAATGACACCGATAGTTTTTCCGGATAGGCCATTTTCAGCCATACATGAAGCCATATGTGCATGATGATGTTGCACCTGAATAACTTGCAGTTGAGATTGATTCAACGCGTTACGCGTTGAACGAAATGCCGGATGCAGATCACAGGCTACAGTATTTGCACTAATATTTAATAATTTTTGAAGGTGCTTGATGCATTCGATATGCGAACTAAATGTCACGTCATTCTTTAAATCTCCAATATGTTGACTCATAAAAACTTGCTTGCCTTTTGCAATGCTTATCGTTGTTTTTAACTCTGCACCCAGAGCGACAATTGCATCAACTTCATAAGATAGGTGTATTGGATAGGGCGCATAACCACGAGACCGACGCAAGAATGAAAGATGTTGGTTTTCTTTATTATTGTGAGCCATCATTTGTACGACTGAATCATCTACGCGAGTAAAAATATCACGATTATTTAGAATGAAATAGTCTGCTATTTCACCTAATTGTTTAATTGCACTTTTGTTATCAAATACGATGGGGTAACCAGATATATTACCACTTGTCATAACTAAAGCAGGCATTGCTGGATCGCCCATCATTAAATATTGAAGAGGAGTTGAGGGCAGCATTATTCCGATATTTGGATTATGTGGAGCAATATTTTCTGGAAGCCTGTTTTTGCGTTTTTTTAATAAAACTATTGGTCTCTGATTACTTTCAAGTAAAATCCTTTCATTATCATCGAGTTCTGCATAAAAATTTGCACTTTCAGAATCGACAACCATAATGGCAAACGGTTTTGCATCTCTGCGCTTACGTTGCCTTAACTTTTGTACAGCCTCCACATTGCAGGCATCGACAACGAGATGAAAACCTCCAAGGCTTTTCATTGCGATTATGGATCCCTGTCGAAGTTTCGTTATAGCATAGGTAATAATATCACTGGTAAAAATGGTTTCCCCATTTGAACGGGTAAGTTCGAGTTGCGGTCCGCAAGTGGGGCAAGCGTTTGGTTGAGCATGATAACGACGATCTTCAGTATCGTTATATTCACTCTTACAGGCTGGACACATTTCAAATTCACGCATTGTACTTTGCGCTCGGTCGTATGGCATTCCCATAATGATTGAGTATCGCGGTCCGCAATTTGTACAATTTATAAAAGCATAGCGATAACGAAGGTTTTCAGGTGTTCGCATTTCCTGTAAACAATCTAAACATACGTTAGAATCAGGTGGAATAATAGTATTCATCCTCGTAAGATGACGGCTTGATTGGATTCTGAAGTCAGAATACTCTTCATGAATATCCTCTCTCTGGACTTCATTAATACTTATGATACGAGCCAGAGGAGGTGCGCTAAACGCTAATTCATCGAGAATTCGGTTGATATTTTCAGGTTTGGCCTGTAATTCCAATAACACTCCTTCGGAATCATTGAGAACCCATCCTGTTGCCCCAAACATACGTGCCAGTCGATGTACAAAGGGGCGAAATCCAACCCCTTGTACAATGCCGCAGACTCGATAGCGTCGGGTTTCAAGCTTGTGGCAATGTTCAACAGAGTCGCGGAAGTTCTGCACCATATAACTCCTCAATAGTTTTTAACGTTCCATCTGATTCAACCATGCAAACTTTTGGTTGATGCGCGGCTATGACTTCACCAATGATGGCAGCCTTCTTTCCCAGAGAATTAGCATGAAGATGATTGAGTACTTCATCAGCAATGTCTGGCTCAACGAACAAACATAGACAGCCTTCATTTGCCAAGTTAATAACATCAACACCTAGCATATTTGCCGCCATAGCGGCCTCTGTTTGAATGGGTAGAGACGCTCTAACACAACGAATCTCACTGTTTGCTGCCCGTGCATGTTCATGTAGCACGGCGGATAATCCCCCTCTGGTAACATCTCTCATTGAGGCAATTTTTTCTGCAGGGAATATGCTTGTAATTTCTTTAATCAAATGATTAAGAGGTGCACAGTCGCTAAGAATATTTCTTTCAAATCCCAAGCCCTCCCGTATGGATAAAAGATGTATAGAATGATTTCCAATATAGCCACTAAGAATTACTTTTTGTCCTGGCCTCACATTCTTAATTGAGACGGAAGTATGTTCAATAACTCCTACCCCTGCCGTATTAATAAATAGTTGATCGGCCTCACCTTTTCCGACTACTTTAGTATCTCCCGCGACAATTTTGATTCCTGCGGAATTAGCTGTATCACGAACTGATTCAATTATTTTTGTCAGATCCGACATTAACATGCCAGCTTCAATTATAAGACTAAGTGTAAGATAAAGGGGTTTGGCACCACTAACTGCAAGATCATTTATCTGTACCACAAACAGCAATTTTACCAATGTCACCATTGCCAAAAATTAATGGTGTAACAACAAATGAGTCTGTAGTAAATGCAATCTTGCTACTGGGTAATTCAAGTATTGCACTATCTTCCATTGTTCCTAAATAAGAGTCACCCAGAATTTCTGCAATTTTTTCAACCAACTCTCTGCTTAACTTTGCGCCAGTACCATGGTCCAGGATGATGGTTTCTTCTTGATTGTCTTTTCTGTCATTAATCATTGGGTAAGTTGCACTCATGATGTTTTCCTTTCATTGCGGTCAGGAAGATCATCGTATTTATCTAATAAAGACAAAATCTCTGAAGAGGAGGCAACAGTAGCACAATAACTTGCAAGCCACTCTAATGCACGTTGCGTATCTTCTGATGAAGGGGCAAAAACACAATCATCAGGGACCCATACATTATATCCCCGAAAAAATGCATCAGCGGCAGTGGTTTGAACACAAACATGAGTTTGTAGGCCGGTGACAATGACTGTTTTAACACCAAGTTCTTGAAGGGTTTCATCAAGATTATTGTTGAAGAATCCACTATCTCTGCCTTTAACCACTATCTTATCTGAAGGATAATAGATGCTATCAATAATTTTATTTTCTGGCCTACCTGCCAGAGCAGGAATTCCTGCTTCGCGATTTTTATAACGACGTTGTACTGCCGGGTCATTTGGATCATTTATCAGTTGTAAGTGAATGATAGATTGGTTCTTCTTACGCATGCCGTCTAAGAACTCGTTGAAATAAGTTAGTTTACTTTTCAATTCCTCTGGCGATTTAGTAATTTTATAGGTGAATTCATACTGTAAATCATTCGTTAATACCGCGACTTTTGGCATGATTATGACTTCCTGTATTTTTGTGGTTTATAGATGAGTAGTAGGCATAAATCTGAAAGTTATACAGGTACAATTTAACCATTGACCTGACTTAGTTATCATGTCACTTATTAAATGGACATGTATAATTCCATTATGTTTGGATTCGATAAATGGCCGGAATAGATATCAAACTGTTACGTGCATTTGTGACGTTGACAGATAAAGGAAGTTATCAAAAGGCAGCTGAAAGTCTATTTCTGACACAACCTGCCTTATCTAAGCAAATTAATAAGTTAGAGGAGCTAACGGGAGGGATTCTTTTTCTGCGAGGTCGGCATGGTGCAACGCCGACGCATGCGGGACTTCTCCTGTACCCTAAAGCAATTGACCTGTTAAACAGTTATGCTGAATTTATGTCACTCACACAGGCAATACATCAAGCCAATACAGATAAATTAATGCTTGGGTTCGGCCTCTCCACATTCCAAAATGCACCAGTGTGGATTAACATTTTCCGCAAAAAGTTTCCAGAGTGCGATGTGAATATTCGTCAAATTTCATCTACCGTTCAGGTGAAAATGTTAGAGGAAGGAACGTTGCATGCGGGTTTTTTACGTTTACCGGTACCCGACTCTCTGGCATACCGCGTTTTACATGATGAAAAATTGATGCTTGCCCTGCCTTCATGTATAGACGATGGGCAAGAAAATATCCCGCAGATACTTTCATCTTATCCGCTTTTACAGATTGAACCTGCTATGAGCCCTTGTCTTGCAGAGCAAACAGCGCACTTTCTGAAAACCAATCATCTGAGCGCTTCGCCCGTGTCTGCGACAGAGGATATTCCGTCTTTACTTGCACTAATTGCTGGCGAAAATGGTGTTGCATTTTTACCTGCCAGTATTAGCAATATCCTGCCTGCGGGCGTAAGACTGATCTCCCCCGGAGTCAGTCAAACGTGCTGGCGTATCGGTGTGGCGTGGGATCCGAAAATAGCCAACCGACTACGTGATGATTTTTTACAGATAATCCATGACAACGAAATGCTGGCATAAGTCTTGAGAACGAGTACTAACGCACCTCAAACACCACCGCCGTCCAGTTGATTCGGGTGTTTTCCGGAAACGCGGGGTAGGGGTCAATGCGGGTACAGGCGCCCGCCCAGATAAACGTATCTTCATCTATCCGATACCAGTGGGGATTGCCCTGCACCGCATCGCCCAGCACCGCAGCCTGTACGCTGACGTAACTCCCCGCCGGCAGCGCGTCGGCAACGGGGGCGAAAACGGACGGACTCTCTTTGCGGGTACACACTCCCATCAGAGTATTCACACTGCCGGAAACGGGTAGTTCAGTAAACGGGCTCATCGCAGGCCTCATAACAACACGCTCTTAGGGTTAACGATACAAGTCGCGGTTAATCTGGCGCTCACGATAAAGCGTGAAACTGTCAGGGCGTGTCATGCGAATGGCTTAAGCGGTGGGTTTTCATCGCCGCTTGACCCACGACAAGGCAATGCATCGGCGTCTCTTTCTATAATCAGGCCCGTTTGTCTTCTTACTGGTGCTACCCATGGCGTATCAACTCAACCTGAACTGGCCGGAATTTTTAGAAAAATACTGGCAAAAAAAACCGGTCGTTTTAAAAAACGCACTGCCGAATTTTATCGATCCAATCAGCCCGGATGAGCTGGCAGGGCTGGCGATGGAGCCGGAAGTGGACAGTCGCCTGGTCAGCCATAAAGAGGGCAAATGGCAGGCCAGCAACGGTCCGTTTGAGCACTTCGACAACCTGGGTGAAACCGGCTGGTCACTGCTGGCACAGGCGGTTAACCACTGGCATGCACCTGCGGCCGAGCTGGTGCGTCCGTTCCGCGTGTTGCCGGACTGGCGTCTGGACGATCTGATGATCTCCTTCTCGGTGCCGGGTGGTGGCGTGGGTCCGCATATCGATCAGTACGATGTGTTTATCATCCAGGGGATGGGCAGCCGTCGCTGGCGCGTGGGTGACAAGCTGCCGATGCGTCAGTTCTGTCCGCATCCGGCGCTGCTGCACGTCGATCCGTTTGAGCCGATCATCGATGAAGATCTGGCTCCGGGCGATATCCTGTATATCCCGCCTGGATTCCCGCATGACGGCTTTACTCACGAAACGGCGCTGAACTACTCCGTGGGCTTCCGTGGGCCGAACGGCCGGGATCTGATCAGTAGCTTTGCCGACTACGCGCTGGAAAACGATCTCGGGAGCGAGCACTACAGCGATCCGGATCTGACCTGCCGTGAGCATCCCGGTCGCGTAGAAGCGTACGAGCTGGATCGTCTGCGTACGATGATGATCGAGATGATCAGCCAGCCGGAAGATTTTAAGAAGTGGTTTGGCAGCTTTATCTCCACGCCGCGCCACGAGCTGGATGTCGCCCCTGCCGAGCCGGAATATGCCCCGGAAGAGGTGCTCGACGCGCTGCTGGGCGGCGAAACGCTGACCCGTCTGAGCGGGCTGCGGGTGCTGAACATCGGTGGCAGCTTCTTTATCAACAGCGAGCAGCTCGAGACGGCAGATGCTAACGGTGCCGATGCGCTGTGCCGCTATACGGAACTGGGCCAGGCCGAACTCGGCGCTGCGCTGCAAAACCCGGCGTTTGTGGAAGAGCTGACCGGGCTGATTAACCAGGGTTACTGGTTCTTCGACGAATAAGGGTAAAGGCGGCGCAGGGCATCGGCCCCACGCCGCCGCTTTTACACCAGCATATGACAGGCTTTCCAGTAACCCAGAAGCCGCTCGTCATCGCTCTCTCGCTCTGCTTTACTTTTCATGGCCCGTGCCAGATTCTCTCTCGACACTTCCTGGCCTTTTTGCACGACCTCTAACACCGCTTCGCCAAGAGCCAGGGATATTTCAGTTCGATTATCTTCACTTACCATATATGTCTCCACGTTGAGTGTGAGAAGGTAATTATGCAGCACAATAACGACGGTAAAATATTAATCATCCTATTCTTATATCTTCATTGCTATCCGTCTGATTATTTTCAGGTAGTCCTTAAATACAGTTAAATCAATAATGTTTCGAAATGCTAATGAAGCGATTAATACGCTTTTTTTAGACTACAGTTAATTTCGTGTGACAAGCCAAATAACCTTTTGAGGAGAATTGATAATGGTAAATAACAGTGAAATCAAGGATCATGCTGAGGTTGTCGCGAGCTGCGGTACGCACGTAGGGGTTGTTGACCATCTTGATGGCTTACGTATCAAGCTGGCGAAAAGCGATCCGGCAGCGGGTGGGCAGCACCACTTTATACCGCTGGAATGGGTCGACAAAGTGGACGGTAATAAAGTGATTCTGAACAAAAATCATGAAGAGGCGACAGCTGACTGGTAATAAGTTTAATTGCCGAAATACCGACGTTGTGATATTTACGCTCTGGCATTGTACCGGAGCGTAATATTGTTAAAACCAGGGTTAAATTTGCCTGCATTGCCGCCGCGTTGAAGGAGTGATACTGTTTTCTTTTTATTCTCTTTCCCCCAGGCGCAGGTATGTCCAACACAACGCTCCACGATCCGGCCACGGCGACGAAAAAGACCTTTTTCGTTGCAGATTTCAAGGTATTTGGTGAGCGCTACGGCATTGACTACCGCTTCCCGCTGTTGACGGATGCCTGCACCACCACCAGCCCCGTGCTGCACGGCGATGTAGAAGAGATGACCCTGCCGTCCGGCATTTCATTAACCCATTCCGACGTGCGCGTCCTGCAACCTTACGAAACCACCTCCCGCCACAGCAGCCCGCTGTATGTGCTGGTGGTGCTGGAAGGCTGCGTAACCCTGACCCTGAGCGGCGAAGTGTATTCTGTGCGCCCCGGGATGGCCTTCAGCGCCAGGCTGAGCGAGCAGCAGGCAATGTCAGCCCGTCATGATGCGGATATCGCCTTGCGCACCCTCTCTTTTGGCGTCTACCCCAACGATACCCGCCGGGAAAGTCTGCTCGCCTCGCTGCTGGAACAGTGGGAAAGCCTCAAGGCCCCGACCTTTGTCTGGCAGGTGCCGGACTTCGTGCTGGCCGGTATTCAACACGCCCGGCAGCGCGAGCGCAGCAGCCTGTCGCGCCAGCTGCTGCTGGAAGGGGTAATGTACCAGCTGCTCGGCCACGGTCTGCACCTGCGCGAGCAGCAGGGGGCGGCGCTGGGGCGTGCGTCAGGCAGCGAGCAGGCCCGGCTGGAGCAGATCCGCCACCTGCTGGAACAGGCCCCGGAGCAGGAATACACCCTCGGCCAGCTTGCCGCCCAGGCGGCGATGAGCCCCAGCAGCCTGCGCAGTAAGTTCCGCCAGACCTACGGCTGCACGGTGTTCGACTACCTGCGCGACTGCCGTCTCGGACTGGCGCGCCGCTACCTGCTGGAAGGTCACAGCGTTCAGCAGGCCGCCTGGATGTCGGGCTATCAGCACGCCACCAATTTTGCCACCGCGTTTCGCCGTCGCTATGGCGTCTGTCCCGGCGCGGTTCGTTCCGGGCGCTAACCCCCTTTCTCCCCGATCGCCAACTCCCTGCGTGCGGTTTGGCATTGCGCATACGTACTCTGGCGGTGCGCATAGCTAACTTCGAAATGAAAAAGGTAATAATTCTTATTAACAATTAGAAATGCCTTTGGAGATTTTCATGTTCGCTAAATCGCGGCTGGCACTGCTGGTGGGATGGGTTACCGGGAGCGTCGCTTTCCCGGTACTGGCGCAGGATACGCCGAAAACGGAGACCGTGGTGGTCACCTCGCAGATGCAGAGCGGGGCCACCAAGCTGGCGACGCCGGATATCGAGACCCCGCAGGCGGTGTCGATTGTCACCCGCGAGCAGTTCGAAGAGCAGGGTGCCACCAGCGTGCGTCAGGCGGTGAGCTATACCCCCGGCGTCTACAGCAACCAGATTGGCGCTTCTAACCGCTTTGACTACATCGTGCTGCGCGGCTTCTCCGACGGCAGTCTGGACAACGTCTATCTCGACGGCCTGAAGATGATGGGCGACACCAACTCCCACAGCTCGCTGGTGGTCGATCCCTGGTTCCTCGACAATATCGAAGTGGTGCGCGGCCCGGCCTCGGTGCTGTATGGCCGCTCGTCACCGGGCGGAATTGTGGCGCTCACCTCGCGTAAACCGTCGTTCGATGCGGGCGGTGAAATCAAACTGTTCGCCGGGAATAACGAGCAGCGCGGGGCAATGTTCGACTTTACTGGCCCGCTGGACGATAACGACCGCGTGGCGGCCCGCCTCAGCGGCATGACCCGCTATGCGGATTCCCAGTTCGATCCCCTGAAAGAGGAGCGTTACGCCCTGATGCCGAGCCTGACCTGGCGCATCACCGATAACACGCGCCTCGATCTGATGGCCTATCTGCACCGCGATCCCGAGGGCGGCAGCCACTCCGGCCTGCCGTACGACGGCACGGTGGTCCCGCACGACGGGCAGCGCATCTCTGACACCTTCTTCGAAGGCGAGGACGATTACGACAAGTACGATCGTCGCGAGAACATGGTCGGCTACAACATTGAGCACCAGTTCGACAGCGGCTGGGCGGTGCGTCAGAAGCTGCGCTATCTGCACACCGACGTGGAGCTGAATCAGGTGTATGCCGCAGGCTGGCTGAACGCCACCGAGCTTAACCGCGGCTATTCCGGCTCTGACGAGAAGATGGACGCCATCACCCTCGATAACCAGATCGACGGCAGCTTCGACACCGGGGCGGTGAATCACCGGGTGCTGATTGGCCTCGATTATCAGGATCGCAGTAACGACACCACCGGCTACTACGGCGGCTTCCCGCCGATCAATGCCTTCAACCCGGTGTACGGCGCGCAGCCGGATTACATCACCATGTACAGCCAGGAGAAGCACAAGCTGCGTCAGACCGGCTACTACCTGCAGGATCAGCTCTCGCTGGACCGCTGGCGTCTGACGCTGGGCGGACGTTACGACCAGGTGAGCGTCTCGAACATCGACAAGCTGAATCATTCCCGCAGCGATCTGGATAAGAACAACTTCAGCAGCCGCGCGGCGCTGTTGTACCTGTTCGACAGCGGGATCGCGCCGTACATCAGCTACTCCACCGCCTTTACCCCGACCAGCTTTGCCGATGCCAACGGCGATCTGCTGGATCCGATGGAAGGCAAGCAGTGGGAAGCGGGCGTGAAGTATGAGCCGGAAGGGATGAACAGCCAGTTCAGCGCCTCGGTGTTCCGCATCAACCAGACCAACATCGCCACCAAAGAGGAGCCGACCGATCCGTACCGTTCCATCGGTGAAATTGAATCTGAAGGGGTGGAGCTGGAAGCGGTAGGGCAACTGACCGACAGCCTGCGCGTGCAGGCGGCCTATACCTACACCGATATCCGCTATAAGAAGAGCAGCCCGGAGGAGCAGGGCAAACGCGCGGTGTATGCCCCGCGCAATATGGCCAGCACCTGGCTGAGCTATGACGTCAAAACCGGTCCGCTCGATGGTCTGACGGTGGGATCCGGCGTGCGTTACGTCAACGGCGTGACCAGCGATCGTCTGAACACCCACACGCTACCGTCGTATACGCTGGTGGATCTGGCGGTGGGTTATGACCTGTCGAAGGTGGGGCTGACGGGGGTGAGTGCCCAGCTGAACGTCAACAACCTGACGGATGAAAGCTACGTGGCGGCCTGTAACTCACTGTCGTACTGCTACTTTGGTGCCGAGCGCAGCATTGTCGGCAGCGTGTCGTGGAAGTTCTGATGTGAATGTTATTTCCCTCTCCCCTATGGGGAGAGGGTTAGGGTGAGGGGAACAGACCGCACTACTCCTCCATCGCAATATGAATCGCCTCTCCCATCTTCTTCAACGCCTCGCGATTCTTCTCGTTGGGCGGTAGAGCGACGTTAATGCGTAAACAGTTGCGATACTTACCCGAAGCCGAAAACAGCGATCCGGCCGCCGCCTGAATCTTCAGCTGGCACAGCTGCTTGCTGACGCACACCATATCCACCTGCTCCGGTAACTCTACCCACAGCAAAAAGCTGCCCTGCGGACGTGTGACGCAAATCTCCACCGGGAAATACTGCCGCACCCAGCAGGTGTAGCGTTCCATATTCAGCTGATAAATCTGGCGCATCCTGCGCACGTGGCGATGGTAATGCCCGTTGCGGATAAACGCCGCTACCGCCATCTGGGTGCCCGGCACGTTAAACCCGCCTGCGGCATATTTCATGTGCATCACCCGGTCGTAATAGCGCCCCGGCACAATCCAGCCCACGCGCAGCCCCGGTGCCACAGTTTTGGTAAACGAACTGCACAGCAGCACGCGCCCGTCGATATCAAACGAGTGAATGGTGCGCGGGCGCGGATACTCTGCCGCCAGCTCGCCGTAAATATCATCCTCGACGATGACGATATCGTGTCGCTGGGCCAGCGCCAGCACCTGACGTTTCCGCGCTTCCGGCATGATAAACCCGAGCGGGTTATTGCAGTTGGGCACCAGGATCACGGCTTTAATTGGCCACTGTTCCAGTGCCAGCTCCAGCGCTTCGATGCTGATCCCGGTTTGCGGATCGGTCGGGATTTCAATGGCTTTGATGTTAAACCCGCGCAGCATCTGCATGGTGCCGTGAAACGACGGCGATTCAACCGCCACGATATCCCCCGGCTGGCACACCGACAGCAGCGCCAGCGACAGCGCGCCGTGACAGCCGTTAGTGATCACAATCTCATTGGCCGCCACCGTCGAGCCGCCGTCCAGCATCAGGCGGGCAATCTGCTCGCGTAGTTCAAGCCGTCCTTCCAGCACGTCGTAGCTCAGCATCTCGCCGGGATTGTGCTGGGCGATGCGGCTCATCTCGCGCCACAGCGGTTTCAGGCTCGGCTGGTTAAGATCCGGCGACCCGCCGCCAAAGGAGATCATCTCTTTATCGGCACGGGCATCGAGGAGCATCATCACCTCATCCCACTGGGTCACCTCCACCGGACGCTGCACCGGGCGGGTCATTGCCGGAACGGGCGGCTGCGCTCTGCGCGAAGAGACAAAATAGCCCGAGCGCGGCTGGGGGACGATCAGCTGTAAGTTTTCTAGGATCTGATAGGCCTGCTGAATGGTGCTAATGCTGACGCCATGTTCCTGACTCAGGGTACGCACCGAGGGTAAACGTTCCCCGCTGCGGTACAGCCCTTGTTCGATACGTTGTGCCAGGAGATTGGCCAGATGTTGATAGCGCGTCATGCTGTATCCTTTGTTTTCACCATACAGATCGAATAACCAGTACAGATGCCGGCGAGAAACGGCATTCAGATACTGTTTTAGCGGATCTGTATGTTAAACAAAAGTTGTTTTTGAATCTGTATTGTCGACCCCGATTTCCATGATGATAACCGCATTGAGACGATGAGGAGAGCATCATGGAATTTAACGAGAACCGCGCCAGACGCCCGTTTGCCCTGTTTATATGGACCGGACGCGCCGTGAAAAAGTGGTATCGCATCAACCGTACGCGCCGCATTCTGAGCCGCATGAGCGATGAGCAGCTCAAGGATGTCGGGTTGTCACGATTTGATGTGTAGCGTATCGCCCGGTGGCGCTGCGCTTACCTGGTCTACGAGGGATGCGTTTTTTGTAGGCCGGGTCAGGTTCAGTCCAACAGTGCCAGCGTCTGCACTTTCGCTCTTTCCAGCAGAGTCAGGGCTTCCTGATACGACCGCACATTGTTGTACCCCATCACCAGGCCGTAGCGCTTGCCCGAGCCGCTGTACCAGGCCGATAGCGCGTTCACCTGCAATTGCTGCTGTTGCCAGCAGTGGGCGATCTCCCGGTCGCAGCTGCCCCGGGTGAGAAACGCCACGATGTGCATCCCGCCATCGTTTTGCTCGGTGAAAAAACGGTCCCCGTAGACCGCGTGCAGAGCGGCAATCATCCAGTCGCGTCGCTGTTGATACAGGGCGCGCATCTTTTTCAGATGACGGAAGAAATGCCCGTCGTTGAGAAAGGCGGTGAGGATCTTCTGCGTCAGCACCGGCTGGCCGCTGGCCAGCATGTCGGCGCAGTCGGTAAATGCCGACACGGTGCTGGCGGGCATCACCACATAGCCCAGGCGCAGCGACGGCATCACGGTTTTGCTGAAGGTCCCCATGTAGATCACCCGATCGTGACGATCGAGGCTTTTCAGCGATGGCAGCACCTTGCGGGTGTAGTGAAACTCGCCGTCGTAGTCGTCTTCGATGATCCACGCCTCGTTTTGTCCGGCCCAGTCGAGCAACTGCTGCCTGCGCGGCAGCGACAGCGTGACCGCCAGCGGACTCTGGTGCGACGGGGTGACAATGGCAAAGCGGGCGTCGGCGTGGTGGTGCAGCAGATAGTCGGTGTCGATTCCCGCGCGGTCCACCGGCACGGTGTGCAGGCGGGTCACGATCCGGCGCAGCAGCTGCTGGCCCATAAAATAGCCCGGATCTTCAAACACCACTTTATCTTTGTGGGTGGCGAGCGTATCGAGGATCAGGCGCAGGCTGCCGCTGTAACCGCTGGTGATCAGCACCTGGTCGGCATGACACGACAACCCGCGCGAGATGTTCAGGTAGCTGGCAATTGCCTGACGCAGGGGAGCCCAGCCCATCACCGGTGGGTTGAGCATCTCCTCCTGACGCATGGCGCGCACCGCCTGACCCGCCAGCAACAGCCACTTCTTATACGGGAAGCTGTCCAGCGCCGGAATACCGGGGCGCAAAAAGCCCGACTGTTCACGCTGGCTGGCAAGCGTGAGCGGAAGCTGGCCCGTAACCTGATCGGCCGCAGGGGCCTGGATAACGGAGAGGTTTAAATCCGGGTTTACCCGCGTGCCGCGCGCCCCCTGGCTCACCAGATAGCCCTCGCCGGTGAGAATGGCATACGCCGTTTCGACGGTTTTGCGCGCCACCTTCAGCTCTTCCGCCAGCACGCGAATGGCAGGCACTTTATCGCCGGGTTTCAGTACGCCGCGGGTGATGTTGTCCCGGTAGCGGGAATAAATCGCGTGATAACCCGGTTTCATGTCCTACCTCGTTTAGGTGTTTTTGTGTCTTTTTACTATGTCATTACTCGGGTAGTTTACACCCATCGCAACATCCCTGACGCACCCAAGAGGAAAGACAATGAGCACCCGCGTAAACCATCACAAAATCACTCCGGCCCTGGTTAAATCGCTGTCCGACCTGAGCATGGCTATCGGCAAAACGTCCATCGAGCCGGGTCTGAAGCACCTGATCGACATTCGCGTATCCCAGCTGAACGGCTGTACATTCTGCCTGGATATGCACGCCAAAGAGGCGAAAATCGCCGGCGAGCGCGAGCTGCGTATTTATCACCTGTCGGTATGGCGTGAGTCGCCGCTGTTCAGCGCCCGCGAGCGCGCTGCGCTGACCTTCGCCGAAGCGCTGACCCACATCACCGCCGAAGGGGTCAGTGATGAAGTGTACCGCTGCGTGGCGGAACACTTTTCCGAGACTGAGATTGCCGAGCTGAACTTCGTGGTTGTGGCGATCAACGCCTGGAACCGTTTAGGCATTACCTCCCGCATGGCCCCAGGTTCACTGGATGCTGCCTACGGTCTGAACAAGGCGAACCTGGAGTAACATCGCACCATGCCCGGCGGCGCAGGCTGTCGGGCGACAAAAGCACCACGAGTGTTTTCCTTCATTTCGCAATTCCTGCTCTTTACCACCTTGTTTCTTGATACTTACCCTGATAACTATTATCTTCTCAGGGTGTGAAGCGAGGTTTCCCCCATGAATAATGAAAACGAGCTGTTCTGCCGTCGCCCAATGGGGATGCGCATGGCAATGATTGTGCGCCAGTGGCGTGCGGTGATTGACGACGCCATTCTCGAGACCGGGTTAACCCAGTCGAGCTGGACGGTGATGATGCAGCTCAAACAGCTGGGGGATAACGTCTCGGTGAGCGAACTGGCGGAGGTGCAGGGCATTGAACTGCCGCCGCTGATGCGCACCCTCGCACAGCTGGAAAAGCAGGGCTATCTGCTGCGCACCACATCGCCTTATGACAAGCGCATCCGGCTGTTAACGCTCACGCCCGAAGGTAACGCGGTGCTGAAAACGCTGACCCAGGTTATCGAAACGTTCCAGGAGCGCGTATCGCAGAATATCGCCCCGGCGCATCTCGAGATTTTCAGCGCCACCTTGAATCAAATCGCCTGCAACTTGCGGACAATCCGCGAAGAAGATAACAAGACCCCATAATCATGACCCCTGAACAAAAGTTTGCCCGCTGGGTAAGGGTGAGTATTGCCTCTTTCCTGCTGATGTTTGTCTATTTTATCGTCGCTGACATCTGGATCCCGCTGACGCCGGACTCCACGGTGATGCGCGTGGTGACGCCCGTTTCGGCGCGCGTGTCCGGCTATGTGGCGGCGGTGCATGTGCACAACAACAGCCAGGTGAAGAGGGGCGATCTGCTGTTTGAGCTCGACCCGACGCCGTATCGCAACAAAGTCGAAGCGGCGCAGATTGCGCTGGAGCAGGCGCGGCTCTCCAACCAGCAGCTCGACGCTCAGATTGTGGCCGCCCAGGCCAGCCTGAAGACCGCCCAGCTCACCGCCCGCAACGATAAAGTCACCTTTGACCGTTACCAGAAATTGAGCACCCTGCAGAACGTCTCGCAGGCGGATCTGGATAAAGTGCGCACCACCTGGCAGAGCAGCGAGCAGTCGGTGGCGAATCTGGATGCCAACATCCACCAGCTGCGCATTGAGCGCGGCCAGCGCGACGAAACCCACAACGTGACCCTGCAGAAGTACCGCAATGCGCTGGACGAAGCGGAGCTGAACCTCGGCTGGACGAAAGTGTATGCCGAGGCGGACGGCACGGTCAGCAACGTGCAGTTAAGCCCAGGGTTTTATGCCACCTCCGGCACCGCGTCGCTGGCGCTGGTGAATAACCAGAGCGATATCGTCGCCGACTTCCGCGAGAAGAGCCTGCGCCACACCCGCCAGGGCACTGATGCCGCGGTGGTGTTTGATGCCTTCCCGGGACACGTGTTCCGCGCCCACGTCACCAGCAGCGATGCCGGTATTCTGGCGGGGCAGGAGGCAGTAAACGGCGAGCTGTCTGAACCGGAAAGCTCTAACCGCTGGGTGCGGGATGCGCAGCGGATGCGCATACACGTGGCGCTCGACGAGCCGCTACCGAAGCAGCTCCCAACCGGCGCGCGCGCCACCGTGCAGCTGTATAACAGCGAAGGTCCGTTTGCCCGATTCTTCTCCGGGATGCAGATCCACCTCGTCAGCCTGCTGCACTATGTTTACTGATTATGTCTATTAATACTCTCGCGCGGGTCTTTACCCCGCACGGCAATATCGTCTATACGGCTAACGATTTTCGCCAGACGTTGCGTATCGTGTTTGCCGGGATGATCGCCCTGAGCGTGTCGACGTTTTACAACACCAGCTACGGCGTCTTTTTTGTCATCTACCCGATCATGCTCCTGTCACTGGTGCCGGTGTTTAATCGCCACGTTGCTAAGCAGTTCGTGTTCAGTTCGGCGCTGAACTGCGTCGAAATGGTGTTTATTATCGGCTATCTGGCGCAGTGGCCGCTGATCATGACCCTGGTGGTGTTCGGCCTGTATGTGATCCGGTTTCGCTTTATGAGCCAGGGGCCGCTGTTCCTGTTTGGCTCAATGGGGGTGGTGTGCCAGAGCACGATGCTCAACTTTATGAGTTACCCCACCACTAACTGGCACACGCTGCTGTTTTCGAACATCGAAGCCAGCGTGATGGCGGTGTGCCTGAGCGCGCTGATGCACTATCTGCTGCCGGACGTGGAGCCGCGCAAGCCCCCGCCGAGGCTGGAGAAAGACGCCGCCCGCGTGCGCCATGAGTCGCTGCTCTCCGGCACGGTGGCGACGGTGATTTTTGTGGTGTTCCAGATAAGCGATCTCAGTGATTCCCTGTCGGCGCTGATGGCCGGGATCCTGATCCTCTTTCCGATGCATTATCGCGGGGCGGTGCTGAGTTCTCTGTGGCGCGTGGTCGGGGTGGTGATCGGCTGCCTGTACATCCTGCTGGTGCAAATGGTGCTGTACAATCACAGCAGTCACATGCTGCTGATGATGCCGCTGATTGGCCTCGGGCTGGCGTTTGGCGCCCGGCTGCACGTAATGGAGAAGGTCGGAGCCGGGGTCGGGTTCGCCAGTATTACCACCATCGGGATCATGTTCGGCCAGAATATGCACCCGGACGGGGACCTGATTTTCAGCGATCTCTACCGCATCGTCTCGGTGACGGTGGCGCTGGTGGCGACCCTGACGCTGGTGTTTGTGATGCACCTGATCCTCAACTGCTTTGCCCCGACGCGCTACGTCATTCGCGAACAGTAACGCACACATTTTCTGCATTCTGTGATATCACTGTCGCTCGTTAAATTGGGCGATGACAAGGATAAAGGGAATGTGGCAGACGCGGGCGCTGGAGTTAAATAATCAGGCTTACTGGAACTGGGACAAGGCCTGTGAGCTGGTGGAATACGCCGTCGCGCATGACTTTAACACCGTGATTGTCGGGCAGGTCGCACTGTTCGACATGCTGGTTTCGCCCAAAGGCTATACGCCGCACCACTATAACGACCGCCTCTCCAGCCAGCAGCGCGCCCGTTGCGTTTACCTCAACCGGTTGGGGGCGTTGTGCCAGCAAAAAGGGCTGCGTTTTTACCTGCAGGCGAAGGAGTTTAACTTCCCGACCGACCTGCTGCTGGCGCACCCGCACCTGTTTGAACCGGGGCAGGGAGTCCGCTTCGACGTCGATTTCTGGTGCGGCTATCTTGCCGCCAAGGTGTCGCTGATTTGCCAGCGCATTCCGGCACTGAGCGGGCTGCTGATCGCCATTTCCAATACCGACGGCCTGCTGCCCATTTCGCGCCCGAACTGGGAGCTGTCCCCCGCCGATGCGATGAGTTTCTCCCCCCGGGATGAACGCAGCCTGACGCTCTACAGCCGCTGCTTTAACGCCCTGTCCCGCGCGATGCAAAACGAGAATAAACACCTGGTGCTGCGCGTATTCCCGGCCGGGAATCACGATCTGGGCAACGTGCTGGAGGCCATTCGCCCGCTGCCTGAAAGCGTCAGCGTCTCGATTAAGCTGACCCCGGAGCGCTTCTGGCCCTCATTCCCGAACAATCCGGCGCTGCTGGCGGTTCAGGAGCGTGAAGTGTGGGCCGATATCGATCTGGTGGGCGAAGAGGTGGGCTGGGGCATTTTCCCGTTCCCGCGCATTGATGAGCTGCAGGGGCGGCTGCTGTGGTGTCGCAGCAATCCGGCGATCCGCGGGGCGGTATGCAAAACCAGCTGGGAAGGGGTGGATAACCACTGGATCATGGGCACCCTCAGCGAGTGCAATTTGCTGGCCTGCAGTCGGATGCTGGCCAGCGATGGAGTGCACCTTTCCCAGGCGCAGCTGCTGATGTACTGGCTGGATGAATGCTACGGCTGGCACCCGGAGCCGGAGGTCTTTGCCCGCTTTAGCGCGCTGCTGGAGCAGGCCGGCCAGGTGCTGTACAGCGCGATATACGTGCGCGATCACGTGTTCCACCGCCACAGCCAGGTACCGGAAAGCTACGGCCAGGCGGTATGGAGCCTGTACGGACAGCTAAACCGCACCCACTGGCTCCCCGGTTCCGAGCGGGATATCTTCTTCAACGCCAGCGACGTAGAGACCTCTGCCGCCTGCCTGTCGCGGATTGCGAAAGAGAAAGACGAGGCCCGCGAAGCCTCATCGGCCCTGCGCGAAGAGGCGCTGGTGTTTGCCCGAACCGCCGACTTCCCGCATGCCCTGCACCAGCGCTGGCTCGAGGAGTGGCAGGGGTTTGCCCTGTACTGCCATCTTTTCCTGCACGCGCAGAAAGCGTTTTTCACCCTGCGTTTTGCCCGGGAAGTGGAGAACAGCTGGAGCATGCGCGAGATTTGCCAGATTAACATTCAGGAGCTGTATCGCAGCGCCGCCGAAATGGAAGACTACTGCGCGAAGCACGTGGATGCCTCACCCGGCCTGCATGTGTTATTCGATCCCTCGCGCGTCCGCGCCCTGGCGGACAGCCTGAGCGATGAGCTGAAAACCCTGAAAGGCTAATTCGCCCCGCATGACCCGTATAGCGTGATGCCGATCACGCTATTTTTTTACCCGCCAGCCGCCAGGTGATCTGCGTCACATCCTTACGGATTCCCTTCAGGCGCAATGTGATGCCCGTCACGCCGCACCCTGCCTGCGCTGGCGGTTTGTGAGTCGCCGGGCAATTCCCACTTATCCCTAAAAATGGCTACTCGCCACATCTATCAAACCCACTGATGATATCGCCGCAATGTATTAGTTCCACGCAAGAAGAGGAAACTATGTCACAGGGTGACTGGCAGTTATCACAGGGCGACGCGCTGACGCGTTTTCTGTTTTCAGCGGCAAAAGCGGAGCGGTTTGCCGAGTTCTATACCGGTGAAGCGACGGATCCGGCGATCGATTACCACTTTCGCAACGGCGCTGGGCCGAAGGAGGCGTCCTTTTGCCGTCGGGTGTTTCGCGAGACCCACGCCCGGCGTGCCGTTGATCCCCTTCAGGCTTTGCCCTGCCATGACGTCACCTTCACGGGCGAGAGCGATACCGTCTCTTTCTCTGACTTTCGCCACGTCGCCTTCCACGTTCAGCGCTGGCTGACGGTCGATCTTTATGCCCCTGACGCGGGCGAATTTCGCTTTCGGCTTGCCACCTGCGGCGGGGTGCGGATCTGGAATCAGGGCCAGCCGATCGTCTGCTTTACGCCGTTTACCCGCAATCAGATGCAGCCGATCGAGGTCAAACTGCCGCTCAATGCCGGACAGAACCGCCTGCTGATCCATCTGGACGAACTGTTTGAACGCGACACCCTCTTTGCTCTGCAGATGATCTATCTGGATACGCCTGCGCTGGGTGTCGCCTTGCCGGACGTTGACGGGACGGCGGTTAATATCCTGAACCAGTTTGCGGGCGGCCTGCGCCCGGAACTCGCCGCGTTCAACCATACCGTGCGGGTGCGCTGCAATGAACCTGCGCCGGACGGTCTCGTCTGCGGGGGAGAACTGCACGGCATGGGCAACGATAATTTCACGGCCCTGCAGCTTGATTTTGGCGCGGTGGAGGCCGGTACTACGGCGCTGTCGCTGCCGTTGCCGCCGGAAACGGGCGAAGCGCACTACCAGCTGCGCCTGACCCTGACCTGGGCCGGAATAACGCTGACCCGTTACCTGGGCGTTAACGTCATGCCTGATGCGCCGGTTAAGGCGAGTGCCGATACGCTGGCCGGGCGCAAGCAGGAAGCGTTGCGTTATACCGCCCGGCACGGCATGGACCGTACCGGGCGCCTGCTGGCGATGCTGCATCTGGGCGATACTGGCCCGGCGTGCGAGCGCTTATTACAAAGCACCCTGAAACGCATCAGCGCCCGGGAAGACTGCTCTGACTTTTCGCTGGTGCCGCTGCTGTGGATCTGGCGCTATCACCAGGGGGAGCATTTCCCGCCGACCCTGTGGCGGCGGGTGAAATCAACCCTGCTGGGCTATCGCTACTGGCTGGACGAGCCGGGCTGCGACGTGATGTGGTTCTGGAGTGAAAACCACGCCCTGTGCTTCCACACCGCCCAGTACCTGGCCGGGCAGTTTTTCCCACAGGAGCGTTTTATCGCCTCCGGGCGCAGCGGGCGTGAGCAGCAGAACATCGCGCACGCGCGCCTGATGCAGTGGTTCGACGCTATCGAGGTTCACGGCTTTGTCGAGTGGAACTCCGCCCCCTATTACCCGGTGGATTACATCGGCCTGTTCGCTCTGTATCAGATGGCGGAAGACGCGGTTATCCGCGAGAGGGCGCGCGGGCTGATCGACCGCCTGATGCTGCAAAGCGCGCTGCACTATCAGCACGGCGTGGCGGCGGGCACCATGGGCCGGGTGTATGAAAAAGAGCTGCTGGCCGGGAGTCTGACCGAGCTGTCTGCCTACGGCACCGTGGCCTGGGGCCAGGGCGGCTATAACCGTAAATGTGCGTCGCTGCCGCTGTTTTGCGCCAGCGATTACGTCCCGCCTGCACAGGCGGCGCAGTCTGCGCATCTCACCCACGGGGCGCTGTCGGCCTGGTACCGCTGCGGCGGCGGCAACATCGTGGTGTGGAAAGCGCCAGGGGTGAGTTTGTCCTCCTGCGTCGATCACCACACCGGCGAGGCGGGCCATCAACAGCACCTGGTCGATCTGCAGTTTGCCTCGCGTTTTGACGCCAAAATCTGGATTAACCATCCTGGCGAAGCGGAGCCGGGTGGGGAAAAACGCCCCTCATTCTGGGCCGGAAACGCCGTGATGCCCCGCGTGGTGCAGGCCGAAAATCGCGCCATGCTGCTGTGGGACATTGTGGGCGACCCCCTGCCGTGGACCCATCTTCATCTCCCCGTTGAAGCTTTCGACTGTGTCATTCCTCTGGAGGCCGGGCGGATTGTGCGCGCCGGTCACGCCTTTGCGGCGGTGCTTTGCACTGCACCGCCGCAGGCGATAACGCAAGGCTTAACCGCCGGAAGCGAGTGCCGGGCGATGGGGCGTCAGGTGGCGTGGTATCTCGACGCCGGGCAGGGCGATGACGCGGCCTTCGCTGCCTTCTGTACCCGCATCGCGGCGCTGACCTTCCATCTTGATCCGGCCCGGCAGAAGGCCTGGGTGAGAGATGCCGCGTCGGGCGACGAGATGGCAATCGATATGGCCGGGACCCACCACCCGTTCCCGGCGCTGAAAGACGGCGAACTGCGGGTGGAACACACAGGAGTGAAGGGATGATCAGGGAAGAGACAATGAGCACGCTGGATCGCGTGGTGCGGGGCTTTTGCCGTCTGAAGAACCTGAACGAGGTCGGCACAGGCGACGGATTTGCGATCCACTTTGAAGAGTGGGAGTGGGAGATTGGCGTGGGGTTGTACGGCTTCTGGCGCTATGCGCAGTTTCGCCAGGATGCGGCCCTGCAGCAGTCGATCCTCGAATGGTATGAGCAGCAGATCGCCAAAGGGCTGCCGGAAATTCAGATCAACACCACCGCGCCGATGATCGCTCTGGCGCTGGTCGCCGGGCACCATCAGCGCTCGGACCTGCTGGCGACGGTCAACGACTGGGCCGACGCGCTGCTGCAAGACCTGCCCAGAACCGAAGAGGGCGGTTTTCAGCACGTGGTGAAAGAGCAGCCTAACACCGGTCAGCTGTGGGATGACACCCTGTTTATGACCTGCCTGTTCCTCGGCGTGGCGGGGATTGTGCTTAAGCGCCGGGATCTGATTGATGAGGCGGGGTATCAGTTTTTGCTGCATACCCGCTACTTAAGCGATCCGGCCAGCGGGCTCTGGTATCACGGCTGGACGTTTGTGGATAAGCACCACTTTGCGGGGGCGTTCTGGGCGCGCGGCAACGCGTGGGTCACGGTTGCTATTCCTGAGTTTATTGAACTGATGGGTGAGCACCTGGATGCGGGGATCCGCCGCTATCTGTCGCAGGTGGTTGCTCGTCAGGTTCGCACCCTGTGCGCGTGTCAGGCCGACAACGGCATGTGGCACACCGTGCTCGACGATCCGCTCTCGCCGCAGGAGTCGTCTGCCACGGCGGGGATCGCCTGGGGCATGCTGCGTGGCGTGCGGATGGGCATTCTTGATGACGACGTGGCCGCACATGCGCTGCGGGCGTTTGACGCTGTGCTGGCGCGGATCGACGACGGGGGCATTGTCCTTGAAGCGTCGCGCGGCACCATGCTGGGCTGGGATATTCAGTATTACTGCGATATCGCCATGGCCCCTGTTCCTTACGCTCAGGCGTTAACCATGCTGCTCCTGCTGGAGGTGGAGCAGGGTAACTGGCTGGGTACAACGCAGTGACGTGATCCTTTCTGAACGATGATAGCGGAGATAATAATAAGTGAAAAAACTCAACCTCATGGGCGCCTTCCAGACGTTTGGCGGTGCGATGGCGGTGCCAATAGCCTTCCTGCCGTTTACCGGTTTGCTGCTGGCCGTCACCAATATTCTGACCATGCCGGAGATCATGGGATCGCTGGCCAGTCCGGAGTCTAACTTTTATAAGGTAATGACCATCCTGAAGTCCGGCGGCTGGACCATATTCCGCAACTTCCCGCTGCTGTTCTGCATGGCATTGCCGATCGGGCTGGCGCGATCGGCCCAGGCGCGCGCGGCGCTGGTGGCCTTTTTCGCCTATATGGCCTTTAACTACTTCACCAGCAGTATTCTGACCTTCTGGGGGCCAGATTTCGGCGTCGACTTTAGCCAGGAGATTGGCAAAGAGAGCGGCCTGACGATGATCGGCGGCATCAAAACCCTGGATACCAGCATTGTCTTCTCCCTGCTGGTGGGGGGGATCGTCACCTGGATCCACAACCGCTTCTTCGAGAAGAAACTGCACGATTACCTGTCCATCTTCCAGGGGATGGCGCTGGTGTTTATCATCGCCTTCTTCCTGATGCTGCCGCTGGCGTGGCTCACCTGCCTGCTGTGGCCGAAAGTGCAGCTGGGCATTAACGCCATGCAGACCTTCTACATTGGCGCGGGCGTGCCGGGGATGGGGATTTTCACCTTCATTAACCACTTCCTGGTGCCGACGGGCCTGCACCGCTTCGTCTACTTCCCGTTCTATTTTGGCCCTGCGGTGGTGGATGGCGGACTGTACACCTACTGGATTGAGCACGTGGCGCAGTTTGCCGCCTCGCCAATCCCGCTGAAAGAGCAGTTCCCGGCAGGGGGTTATAGTCTGGAAGGTAACATCTGCGTGTTCTGCTCCATCGGGGCGGGGCTGGCGATGTACTCCACCGCGCATAAAGATCAGAAGCGTAAAGTGGCGGCGCTGATTTTCCCGGCGATCATCACCGCGGTCACCGTGGGGATCACCGAACCTATCGAGTTTACCTATCTGTTTATTTCACCGCTGCTGTTTGCCCTGAACGCGCTGGTGGGGGCGGTACTCTGTATGGTGCTATATATGGCGGGGGTGGTCGGCTTCATGGGCGGCGGCCTGAACGACATGATCCTCTTTAATTGGGTGTTCTACGCCCAGAACCACGCCAACCTGATCTGGATCCACATTGCGATCGGTCTGACCTTTGCGGCGATCAACTTCTTTGTCTTCCGCTTCGTGATCCTGCGCTACAACATCATGACCCCGGGGCGCAATCCGGATGAAGCCGAGGTGCGTCTGTATTCGAAGCAGGATTATCGGGATAAAAAAGCGGCGGGCGTCCAGCCGGATCGCGAGAAAGCGATCGCCATCCTGAACTGCGTCGGCGGTGCGGATAACGTGGATGTGATCAGCAACTGCCAGACCCGTCTGCGGCTGGTGGTGAACGATCCGTCCCGGGTGCTGGACGATCAGGCGCTAAAAGCTGCCGGTGCGCTGGGGACAATCCGCAGCGGCAATAACCTGCAGATTGTGATTGGTCTGTCGGTGACGGTGGTGAAGGAATTCTTCGAAGCCGAGGTGATTCGCGAGCGGGAACGTGGGGGCGATGCCCCTGAACCGCAACCCGCGGGCTAACGGAAAACGGGGCATAATGCCCCGTTTTTTTATGCCTGCAGGAAGGCAGGGAGTTGCGACAGCAGGAACAGAATCAGCCCGATGGTGCCGCCCACCAGCGTGCCGTTGACGCGGATAAACTGCAGATCCTTGCCGATATTCAGCTCAATTTGCTGGGACATGTCCTTCGCATCCCAGCCTTTTACCGTGTCGCTGATGTGGCGGGTGAGGAAGGCGGCAAACTCCGGTGCCACGCGGTGCGCCGCCTGCTCCAGGTGCTCGTTAAATGAGGCGCGCAGGCTGGCGTCGGCAATCAGCGTTTCGCCGAACCACAGCCCGGCATTGGCAAGGCGCTGCTTCACCCGCGAGTCGTCGCTCTGCATATCCGTCTTCAGCCACTGGCGCAGATCGGTCCACATCTCGCCCAGATAGCGGTTAAAGGCCTCGTCATTTTTCAGGTAGTGTTTAATGTTTTCCGCTTTTTCGGCGGTCTGCGGATCGTTTTTCAGGTTGTCGATAAACTTCATTACCGCGCGATCGAACGCCTGACGGATCTGGTGAGTACGGTCGTGGCTGATGTCATCCAGCAGGGTGTTCACGGCGTCCGACACCAGCTCGGCGCTTTGATCCCCCAGCCATTCGGTCGGCAGGATTTTTGATTTGTTCGGGTGCTCGGTCTTCAGCCAGTGGACGATCTGCGCGGCGATAAAATCCCGGGTGCTGTCGCGCTGGATCAGGTCGATCAGCCGGTTGATGATCGCATCCAGCAGCACCTGATGACGGTTATTTTTGGTCATGCTCTCCAGCATGATCGCGCTGGTTTGGCTGAGATCGACCTTATCAATCGCCTTATGCACCGCGCGCTTGAGCAGCTGCTGAATGCGCCCGTCGTCGGTGAGCTCCAGAAAACCGCTCATCACCTGGATCAGATGCTGCCCGACGCGCTGGGCGTTTTCCGGCTGGCTAAACCAGGTCCCGATCATCTGCGCCGGTTCGTGGCGGCGGATCAGCGTGACCAGCGACTGGGTATCGAGAAACTTCTCCTGCACGAACTGGCCAAGATTGTCGCCAATCCGGTCTTTATTACGCGGAATAATCGCCGTATGGCGCGAGATAAACGGGATCGGCACCCGGCGAAACAGGGCGACAACGGCGAACCAGTCCGCCAGCGCACCGACCATCGCCGCCTCGGCAATGGCCTTCACGCCACGCACCCAGAAGGTTTGCGGCAAAAAGAGGGTGACGATAAAGGTCGCGACGGCAATCAGCAGTAACGACAGCGCTAACAGCTTGGCGCGTTTGAGTTCAGCGAGTTTTTCCATAGGGTTAAGGATAGAGGGAGGTGTGTTGAAAAAGCAAAAATAAGGTATGGGTGTCATCGAGAGGTGGATTATTCCTGAAGCCGCATTCCATTTTTGATTGAAATTACAGCGGGTAGCGTGTGTATTGCACTGCATTTGTATATTCTTTTTTGTATATACAATCCAGGGAGGGTGCACTATGCTAACGGAGTTTGAGTGGGATACCAGGAAGGCCAAAAGTAATCTGCAAAAGCACGGGGTTCGCTTTGAGGATGCGGTGTTAATTTTTGACGATCCTCACCATTTATCCCTGCAGGAGCGATACGAAAACGGTGAGTTTCGCTGGCAAAGTATCGGGCTTGTGGGCGGCGTCGCTGTGATTTTGGTTGCACACATGATTCGTTTTGAAAGTGGCTATGAAGTGATTCGCATCATCAGCGCACGTAAGGCAGACAGAAGAGAGAGGATTCGTTATGAGCGTGGTTAAACATAAACGTGGCGACGCACCCGTCATGAGCGCCAGACGTGAGGCAGAACTCAAGGCGCTGGCAAATAAACCGGATGAGGACATCGACTATAGCGATATCCCTGCAACGATGGATGAAACCTGGTCCGAGGCGGTGCGCGGCAAATTTTATCGCCCTTTAAAAACGCAGGCCTCAGTGCGTATTGATGCTGATGTCATGGAGTGGCTGAAGAGGCCAGGAAAGGGCTATCAGACCAGGCTTAACGCCATCCTGCGCGAAGCGATGCTTCGCGATCAAAACAAGAATTAACTCCCGGTGGCGCTGCGCTTACCGGGGCTACGGATTGTATTCCCCGGCCTGATAAGCGCAGCGCCATCAGGCGTTTCCTTTGCGCTTAGAGTGGCGCTAAAAATCGCCATAAGATCCCGCCGCCAAACATCAGCAGCACAGCCCCTGCCGCGCGTTCGATTTTCCACACGCTATATTTCAGGCGCTGTTGCACAGCGGGCAAGGTAATAAACGACACCACCGCCAGATCCCATACCAGCACCACCATCACCATCCAGATCCCACTTACCGACTGCTGAAGAAGCGTGACGTCCGGGCCGAGCAGGGCGGTCATCAGCGCCAGATAGAACAGGGCGTTTTTCGGATTTAACACTGCGGAACCCAGGCCGAGCAGGAGCTGCCTGCGCCAGGAGGGGCAGACAGCTTCTGCGCGCTCAACGGCGAGCGTGGTGGGCCGGCTTTGCACCAGTTGCCAGCCGATCCACAGCAGGTACAACGCGCCCAACAACTCAATAGCACTGAACAGCAGTGTGAACTGGCGCAGCGCGCTCCAGCCCACTATCACCAGCAGAATGTAGAGTCCGTTGCCCGCGGCGATCCCCACGCACAGCCCGGCGCTGCCGCGCAGGCGGTGGCGGGCAGCGAAGCCCATCAGCAAAAAGAAATCCGGACCGGGGCTGAGCAGGGCGACAAAATGCGCCAGCGCGAGGGCCAAAAAAGCGGGCGGGAAGAGAGTGGTAAACAGTTCCATAGTGACCTCATCAGCAAAACTGAGGTCAGGCTACGCCGACGCGAGCGCTAATTATTGTCGGATATTGATCGCCCGGTGGCGTACTGGCGAGGGGTAGCGGCCGTGTAGCTGACAAAGGTTTTATGGAAATGGCTCTGATCGGCAAAGCCGCTCTGGTAACTGACGTCGGCGATGAGATCCCCGGCACGCAGGCGCGCTTTGGCGAACTCTACTCTGGAGATGGCCAGAAAGGTGCCGGGCGTCAGGCCGGTATCCTGCTTAAAGGTTCTGATTAACGTCTCTTTGCGCAGCGAAAAACGCTGGGCTAAAACGTCCAGAGAAGGCGGTTCCTGCAGGCTGTGGCGTAACGTTTGCAACAGGGCAAGGCTGGAGGGACGAAGGGCATCAGGCGGGGCGCTATTTGCTGCCAGCCCGGACAGCAGGGCACCGATCGCCTCGGGCGACAGCGTCTCAACGACCGTCAGATACTGGCGGAACAGCGCCTCATTGCGGATCACCTGCAGAGCGGGCTGAAGGTCAGTCTCCAGATACAGCATATGGTAGCTGCGGGGTTGCCCGGCAACGGGGTTACAGCTGTGCGGCAGATGCGCGGGGATGATAATCAGATCGCCAGGATAAAGCGTGAACGGCTCGCCGTTGCAGGTGCAGCAGGTTTGCCCCTCCAGGATGGCACCAATGGAAAGCTGCGCATGGCTGTGGCGCTTATACGCCTGGGTGCTTTGCCAGGTGCTGCGTAGCTCTACGCCGGGCTGGCGACGGAAGGTCTGATTGACGTGGCGCGTCTGGGTCATGGTGGCTACCTGTGCAAGGGGACAGGTGCTTATAGCATGGGGCGGCGGAAAAGTCTGATAGTGGTCATCACTACAGCCTGTATACCCAACTTTACCTTCACACCCGGCCATGTTGACTACCCTTAATAGCCTGTGTAGTCAAAAAGGAGGCAGTAATGGCCTATCAGACAGTGAATCCTGCTAACAACAAACTCATCAAAGAATACCCTTCTCACACTGATGCTGATGTCGAGGCGGCGCTGAAAACAGCCGATGCGCTCTATCACTCCGCCTGGGCGAAAGGCAGCATCGACAAACGGTTGCCGGTGCTGCACAAGCTGGCGGATCTGATTGACTCCCGTAGCGAAGAATTGGCGAAAATTGCCAGCGTGGAGATGGGGAAACTCATCGAACAGAGCCGTGCCGAAGTGAAACTCTGCGCGCAGATCGCCCGCTACTATGCCGATAACGCGAAGCAGCACCTTGCCCCGGTAAAATACCCCTCCGAACTCGGCGAAGCCTGGGTCGAGCATCATCCCATCGGCGTGGTGATGGCGGTTGAGCCGTGGAACTTCCCCTATTATCAGCTGATGCGCGTGCTGGCTCCGAACCTGGCGGCGGGTAACCCGGTTCTCGCTAAACATGCCAGCATCGTGCCGCACTGTGCAGAGACTTTCGCCCATCTGGTGCGCGAAGCCGGTGCGCCGGAAGGGGCATGGACCAACCTGTTTATCTCTCAGGATCAGGTGGCCAGGATCATCGCCGACCCGCGCGTGCAGGGTGCCGCCCTGACCGGATCTGAGAAAGCCGGTAGCGTGGTGGCCGCGCAGGCCGCGAAGCACATCAAAAAATCGACCCTCGAACTGGGCGGTAACGATGTGTTCGTGGTACTGGACGATGCGGATCTGGAGAAGGCCGTAAAAATCGGCGTCAATGCGCGGCTCGCCAACGCCGGGCAGGTCTGTACCGCCGCTAAGCGTTTTATCGTGCATGAAAAAGTGGCTGAGCAGTTCCTGACGAAGTATACCGAGGCCTTCAAACAGGTGAAGATCGGCGATCCGCTGGATGCGAGCACCACATTGGGGCCGCTGTCATCGAAAGACGCGCTGGAGACCCTGACCAAACAGGTTAACGAGGCGGTGAAAAACGGGGCGACGCTGCATTACGGTGGCAAGCCAGTCGCGCGTGAGGGCAGCTTCTTTGAGCCGACGATTTTGACCAACATCACCCGCGATAACCCGGCGTATTTCGAAGAGTTCTTCGGCCCGGTGGCGCAGGTCTACGTGGTGAAAAACGATGAAGAGGCGGTGAAACTGGCCAACGACTCGCACTACGGTCTGGGCGGCGCGGTGTTCAGCAAAGATATTGAACGCGCCAAAAAGATGGCGTCTAACATCGAAACCGGGATGGTGTGGATCAACTGGCTGACCGATACCGCAGCCGAGCTGCCGTTCGGTGGCGTTAAGCGCTCCGGCTACGGACGCGAGCTGTCCGACCTGGGGATCAAAGAGTTTGTGAACCAGAAGCTGGTGGTGATCCGCCGCTAATTATGCGGCCTGATGCCCTCACCCTAACCCTCTCCCAGCGGGAGAGGGAACCGTCCGCGGGCTTATTTACGTAACCCCGCAAACCCCGCCCTGATCTCCTCTTCGGGCAGCTGGATACCGATAAACACCATCACGCTGTGCGGCGTTTCGTCGCCCCACGGGCGGTCCCAGTCGGCGCTGTACAGGCGCTGCACGCCCTGGAACAGCAGGCGGTTCGGCTCGCCATCGATCCACAGCATTCCTTTGTAGCGCAGCAGTTTGTCGGCAAACGACAGCAGCAGGTTCTCCATCACGCGCGACACGTCGCTGATGTCCACCGGATAATCCAGCTCGACCACAATCGACGAGACGTCGTTTTGCTTGTCGGCCATAAAGTGAAAGCGCGGTTTCGCGGTGACGTTCTCTTCCAGCATAAAGCCGTTGGTGTTAAACAGCTGCGCCAGATCGATATCGCCGTGCGTAACGGTGTAAATCGGCGCGCGGGCGTTGATCCGCGTCAGGCGTTCGCGCAGCTTTTCGCTGTCGCCCGCCACATCGGTTTTGGTCAGCAGAATGCGATCGGCGTAGCCAATTTGCGACTGGGCGAGGGTGAACTGGTTCATCTGCTCGTCGGCGTGAACCGCGTCGACCAGGGCGATTACGCCGTCCAGCAGGTAGCGCTGGCAGAGGATCTCGTGGGAGAAAAAGGTCTGAATAATCGGGCCGGGGTCGGCCATACCGGTGCATTCGATTATCAGGCGGTCGAAGGCGATATCGCCGCGATCGCGGCTGTCGAGCAGGTCGAGAAGAGCGTCTTCCAGCTCGCTGGAGCGGGTGCAGCAGATGCAGCCGTTGGTCAGCGTTTTGATCTGGGTGGCGCGATCGCCAATCAGCTGATCGTCAACGGACACTTCACCGAACTCGTTCTCGATGACTGCGATTTTAAAGCCGTGCTGTTCGTTGAGGATATGGCGCAGCAGGGTGGTTTTGCCCGCGCCAAGAAAGCCGGTAAGTAGGGTAACTGCAATCGGTGTCATGGTCTCTCCTTTAGCAGCAGCGCACGCCGCCTTCTCCACTTCCGCCGTAGCGCGCTTCCTGGCGCTCGCGGAAGAATTCGCTGTAGGTCATGTACGGCTTATCCGGATGGTTGGTCTTCATATGTTCAACGTAGTTGTCATAGTCCGGAATGCCAATCAGCATTTTCGCCGCCTGACCGAGGTATTTTTTTGCTTCGCCTAAGTTACCAAACATTATGTCATCCAGATATAAAAAGCCCGGGAACGTCAGTCCGCCGGGCTTGTGTTTCCCCTCACCCCGGCCCTCTCCCCAAAGGGGCGAGGGGGAAAGACCGCGCTGTACGGTCCCCTCTCCCCTTTGGGGAGAGGGTTAGGGTGAGGGGTAGGATTAATGGTGTGAAGAGGTCTTCACGCCGCCTTCCGGTACCGGAACGTATGGCGTTTCGTTATCGGTACGACCGTCGGCGTTACGCACGGCGATCCAGGTTTTGACCCCGTAGAAGATGATGCTGTACACCACCACCAGGAACAGAATGCTTAACGCGGCGTTGGTGTAGTTGTTCACCACGATATGGTTCATGTTGGCAATCTGCTGCGCGGTCAGTTCACCCGTGTCTGCGGCAATCTTCGCTTTGTACTGGCTCGCCATATAGAAGAACCCTTCCAGCTGCGGGTTGGTGCTGAACAGCTTCAGACCCAACGCCCAGGTGGTGCAGAGCAGCAGCCACAGAGCAGGCACCACGGTCACCCAGATGTATTTGGTGCGCTTCATCTTGATCAGCACCACGGTGCCGAGCACCAGCGCCACAGCCGCCAGCATCTGGTTAGAGATACCGAACAGCGGCCACAGGCTCTTCACGCCGCCCAGCGGGTCAACCACGCCCTGATACAGCAGGTAGCCCCACAGCCCAACGCAGCCCGCGGTGCCCAGAATCCCGGCGACCAGTGAATCGGTTTTTTTCAGGAACGGCACGAAGTTACCCAGCAGATCCTGCAGCATAAAGCGACCTGCGCGGGTACCGGCATCCAGTGCGGTCAGGATGAACAGCGCTTCGAACAGGATCCCGAAGTGATACCAGAAGCCCATGTCGGCCATCGGCAGCACTTTGTGGAACACGTGGGCGATACCTACCGCGAGGGTCGGTGCGCCACCGGCACGGTTCAGAACCGAGGGTTCGCCGATGTCTTTGGCGGTCTGCATGATCTGCTCAGGCGAGATCACAAAGCCCCAGGAGCTGACGGTCGCTGCCGCGTGGGTGCTGACGTCTTTCAGCTGCGCCATAATCATCGCCGCATTGTCGCCACCCATTTCGTGCAGGTTCGGCATGGTAATGCCGAGGCCTGCTGGCGGGGTGTTCATCGCGAAGTACAGACCCGGCTCGATGATGGATGCTGCCACCAGGGCCATGATCGCCACGAAGGATTCCATCAGCATCGCGCCATAACCAATGAAGCGGGCGTCGGTTTCGTTGGCCATAAGCTTCGGCGTGGTGCCGGAGGCGATCAGGGCATGGAAGCCAGACACCGCGCCACAGGCGATGGTGATGAACAGGAACGGGAACATCGCGCCTTTCCACAGCGGTCCGGTGCCGTCAATGTACTGCGTGACCGCAGGCATTTTCAGTTCCGGGTTGATGATCACGATGCCGATCGCCAGACCGACGATCACGCCGATTTTCAGGAAGGTCGCCAGGTAATCACGCGGGGCCAGAATCAGCCACACCGGCAGCAGGGCAGAGATAAAGGCATAGCCAATCAGCGCAAAGGTGATGGTGGTGTCTTTGAAGGTCAGCGCCGGGCCCCAGTACGGGTCGTGGGCGATGATGCCGCCAAAATAAATGGAGGCCACCAGCAGCACAATACCAATCACCGACACTTCGCCCACGCGGCCCGGCCGCAGGAAGCGCATATAGATGCCCATAAACAGCGCAATCGGCACCGTCGAGCAGACAGTGAACACGCCCCACGGACTTTCAGCCAGCGCTTTCACCACGATCAGGGCCAGCACCGCAAGGATGATGATCATGATCAGGAAGCAGCCAAACAGGGCGATGGTGCCCGGCACGCGGCCCATCTCTTCTTTGATCATCTCACCCAGAGAGGCGCCGTTACGGCGGGAAGAGATAAACAGCACCATAAAGTCCTGCACCGCACCCGCCAGCACCACGCCTGCGAGCAGCCACAGGGTACCCGGCAGGTAGCCCATCTGCGCCGCCAGCACCGGTCCCACCAACGGGCCAGCCCCGGCAATTGCCGCAAAGTGGTGACCAAACAGCACGTAGCGGTTGGTCGGAACGTAGTTCAGGCCGTCATTGTTAATGACCGCCGGGGTGGCGCGCGTCGGGTCAAGCTTCATGACCTTCTGGGCGATATAGAGACTGTAGTAGCGGTACGCCACCAGATAAACCGATACGGAAGCCACGACGATCCACAGGGCACTGACGTGCTCACCGCGGCGCAGGGCCACGACCGAGAGGCAAAATGCGCCGAGGATCCCTATAAGGGCCCAGGGAGCATGTTTAAGCAGTTTTTTCATATCCATAATAAAACCTGGTTTTTTAACGGGTAAAAGGGTCAGGGTTCGCTGTGAGAAATGTTGATTAATGCTGAGGCGATCTTGCCAGAGTGGCGCGCGCGTAAAGGAAGGTAAATCTGTGAGAGGTTATATGGCGGGATGAACGGTCAACAGCGACGGCGAGTGGTTCAGGCTCGCCGCCATCAGGGGATTTTATGTGATTGAGGTCACGGTCTCAGGGGCGGGCTGCGGCTCCTGTTCGACCAGGGTTTCCGGCGTCGACAGGGTGTAAGGGGTATCGAGCCAGTCGGACTTACCGTAAAACACGGCGTTGATCTGGGTGTCGTGCAGCAGGTGAGCGCGAAAACGCTGGAACAGTTTTTTATCCGGGGTGAAGTCAGTCTGCCAGAACTGGGTTAACGGCCCCTGCCAGGTGAGCCCTTCGATGTCGTACAGCGCTTTGCCCATCACCATCAGCGGCTTGTTGTGGATCAGCGCCGACAGGCCTGCAGTGCTGTTTACGGTAATCACCGCCCGGGTATGGGTCAGCAGCGCGGGCAGGTTAACATCGTGCACATAAATAACCCGCCCCGTAATGCCGTATTTCTCGGTCAGGGTGTTAATTAAGGTGCCGTAATAGCGGTGACCACGATCCATCGGGTGATGCTTAAACACCAGGTGCCGCTCTTTCGGCGCATGGCGGGCAAATGAGCGGATCACGGTTTCGATATATTCACGCACGTCTTTGTACGGGCTGTGGTGAATAATCTGGCTGTCGTTGTAGACCTGCAAAATCGCCAGGTAATATTGGTTATCCAGCGTGCCGGTGATATGGCTCAGCATATGGCGCTGCTGCCAGCGGTACCACAGCTTACGGCGACCGGCACGGAACCAGCATTGCATCTCGTACCACGGGGAGAACGACTTATGGTGGCGGTAGCCCCGGTAGCGATGGCGACCAAACCAGCCCGCCGCATAGTAGAGCATGGCATGGGCGGCACGGTTAAAGGCGCTCGGTTTCCATGGCGTCGGCGTTTTCACCTCGGGCAGCGGCTGTTCGCGATAATACTTCGCATCGATGGGCATCGAGGAGAAGGCGTTCACGCCCCCTTTTTCCAGGGTGATGTAGAACGGGCGGAAATAGCCCTCCTCAAACGCGAGGAAATCGATGGCTTTGCTGCGCGCCCACTTTTTCGCTTCGATGTGCATTGGACGGCAGTCACCAAAACAGACGATGGTGTCGAAAGGGTAGGTTTTGTGTAACTCGCGCAGCCAGAAGGCAAAATTCTTCACGGAGCCGGTGTAGTGCAGCGCGGTCTCTTTCGCGGCATACCATGAGTCCCCGGCATTAAAGCAGACCTGCTTGACCTCGCGACGGCTGTTCTGCAGCCAGGCAGCCAGACGCGAAAAACAGGGGCCCATAGGTCCTTGTAATAACAGATATCGACGGCCATTCAATAAGTGGCGGATAGCTTGCTCGTCCATTGTGTTTCCCAGATCGGTTCCGTTGATAAATCAAATCAGTAAGCGGCTTTAATGACGTCTTTCTTTAATGAAGCGGGACAAAGAGGCGCGGGGCTGCAGAGTCTGTGCGAGATAGCTCAGCTTGATTTGCCAGCGCTGCCAGCGGCTCGATTTTTGCGATGAGGCTTTTTTTTGCCCTGCCAGCTGGCGGATCAGCTGCTCCGGGCTCATCCACAGGCCGCTTTGCCAGTCGATATACAGCGGATAGGCAACCAGCGTCATATACACCAGCGCCGCCAGCGGCAAGGTACGTTCCCGACGCGGCGCGGGATGACGATCTTCGGTCAGTCCCCAGCCGCTGTAGAACGGCTGGCCCCAGGTGGTGACCTTCACGCCCTGGACCAGGGCCTCGAAGCCACTGAGCGAGGTCATGGTGTGCAGTTCGTCCACGTGCGGATAGAGGCTGGTGAGGCCGAGATCCAGCACCTGGCTGTCGACGCAGTGCGCCAGACAGGCGGCGGAAATCGCCCCGGCCCGGTTACCCGCCACCACATCCGGATGCGGTTTAAACAGGATATGCGCGTCCGGTATGGCCTCGCGCACTGCCCACAGCAGCTGTTCGTTGCTGCGAATCACCGGGCTGCCGGTCAGGATCGAGGCATCGCCGTCAACCTGGCCCACCACCAGCACCAGCGGGCGGCCATCGTCAGGCGGGGTAAACTGCTGGGCGGTGCCGACGTTGTACTTGCTGACGCCATGCTGCTGGAGCAGTTCCACCAGCGCGGCACCGCGGGCCAGCACGTCGTGGGTCAGCGGTAGATCGTTGAGCTGCTGCTCGAGCCTGCTCGGCTGACGGCTGTCAAAATAGATCCCCACCGGATCGATCGATAACGACGACGGACGGCACAGGTTAGATCCCAGCCCCCGCGAGCGGATAAAACCGTCTTCCACCCGAATCGCGTTGGTCAGTTCCGGATGGCGCGCGCCCCACACCAGCACCTGTTCATCTGCCGCAAGCCGTGCGGGCGGAGTGCGCACAAAGCACAGCTCGGTGGCCAGCGGGTGGCAGAAGGCATGCATAAAGGCGCGCTTCCACAGCGAGAATCCCACCAGGTACAGGCGGCGATAGCGCGGGGCAGGGTGCTGCTGGCGGGCAATAATCGCCAGCACCTCTTCCACTTCGCAGCGCTGGCCGAGCACCGGATCCAGATAGCGGGGATACAGAATCAATGCGGCGGCGACTAACTGCGCAAGGCTGACCTGCGCCTCGCGTCGCGCGCAGGTTTTGCTATCGTGGGTCAGTCCCCAGCCGGCATAAAACGGCATCCCGAAGCAGTGCACCGCTTTGCCCAGCAGCAGGGCTTCAAAACCCATCTGCGAGGAGACGGTGTAGACCGCCTCGACTTCATTCAGCAGGGCGTGGGGATGGCAGTGATCGGCGACCACTTCCACATCGTCCAGTTCCAGACGCGCCAGCACACCGTTTTTCTTGCCGAGGCGCGTGTCCGGGTGGGTGCGCAGCAGCAGGCGGGCACCGGGATGGTCACGCCGGGCGGCGGCGACCATCGCGATAAAATCGTCTTCCGTGGCCAGCGCGCCGGGAATGGACATATCCCCTGCCACCTGGTCGATCAGCAACACGTTAGGGCGCGGGTCATTGTGCAGGCGGGTCGCCAGCGCATCTGGCAGGCCGCTGCCTGCGGCGTAGCAGTTGTATTTGGTGATGCCCAGGCGCAGCAGTTCGTTAATCAGCGATTCGGCGCGTGCCAGCATCGCGGCGTTGCAGGGCGCGGCAATCAGCTGTTCAAGCTGGCTCGGCTGGCGGGCGTCGTAATAAATACCCACCGGGTCGGCAATCAGCGAGACCGGCAGCCCCGCGCGGGCGGGATGGCCGATATAGCCGATAAAACCGTCTTCCAGCTGCCAGTAGGGCAGGCCGAGGTCGTGGGCTTTTTGTTTGATTTTATGGGTGTTGGGTTTTTGGCCCCAGCCAACCAGGGTATCGTCGTCGGCAAGCTGAATGTCGGTCTTGAAAAGATGCAGCGGGCGACCAAGCAGCGGTTCAATCTGCGCTCTTCTGCCCAGGATCCCTGTTGAACCTGTATAAAATTTCATTTTTGCTCTGTGCAGGAGAAATCGCCCCGCGTCGCTGCGGGGCGTGGAACTCAGTTGAAGTACTCTGCGTCCGGGAAGGATTTGGCAATGCTGTCTTTGGCGGAAGTGAGGATCTCGCTGTCGATTTCTGGCCATGCGATAGCAATGGTCTCGTCGTTCCAGCGGATGCCGCGGTCACTTTCCGGCGCGTAGTAGTTGGTGGTTTTGTACAGGAATTCTGCGGTGTCGCTCAGGGTCATAAAGCCGTGGGCGAAGCCTTCCGGGATCCACAGCTGGCGCTTGTTTTCGCCAGACAGATGCACGCCTACCCACTGACCAAAGGTCGGGGAGCTTTTGCGGATATCCACCGCCACGTCGAACACTTCACCGGCAACACAGCGCACCAGTTTGCCCTGCGCATGAGGTGCCAGCTGGTAGTGCAGACCGCGCAACACGCCTTTAGAAGACTTAGAGTGGTTGTCCTGGACAAAGGTCACACTGCGGCCAATGGCGGTTTCAAACTGCTGGTGGTTAAAGCTCTCGAAGAAGAAACCACGGTCATCGCCAAATACTTTTGGCTCAAAAATAAAGACGTCGGGAATTGCGGTCTGGATAACATTCATGATTACGGCCTGATTGATAAATGGGGCATGACGCCCCAGGTAAACGGTGATTACTTCAGCATTTTCAGCAGATACTGGCCGTAAGCATTCTTCGCCAGCGGGGCGGCTAATTTGCGCACCTGGTCGGCATCGATAAACTTCAGACGGTAGGCAATCTCTTCCGGACAGGCCACTTTCAGCCCCTGACGGGTTTCGATGGTCTGAATAAAGTTGCTGGCCTCAATCAGGCTCTCGTGGGTACCGGTATCCAGCCAGGCGTAGCCACGACCCATCATTGCCACCGACAGATCCCCTTGCTCAAGGTAGATGCGGTTAACGTCGGTGATCTCCAGCTCGCCGCGTGGCGATGGCTTCAGGCTCTTGGCAATTTCTACGACGCGGTTGTCGTAGAAGTAGAGACCGGTAACCGCGTAGTTGCTCTTCGGCTCCAGTGGCTTCTCTTCCAGCGAGATCGCGGTGCCTTCGTGGTTGAACTCCACCACGCCGTAGCGCTCTGGATCGTGCACGTGATAGGCAAAGACGGTGGCACCCGCGGTTTTAGCGGCAGCATCGACCAGCTGTTTTTGCAGGTCGTGACCGTAGAAAATATTATCGCCCAGCACCAGCGCGCAGTCGTCTTCGCCGATGAACTCTTCACCGAGGATAAAGGCCTGCGCCAGGCCGTCCGGGCTTGGCTGCACGATGTACTGCAGGTTCAGGCCCCACTGGCTACCGTCGCCGAGCAGTTGCTCAAAGCGCGGCGTATCCTGTGGGGTGCTGATGATTAAGATGTCGCGGATCCCCGCCAGCATCAGGGTGCTCAGCGGGTAGTAGATCATCGGCTTGTCATAAATCGGCAGCAGTTGCTTGCTGACGGCCATGGTGACGGGGTAGAGACGGGTTCCGGAACCACCGGCCAGGATAATACCTTTACGTTTAGTCATGATGCTTCATTCTTCTGTGTGCATTTACAGGGAAGGGTGGCGCGGCCACACCTCGACGTTAGTCCATGTCGGTAAAGCAAGGCGGTCCTTGCTCTTCACTTATTTCCCGAGGATCTCGGTCAGCATACGATCAACGCCAACCGTCCAGTCCGGCAGCGTCATCCCGAAGGTGCGCTGGAACTTGCTGGTATCAAGGCGTGAGTTATGCGGCCGTTTTGCCGGTGTCGGGAATGCACTGGTCGGCACAGCATTCACCTGGGTCACGGCCAGCTCAACGCCAGCCGCTTTCGCGTTGGCGAATACCCGTTGAGCATAGTCGAACCAGGTGGTAGTTCCTGAGGCAATCAGGTGATAAAGACCTGCTACCTCGGGTTTATCCTGGGCGATGCGGATCGCATGGGCCGTGCAGTCGGCCAGCAGTTCTGCCCCGGTCGGCGCACCAAACTGATCGTTGATGACTGACATCTCGCTGCGCTCTTTACCAAAGCGCAGCATGGTTTTGGCAAAGTTCGCGCCACGGGCGGCGTACACCCAGCTGGTACGGAACACCAGATGACGTGAACAGAGCGCGGCGGCCTGTTCGCCCGCCAGCTTGGTTTCGCCGTACACGTTCAGCGGAGCGGTCGGGTCGGTTTCAACCCAGGCTTTGTCACCGCTGCCATCGAACACGTAGTCGGTGGAGTAATGCACCAGCCACGCGCCCAGCGCTTCGGCTTCTTTGGCGATGGCGGCAACGCTTGTGGCGTTAAGCAGCTCGGCAAAGTCGCGCTCGGTTTCAGCTTTGTCGACCGCGGTATGCGCGGCGGCATTGACGATCACGTCTGGCTTCAGCAGACGCACGGTCTCGGCTACGCCCGCCGGGTTGCTGAAATCACCGCAGTAGTCGGTGGAGTTAAAATCCACCGCCGTCACGCGGCCCAGCGGTGCCAGCGCACGCTGCAGCTCCCAGCCGACCTGGCCATTTTTTCCGAACAGCAGAATATGCATTATTTACGCCCCTGGTAGTTCTGCGCGATCCAGTCCTGATAGCTGCCGCTTTTGACGTTGTTCACCCATTGCTGGTTATCCAGATACCACTGCACGGTTTTACGGATGCCGGACTCGAAGGTCTCCTGCGGCTGCCAGTTCAGCTCGTGGCTCATTTTGCTGGCATCGATAGCATAGCGGCGGTCGTGGCCTGGGCGGTCGGTCACGTAGGTGATCTGATCGCGGTAAGAACCTTCTTTTGGCACGATCTCATCCAGCAGGTCGCAGATGGTGTGTACCACGTCGAGGTTTTGCTTCTCGTTGTGGCCGCCGATGTTGTAGGTCTCGCCGATTACGCCAGTGGTCACTACGGTGTACAGGGCGCGGGCATGGTCTTCAACGTACAGCCAGTCGCGGATCTGATCGCCTTTGCCGTAGATTGGCAGCGCTTTGCCGTCCAGCGCGTTCAGAATAACCAGCGGGATCAGCTTCTCCGGGAAGTGATACGGGCCGTAGTTGTTAGAGCAGTTGGTCACGATGGTCGGCAGACCGTAGGTGCGACGCCAGGCGCGAACCAGATGATCGCTGGAAGCTTTGGATGCGGAATACGGGCTGCTTGGCGCGTACGGGGTCGTTTCCGTAAACAGCGGCAGGGCTTCGCCGGTGCTCACCTCGTCCGGGTGCGGCAGGTCGCCGTAAACTTCATCGGTAGAGATGTGGTGGAAACGAAACGCCTGCTTGCGGGTTTCATCCAGCTCGCTCCAGTACGCGCGGGCGGCTTCGAGCAGCGTATAGGTGCCGACGATGTTGGTCTCGATAAAATCGGCCGGGCCAGTGATGGAGCGATCCACATGGCTCTCGGCGGCGAGGTGCATAACCGCATCCGGCTGATGAGCGGCAAAGACCCGATCCAGCTCAGCGCGGTTACAAATATCAACTTGCTCAAAGGCATAACGGTCACTTGCTGCGACGTCGGCGAGCGATTCCAGATTGCCTGCATAGGTGAGCTTGTCCAGGTTGATCACCGCATCCTGGGTATCACGAATAATGTGGCGAACCACCGCAGAACCGATGAAACCGGCACCGCCCGTTACTAAGATTTTCATAAGTGAGAGTGACTTTTTTTATTGGTTAATAGGAACACCCGTACAATACCTTTTTTTATCCGTTCAGGCATTGTTTGGCTGCCGGCAACATATGAATACCAGGCCTGAAACGCGTTCAGAATTGACGCTTCCCTGTGCCGTTCTGTTTTAATTCATTAATGCGTAAGTGAATTCCCGGGCATTAGTTGCCAGCTGCTGACGCTGCTTATCGGAATTTACTAACAGTGACAATGCGTCAATCCACTTCTGCGGATCGTTACTCAGCAGTACACCATTGCTATTTTGCTCGATAAATTCACTGTACGGCGCGCAGTTACTGTAAATCCCCACCGCGCCCATACGAACAAAATCATAAAATTTTACCGGGCCTCTTGCCAGATTAAAGGCTGAGTCCAGCAACGGCGCCAGCCCGATATCCACCCGATGATGCCGGGTATAATCGAGATAGTTCTGCCAGCTCATTGGATGCAATACTGTGACCCGGGGCAAATCGCGATAAAGTTTGTAGATCTCGTGCTCGCCAAAGATCTCGAAACTGGCCTGCGGGCACTGCATCAGTACGCCTTCGACCACCTCTCGCAGCCAGTACTTCTCTGCCTGATGCGAACTGGATCCGTGGTAGGCGATTTTTACAGGTCGTCGCACTTCAAGCAATCCGGAAGTGGGCATTGCGGGCACAACATCGGGGTTAAGGTGCGCATACTTGTTTGCCAGATACGGCGTCGAGACCCAGATATTGTCGCAGTGGGAGGTGATCCAGCGATGCTGGGCCGCAGAGCGACGGATGATTTTGGTCCGGTAGGCTTTAGGTAACGCCTCTAACGCGGAGGGATCGAACAGATCATCATCCATAAAATAGACCACCTGCGAGAGGTCATCGATATTGCGTGCAATCTCGCGCTGCCATAGCGTCGAGATAAAGCGGATCACCACCAGCGCCGCGCCCTTATCAACGGTAATGGCGGGCGTGGTTAACGTATCCACCAGCAGACATTCGGCTTCGGGAAAACGGCTTTTGATCGCCTCTTCGAAATAGGCCAGCGTTGGGGAATTCCCTTCATGCAAAATCAGTAGCGAGCGACATTCAGGCCCGCTATCGGACTGATTATCGCTTTGCTTGTTCAACTTCAGATACGGTTTAAAGAGTGCCTTTCTGATCAGTTCGTCCATGGCAACACCACATTAGGAGCATGACTTAACGAGAAATCGGGTCGGTCATAGCTCAGGTTGGGATTGTAGGCAGGATCATGCTGGAGCCGCTTCGCCCAGCGCTTTTTCATGTAATTCAGTTCGCCCTGCGCACGTGCCAGCTGCTGCGGGGTAATGTCTTTGCCGCGGGATACCGACTCATGGTGGTAAAGCTCGGCATACGGGGTCCAGACGATGCGCCAGCCCGCTTCGCCAACGCGCAGACAATAATCCACATCGTTAAAGGCCACCGGCAGATTGACCTCGTCTAACCCATTAAGGCTAATAAACAGCGAGCGATGGGTCAGCAGGCAGGCTGCCGTGACGGCAGACAGCTCCTGCGCGCTTACCGCCCTGCGCTGGTAACCGGGTTCATCGGCAGACAGGCCCGCATGCAGGTGATCGGCGCAGCCCCCAGGCCCGACGGCATCGCCTGCATGCTGTACCCGACCATCGCCATAAAACAGCCGTGCGCCAACCACACCAACGCCAGGTCGCAGCAGATGGGCGACCATCTCTTCCAGCCATTCCGGGTTCATCACTTCGGTGTCGTTGTTCAGCAGGCAGATAAGTTCGCCCGTGGCCGCATGTACCGCTGCATTGTTAATAGCCGAGTAATTAAACGGATGATCCCAGGCGATAACCCGCACCCCGTACTGACGGGTGATGTGGGCGAGATAAGCCAGGGTTTCGGGATCGTCGCTCTGATTATCCATCACCAGGATCTCAAGATCGGGGTAACGGGTTTGCTGCACCAGACTCTCGATGCAGGGCCGTAAATGCGCCAGCCCGTTACGGGTAGGGATCACAACCGAGACGCGCGGCAGTTCTGCCGGCAGCGGCCAGCGCCAGCGACAGATGCCGTGCAGCGCGGGCTCCAGCGTTACCCCTGCCGGGAGCGGCGGCAACTGAGCCGCCAGGGTGTGATAATCATCCTGCGGCAAACCCGTTTCTGGCAGGTGCATCAACAGGGCAGGGATATGCGCAATCTCGTCTGCCTGGTGCTGGTGGGCCAGCTGTAACCACCCACGGTGGCACTCGGACGCGTTGTTTGGCACGTCGAGATGACCCTGTTCCCGCCACAGCCCGCACCAGCCGATGTAGTTCTGGCTGTGGAGCAGGGTTTCATTCCAGTCCGGCTTGAAGTTAGGTGAGTGGCGCTTGCCTTTTTCATCCAGCAGATCGTGATCGCCATAGACCCATTGGGCCTGCGGGGTCTGGCGCAGCTGATGCGCCAGCCATACTAACGCCGCCGGTGCGAGCACGGCCCCTGCGGGGATCGCCCACTGCCATTCGCCAACAGGCCGCTGAGTGGCTGATTCCACCACGGTGATATGACCTACCGGGTAATGCAGGGCCGTGATGCTGGTAAGGGTGCGCTGGCGTGCTGCCTCATCGGTGCCGTTGACCAGATGCAGGCAGACGTGGGGCAGATTTTTCCAGCGGGCCAGCTGGCGGGCGATCATCCGCTGTTCGCCAGGCTGCACGGCATCAAAGTTTGCCAGCCAGTGTTCGTAGGCGTGCAGCGGCCTGTCGTCGCGGATCTTGCCGACCAGCTGGTAAGCCTGCTGTAAATCGGTGAGCCACAGGTGCCACGCCAGCCCCAGCCGTTTGCGTTTGTGCGCGCTCAGGCGCTGATAAAAAGGCCAGACCCTGCGCAGGCGACGCCAGCGGCTTTCACCCGCCGACACCCGCGAAAAACGGGTGATCGCCAGTTCGCACTCCACCCCTTCACTGCTGGCGAGCAGCGCCAGCTGGCTCACGCCTATCGGCAGCCAGACCAGTTCCTGTAGCGTGCCGCGACGCGTGACCGGGAGAGTCTGTTCATGCCAGCTCCCCTGGTGGCCCTGCCAGCGTAGCCGGGTTTCTCCCCGAGACTGGCGGGCGCGCAGGGTGCCCTGAATCAGAAACCAGCCCGCGCGTAATGTCGATGAGTCGGGCAGCGTCAGAGGCTGCCAGTGGCCATTGCTTTGCATAAGAAGATTTTCAGCCACAAAGTGGGGAATGCCACTTCTGACTCCTGTAGAAAAGGGAAAACGTCGATTAGCCGATCAAACTCTGGTAGCCGGGCAGGTATCGCTCTTCTGCGGACTATCTTCTAATAATTAGGCATCCAGCTGCCATTTGTACTTAGACTTTAGAGAGCGGGGCGGGCAGATAGGGTGTTATATGACTAATCGGCTTGATTCAATCAGTATTCGGAAATTTAATGATTGTGAAGGCGAAATAATTTTAATAAAAGAAGTCATGACTTCCTTTTTGATATTTCGCCCTAGAGTAAACTTAAGCAATTACGTCTAAAGATATTGTTCAAGCGCTTTTTATAAAAATCTACATCAAGTTCTTTTTGCGAGTTTTCATTATAAGAGTAATGTAATATTGAATATATAAATAAAAAGCTAGGCCTCCCATCGGTGATTTCTACCATAGCCTCATGGTTTATTTTATCTTTTATATTCGATAGTTCTAAATGTACGTTTCTTGCCCAGTTAGAGTTTTCTACATATCGTAGGCATTTTTGTACGCCGTCTTCATTTTGTGACTCCGAAAAGAAAAATAAAGTTCGAGTTTCCTTTCTTTTAGCGAAAAGAGCATCGTCAGCTCTAGATAATAAAACATTGGGGAAAGGTGAAATAATCCCCTTTGTTATATGTAATTGCAATGTTCTAAAAAAAGATCCATTCCCAATAATTGTAGAAGGTGTCTCATAGTATAAATCCTTATCTATTTCCCCTTTAAGTCTTAAAGCTGATAAGAAACTATCAATAACAGATTGATTCGTAAATAAGTTATAAAGGAAACAATAACCTAAAATGGAAGGGTGAACACTTGAATCAACAAATAGAAGGTCAATATTAAGAGAATCGAGTTGGCTTAGAAAAATTGCCTTTTGGGAATATCTCTCTTCAAATAATTTATAATTCCAAAAAGGATGCATGTAATTATTATTTTTTGTATAATGGCCAGCTTTTTTATTAATGTGTTCACGGACATACAAATCCCAAAAAATAAGTTTCACATTGCTAATTTCATATATCTGATCAAGTGCTTCTATGGATTTATTTAAAAGTTGAGTGTCATTTTTTTTGTTTATATTTTCCTTTTTAATCCCTAGGTGTCTTTTTTTATGAGGAGTACTGAAGATTTCATTGCCGAATCTAAAGTCACCTACAAGCACATATATTTCTTCATAATCATGTTGCACTGATTTTAAAAAAGACAAAAATTCCGGATCCCAAATAGGCAGTCCAGGCAAGGCGTAACTATCGAATTTAGGTAAGTCAGAAAGTGTAGTTGTAGCTAAATACTGCCATCTCACAATGTGAGATGGTCCTACAATGCATTTTTTTGAATTGTTATTTACTTTCATTTTTGTTTTAAATCACTTTTAAGATGCGCTTAACATTTGTTGATGTCTAAACTAAGTCGAACGGTTTTTATCACTTGTCACTTGTCACTTGTCACTTGTCACTTGTCACTTATCATTTCGAGTTCGCCACCAGTGGTGCAGCTTCTGATGCAAGCTCTGAGTAGATGGAGGTGATATCTGGCCTGAATCCATTTGAGAGGTGAGTCGTGCAATCTCTATTTTTACGGCTGGAACCATATTTGCAGCCAGATTACATTCCTCATCATTACGATCATGAGCCATAAAATATGCTTTATGCTTAACACGGTTTGCGGTAGCAGCACTACCTCTAAGATGCTTGCCAAGTAGAAACTCTTCAAGGGATTTTACGGCATAATGATTCACACGAGCCCCTTGCCATAAGATTTCTGCGCTTACGCCATTGCCATGCTTCGGGTGTAAAACTAAGTCACGTCCCAACGCGTCAATATAACGACCAGATCGTAGTTCTGCGAAGTGAGGATTTAGGAAGTGCTGGACTTGTCTTGGACGAACGATGCTTTTAAAATTGCGATGAACATTGAACCGTTGTGGTGCTCGGCGGGTAAAGCGTTCGGTCACAAGTTTTTCTTCGGCAAACATTTGATTATTTGAGCCAAAGTTAGCCCAATTTAGAGCAATGGCGCTAACACTTTCATCAGTAAAACGTTGTTCAACAAACTCCTTAATTGATAATCCAGAGTCTAGTGGCATAAGGAATTCATCGGCATCAATAAAGGCAAGGAAATCAATGTCTGACGAGCAGATGCTTAATATTTTTGAATATGCAGGTAATTGCGGTTTTTGCCCAGCAATGGTAGGGAAATCAATTAAAATTATATTCTCAATATGAGACAAGGCATCTAAAAGTTCACGGCTGCCGTCCTTACTGTCGTTGTCAGCAATGATGAAACCATCTACACCTAACACCTTGTGATAAGCGATCCATTCTAAAAGAGAATTTACTTCATCTTTAATGATTGCAGCAATGTATAATTTCAAATTAGGCTCTTGTCGATAATTTCATGATTGATTGATTGATTTTTAGCATAATTATGTGATTGTTATAAAGTAAAAAACAATAATTCCACATGCGATTAATAAACGTAATAACTGAGGGTGTGATTTATTTTTATAAATTATTCTATATAAAAGCATTTACTATAGTAAGAATACAGATGATCATTTTGAATTTTGAGTCCATTTTAAAGTATATCGAATCTGCAATTAACTCGCCCTGTTTTTATAAAAATCAGTGATATCTTCAACGATTTCATTGTTTAGTTCTGAAAGGGAGAAATTGTCATCTGTTATAAATGAGTGTTCTTTCAATCTATGTATTAAATTGTTTAATGAAAATGAAACAGATAATGCATTAGCCTCTCTAAGTTCTGTGTTTATTATTTGTACATCATCAAATATATAGGTTTCAGCAGTTACTCTTTTAATTAAATCTATAAAGGTTGGGTAGTTTTTTCTTCTCGATATTAGAAATGCTTTTGCTTTTATTTCCGGGATTAGGTCTAAAGTATGTAAAGCACTGCCTTCTTCAGCTATAATATGTGATGCATTGTAGAAAAGTTTAATCTGTTCCTCAAGGGATAACTTTTCAGGGAAAACTTCAGTGTAATTATTCTTTTTAAGAACGTCTGCGACAAAATCTAACCCAGCTAATCTTCCTTTAAGTTTAAAATGACGACGTGAAACAAAAATTTTCTTAGGTAGACTGTCATCTGTATACTTACCTTTATCATAAAAGGATGAATATTCTTTTTTATGCCAAGACTCTCTAAATCCAATACCATGACTTTGTGCCGGGGCGATTAGATTTTCAACTTGTAATGCATCAGTGACAAAGAGTATTTTTTCACGATCCAGGCTGAAGAAATCAAATAATTCTAAAACATGCTTTGGAAGTTTTTCGATAGTATCATTGGAACTTCTTCCTAAAATTATGATTTTATCGACTATTTCTTTGTATTCATTGTAAGCCCAAGCACGACTAAGAGTTTGAGTAATTAAATGTCCAAATTGATTTATAAATGGACCAATGTAGAAATATGTACCGGATTCATATTTATACGTTAATGTTGTGTGGACTTCAGCGAGGCGATGTTCATTAATAAGAAGTTTTTTATTATCTCCGCGAATTAATCCGCGTACAGGGCTAGATAAATCATCATGAACAATGCCATGTATGTAATTTTCATATACTTCTCTGCAATCAAGGGAATAAGGTACGATTTTTGCATTCTTTAAAAAATATACATTATTCATTCCATATTCCCTTTAAGATTACATTGAATTCATTGATTGTTTCATCTAAATTGGCTGATGATGTATCGATAGTAAACGTGGATGAATTGTAAACTTCAATTCTAGTTGGGGAGTATTCTATAGCACAATGAGAAAATAAGTCTCTGGGATCTTTTGGCCTGTTTGTTATATATCGTTCGTGAGCAATCTTAGGCTTGGCATCAATACATATTACATTGTATATACGTGAATAATATTTGAGAAGGTCTATATTCTGAAAAGCAGCACCCACATCGACAATGTAACGGTCAGTAGGGTTTCTTCCAATAATTTCAAATAAGTAATTCATACCCAAAATGAAGAACGCTTGAGTACCTAATTCTTGCATTACGCGATAAGCACCACCTGAATCGACCAAATTATTCTTACATGCGGCTTCGTAAACAATTTTGTCCAATTCAAAGACGTTCACTTTCTCATTCAAGTGTATATTTTTAATCAGGGATGATTTGCCGATTCCTGATGGGCCAATTACAAAAATTACATTTCTTATGAAGCTCATCGGTAGGTATCCATTAACTCTGAAACTTGTTCATGAGCTGTTCTGATTTTCTGGGTGGCAATAACTAGTTTGAATGCTTCTACATTCTCATCAATTTGCTCTACAACGTCACAGATGCTAGTTAAATCAGGATTAATTATCATCCCTGTTACACCTTCGATAACGTCCTCTCCAATCCCGCCAAGATTGCTGGCGACTACCCAACACCCGCACGCGGCAGCTTCCCTTGTTACTAGACCATAACTCTCAGGCCAAATGGAAGGTGCAAACAGAACGTCGAGTTGACGGTAAAGATCGACAATGCGATCTTGTGGTACACGTCCAATGATGGTTACTGGTACATTTCCCCATTGTGTTTTTTCGATATAGCTTTCATCTTTACTGTGATCAACTAGCATCATGCTAATTTGGGTAGGCTGTATTTGCTCAACAGCTTTTTTGAGTAGGAAAAATCCTTTATGGGCGGACATGCCACCAATATGCCCGCAAATCACACGATCATTATCGGCTGTATCTTTAGGGGCCCAGGGCTGGTTCGAACTAATACCATTGCGATTAACTCGGATCTGATTAAGCCCATTTTTACGATAGATTTCTGCAAATGCTTCCGAAACTGTCAATATTTCCTTCGCGCCTAATAGCAAGTCGGATAAATATTCAATACGTTCAATAGACTGCGAAAAATTGACATTATTCGGTAACAGGCGCGGAGCGAAACGATCCGGATGCCCCTCTGGATATAGCTTGCCATCTGCATCGACGAGGAATTGGAAGTCTGAAATCCACCATGCATCATGTGCTGTAACTACATAAGGGATACCCATGTCCCGTGTGGCCTCTACTACTGAACCAGTAAGCCTTTGCACACAATGGAAGTGAACCAAATCAGGTTGTTCAAGTTCTAAAAATCGTTCGAACAAATCGTACATATTTGGATCTTGTGGATGCCAATCCATATTCTCACGGTGAAGAATAGTTGAGCGATAAACTGTTATATTATCTTGTTGATAAATATCTAGTTGATAAGGAGTGGTACAACGCTCATCAGACGTGAAAACAACAAGCTCGATTTCATCTCCATAATGAGATTTTAAAATCTCCACGTTATCGGCCACTACACGTGTAGCCCCCCCAATAGCTTGTGGGGGATAAAAGACGTTAACCAGCGCGATTTTACGCTTTTTCGTTCTGGTTGGTGCAAGAGCCTCTAACTGCGCAACAAGTTCCTTTCCAAGTGAAACCACACTGTAATTCTTTTCAACTTTGGTCAACGCTTTTTCAGCCATCTCTTTACGCAGAGATACATCTTCAATCAAATGGCTTAATGCGATAACCCACTCTTCCTCACTGCTAGCAAGATAAGCATCTTCTCCATGTACAAGTACATCCCTGTAATTCTGTGTGCTACTCACGACAGATGGGATTCCGAAGCAGGCGGCTTCAAACCATTTCAATTCGCTTTTACATGCGTTAATGACATCATCGTGTAACACAGCCAGGTTAATATCAGCCTGTTGCAACAAACTCCAGTAAGCCTTAATGCTTGAAAGAGGGGGGACTTGTTTAAGTTGATTAGCAAAACTACTAGTAAAAGTAGTGGGTAACTTTAAATATCCTGCTATTACTAATCGTACGTGAGGATATTTTACTAAAATCTGCGTTAAAGCAGGGAGGGCTTGCTCAATGAAATCGCTATTGTGTGCTTGCGTTCCACTACCGTAAAAAATATCTATAAATTCGCGATTATTACGTTCAACAGGCTTGATGATACTATGTTTATCTAGACCATTACGATGGAGTAGGCAGATTCCAGTTGTGACTAATGCTTTAAGTTTTTCACATAGGGGGAGTGTAGATGCGAGCCCGTAACTACACAAACGAGCTGCCGCATAAAACAGCGCCATTCCTTTGCGAAGTTCAATATGTGTGTCGAGAGAAAGATATCCACCGTAGGTTTCAAGGTTTGCGGGGTAAATAGTATCGAAAAGAAGATCATCAATTTCATAAAGTGATATTTTTCCAGCTGCATTTACTTTCGCAATAGCTTTTATCACTTCAGGAACTGCTGGGACTCGGTAAAAAATCACTATGTCATGTAAAGCTAATTCGTTTGCATTTTCAGCCAACTTTGTCCAGTCAATACATGTAACTAATTTCCCTTGGCTTTCAAGTTGTTCTGTTTTTTGTTCTATACGGTATCGTACACATTGGGGCACATGATAATCGCCCACAATAAGAATTTTATCATGATTAATGTTTGACTTAGGCTGAATGTTTTCACCTGCACCATTTGCAGCTAAATAAGCTTTGTATATTGTTTCTGTGTAAATCCATGTCTGGTCTTGCATGTCATTTCTTTTATCTAATGTTGACAGCAATTGCAGCTTTCCGGCAAAGGAAAGATAATATTTGTTTACATACTGATCTAATTGTTCTCTTTGGCTGGTAAAATCGGGGTGGGAACTTAAACCCTTGCTTATGGCAATAAGTGCCTCATAATGTAAATTATTTGCGCTTTCTGCTTGAGCTAATAAAGGGAATAACCAACGACTTGAATTATCGTTCGAATCCGAAGACTGTTGATTGATAGCTTCGTAATAAATATCTGCAGCAGTCCTGTTATCACCTGAATCTAAATAGGTATTGCCAAGCAGTTCCAAAACACGAGCGGTTGGGCAGAAATATAAAGCCATACGGTATGCTGAACGAGCCGCCTGGCGTTCATGCTCTGAGCCATTGCCTTTATGCTTAAGATAGAATGATTTCCCAAGTCGCTCATAAAATGCCGCATTATCGACAGCGCTATCAGCAAATTCAATTGGTTGTGATATATTACCGCCCAGAACATTTTGGATAAGTTGTATAGTTACATCCTGACCATTTTTTTTATTGCGTTCAAAAACCGCAATAATATCATTTTCATTTAAATCAAGCTTACTATATCCACCATGCATCTTCATCCATTCAACTAATGTCCTGGCTCGACCTTCTTTTTTACCATGGAGCAACCAATGCACTTTAGCCTGGATCTCATTAATTCTTCCATTCTGGCTAACATCAGGATAGTTTCTGCAATAAAAATCAGGATCTATTTTAAACTCTGTATCTTGAGCATCATGGATATCGTGATTCTTGAGGAGTTGATGCAAGTTAGGGTGGCGCAGTTCTTTTTGGCCGAAGTTCTGCCAGTGACGATGTAATCCTGCCTCAGTTATCCCTGAGAGATCATTGTAATATTGTCCGTAAAAAATGGTATCTAATTCAGGAGATAAAACAATTTTCTTCTTACGCTTGAACATTAACATGTAACTTATCTTATTTTTTAAAGTGTTTTATAGCGATTGGAAACCTGACGGAATGTCTATTTATCAGTTGATTCCAACTATTTATTTAATCGACACGTGTAATCTATTTAATTATGTATGAATGCATTTTTTTTTGATATTTAATATAATATTCCAACAATCCTTTTTTATTCATGGTTTAAACCTCCTTGTTCTTTTTTTTGAGGATATATTCGTTAAGCAATCACGGGTATATTATTAGCTTAAAGTTTTTAATAAATATTATTTTGATTAAATGATTATATTAAATTCACAGTGTCGTCAGTCTTGGTGCTCGCGCAGAGTTGCAAGACCCATTATGATCAATCCGTATAATAGGCAAAGCAGAACCCCTGTAGTAAGGAGGTTATAGAGACGGCGTGGATACTCGGCATCTTCTGCCAGTGTTGGCTGACTGATGACCAGCAGATGCTTAAGTTTGCGATATGCCTCTACTCGAGCTTGTTCGAGGCTAATCAGGCCGGTTTTATAAAGATCTGCTGCTAATGTTGCTTGGGTTTGCACATCTAAGTAGCGAGCGGTAACCTCATTCATCGCGTCTTTATCCACGCCGGTAAGTCTGGATTGCTCTTGCGCCAGTTGCTGATTTAAAGCATCGACTCTGGCCTGAACAGAAACAACCGCAGGGGCAGTTACTTTCATATAGCTTTGCAGCTGTTTTAACTGTGCCTGTTGCTGTGCGAGCTGACCTTCAATCTGGCTAACTACACCGAGGCGGGCGCTACTGGTCGATTCTGGGCTGATAAGGTGATGGCTATTCTGGAAATCGATAACTTTGGCTTTTTCAGTCTGAACTCGCTGATAGGCACGATCTACCTCTTTCTCGACGAAGGCTAGTTGCTCCAGTGCTACCTGATGCCCCAGTTTATTAATGAATTGATCGGACTCTTGAAGCATCAATTTCACAACACGCTGACCGTAGGCAGGGTCAAATGCTTGTAGTTCTATTGTCAGCACACCGGATAATTCATCCAGATGTAATGACAGGTGTTGACGATAATATTTAATAAACTCTTCCCGGCTGGCATTGTCAGGCAAGCGGGAGAAGAAATCGACTTTGTTGCCCTGATAATGGGCTTTCAATCCAAGCTCTTTATCCAGTTTATCGAGAAGATCCGGGGATTTAAGGTAGTCCTGGATTATCAGTATATCTTCATGATTACTGCCACCAATTCCCAGCATAGAAAGGGCATCAGGCAGCATTTTGATTTGATCCGCCTGCTTAACCACTAGCTCTGCCCGGCTCACATAGCGATCCGAAACAATGACGCAAAAATAAAGCGCCGCAATGGCAAAACACCCTACTACCCACAAAAAGCTGCCGAGTTTAAGGCTCTTTTTCCATGAGTGGTGGGCAAGCTTGAAACCGGTGGAATCAACAATGAAATGTTTTGGTTTATTTTTTAATTTGTGCAGCTTGCGCATTAAACCGGTGGATTTGTTAGAGCGGGTTGGCTGGATCATGATTTTGTGCTTGTTATAGTTTCTGATAAATACGGATGGCATCTTCGATATTGTCGAATAACTCAAGGGTGCTGTTACGCAGTAAAATACCCATATCGCATTGCTGGCGTAAGTTCTTCATGTCGTGCGAAACCATAATCAGGCTGGCGGTCTCGCGTTTTTGGTTAAAAACATCAATGCATTTCTGTTTAAAGCGGGCATCACCTACTGACATAATTTCATCGGTCAGGTAGATTTCAAAATCAAAAGCCATGCTGACGGCAAAGGAAAATTTTGACCTCATTCCGCTGGAATACCCTTTAATTGGCAGCTCGAAATGCTGGCCAATCTCCGAGAACTCCTTCACCCACTCCTCAATAGCTTGAGTGTCGCGTACACCGTGAATGCGGCAGACGAAACGGGTGTTTTCCCGCCCGGTCATGCTGCCTTGAAATCCTCCATTTAGAGCAAGGGGCCAGGAGACGCGACAGTGACGTGTTAGTTTTCCCTTACTGGGCATATCCATGCCGCCCAACAAGCGCAGCAGAGTAGACTTACCTGCTCCGTTAACACCTAAAATACCGATATTGCGGTCACGGGGTAACGTGATGCTAACGTCACGTAAAACGTAGTTGCGACCAAATTTGGTGGGGTAATACTTCGAAACGTTATCCAGAATGATCATGCTTATTCTACTTTAGCTGGCAATCAGGCGGCGATGGCTCAGGCGATAGCAACTCATCGCAAAGGTCAGCAGCACCAATGTCACACATGATAAATAGGCCCCACTGACATTCGGGCTGGCATAGCCGGAGATCCAACTGCCTCGTATCAGCTCAACGGCATGCACCAATGGGTTCCATAAAAACCAGTGTTGATACTGTGACGGTATGGTTGCCAGGGGGTACATCACGCAGGAGATAAACATCAAAGGCATCATTAACAAACTTAGGAACTTATCGGCCTCTTTAAACAAGTTACCCAATACACAAAAAATAATGCCAAGTGAAAAGGAAAAGATCATCAAAAGGAAATAGATAAGAACGACTTCTAAGGGATCACTGGGGATTGCATCAAAACCAAACCACAGTAATCCTAATACCAGTACGCAGCCCACAACCATGCCAATAACCGTTTCGAGAATAAAACGGGAAACAAAGGTAGCGAAGGGCGTGACCTGCCGATAGCAAAACAATCCTTTGTTAGCATTAACAGCCGATTGCAGCTTACTCACCACATTCCTGAAAAAGAGAAATGGAAGGTAACTTGCAGTGATAAATAGCGGTGCAGGCGCCCCGCCAAACCCACTGTGTCCGCGCATCCCAAAAATCAAACTAAACGCGCTAATCATCAACAGCGGATCCAACAGCGCCCAGGCATACCCCAGGCGATAACTACCAAACCGGGTTTTTAACTCGCGAATAAGCAGGCCAAACGTCACATCGCGCAGCACCTGGAACGGGCTGCGAGGCGTTTGATTAAGAATGGGTTTAAGCATGGAAAGTCGTTACCGTAGTCAGGCTCACCCGCAGGCGAGCCTGTCTTTAAGGGTTAATTCAGGACCACGTTGGCCGCCACGGCAATCTGATAGACCACCTGGGTAATGTCTTTGATCGACTGCATCATTTTGCTGTCAATTTTCGGCATAACCAGAATCTGATCGCCCGGCATTACGCTTCCCTGGTCTTTAAACTCCATCAGCCCGTTGGCATGCACCACCGCAATACGCTGGTCATTCGCGCGCTCGGTAAAGCCGCCCGCCCAGGCTACGTAGTCGTCAAGTTTGGCGCCTTCGTTGTAGACCACAGCCTGCGGCATCATCACTTCGCCGCCCACCTGAATCAGGTCGGTCTTGTTCGGGATCACAATCTGGTCGCCCTGTTCCAGCAGGATGTTGGCAATCACGCCCTTATCGGAGACCACCACTTTACCCAGCGGCTGGATCTTGCGGGCCTTTTCCACAAAGCGCATCACCAGCTCAGCTTCTTTCGAACGAATGGTCGCTTCGCCATCGGAGTTTGCCGGTGCGGTAAACACGCTGCGCTCCAGACGGTTCAGGGAATCGTCCAGCATCTCTTTCTGCCGGGCGGCCACGCTCTTACGCATGATGTAGATCGAGCCGTAATCCGCCAGTTTTGGATCAATCGGAATGTGATTAAGCAGCTCGTGCAGACGGGTATCTTTACGCACGGTGAAGTAAGACGGCCCACGGTAGCTGCCCATCACCTGCACATCGTAAACCTGCGCGTGCATGTCGTCGTTGAACAGAACCTTGTCCCCATCGCTCAGTTGGATGTTGGCAAAGTCTTTGTACGGCATATACACCGAGAACGGGCCGGAAGGGCGATCGCCAATTACGCCCACGTGGCTCACCTTGGCGAGCGGCAGGGCATAGTCGATAAGCTCAGAGGCCTGAGTGTTGTTGGCTTTTAACTCGAAGCGGAAAGGGTTACGCACTTTACCGGCAACGTTAATCATCGGTCCCTGCGGCTCGACCAGAATCACATCCTGATCTTTCAGGGACAGCTTCGGCATTTTGCCCTGCTGCATAAACGCATACAGGTCGATCTGCTGGATCACCCGGTTCTGACGCAGCACCTTAATATGGCGATAGCTGCCGCGATCGGAGTCAATGCCGCCTGCGCGCTTCAGGAAATAGAGCACGCTGTCGGACGATTGCCCGGCATATTGCCCTGGGCGGATCACCGGTCCGGTGACAAATACACTCACTGGCGTGGCAGTAAGTAAGTTTACGTAAACATTTACATTATTGGTAAACACTTCGCTGATGTGGCTGGTAACCAGATTATTCACTTTGCTGGCGGCCACATTCTTGACATTAATCGGTCCTACGTCAGGAATAAAAATATTCCCCTGATTATCGACCGTGACCACGTTAGAGAAATTGACCGCACCCCAAATCCAGATATTCAGCTTATCGCCGGGGGCAATCAGGTAATTGTCATTTAACCCGTCGCTGCGCTCGGTTTCATAGCCTCCGGCAAACAGGTTGGCGCCGTACGGTGGCGGCAGGCCGGATTCGGACTGTGGCAGCAGTTTGCGTACATCGGACTCGCCCGGCAGCAGCATGCCCTGTCGATTTTGCTGGGCAAAGGTGCCGGTGACGGAAGACGTGTTGGCCTCGCCGCTTAAGGTTGACTGCGCGCCAAGCTGGGGTCGGGTATTGTCATCCGCGGGGGCGTTAAAGCCAAAGGATTGCGCCTGTTCTGCGGTCGGGGCGGCAAAAGAGGAGCAGGAGAAGCAGGCCAGCAGCAGGATCGCGGGCAATTGCCGAAATTTCATTATGTTCACAACAGTTCTCTTCAATTAGTACGCGGCAAGCAGGTTGCTGGCAGTGGCCTGACCCAGTTGTGGGATCAGATACCACGTCTCGCCGTTCTTGCAGGTAACGCCCTGCTGGGACTGACTGTAGCTACGTTTCTGCAGCAGCTCGACGCACTCCAGCCCAAGGGCGGAGACATAGCGTTGGCCAACAGTAAAGGTGGTGCCATTGGCGCTGATTGCAGCGCCCATCGGCAGCGTGTTCAGAGGCTGTTGCAGGTTTGCAGACATGGCCTGGAGGTCGGTGGAAGCGGCCTGTTCAACAAGCGGGCGTGAGGCTTCAACCTGCTTGGGGGAATATGCGCAACCGCTAAGCGTGATAGCGAGCGAAATCACCAGAAGTCGGACGGCGTTGTTCATTTGTAAATATTTTCCATGTATTCAAAACCAGGCATGCAAATATAAAAACACGAGGGTGCCCGACGGATTATATTGCCCAAAGAGTGGACCAGAGAGGTAAAGCGCAAAGCAGTATGCTGAGGAAGTGAAGCAAAAAAGGTCAAAAAAAGGGTAGGCTACCGCACGGAAAATGACAATTCCGGTTAAAAATCGTTCAGTTTGCTTTAGGGTCTGCCATAAAAATACTATTCAGTAAACCACTATATTGTTTTTTAATTATTCACGAAAATGTTATGTGCGCGGAAGATTACATAAATTCAAAGATTATGTCATTCCAATTCGATAGAAAATTCATATGAAAAAGGGGAAAAATCCGAAAGGCTATTAACTCTGGGGGGTTTACTAAAAGCATATTATTAGCACTAGTTTCTGTTAGTGATTGTTTCATATAGATAGAGTTGAAAAAGAATAATTATCAGCCGTCGCAATCGACCGATTAAGGCTGTTAATTGGTCGATTTTTGTGCGATTGGCGCAAGCGGAAATGGGGCGTGTTTTGTTAATCCCATTGCGCTCAGAAGACCACATCATTCATAAGCTTGTTACAGGCACAATAAAGAGGCGATCCGGGTCATTATCAGTACGATTTTCGTAAAGTTTTTGCTTTCCAGGCCGAAAATTCTGTACCTGTCTGGTGGGAAAGAGAAAACATGTTAAATCGTATAAAAATTGTTACCAGCTTATTGCTGGTCCTGGTTATTTTTGGCCTATTACAGCTCACATCCGGTGGTCTTTTCTTTAACGCTCTGAAGCACGACAAAGAAAACTTCACCGTTCTGCAAACCATTCGCCAGCAACAATCCACGCTTAACGGCAGCTGGGTGGCGTTGCTGCAAACCCGTAACACCCTGAACCGTGCGGGCATCCGCTACATGATGGATCAGAACAATATCGGTAGCGGTGCCACCGTCAATGAACTGATGCAGATTGCGACGGTCTCCCTGAAGCAGGCGGAGAAAAACTGGGCAGAGTACGAAGCCCTGCCGCGCGATGAGCGTCAGAGCGAAAGCGCTGCGCTGGAAATCAAACGTAACTACGACATCTACCATGGCGCGCTGGCGGAACTGATCCAGCTGCTGGGTGCAGGCAAGATCAATGAGTTCTTCGATCAGCCGACCCAGAGCTTCCAGGACGGCTTTGAGAAGCAGTACGTAAACTATCTGCAGCAGAACGACCGCCTGTACCAGACCGCCGTCGATGACAGCAACAGCTCTTACAGTCAGGCCATCTGGGTGCTGATCAGCATTCTGATCCTGGTGCTGGTGGTGATTGTCGGCGTCTGGCTGGGTATCCGTCAGACGTTGATCTCCCCGCTGAACCGCCTGGTCGACAGCATTCGCCATATCGCCAGCGGCGACCTGGTGAAGCGCATCGAGGTGGAAGGTTCCAACGAGATGGGCCAGCTGGCCGACACGCTGCGTCATATGCAGAGTGAACTGATGCGTACCGTCGGCGATGTGCGTAATGGTGCGAATGCCATCTACAGCGGCGCGAGCGAAATCTCGATGGGCAACAACGATCTCTCTTCGCGTACCGAGCAGCAGGCGGCCTCGCTGGAAGAGACCGCAGCCAGCATGGAAGAGCTGACCGCCACCGTGAAGCAGAACGCCGAAAACGCCCGTCAGGCGAGCCATCTGGCGCTGAGCGCGTCAGAAACCGCGCAGAAGGGCGGGAAAGTGGTGGATAACGTGGTGCAGACCATGCGTGACATCGCCGGCAGTTCGCAGAAAATCGCTGACATCATCAGCGTCATTGACGGCATTGCCTTCCAGACCAACATCCTGGCGCTGAACGCAGCGGTAGAAGCGGCGCGTGCCGGTGAACAGGGGCGTGGTTTTGCGGTGGTCGCGGGCGAAGTGCGTAACCTGGCCCAGCGTAGTGCCCAGGCGGCACGCGAGATCAAGAGCCTGATTGAAGACTCCGTCGGTCGCGTCGAGCTGGGGTCTACCCTGGTCGAAAGCGCCGGTGAAACCATGGGCGAAATCGTCAGCGCGGTGACCCGCGTGACCGACATCATGGGCGAAATTGCCTCTGCGTCTGATGAGCAGAGCCGCGGTATTGACCAGGTCGGTCTGGCGGTGGCCGAGATGGATCGCGTAACGCAGCAGAACGCCTCGCTGGTGGAAGAGTCCGCTGCGGCAGCGGCAGCCCTGGAAGAGCAGGCGAGCCGTCTGACCCAGGCGGTGGCGGTGTTCCGTATTCAGCAGGATCAGCAGAAAGCGCGTGCGCACACGGTAGCGAAAACCGTTGTGACACCGGTGATGGGGCGTAAAACTCCGGCAACCGACTCAGGCGATAACTGGGAAACCTTCTGATGTGAATCTGCCGGGTGGCGCTGTACCACCCGGCAATTCCCTGGGTGTTTACTGTTGGCGCGGATCGCTGATCGGCTGACGTACCAGGAAGATGTACGCCAGCGCCCCCAGTGCCGTGACGCAGCCGCAGATGATCAGCGCCAGGCGGAACGAGTGGGTGGTGTCGACGATAAAACCGGTCACAATCGGCGCAAACGAGGCGCAGATAAAACTGGCGAAGTTTTGAATGCTGCCCACCGAGGCGGTCATGCGCGATGCCACGGCCACGTGGATCAGCCCCCAGCAGGACGTCCCCGCAAAGTGGATGCAGAACAGCGCCATCCCAATCAGCAGTACCGCACTCATCGCCGTCGTGGCCTCTGGCACCACAAAGGTAAAGGCCGCAGAACACAACATTCCGCTGATAATACACAGCTTGCGGCTGCGTACCGGCGCCATCCCGCGTTTAACCAGCGCATCCGTCGTGAAGCCATTCACTAACATCCCCGCCGCACCAAACAGGAACGGGATCGCCGCCATCAGACCGGTGCTTTTGAGATCCAGGTTATACGCCGTCTGCAGATATCCTGGCAGCCAGGCCAGATACAGCCAGGCGGTGTAGTTGATGCCGCTAAAGCCGAGCATCATTCCCCACATGGTGCGGTTGCGGAACAGGCTGCGCCATTCGGCAAAGCTTAACGGGTCGCGACGGGCGTTGACGCTGCCTGCGTTCAGATAGGCCTGTTCAACGCCGCTCAGTGCAAGCTCTTCTCGGTTGCGATAGAGCATGTACCAGCCAATGGCGAGGAAGATACCGAGCACGCCGATGGTGATAAACATCCCGCGCCAGCCCATCACCAGCATCATCGCTGCCAGCAGCGGCGGACTCAGCGCCACCCCAATGGTCGAGGCGGCATTGAAAATGCCCATCGGACGGCCGCGCTCTTTGATGTTGAACCAGTCGTTGATCACCTTCACACCGCACGGGTTCATTGGCGCTTCGCCAATCCCCATTCCGATACGCACCAGCACGAACTGGGTGAAGGTATGCACCATGCCGGACATCGCCTGGAACAGCGACCAGAAAAACATCCCGATCCCCAGCATCAGGCGCGGGCCTTTGCGATCGAGCAGCGGGCCGCAGGGCAGCTGTGCAATACCGTACGCCAGTGAGAACACCGACAGCAGGGCGCCGATCTCGGTGGCGCTCAGCCCCAGCTCCTGACGGATGGTTAAATTCGCCACCGACAGCGAGCTGCGGTCGAGATAATTAATCACCGCAGCAAAAAATAATAACAACATTGCCGTGGTCTGAATGCGTTTAATACGCGGCGAACGTTCAAGGACACCGTCTGGCGGCACGGAAATAACGGGTGCGTTTTCTCTGTCAAAAGTGGTCTGCGGGTCGAGGGTTATATTGCTTTTTTCCACGCCGGACTCCTGAATTATTGTCGGGTTATTTCTCTTTTTTTGTTTTATTAGAGAAATATCAATAACGATTAGTGATGGAATAAAACAACGCATCACCGCTCACGAATAACAACGAATAAGTCGACTCCTCGTGAGCATAGGCAGGCTTAATTTTCCCGCGTGAGGCAGATGGCGGAAGCGTGCAGTGGGTACAGATTTGCTGTTTTTAATCGGTACTTAATAAAACACCGTCGCGCTCTGTTTAATGGAGCGGATCATCGACTGCTTGGCGGTGTGAAGGTGGTTACGCATCGCCAGATTGGCATCCAGATCGCTGCGGCAGATAAGCGCGCTGAGGATTGTCATGTGCTCGTCGATGGCGATGATATTGCGCTGCTTCAGGTCGCTCTCGTCCCACTGGTAGTGAAAGTGGAAGATAAACGAGATGATCTCCAGCGACTGGTTGAAAAAGATGTTGTTGGCGGCGGAGAGCAGCAGGGAATGGAAGTCGCGATCCAGCCGGGAGAACTTGCGAAAGCTGTCGCCGATGCTGTCGCGCAGGGCGCGGTGCTCCTCGAGCAGGGTTTTGGCCTGCAGCCAGCGCGGGTCGCTGTCGGGCAGGTTCAGAAAATGCTGCAGGGCGTGGGTTTCCAGCATTTCGCGCAGCTCAAACAGCTGCTCGGCCCACGACTGGTCGAACTGCTTCATCCGCCACTGGCCGCGCTTTTCGCTCTCGATCAGGTTGTAGCGGCTGAATTTAAGTAAGTACTCCCTTACCACCACAGGGCTGACGCCCGCCGCACGGGCCAGCTCCAGCTCGGAAAACGCCTCTCCGGCGCGCAGCACACGCTGGTTGATCATGGTGAGAAAGCTCTGCTCGAACAGCCGGGTTTGCTCGGCCAGCGGGGCGATTTCGCAGGTAAAGCCGTCATCGAGGTCGGGCTTGCGGTCAATCACGTAATCACTGTTCACCCGGGTCAGCACCCCGCAGTCGCACAGGTGAGCCAGGATATGGCGCACGGTGGTGCGGCTGATGTTGTACATCTCCGCCAGCGCGCTTTGCGACGGCAGCGGCGAGGGGATGTGGCCCCGGGACATATCGTCGATGACCTGGTTAATGACGTTATGACGCAAGTTTTGCGAGCGGCTCATGGCGGTTCCTTATGACCAGTTCAGGGCATTAAAACCGTATTTAAAACGGCTTTATGCGCGGCGATTCACAATTTCTGTTTTTGCCCGCTCGTTATTTCGCATTTTCATCAATATCTGAAACCACTAAAGAACAGGAGAGCGAAAAAATGACGACGATGAATGCGCTGGTGTGCCAGGAACCGAAAAAACTGATCTGGACGACGCGTGATATCCCCGCCCCGAAAGAGAACGAAGCGCTGATAAAAATAAAAACGGTCGGTATTTGTGGCACCGATATACATGCCTGGGGCGGCAATCAACCTTTTTTTAATTATCCCCGGGTGCTTGGGCATGAAATATGTGGCGAGGTGGTTGGTCTCGGCAAAAATATTCAGACGCTGCGGCAAGGGCAGCAGGTGGCGGTTATTCCCTACGTCGCCTGTCAGCAGTGTCCGGCCTGTCTGAGCGGCAAAACCAACTGCTGCGAAGCCATCTCGGTGATCGGCGTGCATCAGGACGGCGGGTTCAGTGAGTATCTGTCGGTGCCGGTCAGCAACCTGCTGCCTGCCGACGGCATCGATCCAGAGGCTGCCGCGCTGATTGAGCCGTTCGCCATCAGCGCGCACGCGGTGCGTCGGGCCGCCATCCAGCCTGGCGATAAGCTGCTGGTGGTAGGGGCGGGGCCGATTGGCCTGGGGGCGGCGGCAATTGCCCACGCCGACGGGGCCAGCGTGGTGGTGGCGGACACCAGTCCCGCCCGGCGCGAGCATGTCCAACACTGCCTGGGCGTGACCGCGCTGGATCCGTCCGCGGCGGACTTTACGGATCAACTCAGAGCGCAGTTCGGCGGGGCGCTGGCGCAAAAAGTAATTGATGCCACCGGCAATCCGCAGGCGATGAACAATACCGTCAACCTGATCCGTCACGGCGGGGTAATCGTCTTTGTCGGTCTGCATAAGGGCGAGCTGCAGATCTCCGACCCGGAGTTTCACAAAAAAGAGACCACCCTGATGGGCAGCCGCAACGCCACGGGAGAAGATTTTGCCAAAGTCGGGCGCCTGATGGCCGAGGGCAAACTGAACGCCAGTATGATGCTGACGCACCGCTATGCGTTTCGCGAGCTGGCGGAGGTGTACGAGCCCGAGGTGATCAATAACCGCGGGCTGATTAAAGGTGTGATTGCGTTTTAAGGTTGCCATACAGCGCCCGGGGCTTTGTTGGGCGCTGTTTTTTTATTACGACTCGCCTTCGGCGCTGATGACTTTGATCTCCACCATGCCGATCCCCAACTGACGCGGAGAATGGCCGAGGATATTGCCCTCGTTGGTGGATTCCGGCGCCGGGGGCACAATCACCAGCGTGCTGCTGTGCGACGGATTATCGAAATGCAGCGTGGTGGTGGTCACGTCATTACCCAGCGTCAGGATTTGCTCTTTATCGCCGACGCGCACCGGGATGGGCTGGTTGGCATTCGGCCCCCAGGCTTTGGCGGTGATCACCAGGTCAAACTTCGCCGGGAGCGGCTGGGCGTATTCGATCTTCACCTCGTCACCAAGCTGAGCGTTAGACCAGCGTCCCCAGCTTTCCGGCCGGGAGATACCGCTGAACTGCTTCACCTCTTCCGGCGCACCGGCCACGTTAAAGACAAAGCTGTCGGCTTTATAGCGAATATTGTTATCGGCCACTTTCAGCATCTCGACGTTGCGCTGATAGCGGTCGGTACTGATAACAGTATCTTTAAACGCGGTTTTGCCTTTCCACTGCGCTTTATCGACGCGCTGTACGGTCTGCTCGCCGCCCAGTTGTCCCTGCGAGACGCACCAGTCGGTAGAGAGCGACAGAGGCTGCGACCACAGCTGGCCCATCTTGTAGCAGCGATCGACCCAGACGAAATTATCCCGCGGGGCAAAGTCGGCCAGCTGGTAGCGCAGCGGCGCGGAGTATTCACTTTCCGGCAGCGGTTCAACCCGCTTATCGGATACGCGCAGCAGCAGCGGCAGGCGGAAATGGCTGCCGGAGAAGGCCATCATGTTTTTCTGGCTGTCGATGGTGAAGTCTTTCAGCTCTTTCGGGAAATTCCACAGGCGGATAACGTCCGGTTTCCACGCCAGCACTTTTTCCTTCATGTTGAGGAACACTTCCGACAGCGACTGCCCGGAGAGGCTGCTGCGTCCAAGGCCAATAAAGTTATCCCCGCCGAGGATATCCAGCACCGTCGCGCCGTTATCCATGGTGTTGCGCTTCACGGCCATCACCTCCTGCTGAGGCTTATCGCCGCGCAGGACAAAGAACAGGTTGCTGCGATCGCGCTTGTTCAGCGCATCCCAGGCGCTGTTTTTCATCGCCAGATGGTCCGACGAGACCACGATCACCGTGTTTTTATAGTACGGCGAGGCTTTGATTTTCTCGATTAGCGCCGCGATATGCTCCTGACTGCAGCCGACGGCGCTGAAAGACTGGTTCGGTTTGCCGTTGATTTCGTAGCTTTTACGCTGGCAGGTGCGAGAGATAAACCCGTCCGGGTGATGGGTATCGACCGTCAGGGCAAAGAGCGAGAAGCGTTGACCGGACTGGGACAGTTGTTCGAACTTTTTCCAGGTTTCGTCCAGCACCGTATCGTCATAGAAGCCCCAGTCGTTGCGGTAAGTCGGGTCCGCAACCGTGGTTTTTAACTCCTCGGCACCGTACAGATGGTCGAAACCGTGGGACTGCAGAAACACGTCTTTCCCGGCGAAGCGCAGATTAGCGCCCTGCACAAAGTAGTTCTGGTAGCCGGAGTTTTTCAGGATATCGCCGAGGCAGATATTCTGCGGGAAGAAGCTGGAGACCGATGCGGAGGCGTTGCCTTCAAACGGGGCGAACAGCGGGATACCGCACTGGGAGGCAACCATGCCAGCGATGGTGTAATCGGTGCCGGGCAGCTGCGCGGTGTGGCTGAAATCGATCCCTTCGTTTTTAAGCGCGCCCAGCTCCGGGGCGAGATCCGGGAAGGCGTCGTTATCGAAGTAGGTGCGCTCGAGGCTTTCGCCATAGATATAGACGAGATTGAGCTTCGGGTTCGGAATGGTTTTGCCCGGCTCTTTGTAATATGCCGTGAAGTCCGGATCGCCATCGCGCGACTGAGATTTCACCAGCTCGGTGATCTGATGAAACGCCGGGCTGGCATCCACCGACCCCAGGGCGAGCATCAGGGCCAGCAGACTGTAGCCAAGGTGATGCGGATGATGACGGCGACGGCGCAGGATCCAGCCCAGCAGGCCGAACACGGCAACCAGCGCCACCACCACGCCCACACCAGGAAGTATGTACTTACTCACACCTGCACCGGTCAGGCTGTTGGTCAGGGTATAAAGCACCGCGTCGTTGATGCCGTCGCCGGTAAAGTAGTCGCTGGCGTACAGGGTGATGTTTAAGACGACAAAAAGTCCCAGCACCAGCAGCGTGACGGCAAACCACCAGGTGTTACGACCGGCTTTGCGGGCGTAAATCACCACCGAGGCAAGAAACAGGGCAACAGAAATAAACTCGGACAACAGCTTATCCTCAACACACGCAGCCGCTTGAGTGCGGGCTCATCGTTTAATTTTGGGGTCATACAATGTAATGGCGTTGCCATTTAGCTGCAATTGTAGTGTTACCAGATTGTGCTGTTGTTAGGATTTGGTTTAGAAATAGCAAGGTTTGACGGGCGTCGCGTTTCCCCTCAGGAGGCAGACGCCACGGCAATTGCGCGGCGTCTTAAGGGGATCAGGAGATAAAGCTCAGTCCCTGTTTGAGGACAAAATCACAGGCTTTGGTTTTGACCTGTTTGGCCAGCGGCGAATTGCCGATGGTTTCCAGATTCAGCTGTTGGCCGTTGTCGGCATTCAGCAGACCCTGGATCCCTTCCAGATAGTTGGTGTCCTGCTGCTGCTCTTGCGGAGTATCAAGCCCCAGTTTCCCCAGCACCTGATTTTTAATAGTGGTGGCATCGGTCATCGAGGCCAGCTTCTCTTTAGCGCAGTACTCAAGGATCCCGGCGGCGTTATTCATGTTGCTGGCGCTCAGCGACGAGGTGCCGCTGTTCAGCAGGCCGGTGAGGGCCGACATCGACAGACCGCCGCTCTGGGTGGAGGTACTGCCGGTGCTGAGCTGGTTGGCGGCGCTGGAGAGTGACTCCTGCCAGGATGCCGCGTGCGCGGTACCCATTACCAGCAGGGCGCTCAATGCTGAGCTAAGAAGGAATTGTGTTTTCATGGACGCTACTCATCAGTTGCCCGCAGGGGCGGAAGTGCGGCCAGTATACCCCCCGCCGCAGCGCCCTTTCAGGGGTAAAATCCTAATACTCTTTGCCGGTAACACGGCTGCGGAAACTTTCCCAGTCAAAAATGACATACAGGCTGTTACCGAGCTTCATGCGGTCCATTACACGCTCGCCCAGCAGGCGGGTCATCTCATCCACATTGTGGTTGGTGAGCATGCCGGTGGGGCGTTTCGAGGAGGAGCGGCGATCGACAATCTGGTTGATGATCACTTTTTCATAGCGGGATTCGGTCTGGACACCGATCTCGTCAATCACCAGCAGGTCGACGTTACTCAGATCGTTCAACAGCTGCTCTTCGCTGGTTTCGCGGTTGCTGAAGGTGTCTTTCATGGCGGACATAATGTCGGCGACGGTGATAATCAACACGGATTTTCCGCGCAGCAGCAGTTCGTTGCAGATGGCTGCCGCGAGATGGTTTTTACCGGTTCCCGGCTTGCCGCTGAAGATAAAGCTGGCGATGTTGCCGTCGAACTCTTCTACGTACTGGCGCGCCAGGTTCAGGGCTTTCAGCTGGCCCTGGCTCTCGACTTTGTAATTATCGAAAGAACAGTTTTGATGCAGGGGACGGATCCCGGAGCGGTTAAAGGTGCGCTGCATCTTCATGGCGCGGTTTTCCCGGGCCAGCGCCGCAGCGCGGATCTCACCCTGCTCTTTTTGCCATGCCAGCAGCTCTTCGCCAGTGGTAAAGGCCGGCTTCACGTTGGCCGGCATCATCTTCTGCAAACGCTTCATCAGTTCGCCGAACTCTTTCATTTGGCACCTCGGAATCCGTTGGGGATCTGTTTATCCGGTTCTGAAAATGAATTCACATCGCGTTTTTGTTGCCCGCCGCTGCTGGCCCGGTTGATCTGCACGCTGCGCGCCAGCTTCTGCTGCCACTGAACGTGGTGGAAGACTTTTCCTTCGGCCTGCCAGTAGGCGGTGAAGGCGGCCAGCTCTTCCGGGGCGACAGGCTGGGTGAGGGCAATGCCCCACAGCGCCGCCTGACGTTGAAAATCCGCGTCCGGCTGCCAGCCTGCATACATGGCGAATTTACCCATCGGGACAGCAACGGGCATGTTGGTCGGCTCGTCGAAAAACTGTGTATCCAGAGCGACATCGCTGGCCGGACGCGTGAGCCGCGCTTCGGTCTCCAGCAGCTGGGCCAGGCGTTGCGGGGTAACCGCATAAAAAGCCGGGGCGTTGTCGGCGAACACGGCAACAGTACCGCCTTCAGCATTCGCCAGCACGCTGCGGGGATCGCGCATAAAGGCATCAATGCCAGCAATGCTGGTGGTCAGGATTCTGGAGGACATAACACTTCTCTACTGGATTACTGCGGACGAGATATGGGCTTATGGTAGCACAGAGAGGAGGGGGCAGGCAGGGATCTGATCCCCTCTCTCTGCCCCCGGCACGTTACGCGATAATGTTCAGCGTCACATCAATATTGTTGCGGGTAGCGTTGGAGTAAGGGCAGACAATGTGAGCCGCATCGACCAGCTTTTTCGCCTCGGCGGCGTCCATCCCCGGCAGGTGAATATTCAGCTTCGCTTCGATACCAAATCCGGTTGGCAGCGGGCCGATCCCGACTTCGCCTTCGATAAACGCGTCTTTCGGCATGCTGATGTTGTCGCGTCCGGCAACAAACTTCATCGCCCCCAGGAAACAGGCCGAGTAGCCTGCGGCAAACAGCTGTTCCGGGTTGGTGACCTCACCGCCCGCCCCGCCCATCTCTTTGGGCACGCCCAGTTTGACATCCAGCACGCCGTCTGACGAGGTGGCGCGGCCATCACGGCCCCCGGTGGCTTTGGCTTTGGCGGTATAGACAACGTTATCTAGAGACATGGTGGATTCCTTATTTTACGGTTGTGTACGAGCATTAAGGACAGGTATAACGCAAGGCCACCTGAACTGCCATTTTTCGGTAGTGCTGGCGCTGGGCCTGCTCATCGGCGCCCTCTTCAAACAGCAGGGTAAAGGTGTAGCTGTTGGCGACATAGTGAAAGCTGAAGCTGCTAATCAGGCGGTGTAAATCGCGGGCGTTGACCGTCGGGTTAAACAGCTGCCTGGCTTTGCCGCGTTCGAGGATGGTCTCCAGCAGCTCCAGCGCGCTGCGGTTCACCTGGCGTAACAGCGCCGATTGCTGCATAAAACGCCCGCGCTGCATGTTCTCCATGCAGATAATGCGGATGTAATCCGGATGGTCAGTGTGATAATCAAAGGTGGTTTCGACCAGTTGCACCAGGGCTTCCACCGGCGGCATGTCGTCCAGACTGAGCTGCTTTTCGCTGGCGCGGATCTGGGTATAAACGTACTCCAGCACCAGCAGGTACAGATTTTCTTTAGTCTTAAAGTGATAAACGACCATGCGCTTGGTCGTTCCCGCCTTTTCGGCGATCTGCTCCATGCGGGCACCGTTGAGCCCATACTCGGCAAACAGCGCCAGGCCGCTGAGAAATATTTTGTCCTTCAGGCTGGATCCGTCGGGGTTGTCGGAGAGTTCGCTGCCAGGGTTAGACACATCCGTTCCTTAGTTAGCCAAAGAAGACCGAATTATCGCCATGGCAGCGTGATAACACAATGTTCAAACCCGCGGGCGTTTGCGGTAGAGCCACAGACCGGGTATCGACAGGCCAATCGACAGCGCCCCGACAATCGAGGAGGCTTTCAGGAAATTGGTCAGCAGCAGGATCATTTGCGGTTCGCTGTAGCCGAAATGACTGATCTTCACTGCGGAGATCATCGCCGTGTAAGCCGAGATGCCGGGGAACATCGGGATCACCGCCGCGACGGTAAAGACCTTTGGGTGGGCCAGATACCAGCGCGACCACTCAATGCCGATGCTGCCAACCAGCATTGAGGCCATAAACGTCGACCATTCGATATTCACCCCGGCGGCTACCATCGCCATCCGTGAGCCGTGACCGATAGCGCCCAGCAGCGCGCACCAGGGCAGGGCGCGGCGCGGTACGTTAAACACCATTGCAAAGCCGACTGCCGGGATGGCCGACAGCACCATGTCCTGCCCCAACGCCAACAAAAAATCGATTACGCCCATCCGCGAAGCCCCCACAAGGTCATGGCCATCACCACACCGATACAGGTGGCAAGGGTCAACAAGCTGGCAATCGCCCAGCGCGCCAGGCCGGTGTTGATGTGCCCTTTAAACATATCGGCCACGGCATTGATCAGCGGAAAGCCCGGTACCAGTAGCAGCACGCTGGCGGCCATGGCGATGGTCGGGGTCGCGGCGAACGTCGGCAGCCGGAGTAACAGGCCAGATACCGTGGTGGCGACAAAGGCGGTGATACAGAAATTGATTTGCGGGTGCAGGTGCCGGTGTGTCAGCAGCTGGCGCACATACATCGCCAGCGTGCTGGCGACAAAGGTGACGGCCGCGCCATCCCAGCCGCCGTTGTTCAGCTTGCAGAAGCAGGCGCATGACAGGCCCACCATCAGCACCACCAGCCAGCGCGGATAGCGCAGCGGTTTGATATGGTTGAAGCGTTTTTCGACGCCCTGCGCATCCAGCAGCTTGTGTTCCACCATAATCACGATATGTTGCACTTCGGTCACCACGTGCATGTTGATCCCACGATCGTGATTTTTGCGCGTTGAGGTCAGACACTGCCCGTCTTTTATGGTGGTGAGCACAATCGCATTTGATGAGATCGCGCTTTCTACGCTGTCCATGCCCAGTGCCAGCCCCAGCCGGGTGGAGAGCTCCTCGACCAGGGCGCTTTCTGCACCGTGTTGCAATAAAAAAAGTCCGCACTGAATACACAGCCGCGTAACAACGCGCTGTGACGACCGATCTGCCTGCATGGGTTGCCCTGAGGAAAAGTGCTGTTAAATGACCCGGAATGCTTACTTTTAGAACACAACCCGGTGGCGCTTGCCTTGGATCAGATCAAGGTTTAGGTCGATCGCGGTCATCATGTATTTTCAAAAAGCAGACTTAAATGAATAAGTAATTATTAAATATTATGTTTTTTTGTGATTATATTGACATACATTTTATATTTAGATTAGCTGAATTATGATTTTGAAAATCATCATGAATAATAAATTAGCAATTAATGCTATCATACATACCAGTTTTGGCAGTGTCTAAATCTGCGATGAACAATTTTATTTGCTCTCTCATTTTACTCAGCTAAAAACAAGGATAATAGATTACGTTACACGGCGTCCCGTCAAAGGTTCGGGTAATTCAAATGAATGAATGCGCCGGGCAGACGTATGAATGGATTCGGAGCGCATATGTCCCCATTGAGTTGTAAGCATGCAATTATCATCAGCAAATCGCCTATTATACAAACCGGTTTGGGTGGAGTTCTGTCACATTGTTTTCAAGAATATGAATGTTCATATTGCCGTTCTTATGAAGATTTGACCCTTCTTCAGTTACGCCGTGCCACCGTAATTATTGCCGATTTCTCGGGTGTTCTGCGAAATCCTCGCCAGGTTTGTGAGCAATATTGCTCACTACAGAATCAGTACAGGGATATCCACTGGATATTTATGATCCCGCGCGTCTTCTATCCCCTTGCTGTTGAATTATTAATACGCCCACAGAGTACGGTTCTTTCCGAGATGGAGTCTGTTGACGTAGTGATCAGCGTAATTAAGGCCGGAATCGAAAGCGCCGAACGTGTCAGCAAGTCGCTGCTCAAACCCGACGCAGAAGAACTCGAAGACGATCGGGATGATGTCATGCTGACATTTTCTGAACGTAAGGTATTACGCTTATTGGGAAAAGGCTGGGGAATTAACCAGATCGCCGCGTTACTCAAGAAGAGCAATAAAACGGTGAGCGCGCAAAAGAATAGCGCGATGAGAAGGCTCTCTTTACGCAGCAATGCTGAAATGTTTGCGTGGATAAACAGCACCAAGGGAATTAAAGAGCTGAGTTTATTCTCAGCCAATGGAGATCAAGACGAATGGAAAAGAGCGCCGCAACGAGGCATATCGCTATCGTCGAAAAGTGCATCATGAGTGCTGTGGGTCTGAAACACCTTTTTACCAGCCCGATGCTTAACACCTTTACGTTACATTTTTTTAAAGACTTAAAAACGTTCCAGTCATCACTTAGTTATGTTTCTTATTCTTCATTAATTTATTCATTAACGGATAAGCGAGAAGAACGTCGTAATTGCCTTGAGTGTATTAAAGATCTGGCTTTATCGCACAGTACAACTCAGCGCATTGTTCTGGCATCAGACGGTCAAGAAGCGAGCCTGATTGAACAGCTTTCCCCTTCGCATCTACATGGGCTTATCCTCAAATCGGATCCGCTGGTAATGTTGAAAGATCAACTCGGAAAATTACTCAACGAGAGTTGTCGTACGAGTGACAGCATGACCAGCCCCAGGAATATGCATCGTGTCCGGTTGCTGAGTCCGACCGAGCGCGCCATTTTACAGTTTATGTCTTGCGGTTTCTCCATCCCCGAAATTGCGCTTCGGCTGGATCGGAACATCAAAACCATTCGCGCGCATAAGTTTAACGCCATGGTGAAGCTCGGTGTGCGTTCGGATGTAGGATTGCTGGACGCGGGGGATATCCTGACGCACTTCCCGGTGGCAGATCACCGTACACCGCGCTTTCTTTCCACGCTGCATTCATAGTGCAGTATTAACAAACTTGCGCCAGAGGTACTGGCGCAGCCCTCACAGACAGACGTCCACCCATTGTGCACCGGTAATATCCGCCATCCTTTCCGGGGAAATACGCACCGCGCTGTGAATAGCCCCTGCTGCAGGTAGCACCTCGTCGTACTGTTTCAGTGAAATATCGCAAAACACCGACAGTGGATTTTCCAGCCCGAAAGGGCAGACCCCGCCAACAGGGTGACCCGTTACGGTGACCACTTCGTCGCTGCTCAACATTCGGGCTTTTGCGCCAAATGTTTGCTTCAGCTTTTTGTTATCGAGGCGGGCATCACCTTTGGCGACCACGAGGATCACCTCATCTTTAATTTTCAGCGACAGCGTTTTTGCTATCTGACCCGGCGCGACGTTGTGCGCCTCGGCAGCCAGTGCAACGGTGGCTGTACTCTGACCAAGCTCAATCACTTCTATGTCCGGAGCGTGATCGGCAAAAAACTGGCGCACAGACTGCAAACTCATTGTTTCCTCCAGAAAAATACTCTGCGTAATCCGTCATATGAAATTATGCTCTCTTAATATCCCTCAAGTAAAAAACATCCAGTATCAGCGATTTCTGGATCCTCTTCACATTCACGGAAACCGGTTACAGTAACCGGTTGCAGAACCGCTGAGCAGGGATTAATACTGATTACGTCATTTCCCCTGTATCCCATAATAAGAGTCGACTATGAAACCTGGCCGTTTGAGCAGTACCGCTGGTAAGCGAACCAGCAAGGTGGTGAAAGTGGTATATGGAACAACGTACGGCGTGACAGCGCCCGAAACGATCGTCTGAGAGGAGAGCCGTTATGTCTACCAACCATGCTGCGTTTAACCTGATATTCCGTTTTGTCGAAAATTATGTCAGCCCTATTGCCGGACGTATCTCTTCCCAACGTCACGTCATGGCGATCCGCGACGGCTTTATCTCTGCGATGCCGTTTATGATTGTCGGCTCGTTCTTGCTGGTGTTTGCCTATCCGCCGTTTTCGCCGGAGACCACCTGGGGTTTTGCCCGGGCCTGGCTGGACATGGCGAAGCAGTTTGAGGGCCAGATCCTCACCCCGTTTGATATGACGATGGGCGTGATGTCCCTCTACATCTGCGCGGCGATCGCCTACAACCTGGGCAAGCATTACGTTAAGTCGCATCAGCTCGATCCCTTCATGTGCGCCATGCTGTCGCTGATGGCGTTTCTGCTGGTGGCGGCACCCAAAACCAAAGGCACCTTGCCGGTTGATAGCCTGGGTGGTACGGGGATCTTCACCGCAATTCTGGTGGCGATCTACTGTGTGGAGATGATGCGTTTTCTGAAAGCGCACAACATTGGTATTCGCCTGCCTGAGCAGGTGCCGCCGATGATCAAAAACTCCTTCGACCTGCTGATCCCGGTGCTGGTGGTAGTGCTCACGCTGTATCCGCTGAGCCTGTTTATTCAGTCTGAGTTTGGCATGCTGATCCCGCAGGCGATTATGGCGATCTTTAAACCGCTGGTTTCCGCGGCTGACTCACTGCCTGCCATTCTGCTGGCGGTGCTGATTGGTCACCTGCTGTGGTTTGCGGGGATCCACGGGGCGGCGATTGTCTCCGGTATGCTGCAGATGTTCTGGCTCACCAACCTGGGGATGAACCAGACGGCGCTGGCGCAGAGCGCGCCGCTGCCGCATATTTTCATGGAAGCGTTCTGGACGTTCTTTATCGTCATTGGCGGTTCCGGGGCAACGATGGGGCTGGTGTTCTGCTATCTGCGCAGCCGGTCAGCGCACCTGCGTTCGATTGGCCGTCTGAGCGTTGTGCCGAGTATCTTCAATATCAACGAACCGGTGATCTTCGGTACGCCAATCGTGATGAACCCGGTGTTCTTCATTCCGTTCCTGCTGGCACCGATGGTGAATGCGGTCCTGGCGTGGGCGGCGATGAAGCTGGATCTGATTGGTCGTGTGATTTCTGTCGTACCCTGGACCGCACCGGCACCCGTGGGTGCGGCGTGGGCGCTGGGCTGGGATTTCCGCGCGGCGGTACTTGTTGTGCTGTTAGCGCTGGTTTCTGCCATCATCTACTACCCGTTCTTTAAAGTGTACGAGAAGCAGTTGCTGGAGCAGGAAGCGGAAGAGGCACAGCGGGCAGAAGAAGAGAGTCAGCAGGTGGCGTAATAAAAGCAAAACGGCAACCAAAAGGTTGCCGTTTTTAATGTGTGTACCCTCTCCCGGTGGGAGAGGGCGAGGGTGAGGGCACCAGACCGCACTCACCATTCATGAAACTATTTCAGCGTGCAGTCACCGCACTGCTGTACATCTGGCAGGCGATAGCGCTGACAGCAGGTACGGCGAACCAGCAGCCCGTCACGCGGCACCACGGTGCGGAAAAGTGGGTTGTCCTGGCCATCCGACAGCTGGCGGGCAAAGAAAAATGCCTGGCGCAGCGCTTCCACTTTCTCATCACCCAGCAGCGGTTTCATCTCGTTCAGATACCAGTGAATTAAATAGCCGGTATTGCTCCAGATAAGTTTGCCGTTGATCTCACCCGTCTCTTCCAGCGCCTCGATCACCGGGATCAGCGCACGGGTAATCAGCACGTCCATCCGCTGTTGCGCTGAGAGTATCGTTGTCTGGCGGTCTTCATGCACATCAATCCAGAAACAGGCGGCGCGCCCGGTTTCGTGAAACTCAACGTGGAAATGTTCCGGAGAGACATCCAGCGCAACATGCTGCGTGAGCAGTGTCAGCATCAGCGGTGGCACCAGCAGCCCGATATACCATTGCGCCCACAGCGACAGCAGCGGCTTGTTTTCCCGCGCCAGGGTCGGCTGGTTGCGATAGATATGATCGGAGTAGATAGCCAGCAGCGACTGCAATTCGCTCGGACGTCGCCATTGGGCCAGCGTCAGGGCGGTATGAGGATGGGGTTCGTCCAGCTTAATGAAATCCAGCAGGTGCGCACGGGTCTCGGTGATCGCGTCACGCATCGCATCCGCGAGCGCAGAAGGCCCGGACGGAAGACGGGTGTGCCAGATAAGACTGTCAACGGCTTGTGCGGAACGTATGGCCATAAGCGGACTGGATAGAAATCTAAATGATAATGATTGCCAATCCTAACTATAGGCCGCGCCAATCGCAAGATTTTTTACACAATCTGCTGGCAGGCTGACAGATGAGAAATTATGTCATATGATATTGGTTATCATTATCGAAGTGAGAGAGATATTATGCTGAGCAGAGCGTTGGGGAGTGGGTGGGGAGTGTTACTGCCGGGAGCGATGATTACCGGCCTGGCGTATACCGATCTTTCGCTGATGGTCTGGAAAGTGATTATCGTCTCGGGCTTACTGATTTCATCCGCCATGATCTGGCATAAACAGCTGCGGCATTTTGTGTTGCTACCATCGTGCGTCGCGCTGGTTGCGGGCATGTGGGTGATTGCAATGAGTTTGAAATAAAGAAATTCAGAAGGGAACATCGGGAGAGATAAGATAATTGGTGCGAGGGGGGGGACTCGAACCCCCACATCCTAAGGACACTAACACCTGAAGCTAGCGCGTCTACCAATTCCGCCACCTTCGCACAGTCATCTTATTTTTTGATATCGCCTCGTTGGTGCGAGGGGGGGGACTCGAACCCCCACATCCTAAGGACACTAACACCTGAAGCTAGCGCGTCTACCAATTCCGCCACCTTCGCCCAGTGCAAGCGATATCTTTTACTACATGGTTATTGGTGCGAGGGGGGGGACTCGAACCCCCACATCCTAAGGACACTAACACCTGAAGCTAGCGCGTCTACCAATTCCGCCACCTTCGCATACCATCGATACCCAAAAAAGTATCGTAACCACGGAGGCGCATTCTAGAGAGTTTCAGATTTTCGTCAACAGATAAATGAGCGGGATGTTGTGATTGCTGCAAATTCGGCCTGATTTATCCATCAGGCCGATTTGTTGACGTCAAAGGTTACTTCTTCGCCTGACGGGTCATGATTGCGCGGTAAATTTTAAAGCGGCCCGTCTGCGCCAGCACTTCGTGGAAGCCGAAGATTTCATCCAGCACTTTTGGATACGGCAGGAAGGCGTTGGCCACGATGCGCAGCTCGCCGCCGCTGTTCAGATGACGAACCGAGGTGCGGATCAAGGTCTGTGCGGCTTCGAGGCTGGTTTCCATCCCGTCATGGAACGGCGGGTTGGAGATAATCATATCGAAGCGACCGGTCACTTCGGACAAGACGTTAGAGGCAAATACCTCGGCTTCGATGCCGTTTGCGGCAAGCGTAGCGCGGCTGGCTTCGATTGCCGGGGCGCTAACGTCAGTCAGGGTCAAACGCACTTTTGGCGAGTGGCTGGCAAGCGCGACGGACAGCACGCCCGCGCCGCAGCCTACGTCCAGCACTTTGCCTTTGGTGTGCGGCGTAAAGGTGGAGAGCAGCAGCTGGCTGCCCACATCGAGACCATCACGGCTGAAGACGCCCGGCAGGGTTTTAATGGTCAGGCCATCGAGCTGATATTCGCCCCAGTATTTTTCTGCATCAAACGCGGGCTTCTTGTCCAGACGACCGTGATACAGGCCGCAGCGACGGGCGCTGTCGATTTTGTTCAACGTGGCGTACTCCGCCAGCATCTGCTCGGCACTGCGCACGCCGCTGCGGTTTTCTCCGACCACGAAAATATCGCAGCCCACCGGCAGCAGCGAGAGCAGGTTCATCAGCTGGAACTGGGCTTCCGGCTTGTTCTTCGGCCAGTAGTAGATCAGCGTATCGCAGTCAGCCACATCGCTCTCTTCCGCCACCAGGCTGTAGCGGACGCGCTCTTCCATCTGACGGCTCAGGAGCTGCCAGTGGTGGAATTGCTGGGTATGCGCGCGGCTGTCGGCGCAGTCGAAACGAGCAGGCAGGTCATCCTGCATATCTCCGGCAAACAGAATACGGCTTTGTTCGAAATCATCACTGTGGCGCAGCAAGACTTCACTTGCCGGGGTAAATGCAGACATGAAAAACTCCTCAAGGAATAAGGGGACGGATTATAGTTGTTTGTTGGCGCAGATTCGACGAGTTTGGTATATTTACGCGCCTGACAGACAGGAGTTTTGGTAATGGCATCCCGACGAGACAGGCAATTACAGCAGCTGGGCATCACCCAGTGGGCGTTGCGTCGCCCGGCAGCCTTACAGGGCGAAATCGCCATCTCGCTTCCCGCGCACATCCGTCTGGTGATGGTGGCGCAGAGCCTGCCGGCCCTGAGCGAACCGGTGATTACTGACGTGCTCCGTGCCCTGAACGTGGACACCGATCAGGTGCTGCAACTGACGCCAGACCGCGTCGCGATGCTCCCGCAAGGCAGCCGATGCAACAGCTGGCAGCTTGGTGTAGCAGAAGACATGGCACTGGAGGGTGGCACGCTGACCACTCCGGTGCTGGACGAACTTAAAGTAAACCCGGCGGCACGTCGCGCGCTGTGGCAACAAATCTGCGAACATGAACACAATTTCTTCCCTCACGACGACTGATTTAGCCCAGGCTTTTGACATCGAAAAACGCGCCCACGCTTTTCCGTGGAGTGAAAAAACCTTTGCCAGCAACCAGGGCGAGCGTTATCTGAACTATCGCCTTGATGTCGACAGCCAGCTTGCCGCATTCGCTATCACCCAGGTGGTGCTTGATGAGGCCACGCTGTTTAACATTGCCGTCGATCCGGCTTTCCAGCGTCGTGGGCTGGGCAGGGAACTGCTGGAACATTTAATTTGCGAGCTGGAAGCCCGGGACGTTTTCACCCTGTGGCTGGAAGTGCGGGCTTCAAACACTGCGGCGATCAAACTCTATGAAAGCCTGGGCTTTAATCAAGCGACCCTTCGCCGCAATTATTACCCCACCGCAGAAGGACGTGAAGACGCCATCATCATGGCTCTGCCGCTTGGATAACAAAATAAGGTTGTAACGATGAACTGGGACTGGATTTTTTTTGATGCCGATGAAACGCTGTTTACCTTTGACGCGTATGGCGGCTTACAGCGGATGTTTCTCGACTACAGCGTGACCTTCACCGCTGAAGATTTCCAGGATTACCAGGCGGTGAACAAACCGCTGTGGGTGGATTACCAGAACGGCGCCATTAGCGCGTTACAGCTGCAGCATCAGCGTTTCCAGGGGTGGTCTGAGCGCCTTAGCGTCCCGGCGGGTGACTTAAACAATGCGTTCCTGAATGCGATGGCCGCCATCTGCGCGCCGCTTCCGGGAGCGGCGTCGCTGCTGGACTCCCTGAAAGGAAAAGCCAGGCTTGGCATCATTACCAACGGTTTTACCGCACTGCAGCAGATCCGCCTTGAGCGGACCGGTTTTCGTGACTATTTTGATTTGTTAGTGATCTCCGAGCAGGTGGGCGTGGCAAAACCGGCCGCGCGGATCTTCGACTACGCGCTGGCACAGGCGGGCAACCCGGATCGGGCAAAAGTACTGATGGTGGGTGATACGGCAGAGTCGGATATCCTTGGCGGTATCAATGCCGGACTCTCTACCTGCTGGCTGAATGCGCACAACCGCGCCCTGCCGGAGGGGATCACTCCCACCTGGACCGTGACCTCCCTGAGCGAACTGGAGCAACTCCTGTGTAAACATTGATTGCCTGCCCCCCATTGATGGGTAAAATAGCCGCATTTTCGTATTCATGATGCGTGGCTTACTGCCGCGCTTTTAAAAGAAGATTTGATTATGACGTTGTCTCCTTTTTTGCAAGAGGTGGCCAAACGCCGCACTTTTGCCATTATTTCTCACCCGGATGCCGGTAAAACCACCATCACCGAAAAGGTGCTGTTATTCGGACAGGCAATCCAGACCGCCGGTACGGTAAAAGGCCGTGGCTCCAGCCAGCATGCGAAATCCGACTGGATGGAGATGGAAAAGCAGCGTGGTATCTCGATTACCACCTCCGTGATGCAGTTCCCGTATCACGACTGCCTGGTGAACCTGCTGGATACCCCGGGTCACGAAGACTTCTCCGAAGATACTTACCGTACTCTGACGGCGGTGGACTGCTGCCTGATGGTGATCGATGCCGCGAAAGGTGTAGAAGACCGTACCCGTAAGCTGATGGAAGTTACCCGTCTGCGCGATACGCCGATCCTGACCTTTATGAACAAACTTGACCGTGACATCCGCGATCCGATGGAAGTGATGGATGAAGTGGAGCGTGAGCTGAAGATCGCCTGTGCCCCCATCACCTGGCCAATCGGCTGCGGCAAGCTGTTTAAAGGCGTGTACCACCTGTATAAAGACGAAGTTTATCTGTATCAGACCGGTAAAGGTCACACCATCCAGGAAGTGCGCATTGTTAAAGGTCTGGATAACCCGGATCTGGACGCAGCGGTCGGCGAAGAGCTGGTAGAGCAGCTGCGCGAAGAGCTGGAGCTGGTGAAAGGCGCCTCCCACGAGTTCGACAAAGAGCTGTTCCTGAGCGGTGAAATTACGCCGGTATTCTTCGGTACCGCGCTGGGTAACTTCGGTGTAGACCATATGCTGGATGGCCTGGTGGAATGGGCGCCACAGCCTATGCCGCGCAAAACCGACACCCGTGAAGTGGTCGCCAGCGAAGAGAAGTTCACCGGCTTCGTGTTTAAAATTCAGGCCAACATGGACCCGAAACACCGTGACCGCGTGGCGTTTATGCGCGTGGTGTCCGGTAAATATGAAAAAGGCATGAAGCTGCGTCAGGTCCGTACCGGCAAAGACGTGGTGATCTCCGATGCGCTGACCTTTATGGCGGGTGACCGTTCGCACGTTGAAGAGGCGTATCCGGGCGATATCATCGGCCTGCATAACCACGGCACCATTCAGATTGGCGATACCTTTACCCAGGGCGAGATGATGAAGTTCACCGGTATTCCGAACTTCGCGCCGGAGCTGTTCCGTCGTATTCGTCTGCGCGATCCGCTGAAGCAGAAACAGCTGCTGAAAGGTCTGGTTCAGCTGTCGGAAGAGGGGGCGGTCCAGGTGTTCCGTCCAATCTCCAACAACGATCTGATTGTGGGTGCGGTGGGTGTGCTGCAGTTCGACGTGGTCGTTGCCCGTCTGAAGAGCGAATACAACGTTGAAGCGATTTACGAATCGGTCAACGTGGCGACAGCGCGCTGGGTTGAATGTTCTGACGTGAAGAAATTCGAAGAATTTAAGCGTAAGAACGAGATCCAATTGGCCCTCGACGGCGGCGATAACCTGACCTATATCGCCCCAACCATGGTGAATCTGAACCTGGCGCATGAGCGTTACCCTGACGTGCAGTTCCGCAAAACGCGCGAGCATTAATCCCGTCCCAGAGCACGGCAGCCGCCGTGCTCTTCTTAAATCCCAGCCTTATTAATCCCTTGCGGAATTTTCTTAATTCATCGCCTTTTGCCCATTACTGCTCGTTTTTTAACCAATTCTAAAAGCAGCCCTCTGATTGTGATCTATATTTAACTCAGTGTTTAGCACCGGGCGCAGATGAAAGCTCTACTCAATACGTGTTGATAAGGTCGTCATCTTGCCCGAGTGTTGATTGGTAGTATGAATGGCTACTTAAACAGATATGTATCGCTCGAATTCGGAGCAAACCAAAGGAATACATCGATGAATACTAAAAAACTGAACATTTCGAAAACTCTGCTGGCGGTAATGATGGGTAGTGCACTGGTATGCGGCTCTGCAATGGCGGAATCCACCACCAATACCGCAGGGGAAAAAATCGATAGCTCAATGAATAAAGTCGGTAACTACATGGATGACAGCGCAATCACGGCGAAGGTGAAAGCGGCCCTGGTTGATCATGAGAACATCAAGAGTACCGATATCTCCGTTAAAACGGATAAGAGTGTTGTCACCCTGAGCGGCTTCGTTGAGAGCCAGGCGCAGGCTGAACAGGCTGTGACCGTGGCGAAAGGTGTTGAGGGCGTTGCCTCCGTCAGCGACAAACTGCATGTACGTGACGGCAAAGAGACCACTGCCAAGGGCTATGCCGGTGACACCGCCACCACCAGCGAAGTGAAAGCCAAGCTGCTGGCTGATGACATCGTCCCGTCGCGCAACGTGAAAGTTGAAACGACCGATGGCGTGGTTCAACTGAGCGGTACCGTGGATTCGAGCGCGCAAAGCGACCGTGCCGAGAGTATTGCCAAAGCCATTGATGGCGTGAAAAGTGTCAAAAACGATCTGAAAGTAAAATAAAGTCTACAATTTGACCATCTGGCTACGGCCAGATGGCGAGATAAGAATTTAAGAATGAGATGGACATCGCAGTGAGCATCCTGAGCGCTCACGGACAGCGGTCGACATTAACTATGGTAAAGGAGAGTCTTATGTTTCGTTGGGGCATCATTTTTCTGGTTATCGCGTTAATTGCCGCCGCTTTGGGTTTTGGTGGTCTGGCAGGTACCGCAGCGGGCGCAGCGAAAATCGTCTTCGTGGTCGGTATTATTCTGTTCCTGGTCAGCCTGTTCACTGGACGACGCCGTCCATAGCGTCGCTTACCGTTACGTTTACAAAAGGGCCTCTGTTTTTACAGGGGCCTTTTTCTTTAAATGCCTCACTCAATTTGAGAAATGTAGCGGGATTACGCTACTGTGTAGTAACAGAACAATAAAAAAAGGGAAGCACGTGGGGCAGCGAATTCCGGTTACGCTCGGCAATATTGCGCCGTTGGCGCTCAAGCGCTTTCGCCCGGGCCAGGTCGCGCTGGTGTGCGAAGGCGGCGGTCAGCGAGGGATCTTCACGGCTGGCGTGCTGGATGAATTTATGCGCGCGCAGTTCAACCCGTTCGATCTCTTTTTTGGCACCTCAGCCGGGGCGCAAAATCTCTCGGCCTACGTCTGCAATCAGCCGGGCTACGCCCGCAAAGTGATCATGCGTTACACCACTTCCCGCGAGTTCTTCGACCCACTGCGCTTTGTGCGCGGTGGCAATCTTATCGATCTCGACTGGCTGCTGGATGCTACCGCCAGCCAGATGCCGCTGGCGATGGATAATGCCTCGCGCTTGTTTGATACCGGCAAAGCCTTCTGGATGTGTGCCTGTCGCGGTGATGATTACACCCCGGGCTACTTTTCGCCGTTGAAGGAGAACTGGCTGGATATTCTTCGCGCCTCCAGCGCGATACCGGGTTTCTATCGCACCGGCGCGTTGCTGGATGGGATTTCGTATCTGGATGGCGGCGTCAGCGATGCGATCCCGGTGCAGGAGGCGGCCCGGCGCGGGGCAAAAACGATCGTCGTGATCCGTACCGTCCCTTCGCAGATGTACTATACCCCGCAGTGGCTGAGGCGGATGGAGCGCTGGCTGGGTGACAGCAGCCTGCAGCCGATGCTCAATCTGGTGTCGCATCATGAGGCCAGCTACCACACCATTCAGCGCTTTATCGAAAAGCCGCCGGGCAAATTGCGGATCATCGAAATCTACCCGCCGAGGCCGCTGAGAAGTCAGGCGCTGGGCAGTAGGGTGCCCGCCCTTCGCGAGGACTACAAAACCGGTCGCCTGTGCGGGCGTTATTTCCTCGCCACGGTGGGTAAATTACTGGCCGAACAACCCCCGCTGCGGCGGCATGCACGGATCCTTGCCCCGACCACGATGGTGGTGCCCCCGGCGAGCGTGGCCAACGACATTGCCATTACGCCGCTGGTGATTGCACCTCAGGCGAATGACACCCTGTTTGATAACGAGGATCAGGCGTGACTTACCGTTTTGTTGATACCCACTGCCACTTTGACTTTCCTCCTTTTACCGACGATGAACCCGCCAGCATTCAGCGGGCCGCCGACGCCGGGGTTGAAGCGATTATTGTTCCGGCTATTGATGTGGCCAGCATGGCGCGTGTGCAGCAATTGGGCGAACGCTTTCCGGCGCTGTATATCGCCCTCGGCCTGCATCCGATTGTGATTGAATCCCATCGTGATGCGCACCTGGAACAACTGGAGGCCGCGATCGCCGCGCGGCCACACAAGCTGGTGGCTATCGGGGAGATCGGGCTCGATCTCTATCGTCAGGATCCGCAGTTCGATCGTCAGGAGACGATCTTCGACGCGCAGCTGAAGCTGGCAAAACGCTACGATCTGCCGGTGATCCTCCATTCGCGACGCACCCATGACAAGCTGGCGATGCACCTTAAGCGTCAGGATCTGCCGCGTACCGGAGTGGTGCACGGGTTTGCGGGCAGCCTGCAGCAGGCGCAGCGCTTTGTGGAGATGGGCTATAAGATTGGCGTCGGCGGCACCATCACCTATTCGCGGGCCAGTAAAACCCGCGATGTAATGGCCCAACTGCCGCTCTCCGCCCTGTTACTGGAAACGGACGCGCCGGATATGCCGCTGAATGGGTTTCAGGGCCAGCCTAACCGCCCGGAGCAGGTGGCGCGGGTATTCGCCACCCTGTGTGAACTGCGTCGCGAACCTGCGGACGAGATTGCCGACGCGCTGCTGCACAACACCCGCACCTTGTTCGATCTCCCGCTATAGATACAGCGCCGGACGGATCACCGTGATTCTGTGGCTCTCCAGCATTTGCGCCAGCGGTTCGACATCCTCTGGCGTTGCACTCCGCCAGCGACTGGCTTCGCCATACACCCCATGGGCGTGAAACGCGTTGATTCTGACGGGAACGTTGCCTAATCGGCGGATAAAATTCACCAGTTCCTGCCGATGGGTCAGATAATCACTATGGTCCGGGATCGCCAGCAGGCGCAGCTCGCTCAGCCGGTGATGCGCCGCCAGCCAGCGAATGCTGTGCTTGATCGTGGCGTTATCACGCCCGGTCAAAAACTGGTGCTGCGCGCTGCCCCAGGCTTTTAAATCCAGCATCGCGCCGTCAAACACCGGGAGCAGTTTTTGCCAGCCGGTTTCGCTGAGCAGGCCGTTGCTGTCCACCAGACAGGTCAGATGCTGAAGCTGCGGGTCGGCTTTCAGCGCCGCGAACAGCGCCACCACAAACGGCAGCTGGGTGGTGGCTTCGCCACCGCTGACGGTAATGCCGGTGATAAAGGGCGCGACCTTGCGAACCTGGGCCAGCACCTCTTCCACGTTCATGCGCTGCGCCATCGGCGTGGCCTGCTGCGGGCAGAGCCGCAGGCAGGTGTCGCACTGCTGACAGTGGCTCTCTTCCCACCAGACCCGTCCGGCCTGGATATTCAGCGCGTCGTGCGGACAGTGCGGCACGCACTCCCCGCAGTCGTTGCAACGGCCTATCGTCCACGGGTTGTGGCAGGTTTTACAGCGCAGGTTGCAGCCCTGCAGGAACAGGGCCAGGCGACTGCCCGGCCCGTCGACGCAGGAGAAGGGAATAACCTGACTAACTAAAGCGCATCTGCTGTTCATGGCTTATCACGCGCGGCTGGCGCTCCAGGATTCGGGTGTTGTGGGCGGCCTCGTCACCCAGCCAGGTGGTGTTGGTGCGCGATCCTTCTGCGCGGTATTTTTCCAGATCGGACAGCCGCACCATATAACCGGTGACGCGCACCAGATCGTTGCCCGCGACGTTGGCGCTGAACTCGCGCATCCCGGCGCGGAAGGCACCCAGGCAGAGCTGCACCACCGCCTGCGGATTGCGTTTGACGGTCTCGTCGAGGGTCAGGATGTCGCTGATCCCGGCGTGATAGTGCTGGTGATGCGGTGCCACGGCCAGCAAATGGCTGATGGGATCCGGTTCATCGCCATAAGGCAGGCGCGCTCCCGGCGTGGTGCCAATATCCGAGCTGATCCCCGACTGGGCGTGCAGCATCGCCCGCTGCTGCCAGCCATGTTTCACTGGGGTGTTTTCCACAAAGGCGGCCAGCTGTTCGCTGATGCGATACCCCAGCGCGTTGGCCTGCGCATCTTTACCGTATCGTCCGCTGAGCCCGGCTTTCTCGCACAGCACGTTCACTGCTTCTGCCAGACCGTACATGCCGAACATTGGCACAAAACGGTCGGCCTCGATCAGCCCTTCCTTGACGAGGAAGCTATTCTCAAAGAAGCCGGATTGCTGATAGAGGAAATCACACCGGGCATCAATGATGGCGATCTGCTGCTGGCAATAGTGCGGCAGGCTGCGGGTAAAGAAGTCTTCAACGCCGTCGCTTTGCTCCGCAATCGCCTTCAGATTGAGGCGCACCAGGGTGCTTCCGCCGCCTGCCAGCGGCAGGGAATTGTAACAACTGACCACGCCAAAACGGTTTTTTGTGAAAATTTTATCATTTTCAGGGCCGTTGGCGATGTGGGGTTTACTGCACTCGCAGATGTTTTTGGCCACTTCCAGCAGCAGATCGTCCGGGGTGATCGCCGGATCGTAGATAAAGGTCAGATTCGGTGAAACCTGCTTGAGATCTGCATCGGCGCGTAAAATTGCCCGAGTGATGGGGCCATCCGCCGGGCCAATATTGGCATGGACAAAGGCATCCGGCAGGGTGCGATCGAGATAGCGCCAGAAACGTTTTATTCGGTTATCGACTTCGTCTTGTGTTAGAATTCTAACATAGGGTTGCAGCAGCGTATCGAGATGCCCGAGAAACACCGGCATCGAAGTCACGGACGGGACGTGGTGGTAAAGAATAGTGAGTAGAGACAGGGCATCATCAAGATCCTGTGCCCCTTCCAGCTCCAGCCATTGTGAGCCTTTTGCCAGGAACGCCGCATAGTCGGGTAGCACATAGCGCGGTTTGTAGGGCGCATGGCCTTCAAACATATCGCAGATATACCCGGCTTCCAGTGCGAGGCGCGCTTCAGACGTCAGGGCAGGATAGGGCAGATTATTTTCTGCCTCCAGCGCCAGAAAATGGCGTTTTTGTTCGGGACTTAACACCGGGCTTGTCACAATTTTCTGGCAACGTTGTTGCAGGGTATCGGGACTGGCTGTGGACATTGTCGCTTCCTTATTCTGCTGCAAAAGTGGGGAAGAGTGTAAAAAGAGTCCCGCCGTCCGCCTTTGATCCTGCGCGGGTGCCTGGTGCTTTAACCGGCAGTTACAGCCAAATTATTTGAAGTTGATCGCATTACAGTTATGCAAAGTTGTATGTGTATTTCATTAACTGTGATGAATGTCGAAGTGAGAATGCGGGTGAATGTTAGAATACTCACAGACCCGCAAGGTACAATTTTACGGCTATATGCCTGGAGAATGTTATGACCGACTTAACCGCAAGCAGCCTGCGCGCGTTGAAACTGATGGACCTGACTACCCTGAATGACGACGACACCAACGAGAAAGTGATCGCCCTGTGTCATCAGGCGAAAACCGCAGTGGGCAACACCGCGGCGATCTGCATCTACCCACGTTTCATTCCCATCGCCCGTAAAACCCTGAACGAGCAGGGTACGCCGGACGTGCGCATCGCGACCGTGACTAACTTCCCGCACGGTAACGACGATATCGAGATCGCGCTGGCAGAAACCCGCGCGGCTATCGCTTACGGTGCAGACGAAGTGGACGTGGTCTTCCCTTACCGTGCACTGATCGCCGGTAACGAGCAGGTTGGCTTTGATCTGGTTAAAGCCTGTAAAGAGGCCTGTGCGGCGGCAAATGTGCTGCTGAAAGTGATCATCGAGACCGGCGAGCTGAAAGAAGAAGCGCTGATTCGTAAAGCATCTGAAATCTCGATTAAAGCGGGTGCTGACTTTATCAAAACCTCTACCGGTAAAGTGCCGGTCAACGCTACCCCGGAAAGCGCGCGCATCATGATGGAAGTGATCCGCGATATGGGCGTGGAAAAAACCGTTGGTTTCAAACCGGCGGGCGGTGTGCGTACTGCGGAAGATGCGCAGCAGTTCCTGGCCATTGCTGATGAACTCTTTGGTGCCGACTGGGCTGATTCCCGTCACTACCGCTTTGGCGCATCCAGCCTGCTGGCAAGCTTGCTGAAAGCGCTGGGCCACGGCGACGGCAAGAGCGCCAGCAGCTATTGATTCATTCCCTGCGGCGGTTCATCCGCCGCATTTAACCTGATTCCCCGGGGGTTCCCTTGTTTCTCGCACAAGAAATTATTCGTAAAAAACGTGATGGTCATGCTTTAAGCGACGAAGAGATCCGTTTCTTTATCAACGGTATTCGTGACAACACCATCTCTGAAGGGCAGATTGCGGCCCTGGCGATGACCATTTTCTTCCACGATATGGCGATGCCGGAACGTGTATCGCTGACCATGGCGATGCGGGATTCAGGTACCGTTCTGGACTGGAAGAGCCTGAATCTTAATGGCCCGATCGTTGACAAACACTCCACCGGCGGCGTGGGTGATGTCACCTCGCTGATGCTGGGGCCGATGGTCGCGGCTTGCGGCGGCTATATTCCGATGATCTCAGGGCGTGGCCTTGGGCATACCGGCGGCACGCTCGATAAACTGGAAGCCATCCCGGGGTTTGATATCTTCCCGGATGACAATCGCTTCCGCGACATCATTAAAAATGTGGGTGTGGCGATTATCGGCCAGACCAGCTCACTTGCTCCGGCGGACAAGCGTTTTTACGCCACGCGTGACATTACCGCGACCGTCGACTCCATCCCGCTGATTACCGCTTCGATCCTCGCCAAGAAACTGGCTGAAGGGCTGGATGCGCTGGTGATGGATGTGAAAGTGGGCAGCGGCGCCTTTATGCCAACCTATGAACTCTCCGCAGCACTGGCCGAAGCGATCGTTGGCGTCGCCAACGGTGCGGGCGTGCGCACCACCGCGCTGCTGACCGACATGAACCAGGTGCTGGCGTCCAGTGCCGGTAACGCCGTCGAAGTCCGCGAAGCGGTGCAGTTCCTGACAGGCGAATACCGCAACCCGCGTCTGTTCGACGTCACCATGGCGCTGTGCGTTGAGATGCTGATTTCAGGCAAGCTTGCCCAGGACGATGCCGACGCGCGCGCAAAACTGCAGGCGGTACTGGATAACGGTAAAGCGGCAGAGATCTTTGGCCGCATGGTCGCCGCGCAGAAAGGCCCGGCTGATTTCGTCGAAAATTACGCGAAATACCTGCCTACCGCGATGCTGAGCAAAGCCGTTTATGCGGATACGGAAGGCTTTGTTTCGGCAATGGATACCCGCGCGCTGGGCATGGCGGTGGTCTCTATGGGCGGTGGTCGTCGTCAGGCCTCCGACAGCATTGATTACAGTGTTGGCTTTACCGATATGGCCCGTCTGGGCGACAGCGTTGACGGACAGCGTCCGCTGGCGGTGATCCATGCCAAAGACGAAAACAGCTGGCAGGAAGCCGCTAAAGCGATGAAAGCGGCCATTACTCTGGCGGACAAAGCGCCAGAAAGCACACCAACCGTCTATCGTCGCATTACTGAATAGCGGTATACTGATCTGATCGCTTTTTTATGAAGCACTGAGTACGGAGAACATATGAAACGTGCATTTATTATGGTGCTGGACTCATTCGGCATCGGCGCTACAGAAGACGCAGATCGCTTTGGTGACACCGGTGCAGACACCATGGGTCACATCGCTGAAGCCTGTGCAAACGGCGAAGCAAACATTGGTCGTCAGGGTCCGCTGAACCTGCCAAACCTGACCCGTCTGGGTCTGGTGAAAGCGCATGAAGGTTCTACCGGTAAAGTTGCAGCCGGTATGGACGCTAACGCGGAAGTCGTCGGCGCATACGCCTGGGCGCACGAGCTCTCTTCCGGGAAAGACACTCCGTCGGGTCACTGGGAAATCGCCGGTGTACCGGTTCTGTTCGACTGGGGCTATTTCTCTGATCACGACAACAGCTTCCCGCAGAAACTGCTGGATAAGCTGGTTGAGCGCGGCAATCTGCCGGGTTACCTCGGTAACTGCCACTCTTCCGGTACCGTGATTCTGGACCAGCTCGGCGAAGAGCATATGAAAACCGGCAAACCGATTTTCTACACCTCCGCTGACTCCGTGTTCCAGATTGCCTGCCATGAAGAGACCTTTGGTCTGGATCGCCTGTACGAGTTGTGCGAAATCGCGCGTGAAGAGCTAACCGAAGGTGGCTACAACATCGGCCGTGTTATTGCGCGTCCGTTTGTCGGCGACAAACCAGGCAACTTCCAGCGTACCGGCAACCGTCACGATCTGGCCGTTGAACCGCCAGCCGCGACCGTACTGCAGAAGCTGGTTGACGAGAAAGACGGCCAGGTCGTATCGGTCGGTAAAATCGCGGACATCTACGCCAACTGTGGTATCACCAAAAAAGTGAAAGCCACCGGTCTGGACGCGCTGTTCGATGCCACCATCAAAGAGATGAAAGAAGCGGGCGACAAGACGATTGTCTTCACCAACTTCGTGGACTTCGACTCCTCCTGGGGCCACCGTCGCGACGTCGCCGGTTATGCTGCCGGTCTGGAACTGTTCGACCGCCGTCTGCCGGAGCTGCTGGAGCTGATGAAGGAAGATGACATCATCATCCTGACCGCTGACCACGGCTGCGACCCGACCTGGACCGGTACCGACCATACCCGTGAGCACATCCCGGTGCTGGTGTACGGCCCGAAAGTGAAACCAGGATCGCTCGGCCATCGCGAAACCTTCGCCGATATCGGCCAGACCATTGCGAGCTACTTCGGTACCTCCCCAATGGACTACGGCAAAAACATGCTGTGATAGCTTGGGCGGGACATTCCCGCCCTTCGTACATTTAAAACTGAAAGGATATAACGATGGCAACTCCACACATTAATGCAGAGATGGGCGATTTCGCTGACGTTGTTTTGATGCCAGGCGACCCGCTGCGTGCGAAGCACATTGCAGAAACCTTCCTCGAAGACGTGCGTGAAGTGAACAACGTTCGCGGCATGCTGGGCTTTACCGGTACCTACAAAGGTCGCAAAATTTCCGTAATGGGTCACGGTATGGGTATCCCGTCCTGCTCCATTTACACCAAAGAGCTGATCACCGATTTCGGCGTGAAGAAAATCATCCGTGTGGGTTCCTGCGGTGCTGTACGCATGGACGTGAAACTGCGTGACGTGGTGATCGGGATGGGTGCTTGCACCGATTCCAAAGTTAACCGCATGCGTTTCAAAGACCACGACTTTGCCGCCATTGCTGACTTCGGCATGGTGCGTAACGCGGTTGACGCGGCTAAAGCGCTGGGCGTTGACGCGCGCGTGGGCAACATCTTCTCTGCTGACCTGTTCTACTCCCCGGACGGCGGCGAAATGTTCGACGTGATGGAAAAGTACGGCATCCTGGGCGTGGAAATGGAAGCGGCTGGCATCTACGGTGTGGCGGCGGAGTTCGGCGCGAAAGCCCTGACCATCTGCACCGTGTCTGACCATATCCGTACTCACGAGCAGACCACTGCCGCTGAGCGTCAGACCACCTTTAACGACATGATCAAAATCGCGCTGGAATCCGTTCTGCTGGGCGATCAAGAGTAACGTTTTTCTGAAGGGGCAACTGTTGCCCCTTTTTTCTCGTATCTATTCATCAACCTCGCCTTAATTTTCTCTTTCACTATACATTTCAGCCTGATGTGCTATTAAATCTATTCAAGTATCTATTCATCGAGCTATTCACCCATGCACGCGTTAAACGATCTGCTCTTACAGGGCCCTGTTTCTGCACCAGAACTGCGTGGGCAGTTAGGCGTTAGCCAGGCGACGTTTTCACGTCTGACCAGGGCCGACGCACGCGTGATCCAGTTTGGCAAAGCGCGGGCCACACGTTATGCCCTGAACAGGCCGATAAAAGGCATTGCGACTTTTCCGCTCTGGCGTGTGAACGAGCAGGGCAGGGCGTACAAATTTGGCGATGTCTATCCTTGCTGGCCGCAGGGAAGCTGTCTGGTGAAGGATGCCGAAGGCGGCTGGGAATGGTTTGATGGGCTTCCCTGGTATCTGGCCGATCTTCGTCCGCAGGGCTTTTTGGGGCGGGCGTGGGGACGCCGCTTCGCGCAGCAGTACGCTCTGCCTGACGATATTCGCCTGTGGCAGGAAAGCGATGTGCTTTATGCGCTCAGCCGGTTTACCGGGGAAAATTTTGGCGGCTGGCTGGTGGGAGAAGAAAACTACCAGCGCTGGTTTGCCAGCGCCGAACCCGAGGTCATTCAGGAAGACGAAAAGCAGCAAAAATATGAGCAGCTTTCTCAGGAAGCGCTTGCCGGAGAAATCGTCGGTTCGTCTGCGGGTGGCGAGCAGCCTAAATTTGTCTGCATCGCCCCGACGCCAGTGCTGGTTAAGTTTACTGCCCCCCAGATAACGCCCGTTTCTGAGCGCTGGTGCGATCTGCTCTTTGCCGAAGCCATTGCGCTCGGAATACTGGCTCAGGAGGGGATCCCGGCCGCTGAGGCAACCGCGCTGCAGGGCGAAAAGGGTCAGGTATTCCTGCAGGTCGCGCGATTCGACTGTGTGGGGATCGCGGGAAGACGGGCGATTGTTTCGCTGGAGGCAACGCAGAGTGAATTCATTTCGGCCACGTCATCATGGCCGCTGGCAGTGACAAAGCTGGTTAATGCCGGCGTTGTTGCGCCAGAGGCAGTGGCCCACATTGAACGGATTTGGACTTTTGGCCGCCTGATTGGCAACAGCGACATGCACGCCGGAAATCTCTCGTTCTATTATTCCCGACTGCCGCTTGAGCTGGCGCCTGTTTACGACATGCTGCCGATGGCATTGGCTCCCACCGGTCAGGGCGTCATCCGCCAGGAACCCTGTGAGCTGCGTTTTGATGCCGGGCTTTCCCGTCAGGCCTGGGAATTTGCGCTCCCCCTCGCGTATCGCTTCTGGGAAAGCCTGCAGGCTGACGTACGTATCAGCGCCGGCTTCCGCCATATTGCATCTGGCATGATCGCCCGGCTGGACGAAATACGCGTCATGGTCAATAAAATGGCCTGACAGGTGCGTCCTGCAGGCCAGCTCATTATCTCACTGCACGCGCAATCCAGGCCGACAGCTCTTGCAACTCGGCTTCCTGCGCCGGGAAATCCGCGATCAGCGCATCGCACGCCTGCTGCAGTTTGTCTGCACGGTATAAACACCCCTGCAGACGTGCCGCCAGCGCCTCTAAAGGTGCCGGATTCAGGCTATCGGTAAACACCTGCGTGCGGCTGATATGGCCCTTCTCGACGTCGAAGTGCAGCTCCACGCCACCCCAGGTGAAGCGCTCGTCCAGCAGGTGGGAGAACGCAGGTGCCTGGCCGAAGTTCCACTCCCAGCTGCTCTGGCGGGCAAAGGTTTCAGCAAAGTTCGGCAGGTCCGGGGTGTTATCCGGGGAGATCACTTCGGCTTCGACGCGTTCGCCATAGTGGGCAAAGAAGGCCTCACGAATGGCTTCGCAGATCTGTTCATGCGTCACGCCGGGCAGCAGATCCACCAGATTCGCGACGCGACCGCGCACGGAGGTAATGCCCTTGGCCTGGAGCTTCTTCTGGTCTGGATTGAGGTAGTTCGCCAGGCGGCTGAGGTCAGCATTCAGCAGCAGGGTGCCGTGATGGAAGCCCCGGTCTGGCGTTTCGCGATAGGCAGAGCCGGAAACCTTCCTGTCACCTTCGGCTGTTTTCACCACCAGATCGTTGCGCCCGGACGCTTCTGCTGTCGCCCCCAGCGCCTCCAGCGCGTTGAGAACAATGCGGGTGGAGATGGTTTTGTCGTACTCGGGTTTCCCGGCCATAAAGGTAAAGCAGGTATTGCCGAGGTCGTGGAACACCGCGCCGCCGCCGCTGCTGCGGCGCGCCAACCGCACGTTGTCTTCTTCCATGCGCCGCGTATTGCACTCTTTCCACGGATTCTGCGCGCGACCAATCACCACGGTATCGGCGTTGCGCCACAGGAACAGCACCCGCTGCGTGGCGGGCATCTGGCGGAAGATGCACTCTTCCACCGCAAGGTTAAACCAGGGATCGTACGAATCAGAGATAAGCAGGCGCAAATCAGACATGGCGGTTTCCTTTGCTGAAACAAGCATCTACTTTACCACTAATCTTTCTTTTCGCTCTCTTCCTCTTCCGGGACCGATTTACTGGCGGTTAGCAGGAAAGGGGATTGCTGCCAGCGGGTGCGTTTGCCCTGCAGTAGCGTGCGGGTCAGTACCACCCCAATTGCCAGTGACAGCAGCAGCATCAGGCGTAGAATATTGGTGGTGTTATCCACCTGTTTGGCCTCGGTGGCCAGAGTATGGGTATCGAGCGTGAGGCGCAGATAGCCGAGCGGACCGTTTTTACCCTGAATGGGCTCAACAATCTGCTGGCTAAAGTAGCCCCCGGCCTTTTTGCCATCCAGCGCAAGCCTGTCGCGCACGGCAACATGCTCACCGGCACGGGCAATCAGACCGCCTTCTTCGTCATAAACACTGGCATCAAGGATCCGGCTCTCTTTTGTCAGCAGATTGAGCACCTGGGTAATGCGCTTCTCATCTGGCGTTTCGGTATGCATTGCCGGGGCGACGTTGAGCGAGACCTGATGTGCCAGCGTGCGGGCCAGTTCTTCGAGTTGCGGATTACGCTGTCGTTGATGGTTCTGGCTGAACCACGAGGCACCCTGCATCAACGCCACCAGAAGTGCGAGACAGGACAGGACAATCACGGCACGATGAAGCCGGAATTTCAGTTTTGCGCGAGCCATATTCCACCTGCTGAAAATTTTCGGGTTAATGTTGCCAGAAGTGATGGTTACAAGGTAGCCTCATGCGTTATTTTCACCCCCTGGATGATTCCCGGCGCGAACGATTTTACAGGAGCTTTAATGCCAAACATTACCTGGTGCGACCTGCCCAATGAAGTCCCTCTCTGGCCAGGATTGCCGCTCTCATTAAGTGGTGATGAGGTAATGCCACTGGATTACCATGCTGGCCGTAGCGGCTGGCTGCTGTACGGACGCGGCCTGGATAAACAGCAGCTTACGCGTTATCAGAGCAAGCTTGGCGCGGCGATGGTGATCGTGGCCGCCTGGTGTGTCGAAGATTATCATGTCATCCGTCTGGCCGGGTCGTTGACCCCGCGTGCCACCCGTCTGGCGCACGATGCCGGGTTTGATGTCGCGCCGCTGGGTAAAATCCCGCATCTGAAAACGCCGGGACTGCTGGTGATGGATATGGATTCGACCGCCATTCAGATCGAATGCATCGATGAGATCGCTAAACTGGCCGGGACCGGCGAGATGGTGGCCGAAGTGACCGAGCGGGCGATGCGCGGTGAACTGGACTTTACGGCCAGCCTGAAGCAGCGCGTGGGCACGCTGAAAGATGCCGATGCCAATATCCTGCTGCAGGTGCGTGAGAAGCTGCCGCTGATGCCGGGCCTGACCCAACTGGTGCTGAAGCTGGAAACCCTGGGCTGGAAAGTGGCGATCGCCTCTGGCGGATTCACTTTCTTTGCCGACTACCTGCGCGACAAGCTGCGCCTGGATGCCGTGGTCGCCAACGAGCTGGAGATCCGCGACGGTAAGCTGACCGGCAACGTCATCGGCGATATCGTCGATGCTCAGTACAAAGCCAATACCCTGCTGCGGTTGGCCGATAAGTATGACATTCCCGCTGCCCAGACCGTGGCGATCGGTGACGGCGCTAACGATCTGCCGATGATCAAAGTGGCCGGGCTGGGCATTGCCTACCATGCCAAACCTACCGTAAATGAAAAGACGGAAGTCATTATCCGTCATGCTGACCTGATGGGGGTGTTCTGCATTCTCTCCGGCAGCCTGAATCAGAAATAACGAGGTAAAACGTGGCGAAAGCTCCAAAACGCGCATTTGTCTGTAATGAATGTGGTGCGGATTATCCGCGCTGGCAGGGGCAGTGCAGCGCCTGTCATGCATGGAATACCATCACCGAAGTGCGCGGCATTGCCGCTTCGCCAACCGTTGCCCGTAACGAGCGCCTGAGCGGCTATGCGGGCAATGCGGGTACGTCTAAAGTTCAGAAGCTCTCTGACATCAGCCTTGAAGCGCTGCCGCGTTTCTCGACCGGTTTTAAAGAGTTTGATCGGGTGCTGGGGGGCGGGGTGGTGCCGGGAAGTGCAATCCTGATCGGCGGCAACCCGGGGGCCGGGAAATCGACTCTGCTGCTGCAAACGATGTGCAAGCTCGCCGAAAACATGAAAACCCTGTATGTCACCGGGGAAGAGTCGCTGCAGCAGGTTGCGATGCGTGCGCACCGCCTGGGGCTACCAACCGCCAACCTGAATATGCTCTCCGAAACCAGCATCGAGCAGATCTGCATGATTGCAGAAGAAGAGCTGCCGAAGCTGATGGTCATCGACTCCATCCAGGTGATGCACATGGCGGACATTCAGTCGTCACCGGGCAGCGTTGCCCAGGTGCGTGAAACCGCCGCCTACCTGACGCGCTTTGCTAAAACGCGTGGGGTGGCGATTGTGATGGTGGGTCATGTGACCAAAGATGGTTCGCTGGCGGGTCCGAAAGTGCTGGAGCACTGTATCGACTGTTCGGTGATGCTCGACGGGGATGCCGATTCCCGTTTTCGGACCCTGCGTAGCCATAAAAACCGCTTTGGCGCGGTGAATGAGTTAGGCGTCTTCGCCATGACCGAGCAAGGGCTGCGTGAAGTCAGCAACCCGTCGGCCATCTTCCTCAGTCGCGGTGACGAAGTGACCTCCGGCAGTTCGGTCATGGTGTTGTGGGAAGGGACGCGCCCACTGCTGGTTGAAATCCAGGCGCTGGTGGATCACTCCATGATGGGCAACCCGCGGCGCGTTGCGGTCGGGTTAGAACAGAACCGATTAGCCATCCTGTTGGCCGTGTTGCACCGCCATGGCGGCCTGCAGATGGCGGATCAGGATGTCTTCGTCAACGTGGTGGGTGGCGTTAAAGTGACCGAAACCAGTGCTGACCTGGCACTGCTGCTGGCGATGGTCTCGAGCCTGCGCAACCGCCCGCTGCCGCAGGATTTGGTCGTGTTTGGCGAAGTGGGGCTGGCAGGGGAAATTCGCCCGGTGCCGAGTGGTCAGGAACGTATTTCTGAAGCCGCGAAGCATGGCTTCCGTCGTGCCATTGTTCCGGCGGCAAACGTACCGAAAAAGCTGCCTGACGGGATGAAAGTGTTCCCGGTTAAAAAACTCTCGGATGCGCTAAGTGTCTTTGACGACTTATAATTACCTATTCGAAGTTGCAGGAGGCACCGTAATTTATGTCGTCATTTGACTATCTCAAAACCGCAATCCGCCAGAAAAACTGCACCTTGCAGCAGGTGGCGGAAGCCAGCGGAATGACCAAAGGCTACTTAAGCCAGCTGCTGAATGCCAAAATCAAAAGCCCCAGCGCGCAGAAGCTGGAAGCGCTGCACCGCTTTCTGGGGCTTGAATTCCCGCGTATGCAAAAGAACATCGGCGTGGTGTTCGGTAAGTTTTATCCGCTGCATACCGGGCATGTCTATCTGATCCAGCGCGCCTGTAGCCAGGTGGACGAACTGCATATCATCATGGGCTACGATGAGAAGCGCGACCGGGAGCTGTTCGAAGCGAGCGCCATGTCGCAGCAGCCCACTGTGTCAGACCGTCTGCGCTGGCTGTTACAGACATTTAAATACCAGAAGAACATCCGCATTCATGCCTTTAATGAAGAGGGCATGGAGCCCTATCCGCACGGCTGGGACGTGTGGAGTAACGGCATTAAAGCGTTTATGGAAGAAAAAGGTATTCAGCCTAACTGGATCTATACCTCTGAAGAGTCTGATGCGCTGCAATATCCACAGCATCTGGGCACGGAGACGGTGCTTATCGACCCCAAACGCACCTTTATGAACATCAGCGGGGCACAGATCCGCGAGAACCCATTCCGCTACTGGGAGTACATCCCGACGGAAGTGAAGCCGTTCTTCGTACGCACCGTGGCGATCCTCGGCGGGGAATCCAGCGGGAAATCCACGCTGGTCAACAAACTGGCGAACATCTTTAACACCACCAGCGCCTGGGAATACGGTCGCGATTACGTCTTTTCGCATCTCGGCGGCGACGAGATGGCGCTCCAGTATTCCGACTACGATAAAATCGCGCTGGGCCATGCGCAGTACATTGATTTCGCGGTTAAATACGCCAACAAGGTTGCGTTTGTCGATACCGATTTCGTTACCACCCAGGCGTTCTGTAAAAAGTACGAAGGCCGCGAACACCCGTTTGTACAGGCGCTGATCGACGAATACCGCTTTGATCTGGTGATCCTGGTAGAGAACAACACCCCGTGGGTGGCCGATGGGATGCGCAGCCTGGGCAGCTCAGTGGACAGGAAAGAGTTCCAGACCATGCTGGTGGAGATGCTAAAAGCGAACAACATCGACTATATGCATGTGGAAGAGGCGGATTACGACGGCCGCTTCCTGCGTTGCGTGGAGCTGGTGAAAGAGATGATGGGAGAGAAGAGGTAGCGGCCAGATCCCTCTCCCACAGCAATAAAAAAGGCAACTTGCGTTGCCTTTTTGCTTTTACTTGGCGATACGCTTGTACTTGATACGCTTCGGCTCCAGCGCATCGGCGCCCAGCGTGCGTTTCTTGTACTCTTCGTATTCGGTGAAGTTACCTTCGAAGAACTCCACTTTACCTTCATCCTGATAGTCGAGGATGTGGGTTGCCACGCGGTCCAGGAACCAACGGTCGTGCGAGATGATCATCGCGCAGCCCGGGAACTCCAGCAGGGCGTTTTCTAACGCGCGCAGGGTTTCGATATCCAGGTCGTTGGTCGGTTCATCGAGCAGCAGAACGTTGCCGCCAACCTGCAGCAGCTTCGCCAGGTGCAGACGACCGCGCTCACCGCCGGACAGTTCGCCGACGCGTTTGCCCTGATCGACACCTTTGAAGTTGAAGCGGCCCACGTAAGCACGGCTTGGCATCTCGGTGTTGCCGATACGCATAATATCCTGCCCGCCGGACACTTCTTCCCACACGGTTTTGCTGTTATCCATCGCGTCACGGAACTGGTCAACGGAGGCCAGCTTCACGGTATCGCCCAGGGTAATGGTGCCGCTGTCAGGCGCTTCCTGACCGGACATCATGCGGAACAGCGTCGATTTACCCGCGCCGTTCGGACCGATGATGCCGACAATCGCCCCTTTCGGTACGGCGAAGCTCAGATCGTCGATCAGCAGACGATCGCCGTAAGACTTGCGCAGGTTGCTGACTTCAACCACTTTGTCACCCAGACGGGCGCCAGGTGGAATAAACAGTTCGTTGGTTTCGTTACGCTTCTGGTATTCAGCGTTGTTCAGCTCTTCAAAGCGTGCCAGACGGGCTTTACCCTTAGACTGACGGCCTTTCGCGCCCTGACGAACCCACTCCAGCTCTTTCTCAATCGATTTACGACGAGCAGCTTCCTGAGAGGCTTCCTGTGCCAGACGCTGATCTTTCTGCTCCAGCCAGGAGGAGTAGTTACCTTCCCACGGAATACCTTCACCACGGTCAAGCTCGAGGATCCAACCCGCAACGTTATCGAGGAAGTAACGGTCGTGGGTGATCGCCACTACGGTGCCTTCGAAGTCGTGCAGGAAGCGTTCCAGCCAGGCGACGGATTCTGCATCCAGGTGGTTCGTCGGTTCGTCGAGCAGCAGCATGTCTGGTTTTTCCAGCAGCAGACGGCACAGCGCGACGCGGCGGCGTTCACCCCCGGAGAGTTTGTCGACTTTCGCATCCCAGTCCGGCAGACGCAGGGCATCGGCCGCACGCTCCAGCTGGACGTTCAGGTTGTGGCCGTCGTGCGCCTGGATAATCTCTTCAAACTTGCCTTGCTGCGCAGCGAGTTTGTCGAAGTCCGCATCCGGCTCTGCGTATTTGGCGTACACCTCGTCCAGACCTTTCAGCGCGTTAACCACTTCGGCAACGGCCTCTTCAATGGACTCGCGAACGGTGTGTTCCGGGTTCAGCTTCGGTTCCTGTGGCAGGTAACCGATTTTAAGGCCTGGCTGCGGACGGGCTTCACCTTCGATGTCTGTATCGATGCCGGCCATGATGCGCAGCAGGGTGGACTTACCGGCACCGTTGAGGCCCAGAACGCCGATTTTTGCGCCCGGGAAGAAGCTCAGCGAGATATTTTTGAGAATATGACGTTTCGGCGGAACCACTTTGCCGACACGATGCATGGTATAAACGAATTGAGCCACGTTGGACTTCGCCTCTTTTATGGTGATGAGAATAGCTGCGAAGTGTAGCCTTTTTCCCTCTCTAATCCCAGCCATCGACATCGGGAGTGTTAAAGGGCGCAAGAAAGGTAAAAATGTGTCCATGACGTGGCGCGTTGTCTGATGCCTGGTTAGCATAAGTTAAAGACGCTTTTGCGCGGCAAGACGCTGCATTTAACAACGATTAACAGAGGACGAGCGTGTGGTAAAAGCCAAACAGGTGGCCTGGCGACTGCTGGCCGCCAGCGTCTGCGTACTGACGATCAGTAGCGCAGCGCGAGCCGATTCACTGGATGAACAACGTAATCGCTATGCACAGATTAAACAGGCGTGGGATCAGCGGCAGATGGACACAGTCCAGGCGCTGATGCCCACGCTGAAAGCCTATCCGCTGTACCCGTATCTGGAATACCGCCAGATTACCGACGATCTGATGAACCAGCCTACCGTCGCCGTCAGCAACTTTATTCAGGCCAACCCGACGCTGCCGCCTGCGCGCACCTTACAGTCGCGCTTTGTCAATGAGCTGGCGCGGCGTGAAGACTGGCGCGGCCTGCTGGCCTTTAGCCCGGAAAAGCCCGGCACCACGGAAGCGCAGTGTAATTATTACTATGCGAAATGGGCGACGGGCCAGCAGAACGATGCCTGGAACGGCGCTAAAGAGCTGTGGCTCACCGGCAAAAGCCAGCCCAATGCCTGCGACTCGCTGTTCGGCGCCTGGCGCGGCTCCGGCAAGCAGGATCCGCTGGCGTATCTTGAGCGGATCCGCCTGGCGATGAAATCGGGCAATACCCGTCTGGTGACTACCCTCGCCGGACAGATGCCGCCGGAGTATCAGACCATCTCCAGCGCGTTGATCCAGCTGGCAAACGATCCGAATACGGTGATGGACTTTGCCCGTAATACCGGTGCCACCGATTTTACCCGCCAGATGGCGGCAGTGGCGTTTACCAGCGTAGCCCGGGATGACGCGGAAAACGCCCGGCTGATGATCCCTACACTCGCGCAGGCGCAGCAACTCAATGACGATCAAACCCAGGAGCTGCGCGATATCGTGGCGTGGCGCCTGATGGGCAATGACATCACCGACGAACAGGCTCGCTGGCGTGATGATGCGATCATGCGCTCAAACTCCACCTCGCTGGTGGAGCGGCGCGTGCGTATGGCGCTCGGCAACGGCGATCGCCGCGGCCTGAATACCTGGCTGGCGCGCCTGCCGATGGAAGCCAAAGAGAAGGATGAATGGCGCTACTGGCAGGCCGATTTACTGCTGGAGCGCGGTCGCAATGATGAGGCAAAAACGATCCTCAGCAGCCTGATGCAGCAGCGCGGGTTTTATCCGATGGCTGCCGCACAGCGGCTTGGGGAAGAGTACACCTTCAAAATTGATAAGGCCCCGTCCGGCGTGAACGCCGCGCTGGTGCAAGGCCCGGAGATGGCGCGGGTACGCGAGCTGATGTACTGGAATCTGGATAACACCGCGCGCAGCGAGTGGGCTAACCTGGTCACCAGCCGCACCGTCGACGAAAAAGCGCAGCTGGCCCGATATGCCTTCGATAACCACTGGTGGGATCTGAGCGTGCAGGCGACGATCGCCGGTAAGCTGTGGGATCATCTCGAAGAGCGTTTCCCGCTGGCGTATAAAGATCTGTTTGATCGCTACACCCAGGGGAAAGACATTCCTGTCAGCTATGCGATGGCCATTGCCCGTCAGGAGAGCGCCTGGAACCCGAAAGTGCGCTCCCCGGTAGGTGCCAGCGGCCTGATGCAGGTGATGCCTGCTACCGCAGCGCACACGGTGAAGAAGTTTGCTATTCCGGGCTACAGCAGTCCATCGCAGCTGCTGGATCCGGATACCAACATCAATATCGGCACCACCTATCTGCAAAGCGTCTACCAGCAGTTCGGCAATAACCGTATCTTCGCCTCGGCGGCATATAACGCCGGTCCGGGACGGGTGCGAACCTGGCTGGGCAACAGCGCCGGGCGCATTGATGCGGTGGCGTTTGTCGAGAGCATTCCGTTCTCGGAAACGCGCGGCTATGTGAAGAATGTGCTGGCGTACGATGCCTACTATCGCTACTTCATGGGGCAGAAAGATAGCCTGATGAACGAGAGTGAGTGGCAGCGCCGTTACTGATCGGCGTGGGTTATGTTATGCTTGTACTCGTTTAAGAGTACGAAAGGCGGCATAACATGACCCAGCATTCCCCTTATTCATCGGCTATGGCCGAACAGCGTCATCAGGAGTGGCTTCGTTTTGTGGAGCTGCTTCGCCAGTCTTATGAACAGGATCTGCATTTACCTTTGCTGCAGCTGATGCTGACCCCGGACGAGCGCGAAGCGCTGGGCACCCGGGTGCGGATTATCGAAGAGTTGCTGCGTGGGGAGATGAGCCAGCGTGAGCTGAAAAGCGAGCTGGGCGCGGGGATCGCGACGATCACCCGCGGGTCAAACAGCCTGAAATCGGCACCGGTTGAGCTGCGACAGTGGCTCGAAGCGATTTTGCTGGGCGATCAGCGGTAAACAGGGTTGTGAAACGGGCTTAACGCCAGGATCACTGCCTGATGATAAACGCCAGATCGCGTGAGCGCCCCGGCGGTAAACACGCCGATTGCCCCCTCTTTGCGACCTATCTCATCAATGCCGGTGTACTGTGACATCACCGGCCCCAGCGCCTCGCCTGCGCGGACTTTCTCCAGAATGATCGCGGGAAGGGGCAGGGTGGCGGAACGAGCTTCGCCGCGTTGCGTTGCGCTCTCAATCACCACCCAGCTAAAGGTGCTGTCGTTGTCGATCCCGGCTTCAATCGCGACCCAGTAGTCGGCCTGCGGACGCGCCAGCCGGGCATTGACGACACGATTCCGTGCGCCAGCTCGCGTTTCTTCGCTGCCCCAGGGCTGTTCCGGGACACCGCTCTCGACGGCAACGGCGTCAATGTGGCAGGATCCTTCGCCGAAGATCTGTTCGAATGCCCTTAGAATTGCCTGAATTTTGGCAGGATTAGTGGTAGCAGAGACAACCTGGTGCATAATTAAGCCTAACTCTAAAAATATCATCGCAGTATAACGGAAAAAAAGCATGTTACAGGTATACCTTGTTCGCCACGGTGAAACGCAGTGGAACGCCGAGCGACGTATTCAAGGCCAGTCAGACAGTCCACTTACTGCCAAGGGCGAGCAACAGGCCTGGCAGGTTGGTGAACGCGCCAAAACCCTTGGCATCACCCACGTTATCGCCAGCGATTTAGGTCGCACGCGACGCACAGCAGAGATTATCGCGCAAGCCTGCGGCTGCGATGTCACTGTGGATGCCCGCCTGCGCGAGCTGGATATGGGGGTGCTGGAAAAACGCCATATCGATTCCTTAACCGAGGCCGAAGAGGCCTGGCGTCAGACCCTGGTCAACGGCACCGAAGAGGGGCGTATACCGGATGGTGAATCGATGCTGGAACTGAGCGAGCGGATGCACGCGGCGCTGGCGGCCTGCCTGGCGTTGCCGCAGGGTAGCCGACCTTTGCTGGTCAGTCATGGGATGGCGTTGGGCTGTCTGGTGAGTACGATTCTCGGGCTTCCGGCCTGGGCGGAGCGCCGACTGCGTCTGCGTAACTGCTCGCTATCCCGCATCGACTATCAGCAAAGTCCCTGGCTGGCTTCCGGTTGGATCGTGGAGATGGCAGGGGATATCTCGCATCTCGATGCCCCTGCGTTAGATGAGCTTCAGCGCTAGCGGCGAATAGGAATCAGGTATTCGCAGCGCAGATCGATTGGGCGTGCTTCCGGCTTAACGTCACTGGCCGGATAGTAACGCTCAATATCCTGCCCCTTTCTGCGGTTCAGGTTCAGCATTGGCATGCAGGTGCCATACACCGTCATGATAAAGTCCTGCACGCCAGTACCCAGCCCTTCATAGGTGAACATCACGTATTCACCGCCTTCTACGACGACCGGTTTCGCGCTCTGAATATAGCCATTAGCCATCTCAGGGGTTAAGGCGGTGGTATAGAAGACCTCCTGCTCATCGTCTTTTTCCAGACTCGGACGCGTTTCGTTCAGGCCGTACAGCACGGGCGGAATGGCCGGCGCATGGCTGAGAAAATCGCGCCAGAACTGGACGCGCATTTGATGACGAAATTCGGAAATCTGCTCCAGCGAACACGAATAGCTTTGGGTGGTGCCGACCAGGTGCGTTTCGGGCAGGGTGATGATTTCATGCTTCGGCATCGCGAATTCGCCCAGACGCAGTGGCGGGCGCATCCCGAAGGAGTTCCAGTCCGGTGAACGGCGATAGATCGCAGGGGTGAGCGAAAACTGTTTTTTGAACGCGCGGGTAAAGGTCTGCTGCGAATCAAAGCGATACTGCAGGGCGATATCCAGAATTGGGCGCGCAGTCAGGCGCAGCGCCACGGCAGATTTGGAAAGACGACGCGCACGAATATAAGCGCCGATGGCATGACCCGTGACATCCTTAAACATCCGTTGTAAATGCCACTTAGAATAACCCGCTTTTGCCGCCACGTTATCGAGTGACAAAGGCTGATCCAGATGGCCTTCCAGCCAGGTAAGAAGATCGCGAATAATTCCAGCCTGATCCATATACTATCCTCATCCTTAAAACAGCAGACACCCTGCTAACAGGTTAGTGGATGATAGCATTTTTTGATCTTTTAGCATTCAGTGTTTTTTTTGCGCATAAATGCGCATTTTTTGCTGCTTAGCGGGCCTTTATCCTAATCCTGTGATCTTGCTACCTTTTTCTGAATGATTGTTGAATAATTACTCTGTGTAATTTTAAAATATGGTAACAATATGAAATACAAGACATTGATCGCTGCAACGCTTCTGCTGCTGACTGGCCACGCCGTGCAGGCAGAGGAAATTGGTTCCGTCGATACCGTGTTTAAGGTTTTCGGGCCGGATCATAAAATTGTCGTCGAAGCCTTTGACGATCCTGACGTAAAAAACGTGACCTGCTACATCAGCCGGGCGAAAACCGGCGGCATCAAAGGCGGGCTTGGCCTTGCCGAAGATACTTCTGATGCGGCCATCTCCTGCCAGCAGGTTGGGCCGGTTGAGCTAAGCGATAAGATCAAAAACGGTAAGTCGCATGGCGAGGTGGTGTTCCAGAAACGCACCTCACTGGTGTTCAAAAAACTGCAGGTCGTGCGTTTCTACGACGCGAAGCGCAACACGCTGGCGTATCTGGCCTACTCCGATAAGGTCGTGGAAGGCTCGCCGAAGAATGCGCTAAGCGCCGTACCGATTATGCCGTGGCGCTAATTCAGGGAAGCCCAATGCAGCAACCGTTGATCTGGCTGGTGGAAGACGAAATCAGTATTGCCGAGACGCTTATCTACATGCTGTCGCAGGAAGGCTTTGCGGTGAAAGCGTTTGAGCGCGGGCTACCCGCGCTGGATGAAGCGCGCCGTCAGGCACCCGCGCTGGCGATCCTCGACGTCGGGCTGCCGGACATCAGTGGGTTTGAACTGTGCCGCCAGCTTTTGGCCCAGCATCCCTCGCTGCCGGTGCTGTTTCTCACCGCCCGCAGCGATGAGGTGGATAAGCTGCTGGGGCTGGAAATGGGGGCCGATGACTACGTCGCCAAGCCGTTTTCACCGCGCGAAGTCTGCGCCCGGGTGCGCACTATTTTGCGCCGGATGCAAAAGTCCGCCGTACCTTCCGACGTTGTGCGTATCGGGCAGTTTGAGCTGAACGAACCAGCGGCGCATATCAGCTGGTGCGGTGAAGCTTTAGCGCTGACGCGCTATGAATTTCTGCTGCTGAAAACCCTCCTGCACGCGCCCGGTCGCGTCTTTTCCCGTCAGCAGTTGATGGACCAGGTCTGGGGCGATGCCGGGGACAGTTTCGATCGCACGGTCGATACCCACATCAAAACGCTGCGCGCGAAATTACGTGCCATTGATGCCGAACAGTCCCCGATTACCACCCATCGCGGGCTCGGCTACAGTCTGGGGCTGTCTTAATGCGGATCGGCATGCGGCTCCTGCTCGGGTATTTCCTGATCGTCGCCATCGCCGCCTGGTTCGTGCTGTCGATATTTGTCCAGGAAGTGAAGCCCGGCGTGCGGCGTGCCACCGAAGGCACGCTGATTGACACGGCGACGCTACTGGCCGAAGTCGGGCGGGACGATCTGCTGAGTAACGATGCGCAAAACGGCAGGCTGGCGCAGGCTTTTTCCCAGCTTCATCAGCGCCCGTTTCGCGCCAACATTGGCGGCATTCACAAAGTGCGCAATGAATATCACGTCTACATGACCGACGCGCAGGGCCGGGTGGTGTTTGATTCAGCTGGTCACGCGCTCGGACAGGATTACTCCCGCTGGAACGACGTCTGGCGCACCCTGCGCGGGGAGTATGGCGCGCGCAGCACCCAGAGCGATCCCAACGATCCGCAAAGCACGGTGATGTACGTCGCGGCACCGATCGTCGACAAGGGTAAGATCGTCGGGGTGCTGAGCGTGGGAAAACCCAACAGCGCAATGGCCCCGGTGATCCACCGCAGCGAGCGGCGGATCCTGTGGGCGGGTGGGGCGCTGCTGGGCATCGCCCTGCTTATCGGCCTGGTCGTGGCGTGGTGGATTAACCGGTCGATTGGCACGCTGTCGCGCTATGCTGATTCTGTCACCCAGGATACCCCCCTGCCTTTACCCGATCCCGGCAGCAGCGAGCTGCGCAAGCTGGCGCAGGCGCTGGAAAATATGCGCATCCGCCTCGAAGGCAAAAACTACATCGAGCATTATGTCCACGCGCTGACCCATGAGCTAAAAAGCCCGCTGGCGGCGATCCGCGGCGCGGCAGAAATCCTCGCAGAACAGCCGCCGCCGCCGGTTGCTGCGCGGTTTATCGAGAACATTCTGGTGCAAAATGCGCGGATGCAGTCGCTGGTAGAAAAGCTGCTTGAGCAGGCTAAGCTGGAAAACCGCGTTGAGATTGCCCCGGCCTCGGTAAGCCTTGAGGCACTGTTCGCCCGGCTGAGCGATGCGCGATCCGCGCTGCTGGCTGCGAAAAATATCACTCTGACACAGCAGAGCGCATCGCTGACGATCAAGGGCGACGAGGCGTTACTGGAGCAAGCGCTGGGGAATCTGCTGGATAACGCGATCGACTTTACGCCGGAAGGGGGCAGTATTGTACTTGCGGCCCATGAGGCGCATCAGCAGGTGCAGCTCCGGGTTATCGACAGCGGCAGCGGGATACCCGATTACGCGCTGGCGCGTATTTTCGAGCGCTTTTACTCGCTCCCGCGCAGCAACGGCCTGAAAAGCAGCGGGCTTGGGTTGGCGTTTGTTCAGGAGGTGGCGCGCCTGCATCACGGCGAAATTGAACTTCGTAACCACCCGGAGGGTGGCGTTGAGGCCCGGCTGACACTTCACCGTCCCTTCACATAGCTTCAAACTGAGCGCACATAGCAGGGTTAGGCTCTCCCCATTACATAGGAGAGCCAATGATGAAATCCCCACTTTTCTGGAAAGTAAGCACCCTGCTGGGTTGCATCCTGCTGTTAATTATCCCATTGATGATGGTGAGTACGCTGATTTCGGAGCGTGAAAGTTATCGCAACGATGTCGAAAACACGCTTCGCCAAAGCACCAGTGGCCCCCAGCAGCTGGTTGGCCCGCTGATCGCCATTCCGGTGACGGAGATTTATTACAAGTACGAGGACGACAAGCAGACTGAACATAAACGGAGCTACATGCACTTTATCCTGCCGGAGACGCTGATGGTCGAGGGTGATCAGCAGGTTGAATCACGAAGCATCGGGATCTATGACGGCCAGATCTGGAATACCCGTCTCAACATCAAAGCGCAGTTTACGACCGATAAACTGGCGCAGCTGAAGGGGGAGACGGTGACGCTGGGGCAGCCGTTTATCGTTACGGGCGTGGGGGATGCGCGGGGGATTGGTGCGGTGAGCGTATCAAAAGTCAACGGCGAGACGCTGAGCATAGAGCCAGGTTCAGGGGTTTACGGGCCGTTATCCGGCGTTCATATGCCGTTGAGCGACAAGGTGATGGCGCTAAAAACCTTCACCCTCGAGATGACCTTGAATCTGGCGGGCACCGGCAGTTTTTCGGTGGTGCCGGTCGGGCGTAACAGCGAGATGACCCTCACCAGCAACTGGCCGCACCCCGGCTTTATGGGTAACTATCTGCCGGTTAAACACGAGATCAGCGCTTCGGGTTTTCACGCAAACTGGCAGAGCAGTTGGTTTGCTAACAATCTGGGAGGGGGTTTCAACGATAAAGAGACCCCTGAATGGAATTCAATGCCGGCCTTTAGCGTCACGGTCGCCACGCCTGCCGATCACTATCAGCTGACCGACCGGGCAATCAAGTACGCCATCTTACTTATCACCCTGACGTTTATGGCCTTTTTCGTCTTCGAAACCTTAACCGGGCTGCGTCTGCACCCAATGCAGTATCTGCTGGTGGGGCTGTCACTGGTGTTGTTCTATCTGGTGCTGCTGGCGCTGTCAGAGCATGTCGGGTTTACCCCTGCCTGGATTATCGCAAGCCTGGTCGGGGCGCTGATGAACGGTGTTTATCTGCAGGCGGTACTGAAAAGCTGGAAGCGAAGCGGGATGTTTGTGCTGGCGCTGCTGGGACTGGATGTGGTGATGTGGTTCCTGCTGCGCTCGGAGGACAGCGCGCTGCTGCTGGGCTCCGCGGTGATGGCGCTGGCGCTGTTCACCGTGATGTACCTGACGCGTCACTTTGACTGGTACTCGCTTTCTCAGTCGAAGCGTAGTGAGCCACCCGCCGCGCCGGATAAGGATACGCTGCGGATCTGGAAATAAAAAAACGGCGCGAAAGCGCCGTTTTTAATGCGTTAAATGCGGGATTACTCCTGCAGGTCTCCGCAGAAACGATACCCTTCACCATGAATGGTGGCGATGATTTCTGGCGTATCCGGCGTGGATTCGAAGTGTTTACGAATACGGCGGATGGTGACATCAACGGTACGGTCGTGCGGCTTCAGCTCACGGCCGGTCATTTTTTTCAGCAGTTCTGCACGGGACTGGATCTTGCCCGGATTTTCGCAGAAGTGCAGCATGGCGCGGAATTCGCTGCGCGGCAGCTTGTACTGATCGCCCTGCGGGCTGACCAGAGAACGGCTATTAATATCCAGTTCCCAACCGTTGAATTTGTAGCTGTCTACGCTACGACGCTCTTCGCTGACCGTGCCAAGGTTCATGGTACGGGACAGCAGGTTGCGTGCACGAATGGTTAACTCGCGAGGGTTAAACGGCTTGGTAATATAGTCATCTGCACCAATTTCCAGGCCAAGAATTTTATCAACTTCGTTGTCGCGGCCAGTCAGGAACATCAGCGCGACATTCGCTTGCTCGCGCAGCTCGCGCGCCAGCAGCAGGCCGTTTTTACCCGGCAGGTTAATGTCCATGATAACCAGGTTGATATCATTTTCAGAAAGGATCTGATGCATCTCTGCGCCATCGGTCGCTTCAAAGACATCGTAGCCTTCTGCTTCGAAAATGCTCTTTAACGTGTTGCGTGTTACCAACTCGTCTTCAACGATAAGAATGTGCGGGGTCTGCATGTTTGCTACCTAAATTGCCAACTAAATCGAAACAGGAAGTACAAAAGTCCCTGACCAGCCTGATACATGTCATAAATTAACATGACCGGCGTAACGTGACTAAGGTACGTAATTGCGTTCTTGATGCACTTTCCATCAACGTCAACAACATCATTAGCTTGGTCGTGGGTACTTTCCCTCTGGACCCGACAGTGTCAAAAACGGCTGTCATCCTAACCATTTTAACAGCAACATAACAGGCTAAGAGGCACCGGACACCCAATAAAACTACGCTTCGTTGACATATATCAAATTCAATTGTAGCACGTTAACAGTTCGATGAAATCATCGTATCGGATTGGTTTCTTTTGTCACATTTTTTCAATAAACCAACTAGTTGCGACTCTTGATTAATAAACAAGGTGAATCCAATGTCAATACCGCATCGAAGAAGATATTATCATTAATAAACATGGGGATAAGTGCTTTTCTTTAACATTATCTCTCATTGTTCATTGAGGAAATAGTTTAGCGGTTTTAATTTATACTGAAACGCTATTTCGGTGATTTCTGTTGCAAATTTGTAAATTTGTGCTGCGTAATATGTTGATGCCCATCACATTTTTACCAGCTAACTGCCTAAAAAGAGAGCATAAATGGATCTGTCTATCGTACTGGTTTCCCCTGCAAGAGCGGAAAATGTCGGCGCTGCGGCGCGGGCAATGAAGACCATGGGGTTTACCGATTTGCGTATCGTCGCCAGTGATGCGCATTGCGATCCTGCGGCACGTTGGGTTGCGCATGGGTCGGGAGATATCCTCGATAATTTAACCACTTATGCAACGCTCGCCGACGCGTTGCATGATGCTTCTTTTACGGTCGCGACCACCGCCCGCGGCCGCTCGAAGTTTCATTACTATGCAACGCCCGCTGAACTGGTGCCGCTGCTGGCCGAAAAGAGCCAGTGGTTGCCAAAAGTCGCGCTGGTTTTTGGCCGTGAAGATTCCGGTCTGACTAACGAGGAACTGGCGCTTGCCGACGTGCTGACCGGCGTCCCGATGGTGGCAGATTACCCGTCGCTGAATTTAGGCCAGGCGGTGATGGTTTATTGCTATCAATTAGCGTCCTTAATGCAAATCCCCGTTAAGCCCCTTGTTGAGGTAGACGAGAACCAACTGACAGCCCTGCGCGCGCGAACCGATCGCCTGCTGGCGTCGCTGAATGTCGCCGACGATCAAAAAATGGTGGACTGGCTGCAGCAGCGTCTTGGTCTGCTGGCGCAGCGAGACACCGCAATGCTGCACCGGTTGCTGCACGATATTGAAAAAAAACTGGCAGAGTAAAGTTCTGTCATTGGTTTTTGTTATGGTTAAAGGTTCCGTAAAAACGCGGTGCGTCCGGTCTGATCTGGTGAGAAATAAAAACTCAGCCAGCGAGACGTGAAAACGCGACCAGGGGCACTGAAATTAGAAATAAATTGACTTAGCACCGCGGATGCTTTAACCAATAGAGGTATACAGCACAGACAGATAATAATTACAGAGTACACAACATCCATGAAACGCATCAGCATCACCACAATTACCACAACCATCATCATTACCACAGGTAACGGTGCGGGCTGACGCGTACAGGAAATAAAAGAAAAAGCCCGCACCTGAACAGTGCGGGCTTTTTTTTCGACTAAAGATTACGAGGTAACAACCATGCGAGTGTTGAAGTTCGGCGGTACATCAGTGGCAAATGCAGAACGTTTTCTGCGTGTTGCCGATATCCTGGAAAGCAATGCCAGGCAGGGGCAGGTCGCAACGGTGCTGTCTGCCCCGGCTAAAATTACTAACCATCTGGTGGCGATGATCGAGAAAACCATCGGGGGGCAGGATGCGCTGCCGAACATCAGCGATGCCGAACATATTTTTACCGCCCTGCTGCAGGGACTGGCCGATGCTCAGCCTGGCTTTCCCCATGCGCAGTTGAAAGCCGTTGTTGAGCATGAATTTGCGCAAATCAAGCACGTTCTGCACGGTATCAGCCTGTTGGGACAGTGTCCGGACAGCATCAACGCGGCGCTGATCTGCCGCGGCGAAAAACTCTCTATCGCCATCATGGCGGGTCTGCTGGAGGCGCGGGGCCATCAGGTCACCGTCATCGACCCGGTCGAAAAACTGCTCGCCGTCGGCCATTACCTCGAATCGACCGTTGATATCGCCGAATCCACCCGCCGCATTGCCGCCGGTAAAATTCCGGCGAATCACATGATCCTGATGGCCGGTTTCACCGCCGGTAACGACAAAGGCGAACTGGTGGTGCTTGGCCGTAACGGTTCTGACTACTCTGCCGCCGTGCTGGCCGCCTGCCTGCGCGCCGACTGCTGCGAAATCTGGACCGATGTCGACGGCGTCTATACCTGCGACCCGCGCCAGGTCCCCGATGCCCGACTGCTGAAGTCGATGTCTTATCAGGAAGCGATGGAGCTGTCCTATTTCGGCGCCAAAGTGCTTCACCCTCGCACTATCGCCCCTATCGCGCAGTTCCAGATCCCGTGCCTGATTAAAAACACCGGCAACCCGCAGGCGCCAGGCACGCTGATTGGTGCCAGCAATGACGAAGACGGTCTGCCGGTAAAAGGTATCTCCAACCTTAATAACATGGCGATGTTCAACGTCTCCGGTCCGGGGATGAAAGGCATGGTCGGCATGGCGGCGCGCGTGTTTGCGGCGATGTCGCGCAACGGCATCTCCGTGGTGCTGATTACGCAGTCCTCCTCCGAGTACAGCATCAGCTTCTGCGTCCCACAGGCGGACTGCCTGCGCGCCCGCCGTGCGCTGGAGGAGGAGTTCTATCTGGAGTTAAAAGAGGAGTTACTAGAGCCGCTGGCCATCCAGGAACATCTGGCGATTATCTCCGTGGTCGGGGATGGCATGCGCACTCTACGCGGTATCTCCGCTAAATTCTTTGCGGCGCTGGCGCGGGCTAACATCAATATTGTGGCGATTGCGCAGGGCTCCTCCGAGCGCTCAATTTCCGTGGTGGTGGCTAATGACGACGCCACCACTGGCGTACGCGTGATCCATCAGATGTTGTTCAATACCGATCAGGTGATCGAAGTCTTCCTGATAGGTGTGGGCGGCGTCGGTGGTGCATTACTGGAACAGCTTAAGCGTCAGCAGGCGTGGCTCAAGAAGAAGCATATCGACCTGCGCGTGTGTGGTATCGCGAACTCAAAAGCACTGCTGACCAACGTTCATGGGCTGAACCTGGATAACTGGCAGGCAGAGATGGCGGAGGCGAAAGAGCCGTTTAATCTGGGTCGCCTGATCCGTCTGGTAAAAGAGTACCATCTGTTGAACCCGGTGATTGTTGACTGTACGTCACACCAGGCGGTGGCCGACCAGTATGCCGACTTCCTGCGTGAAGGCTTCCACGTCGTGACGCCCAACAAAAAGGCCAACACCTCGTCGATGGATTACTACCATCAGATGCGCCATGCAGCGGCCAAATCCCGGCGTAAATTCCTTTACGACACCAACGTAGGCGCGGGGCTGCCGGTTATTGAAAACCTGCAAAACCTGCTCAATGCCGGTGATGAACTGCAGCGTTTTTCCGGCATCCTGTCGGGCTCGCTCTCCTTTATCTTCGGTAAGCTCGACGAAGGCATGAGCCTGTCGGAAGCGACGAAAGTGGCCCGTGAGCTGGGCTATACCGAGCCTGACCCGCGTGACGATCTCTCCGGTACGGATGTGGCGCGCAAGCTGCTGATCCTCGCCCGTGAAACCGGCCGCGAGCTGGAGCTGGCGGATATCGTTATCGAACCGGTGCTGCCAGAAAGCTTTAACGATTCTGGCGATGTGTCGACCTTTATGGCGAATCTGCACCAGCTGGACGATCACTTCGCGGCCCGCGTCGCAAAAGCCCGTGATGAAGGGAAGGTATTGCGCTATGTTGGCAACATTGAAGAAGACGGCGTTTGCCGCGTGAAGATAGCGGAAGTGGACGGTAACGACCCGCTGTTCAAAGTGAAAAACGGCGAAAACGCGCTGGCGTTTTACAGCCACTATTATCAGCCACTGCCGCTGGTGCTTCGCGGCTATGGTGCAGGGAATGATGTGACGGCGGCGGGCGTGTTTGCCGATCTGCTGCGTACCCTGTCATGGAAGTTAGGAGTTTAACATGGTGAAAGTTTATGCCCCGGCTTCCAGCGCCAACATGAGCGTCGGATTTGATGTGCTGGGCGCGGCGGTGACGCCGGTGGATGGCTCATTGCTGGGTGATACGGTGACGGTAGAAGCGGCGGAGCGTTTTAGTCTGACCAACGTCGGACGCTTTGCCAGCAAGCTGCCGACAGAGCCGCGTGAGAATATTGTTTATCAGTGCTGGGAGCGTTTTTGCCAGGAGATTGGCAAAAACGTGCCGGTTGCCATGACCCTCGAAAAGAGCATGCCGATTGGTTCCGGATTAGGCTCCAGCGCTTGTTCGGTAGTGGCTGGCCTGGTGGCGATGAACGAGCACTGCGGCAAGCCGCTGAATAATACCCGCCTGCTGTCGCTGATGGGCGAGCTGGAAGGGCGGATCTCCGGCAGCATTCATTACGATAACGTCGCCCCCTGTTTCCTGGGCGGCATGCAGCTAATGATCGAAGAGAACGGCATCATCAGCCAGCAGGTGCCGGGCTTTGACGAGTGGCTGTGGGTGCTGGCGTACCCTGGCATTAAGGTCTCCACCGCCGAAGCGCGTGCAATCCTGCCTGCGCAGTATCGTCGTCAGGACTGCATTGCGCACGGTCGCCATCTGGCGGGCTTTATTCATGCCTGCTATACCCGTCAGCCAGGGCTGGCGGCGAAACTGATGAAAGACGTGATTGCTGAGCCGTACCGCACCAAATTGCTGCCGGGCTTCAATGCAGCGCGCAGTGCCGCGCTGGATATCGGCGCGCAGGCTTGCGGCATTTCCGGCTCTGGCCCGACGCTGTTTGCCCTTTGCGATAAGCCGGATACGGCTGAGCGGGTAGCGGTTTGGCTGGAAAAAAATTACCTGCAAAATCAGGAAGGCTTTGTTCATATTTGCCGTCTGGATACGGCGGGCGCACGAGTACTGGGATAAACGATGAAACTCTACAATCTGAAAGATCACAATGAGCAGGTCAGCTTCGCGCAGGCGTTGACTCAGGGGCTGGGTAAAAATCAGGGGCTGTTCTTCCCGCACGAGCTGCCGGAATTTGGCCTGACTGAAATCGACGAGATGCTGAAGCAGGACTTCGTCACCCGCAGCACCAAAATCCTCTCGGCCTTTATCGGCGACGAAATTCCGCAGGAGCTGCTGGAAGAGCGCGTGCGTGCGGCGTTTGCCTTCCCGGCGCCCGTAAGCCAGGTCGAGCCGGATGTCGGTTGCCTGGAACTGTTCCACGGCCCGACGCTGGCATTTAAAGATTTCGGCGGCCGCTTTATGGCGCAAATGCTGACCCACATCAGCGGTGACAAACCGGTCACTATCCTGACCGCGACCTCCGGCGATACCGGTGCGGCGGTCGCGCATGCCTTCTACGGCCTGAAAAATGTGCGCGTGGTGATCCTCTATCCGCAGGGAAAAATCAGCCCGCTGCAGGAAAAACTGTTCTGTACGCTCGGCGGCAACATTGAAACTGTCGCCATCGACGGCGACTTCGATGCCTGTCAGGCGCTGGTTAAGCAGGCGTTCGATGACGAAGATCTGAAAGTTGCCCTCGGTCTGAACTCCGCTAACTCCATCAACATCAGCCGTCTGCTGGCGCAGATTTGTTACTACTTCGAAGCGGTGGCCCAGCTGCCACAGGAAGCGCGCAATCAGCTGGTGATCTCGGTGCCAAGCGGCAACTTTGGCGACCTGACGGCGGGCCTGCTGGCGAAGTCTCTTGGCCTGCCGGTGAAGCGTTTTATCGCTGCCACTAACGCCAACGACACGGTGCCGCGTTTCCTGAAAGAGGGCAAGTGGACGCCGAATACCACCCAGGCAACCCTGTCTAACGCCATGGATGTGTCACAGCCTAACAACTGGCCGCGCGTGGAAGAGCTGTTCCGCCGTAAAATCTGGCGCCTGAATGAGCTGGGCTATGCTGCGATCACTGACGAAACCACTAAACAGACCATGCGCGAGCTGAAAGCGGTGGGCTACACCTCTGAGCCGCACGCGGCCGTGGCGTACCGTGCCCTGCGCGATCAGCTGAATCCGGGCGAATATGGCCTGTTCCTTGGCACCGCCCATCCGGCGAAGTTCAAAGAGAGCGTGGATGAGATCCTCGGCGAATCCCTGCCGCTGCCAAAAGCGCTGGCGGATCGCGCCGATCTGCCGCTGCTGTCGCACAATCTGCCAGCGGATTTCACCGCGCTGCGTAAGTTGATGATGACGCGCGGATAATGATCTTCGCGGGATAGGGTTTTGTAGGCCCGGTAGGCGAAGCCGTCACCGGGCTTTTTTATGGAGAAAATAAGGAGAGAAATAGCAGAGAAAAAGCAGAAATTCCCAATAAATGCGGTCACTTACAGATTAGGATTGCAGAGAATAACATCCCCGCCCCCCCTCACGTAATCTCCTCCCATCGGCCCACGTCGGGCAAGAATGAAAAGGAGTAACCTATGTCTACATTGAAACCTGCGCTTCTGGCGCTTTCGCTGATGCTGGTCGCTCCGATGGCGGTGCAGGCCGCTGAAATTACCCTGGTGCCGGCGGTAAAACTGCAGATTGGCGATCGGGACAACCGCGGGCAGCACTGGGACGGCGGCCGCTGGCGCGACAACGACTGGTGGAAATCACACTATGAGTGGCGGGATAACCGCTGGCACCCGCATGACGATCGTCGCGAACATCATGATAATCGTCACGGCGATAAACATGATAAACATGGCAAGGGACCGGACTGGAAGCATCATTGATTATTCCCTCTCCCCTTTGGGGAGAGGGTTAGGGTGAGGGGCAAATTACTGCTCGTGGCGCTTAAACACCAGTTCACCTTTCCCTGACGCTTCGTCGTCAAAGAAATAGCCTTCGCTGTTAAACGCCTTCAGCTGTTCTGCCTTCGTCAGGCGATTTTCAATGATGTAGCGGCTCATCAGCCCGCGCGCTTTTTTGGCGTAGAAGCTGATCACTTTGAACTTGCCGTTTTTCTCATCAAGGAACACCGGCTTAATGATCTCGGCATCCAGTTTTTTCGGCTTCACGGATTTGTAGTACTCGTCGGACGCCAGGTTGATCACGATGTTATCGCCCTGCGCTTTCAGGGCGTCATTCAGCTTATCGGTGATGATTTCACCCCAGAACTGATACAGATCTTTGCCTTTGGCATTCTCCAGACGAATCCCCATCTCCAGCCGGTACGGCTGCATCAGATCCAGCGGACGCAGGACGCCGTACAAACCGGACAGCATGCGCAGGTGCTGTTGGGCAAAATCAAAATCCGCTTCGTTAAACGTTTCTGCCTGCAGGCCAGTATAGACATCGCCTTTGAAGGCCAGCAGCGCCTGACGAGCGTTGGACGGCGTAAAGTCCGGCTGCCAGTCGTGGAAGCGGGTGGCATTCAAATCCGCCAGTTTGTCGCTGATGCTCATCAGTTTGGCAATTTGCGGGGCCGACAGCTTACGCGCCTCACGGATAAGGTGCTGGGAATGATCCAGCAGTTCAGGCTGGGTATAGCGCTCGGTGGCAAGCGGGCTCTGGTAGTCGAGCGTTTTAGCAGGTGAAATGAGAATAAGCATATCCAGTCCTTGCAGGAGATTTAGGGCGACTTTATCAAAAAAATCGCCTGTATTGATCGATGACTGTTATTGACGCGGCAAATCATCCCATGCACCCGGCGCCAGCTGGGAGGCGATCTCGGGGTAGCGCGACGCATCGAAAACCGGCTGGATGCCCAGCTGTCGCTGGCGAAGATAGTCCCGGCCCAGTAGGGTCACCACCGGCGAGAGCAGCAGGATGGCCATCAGATTGGTCATCGCCATCAGCGCCATAATGATATCCGCCAGCTGCCAGACCAGCGGCAGGCTGAGCAGCGATCCGAGCAGCACCATCACCACCACGCTCCCGCGCAGCAGCCAGCGGGATTTGCGGGCATCGGGGTGTAAAAAGATCAGGTTGTTTTCGGCGTAGATGTAATTCACCACAATCGAGCTGAACGCGAACAGAATGAGGATAAATGCGACGAATCCGGCACCCCAGCCGCCCGTCAGGTTCACCAGCGCCTGCTGAACAAGCTGAATGCCGGAAACATTGGCCGGATTGCCGAGCGGCCCGGCGAGCAGCACGATCATCGCGCTGGCGGTGCAAATAATCATGGTATCAACAAAGACGCCAATCATCTGCACCACGCCCTGGGCAGCAGGGTGAGGGGGCCAGGAGGCCGCCGCCGCCGCGGCATTCGGGGTCGACCCCATTCCCGCTTCGTTGGAAAACATACCGCGCTGGAACCCTGCCGTCAGGGCCTGGCTCAGGGTGTAACCCAGCGCGCCAGAGGCGGCCTCGCGCCAGCCAAACGCGCTTTTAAAGATCAGGCCAAAGACCGCCGGCAATTGTTCAACATGCCAGACGCAGACTGCCAGGCTTGCGACAACCCACAGCAGCGCCATCACCGGCACCATCCATTGCATTAGTCGGGCAACGCCGCGGATGCCGGTCAGGATCACGATTAGGGTGCCGATCGCCAGCACGCTGCCGGTCACAATCTCCGGGCAGTCGAAGGCAAAGCGCAGGGCATGAGCCACCGAGTTCGCCTGAACGGTATTAAAGATCAGGCCGTAGGCGAGCAGCAGAAAGACCGAAAACAGCACCCCCATCCAGCGCATTCCCAGGCCGCGAGCCATATACCAGGCTGGACCACCGCGAAACTGCCCCTGTTTATCCGACTCTTTATACAGCTGAGCCAGCGAGCACTCCGCAAAGGAGGTCGCCATGCCGATGATGGCGGTAATCCACATCCAGAAGATTGCCCCCGGGCCGCCTGCAGCGATAGCAAGGGCAACTCCGGCCAGATTCCCGCTGCCGACGCGGGCCGCGAGGCTGGTACACAGCGCCTGGAACGAGGTTAAGCCGCCCGGTTGGGGAGACAGGCTGTTTTTCAGATTTTTGCCAAGCTGAGGAATGGAGCGAAACTGAATAAAGCGGCTGCGAAAAGTGAACCAGATACCTGCTGCGAATAGCAGGTAAATCATCACGGAACCCCACAGGATTTCGTTAATAAACGACAGGAAATCAGGCATTAACGTCCCTCTTGTTGATGCCGAAGTGCATAGGTAATCGCAACGAATGATTGAGTAAACAGGTAATTAACATGCGGTTAATCGGCCGAGTTTATCACACTATCGCCAAGGGCACTGTCTGCGGTTGCGCTGACCTTCCGTCGTGTTATCATCAGGGCAGACCGGTTACATCCCCCTAACAGTACACCTGTCATTTTTCCGTTTCTGGCATCACGCTGGTAACGCGAATTATCCAGGGCAAGTTAAAGAGAAACACTATCATGACGGATAAATTAACCTCCCTTCGTCAGTTCACGACTGTTGTCGCTGACACCGGAGATATCGCGGCAATGAAGTTGTACCAGCCGCAGGATGCCACAACGAACCCTTCTCTGATCCTTAACGCTGCGCAGATCCCTGAATATCGCAAACTGATTGATGAGGCTATTTCCTGGGCAAAAACCCAGAGCAGCTCCCGCGATCAGCAGGTAATTGATGCGACGGATAAACTGGCTGTTAACATCGGTCTGGAAATTCTGAAACTGGTTCCAGGCCGTATCTCTACCGAAGTTGATGCGCGTCTGTCCTACGACACCGAAGCGTCTATCGCTAAAGCCAAACACCTGATCAAGCTCTATAACGATGCGGGCATCAGCAACGATCGTATTCTGATCAAACTGGCTTCCACCTGGCAGGGCATTCGTGCTGCTGAACAGCTGGAAAAAGAAGGCATCAACTGTAACCTGACGCTGCTGTTCTCCTTCGCGCAGGCGCGCGCATGTGCAGAAGCCGGCGTGTTCCTGATTTCTCCGTTCGTGGGCCGTATTCTGGACTGGTACAAATCCAACACGGATAAGAAAGAGTACGCACCGGCTGAAGATCCGGGCGTGGTTTCCGTGACCGAAATCTACGAGTACTACAAACAGCACGGTTATGAAACCGTGGTGATGGGCGCAAGCTTCCGTAACGTAGGTGAGATCCTGGAACTGGCTGGCTGTGACCGCCTGACCATCGCACCGGGCCTGCTGAAAGAGCTGGCTGAAAGCGAAGGCGCTATTGAGCGTAAACTGAGCTTCAGCGGCGAAGTGAAAGCCCGTCCTGAGCGTATCACCGAAGCTCAGTTCCTGTGGCAGCACAACCAGGATCCAATGGCAGTAGACAAACTGGCGGACGGTATCCGTAAGTTTGCTGTTGACCAGGAAAAACTGGAAAAAATGATCGGCGATCTGCTGTAATCATTTCTGACGTGGCCGGGCTCCCGGCCACGTCTGCTACTTCTTTCGGATCCTGTCTGTAATTCCTCTCTGCGTGTATCATTCCGTTATCTGCATTAGTTGAATGGAATGGATATGAATACCTTACGCATCGGCTTAGTTTCCGTCTCTGACCGCGCTTCAAGCGGTGTTTATGAAGATAAAGGCATCCCCGCTCTGGAAGCGTGGCTGACTGCCGCCCTGACTACCCCTTTTGAAGTGCTTACCCGCCTGATCCCTGATGAACAGGCCGTTATCGAGCAAACCCTCTGTGAACTGGTTGATGAAATGAGCTGCCACCTGGTACTGACCACCGGCGGCACCGGTCCGGCGCGTCGCGACGTTACTCCGGATGCAACCCTGGCAATTGCCGATCGTCAGATGCCCGGTTTCGGCGAACAGATGCGCCAGATTAGCCTGCACTTTGTTCCGACGGCGATCCTCTCACGTCAGGTAGGGGTGATCCGCAAGCAGGCGCTGATCCTCAATCTGCCGGGCCAGCCGAAGTCGATCAAAGAGACGCTGGAAGGGGTAAAAGAGGACGACGGCAAGGTGATTGTGGCGGGTATCTTCGCCAGTGTACCGTATTGTGTACAATTGCTGGAAGGGCCATACGTCGAAACCGATCCGCAGGTGGTAGCAGCTTTTCGCCCGAAAAGCGCACGTCGTGAAACAATCTCCTGAAATTAACAATTATGTGACATAAGCTGCACGGCCTGTAGCGTGCCGATTGATTTACGGTATAGTAATTTTTTCTTTACGATCGCTGTAAATATAAATCAACAATACAGGTCAAATGGTCCGCTATGTCACATAACACCCGGCCTCTCAATCGTCAGGATTATAAAACGCTTACGCTTGCCGCCCTTGGTGGTGCGCTGGAGTTTTATGACTTCATCATCTTCGTCTTTTTCGCCGCCGTCGTCGGGGCGTTGTTCTTCCCGGCGGATATTCCCGAATGGCTGCGACAGGTGCAGACCTTTGGCATCTTCGCTGCCGGGTATCTGGCGCGCCCGCTGGGCGGTATCGTGATGGCCCACTTTGGCGATCTGGTAGGCCGCAAAAAGATGTTCACCCTCAGTATCCTGCTGATGGCCGTGCCCACGCTGGCCATCGGCCTGCTGCCAACCTATGCCTCAATGGGGATTATTGCGCCGGTTCTGCTGCTGCTGATGCGTATCCTGCAGGGGGCAGCGATTGGCGGTGAAGTGCCGGGTGCCTGGGTTTTTGTCGCGGAACATGTCCCTGCGCGCCGAATCGGCATTGCCTGCGGCACGCTGACCGCCGGGCTGACCGTTGGTATTTTACTGGGTTCAGTGGTGGCGACGCTTATCAATACCAGCATGACGCCGCAGGCGGTGCTTGACTGGGGCTGGCGTATTCCGTTCCTGCTGGGTGGCGCATTCGGTCTGGTCGCCATGTACCTGCGCCGCTGGCTGCAGGAAACCCCGGTGTTCCTCGAGATGCAGCAGCGCAAGGCACTGGCGCAGGAGCTGCCGGTCAAAGCGGTGGTTGTGCGTCATAAAAAAGCGGTAGTGGTGTCGATGCTGCTGACCTGGCTGCTCTCGGCGGGTATCGTTGTGGTGATTTTGATGTCTCCGGTCTGGCTGCAAAAGCAGTATGGCTTTGCCCCGGCGGTCACGCTGCAGGCGAACAGTATTGCCACCATTATGCTGTGCTTCGGCTGTCTGATTGCCGGTCTGGCGGTCGATCGTATCGGTTCGAGCCTGACGTTTATCATCGGTAGCCTGCTGCTGGCGGGGTCAAGCTGGGCGTTTTACCACCTTGCGGGCAGCCATCCCGAGCAGCTCTTCCTGCTGTACGGCACGGTTGGGTTGTGCGTGGGTGTGGTGGGGGCGGTGCCTTACGTGATGGTACGGGCCTTCCCGCCAGAAGTGCGTTTTACCGGTATCTCCTTCTCTTACAACGTCTCTTACGCCATCTTTGGTGGATTAACGCCGATTGTGGTCACGCTGCTGATGGGGGTGTCGCCGATGGCGCCGGCCTGGTACGTGCTGGCCCTGTCGCTGATGGGGCTGGTGCTCGGATTCTGGTTGCGTCAAAAACCGGTCGAAGCCCCGATCCTCGCTGGTTAAGTGTGAGATTGAAGAAAACGCCATCCGAAGATGGCGTCTGTCGATCAGTGGGAAGAAGGGGTATAGCTCAGGATGATGTTGTCATCCGGGATGTGGGTAAAATGGGTGATAATCGCGTGGTAATCCGCCAGCGGATCGACATCGTTAAACAGCGTTGGGTAGAAGATTTTGCTCAGCGCCTCAATGGCGACGATGTTGTACGGGTTGTTATAGAAGTGGTGATAGAGCGCTCCCGTGTGACCTTGTGCTACCGCTGGAATGCTGGCCACGCCCTGACGTGAAAGCAGGGCATTGAACGCGGCGGTGACATCGTTTGCCGGGACGTTATAGCCAAACGGGATAATCGCCGTGCCTTTGCCCGGACGTTTAGACCCGGTCATCAGGTAGTAATCCGGATTCAGGGAGATGATCTTCTCAACCGACACATTCCCGGTTGCCCCAGGCAGCAGCTGTGAGCCGATGTTCGTGCCACCTGCGGCTTCTACCAGCCCGCCCCAGCCGTTACGTGCATGGGTGAAACAGCAGCCATTATCCAGCCCGCCGACACCGGCTATCGGTTCGATAAAGACCAGTGGTTTTTTGCTGGTGGTCGCCAGACGCTGGTGGATCGTATCCAGGCGTTGCTGATAGAAATTGATATAGGCCTGCGCGTGTTCGTTCTGACCCATCACCTTACCCAGCAGGGCAATGCTCGGCAGGGTGTTCTCGACCGGGTGAAGTTCGTAGTCAACAAATACCACCGGGATATGCAGTGCTTCGAGCTTTGCCAGCACGCCAGTCTGCACCAGTGAGGGTTTGGCGCGGAGCTGAGCAATCATCAGGTCGGGCTGGCGGGAGATCACCGTTTCCAGATCCACGTTGCCCTGGTCGGAAAACTTCATGTCGAGGAGGGTTTCTGCTTCGGGCCATTTACGCTTCAGCACGTTCCAGGTTTCGGTATCCTGCTTTTTCGGCAGGTTGTTCCACGCCACTACTTTGGCGAACGGGTTGTCGCGCGCCAGCAACGCCAGAGCGAAAATGTCGCGACCATCCTGCAGGATGATGCGCTGCGGCTCACGTTCAATCGTGACCGTGCGGTTATCAAGATCCTTGACGGTCACCGGCCAGCCCTGCGCCTGCGCGATAAAAGGTGAAAGTAACAGTGCCAGGCCGCCCGCGGCCGCGATGATTTTTTTCAGCGTCATGATTTCCCGGTCTTTTTTCTTATGGTATGACCCCGTCGACCACCACATGCGGTAAGCCACGGGAACAGTATTCAACCCTGCCGTCCACGCCATACACCGTCGCCAGGCTGGCGGGGGAGACCACCTCGCCCGGTAACCCGCTGGCTATCAGCTCGCCGCCTTTAAGCATCAGGGCATACCGGGCATGGCGCAGCGCGATGTTGATATCGTGGATCACCACGACGGTAACGATGTTTCGCAGCCGCGTTTCACGGGCCACGATATCCATAACGTGGAACTGATAGTTAAGGTCGAGGGCGCTTAAGGGCTCGTCCAGCAGCAGCAGATCCGGCTCGCGGATCAGCGATTGCGCCAGGCCAATCAGCTGCTTTTGTCCGCCGGAAAGCTGATCGAGAAAGCTCATCGCCAGATGGGCGACGCCCAGTTTGTCGAGAATGGCATACGCCTCCTGCTCGACGTTATGACTGTGCAAACTGCCGCTGGCGCGTCGGGCGACAATCACCGATTCCAGCGCGTGGAGGTGTACGCCTTGCGGCAGGGACTGCGGCAGATAAACCACCTTTTGCGCGCGGGTTGCTGAAGGCAAGGTCATCAGATCGTCGCCATTGAGCAGCAATTCCCCTTGAGCAGGGTTCAGATCTGCTAGCGCGCGCAGTAACGTGGATTTCCCCGAGCCGTTCGGCCCTAGCAGGGCGGTGATCTGTCCGCGAGGCAGTAAGGGGGTCGTCAGCCCACTCATGATTTTTTTCTTACGGTAGCCCGTATGCAGATCGTGGATGCGCAGGCCGTCGGTCATACGTTCCCCCGGTTGCGAATGATGATGCTGAGGAAGAACGGCACGCCAACCAGCGAGGTCACAATACCGACCGGAATGATGACGCCAGGCACAATATTTTTGGAGAGTACCGACGCCAGAGAGAGCACCAGCGCCCCAATCAGCATACTGCCCGGCAGGTAAAAGCGATGATCCTCGCCAAACATCATGCGTGAGATATGCGGTGCAACCAGACCGATAAAGCCGACCGGCCCGACAAAGGCCACCGTTAGCGCAGAGATGATGCTGATGCGAAGCAGGGCGGTAAGGCGCAGCGTCTTCACGTTAATACCAAAACTGACGGCGCGATCTTCACCGAGGCGCAACGCCGTCAGCTTCCAGGCATTTTTGAGCGACAGAGGTACGATAATCAGCAGCGCTACGCCGAGGATGGCGAGCTTGTCCCAGGAGGCTCTGGCCAGGCTTCCCATCGTCCAGAAGACCAGCCCCTGAAGGGTATCTTCGCTGGCGACAAATTGCAGAATGGAAATCAGCGCGTTAAAGGTAAACACCAGCGCGATGCCAAATAACACCACGCCCGAGGTCGCAACGCGTGTCCAGCGGCTGATGCCATCGAGGATAAAACAGGCCAGTAGCGCAAAGACAAAGGCATTTGCGGGAATGAACCACTTATCGGCAATACCGGGGATCCCTAAGCCAAGCACAATCGCCAGCGCTGCACCAAAGGAGGCGGCGGAGGAGACGCCCAGCGTAAACGGGCTGGCGAGAGGGTTGTTGAGGATGGTCTGCATCTCTGCTCCGGCGAGCCCCAGCGCCATGCCGACGGCGACAGCCATCAAGGCGAAGGGCAGGCGCAGATCCCAGACGATCACCCGTGTGCCCGCATCTGCTGCTGTTGCATTCACTAAGGTGTGCCAGAGCGTGGAAACGGAGATACCGGACGGGCCAAGGGTGAAGTCGAGGATCAGCGAACAAATAATCAGAACGAAAAGCACCGTTGCCAGGGTAACGCGCCTGACGAGAACCTTACGGTAATGTAGTGCCACGGTGGATTCGCCAGAGCGATGGCCGGCGGTAAGACTGGAATTCATTGGATACCCTTATTCACTACAACAAATCGTGGTATCCCCAACCGTTCCTGATGAGAGTGCTGCATGATATCCGCTATCCAGGAGACACCTGGGGACGATATTTCAAGTGATAATGCTTATCAATACAATGCGGGGGGTTATGAGGGTTTCATTGACGGATTGTTTGGTTTCTGGCGGAAAACTAATCGATTCGAAGAGAGTTTCGTGCCCGCAGCGCGGGCACGAAAGGGGGATTAGTGTTTTTCACCAATCGGCAGAACGGTACGGCCAAACTGCTCGTTCAGCACTTCGCCCATTGCCAGGTAAATGGCGCTGGCGCCACACACCAGGCCAATCCAGCCGGCAACGTGAATGATGCCTTCACCGTTATCGACCAGGTGGCCAATAGACAGCAGGGCGAACAGCACGGTCAGGCTCAGGAACACGAACTGCAGCGCACGGTTACCGACCAGCGTGCCGAAGAACATGAACAGCGTGAAGACGCCCCACAGGCCCAGATAAACGCCCATAAACTGTGCGTTCGCCGCATCGGCCAGACCCATTTTCGGCAGCAGCAGAATAGCGACCAGCGTCAGCCAGAAAGAGCCGTACGAGGTAAACGCGGTCAACCCGAAGGTATTGCCTTTCTTATATTCCAGCAGCCCTGCGAAGATTTGTGCGATGCCGCCGTAGAAAATGCCCATCGCCAGGATAACGCCATCCATTGGGAACATCCCAATGTTATGCAGGTTCAGCAGAATGGTGGTCATGCCGAAACCCATCAGACCCAGCGGAGCCGGATTAGCCAACTTAGTGTTGCCCATAATTCCTCAAAAAATCATCATTAATATGGTGAAATGGTGTGACCCTCGCCAATTCTCCCTGGCGGGGCGCGGCATGATAATCAGCGCAGGCGACGGCGTCTATGATCTGAGCAGGGTGAAATTAAAAATTTTTTTATCCTCCCCCCTTGATGGATGCCGTTGCGACCCCATCTTGTAGTCAACCGCAGTGAGTGAACCTGAAAATAATCAAATCGGGGACAGTTGAAAAAGCATCATCTGCCCTTATTACAGGTTCACAACCACATGTATGACCGAATTTTTAGTGGAGACGTTTAGATGGGTAAAATTATTGGTATCGACCTGGGGACTACCAACTCTTGTGTAGCGATTATGGATGGCACTACTGCACGTGTGCTGGAGAACGCCGAGGGCGATCGCACCACGCCTTCTATCATTGCTTATACCCAGGACGGTGAAACTCTGGTTGGTCAGCCGGCTAAACGTCAGGCCGTGACAAACCCGCAAAACACCCTGTTTGCGATCAAACGCCTGATTGGCCGCCGCTTCCAGGACGAAGAAGTGCAGCGTGATGAAGCCATCATGCCGTACAAAATCATCGGTGCTGATAACGGTGATGCGTGGATTGATGTAAAAGGTCAGAAAATGGCACCGCCGCAGATCTCTGCAGAAGTGCTGAAAAAAATGAAGAAAACGGCTGAAGATTACCTGGGTGAACCAGTAACTGAAGCGGTTATCACCGTACCGGCATACTTTAACGATGCTCAGCGTCAGGCAACCAAAGATGCGGGCCGTATCGCCGGTCTGGAAGTGAAACGTATCATCAACGAACCGACTGCCGCTGCGCTGGCATACGGTCTGGATAAAGAAGTCGGCAACCGTACTATCGCGGTATACGACCTCGGTGGCGGTACTTTCGATATCTCTATTATCGAAATCGACGAAGTTGACGGCGAAAAAACGTTTGAAGTTCTGGCTACCAACGGTGATACCCACCTGGGTGGTGAAGACTTTGACAGCCGTATGATCAACTATCTCGTTGACGAGTTTAAGAAAGATCAGGGCATTGACCTGCGTAACGACCCGCTGGCAATGCAGCGCCTGAAAGAAGCCGCAGAAAAAGCCAAAATCGAGCTCTCTTCTGCGCAGCAGACCGACGTGAACCTGCCGTACATCACTGCAGACGCGACCGGTCCAAAACACATGAACATCAAAGTGACTCGCGCGAAACTGGAAAGCCTGGTAGAAGACCTGGTTAACCGTTCCATCGAGCCGCTGAAAGTTGCTCTGCAGGACGCAGGTCTGTCCGTATCCGAAATCCAGGACGTTATCCTGGTCGGTGGTCAGACGCGTATGCCAATGGTTCAGAAGAAAGTGGCTGAATTCTTTGGTAAAGAGCCGCGTAAAGACGTTAACCCGGACGAAGCCGTTGCTATCGGCGCTGCGGTCCAGGGTGGTGTACTGACCGGTGAAGTGAAAGACGTACTGCTGCTGGACGTTACCCCGCTGTCGCTGGGTATCGAAACCATGGGCGGCGTGATGACTGCGCTGATCAGCAAAAACACCACCATCCCGACCAAGCACAGCCAGGTGTTCTCTACCGCTGAAGACAACCAGTCTGCGGTAACCATCCATGTGCTGCAGGGTGAGCGTAAACGTGCTGCGGATAACAAAGATCTGGGTCAGTTTAACCTGGATGGTATCAGCCCGGCGCCGCGCGGTATGCCGCAGATCGAAGTGACCTTCGATATCGATGCTGACGGTATTCTGCACGTCTCCGCAAAAGACAAAAATAGCGGTAAAGAGCAGAAGATCACCATCAAGGCCTCTTCTGGTCTGAACGAAGAAGAGATCCAGAAGATGGTTCGCGAAGCGGAAGCCAATGCGGAATCTGACCGTAAGTTTGAAGAGCTGGTTCAGACCCGCAACCAGGGTGACCATCTGCTGCACAGCACCCGTAAGCAGGTTGAGGAAGCGGGCGATAAACTGCCAGCAGACGACAAAACCGCTATCGAGTCTGCACTGAGCGCGCTGGAAACGTCTCTGAAAGGCGAAGACAAAGCTGATATCGAAGCCAAGATGCAGCAACTGGCGCAGGTTTCCGAGAAGCTGATGGAAATCGCCCAGCAGCAGCACGCACAGCAGCAGGCTGGTGCAGCAGGCGCTGATGCATCTGCGAACAATGCGAAAGACGACGACGTTGTTGACGCTGAGTTCGAAGAAGTTAAAGACAAAAAATAATCGCCCTGATGCAGGGTAATTAATCGGCACGGGCGAAGAGGTTTCCTCTCCGCCCGTGCTCGCATGTTAAGGGGCTGAAAAAACCAATGGCAAAGCAAGATTTTTACGAGATTTTAGGCGTTTCCAAAACCGCGGAAGAGCGTGAAATCAAGAAGGCGTACAAGCGCCTGGCCATGAAGTTTCACCCGGACCGTAACCAGGGTGACAAAGAGGCCGAAGCCAAATTTAAAGAGATTAAAGAAGCCTACGAGATCCTGACCGATGCGCAAAAGCGTGCGGCATACGATCAGTATGGTCATGCCGCGTTTGAACAAGGCGGTATGGGCGGTGGCGGCGGATTCGGTGGCGGTGGCGGTGCTGATTTCAACGATATCTTTGGTGACGTATTCGGCGATATCTTCGGCGGTGGCCGCGGTCGTCAGCGTGCATCCCGTGGCGCAGACCTGCGTTACAATATGGACCTGTCGCTGGAAGAAGCCGTACGTGGCGTGACGAAAGAGATCCGCATCCCGACGCTGGAAGGGTGTGATGTTTGCCACGGCAGCGGTGCGAAAGTCGGCACCAAGCCACAGACCTGTCCAACCTGTCACGGCTCCGGCCAGGTGCAGATGCGTCAGGGCTTCTTCGCGGTGCAGCAGAGCTGTCCGCACTGTCAGGGCCGCGGTACGTTGATCAAAGATCCGTGCAACAAATGCCACGGTCACGGTCGCGTTGAGAAGACCAAAACCCTGTCTGTTAAAATTCCGGCAGGCGTGGATACCGGCGATCGCATTCGTCTTTCTGGTGAAGGCGAAGCGGGCGAACATGGCGCACCGGCAGGCGATCTGTACGTTCAGGTTCAGGTGAAACAGCACGCGATTTTTGAGCGTGAAGGTAACAACCTGTACTGCGAAGTACCGATCAACTTTGCGATGGCGGCGATGGGCGGCGAAATCGAAGTGCCGACGCTGGATGGTCGCGTAAACCTGAAAGTGCCCGGTGAAACCCAAACCGGTAAGCTGTTCCGTATGCGCGGTAAAGGCGTTAAATCGGTACGCGGCGGTGCGCAGGGTGACCTGCTGTGTCGCGTGGTGGTGGAAACCCCGGTTGGCCTGAACGAAAAACAGAAGCAGCTCCTGAAAGAGCTGCAGGAGAGCTTCGGCGGCCCGACGGGTGAGAACAACAGCCCGCGTTCCAAAAGCTTCTTTGATGGCGTGAAAAAATTCTTCGACGATTTGACCCGCTAATTTTTAGCTGCGGTATTTCTTCAAGCCCGGAAGCGATTCCGGGCTTTTTATTTGTCAAAAAATAATTCGTAAAAACTGAGTATATACTCAATATTAACCTGCTTTTACCGATGAATAACCTCAAGTATGATGGTTTTAACGAGGGATTGTCATAGAGAGAGAAAGTAAAAGTGAAACTTCTACACCGTTTTTTCCAAAATGAGGCCTCCGGCGGCATCATTCTTATTCTGGCTGCGGCCTGTGCCATGCTGCTGGCTAACCTGGGCGTTACCCGTGATCTGTACCATGCATTTCTGGAAACCCCTGTAGAACTCCGGGTCGGCGTGCTGGAAATCAACAAGAACATGCTGCTGTGGATCAACGATGCGCTGATGGCGGTCTTTTTCCTGCTGGTAGGGCTGGAAGTCAAACGCGAGCTGGTTCAGGGCTCACTGGCCAGCCGCCAGAGAGCAGCGTTCCCGGTGATTGCCGCCATCGGCGGGATGGTGGTTCCGGCGCTGATCTATCTGGCCTTTAACTATCAGGATCCCGTCGCCCGTCACGGCTGGGCGATCCCGGCGGCTACGGATATCGCCTTTGCGCTCGGCGTTCTGGCACTGTTGGGCAACCGCGTGCCGATGGCGCTGAAAATCTTCCTGATGGCGTTGGCTATCATCGATGACCTGGGTGCGATTGTGATTATCGCTCTGTTCTACACCAGCGAGCTGTCGGTACTCTCGCTGGGCGTCGCGGCGGCGGCAATTGCGGTGCTGGCGATCCTGAATATCTGCAACGTACGTCGGGTTGGCATTTATGTGCTGGTCGGGGTGATTCTGTGGACCGCCGTACTGAAGTCGGGCGTGCATGCCACCCTGGCAGGCGTGATTATCGGCTTCTTTGTGCCGCTGAAGCCGCAGGAGGGCAAATCACCGGCTAAGCAGCTCGAGCATGTTCTGCACCCGTGGGTTGCCTTTATGATCCTGCCGCTGTTTGCGTTCGCCAACGCCGGTGTGTCGCTTGAAGGTGTGACGCTGGATGGGCTGACATCGATGCTGCCGCTGGGCATCATTGCCGGGCTGTTTATCGGTAAGCCGCTGGGTATCAGCCTCTTCTGCTGGCTGGCGCTGAAATTTAAACTGGCGTCATTGCCGCACGGGACAACGTGGCGGCAGATCATGGCGGTTGGCGTGCTGTGCGGAATTGGTTTTACCATGTCGATTTTTATCTCGACGCTGGCGTTTGGCCCGCATGCTCCGGAGCTGATCGTCTGGGCTAAACTCGGTATTTTAACCGGGTCGCTGCTGGCGGCAGGGATCGGCTACACCTTACTGAAGATGAAATTGTCGGGGCAAGTACACCCGGCCTGACAGGACGCCGGGAGGGCAGCACGTCCCTCCCGGCAATACGATCAAGGAGTGAGAATGATATGTCCCATCTTAACTACAACCACCTCTATTACTTCTGGCATGTCTATAAAGAGGGCTCAGTAGTCGGTGCTGCAGAAGCACTGTACCTGACGCCCCAGACGATAACCGGACAGATAAAAGCGCTGGAAGAGCGCCTGCAGGGTAAGTTATTCAAGCGCAAAGGGCGCGGCATTGAACCGAGTGAGCTGGGCGAGCTGGTGTTTCGCTATGCGGATAAGATGTTCACGCTGAGTCAGGAGATGCTCGACATTGTGAACTACCGCAAGGAGTCGAACCTGCTCTTTGACGTGGGCGTGGCGGATGCGCTGTCCAAACGGCTGGTGAGCGGCGTACTCGATGCTGCCGTGGTGGAAGATGAACAAATCCATCTGCGCTGCTTCGAGTCGACCCACGAGATGCTGCTGGAGCAGCTGAGTCAGCATAAGCTGGATATGATTATCTCCGACTGCCCGATCGATTCAACCCAGCAGGAAGGGCTGTTCTCGGTGAAAATTGGCGAGTGTGGCGTCAGCTTCTGGTGCATTAACCCACCGCCGAAAAAACCGTTTCCCGCCTGCCTGGAAGAGCGTCGTTTACTGGTACCTGGACGGCGTTCGATGCTGGGACGCAAGCTGCTGAACTGGTTTAACTCGCAGGGGCTTAACGTTGAGATTCTGGGTGAGTTTGATGATGCGGCGCTGATGAAAGCGTTTGGTGAAGCGCACAACGCAATTTTTGTCGCGCCGACACTCTATGCACAGGATCTGTATGCGGATGAAAAAATTACGGAGATTGGTCGGGTCGATAACGTGATGGAAGAGTATCACGCCATATTTGCCGCACGAATGATTCAGCATCCGGCGGTGCAGCGTATCTGTAACCGGGATTACTCTGCGCTGTTTACCCCACCGACGTTTTAAAGACATAAAAAAACCCGCGTTAAGCGGGTTCTTCTAAAACAAGCAACAACAAGTGGCGATTAAGCCAGTTTGTTGATCTGCGCGGTCAAGTTTGCTTTATGACGCGCTGCTTTGTTTTTGTGGATCAGACCTTTAGAAGCCTGACGATCCACGATCGGTTGCATTTCGTTAAATGCTTTCAGTGCAGCAGCTTTGTCGCCAGCTTCGATAGCTGCGTATACTTTCTTGATGAAAGTACGCATCATAGAGCGACGGCTTGCATTGTGCTTACGAGCCTTTTCAGACTGTACAGCACGTTTCTTAGCTGATTTGATATTAGCCAAGGTCCAACTCCCAAATATGATCTATGTGGACAATTCAAAGGCCGAGGAATATGACCTCTTAGCCTTCTTTTGTCAATGGATTTGTGCAAATAAGCGCCGTTAATATGACAACGCTCGTTACGTGTGATGGCGCAGGATTCTACCAGCTTGTGGCGTCTGAATACAGCTTTTCGGCACAAAAAACGTCACAGGCAGTCAGTTTTTTTCGTCCTGAAAGGCAACCACGATGAAATCATTACGGCTTTCTGTTTTGCGGCAACAATCGCCGGTTAACGTTCACCGCTGTACAAGGTATACTTTCACGATTTTCACTGTTTTGAGCCAGTCATGAAGCTGATACGCGGCATACATAATCTCAGTCAGGCCCCGCATGGGTGTGTGCTGACTATTGGTAATTTCGACGGTGTGCATCGTGGGCATCAGGTGCTGTTGCAGCGATTGCGTGAAGAAGGCCAGGCGCGTGGTCTGCCGGTGGTGGTGATGATTTTCGAGCCGCAGCCGCTGGAGCTGTTTGCCAGCGAAAAAGCCCCCGCACGGCTGACCCGCCTGCGTGAAAAGGTACGCTACCTTGCGCAGTGCGGCGTGGACTATGTCCTGTGCATCCGTTTTGATCGACGCTTCGCCGCGCTGACGGCGCAAAATTTTGTCGGCGATCTGTTAGTCGAACGCCTCGGGGTGCAGTTCCTCGCCGTAGGTGATGATTTCCGCTTTGGCGCTGGTCGCCAGGGGGATTTCTTGCTATTACAGAAGGCTGGCCTGGAGTACGGTTTTGACGTCACCAGCACGCAGACTTTTTGCGAGGGCGGGGTGCGCGTCAGCAGTACGGCCGTTCGTCAGGCGCTGGCCGACGATAATCTGGACGTTGCCGAGAGTTTGCTCGGGCGTCCGTTCTCTATTTCCGGGCGCGTGGTGCATGGTGATCAACTGGGCCGCACGATTGGTTTCCCTACGGCGAACTTACCGTTGCGTCGTCAGGTCTCCCCGGTAAAAGGGGTCTTTGCGGTTGAAGTAACGGGGCTGGGTGATAAGCCCCTCCCGGGCGTGGCCAATATTGGTACTCGCCCGACAGTTGCAGGCGTACGCCAGCAGCTTGAAGTGCATTTGCTGGACGTTGTAATGGACCTTTACGGTCGCCATATAGATGTAATCCTGCGTAAAAAAATACGCAATGAGCAGCGATTCGCCTCGCTCGATGAACTGAAAGCGCAAATCGCGAGAGATGAATTAACAGCCCGCGAACTTTTTGGGCTATCAAATCCGGCTTAATGCCTGAGATATAAATACGGAACCGAGAATCTGATGAGTGACTTTAAATCAACCCTGAATTTGCCGGAAACAGGGTTCCCGATGCGCGGCGACCTCGCCAAGCGTGAGCCGGGAATGCTGGCGCGTTGGACTGATGATGACCTGTACGGCATCATCCGTGCGGCCAAAAAAGGTAAAAAAACCTTCATTCTGCATGATGGCCCTCCTTATGCGAATGGCAGCATTCATATTGGTCACTCTGTAAATAAGATTCTGAAAGACATTATCGTGAAGTCCAAAGGCCTCACGGGTTATGACTCCCCTTATGTTCCGGGCTGGGACTGCCACGGTCTGCCGATCGAGCTGAAAGTGGAGCAAGAATTTGGTAAGCCGGGTGAGAAGTTTACCGCTGCTGAATTCCGCGCCAAATGCCGTGAATATGCTGCTACTCAGGTGAACGGTCAGCGCGAAGACTTTATCCGTCTGGGCGTGCTGGGCGACTGGTCGCACCCGTACCTGACCATGGACTTCAAAACTGAAGCCAACATCATCCGTGCGCTGGGCAAAATCATCGGCAACGGCCATCTGCATAAAGGCGCCAAGCCGGTGCACTGGTGCGTGGACTGCCGTTCTGCGCTGGCAGAAGCGGAAGTGGAGTATTACGACAAAACCTCCCCATCCATCGACGTTGCCTTTACTGCCGTCGATCAGGACGCGGTGCAGGGCAAATTCGGCCTGCCGGGCGTCAGTGGCCCAATCTCGCTGGTTATCTGGACCACCACCCCGTGGACCCTGCCTGCTAACCGTGCGATCTCTCTCTCTGCTGAGATCGAGTACGCGCTGGTGCAGATCGAAGGTCAGGCGCTGATCCTGGCGAAAGAGCTGGTCGAAAGCGTTCTGAAACGCGCCAATATCACCGACTACACCGTGCTCGGTACGGTGAACGGCGATGCGCTGGAACTGATGCGCTTCAAACACCCGTTCCTCGACTTCGATGTCCCGGCGATTCTGGGCGATCACGTGACGCTGGAAGCGGGTACCGGTGCGGTTCATACCGCCGGCGGCCACGGTCCTGACGACTACAACATCAGCCTGAAATACGGTCTGGAAATCGCTAACCCGGTCGGCGCGGACGGCGCTTACCTGCCAGGCACGTATCCGACCCTGGACGGCGTGAACGTCTTTAAAGCTAACGACATTATCGTCAACATGCTGCGCGACAACGGTACGCTGCTGCACGTTGAAAAAATGCAGCACAGCTATCCGTGCTGCTGGCGTCACAAGTCACCGATCATCTTCCGTGCGACCCCGCAGTGGTTCGTCAGCATGGATCAGAAAGGCCTGCGCGCGCAGTCCCTTTCCGAAATCAAAGGCGTGCAGTGGATCCCGGACTGGGGCCAGGCGCGTATCGAATCGATGGTTGCCAACCGTCCTGACTGGTGTATCTCCCGTCAGCGTACCTGGGGCGTGCCAATGTCTCTGTTCGTACATAAAGAGACGCAGGAACTGCATCCAAACACGCTGGAACTGATGGAAGAAGTCGCTAAGCGTGTTGAAGTGGACGGCATTCAGGCGTGGTGGGATCTCGATTCCCGCGACATCCTGGGCGCTGACGCGGACAGCTACGAGAAAGTGCCAGACACCCTCGACGTGTGGTTCGACTCCGGTTCAACCCACTCCTCCGTGGTTGACGTACGTCCGGAATTTACCGGTCACGCCGCCGACATGTATCTGGAAGGATCTGACCAACACCGCGGCTGGTTTATGTCATCGCTGATGATCTCCACCGCCATGAAGGGCAAAGCGCCGTATCGCCAGGTGCTGACCCACGGCTTCACCGTCGATGGTCAGGGCCGCAAGATGTCCAAATCCATCGGTAACACTGTCTCTCCGCAGGACGTGATGAACAAACTGGGCGCCGATATTCTGCGTCTGTGGGTGGCATCTACTGACTACACCGGCGAAATGGCGGTTTCCGATGAGATCCTGAAACGTGCTGCCGACAGCTATCGTCGTATCCGTAACACCGCGCGCTTCCTGCTGGCGAACCTCAACGGTTTCGATCCAGTAAAAGACATGGTGAAACCGGAAGAGATGGTCGTGCTGGATCGCTGGGCAGTCGGGTGTGCCCAGGCGGCACAGGATGACATCCTGAGGGCATACGAATCTTACGATTTCCATGAAGTGGTGCAGCGCCTGATGCGCTTCTGCTCCATTGAGATGGGCTCGTTCTACCTCGACATTATCAAAGATCGCCAGTACACCGCTAAAGCGGACAGCGTGGCGCGTCGCAGCTGCCAGACCGCACTGTTCCATATCGCAGAAGCGCTGGTGCGCTGGATGGCACCGATCATGTCCTTCACCGCAGATGAAATCTGGGGCTACCTGCCGGGCGACCGTGAGCAGTATGTCTTTACCGGTGAATGGTATGAAGGGCTGTTTGGCCTGGGCGAAACTGAAGCCATGAACGATACCTTCTGGGACGAGCTGCTGAAAGTGCGCGGCGAAGTGAACAAGGTGATCGAGCAGGCGCGTGCTGACAAGAAAGTCGGCGGCTCGCTGGAAGCAGCAGTGACGCTGTACGCTGAACCTGAGCTGGCGGCGAAGCTGACCGCGCTCGGTGATGAATTACGATTTGTCCTGTTGACCTCCGGTGCCCGAGTTGGGGATTATGCCGATGCGACTGCTGATGCCCAGCAGAGCGAACTGCTCAAAGGGCTGAAAGTGGCGCTGGTGAAAGCCGACGGTGAGAAGTGCCCGCGCTGCTGGCATTACACCACTGATGTCGGTCAGGTGGCGGAACACGCAGAGATCTGCGGACGCTGTGTCAGCAACGTCGCCGGTGTTGGCGAAAAACGTAAGTTTGCCTGATGAGTAAATCTCTCTGTTCAACAGGGCTGCGCTGGCTGTGGCTGGTGGTAGTCGTGCTGATTATTGATTTGGGCAGCAAGTACCTGATCCTCCAGAATTTTGCTCTGGGGGATACGGTGCCGCTGTTCCCGTCACTGAATTTGCACTATGCGCGCAACTACGGCGCGGCGTTTAGCTTCCTGGCTGACAGCGGCGGCTGGCAGCGCTGGTTCTTCGCGGGTATCGCGCTCGGTATCTGTGTCGTACTGGCGGTGCTGATGTACCGTGGGAAAGCCACGCAGAAGCTGAATAACATTGCCTACGCGCTGATCATTGGCGGCGCGCTGGGTAACCTGTTTGACCGTCTGTGGCACGGCTTCGTGGTCGATATGATCGACTTCTACGTCGGCAACTGGCACTTCGCGACCTTCAATCTGGCCGATACGGCGATTTGTATTGGTGCGGCGATGATTGTGCTGGAAGGCTTCCTGCCAAACGCGGCGGCGAAGAAACAGGCGTAACAGTACATGCCGGATGGCGTAGCGCCATCCGGCAAAACAAGTGAGCTCTCTGCATGTCTAAATCCGTACAGTCCAACAGCGCGATGCTGGTTCATTTCACGCTGAAACTTGATGATGGCTCCACGGCGGAGTCCACCCGCAATAACGGCAAACCGGCGCTGTTTCGTCTTGGTGATACCTCCCTGTCTGAAGGTCTTGAGCAGCAGCTGCTGGGGCTGAAAGAGGGGGAGAAAAAAGCCTTTTCACTGGAGCCGGATGCCGCATTTGGCGTACCGACCCCGGACCTGATCCAGTATTTCTCGCGTCGTGAGTTTATGGATGCGGGTGAACCGGAAATCGGTGCGATTATGCTCTTTACCGCAATGGATGGCAGCGAAATGCCTGGTGTGATCCGTGAAATCAACGGCGACTCAATCACCGTCGATTTTAACCACCCGCTCGCCGGGCGTACCGTCCATTTTGATGTTGAAGTACTGGAAATCGACCCGGTACTGGAGGAAGTGAATGCAGATCCTGTTGGCTAACCCGCGCGGTTTCTGTGCCGGAGTAGACCGCGCTATCAGCATTGTCGAAAACGCGCTGGAGCTTTACGGCGCGCCCATTTATGTTCGCCATGAAGTGGTGCATAACCGCTACGTGGTCGATAGCCTGCGCACGCGCGGGGCGATCTTTATCGAACAGATCAGCGAAGTGCCGGATGGCGCGATCCTGATTTTTTCCGCCCATGGTGTCTCCCAGGCGGTTCGTAACGAAGCGAAGAGTCGCGATCTGACCGTGTTCGACGCCACCTGTCCGCTGGTGACCAAAGTGCATATGGAAGTCGCTCGTGCCAGTCGTCGTGGCGAAGAGTCGATCCTGATTGGTCACGCGGGTCACCCGGAAGTTGAGGGCACGATGGGCCAGTACAGCAACCCGAAAGGGGGGATGTACCTGGTTGAATCCCCGGAAGATGTCCTGACGCTGGACGTTAAAAACGAAGCCAAACTGTCGTTTATGACCCAGACCACGCTTTCGGTGGACGATACGTCCGACGTGATTGATGCGCTGCGCAAGCGCTTCCCGAAGATCGTCGGTCCGCGTAAGGACGATATCTGCTACGCCACCACCAACCGTCAGGAAGCGGTACGTGCTCTGGCGGAGCAGGCTGATGTGGTGCTGGTTGTCGGCTCGAAGAATTCGTCTAACTCCAACCGTCTGGCCGAACTGGCGCAGCGCATGGGGAAAGCCGCGTTCCTGATCGATGATGCTACCGATATTCAGGAAGCGTGGGTAAAAGGCGCTGGCTGCGTTGGTGTGACCGCCGGAGCCTCTGCGCCGGATATCCTGGTCCAGAACGTGATTGCGCGTCTGCAGGAGCTTGGTGGGGGTGAAGCCATCCCGCTGGCCGGCCGGGAAGAGAACATCGTCTTCGAAGTGCCCAAAGAGCTGCGTATCGACGCAAAGGAAGTCGAGTAACCTGCATCCAGCCAAATCAAGCCAGCAAATTCGTTGCTGGCTTTTTTTTGTTTGCCGCCTTGTGCGGCTAAATCATGTCTTTTACTGATACTTCCCGCTGTTTATCATTAAATTCTAATTATTGGCGTTTTCGGATGGCGGCTTCGTCAGAGGCTGGTTAATCTGAAAACGGTTTACATCATTTTAACGTAAGAGAATAACTATGCATGATGCACAGGTTCGCGTCGCGATTGCTGGCGCGGGTGGCCGTATGGGCCGCCAGTTAATTCAGGCGACGCTGCAGATGGATGGCGTCAGTCTTGGCGCGGCGCTGGAGCGTGAAGGCTCGTCGCTGTTAGGCGCGGATGCCGGAGAGTTAGCGGGCGCAGGCAAGTCAGGCGTCACTGTACAAAGCAGCCTGGAGGCGGTCAAAGACGATTTCGACGTGTTTATCGATTTCACCCGTCCGGAAGGCACGCTGACGCATCTGGCGTTTTGTCGTCAGCATGGCAAGGGCATGGTTATCGGCACCACCGGTTTTGATGACGCAGGCAAGCAGGCCATCCAGGATGCTTCAAAAGAGATTTCCATAGTCTTTGCGGCCAACTTCAGCGTCGGCGTGAACGTCATGCTTAAGCTGCTGGAGAAAGCGGCAAAAGTGATGGGGGAGTACACCGATATCGAAATCATCGAAGCGCACCACCGTTATAAAGTCGATGCGCCGTCAGGTACTGCGCTGGCAATGGGCGAAGCGATTGCCCAGGCGATGGATAAAGATTTGAAGGATTGTGCTGTGTACACCCGTGAAGGTTATACCGGTGAACGCGTGCCTGGCACCATTGGTTTTGCGACCGTCCGTGCCGGCGATATCGTGGGTGAGCATACCGCCATGTTTGCTGATATCGGCGAGCGCGTTGAGATCACTCATAAAGCGTCGAGCCGGATGACTTTTGCAAATGGGGCTGTTCGTTCTTCAATTTGGTTGAAAGGCAAAAAAGATGGCCTCTTCGACATGCGAGATGTGCTTGATCTCAATAATTTATAATCATGTTTACCCTTCGTGATGTGGTTATTGCAGTCATAATTAGTTGATTGCAAGGGGCAATATTTTATTGCCCTTTTATTTTTACCTGTCTGGTTATCATTTTTATTCTAACGTTACATATTTATAGGTTATATCCTGTTTATTTGGTTTTCTGTTGTGAATTTTGACCAAATGGTCCACTTTTTCAGGTGCTGACCGTCGTATTAAAACTAAATCTGACCCGCAAGCGTTTTCTCAGGTGATTTAGTTGATCTTTTTGCCCGTTAACACCCTTCTCAGCCATCAGTGGCGCAAAAACAACAAACAAAATACGCATTATCAGTTGACTTTACCCTGCCAAATCCCCAGAATGCCGCCGTTTGCCGAAAATCCACATGCAGCAAATTTGCATTGCTTCACACCATGGTTGTGAATTAATATGCAGATAAAGTGAGTGAATATTCTCTGGAGGGTGTTTTGATTAAGTCAGCGCTATTGGTTCTGGAAGACGGAACCCAGTTTATCGGTCGGGCCATAGGGGCAACAGGTTCGGCGGTTGGGGAAGTCGTTTTCAATACTTCAATGACCGGTTATCAAGAAATCCTCACTGATCCTTCCTATTCCCGCCAAATCGTCACTCTTACTTATCCCCATATTGGTAATGTCGGCACCAACGCTGCTGATGAAGAGTCCTCTCAGGTACATGCCCAAGGTCTGATTATTCGCGACCTGCCGCTGATTGCCAGCAACTACCGCAATACCGAAGACCTCTCTTCCTACCTGAAACGTCACAACATCGTGGCGATTGCCGATATCGATACCCGTAAGTTGACGCGTTTGCTGCGTGAAAAGGGCGCACAGAACGGCTGCATCATTGCCGGCGACAACCTGGATGTGGCACTGGCACAAGAAAAAGCCAAAGCCTTCCCAGGGCTGAACGGCATGGACCTGGCGAAAGAAGTTACGACGGCAGAATCCTACAGCTGGACCCAGGGGAGCTGGACGCTGGAAGGCGACCTGCCGGAAGCCAAAAAAGAAGGCGACCTGCCGTTCCACGTGGTGGCTTACGATTACGGCGCCAAACGCAACATCCTGCGTATGCTGGTTGACCGCGGCTGCCGCCTGACGGTGGTGCCTGCGAAGACGCCAGCTGACGAAGTGCTGAAGATGAACCCGGATGGGATCTTCCTCTCCAACGGCCCGGGTGACCCGGCTCCGTGTGATTATGCGATCGACGCGATTAAGACCTTCCTCGAAACCGACATTCCGGTATTCGGCATCTGTCTCGGCCATCAGCTGCTTGCGCTGGCGAGTGGGGCAAAAACCGTGAAGATGAAGTTTGGTCACCACGGTGGTAACCACCCGGTGAAAGATATCGACAACGACACGGTGATGATTACCGCACAGAACCACGGTTTTGCGGTGGATGAGGACTCAATGCCTGTCACCCTGCGTGTGACGCACAAATCACTGTTTGATGGCACCCTGCAGGGCATCCATCGCACCGATAAACCGGCGTTCAGCTTCCAGGGGCACCCGGAGGCGAGCCCAGGCCCACACGATGCCGCGCCGCTGTTCGATCACTTTATCGAACTTATCGAGCAATACCGTAAGACTGCTAAATAATCAGGAGCCGAGAAGACCATGCCAAAACGTACAGACATAAAAAGCATCCTGATCCTTGGCGCTGGCCCGATCGTTATCGGCCAGGCCTGTGAATTCGACTACTCTGGTGCCCAGGCGTGTAAAGCCCTGCGTGAAGAGGGTTACCGCGTAATTCTGGTGAACTCCAACCCGGCCACCATCATGACCGACCCGGATATGGCTGATGCGACCTACATCGAGCCGATTCACTGGGAAGTGGTACGCAAAATTATTGAAAAAGAGCGTCCGGATGCAGTTCTGCCGACGATGGGTGGCCAGACGGCGCTGAACTGCGCGCTGGAGCTGGAGCGTCAGGGCGTGCTGGCTGAGTTCGGCGTGACCATGATTGGCGCCACTGCCGACGCGATTGATAAAGCGGAAGACCGCCGCCGTTTTGACGTGGCAATGAAGAAAATCGGCCTCGACACTGCGCGTTCCGGTATCGCACACACCATGGAAGAAGCGCTGGCGGTTGCCGCTGACGTGGGCTATCCGTGCATCATCCGCCCTAGCTTCACCATGGGCGGCACCGGCGGCGGTATTGCGTACAACCGCGAAGAGTTCGAAGAGATTTGCGAACGTGGTCTGGATCTCTCCCCAACCAAAGAGCTGCTGATTGATGAGTCGCTGATTGGCTGGAAAGAGTACGAGATGGAAGTGGTGCGTGATAAAAACGACAACTGCATCATCGTCTGCTCTATCGAAAACTTCGACGCCATGGGTATCCACACCGGTGACTCCATCACCGTGGCGCCAGCGCAGACCCTGACCGACAAAGAATATCAAATCATGCGTAACGCCTCGATGGCGGTTCTGCGTGAGATTGGCGTCGAAACCGGCGGCTCTAACGTGCAGTTCTCGGTCAACCCGAAGAACGGCCGTCTGATTGTTATCGAGATGAACCCGCGCGTATCCCGTTCTTCTGCGCTGGCATCGAAAGCGACCGGCTTCCCGATTGCGAAAGTGGCGGCGAAGCTGGCGGTGGGTTACACCCTCGATGAGCTGATGAACGACATTACCGGTGGCCGCACCCCGGCCTCGTTCGAACCGTCAATTGACTACGTTGTCACCAAGATCCCTCGCTTTAACTTCGAGAAATTTGCCGGTGCGAACGACCGTCTGACCACCCAGATGAAGTCCGTCGGTGAAGTGATGGCGATTGGCCGCACCCAGCAGGAATCCCTGCAGAAAGCGCTGCGCGGGCTGGAAGTGGGCGCGATGGGCTTCGACCCGAAAGTCAGCCTGGATGACCCGGAAGCGCTGACCAAAATCCGCCGCGAGCTGAAAGACGCGGGCGCCGAGCGTATCTGGTATATCGCTGACGCGTTCCGTGCGGGCCTGTCCGTCGACGGCGTGTTCAACCTGACCAATATCGACCGCTGGTTCCTGGTACAGATTGAAGAGCTGGTGCGTCTGGAAGAGCAGGTTGCACAGATGGGCATTACCGGCCTCGACGCGGACTTCCTGCGTATGCTGAAGCGCAAAGGCTTTGCCGATGCGCGTCTGGCGACGCTGGCTGGCGTGCGTGAATCAGAAATCCGTAAGCTGCGCGACCAGTACAACCTGCACCCGGTCTACAAACGCGTGGATACCTGTGCGGCAGAATTTGCCACCGACACCGCCTACATGTACTCCACGTACGAAGACGAGTGCGAAGCAAATCCCTCCACGGATCGCGATAAAATTATGGTACTCGGCGGCGGTCCAAACCGTATCGGCCAGGGCATCGAATTTGACTACTGCTGCGTACACGCTTCGCTGGCGCTGCGCGAAGACGGTTACGAGACCATTATGGTCAACTGTAACCCAGAGACGGTTTCGACCGACTACGACACCTCTGACCGTCTGTATTTCGAGCCGGTGACCCTGGAAGACGTGCTGGAAATCGTGCGCATCGAGAAGCCGAAGGGCGTTATCGTGCAGTACGGCGGCCAGACCCCGCTGAAGCTGGCGCGCGCGCTGGAAGCCGCAGGTGTACCGATTATCGGTACCAGCCCGGATGCGATTGACCGTGCAGAAGACCGCGAACGTTTCCAGAAGGCGGTAGACCGTCTGAAGCTGAAACAGCCAGCCAACGCCACCGTCACCGCAATTGAAATGGCCGTTGAGAAGGCCAAAGAGATTGGTTACCCGCTGGTGGTGCGTCCGTCTTACGTGCTGGGCGGCCGCGCAATGGAAATCGTCTACGACGAAGCAGACCTGCGCCGTTACTTCCAGACCGCCGTCAGCGTCTCTAACGATGCGCCGGTGCTGCTGGACCGCTTCCTGGATGATGCAGTAGAAGTGGATGTCGATGCCATCTGCGACGGCGAAATGGTGCTGATTGGTGGCATCATGGAACACATCGAGCAGGCGGGCGTTCACTCTGGTGACTCGGCATGTTCTCTGCCTGCGTACACTCTGAGCCAGGATATTCAGGATGTGATGCGCCAGCAGGTGCAGAAACTGGCCTTCGAGCTGCAGGTGCGCGGCCTGATGAACGTCCAGTTCGCGGTGAAAGATAACGAAGTCTACCTGATTGAAGTCAACCCGCGTGCGGCGCGTACCGTGCCCTTCGTCAGTAAAGCCACCGGCGTACCGCTGGCAAAAGTGGCGGCGCGCGTGATGGCGGGCCAGACGTTGGCTCAGCAGGGCGTAACCAAAGAGATTATCCCGCCGTACTACTCGGTGAAGGAAGTGGTCCTGCCGTTCAACAAATTCCCGGGCGTTGACCCGCTGTTAGGGCCAGAGATGCGCTCTACCGGGGAAGTGATGGGCGTTGGTCGCACCTTTGCAGAAGCCTTTGCTAAAGCACAGCTGGGTAGCAACTCCACCATGAAGAAACAGGGCCGTGCGCTGCTCTCCGTACGTGAAGGCGACAAAGAGCGCGTGGTGGACCTGGCGGCGAAACTGCTGAAACAGGGCTTTGAGCTGGATGCCACCCACGGTACCGCGATTGTGCTGGGCGAAGCAGGCATCAACCCGCGTCTGGTGAACAAGGTGCATGAAGGTCGTCCGCATATTCAGGACCGTATCAAGAATGGCGAATACACCTACATCATCAACACCACCGAAGGGCGTCAGGCGATTGAAGACTCCAAGCTGATCCGCCGCAGCGCGCTGCAGTACAAAGTGCACTACGACACCACCCTGAACGGCGGTTTCGCAACAGCCATGGCGCTGAATGCGGATGCTACCGAGAAGGTGATTTCGGTGCAGGAAATGCACGCGCAAATTAACAAGTAACTGGTGTAACCCGGCGGCGCAACGCGTCGCCGGGCTTTTACTCCTCTCTTCAGAACCTTCTGCTTTTTCATCTCCCACCAGTCAGTTAGCCTAAAATTATCAGCGTCATAATTAAATCCAACTGAAACGCAGGGAGAACACCATGCGAAATAAACTTCTGATGACTTCAATTTTTGCAGCCGCAGCGCTGTTTACCGTTGCCGGTTGTTCCTCTAACCAGGCGGTGAAAACCACCGATGGCAAAACGATCGTCACCGACGGAAAACCGCAGATAGATGACGATACCGGGCTGGTGTCCTATGAAAATGCCGAGACCGGCCAGACGGAACAGATTAACCGCGATCAGGTTAAATCGATGGGTGAACTGAAGAACTGATAAAAAAATGCAGTGGCCTGGGCCACTGCATGGGTTGTTGCGGAAGTGTGATTACCAGCGATGGTTCAGCAGAATATGACCGCCATAGGCGTCGTAGCTGTTCTCGCCCCATTCGCCGCTTGCGCGCAGCGAGATCATGGTGGTTGGATTCAGCTTACCGGTGATGCCCAGCTCCAGCTGACCACGGTCGTCCGGGGTGTCGTTGCTGAACTTCTCACCGTTAAAGGCGATATCGTTCTGACCTGCGCCTTTTAACCAGTTGACGGCGACATAGGGTTGCCATGCCTGGACATCTTTCTGGTTAAAGTAGCTGGTTTTCACGCCCGCCCGGCCGAGAAGGGTGTCGTTATCAGGGGTAGAGATCCGTACCCCATCAGCGTCAGTGTGATTTTCCTGGTCAAGGTAGCTATACACCGCCTGAATTTGCGGTTCAATCTTCCAGGTTCTTTCGCTTTCTGAATCAACAACCCAGGCGTGACCCGCTTCCAGCGAGGCGGCAAAGCCTTTGCTGTTATACGACTCATCGCTACGATCGTCGCTGCGCAGTGTGTTGTGATACCAGCCGAAGGAGGCCCAGCTGTCGATATAGCTGCCTTTGCGCAGCTGCTGATCTTCCTGCCAGGTGGCGTAGACGCCCACATTCACACCATCGACTTTACCCTGAGCGGAGCGATTGCTGCCCGTTGAGGTGGAGTCGGTTTTTGCCTGACCCGCACCGAACATCATCCCGCCGTGTAAAACACCGGTATCCATCTTTTTGCTGATGAAATCGCTGCCGACCTGCATTACGTACTGAGTGGTGTCGTAGCTCACTTTGCCGCCCGCCACGTCATTTTCATGATAGCGGCCTTTGACATACATCCAGGTATTGAGATCGTCTTCATCACGCAGCGTCAGCTGATCGCGATCGTCACGTTTGTGCAGGAACATGTCCTGTGCCGCCAGATAGTTACCTAAATAAGCGCCGACTTCTGGCGCAAGATTATTCGGGGCCGGTGGCGTGTAGCCGCCATCGTCATTGCCATTCGTATCCGTGCCGCTGTCGTCACTGCCGCCATCATCCGGCGTAACATTGCCGTCAGTACCGCTGTCATCACTGCCGCCATCATCCGGCGTAACATTGCCGTCAGTACCGCTGTCATCGTCTGGAATGACATCAGGAATCGGGGTGGTATCGACCGATTCCAGATACCAGTTGCCGTCGCTATGCTGGTTCAGGCTATATTCCCATGCTCCTACCACGACCGGGCTGGACAACGAGAACGCTGCCGCAGAGGTACCACCCACGCTCACTACCTGCATACCATTGACGGTCTGTGCACCTGCGCCGCCGATGTTGGTGATGTTGATACCTGATCCACCCGCGCTGCTGCCGGTGATGGTCAGATGGTCGGTAGCAGAATTATCATCGGCCACCACGCTGTTCATCGAGATAAGGCTGCCGCTCGTGCCGGTGTAATCCCCGTTGATGGTGAAGTCGTTGCCCACGCTGTCATTCAGTCCGCCGATTTGCAGCATGCCGCTGTTGGTGACGTTGCCATTGATGGTATTGAGGGTTGAAGCGCTGGAGGATGCGGTCCCCTGCACGGCATTCCAGGATGCCAGGACGCCGCCGCTCAGGATATCCACGTTGGTATTGACGGTGCCTGCGCTGGCGAAGGTGGCGCCGTTATCAACCGTAAGGGTGGCGGTATTGCCCTGCGTGCCAAGCGTCGCACCTTCGGCGACCAGCGTGGTACCGCTGCTCAGAAGCGTATTGCCGGTATAGCTGTTATTGCCGGTCAGGGTCAGGATATTGGCATCCGTTTTGGTCACGCTGCCGGTGCCGGTAATGGCAGTGGCAAAGGTGGAATCTGCAGCCTGGTTAAATACCAGCGTACCGTTGTTGGTCAGCGTTCCGCTTAAGGCCCCGGTTTTCTCCCCGTTGCCCAACTGCAGGGTGGCGCCATCGGAAATCAGGGTGTTGCCAGCGTTGTTGACCGTACCTGCCAGAGTCAGTTTACCGGTATCGACCTTAAGCGAATCATCCGTACCGATAATATCCACGTTGCCGGTCAGATCCCACGCGGTACCTGACATGGTCAGGGAAGCGAAACCATCGCCATCATTCAGACCAATAAAATTGCTGTCTTCGCTTCCGTTACCCAATAATGTAAGCGTATTTGAGCTGGACACGGTAGAAATAACATCGCCCACAAGCTGCGAGTTCGTATTAAGTGTTAGCGTGTTTTTCTTGTCACTACTGAAGGTTATTGCGCTCCCGGAGCCTTTAATGACACCGGTATTGATGATGTTCACTTTGGTTTTATCGGCAACTAAAATACCGTTAGTGTTACCTTCAATCGTGCCGCTATTTGTCAGGCTGCTACCGCCTGTGCTCAGGAATTCGATACTATTACCCTGGTTACCCTTAACGACACCATCGTTTTCAAGGGTAATGCCTTCATTGGCGGTTATCGCCGTTTTACCTTCGATATGACCTGAGGTGTTATTGGTTATAATTATTCCGGAAATATTTTCACCAACCTGAATTCCATATTCAGCGCCGATAACCTTTCCGGCATTGGTAATGTTTCCTGCCATCTCCTCAACTGTGATCGCATTTGCGGCAGTGGATTCGATGGTTGCACCTTGGTTGTTATCAACAAGGAGGTTTTGTCCACCGGTACTGATCAGAAGCCCATCACCAGCACCGGTAATGGTACCTCGGTTTTCAACGTTTGTTACCACACTGTTCTCGAGCGTTACTGAAGGTGCCGTTGTTGCTGGAGAAATAATGACATTATCATTAATCGTATATGTCGTGTCGCTGGAGAAAATTTGTGCTTCTGAAGTGGATTCTTCAATTGTTCCCGCATTAACTATTAACGGCGTAAATACAAATAATGCTGGAAATATTTTCCCTAACGACTTTGTTATTGAATTTAACTGAGGAGATTTGTTTTTCATTGCCACGTCCATTTGTGATTAAAAACGAAGATGTATTTTAAAGATAAGGGTATTTTTTTTGTAAATGCATGTTTTAAAAAGAAAAACCATATAATAAAACTCAGATTATTCACTCTTAACGCGTTTATGTATATTTATTAATTTTAAACCGTGATTTTATTATTAATTAAATGCTTTGTTATTAATATTGTTTTTATTAAAATGATCTATATTTTGTATATTATATTCTAGGATTATTAAATTAATTGCCGAAGTAGATTCCAGCAAGGAAACGTTTGGCGATCCTTGCGCTATACCCGGTGAAAGGGCGGGACCCCTTCAAACGCCTCCCTTTCCTGACTACACTGACAGCTTCAATAAGGACGCAGTCAAACCAGGTTAATCATGATACTCATCATTTACGCCCATCCTTATCCGCATCACTCCCATGCGAATAAGCGGATGCTTGAACAGGCAAGGTCAGTTGAAGGGGTGGAAATCCGCTCTCTCTATCAGCTGTACCCTGATTTTAATATTGATGTCGCAGCCGAACAGGCGGCCCTGGCAAGGGCAGATCTCATCATCTGGCAACACCCTATGCAGTGGTATAGCGCGCCTCCTTTGCTCAAACTCTGGATCGATAAAGTCTTCTCTCACGGCTGGGCCTATGGGCACAACGGTAAAGCTCTGCAGGGAAAAAGCCTGCTGTGGGCCGTGACCACCGGGGGCGGTGAGCAACATTTTAACATCGGCTCCCATCCCGGCTTTGAGATACTGGCGCAGCCGCTGCAGGCCACAGCTCTGTACTGCGGGCTGAACTGGCTCCCGCCGTTTGCGATGCACTGTACCTTTGTCTGTGACGACGAGACCCTGCAGGCGCAGGCCCGTCACTACAAACAACGTTTACTCGACTGGCAGGAGGCGCATCATGGATAGCCACACGTTGATACAGGCGCTTATTTATCTGGGGGCTGCGGCGCTGATTGTGCCTATTGCCGTCCGGCTGGGATTAGGGTCTGTATTGGGGTATCTGATTGCCGGGTGTGTGATTGGACCCTGGGGATTACGGCTGGTCACCGATGCTGAGGCCATTTTGCATTTTGCCGAAATCGGCGTGGTGCTGATGCTGTTTGTTATCGGGCTTGAGTTAGATCCGCGTCGCCTGTGGAAACTGCGGGCGTCGGTGTTTGGCGGCGGAGCGTTGCAGATGCTGGCCTGTGGTCTGCTGCTGGGCGGGTTTTGCATACTGCTGGGGATGGACTGGAAGGTGGCGGAGCTAATCGGCATGACGCTGGCGCTCTCCTCCACCGCCATCGCTATGCAGGCGATGAACGAGCGTAATCTCACGGTTTCGCAGCTGGGGCGCAGTACTTTTTCGGTCCTGCTGTTCCAGGATATCGCAGCGATTCCGCTGGTGGCGATGATCCCGCTGTTGGCTGCCTCGGGAGCGTCCACTACCCTTGGCGCCTTTGCCCTCTCGGCATTAAAAGTTGCCGGGGCGCTGACCCTGGTGGTACTGCTCGGGCGTTACGTCAGCCGACCGCTGCTGCGGTTTGTGGCGCGCTCTGGCCTGCGGGAAGTGTTCAGCGCCGTGGCCCTGTTCCTGGTCTTTGGCTTCGGTCTGATGCTGGAAGAGGCGGGGCTTTCAATGGCGATGGGGGCTTTTCTGGCAGGCGTTCTGCTGGCAAGTTCGGAATACCGTCATGCGCTGGAGAGCGATATCGAGCCCTTTAAGGGGCTACTGCTGGGGCTGTTTTTCATTGGCGTCGGCATGTCGGTCGACTTTGGAACCCTGGTGACCCATCCGCTGCGCATCGCAACCCTGCTGGTGGGTTTCCTGGTCATCAAAATGGTGATGCTCTGGCTGGTCGCGCGTCCGCTGAAGGTCCCTAATAAACAGCGCCGCTGGTTTGCCGTGCTGCTGGGGCAGGGGAGCGAATTCGCCTTTGTGGTGTTTGGGGCTGCAAATATGGCGAACGTGCTGGATCCCGAGTGGGCCAAAGCGCTGACGCTGGCGGTCGCGCTGTCGATGGCGGCGACGCCCTTACTGCTGGTGATCCTGAGTCGCCTTGAGGCGAAGGACAGTGGTCAGGAGCGTGAAGCGGATGAGATTGACGAAGAGCAGCCGCGGGTAATTATTGCCGGGTTTGGCCGCTTCGGGCAGATCGCGGGCCGTCTGTTACTCTCCAGCGGAGTGAAAATGGTCATTCTCGATCATGATCCTGACCACGTCGAAACGCTGCGCAAGTTCGATATGAAAGTGTTCTACGGTGATGCCACCCGCGTCGATCTGCTGGAATCCGCCGGGGCGCACAAGGCGGAAGTGTTGATCAATGCGATTGACGATCCGCAGGCGAGTCTGCAGCTGGCAGAGCTGGTGCTGGCACATTTCCCGCATCTGAAAATTATCTCCCGCGCCCGCGATGTCGATCATTACATCAAGCTGCGTCAGGCGGGCATCGAGACCGCAGAGCGTGAAACCTTCGAGGGTGCGCTTAAATCAGGCCGTCTGGCGCTGGAAAGTCTCGGACTTGGCGCGTATGAGGCCCGGGAACGTGCGGATCTGTTCCGCCGGTTTAATACTGAGATGGTCGAAGAGATGGTCGAGCTGACGGAAAACGATGCTTCGTCGCGCGCGGCAGTCGTCAAACGCACCAGCGCGATGCTGACCGAGATCATCAATGAAGATCGTAATCATCTGTCTCTGACCCAGCGTCATGGCTGGCAAGGAACGGAAGAGGGCAAGCATACCGGGGATCCGCAGGATGAGCCGGAGAGTAAACCTTTAACGTGAAGCGGGGTTGCCAGCAAATATAAAATATTTCCGCTTCTTTACTCCGCCGCCAGTCGACGAAAGATTACGCTTTCCGTATAGTGGCGGCAATTTTTTTGCATCCGGGAATTAATCAATGATCAGTCTGATTGCGGCGTTAGCGATAGATCGCGTGATTGGTATGGAGAACGCCATGCCGTGGGATCTGCCTGCCGATCTCGCATGGTTTAAACGTACAACGTTGAACAAGCCGGTAGTAATGGGCCGCCTGACCTGGGAGTCAATCGGGCGACCGTTGCCGGGGCGTAAAAACATCGTATTAAGCAGCCAGCCGGGCACTGACGATCGTGTCGAATGGGTTAAGTCTGTCGAAGAAGCCATTGCTGCATGCGGTGATGCTGAAGAAGTGATGGTGATTGGCGGCGGTCGTGTTTATGAGCAGTTCCTGCCAAAAGCCCAGAAGTTGTATCTGACGCACATTGATGCCGAAGTGGAAGGGGATACCCATTTCCCGGACTACGATCCGGACCAGTGGGAGTCGGTCTTCAGCGAATTCCATGATGCGGATGCGCAAAATTCGCACAGCTACTGCTTCGAGATCCTTGAACGCCGCTAATCCTTATTGCACCTTTCCCATCGGGAAAGGTGCAGCTCTCTGCTACGAGGCGACTGCTTCATCCTCGCCTAAATCCAACCGCCGGTTCGAAGGCTGAATAAAGTACGCTTTATCTTCCCAGCGCAGGCAGGTGAGATCGCCCCCCCAGCAGCAGCCGGTATCCAGCCCATAGATGCCCTCAGGGGTACCTTTGCCTTCCAGCGATGCCCAGTGGCCAAAGATCACGCTGTAATGGTCCGTTACTGGCCCAGGGATCGCAAACCACGGCTTGAGCGGCGTTGGCGCATTTTCCGGCACGTCCTTGCAGTACATATCCAACTGGCCGTTCGGGAAGCAGTAACGCATGCGGGTAAAGGCGTTAGAGATGAAACGCAGACGCGCAACGCCGCTGAGCTCCAGGCTCCAGTTGTTGGGCATGTCGCCATACATTGCATCAAGGAAGAAGGGATACGAGTCGCTGGCCAGCACCGCTTCCACATCGCGTGCGCACTCTTTTGCGGTATCCAGATCCCACTGCGGGGTAATGCCCGCGTGTGCCATCACCAGTTTCTTCTCTTCATCGACCTGCAGCAGCGGCTGACGGCGTAGCCAGTTAATCAGCTCATCGGCATCGGGCGCGTCCAGTAACGGCGTGATCCGGTCTTTAGGTTTGTTACGGCTGATACCCGCAAAGACGGCCAGCAGATGCAGGTCATGGTTGCCGAGGACAACCCGGACGCTATCGCCCAGCGACTTCACGTAGCGCAATACTTCCAGCGAGCCAGGGCCACGCGCGACGAGATCGCCCGTCAGCCACAATGTGTCCGTACCCGGGGTAAAATCCACCTGCTTTAACAACGCGATCAGTTCATCGTAGCAACCGTGAACGTCACCAATGAGATATGTAGACATATTTTAGTGAATGAGTGTTGGAACAGCCAGACGGAATACAGGAATGGCAATGCGGAACGCATTGCCGTCGGTATCGACCATTTCATAATGGCCTTGCATGGTACCCAGCGGCGTTTCGATTACTGCACCGCTGGTGTACTGATATTCTTCGCCGGGCTCGATGTGCGGTTGTTCACCGACGACACCTTCGCCCTGCACTTCGATTTCGCGGCCATTGCCGTTGGTAATAAGCCAATAGCGCCCAAGCAGTTGCACAGGCATCCGCCCCAGATTGCGAATGGTAACAGTGTAAGCAAAGACAAAGCGTTCTTCATCCGGTGTGGACTGGGATTCAACATAGATGCTTTGTACATGAACACATACGCGGGGCGAATCAATCATGGCTTAGCTCTCCTTCGGCGGCGCATTTTCGCTGATGTAATTAGCCAGCTTGCAGTACTGCTCTACGGAAATGTTCTCCGCACGCATGGCCGGGTCGATCCCCAGCTCAGCTAAAACCTCAACGGTAAACGAATTGCTCAGGCTGTTACGAATCGTTTTACGGCGCTGGTTAAACGCTTCTGTGGTGATACGGCTCAATACGCGCAATTCTTTGACCGGATACGGCATCGTTTTATGCGGTACAAGACGCACAACCGCAGAATCCACTTTTGGCGGCGGTGTGAACGCGGTTGGCGGCACTTCAAGCACCGGGATCACGTTGCAGAAATATTGAGCCATTACGCTCAATCGACCATACGCTTTACTGTTTGGGCCTGCAACCAGTCGGTTAACAACCTCTTTTTGCAACATGAAGTGCATGTCGGCAATGGCATCAGTATAGCTAAACAGGTGGAACATCAGCGGCGTGGAGATGTTATACGGCAGGTTACCGAACACGCGCAGGGGCTGACCCAGTTTCTCCGACAGCTCGCCGAAGTTCATGGTCATCGCATCCTGCTGATAAATGGTCAGCTTTGGCCCGAGGAACGGATGCGTCTGCAGACGGGCTGCCAGATCGCGGTCCAGTTCGATGACGGTCAGTTCATCCAGACGTTCACCTACCGGTTCGGTCAGTGCGGCCAGACCTGGACCGATCTCGACCATTGCCTGGCCTTTTTGTGGATTGATAGCCGAAACAATACTTTCGATCACGAACTGATCGTTGAGGAAGTTTTGCCCGAAACGTTTACGGGCTAAATGGCCCTGATGGACGCGATTATTCATTGAGTATTAACAATCATTTTGATGGCGAGATTAAGCGCCGTAATAAAACTGCCGACATCTGCTTTCCCCTGGCCTGCTAAATCGAGCGCAGTACCATGGTCAACAGACGTGCGAATAAAGGGTAAACCGAGGGTGATGTTCACGCCGCGGCCAAAGCCCTGGTATTTTAGCACGGGAAGGCCCTGATCGTGGTACATCGCCAGCACGGCGTCAGCATTCCCGAGATATTTCGGTTGGAACAGGGTATCGGCAGGCAAGGGGCCGCTAAGGTTCATCCCCTGCGCCCGCAGCGCGTCCAGTACCGGAATGATGGTGTCGATCTCTTCCATGCCCATGTGTCCGCCTTCCCCTGCATGTGGATTCAGGCCACACACCAGCACGTGCGGATCATTGATACCGAACTTCGTGCGCAGATCGTGATGCAGGATCGTAATGACTTCATGCAGCAAGTCCGGGGTGATGGCATCAGCGACGGCTTTGATCGGCAGATGAGTCGTGGCCAGCGCGACCCGTAGCTCCTCAGTCGCCAGCATCATCACCACTTTCGGGCTGTGCGAGCGTTCTTCAAAAAACTCGGTATGACCGGTAAAGGCCACGCCCGCATCGTTGATCACCCCTTTATGAACCGGCCCGGTAATCAGCGCAGCAAATTCGCCGCTCAGGCAACCATCGCAGGCGCGCGCCAGCGTATCCACCACGTAATGACCGTTCCCGGTGCTGAGCTGGCCAGGGATAACCGGCGCGCGGAGGGGAACGGGCAGCAGCGTGAGCGTACCAGCCTGCTGCGGAAGGGGGGCGTTGTCCGCGTGATAAGGCAATAGCGTAAGCGGCAAATTGAGCAGCTTCGCCCGCGCTTCGAGCACGCTGGCATCCGCGCAGATCACCAGTTCGACCGGCCAGCTGCGCTGGGCAAGCTGGACGACCAAATCAGGACCAATCCCGGCGGGTTCGCCGGGCGTGATGACAACACGATGCGGTTGCATTACTTGCTCAGAACTTTGACGTAGGCGCTGGCGCGTTGTTCTTGCATCCAGGTCGCGGCTTCTTCAGAGAACTTACGATTGAACAGCATACGGTACGCGCGGTCTTTTTGTGCCGCATCGGTTTTGTCCACATTGCGGGTGTCCAGCAGCTCAATCAGGTGCCAGCCGAAGGTGGAGTGAACCGGGGCGCTCAGCTGACCTTTGTTCATCTTCATTAATGCATCGCGGAAGGCCGGATCGTAAATATCCGCTGCCGCCCAGCCCAGATCGCCGCCCTGATTGGCAGATCCTGGATCCTGAGAGAACTCTTTCGCGGCGTTCACAAAGGAGGTTTTACCGCTGCGAATATCGGCGGCAATCTGCTCCAGTTTGGTACGCGCCTGGGTATCAGACATGATCGGGGAGGTTTTCAGCAGAATGTGGCGAGCGTGGACTTCGGTGACGGAGATGCTCTGGCTCTGGCCGCGCAAATCGTTCACTTTCAGCACATGGAAACCCACACCGGAACGGATCGGGCCGACGATATCGCCTTTCTTCGCCGTGCTCAGCGCCTGGGCAAAAATAGAAGGCAGTTCCTGAATACGTCCCCAGCCCATCTGGCCGCCTTTCAGCGCCTGCTGGTCAGCAGAATAGGTGATCGCCAGTTTGCCGAAGTCATCACCGTTACGTGCCTGTTCAACGATAGAACGCGCCTGGCTTTCTGCGTCAGCCACCTGGTCGGAAGACGGATTTTCCGGCAGTGGGATCAGAATGTGGCTCAGGTTAAGTTCGGTGCTGGCATCGTTCTGGTTGCCGACCTGTTTGGCCAGCGACTCCACTTCCTGCGGCAGGATAGTGACGCGACGACGCACTTCGTTGTTACGCACTTCAGAAATCAGCATCTCTTTGCGGATCTGATTGCGATAGGTTGAATTGCTGATGCCGTCATAGGCCAGACGGCTGCGCATCTGGTCGGCGGACATGTTGTTCTGTTTTGCAATGTTGGCGATTGCCTGATCGAGCTGCTCATCAGAGATCTTCACACCCATTTTCTGACCCATTTGCAGCACGATCTGATCCATGATCAGACGTTCAAGGATCTGATGACGCAGTGTGGCATCATCCGGAAGTTGCTGACCTGCCTGACCCGCGTTGAGCTTCACAGACTGCATCAAACCATCAACGTCGCTCTCAAGTACCACACCGTTGTTCACAACGGCAGCGACTTTGTCGACAACCTGTGGGGCCGCGAAGCTGGTATTCGCAACCATAGCGATACCGAGCAGCAGCGTTTTCCAGTTCTTCATACTTTTTCCATATCAATTACCGCAATTGCGGATTACGTTTCAATTCAAAACATCACAACGAATTTTGGTACGGCAGAATATTCGACCGCAGCATCTGCTGTGTACCCAGACCGTAGTTAGAGCTCAGGCCACGCAGCTCAATGTTAAAGCCGATAACTTTATCGTATTCGCTTTGCGCTCGGGTGTTATCCCAACCGTTCAGCTTACGTTCGTAGCCAACGCGGATAGCGTAACAGCATGAGCTATACTGCAGGCCCACCATTTGATCCGCCGGTTTGCTGGTATTGGTGTCGAAGTAATAGGCACCCACAACGGACCAGCGGTCAGCAATCGGCCAGCTTGCGGTACCGCCAACCTGCGAAATGCCCTCTTTATACTGCTCGGCAGACGCATAGTTAGGCAATGTCGCCTGGATGTATTCCGGGCTGGCGTAGCGGTAGCTCAGCTGCAGCAGGCGGTCTTCATCACGACGATACTCGAGGGTACCACTGCCGGTGGCAACGTTGTTCAGACGCGTATCGTACTGCACGCCGCCGCGCAGGCCCCAACGATCGGTCATGCGCCAGTAAGTATCTCCGGCCCAGACCAGTGCCCCTTTTTTGTCGTCCTGCTCCCATTGGATATTGTCATCACCGGTACGGGCTTCGGTGAAATAGTAGATTTGACCAACAGAAGCATTAAAACGTTCAATTGCCGCGTCATCATAAACGCGAGTTGTGACCCCGGTCGTGACCTGGTTAGCCGACGCGATACGGTCCAGACCGCCGTAAGTACGGTCGCGGAACAGGCCGCTGTAGTCCGATTGCAGGAACGCAGAGTCGTAGTTCTGGATATTGCTCTGATCGCGATACGGCACATACAGATACTGGGCGCGCGGCTCCAGCGTCTGGGTATAGCCTTCGCTCCAGCTCATGTCGCGTTCGAAGATCAGCTTGCCGTCCATTTTAAACTGCGGCAGCGTACGGTTAACGGAGTCTTCCAGATTAGTGCCGTTACTGGCGTTGTACTTCTCCAGATTGTCCTGCTGATAGTGCGTCGCCATCAGCTTCACTTCGGTGTCGAGGCTGGCCCAGTTGTTTGACACAGGCAGGTTGATCGTCGGCTCGAGGTGCAGGCGGGTAGATTCTGGCATATCACTGTTAGTGTTGACGAAATGCACCGCCTGGGCGTAGACGCGGGTATCAAATGGCCCAACGTTATTCTGGTACCAGTTAACGTCCAGCTGCGGTTCAGCGGCGTAAGTGCTGGTATTTTGGGTGCTGAACACCTGGAACTGTTTGGTTGACACCGTGGCGTCAAAGTTCTCTATCGCATAGCCTACGCTAAATTTCTGCGTGGCATAACCGTCGGTGCTGGAGCCGTATTTCGACGAGAAATCGTTGAAATAATTCGGATCGCTGACCTTGGTATAGTCAACGTTGAAACGCCATACCTGGTCCATCACCCCGGCGTGCTGCCAGTAGTACAGCCAGCGGTGGCGATCGCCCTCGGTCGGATGCTCATCTTCATAGACTTTATCCGAGGGCAAATAGTCCAGTTCCATCAGACCTGAACCGGCCTGTGTCAGATAGCGGAACTCGTTTTCCCACATGATGTTGCCGCGTTTGTGGATATAGTGCGGCGTGATCGTGGCGTCCATATTGGGCGCGATGTTCCAGTAGTACGGCAGGTAGAATTCGAAATAATTGCTGGTACTGTACTGGGCATTCGGGATCAAAAAGCCCGAGCGACGTTTATCACCCACCGGCAGCTGCAGGTAAGGGCTGTAGAAGACCGGCACCGGGCCGAGCTTAAAGCGGGCGTTCCAGATCTCAGCAACCTGCTCTTCGCGGTCGTGGATCACTTCGCTGCCGACCACGCTCCAGGTATCAGAGCCTGGCAGACAGGAGGTAAAGGTGCCGTTCTCGAGAATGGTATAGCGGTTTTCGCCGCGCTGCTTCATCAGATCGGCTTTACCGCGGCCCTGGCGTCCGACCATCTGGTAATCGCCTTCCCAGACATTGGTATCTTTAGTATTCAGATTCGACCAGGCTTTCGGACCTTTCAGAATGACCTGATTATCGTCATAGTGCACATTACCGAGCGCATCCACCGTACGTACCGGCTCAACCTTGCCTTCTGGCTGCTTCTGATGCAGCTGAACTTCATCGGCCAGCAGACGGCTGTTACCCTGGTTAATATCCACATTGCCGCTAAACACCGCATCGTCAGGGTAGTTACCTTTCGCGTTATCAGCGGTAATGGTGACCGGCAGCGTGTTCGTATCACCCTGAACCAGCGGGCGATCGTAGCTGGGGACGCCCAGCATACATTGCGAGGCAAGATCGGCCGCCAGCCCTTGTTGACTGTACAAGGCTGCAGCTATCATCGTGGCCAGGAGGGTGGGGATACGTTTTTTCATACGTTTTATTTATTGTTCCGTCATCAGTGGCTTATCGCTGGCAAACGGTCAGAGACTATCTTACTCATCATCGCAGTGCCAGCGTTAATCCTGCCCGTAAGCGAGCAGTGGGGATAGGCTCGCTATTGAATGACGAGTATGATAATGCAAATTATAGGCGATGTCCTTCAATTGACCGTGGCTCGACCACCGGAATGATGGCGTTGTGCGGGATCAAATACATCACCATTTGGGGAGTATATGCAGTATTGGGGAAAAATTATCGGCGTGGCCTTCGCTTTACTGATGGGCGCGGGTTTCTGGGGCATCGTTCTGGGGCTGATTATCGGCCATATGTTTGATAAAGCGCGAAGTCGTAAGATGGCGTGGTTTGCCAATCAACGCGAACGACAGGCACTTTTTTTTGCCACCACCTTTGAAGTGATGGGCCATCTGACCAAATCGAAAGGGCGGGTGACGGAGGCGGACATCCACATAGCCAGCCAGTTTATGGATCGCTTGAGCCTGCACGGGGACTCCCGGGCGGCGGCACAGCACGCTTTTCGGATCGGCAAGGCGGATAACTATCCCCTGCGCGAAAAAATGCGTCAGTTTCGTGGCATCTGCTTCGGTCGTTCGGACTTAATTCGGATGTTTCTGGAAATTCAGATTCAGGCTGCGTTCGCTGACGGCTCGTTACACCCTAACGAACGTGAGGTGCTGTACGTCATAGCCGAGGAGCTGGGCATCTCCCGCAACCAGTTCGATCAGTTCCTGCGGATGATGCAGGGCGGGGCGCATTTTGGTGGAGGCTATCAGCAACAGCAGGCGGGCGGCGGCGGTTGGCAGCAGGCGCAGCGGGGACCGACGCTGGAAGATGCCTGTAACGTGCTGGGCGTTAAGCCCACTGACGATGCGACGACCATTAAGCGCGCCTACCGCAAGCTGATGAGCGAACACCATCCGGATAAGCTGGTGGCGAAAGGTTTACCGCCAGAAATGATGGAGATGGCGAAGCAGAAAGCGCAGGAAATTCAGAAAGCGTACGAACTGATTAAAGAGCAGAAAGGCTTTAAGTAAGGATGAAAGCCCGGCTGGCAAAGCGCAGCCGGGCAACTCGTCAAAAATCCACCGGGGCCTTGAAGGTCATCGGCGTGCCATATTCAGGATGGGTAATGGTCAGCATCTCAGCGTGCAGCTGCAGGCGCGGGGCCATCGCCAGCGCCTCCGGTGAGGCATAAAAGCGGTCACCCAGAATCGGATGCCCTAACGCCAGCATATGCACACGCAGCTGGTGCGAGCGGCCGGTAATCGGCTTTAACCGCACCCGCGCGCTATTGTCCTGCGCGTACTCCAGCACTTCATACTCGGTCTGCGCCGCTTTACCGGTCTCGTAGCACACCATCTGCTTCGGGCGGTTCGGCCAGTCGCAGATCAGCGGCAGATCAACCAGCCCTTCGGCTGGCTGGGGATGACCCCAGACCCGTGCCACGTACTGTTTCTTCGTCTCGCGCTCGCGAAACTGGCGCTTAAGTTCACGCTCAGCCGCCTTGGTCAACGCCACCACAATCACACCGCTGGTCGCCATGTCCAGACGGTGGACGGACTCCGCCTGCGGATGATCGCGCTGAATACGCGTCATCACGCTGTCTTTGTGCTCATCCAGCCTGCCGGGCACGGACAACAAGCCGCTCGGCTTGTTGACCACCATAATATGTTCATCCTGATACAGAATGACCAGCCACGGATCCTGCGGCGGATTGTAGGGTTCCATTACCATTTTGCGCCTCGCTTACTGATGCGTCACAACGATGAGGCGCAGCGCATCCAGACGCCAGCCCGCCTCGTCCAGGCTTTCGAGCACCTGCTGACGATTGCTTTCGATCGCCGCCAGCTCGTCGTCACGGATGTTCGGGTTTACTGCTCTCAGCGCTTCCAGACGAGATAGCTCGGCTGACAGTTTTTCATCAGCTTCACTGCGTGCGGCATCAATTAATACGCGAGCCGCTTTCTCAATCTGCGTTTCACCCTGTTGCAGAATGGCATAAACGTCCTGCTGAACGGCGTTCACCAGCTTACTGCCAGTATGACGATTAACCGCACTGAGCTGACGGTTAAAGCTTTCAAACTCAACCTGCGCCGCGAGGTTAGTACCGTTCTTATCCAGCAGCAAACGCACCGGCGTGGCGGGCAGGAAGCGGTTAAGCTGCAGCTGTTTCGGCGCCTGGGCTTCCACAACGTAAATCAGCTCGAGTAGCAGCGTACCCACCGGCAAGGCTTTGTTCTTCAATAGCGAAATAGTGCTGCTGCCGGTATCGCCGGAGAGGATCAGATCCAGGCCGTTACGAATCAACGGGTGTTCCCAGGTAATGAACTGCGCGTCTTCGCGAGACAGGGCCACATCACGTTCAAAGGTGATGGTGCAGCCATCTTCCGGCAGGCCAGGGAAGTCCGGCACCAGCATATGATCGGATGGGGTGAGCACAATCATGTTCTCCCCACGATCGTCCTGGTTAATACCGACGATATCAAACAGGTTCATGGCAAAGCTGATCAGGCTGGTATCGTCATCCTGCTCTTCGATGCTTTCGGCCAGGGCCTGCGCTTTTTCACCGCCGTTAGAGTGGATCTCCAGCAGACGATCCCGGCCCTGTTCCAGCTGAACTTTCAGTGCGTCGTGCTGTTCACGACAGACTTTGATCAGATCGTCAAAGCCGTCGGTGATTTCCGGCGATGCGAGGAAGGCTGTCAGCTCGCTATGGACGTTGTCGTAAATGGTGCGACCGGTCGGGCAGGTATGTTCAAACGCATCCAGCCCTTCGTGGAACCAACGCACCAGCACTGACTGGGCTGTTTTTTCCAGATACGGCACATGGATTTGGATATCGTGCGCCTGGCCAATACGGTCCAGACGACCAATACGCTGCTCCAACAGATCCGGGTTGAACGGCAGGTCGAACATCACCAGTCGGCTGGCGAACTGGAAGTTACGCCCTTCGGAACCGATTTCGGAACACAGCAGAACCTGTGCGCCGCTGTCTTCTTCGGAGAACCAGGCCGCTGCGCGGTCGCGCTCAATGATCGACATCCCTTCATGGAACACCGCGGCGCGAATGCCTTCCCGCTCGCGCAGAACCTGCTCAAGCTGTAGGGCTGTGGTGGCTTTGGCGCAAATGACCAGCACTTTCTGGGCGCGATTCGCGGTCAGGTAGCCCATCAGCCATTCAACGCGCGGATCGAAGTTCCACCAGGTGCCGCTGTCGCCTTCAAATTCCTGGTAAATCTGTTCCGGATAGAGCATATCGCGGGCGCGCTCTTCCGCCGTTTTGCGTGCGCCCATGATGCCAGAGACTTTGATCGCGGTCTGGTACTGGGTTGGCAGCGGCAGACGGATGGTGTGCAGCTCGCGTTTCGGGAAACCTTTCACCCCGTTACGGGTGTTACGGAACAGGACGCGGCTGGTGCCGTGGCGGTCCATCAGCATCGAGACCAGCTCCTGACGCGCGGCTTCAGCGCCGTCACGGTCGCTGTTGGCGGCCTGCAGTAAGGGCTCGATATCCTGTTCGCCAATCAGATCGCTCAGGGTATTGAGCTCGTCGTTGGACAGATGCTTGCCCGCCAGCAACAGGGCAACGGCATCGGCCACCGGGCGATAATTTTTCTGCTCTTCAACAAACTGCGCGAAGTCGTGGAAGCGGCTCGGATCGAGCAGGCGCAGACGCGCAAAATGGCTTTCCAGACCCAGCTGCTCCGGCGTTGCGGTCAGCAGCAGGATCCCCGGCACGCGCTCGGCCAGCTGTTCAATCGCCATATACTCACGGCTTGGCGCCTCTTCGCTCCACACCAGATGGTGCGCTTCATCGACCACCATGATGTCCCATTCGGCATCACACAGGTGTTCGAGGCGCTGCTTGCTGCGGCGGACAAAGTCCAGGGAGCAGATTACCAGCTGTTCGGTTTCGAACGGGTTATCGGCATCGTGCTGGGCTTCGGCATAGCGCTCATCGTCGAACAGGGAGAAGCGCAGGTTAAAGCGGCGCAGCATCTCCACCAGCCACTGGTGCTGCAGGGTTTCCGGCACCACGATCAGCACACGTTCGGCCGCGCCCGCGAGCAGCTGCTGATGCAGAATCATGCCCGCTTCGATGGTTTTACCTAAACCCACTTCATCGGCCAGTAGGACACGCGGTGCATGGCGACGGCCGACATCATGGGCAATGTTGAGCTGGTGAGGGATCAGGCTGGTGCGCTGACCGCGCAGGCCGCTCCACGGCATCCGGTACTGTTCGCTCTGGAATTTACGCGCGCGATAGCGCAGCGAGAAGCGATCCATACGGTCAATCTGACCGGCAAACAGGCGATCCTGTGGCTTGCTGAACACCAGTTTGCTGTCGAGCAGTACTTCGCGCAGCATCACATCGGTCTCGTCGGTATCGAGACGCGTGCCGATATAGGCCAGCAGTCCGTTCTCTTCTTTTACGTCTTCAATCTTCAGCTGCCAGCCTTCATGGCTGGTAACGGTGTCGCCCGGGTTGAACATCACGCGGGTGACAGGGGAGTCATTGCGAGAATACAGACGGTTTTCACCGGTTGCGGAGAAAAGGAAAGTGACCATCCGCGCATCCAGCGCCACTACCGTTCCTAATCCAAGTTCGCTTTCTGTATCGCTGATCCAGCGTTGACCAAGTGTAAAAGGCATATTTGTTCGGCTCTAATCTTTAATTGCAGGCAATAGTTCAACTACCGTTCAAAATGACGGCAATCGAATAATGGGTCCGGGAATGGAAAGGGCGCTATGGTACTGGATGGCAGCGATTTCGTCACCTGTCAAAATAGCCCCAACTGTCCCGTCATCAGTGTAGCAAAATCGTCGTCCATAAACGGTAAAATTCCTTCTGCCACGGGCTGCAGCTGGCGCGTGAGGTAGTGATCGTAGTCAAGCGGCGAGTGCTGATAATCCACCGGCTCCGGGCCGCTGGTGGTCCAGACATATTTGATGGTGCCGCGATTTTGATACTGCGGCGCGCGGCCGCGACGGACATTCTCTTCGTCGGCAAGCCGCGCAGCGCGAACGTGCGGCGGGACGTTACGCTGGTACTCCGTCAGCGGGCGACGCAGGCGCTTGCGGTACACCAGCTGGTTATCCAGCTCGCCCGCCATCAGGCTGGCGATGGTCTCACGCACGTAGTCCTGATAGGGCTCCTGACGGAAGATTTTCAGATACAGCGCCTGCTGGAAATGCTGGGCCAGCGGCGTCCAGTCGGTACGAACCGTTTCCAGCCCTTTAAAGACCATTCGCTGATTACTTCCCTCCTGAATCAGACCGGCATAGCGCTTCTTGCTGCCCTGATCGGTGCCGCGAATGGTCGGCATTAAAAAACGACAAAAGTGGGTCTCATATTCCAGCTCAAGGGTGCTGGTTAAGCCAGCCTGCTTCAGGTGGGTGAGCCACCAGTCGTTAACGTATGCCACCAGCTTCTGGCCGATAGCTGCGGCGTCTTCTTCCCGGTGTGCCCCTTTGAGCCAGACGAAGGTCGAGTCGGTATCGCCGTAAATCACGTCGTAGCCCTGGGACTCAATCAGCGCTTTAGTCTGGCGCATAATTTCATGACCGCGCATCGTGATCGACGACGCCAGGCGAGGATCAAAGAAGCGGCAGGCGCTGGTGCCGAGTACGCCATAAAAGGCGTTCATGATGATCTTCAGAGCCTGGGACAAGGGTTTGTTGCCGTGGCGTTTGGCGTCATCGCGACCGTGCCAGATTTGGCTGACGATCTCCGGCAAACAGTGCTTTTCCCGGGAAAAACGCGCCCCGAGAAAGCCTTCGGTACTGTGCTGTTCATCCGGCTGCGCCAGCCCTTCCACCAGCCCCACCGGATCGATCAGGAAGGTACGGATAATCGACGGATAAAGGCTTTTATAGTCCAGCACCAGCACCGAGTCGTACAGACCTGGCCGGGAGTCCATCACATAGCCGCCAGGGCTGGCCTGCGGCGGCACATCGCCGAGGTTAGGGGCGACATAGCCCGCCCGGTGCATGCGCGGGATATAGAGGTGGCTGAAGGCCGCAACCGAACCACCGTGCCGGTCAACCGCCAGCCCGTTGACGGTGGCACGCTCCAGCAGGAACGGCATGATCTCCGTTTTGTGGAAAATACGCGTCACCAGCTCGCAGTCTTTCAGGTTATAGGTCGCCAGAGCCGGTTTATCCTGCGCAAACCGGCGGTCGATCTCGTCCATCCGGTCCCAGGGATTGTCGATGGACTTGCCCTCACCAAGCAGCTCCTGCGATACCGTTTCCAGCGAGAACGACGAGAAGCTCCAGAAGGCAGACTTTAACGCTTCGATACCGTCGATGATAAGGCGCCCGCGAGCCTGGGCAAAGAAGACGCCGTTCTTAAACCCGTGCTCGCGCCACTCCAGCTCGCTGTTGCCGCGCCCGAGCAGCAGCGGAATGCGGTAGCGCTCGGCGTGCTTTTGCAGCACCCTTAAGTCGAACTGCACCACATTCCAGCCGATGAGCACGTCCGGGTCGTGCTGCGCTACCCACGCGTTGAGCTTTTCCAGCAGTTGCGGACGGCTGTTAACGTACTCAAGCTGGAAATCGAGCCCGGCGGCATCGCCATTGGCCGGACCCAGCATATAGACAACCCGCTGGCCGCAGCCCTCGATGCCAATACAGTACAGCTCGCCGTGGCGGGTGGTTTCAATATCGATCGACGCCCATTTGAGGGGCGGGCGATAGTGCGGATGGGGTTTGAGGCGGGCGTTAATCAGCCCGTCGCCCTGTGGGGTGCCATCGACCCAGACGGGCGCGGTTATAAAGCGCTCCATCAGGAAGCGCTCCGGAGGACGGATGTCCGCTTCGTACAAGGTCACGCCCGCCTCACGCAGCAGCCTTTCATAGCGCATCAGCTGGCGATGGGCGCGACAGTAGAGGCCGTACACCGGACGACGCTGAAAGTCGTGCAGTTCAAGCGGGGTCAGCCGCCAGCCGTTTTCATCGCGCAGCAGCTGTTTGGTTTTTTCGACGTGCGGTTCAGGGATGAACGCGACGGATTCCTGCGCAGGCAGGGTGACGTTAAGCGGTCCCTTGTCGGTTGCCAGCCAGAATTCAACCTCTGTACCCTGCGGCGTATCCCGCCAGTGTCGGGTCAATAAAAAACCTTCTTGCGCCTGCGCCACGCCGCTCTCTCATAAAGAAAAACCAGGCGTGAGTATAGCCTGGTTGAGGGAGTTTTGCTGGGGTTTTATACAGGTATCCCTGCATTGTTACTGCCCGTAATAGGCTTTCGCGCCGTGCTTGCGCAGGTAGTGTTTGTCGAGCAGCGTTTGCTGCATGTCTGGTAGCTGCGGGGCCAGCTGACGGCAGAAGATGCCCATATAAGCCACTTCCTCCAGCACGATGGCGTTGTGCACCGCGTCTTCGGCATTTTTGCCCCACGCGAACGGGCCGTGAGAATGCACCAGTACCCCAGGCATCTGCGCCGCATCGATCCCTTGATTCTCAAAGGTTTCGACAATCACGTTGCCGGTTTCCCACTCATACTCCCCGTTGATCTCGGCATCGGTCATCTTGCGGGTGCAGGGTATGGGGCCGTAGAAATAGTCGGCATGGGTAGTGCCGGTCGCCGGGATTGAAAGTCCTGCCTGCGCCCAGATGGTGGCGTGACGGGAGTGGGTATGCACAATGCCGCCAATTGACGGGAAGGATTGATACAGTAGCCGATGGGTGGGCGTATCGGAGGAGGGCTTTTTCTTTCCTTCCACCACTTCGCCGGTCGCAAGGCTCACCACCACCATATCGTCGGCGGTCATCGCCCGGTAATCGACGCCGGACGGTTTAATCACAAACACACCGCGTTCACGATCGACCGCGCTGACGTTACCCCAGGTCAGGGTAACGAGATGATGTTCTGGCAGGGCCAGATTGGCTTCCAGAACCTGACGTTTAAGATCTTCTAGCATGCATCCTCCAGGAAAAAAGGCCCGCCCTGCGGCAGGCCAAAGGTTCCCCTGTTAACGTTTTGAACCGTAATAGACTTCGTTCCAGCGCAGTGCGTCTTTAAAGGCCGGCATACGGGTATCGTTATCGATGACCGCCAGCTCGATGTCGTGCAGTTCAGCGAATTGACGCATGTCGCTGAGATCCAGCGCGTGGCTGAACACGGTATGGTGCGCACCACCGGCTACGATCCAGGCTTCGGAGGCGGTTGGCAGATCCGGCTGAGCTTTCCACAGAGCGTTAGCCACCGGCAGGTTTGGCAGGGCGTGCGGGGTTTCTACCGTATCAACACAGTTGACCAGCAGGCGGAAGCGATCGCCCAGATCGATCAGGCTGGCGTTAATCGCCGGGCCGGTACGGGTGTTGAAGATCAGACGGGCTGGATCGGCTTTGCCGCCAATGCCCAGGTGCTGCACGTCGAGGATCGGTTTTTCGTCAACAGCGATCGATGGACACACTTCCAGCATGTGCGAGCCCAGCACCAGATCGTTGCCGTTCTCGAAGTGGTAGGTGTAATCCTCCATAAATGAGGTGCCGCCCTGCAGACCGGTCGACATCACTTTCATGATGCGTAGCAGGGCGGCGGTTTTCCAGTCGCCTTCGCCCGCAAAGCCATAGCCCTGCTGCATCAGACGTTGTACCGCCAGGCCTGGCAGTTGCTTCAGGCCGTGAAGATCTTCAAAGGTGGTGGTGAACGCATGGAAGCCGCCCTGTTCGAGGAAGCGCTTCATGCCCAGCTCAATGCGGGCAGCATCCAGCACGTTCTGGCGCTTGTCACCGTTGATTTGTGCGGCAGCCGTCAGGCGGTAGCTGCTTTCGTAGTCATCGATTAGCGCATTCACATCGCCGTCGCTGACCTCGTTGACCACCTGCACCAGGTCGCCTACCGCCCAGGTGTTAACCGAAAAACCAAACTTGATCTGCGCGGCGACTTTATCCCCGTCGGTGACCGCCACTTCACGCATGTTGTCGCCAAAGCGAGCCACTTTCAGCTGGCGGGTATCCTGTTTTGATACCGCCTGGCGCATCCACGAACCAATACGTTTGTGGGCCTGTTGATCCTGCCAGTGACCGGTCACGACCGCGTGCTGCTGACGCATACGCGCGCCAATGAAGCCAAACTCGCGGCCGCCGTGCGCGGTCTGGTTCAGGTTCATAAAGTCCATGTCGATGCTGTCCCACGGCAGCGCCGCGTTGAACTGGGTATGGAACTGCAGCAGCGGTTTGTTGAGGATTGTCAGGCCGTTGATCCACATTTTGGCCGGGGAGAAGGTGTGCAGCCACACCACCAGACCGGCGCATTTGTCGTCGTAGTTGGCATCACGGCAGATATGGGTGATCTCATCCGGTGAGGTGCCGAGCGGTTTCAGGACCAGCTTGCAGGGCAGTTTGGCCTCTGCATTCAGGGCGTTTACAACATGTTCAGCGTGCTGAGTTACCTGGCGCAGGGCTTCCGGCCCGTAAAGATGCTGGCTACCAATCACAAACCACACTTCATAATTATTAAAAATGGTCATTATCGTGTCCTTAATGTGTCAGGGTTGCCGTGGATTCCGGGGTGTTCTTAACCGGGGCGGCGACAGGGAGATAGTGCTGTTCAGCGCTTTGCGACCACTGCTGATAGCGCTGATAAAGCTGTTCAAAACGTTGTGCCTGCTGCGCGCGCGGCTGCAGGGTGTTTTCCACCTCGCTGGCCATATGCTGTTGCGCGGTCGGGATATCGGCATGCACGCCTGCCGCTACGGTAGCGAAGATGGCGGCGCCCAGAGCACAGCATTGATCGGAGGCGACAATCTGCAGCGGACGGTTCAGGACATCGCAGCAGACCTGCATGATCACCGGGTTCTTACGGGCGATCCCGCCCAGCGCCATCACGTTGTTGACGTCGATACCCTGTTCGGTGAAGCACTCCATAATCGCGCGCGCGCCAAAGGCGGTCGCCGCCACCAGCCCGCCAAATAGCGCCGGGGCGTCGGTGGCGAGATTCAGATCGGTAATTACCCCTTTCAGACGCTGGTTAGCATTCGGCGTACGGCGACCGTTAAACCAGTCGAGTACCACCGGTAGATGGTCCAGAGAGGGGTTTTTTGCCCAGGCGTCGGTTAATTGCACCAGCAGCTGCTTCTTGCTGGCGTCAATCTGAGGTTTGAGTTCCGGATGGGTGGCCGCCAGTTGATCCAGCGGCCAGCCCAGCACCCGACCAAACCAGGCATAGATATCGCCGAAGGCGGACTGGCCCGCTTCCAGACCGATAAAGTCAGGGACCACGCTGCCGTCGACCTGGCCGCAAATGCCTTTCACTGCGCGGTCGCCCACGCTGGCTTTGTCGGCGGTGAGGATGTCGCAAGTTGAGGTGCCGATCACTTTCACCAGCGTGTTGGGCTGGGCGCCCGCGCCCACTGCGCCCATATGACAGTCAAAGGCGCCGCCGGAAATGGCCACCTGCTGCGGCAGGCCAAGGCGCTCTGCCCACTCTGCACAGAGCGTGCCCACCGGGATATCGGCCGTCCAGGTATCGGTAAACAGCGGGTAGTCGAGGTTCTGGTTGATGACAGGATCGAGTTCGTCAAAGAAGGTGGCGGGTGGCAGACCGCCCCAGCTTTCATGCCACAAGGATTTATGCCCGGCGCTGCAGCGACCCCGGCGAATGTCCTGTGGGCGCGTCGTGCCAGAAAGCAGAGCGGGTACCCAGTCGCAGAGTTCAATCCACGACACCGCGGCCTGCGCCACGCGTGCGTCCTGACGGGTGACGTGCAGAATTTTGGCCCAGAACCACTCGCTGGAGTAAATGCCGCCAATGTAGCGGGAGTAGTCGTTCTTGCCAGGCTGATGGCACAAACGGGTGATGGCTTCGGCTTCTTCCACTGCGGTATGGTCTTTCCACAGCACGAACATGGCGTTCGGGTTATCAGCAAACTCCGGGCGCAGCGCCAGCACGTGGCCGTCGGCGTCAATCGGTGCCGGGGTTGAACCGGTGCTGTCCACGCCAATCCCGACGATCTCGCTGCGCTGTGCGTCGCTCAAGTCGGCCAGCACCGCTTTGATTGCCGCTTCCATCGACTCGATATAGTCCCGCGGGTGGTGGCGGAACTGATTATTCGGCGCATCACAGAAGCGCCCCTCTTGCCAGCGCGGGTACCACTCAACGCTCGTCGCTATCTCCTGGCCCGTTGTGCACTCCACTGCCAGGGCACGTACCGAGTCACTGCCAAAGTCCAGGCCAATCGCAATTGCCATGCTGTTGCTCCATCAAAAAACAGGTATTCATGAACATTAGAGAGTGAGGGAGAAAATCGTCAGGCAGGATCCGCTAATCTTATGGATGATTTTGCTGTGACATGAGAAAGTGTGACGCCGTGCAAATATTCAATGTGGACATTTCTGCCGCGGTTATAGACACTTTTGTTACCGCTGACCTGCACGCTGTTACGGTTAAATCGCAACGGAGGCGTTATCAATCTGGACATAAAAGCGTGCTGATAGCGTTTGGACCTTTCAGGGCCCGGTTTTTATGCCGCTTTTGTTGATATGGACAAATGGTTTCCTTCAGGACCGTCAGGAGTATTGAAATTATGGCTGAAACGCAAAGTGATCCCCTGCTGCCGGGCTACTCGTTTAACGCGCATCTGGTCGCGGGATTAACCCCTATCGAGTCTGAGGGGTATCTCGATTTTTACGTTGATCGACCGCTGGGGATGAAAGGCTATATCCTCAATATGACCGTGCGCGGCGAAGGGGTGATTAAGAATAACGATCAAACCTATATCTGCCGTCCAGGCGATATTCTGCTGTTTCCGCCGGGAGAAATTCACCACTACGGACGCCATCCGGATGCCAGCGAGTGGTATCACCAGTGGGTCTACTTTCGTCCGCGCGCCTACTGGCAGGAGTGGCTGAGCTGGCCGTCGATGTTTGCCCACACTGGATTTTATCGCCCGGATGACGTGCATCAGCCGCAGTTTCGCGAGCTGTTCGCCCAGATCATCGAGGCCGGGCAGGCGGGTGGGCGCTACGCCGAGCTGCTGGCGATCAACCTGCTGGAGCAACTGCTGCTCAGGCGCATGGAGGCGATCAACGAGTCGCTCAACCCGCCGCTGGATCATCGGGTGCGCGAGGCATGCCAGTACATCAGCGATCATCTGGCGGACGGGCAGTTCGACATTGCCAGCGTTGCCCAGCACGTTTGCCTCTCTCCGTCGCGCCTGTCGCACCTGTTCCGCCAGCAGCTGGGCGTGAGCGTGCTGAGTTGGCGCGAAGATCAGCGCATCAGCCAGGCCAAACTGCTGCTGAGCACCACCCGGATGCCGATTGCCAGCGTCGGGCGCAACGTAGGCTTTGAAGATCAACTCTATTTTTCCCGCGTATTTAAGAAATGCACCGGTGCCAGCCCCAGCGAATTCCGCGCGGGCTGTGAGTAAAAAAGTGAACAGAAGGTAAATAAAACTAAACGAATTCGCTGAAAGCCGCGTACACCCGGTAAACTATTCAGACAATTGATGTCTTGACGCAGCAGGCATGTCTTCGCAGAATCCCTGCTTTGTTACCTGACCGGAACAGTTATGCAGGCATTGCTGGAACATTTTATTACCCAGTCCGTTACTTACTCGCTCTTCGCGATTGCGTTAGTGGCCTTTCTCGAATCTCTGGCGCTGGTCGGGCTCATTTTACCCGGCACGGTGATGATGGCCGGGCTTGGGGCGCTGATCGGCAGCGGCGAGGTTAACTTCTGGCAGGCGTGGCTGGCGGGCATCGTCGGCTGTCTGCTGGGCGACTGGATCTCTTTCTGGCTGGGCTGGCGCTTTAAAAAGCCGCTGCACCGCTGGTCGTTCATGAAGAAGAACAAAGCCCTGCTCGATAAAACCGAGCACGCCCTGCATCAGCACAGCATGTTTACCATTCTGGTGGGCCGTTTTGTGGGGCCGACGCGTCCGCTGGTGCCGATGGTGGCGGGGATGCTCGATCTGCCGGTGTCGAAGTTTATTGTGCCGAATCTGATTGGGTGCCTGTTCTGGCCGCCGGTCTATTTCCTGCCGGGCATTCTGGCCGGTGCGGCGATCGATATTCCTGTCGGGATGCAGAGCGGAGGCTTTAAATGGCTGCTGCTGGCGACCGCGCTGCTGCTGTGGCTGGCGGCATGGCTCTGCTGGCGACTGTGGCGCAGCGGTAAAGCGAGCGCCGATCGTCTGAGCACTTACCTGCCGCGTGGACGTCTGCTGTGGGTGGCACCCGTGATGCTGGGCGTGGCGGTGATGGCGCTGGTGGCGTTGATTCGCCACCCGCTGATGCCGGTGTACGGCGAGATCTTGCTAAAAGTGGTCAGCCGCTGACCGGGTTTACGCGATCCCCAACAGCCGCGACGCGCTGACCTTGCCTTGCACCAGTGCCTGGGTATCGCCATCCCAGGCGATACGCCCATCGGCCACCACCACGGCGCGGGGGGCGATCCTCGCCGCATCTTCCACGCTGTGTGACACCATCAGCATCGTCAGCTGCTGATGCTCACAAACCTCTTTTACCAGCAGCAGCATCTCCTGACGTAAGGCGGGATCCAGCGCCGAAAAGGGCTCATCCAGCAGCAAAATGGGCTGTTCACGCACCAGGCAGCGCGCCAGGGCCGCACGCTGACGCTGACCCCCGGAAAGCTCGCCCGGCAGACGTTCCAGCAGGTCGCTGATCCCCATTTGCGCCGCAATGCTGTTCAGCTTTTGCTGCTGATCGGCGTTCAGCCGCAGCCCCGGATGCATCCCAAGGCCGATATTCTGACGCACCGTCAGGTGGGTAAAGAGGTTGTTTTCCTGAAACAGCATCGACACCGGGCGCTGAGAAGGCGGCGTCCGGGTATGGTCTTTCTCTTCAATGGTGATGCTGCCGCTGGCCGGTTGCAGAAAACCGGCGACCAGGTTCAGGAGCGTACTTTTTCCCGCCCCGCTGGGGCCGAGCACCGCGATTAACTCTCCCCGGCGAACGGAGAGGGTGAAACGCATCGGCAGGTGCTGGTAAAGCCAGGTTACATCAGTCAGTTTTAACATCACGTCCCGGAAGTTTTTCGATAACGGTAAATAACGCAAAGCACAGCAGCAACAGCAGCAGCGCCGTGACGGCACCATCCTGGCTGCGATACGAGCCGATCTGTTGATACAGCCAGAACGGCAGTGTGCGGAAATCGTCATTGCCAAACAGCGCCACCACCCCGAAATCCCCGATCGACAGCACGCAGGCAAATGCCAGCGCCTGAGCCAGCGGGCGCTTCAACGCGCGCAGCTCAACCGTTGTGAGCCGTTGCCAGCCGTGCATCCCCAGCGAGGAACAAAGCTGCGTGTAGCGGGCGCTGAGATCGCGCATCGGGTTTTCCAGCACTTTCAGTGCATAGGGGATCGCCATCAGCGCATTGGTGAAAATCACAATCCCGTCCGCCGATTCAGGCAGGCCGATGGTGCTGTTAAACAGCAGGAAGAATCCGCTCGCCAGCACGATGCCGGGCATCGCCAGAATCAACATGCCGCTGAGATCCAGCATCTGTCCGGCCACGATTGCCTGTCGGGCATACAGTTCGCGGCTGGTCCACAGCAGCATCATGGTCAGCACCACGCAGAGTAAACCCGCCCCGAGCGCAATGCGCAGCGAGGTGCCGAGCGCCTGCCAGAGCACCGGCTGTTGCAGGACCGACAGCAGGTTGAGGTTCAGCCCGTCGACCACTACCGCCAGCAGCGGCGGGAGCAGCAGCAGCAGCGCCAGAGCGATCAGCAGGCCATCGGTCAGGCGGCTGCGCAGGCAGTCCTGCGGATCGCGCCAGCCGGTCAGTTGGCTGCTGCCCACCGCAATGGCTTTACCCAGCCGCTGGCTCAGTACCACCAGCCCCAGGCAGCAGAACATCTGCACCATCGCCAGCAGCGCCGCGCGACCGGGATCGTAGTCATAGCTCAGGGCCTGATAGATGGCGAGCTCGATGGTGGTGGCCTGTGGCCCGCCGCCCAGAGAGAGCACCGTGGCAAAGCTGGCGAAGCAGAGCATGAAAATCAGCGCAGCCACCGGGGGGATCTGGCGGCGCAGCCAGGGCCACTCGACAAACCGGAAAAACGACCAGCCGCGCATCCCGAGCTGGGCGGCCAGCTGGCGCTGCTCACCGGGGATATTCTCCAGCGCCTGCAGCAGCAGCCGCGTGGCCATCGGCATATTGAAAAAGACGTGTGCCAGCAAAATGCCCTGCAGGCCATAGGGTGAGAACGTCCACTCCAGCCCGAGTACCTGACACAGGGAGGCAAGCCAGCCCTGACGGCCATAGACGCTAAGAATGCCAAACACCGCCACCAGTACCGGCAGGATAAGCGTCATCGCGCACAGGCGTAGCAGCGCCTGCCTGCCGGGGAAGCGACGTCGGTAGAGGGCGCGGGCGAGGAAGATGGCAGGTACGACAGAGAGCAGTGCGGAGAGAAATGCCTGCCAGAACGAGAAGCGGATGACGTGCCACAGATAGCTGTCTTGCCACAGTGCCGCTACGTCAGTAGCGGGCGCGTTAAGCCACAGCGCGAGAAACGCCCCCAGCGCGACGGTCACCATCAGCGTGGCAGCCGTCAGCCCCGGAAGGAGCCAGCCGGCGATTAGCGGCTGACGGCGCGTTGCCATTCACTGACCCAGGCGGCACGTTTCCCGGCGACGTCGTGCGGGGTAAATTCCAGCGTGGTTTTGGGTTTCACCAGCGTGTCAAAACCGGCAGGTAACGCGACGTTGGTGACCGGGTACATCCAGTTGCCCTCTGGAATGGCGCTCTGGAACGACGGTGAGACCATGAATTTCAGGAACTTCTCGGCCAGCTCCGGCTGTTTGCTGGCATGGGTGCGGGCTGCCACTTCAACCTGCAGGTAGTGGCCTTCAGCAAAATCAGCGGCGGCATAATTGTCTTTCTTCTCGGCGATAATATGATACGCAGGCGAGGTGGTGTAGCTCAGCACCAGGTCGCTTTCCCCTTTCAGGAACAGACCGTAGGCTTCACTCCAGCCCTTGGTCACGGTGACCGTTTTGGCGGCCAGTTTCTGCCAGGCTTCCGGCGCTTTATCGCCGTACACTTTCTGCATCCACAGCAGCAGGCCGAGACCCGGGGTGCTGGTGCGTGGGTCTTCGTAGATCACGCGCCATTTCTGGTCACTCTCGACCAGCTCTTTCAGGCTTTTCGGCGGGTTTTTCAGCTTGTTTTTGTCGTAGACAAAGGCGAAGTAGCCGTAATCGAAAGGCACAAAGGTGTCATTTTTCCAGCCGCCGGGTACGTTTACCGCATCGGTCGCCACGCCACTTTTCGCGAACAGCCCGGTTTGGGTGGCGGCTTCCAGCAGGTTGTTATCCAGACCCAGCACCACGTCGGCTTTGCTGTTTTTACCTTCCATGCGCAGGCGATTGAGCAGCGAGACGCCATCTTCCAGCGCCACGAACTTCAGTTCGCAGCCGCAGTCGGCTTCAAAGGCTTTTTTGACCGCCGGGCCCGGGCCCCAGTCGGCGGCGAAAGAGTCGTAGGTGTAGACCGTCAGCACAGGGCTGGCGACGGCAGGCAGCGCGATCAGCGCCAGCAGGGGAAGAACAGTTTTGAACACTTTGCACCTCTTACATTGAGAGTGGCAAAGGATTTTGAGCGACAGCCTCAAATCCCTTCGCCGGCGTTATCCGGATCAGGTTCGACGGGTATTTTCTCAGCACACGCTCGCGCGCAGCACCCCGATGAGAACGACAGCATTGTAATGATTTGGTGAATATTACGAAAGTATTATGGTTCAGGCGGCGCAAACCATGCCGACTTAAAGTCAAACCAGCCCAGCGTGTTCATGCGCAGGCCACGCATGCTGCGTTGCCCCTGGATCATCAGCCAGTGGTGGATCAGCGGGACCATCGCCTGCTGCGCCAGCAACTGCTGGCACCAGACCGCCAGATTCATCTCGCCCGCGCGCCAGGCGGCGGCGTCCTGCTGCCAGTCGCGGGGAATACAGTGCTGCAGCAGCGGCACTTCATACAGGTGTGAGAACAGCGAAAAATCGAGCGGCAGGGTGAAGTTAACGCTGTTGAGCCAGATGTCGCTTACCGCATCGCCGCGATGCCATTCGTCGTAGTTGACTTCCTGAATGTTGAGCGTCACCTGCTCGGCGGCCAGCAGTTCGCTCATCATTCTGGCGATGACCCGATGTTCGACATGCTCCCGATAGAAGGTCAGGGTAATGCTCTCCAGCCCGGCCGGTTTTTCACCGCGCCCCGGACGGGCATGGTGCCAGCGGGGGAGCAGGCCATACGCCGGGAACCAGTAGGACTGGTACAACTCTTCGGCCTGATAGATCAGGTTCGCAGGAGAGAGGATCCGGCTTATCCACTGGCGCACGTCGGTGCTGGCACCGCGCGGGGAGCGGGCATCGAACAGCAGGTAGTAACACCCCTCCTCAAGACGGCTCTCCACCGCTTTTTCGCCCTCGGTGGGCCCCTCCAGCGTCAGACCGACGCTCAGCTCTTCGTTAATATCCGGCAAAACCCAGACGTTCACTTCGTCAATCAGCGCCCGGTAGCCAAAGTAATCATCGAAGGCGCGGATCTTGAGCTGATTGTTATTGTTACGCGAGACCGCATAAGGGCCGGTGCCGATCGGCTGGCTGGCAAAGTTGTGCATCGTTTCCCATTCCTGCGGCAGGATCATCGACGGCACATACCCCAGCAGCCACGGCAGCCAGCGGTCAGGCTCCGAGAGCTGAATATCCAGCGTCCAGGCGGTGGGGGACTGGATCTGCGTAATGTGCGAATAGAGAGGCAGCTTGCGGGCGCGCTGCAGCGAGGCAATCACATCGGCCATCTCCAGCTCGCGACCATGGTGGAAATGAATGCCGGGGCGCAGGAAAAAGCGCCAGTGCAGCGGAGAAAGCTGCTGCCAGTGATGGGCGATATCGGCTTCCAGTTCCCCATTTTCCTCATTTATGCGCGTCAGCCCGCTAAATATTTGTCGCGCCATATGGGTTTCGGAGCGGCGTAACGCGCTGCCCGGTAAAAGATTTTTCATCGGACGGTAATAGAGCACGCGCAGGATATGCTTTCCCTGACGGAAGCTACGGCCCAGATGCGATACCAGCATCTGGCGCACGGCGGCTTTATCCCCCACCAGCTGTACCAGCTGCTCGATGCGATCCTGCTCCAGCAGGTCTTCCGCCCGCTGCTGCTGAAGCGCCAGCCCGGTATAGAGAAAGGTCAGGCGGGATCGTTTCCCGCGTCCTGCTTCAGCTTCCCAACTCAGCCAGCCCTGCTGCTGCATAGTGTTGAGAAGAGTGCGCATATGACGCCGCGAACAACTGAGCAGCTCGGCGAGTTCGCTGAGCGTGGTGTCCCGGGTGTGGCCATCACAGCATTGCCAGAGGCGGATGAATTGTTGTTGCAGACGACCAGACGGCATAAAAGAGGAACTCCTGACAAAAAATCAGCAATTTATTTATCCCTATATTAGGCCAATAATTCATTTCGATGAAGTGAGGAGGTGATGATGAAGAGGTCTACCGCACGTCAGTTTTACCGAAAGTACTTCTCAGCGACAAAAGGAGTGTCCTGGCTGGCCCGCCTGTGCGCAGAACAGCAGCTGAAAATACTGGACGATCTGATGCAGTGGGAGGTGACAACGTCGACCTCGGAACGCTGAATTGCTTCGATCATGTGTGACTGAGTATTGGTGCGAATCACCACGCCAGCAGGTATCATCTGCTGGCTTTTTTCGTTTTCACTTGCGCTGAAGGGAACTGATCATGCTCTGGTTAATGACGATGGGGCGCCGCCTCAACGGTGTCTACGCCGCCTTTTTAATGGTGGCATTTATGATGGGCGTGGCCGGTGCGTTGCAGGCGCCTACCTTAAGTCTATTCCTGAGCCGCGAGGTGGGGGCCCAGCCATTCTGGGTGGGGCTGTTTTATACTGTTAACGCCATCGCCGGGATCCTGGTCAGCCTGTGGCTGGCGAAGCGCTCCGACAGTCAGGGCGATCGGCGCAAACTGATCCTGTTTTGCTGCGCCATGGCCATCGGCAATGCGCTGCTGTTTGCCTTTAACCGTCATTATCTGACCTTATTAACCTGCGGCGTGTTTCTGGCGTCACTGGCCAATACCGCCATGCCGCAGCTGTTCGCCCTCGCGCGTGAATACGCCGACAGCTCCGCACGTGAAGTGGTGATGTTCAGCTCGGTGATGCGTGCCCAGCTCTCCCTGGCGTGGGTAATCGGCCCGCCGCTGGCCTTTATGCTGGCGCTCAACTATGGCTTTACCGTCATGTTCTCCATCGCGGCAGGGATTTTTGCCATCAGCCTGGGATTGATCGCCTTTGCGCTTCCGACCGTCTCCCGGGTGGAATCAGCGACCGCGACGCCTTTAACCCAGGTCAGCGGCTGGCAGAACAAAAACGTACGGATGCTGTTTATCGCCTCTACGCTGATGTGGACCTGCAACACCATGTATATCATCGACATGCCGCTGTGGATCAGCAGCGATCTGGGTCTGCCTGATAAGTTGGCCGGGATCTTAATGGGAACGGCGGCCGGGCTGGAAATTCCGGCGATGATCCTCGCGGGTTACTACGTGAAGCGCTTTGGTAAACGGCGGATGATGCTGATCGCGGTGGCGGCGGGCGTGCTGTTTTACGTGGGGCTGATTCTTTTTCACAGCCACGAAGCGCTGCTCGCCCTGCAGCTGTTTAACGCCATTTTTATAGGGATTGTCGCCGGCATTGGCATGCTCTGGTTCCAGGATCTGATGCCGGGTCGAGCCGGTTCGGCCACCACGCTGTTTACCAATAGCATTTCAACCGGGGTGATTCTGGCAGGGATGATTCAGGGCGCGCTGGCACAAAGCTACGGTCACTCTGCGGTCTACTGGGCGATCGCGGCCATTTCAGTGGTGACACTGGCGCTGACTTTCCGCATCAAGGATGTGTGATTTTCTGAACGATGGCTTTTTTAGAATGGCCCGCGGCGCGGGCCATTTCATTACGCCATAAAGGCTGGCTGTTTATTCTCGTAGGCGGCAATTGCCTCTTCATGCTGCAGGGTCAGGCCGATGCTGTCGAGGCCGTTGATCATGCAGTGGCGGCGGAAGGCATCGAGGCTAAAGCCATAGGTTTTATCCCCGGCTTTCACTTCCTGCGCTTCCAGATCCACTTCAAATTTAATCCCTGGGCTGCTTTGCACCAGCGCAAACAGCTCGTCGACCTGTTCGTCGCTTAACGTCACCGGCAGCAGCTGGTTGTTGAAACTATTACCGTAAAAGATATCGGCGAAGCTCGGTGCAATCACCACTTTGAAGCCGTAATCAGTCAGCGCCCACGGCGCATGCTCGCGTGATGAACCGCAGCCGAAGTTTTCCCTGGCCAGCAGGATCGACGCGCCTTTGAACGCCGGGAAGTTCAGCACGAACTCCGGGTTCGGCACCTCGCCTTTCTCATCCAGAAAACGCCAGTCGTTAAACAGGTGCGCACCAAAACCGGTGCGGGTCACTTTCTGCAAAAACTGCTTCGGGATAATGGCGTCGGTATCGACGTTGGCCGCGTCCAGGGGGACAACCAGGCCAGTATGCTGGATAAATTTCTCTGCCATGATGGTCTCCTTATTTCAGGTTGCGAATATCGGCGAAATGCCCGGTCACTGCTGCTGCCGCGGCCATTGCCGGGCTGACCAGATGCGTGCGTCCGCCGCGCCCCTGACGACCTTCAAAGTTACGGTTGCTGGTGGATGCGCAGCGCTCGCCCGGATTCAGGCGATCGTTGTTCATCGCCAGACACATGGAGCAGCCTGGCAGACGCCATTCAAAGCCCGCTTCGATGAAAATCTTATCCAGACCTTCCTCTTCTGCCTGGGCTTTCACCGGACCGGAGCCGGGAACGACCAGCGCCTGCACGCCTGGGGCGACTTTACGGCCTTTCGCGATCTCAGCCGCCGCGCGCAAATCTTCGATCCGCGAGTTGGTACAGGAGCCGATAAAGACTTTATCAATCGCCACGTCGGTCAACGGCACGCCCGGTTTCAGCCCCATGTAGGCCAATGCTTTTTCAGCACTGGCGCGCTCAACCGGATCGGCAAATGACGCTGGATCGGGGATTGCGTCGGTGACCGAAATCACCTGGCCTGGGTTAGTACCCCAGGTCACCTGCGGCGCAATGGCTTCAGCCTGCAGGGTGACAACGGTGTCGAACTGCGCGCCATCGTCGGTTTTGAGGGTTGACCAGTACGCGACGGCGTCGTCGTAATGCTGGCCTTTCGGTGCGTGCAGACGGCCTTTGACATACTCGAAGGTGATTTCATCTGGAGCAACCAGACCGGCTTTCGCACCCATCTCAATGGCCATGTTGCAGAGGGTCATTCGGCCTTCCATGCTCAATGCCTGAATAGCGCTGCCACAGAATTCCACCACGTGCCCGGTACCGCCTGCGCTACCGGTTTTCCCAATGATTGCCAGCACAATGTCTTTGGCGGTGATGCCCGGCGCAGCCTGACCGGTAACTTCAATTTTCATGGTTCTGGCGCGACCCTGCTTCAGGGTCTGGGTCGCCAGCACATGTTCCACTTCAGAGGTGCCGATACCGAACGCCAGTGCGCCAAACGCGCCATGGGTGGCGGTGTGGGAGTCGCCGCAGACGATGGTCATCCCCGGCAGGGTGATACCCTGTTCCGGCCCCATCACGTGGACAATGCCCTGGTATGGGTGGTTCAGGTCATACAGCTCAACGCCAAACTCGTTGCAGTTCTTAATCAGCTCCTGCATCTGGATGCGGGCCATCTCACCGGAGGCATTGATGTCTTTGGTCTGCGTCGAGACGTTATGGTCCATCGTCGCAAAGGTTTTACCCGGCTGACGCACCGGACGATGATGCGCGCGCAGGCCATCAAATGCCTGCGGCGAGGTGACTTCGTGCACCAGATGGCGGTCTATATAGAGCAGTGGGGTTTCGTTTTGCGCTTCATAAACCACGTGAGCGTCAAACAACTTTTCGTACAACGTCTTCGCCATGATTACACCCCTTCAGCGACATAGCGGGCAATGATATCGCCCATTTCATCGGTACTGACTGCAGACGCACCACGGGCTAAATCGCCGGTGCGGATGCCTTCTTCCAGTGCACGGTTGATGGCGTTTTCAATCGCCGTCGCCGCCTCGTTGGCATCCAGGCTGTAGCGCAGCAGCAGCGCCAGAGAGAGGATCTGCGCAATCGGGTTGGCAATGTTCTTGCCCGCGATATCCGGTGCCGAGCCACCTGCTGGTTCGTACAGGCCAAAACCTTCTTCATTCAGGCTGGCGGAAGGCAGCATCCCCATTGAGCCGGTGATCATCGCGCACTCGTCAGACAGAATGTCCCCAAACAGGTTGGAGCACAGCAGCACGTCGAACTGGGACGGATCTTTGATCAGCTGCATGGTGGCGTTGTCGATATACATATGCGCCAGCTGCACGTCCGGGTATTCCCGGGCGATTTCGTTAACGATTTCTCGCCACAGGATCGAGGATTGCAGCACGTTGGCTTTATCAATCGACGTCACTTTATGACCGCGCTTACGGGCCGATTCGAAGGCGATACGGGCGATGCGTTCGATCTCAAAGCGGTGATAAACCTCAGTATCAAAGGCTTTTTCATGCTGACCGCTGCCTTCGCGGCCTTTTGGCTGGCCAAAGTAGATGCCGCCGGTTAACTCACGCACGCACAGAATATCGAAACCGTTAGCTGCAATATCAGCACGCAGCGGGCAAAACTCTTCCAGACCCGGGTACAATTTGGCCGGACGCAGGTTGCTGAACAGCTTGAAATGTTTACGCAGTGGCAGCAGCGCCCCGCGCTCTGGTTGCTCTGCTGGCGGCAGGTGTTCCCATTTCGGGCCACCGACGGAACCAAACAGCACCGCATCCGCATTCTCACAGCCGGTCACCGTTGCCTGCGGCAGCGGCGTGCCGTGGTTATCGATCGCGACACCGCCCACATCGTAGTGGCTGGTGGTAATTTTCATCGCAAAACGGGTGCGGATAGCTTCCAGAACCTTCAGCGCCTGTGCCATAACTTCGGGACCAATTCCGTCGCCCGGTAACACAGCAATATGGTAATTCTTCGACATTACACGGTTTCCTTATTGTTCTCTTTATTCTGAGCTTTGCGTTGCAACTCTTTTTCAACTTCTGCGGCGCGCCAGATGTTATTCAGGACGTGAACCATCGCTTTTGCGGAGGACTCGACGATATCGGTCGCCAGACCCACGCCGTGGAAGCGACGGCCGTTATAGTTCACCACGATGTCAACCTGGCCCAGCGCATCCTTACCCTGGCCCTTCGCCGTCAGGTCATATTTGACCAGCTCAACGTCGTAGTCGGTGATACGGTTGATGGCCTGGTAAATCGCATCGACCGGACCGTTGCCGTTCGCTGCTTCTGCTTTCGTTTCGTCACCACAGGCCAGCTTAACCGAGGCAGTGGCGATATCGCTGGAACCGGACTGCACGCTGAAGTAGTCCAGACGAAAATGCTCTGGCTCTTCCTGCTGCTTGTTGATGAACGCCAGCGCTTCCAGGTCGTAATCGAAGACCTGACCTTTCTTATCGGCCAGCTTCAGGAAAGCGTCATACAGGTGATCCATGTTGTAGTCGGACTCTTTATAACCCATCTCTTCCATGCGGTGTTTCACCGCTGCGCGGCCTGAGCGGGAGGTCAGGTTCAACTGTACCTGGTTCAGACCGATAGATTCCGGGGTCATGATTTCGTAGTTTTCACGGTTCTTCAGCACGCCATCCTGGTGGATACCGGAGGAGTGGGCAAAGGCACCGGTGCCAACAATCGCTTTGTTTGCCGGGACGGGCATGTTGCAAATCTGGCTGACGGTCTGGCTGGTGCGCCAGATTTCATGGTGATTGATGCGGGTTTGCACATTCATAATGTCTTTGCGCACCTTGATCGCCATGATCACTTCTTCCAGCGAACAGTTGCCTGCGCGCTCACCGATCCCGTTCATTGCCCCTTCAACCTGACGTGCTCCGGCGTGGACGGCGGCAATGGCGTTACCGACCGCCAGGCCCAAATCGTCATGGGTATGCACGGAGATAATCGCTTTATCGATATTCGGCACGCGCTCATACAGCCCGGTAATGATGTTGGAGAATTCGAACGGCATGGTATAGCCGACGGTATCCGGAATGTTGATGGTGGTGGCACCGGCGCGGATCGCTGCTTCAACCACGCGAGCCAGATCCTCGATCGGCGTGCGGCCTGCATCTTCACAGGAGAACTCTACGTCGTCGGTATAGTTGCGGGCGTGTTTCACCATATGAATTGAGCGCGCAATAACCTCATCCAGCGTGCTGCGCAACTTGGTGGCGATATGCATCGGAGAGGTCGCAATAAAGGTATGGATTCGGAAGGCTTCGGCCACTTTTAACGACTCGGCCGCGACATCGATATCGTGCTCGACGCAGCGTGCCAGCGCGCACACCCGGCTGTTTTTGATGGTGCGGGCAATCGTCTGAACCGACTCAAAATCACCCGGAGATGAGACAGGGAAGCCCACTTCCATTACGTCTACACCCATACGTTCAAGGGCCAGCGCAATCTGCAATTTTTCTTTAACGCTCAGGCTTGCCTGTAATGCCTGTTCGCCGTCACGTAAGGTGGTATCGAAGATAATGACTTGCTGGCTCATGGGTTAGGTCCTTGTCTGTATTTGGGCGCCTTGCTACGAGCATAAAAAAACCCGCGCAGTGGCGCGGGTTTTTTGTGTTAACCAGAGGACAATTCAACGCTGAATTTCGCCCGCCAGTCTACCGCGCACAGTGGATGCGTTTAGTAGTAGTAGACCGGTGAAACGAATGCTGTGAATCATGAATCATGCCCCAGATAAATACGATATGCCTTTAGTGGTACTGGATACGCGGATTGATGTCAACCCCTCGCCTGAGAAAACGGCTGTTACGCGTCATTTCCCGCACCGCTGAAATTAGCTTATTGTGCTGGTTTTTCAATTGCTGACGATTTTATTTGTCTGAATTTGCACTGACGATTAATCCCAGGAATCATTTAAATATATTTGATTGCAATTATATAAACTTTTGAAATATCCGCTGTTTCATTTGAATGCGTTTACTATCATCAGGTTAGTTTGCCTTCGGCTGCAAAATGCATTGGGAGGTAAGCTTAGAGATAATGAGATGTTAATAATTTAAGGTAAAAATGATTAATGTTTAATTGGAGCTTAAATCATCCTTAACTGAGTGCTGTATTGTTTATTTGCGGGATCTATGATTTCATTTAATATATAAAGTATTTGATATGTTATTGCTCTCCCTGTACATATTTCTCGCTTTTATAGTGTATCCCTGTCAATGTTGGCAGGTATTAATATATTCTTAATTTGTAACATTTCTCTTTTGCTGAACTTATATGCGTGATAAATCATATTTTTTAAAGTTATCGTTACACTCGAGAACAGGAAGTTTAGCGTAACAATGGAGCAGGGTATGTTTGAAGAAAAAATGGATAAACCGCATGTGCCTGACGGGACAAAACCACAGCTTCGTACCGTGGATCTCAATCTTTTAACCGTATTCGATGCCGTAATGCAGGAACAAAATATCACCCGAGCTGCTCACTCACTGGGGATGTCGCAGCCCGCCGTCAGTAACGCCGTCGCCAGGCTTAAGCTGATGTTTAATGACGAATTGTTTGTTCGCTATGGCCGTGGTATTCAGCCTACAGCACGGGCGTTCCAGCTATTCGCATCGGTACGGCAGGCATTGCAGTTGGTACAGAATGAATTACCGGGATCGGGTTTTGACCCTTCAGTCAGCGAGCGCATTTATCATTTGTGTGTTTGCAGCCCGCTTGATAACTATCTGACCTCGCTTATCTATAATAAAGTCGAGCAGATTGCGCCAAATATTCATCTGGTCTTCAAATCCTCGCTCAATCAGAATACTGAACACCAACTGCGATATCAGGAAACAGAATTTGTGATCGGCTATGAGGAATTTCGCCGTCCTGAGTTTTCCTGCGTGCCATTATTCAATGATGAAATGGTTCTGGTGACCAGCAAAACGCATCCGCGTCTGAATGAAACGTTGCAGGAAAGCGATATTTACCACGAACAGCATGCGGTTGTCGCGCTTGACCGCTACGCTTCCTTTAGCCAGCCATGGTACGACACGCCCGATAAGCAGGCCTGCGTTGCCTATCAGGGAATGGCGATGACCAGTGTTTTAAATATTGTCTCGCAAACTCAGCTGGTTGCCATCGCCCCGCGCTGGCTGGCAGAAGAATTTGCTGAGTCGCTGAATTTGCGCATCCGGGTACTGCCTCTGAATCTAAACTCGCGAACCTGTTACCTTTCCTGGCATGAAGCGGCCGGGCGCGATAAAGGGCACCAGTGGATGGAAGAGCTGTTAGTCAGCGTCTGCCATCGCTAAACGCCCTCAGGATAAATAATGCTGTTCCTGTTATTTATCCTGGTTTTCATGCAATGTCTGAAGTTTTATTCTGTCGTGATTTTTTTTGGCGCGTTTCCCTGCAGTAAAAATGCATGAATTACTAAACCTCCTCCTTTTTAAATGATCAATGGTCAGTCTGCCTCGTTATCGTAGTGGATTTATCCATAACTATTTTTAATACCCTCTGTTTCTGCTTTTTTCTTTATACCTCAACTCAGGTTTGCTAATTGCCTGCCTTTCGGCGAGCGGTTATGGTAACTGTCACTCTGCACAATAAAAAACGTCAGAGCGTCACTCTGACCAAAAAGACAAAACAGGGCCGTTACGCCTGTTTGTCTGAAACGATAAGCCTGGAGGCTAATCATGGAGATGTTGTCTGGCGCCGAAATGGTCGTCCGATCGTTAATTGATCAAGGCGTGAAGCAAGTGTTCGGTTACCCCGGGGGCGCGGTCCTGGATATTTACGATGCCCTGCATACCGTCGGGGGGATCGATCACGTCCTGGTGCGCCATGAGCAGGCCGCGGTACATATGGCTGACGGACTGGCACGCGCAACCGGTGAAGTCGGCGTGGTGCTGGTGACCTCAGGTCCAGGGGCGACAAACGCCATAACGGGTATTGCGACAGCCTATATGGATTCAATTCCGATGGTGGTGCTCTCCGGTCAGGTTGCCACCTCGCTGATTGGCTACGATGCCTTTCAGGAGTGCGACATGGTCGGCATTTCTCGCCCGGTGGTGAAACACAGCTTCCTCGTCAAGCAGACGGAAGATATTCCGGGTGTGCTGAAAAAAGCCTTCTGGCTGGCGGCGAGCGGGCGTCCTGGCCCGGTAGTGGTCGATCTCCCGAAAGACATTCTCAATCCGGCGAACAAAATGCCTTACGTCTGGCCGGATTCGGTTAGCATGCGTTCCTATAACCCAACGACCCAGGGACATAAAGGCCAGATTAAACGCGCGCTGCAAACCCTGGTGGCGGCTAAAAAACCGGTAGTGTACGTCGGCGGCGGAGCGGTGAACTCACAGTGCGGACCGCAGCTGCGTGAGCTTATCGAAAAGCTGAACCTTCCGGTGGCATCGTCGTTAATGGGGCTCGGGGCATTCCCGGCCACCCACCGTCAGGCACTCGGTATGCTTGGCATGCACGGCACCTACGAAGCCAATATGACGATGCATCATTCCGACGTCATTTTTGCCGTCGGGGTACGCTTTGACGATCGCACCACCAATAACCTGGCAAAATACTGCCCGAACGCCACCGTGCTGCACATCGATATCGATCCGACCTCAATTTCCAAAACCGTTCCGGCGGATGTGCCGATTGTTGGCGATGCGCGTCAGGTGCTGGAGCAGATGCTGGAGCTGCTGGCTCAGGAAAGCTCGGTTCAGCCGTTGGATGATAATCGTGACTGGTGGCTGCAGATTGAGCAGTGGCGCGCGCGTCAGTGCCTGAAGTATGACACGCAAAGTGCGAGCATTAAGCCGCAGGCGGTCATTGAAACTATCTGGCGTCTGACCAAAGGCGAGGCCTATGTGACCTCTGATGTGGGCCAGCACCAGATGTTTGCCGCGCTCTATTACCCATTCGATAAACCGCGCCGGTGGATCAATTCCGGCGGTCTGGGCACCATGGGGTTCGGTCTGCCTGCCGCGCTGGGCGTCAAGCTGGCACTGCCGGATGAAACGGTGATCTGCGTGACCGGCGATGGCAGTATTCAGATGAACATTCAGGAGTTGTCGACTGCGCTGCAGTATGACCTGCCCGTGCTGGTGCTGAATCTCAACAACGGCTACCTCGGGATGGTGAAGCAGTGGCAGGACATGATCTATTCCGGACGCCATTCGCAATCCTATATGAAATCGCTGCCTGACTTTGTTCGTCTGGCGGAAGCTTACGGCCACGTGGGGATTCGCATCAGCGACCCGACGGAACTGGAAGCGAAGCTCAATGAAGCCCTGGAGCACGTCAGGAATAACCGCCTGGTGTTCGTTGATGTTGTTGTCGATGGCACCGAGCATGTGTATCCGATGCACATTCGCGGGGGTGGAATGGATGAAATGTGGTTAAGCAAAACGGAGAGGACCTGATATGCGCCGGATACTGTCTGTATTACTGGAAAACGAGTCCGGTGCGCTGTCGCGCGTAATTGGGCTTTTTGCACAGCGCGGCTACAACATCGAAAGTCTGACGGTTGCGCCGACCGACGATCCGACCCTCTCCCGCATGACCATTCAGACGGTGGGTGATGCCAAAGTGCTGGAGCAGATTGAAAAGCAGCTGCACAAGCTGGTGGATGTTCTGCGCGTTAGCGAGCTGGGCCAGGGAGCATACGTTGAACGTGAAGTGATGCTGGTGAAAATTCAGGCGACCGGTTACGGGCGTGAAGAGGTGAAACGCAACGCGGATATTTTCCGCGGGCAGATCATCGACGTGACCCCCTCTATCTATACCGTCCAGCTCGCCGGGACCAGCGATAAACTGGATGCTTTTCTCGCCTCGGTGAGAGATGTCGCAAAAATTGTTGAAGTGGCGCGCTCCGGCGTCGTGGGGCTTTCCCGCGGTGATAAAGTGATGCGTTAACGCCAAAAAAGTTCGCCTCAATCTTGCCCGGTGACTATTGCCGGGCTTTTTTTTGTGTACAGCTGCATCAGTGCTGACAAAAGCGGTTGCCGGAAGGCCTATTCTGCGCTTAGATGTTACAAGATTTAGCCATAACCCTGGCAAGGTCATGGACTCTTTTATTTCTTTTAAGGGGCAATTGTGAAACTGGATGAAATCGCCAGACTCGCTGGCGTGTCGCGAACCACAGCAAGCTATGTGATTAACGGTAAAGCGAAGCAGTATCGTGTCAGCGATAAGACCGTTGAGAAAGTCATGGCCGTGGTGCGTGAACATAACTACCATCCGAATGCCGTGGCGGCAGGTTTACGCGCCGGGCGCACCCGATCGATCGGCCTGGTGATCCCGGATCTGGAAAACACCAGCTATACCCGGATTGCTAACTATCTAGAGCGTCAGGCACGCCAGCGCGGCTATCAACTGCTGATTGCCTGTTCAGAAGATCAGCCCGACAATGAAATGCGCTGTATTGAGCACCTGTTACAGCGCCAGGTGGATGCGATTATCGTTTCCACGGCGCTCCCTCCTGAGCATCCGTTTTACCAACGCTGGGCGAATGATTCGTTTCCGATCGTCGCACTCGACCGTGCGTTAGATCGTGAGCATTTCACCAGCGTTGTCGGTGCCGATCAGGACGATGCCGAGATGCTGGCAGCCGAACTGCGGACGTTCCCTGCGGAAAACATACTGTACCTCGGCGCGCTGCCTGAGCTCTCGGTGAGCTTCTTACGCGAGCAAGGGTTCCGCACGGCCTGGAAAGATGATCCGCGCACAGTGGATTTCCTGTATGCCAACAGCTACGAGCGCGAAGCCGCGGCGCAGCTCTTCGAGAAATGGCTGGAAACCCATCCGATGCCGCAGGCGCTGTTCACGACCTCATTTGCGCTGCTGCAGGGGGTGATGGACGTGACCTTACGGCGTGACGGCAAACTGCCGTCAGACCTGGCGATTGCCACCTTTGGTGATAATGAGCTGCTCGATTTCCTGCAATGCCCGGTGCTGGCGGTGGCGCAGCGTCATCGCGATGTGGCCGAACGCGTGCTGGAAATTGTGCTGGCCAGTCTGGATGAGCCACGTAAGCCGAAACCTGGGCTGACACGTATTCGTCGTAATCTCTATCGTCGCGGTGTGTTAAGTCGTACTTAAACGCAGCAGGGCAGTGGAAACTGCCCTGAATTTCCCTGACGTGTCCGCGTAATAATTCCCTTATTATTTTTAAGATAATTCCTTAAAAATCATTGCCTGCTTATCATTTTAATTCCGTTCGTAATTTAAATGTCCCTTTCAGACTTATTAATTGTCATTAAGCGTCTATTTTGTATTATTTTGTTACATCCGCTGCTGCCGCTGCTGAATTATCAGCCATTTTTACCTCGCCAACACTTCAACCGGCACCACCCCAACCTGCGCTTCGCGCCAGCAGTGAATCTGAGGCTGTTATCCCCCGGCAATATGGCTTAAAATGCCGCCCGCGTCGCAAACTGACACTTTATATTTCCTTGCGATGATATGAGTTGTGTTTTAACGCTGTTATGTATATTCGCATTTTTTCTTACAAATATTCATCACGTTAATTTGCCTCGCCGGTTGTGCAGTAATTAGCCATGTCAGGATCGGTCCGTAAATCAGAGGCATTTAGACTGATGTCGCGGAAGTCCTGGCTTGACAAGCTTTTCCATCGCTCCGTAAACTCCTTCAAGTGGGAATTTGTGGGTTAAAGTGGCGAGGAGGGGTAAGACTGGCATGTTCCGTGGCGCTACGTTAGTCAATCTCGACAGCAAAGGACGTTTATCGGTACCAACCCGATATCGCGATCGGCTGAACGAGAGCGCTTCAGGTCAAATGGTTTGCACCATTGACATCAACCACGCCTGCCTGCTGCTTTACCCCTTGCCTGAATGGGAAATCATTGAGCAAAAGCTGTCTCGACTGTCGAGCATGAACCCGCAGGAACGCCGCGTACAGCGGCTGTTATTGGGACATGCCAGTGAATGTCAGATGGACAGCGCGGGGCGTTTACTGATTGCGCCCGTGCTGCGACAGCATGCCGGTCTGACGAAAGAAGTGATGCTGGTCGGACAGTTCAATAAGTTTGAACTGTGGGATGAAACGGCCTGGTATCAACGGGTCAAGGAAGATATCGACGCTGAGCACTCTGATTCCGCGACAATGTCGGAACGATTGCAGGATTTGTCTCTATAAAAATGATGGAAAATTATAAACATACGACGGTACTTCTGGATGAAGCCGTTAACGGACTGAATATTCGTCCTGATGGAATCTATATTGACGGCACGTTTGGCCGTGGCGGCCACTCGCGCTTGATCCTGTCTCAGCTGGGAGCGGAAGGTCGCTTGCTGGCTATCGATCGCGATCCGCAGGCGATCGAGGTCGCGAAAGCCATTGACGATCCGCGCTTTTCCATCGTGCATGGTCCTTTTTCTGCGCTGGCGGACTATGTCGAGGAACGCGGGTTAACCGGCAAGATCGACGGGATTCTGCTCGATCTTGGTGTCTCTTCCCCGCAGCTTGACGACGCTGAACGCGGTTTCTCTTTTATGCGTGATGGTCCGCTGGACATGCGTATGGATCCCACTCGCGGCCAGTCTGCGGCTGAGTGGCTGCAAACGGCAGATGAAGCGGATATTGCCTGGGTGATCAAGACCTTTGGTGAAGAGCGTTTTGGCAAGCGGATCGCCCGCGCCATCGTTGATCGCAACAGCATCGAACCGATGACCCGTACCAAAGAGCTGGCGACCGTTATTGCGGCGGCCATGCCGGTGAAAGACAAATTTAAACATCCGGCGACCCGTACTTTCCAGGCGGTGCGTATCTGGGTGAACAGCGAACTGGAAGAGATAGAACAGGCGTTAAAAAACTCGCTGGGCGTGCTGGCGCCAGGTGGGCGTTTGTCCATTATCAGTTTCCACTCGCTGGAAGACAGAATTGTGAAGCGCTTTATGCGCGAGCATACCCGTGGGCCACAAGTCCCGGCGGGTCTTCCGATGACGGAAGAGCAGCTCAGGAAACTGGGTGGCCGTCAGCTGAAAGCGTTGGGGAAATTAATGCCGGGTGAGGAAGAGGTGGCAGAGAACCCACGCGCCCGAAGCTCAGTGTTGCGCATTGCAGAAAGGACCAACGCATGATCGGCATCGTGGCAGACACCCTCAGCAAAGTGAAAGGAACTCTGGCGAGCAACGAGCGCCATGCCTTGCCCGGCGTTATCTGGGAAGATCTTTTGCGTTTCGGGAAACTGCCACTGTGCCTGTTTATTTGCATCATCGTGTCGGCGGTAACGGTTGTCACCACCGCGCACCATACCCGTTTGTTAACGGCGCAGCGCGAACAGCTGGTGCTGGAGCGTGATGCGCTGGATATCGAGTGGCGAAATCTGATTCTTGAAGAAAATGCGCTCGGCGATCATAGCCGGGTAGAACGGATCGCAACGGAAAAGCTGCAGATGCAGCATGTTGATCCTTCTCAGGAAAATATCGTAGTACAAAAATAAGGGAAAACGCGACGCATGAAACCCGCGGCGAAGGCGCTAAAACCAAAACGTCAGGAAGAACAGGCCAGCTTTATCAGCTGGCGTTTTGCGTTGCTGTGCGGCTGCATTTTACTGGCGCTGACTTTCCTGCTGGGTCGGGTGGCATGGTTACAGATCATTGCACCCGACATGCTGGTCCGTCAGGGGGATATGCGTTCCCTGCGTGTACAGGAAGTCTCCACCTCACGCGGTTTGATCACCGATCGCTCGGGTCGTCCACTGGCCGTGAGTGTGCCGGTAAAAGCGATCTGGGCAGATCCTAAAGAGCTGCATGACGCGGGCGGGATCACTCTCGATAACCGCTGGAAGGCGCTTGCAGACGCGCTGAAGATACCGCTCGATCAGCTGTCAACGCGCGTCAATGCGAACCCGAAAGGGCGCTTTATCTATCTGGCGCGTCAGGTGAACCCTGACATGGCCGATTACATCAAAAAGCTGAAGTTGCCCGGGATTCATCTGCGTGAAGAGTCCCGCCGTTACTACCCGTCAGGGGAAGTGACCGCCCACCTGATCGGCTTCACCAACGTTGACAGCCAGGGTATTGAGGGCGTTGAAAAGAGCTTTGATAAATGGCTGACCGGGCAACCGGGCGAGCGCGTGGTGCGTAAAGATCGCTATGGCCGCGTAATAGAAGATATCTCCTCAACGGACAGTCAGGCAGCGCACAACCTGGCGTTGAGCATCGACGAGCGCTTACAGGCGCTGGTCTACCGTGAGCTGAACAACGCCGTTGCCTTCAACAAAGCGGAGTCTGGCAGCGCCGTGCTGGTGGATGTGAACACCGGCGAAGTGCTGGCGATGGCCAGTAGCCCGTCTTATAACCCGAATAATTTTGCCGGAACGGCCAAAGACGCGATGCGTAACCGTTCGATCACCGACGTGTTCGAGCCGGGTTCGACGGTCAAACCGATGGTGGTGATGTCTGCCCTGCAGCGCGGCATCGTCAATGAAAACACCGTACTGAACACGGTGCCCTACCGAATTAACGGCCACGAAATCAAAGACGTGGCGCGCTACAGTGAATTGACCCTCACCGGGGTCCTGCAGAAGTCGAGTAACGTCGGCGTTTCTAAGCTGGCGTTAGCGATGCCGTCCTCAGCGTTAGTAGAAACTTACTCACGTTTTGGGCTTGGAAAGGCGACCAATTTGGGGTTGGTCGGAGAACGCAGTGGCTTATATCCTCAAAAACAACGGTGGTCTGACATAGAGAGGGCCACCTTCTCTTTCGGCTACGGGCTAATGGTAACGCCGTTACAGCTAGCGCGAGTCTATGCAACGATTGGCAGCTATGGCGTCTATCGCCCGCTGTCGATCACCAAAGTTGATCCGCCGGTTCCCGGTGAGCGCATCTTCCCTGAATCGATCGTGCGTACCGTGGTTCACATGATGGAAAGCGTGGCACTGCCGGGCGGCGGTGGCGTGAAGGCGGCGATCAAAGGCTATCGCATCGCAATTAAAACCGGTACCGCGAAGAAAGTCGGACCGGACGGCCGCTACATCAACAAATACATTGCCTACACCGCGGGCGTTGCACCTGCGAGTAATCCACGATTTGCGCTGGTGGTCGTCATAAACGACCCACAGGCGGGTAAATACTACGGCGGCGCCGTTTCCGCGCCGGTCTTCGGTGCCATCATGGGCGGCGTTCTGCGCACCATGAACATCGAGCCGGATGCGCTGGCAACGGGCGAGAAAAGTGAATTTGTAATTAATCAAGGCGAGGGAACAGGTGGCAGATCGTAATTTGCGCGACCTTCTTGCTCCGTGGGTAGCTGGTTTACCTGCGCGAGAACTGCGGGAGATGGTACTCGACAGCCGTGTGGCTGCATCGGGCGATCTTTTTGTGGCAGTAGTCGGTCATCAGGCGGACGGGCGTCGGTATATCCCGCAGGCGATAGCGCAAGGTGTAGCTGCCATTATTGCTGAGGCAAAAGATGAGGCCGCGGATGGTGAAGTGCGCGAAATGCACGGCGTGCCAGTCATCTATCTTAGCCAGTTAACTGAACGCCTCTCCGCGCTGGCGGGGCGCTTTTACCATGAGCCGTCCGACAGGCTGCGCCTGATTGGCGTCACCGGGACCAACGGTAAAACCACCACCACGCAGCTGGTGGCGCAGTGGAGCCAGCTGCTGGGCGAAACCAGCGCGGTGATGGGCACGGTCGGCAACGGCCTGCTGGGCAAAGTCAGCCCAACGGAAAATACCACCGGCTCTGCGGTCGACGTGCAGCATGTGCTATCCGGCCTGGCTGGGCAGGGGGCGACCTTCGCTGCGATGGAAGTCTCTTCCCATGGGTTGGTACAGCACCGCGTTGCGGCGCTGAAATTTGCAGCCTCGGTGTTCACTAACCTGAGCCGGGACCATCTCGACTACCATGGCGATATGGAAAACTACGAAGCGGCGAAATGGCAGCTTTATTCCACGCACCACTGCGGGCAGGCGATTATCAATGCCGATGACGAAGTGGGCCGCCGCTGGCTGCCGAAGTTGCCGGATGCGGTTGCGGTCTCCATGGACAACCATATCAATCCGAACTGTCACGGCCGCTGGTTGAAAGCCACCGACGTGACCTGGCACGACAGCGGTGCGACCATCCGCTTTACCTCTTCCTGGGGTGAAGGCGAAATCGAAAGCCATCTGATGGGGGCCTTCAACGTCAGCAATCTGCTGCTGGCCCTGGCAACCCTGCTGGCGCTGGATTACCCGCTGGCAGAATTGCTCAACACCAGTTCGCAACTGCAGCCAGTATGCGGGCGAATGGAAGTTTTCAGTGCACCAGGAAAACCGACGGTCGTGGTCGATTACGCTCATACGCCGGATGCGCTGGAAAAAGCGCTCGAAGCTGCACGTTTGCACTGTGCCGGCAAGCTGTGGTGCGTCTTTGGCTGCGGCGGCGATCGCGATAAAGGTAAACGTCCGCTGATGGGGGCGATTGCTGAACAGTTTGCTGATATTGCCGTGGTGACGGATGACAACCCGCGTACCGAAGAGCCGCGCGCCATTATCAACGACATCCTGGCAGGAATGCTGGATGCGGGTCGTGCTCGCGTGGTGGAAGGCCGCGCCGAAGCGGTGACCAACACCATCATGCAGGCAGCCGAAAACGACGTGGTCCTGCTGGCCGGTAAAGGCCATGAAGATTATCAGGTCGTTGGTACCCACCGTCTGGATTACTCCGACCGCATCACCGCGGCACGTCTGCTGGGAGTGGTGGCATGATTAGCGTAACGCTCAGTCAGCTCGCCACAATCCTGCAGGCCAACGTCAGCGGCGGTGAGCTCACGCTTGATGCCGTGACCAGCGACACGCGTAAAATCACCCCCGGCTGCCTGTTTGTGGCGCTGAAGGGTGAGCGTTTTGACGCGCATGATTTTGCTGAACAGGCGAAGGCCGCAGGCGCCGGTGCGCTGCTGGTGAGCCGCAAGCTGGACATCGATCTGCCGCAGGTGGTGGTCAAAGACACCCGTCTGGCGTTTGGCGAACTGGCGGCATGGGTTCGCCAGCAGGTGCCGACGCGCATTGTTGCGCTGACCGGATCCTCCGGTAAAACCTCCGTCAAGGAGATGACCGCCGCGATCCTCAGCCAGTGTGGCAATACGCTCTACACGGCGGGTAACCTGAACAACGATATCGGCGTGCCGATGACATTGCTGCGCCTGACCAAAGAGCATGAATATGCGGTCATCGAACTCGGAGCCAATCATCAGGGTGAAATTGCCTGGACCGTCGACCTGACGCAACCAGAAGCCGCGCTGGTGAATAACCTGGCGGCCGCGCACCTCGAAGGTTTCGGTTCGCTGGAAGGTGTGGCGAAAGCGAAAGGCGAAATTTATACCGGTCTGCCGCTGAACGGCATTGCCATTTTGAATGCCGATAACAACGACTGGCTGAACTGGAAAAGCGTCATTGGCGATCGCAAAACCTGGCGCTTCTCGCCAAACGCTGCCAACAGCGACTTTACCGCCACCAATATCCATGTGACCTCGCACGGTACCGAATTCACGCTGCAGACCCCAACAGGGGATGTGGATGTACTGCTGCCGCTGCCGGGTCGTCACAATATCGCCAATGCCCTCGCGGCAAGCGCGCTGGCAATGGCTGTCGGCGCACCGCTGTCGGCGATCAAAACCGGGCTGGCAAATCTGACGGCCGTACCCGGGCGTCTGTTCCCCATTCAACTGGGAGAAAACAAGCTGCTGCTGGATGACAGCTACAACGCTAACGTCGGCTCGATGACGGCGGCGGTGCAGGTGCTGTCTGAGATGCCGGGTTACCGCGTGATGGTGGTCGGGGATATGGCCGAGCTGGGGGCGGAGAGCGAAGCTTGTCACATCCAGGTGGGTGAGGCGGCGAAAGCGTCCGGTATCGACAGCGTGTTAAGCACAGGCCACCTCAGCCAGGCCATCAGCCAGGCCAGCGGTGTGGGTGAGCATTTCGCCGATAAAGCGACCCTGATCGCTCGGCTGAAAGCGCTGGTAGAAGAACAACAAATTGTGACGGTTTTAGTGAAGGGTTCACGCAGTGCTGCCATGGAAGAGGTTGTGCACGCATTACAGGAGAATGGAACATGCTAGTTTGGCTGGCCGAACATTTGGTCAAATATTATTCCGGCTTTAACGTCTTTTCTTATCTGACGTTTCGCGCCATCGTCAGCCTGCTGACTGCACTGTTCATCTCGCTGTGGATGGGCCCGCGCATGATTGCCCGTCTGCAAAAACTCTCTTTCGGTCAGGTTGTGCGTAACGACGGTCCGGAATCACACTTCAGCAAACGCGGTACCCCGACCATGGGCGGCATAATGATCCTCACCGCGATTGTGGTGTCGGTGCTGCTGTGGGCCTACCCGTCAAACCCGTACGTCTGGTGCGTACTGGTGGTGCTGATTGGTTACGGCATTATCGGTTTCGTTGATGACTATCGCAAAGTGGTGCGCAAAGACACCAAGGGGCTGATCGCACGCTGGAAGTATTTCTGGATGTCGGTGATTGCGCTGGGCGTGGCATTTGCGCTGTATCTGGCCGGTAAAGACACCCCGGCAACCGAATTGGTGGTGCCGTTCTTTAAAGACGTCATGCCGCAACTGGGCCTGTTCTACGTCCTGTTGGCCTACTTCGTGATTGTCGGGACCGGTAATGCGGTGAACCTGACTGACGGCCTGGATGGTTTGGCAATCATGCCAACGGTCTTCGTCGCGGCGGGCTTTGCGCTGGTGGCGTGGGCCAGCGGTAACATGAATTTCGCCAGCTATCTGCACATCCCTTATCTGCGTCATGCCGGTGAGCTGGTGATCGTCTGTACGGCGATAGTCGGCGCGGGCCTGGGCTTCCTGTGGTTTAACACCTATCCGGCGCAGGTCTTTATGGGCGACGTCGGTTCGCTGGCACTGGGCGGCGCGCTGGGCATTATCGCCGTGCTGCTGCGCCAGGAGTTCCTGCTGGTGATCATGGGCGGCGTGTTCGTGGTCGAAACCTTGTCGGTGATTTTGCAGGTCGGTTCCTTCAAGCTGCGCGGACAACGCATCTTCCGGATGGCGCCTATCCATCACCACTATGAACTGAAAGGCTGGCCGGAACCGCGCGTCATCGTGCGCTTCTGGATTATTTCGCTGATGCTGGTGCTGATTGGCCTGGCAACGCTGAAGGTACGTTAATCATGGCAGATTACCTGGGTAAAAAAGTCGTCATCATCGGGTTAGGCTTAACCGGCCTCTCCTGCGTGGACTTTTTCCTCGCACGCGGCGTGACGCCGCGCGTGATGGATACGCGTGTCTCGCCACCGGGTCTGGATAAACTGCCGGAGCAGGTTGAACGCCACCTGGGTAGTCTGAACGAAGACTGGCTAAGTGCTGCCGATTTGATTGTCGCCAGCCCGGGGATGGCTCTCGCACACCCTGCGCTGAGCGCAGCGGCAGAGGCGGGCGTTGAGATCGTCGGCGATATCGAACTGTTCTGCCGTGAAGCACAGGCGCCAGTGATTGCTATTACCGGTTCAAACGGGAAAAGCACCGTCACCACGCTGGTGGGCGAGATGGCAAAAGCCGCAGGCGTCAACGTTGGCGTGGGCGGTAATATCGGCCTGCCAGCCCTGATGCTGCTGGATGCCGCGCGCGAGCTGTACATTCTGGAACTGTCCAGCTTCCAGCTGGAAACCACCTCAGGCCTGCAGGCAACTGCAGCGACCATTCTGAACGTCACCGAAGACCATATGGATCGCTATCCGTTTGGCCTGCAGCAGTACCGTGCCGCCAAGCTGCGGGTGTATGAAAATGCCCGCGTATGCGTGGTGAATGCCGATGACGCGCTGACCATGCCGGTACGCGGTGCGGATGAACGCTGCGTGAGTTTTGGCATCAATATGGGTGACTATCACCTCACCCGTCAGCAAGGCGAAACCTGGCTGCGGGCACAAGGTGAGAAGGTGCTGAACGTGAAAGAGATGCCGCTTTCTGGCCAGCATAACTACACCAACGCCCTTGCTGCACTGGCGCTGGCGGATGCCGCCGGTTTGCCGCGCGCCACCAGCCTGAAAGCCTTGACTACCTTCAGTGGCCTGGCGCACCGCTTCCAGCTGGCGCTGGAGCATAACGGCGTGCGCTGGGTTAACGATTCAAAAGCCACTAACGTCGGCAGCACCGAAGCGGCGCTGAATGGCCTGCACGTTGACGGTACCTTGCATCTGCTGCTGGGCGGTGACGGTAAGTCTGCCGACTTCTCTTCGCTCAAACAGTTCCTCAGCGGCGATAACGTGCGTCTTTACTGCTTTGGCCGCGACGGTGCCGAGCTGGCCGAGCTGCGCCCGGAAATCGCCGAGCAGACCGACACGATGGAACAGGCGATGCGCCTCATCGCGCCGCGCGTGAAGCCGGGCGACATGGTGTTGCTTTCTCCGGCCTGCGCCAGCCTCGATCAATTTAAGAATTTCGAGCAACGGGGCGATCTCTTTACCCGTCTGGCGAAGGAGTTGGGCTGATGCGTTTCTCTTTCCCTCGCCTGAGAATGCCGCGCCTGCCAGGATTTGGCATCCTGATGTGGGTCGCTTCGGCGTTAAAAGGCTGGGTAATGGGCTCCCGGGATCGCGATACCGAGACCCTGATTATGTACGACCGCATGCTGCTCTGGCTAACGCTGGGGCTGGCGGCGATCGGTTTTATTATGGTGACCTCGGCTTCAATGCCCGTTGGGCAGCGCCTGGCGAACGATCCTTTCCTGTTCGCCAAACGTGACGGGTTATACATCATTCTGGCGTTCTGTCTGGCGATGGTGACGTTACGCCTGCCGATGGAGTTCTGGCAGCGCCACAGTACCGCGATGCTGATTGCCTCGATCGCCATGCTGCTGATTGTACTGGTGGTGGGGAGCTCGGTTAACGGAGCGTCGCGCTGGATTGCCTTTGGCCCGCTGCGCATTCAGCCTGCGGAATTTACCAAGCTGTCGCTGTTCTGCTACCTCGCCAACTATCTGGTGCGCAAGGTGGATGAAGTGCGTAACAACCTGCGCGGCTTCTTAAAACCGATGGGCGTGATCCTGGTACTGGCGGTACTGCTGCTGGCCCAGCCTGACCTCGGGACCGTGGTGGTGCTGTTCGTGACCACACTGGCGATGCTGTTCCTGGCGGGAGCGAAGCTCTGGCAGTTCATCGCCATCATCGGGATGGGGATTTCAGCCGTGGTGCTGCTGATCCTCGCCGAACCTTACCGTATTCGTCGTGTGACATCGTTCTGGAACCCGTGGGAAGATCCCTTTGGCAGTGGCTACCAGCTGACGCAGTCGTTAATGGCATTTGGCCGCGGTGAAATCTGGGGTCAGGGGCTGGGCAATTCCGTACAAAAACTGGAGTATTTGCCCGAGGCACATACCGACTTCATCTTCTCCATTATCGGCGAAGAGCTGGGTTATATCGGTGTGGTACTGGCACTTTTAATGGTATTCTTCGTCGCTTTCCGTGCGATGTCTATTGGCCGAAAAGCACTGGTGATCGACCACCGTTTTTCAGGGTTTTTAGCCTGTTCAATTGGCGTCTGGTTTAGCTTCCAGGCTCTGGTTAATGTCGGTGCCGCAGCCGGTATGCTGCCGACCAAAGGGCTGACCTTGCCGTTGATCAGTTACGGTGGGTCGAGCCTGCTGATTATGTCGACCGCAATTATGTTTTTACTGCGGATAGATTATGAAACGCGTCTGGAAAATGCCCAGGCGTTTACACGAGGTTCACGATGAATCAACCGAAGCGGTTAATGGTGATGGCGGGTGGTACCGGTGGACATGTGTTCCCGGGGCTCGCGGTTGCGCACCATTTAATGGATCAGGGCTGGCAAGTGCGCTGGCTGGGAACCGCAGACCGCATGGAGGCCGATCTGGTGCCGAAGCACGGGATCGACATCGACTTTATCCATATTTCCGGCCTGCGTGGCAAAGGGCTGAAAGCCCTGCTGCTGGCTCCGGTGCGTATTTTCAATGCCTGGCGTCAGGCGCGGGCGATCATGCAGCGCTTTAAGCCAGACGTGGTGCTGGGCATGGGCGGATATGTTTCGGGTCCTGGCGGACTGGCCGCATGGTCGCTGGGTATTCCGGTGGTTCTGCACGAGCAGAACGGCATCGCAGGCCTGACCAACAAGTGGTTGTCCCGAATCGCCAGCAAAGTGATGCAGGCCTTCCCCGGCGCATTTCCGAACGCCGATGTGGTGGGCAACCCGGTGCGCGTCGATGTGCTGGCGCTGCCATTGCCGCAGCAACGTCTCGTCGGGCGTGAAGGCCCGGTGCGCGTGCTGGTGGTGGGCGGCTCTCAGGGGGCGCGTATTCTGAACCAGACCCTGCCGCAGGTGGCCGCGAAGCTCGGCGACGCGGTGACCATCTGGCATCAAAGCGGTAAAGGTGCGCAGCAAACGGTCGAGCAAGCGTATGCCGACGCGGGTCAGGCGCAGCATAAAGTGACAGAATTTATCGACGATATGGCAGCAGCCTATGCCTGGGCCGATGTCGTGGTCTGCCGCTCCGGTGCGCTGACGGTGAGCGAAATTGCTGCTGCAGGGTTACCGGCGCTGTTTGTGCCGTTCCAGCACAAAGACAGGCAGCAGTACTGGAATGCACTGCCGCTTGAGAAAGCCGGTGCCGCAAAAATATTTGAACAGCCGCAGTTTACCGCTGATGCGGTCGCCACTACCCTGGCGGGCTGGAACCGGGAGACCTTGCTGGAGATGGCGCAGCACGCACGTGCGGCCGCGATCCCGGATGCAACGGAACGGGTGGCGAAAGAAGTGAGCCTGGCAGCACAGGCTTAACCCTCGCAGCGCGTGTTGCGCTGCACGAATTTTTTGAAGTAGTCGATGGCGTTTAGAGAATGAATACACAACAACTGGCGAAACTGCGTTCAATCGTGCCCGAGATGCGTCGCGTCCGGCACATTCACTTTGTTGGCATCGGCGGCGCCGGTATGGGCGGTATTGCCGAAGTGCTGGCGAATGAAGGTTACCAGATCAGCGGTTCCGATCTGGCGCCGAACCCTGTTACGCAACAGTTGGCGTCACTTGGCGCGACCATTTATTTTAACCATCGCCCGGAAAACGTCCTCGACGCGAGCGTCGTGGTGGTTTCCAGCGCCATCTCTGCGGACAACCCGGAGATCGTCGCTGCGCACGACGCGCGTATCCCGGTGATCCGCCGCGCAGAGATGCTGGCTGAGCTGATGCGTTTTCGTCATGGTATCGCCGTTGCAGGCACCCACGGCAAAACCACCACTACGGCGATGGTCTCCAGTATTTATGCTGAAGCCGGTCTCGATCCGACCTTCGTCAATGGCGGGCTGGTAAAAGCCGCTGGCGTGCATGCGCGCCTGGGTCACAGCCGCTACCTGATCGCTGAAGCGGATGAGAGCGATGCATCGTTCCTGCATCTGCAGCCGATGGTGGCAATTGTGACCAACATCGAAGCCGACCATATGGATACCTACCAGGGCGATTTCGAAAATTTAAAACAGACCTTTATCAACTTCCTGCACAACCTGCCGTTTTATGGCCGTGCGGTAATGTGCGTTGATGACCCAGTGATCCGCGAGCTGTTGCCGCGCGTCGGGCGTCAGACCACCACGTACGGTTTCAGTGACGATGCCGACGTGCGCCTGGAAGACTATCAGCAGACAGGCGCTCAGGGGCATTTCACCCTGGTGCGACAGGATAAAGAGAGTATCCGCGTTACCCTGAACGCGCCAGGTCGCCATAATGCGTTGAACGCTGCAGCTGCCGTGGCGGTGGCAACGGAAGAGGGCATTGAAGACGAGGCCATTTTACGGGCACTGGAAAGCTTCCAGGGGACCGGTCGTCGTTTTGATTTCCTCGGCGAATTCCCACTGGAAGCCGTTAACGGTAAAAGCGGTACTGCGATGCTGGTTGATGACTACGGGCATCACCCGACTGAAGTCGAGGCCACCATCAAAGCGGCGCGCGCGGGATGGCCGGATAAAAATTTGGTGATGCTGTTCCAGCCGCACCGCTATACGCGTACTCGCGATCTTTACGACGACTTTGCCAACGTGCTGGGGCAGGTCGATACGCTGCTGATGCTGGACGTGTACGCGGCAGGCGAAGCGGCGATACCGGGTGCGGACAGTCGCTCCCTGTGCCGTACCATCCGTGGCCGCGGCAAGATTGACCCGATTCTGGTCTCCGACCATGCCCAGGCGGCGGCGATGCTTGCCCCTGTGCTGACCGGCAATGATTTGATTCTGGTGCAAGGTGCGGGAAATATCGGCAAGATCGCCCGTAGCCTGGCTGAAATCAAACTTAAGCCGCAAATTTCGGAGGAAGAGCGTCATGGCTGATAAAATCGCGGTCCTGTTTGGCGGCACTTCCGCCGAGCGCGAGGTTTCCCTGAATTCCGGCGCCGCTGTACTGGCAGGGCTCCGTGAAGGCGGCGTCGATGCACACCCGATCGATCCAAAAGAGACGGACGTGACGCGCCTGAAAGAGATGGGCTTTGATAAAGTCTTTATCGCACTACACGGTCGCGGCGGTGAAGATGGCACGCTGCAGGGGTTGCTGGATGTGATCGGCCTGCCGTATACCGGTAGCGGCGTCATGGCGTCGGCCATTTCGATGGATAAACTGCGCAGCAAATTGCTGTGGCAGGGCGCGGGTCTGCCGGTCGCGCCATGGGTAGCACTGACGCGTCGCGAGTTTACGCGAGGCCTTGATGCCAGCGTAAACGCACAGATCGCCGAACTCGGTTTACCGGTCATTGTGAAGCCCAGCCGTGAAGGCTCCAGCGTGGGCATGTCCAAAGTTGAATGTGCGGCTGATTTAACATCTGCATTAGGGCTGGCATTTCAACACGATGAAGAAGTACTCATCGAAAAATGGCTCAGTGGACCCGAATTCACCGTTGCGATGCTGGGCGAAGAAATTTTACCGTCAATTCGTATCCAACCAGCCGGAACCTTCTATGATTATGAGGCGAAGTATCTCTCTGATGAGACGCAATATTTTTGCCCAAGTGGTCTCGAGGTTGAACAAGACGCTGATTTGCGCATTCTGGTACTCAAAGCCTGGAATATGCTGGGCTGTCAGGGCTGGGGACGGATTGACGTGATGCAGGACAGTGACGGGCAATTCTACCTGCTGGAAGCCAATACTTCTCCAGGTATGACCAGCCACAGTCTGGTGCCGATGGCGGCGCGTCAGGCGGGAATGAGTTTTTCGCAGTTAGTCGTGCGCATTCTGGACCAGGCAGGCTGATATGTCTCAGGCTGCGCTGAACACGCGAAACCGCGAGGAAGAGGAAGAAGAATATTCTTCACGGCGGAGCAATGGAACGCGTCTTGCAGGGATTACCTTCCTGCTCGCCGTGCTGTGTACCGTGTTTGTCAGCGGCTGGATGGTGCTCGGCTGGATGGAAGATGCACAACGTCTGCCTCTGTCGAAGCTGGTCGTCACGGGCGACCGCCACTACACACGCAACGATGATATCCGTCAGTCGATTCTGGCGTTAGGCTCGCCGGGTACGTTTATGACGCAAGATGTGAATATCATCCAGAGTCAAATCGAACGTCTGCCGTGGATTAAGCAGGCAAGCGTCAGAAAGCAGTGGCCCGATGAATTGAAGATTCATCTGGTTGAATATGTACCCATTGCACGTTGGAATGATCAGCATATGGTTGACGTAGATGGAAATTCCTTCAGCGTTCCCGCCGATCGTGTCAGCAAGAATAATTTACCTCTGTTGTATGGCCCGGAAGGGAGCGAAAACGAAGTGTTAGACGGTTTTCGCACCATGGGGCAGGTTCTGGCGAAAGATCGCTTTAACTTAAAAGAAGCGGCGATGACGGCGCGTCGTTCATGGCAGTTGACGCTAACGAACGACATTAAGCTGAATCTTGGTCGCGGTGACACGATGAAGCGCCTGGGACGTTTTGTAGAACTCTATCCGGTTCTGCAGCAGCACGCTCAGGCCGAAGGCAAACGGATAAGCTACGTTGATTTGCGCTATGACTCAGGCGCATCGGTCGGGTGGATCCCGGCACCGGTTGAGGAACCTAATCAGCAACAGAATCAGGCACAGGTACAGGCAGAACAACAATGATCAAGGCGACGGACAGAAAACTGGTAGTTGGACTGGAGATTGGCACCGCGAAGGTTGCCGCTTTAGTAGGGGAAGTTCTGCCCGACGGTATGGTCAATATCATTGGTGTGGGCAGTTGCCCGTCTCGTGGTATGGATAAAGGTGGGGTAAACGACCTCGAGTCGGTGGTGAAATGCGTGCAGCGCGCCATCGACCAGGCTGAATTGATGGCAGATTGCCAGATTTCCTCCGTGTATCTGGCGCTCTCTGGCAAGCACATTAGCTGCCAGAATGAGATCGGGATGGTGCCGATCTCAGAAGAAGAAGTTTCGCAGGAAGACGTCGAAAACGTGGTGCATACGGCGAAGTCGGTACGCGTACGCGATGAACATCGCGTTCTGCACGTAATCCCACAGGAATATGCCATCGACTATCAGGAAGGCATCAAAAATCCTGTCGGACTTTCCGGCGTGCGTATGCAGGCAAAAGTGCACTTGATCACATGTCACAACGATATGGCGAAAAACATCGTCAAAGCGGTTGAACGTTGTGGTCTGAAAGTTGACCAACTTATCTTCGCCGGTCTGGCCGCGAGTTATTCCGTGCTAACTGAGGACGAACGTGAGCTGGGTGTCTGTGTGGTGGATATCGGTGGTGGTACTATGGACATCGCCGTCTACACGGGTGGCGCGCTGCGCCATACCAAAGTAATCCCTTATGCCGGGAATGTGGTCACCAGCGATATCGCTTATGCCTTTGGCACTCCGCCAAGTGATGCAGAAGCCATTAAGGTGCGTCACGGCTGTGCATTAGGCTCCATTGTGGGCAAAGATGAGAGCGTTGAAGTGCCGAGCGTTGGCGGTCGTCCGCCGCGCAGCCTGCAGCGCCAGACACTGGCCGAGGTCATTGAGCCGCGTTATACCGAGCTGCTTAACCTGGTCAACGAAGAGATTTTGCAATTACAGGAACAGCTTCGCCAGCAGGGCGTGAAACATCATCTTGCGGCGGGAATTGTGTTAACCGGCGGTGCAGCGCAAATTGAAGGTCTTGCAGCCTGTGCGCAGCGCGTGTTCCATACGCAGGTGCGAATTGGCGCCCCGTTGAACATCACCGGTCTGACGGATTATGCTCAGGAGCCGTATTATTCGACGGCCGTGGGCTTGCTTCACTACGGGAAGGAGACCCACCTCAGTGGTGAAGCAGAAGTAGAAAAACGCGTGTCAGTCGGTTCGTGGATCAAACGAATCAACACCTGGCTGCGAAAAGAATTTTAATTTTAGTAAGAGACCGGTGAACATTTACGGTTTCAGGCGACAGGCACAAAACGGAGAGAAACTATGTTTGAACCTATGGAACTGACCAACGACGCGGTGATTAAAGTCATCGGCGTCGGTGGCGGCGGCGGTAATGCTGTAGAGCATATGGTGCGCGAGCGCATTGAAGGTGTTGAATTCTTTGCAGTCAACACCGACGCACAGGCGCTGCGTAAAACGGCCGTTGGCCAGACGATCCAAATCGGTGGTGGCATTACGAAAGGTCTTGGCGCTGGGGCAAACCCTGAAGTCGGCCGTAATGCAGCAGAAGAAGACCGCGAAGCGCTGCGCGCTGCGCTGGATGGTGCAGACATGGTGTTTATCGCTGCAGGCATGGGCGGGGGTACCGGCACGGGTGCTGCGCCAGTGGTTGCTGAAGTCGCTAAAGATTTAGGTATCCTGACCGTTGCTGTCGTGACGAAGCCTTTCAACTTTGAAGGCAAGAAGCGTATGGCATTCGCGGAGCAGGGTATCACCGAGCTGTCCAAACACGTGGACTCGCTGATTACCATCCCGAACGACAAGCTGCTGAAAGTGCTGGGCCGTGGCATCTCTCTGCTGGACGCTTTTGGCGCCGCGAACGATGTCTTAAAAGGCGCTGTACAGGGTATCGCAGAACTGATCACCCGTCCGGGTCTGATGAACGTCGACTTTGCTGACGTGCGCACAGTGATGTCCGAAATGGGCTACGCGATGATGGGTTCCGGCGTGGCGAAAGGCGAAGACCGTGCAGAAGAAGCGGCTGAAATGGCTATCTCTTCTCCGCTGCTGGAAGATATCGATCTGTCTGGCGCGCGCGGCGTGCTGGTTAACATCACTGCGGGCTTCGACCTGCGTCTGGATGAATTTGAAACCGTGGGTAACACCATCCGTGCGTTTGCATCTGATAATGCAACCGTGGTAATTGGTACCTCACTTGACCCAGAAATGAATGATGAACTGCGCGTGACCGTTGTTGCGACCGGTATCGGCATGGACAAACGTCCTGAGATCACTTTGGTCACCAACAAGCCTGCACAGCAGCCTGTCATGGACCGCTACCCGCAGCACGGCATGTCGCCGCTGACGCAGGAGCAAAAACCGGCGGCGAAAGTGGTGAACGACAGTACACCGCAGACCCAAAAAGAGCCTGATTATCTAGATATTCCAGCGTTCCTGCGTAAGCAAGCTGACTAAGAATTGACTGGAATTAGGGCATTTACGCTCTTTGTGCTAAACTGGCCTGCCGATAGTGATATACACTCTCGGTTGGATAAGTAATTTGGCGAGATTATACGATGATCAAACAAAGGACATTAAAACGTATCGTTCAGGCGACTGGCGTCGGTTTACATACCGGCAAAAAAGTCACACTGACGTTGCGCCCTGCGTCGGCCAATACCGGGGTCATCTATCGTCGCACCGACTTGAATCCACCGGTAGATTTCCCGGCTGATGCCAAATCTGTGCGTGATACTATGCTCTGTACTTGCCTGGTCAATGAGCATGACGTACGGATTTCTACCGTAGAACACCTGAATGCCGCTCTGGCGGGTCTGGGGATCGACAACATTGTTATTGAAGTCGATGCGCCAGAAATCCCGATCATGGATGGCAGCGCTGCACCGTTTGTTTATTTGTTGCTGGATGCCGGCATCGAAGAATTGAACTGCGCGAAGAAATTCGTGCGTATCAAAGAGACGGTTCGCGTTCAGGATGGCGACAAGTGGGCTGAGTTCAAGCCGTTTAATGGTTTTTCGTTGGACTTTACCATCGACTTTAACCATCCGGCGATTGACGCCAGCACCCAGCGCTATGCGATGAACTTCTCTGCTGATGCGTTTATGCGTCAGATCAGTCGTGCCCGTACTTTCGGTTTCATGCGTGATATCGAATATCTGCAGTCCCGCGGCTTGTGCCTGGGCGGCAGCTTCGATTGTGCCATCGTTGTTGACGATTATCGCGTACTGAACGAAGACGGCCTGCGTTTTGAAGATGAATTCGTTCGTCACAAAATGCTGGATGCGATCGGCGACCTGTTTATGTGTGGTCACAATATTATTGGTGCATTTACCGCGTTCAAATCCGGTCATGCGCTGAATAACAAATTGCTGCAGGCTGTTCTGGCAAAACAGGAAGCCTGGGAATTTGTGACCTTCGAAGACGAAGCAGAACTGCCTCTGGCATTCAAAGCTCCGAAAACGGTCCTGGCGTAACGGTACTTCCGTTATATCAATGCGACTGGTTGACCTGGCACTCTCTCCGGCCAGGAAGACCAGTCGTTTTTGTTTTTTTCCCTCCGAAATTGCTGCAGTCAATCGCATGTTTGCTGATTTCTTCGCGATTTTTAACCTCCTCCGCGTCTCAATACTGCTGCTGCGCAGTGGCTTTAGTGGTACTATCTGGGCGCGAAAATAAATAAAATCATTCGGTGAGCCTGAAGGCTGACCTATCGTGGTGGGGCAATTGAGCGGAATTCTGACGCGCTGGCGACAATTTGGCAGACGTTACTTCTGGCCGCATCTCCTTTTGGGGATGGTCGCGGCGAGCTTCGGCTTGCCCGCGCTCAGCAGTAACGCCGAAGCCGCTACCCCTGCAAAAGCCAGCACCACCCGGCACGATTTAACCACGCGGGTCAATTTCACCAACCTTGCACTTCTGGAAGCAAAACGCCGCCCGAACTTTACGGTGGATTACTGGCACCAGCATGCGATTCGCACGGTTATTCGTCATCTCTCTTTCGCGATGGCACCGCAGGCGTTGCCTGCCGTCGAAGAATCTCTGCCGGTTCAGGCGCACCATCTTGCCCTGCTCGATACGCTCAACACGCTGTTAACCCTGCAGAGCAAACCGCCGGCGATCGTTCGCCAGATCACCGTTGCCACGTTTGAACCGCAACCCGCCTTTTCAGTATCCGCCTGGATTAGCCAGGTACAGGGTATCCGTGCCGGACCTCAACGCCTCAGCTAAATTAACCCTTTTCAGTACCTTAATTTAACTGCCCATGATGGGGCGTTTGAGAATTTATTATGCTAATCAAATTATTAACTAAAGTTTTCGGTAGTCGTAACGATCGTACCCTGCGCCGTATGCGCAAAGCTGTCACGGTGATCAATGCCATGGAACCGGAGATGGAAAAACTCTCCGATGACGAGCTGAAAGCGAAAACCGTCGAATTCCGTGCCCGTCTTGAGAAAGGCGCAACCGTTGAAAGCCTGATCCCGGAAGCGTTCGCCGTTGTTCGTGAGGCGAGTAAGCGCGTATTCAATATGCGTCACTTTGACGTGCAGCTGCTGGGCGGCATGGTGCTGAACGATCGCTGCATCGCAGAGATGCGTACCGGTGAAGGTAAAACCCTGACCGCAACCCTGCCAGCTTATCTGAATGCTCTGTCCGGGAAAGGCGTTCACGTCGTGACCGTCAACGACTATCTGGCACAGCGTGATGCCGAAAATAACCGCCCGCTGTTCGAATTCCTCGGCATGAGCGTCGGGATCAACATGTCCGGTCTGCCTGCACCGGCAAAACGTGAAGCCTACGGCGCGGATATCACCTACGGCACTAACAACGAATACGGCTTCGACTACCTGCGCGATAACATGGCATTTAGCCCGGAAGAGCGCGTCCAGCGTAAACTGCACTATGCGCTGGTGGATGAGGTGGACTCCATCCTGATCGATGAAGCGCGTACGCCGCTGATCATCTCCGGCCCGGCTGAAGACAGCTCCGAGATGTATCGCAAAGTCGACAAAATCATTCCACACCTGATTCGTCAGGAAAAAGAAGACTCCGATACTTTCCAGGGTGAAGGCCACTTCTCCGTGGACGAAAAAGCGCGTCAGGTTAACCTGACCGAACGCGGTCTGGTTCAGATCGAAGAGCTGCTGGTGAATCAGGGCATTATGGACGAAGGCGAGTCACTCTACTCCCCGACTAACATTATGCTGATGCACCACGTCACTGCTGCCCTGCGCGCGCACGTGCTGTTTACCCGTGATGTTGATTACATCGTCAAAGATGGCGAAGTCATTATCGTTGACGAACACACCGGTCGTACCATGCAGGGTCGTCGCTGGTCCGATGGCCTGCATCAGGCCGTCGAAGCAAAAGAGCAAGTCGACATCCAGAATGAGAACCAGACGCTGGCGTCCATTACCTTCCAGAACTACTTCCGTCTGTACGAGAAGCTGGCGGGGATGACCGGTACGGCGGATACGGAAGCCTTCGAATTCAGCTCTATCTACAAGCTGGATACCGTTGTGGTGCCGACCAACCGTCCGATGATCCGTAAAGACATGCCGGATCTGGTTTACATGACCGAAGCAGAAAAAATTCAGGCTATCATTGAAGATATCCGCGATCGTACCGCTGCGGGTCAGCCGGTGCTGGTGGGGACGATTTCGATTGAAAAATCAGAAGTGGTCTCCGATGAACTGACCAAAGCCGGTATCAAACACAACGTACTGAACGCCAAGTTCCACGCCAAAGAAGCGGACATCGTTGCCCAGGCAGGCTATCCGTCAGCTGTGACTATCGCCACCAACATGGCCGGTCGTGGTACTGATATTATGCTGGGCGGCAGCTGGCAGGCTGAACTGGCCGAGCTGGAAAACCCAACGCCGGAGCAGGTCGCGCAGATTAAAGCTGAGTGGCAGATTCGTCATGATGCAGTGCTGGCTGCAGGTGGTCTGCATATCATCGGTACTGAACGTCACGAATCTCGTCGTATCGATAACCAGCTGCGCGGCCGTGCGGGTCGTCAGGGTGATGCCGGTTCATCTCGCTTCTACCTGTCGATGGAAGATGCGCTGATGCGTATTTTTGCCTCCGACCGTGTGTCAGGCATGATGCGTAAGCTGGGCATGAAACCGGGCGAAGCGATTGAACACCCGTGGGTGACCAAGGCTATCGCTAACGCACAGCGTAAAGTTGAAAGCCGTAACTTTGATATTCGTAAGCAACTGCTGGAATACGATGATGTGGCGAACGATCAGCGTCGCGCCATCTATACCCAGCGTAACGAATTGCTGGACGTATCCGACGTAAGCGAAACCATTAACAGCATTCGTGAAGACGTCTTTAAAGCGACAATTGATGGACACATTCCACCGCAGTCGCTGGAAGAGATGTGGGATATCGAGGGTCTGCAGGCGCGTTTGAAAAATGACTTTGACCTCGAGCTGCCAATTCAGGAGTGGCTGGATAAAGAGCCAGAGCTGCATGAAGAGACGCTGCGTGAACGTATCTTCGCCAACGCGCTGGAAGTCTACAAGCGTAAAGAAGAAGTGGTGGGTGCAGAGATGATGCGCCACTTCGAAAAAGGCGTGATGCTGCAAACGCTGGACTCCCTGTGGAAAGAGCACCTGGCGGCGATGGATTACCTGCGTCAGGGGATCCATCTGCGCGGCTATGCGCAAAAAGATCCGAAGCAGGAGTACAAACGCGAATCCTTTGCGATGTTTGCCTCAATGCTGGAATCACTGAAATACGAAGTGATCAGTACCCTGAGCAAGGTGCAGGTGCGCATGCCGGAAGAAGTTGAAGAGATGGAGCAGCAGCGTCGTGAAGAAGCCGAACGTCTGGCACAGATGCAGCAGCTCAGCCATCAGGACGACGAAGCCGCAGCGGCAGCCGCTATTGCCGAGCAGTCCGGCGATCGTAAGGTTGGGCGTAACGATCCGTGCCCGTGTGGTTCCGGTAAAAAATATAAACAGTGCCATGGCCGTCTGAGCTAAGCATTTAACACACTGAAAAGGCGCAGATATCTGCGCCTTTTTTATGGACGTAACACAATGAAAATACTGCAAATCGCTGTCGGGATTATCCGCAATTCACACAATCAATTCTTCATCACCCAGCGCGCGGCCAATGCCCATATGGCCAACAAGTGGGAATTCCCTGGCGGTAAGATCGAGTCAGGCGAAACGCCGGAGCAGGCGCTGACCCGTGAACTCCAGGAAGAGGTGGGGATCACCCCGCTGGGTGCAACGCTATTTGATAAGCTGGAATATACCTTTCCCGATCGCCACATCACCCTGTGGTTCTGGCTGGTCGAAAGCTGGGAAGGCGAGCCGTGGGGGAGAGAAGGGCAGCCAGGCAACTGGGTTACGCTGAGTGCGGAGGATGCGGATAAGTTCCCGCCGGCAAATGAACCCATTATTGCCCGCTTAGTGCAGAATTAACGGGCCTGCCTGTCGACGTACCGGCAGGCCATCGTGACCTTACTGCTGCTCTTCGCTCCAGTCGTCGCTGTCAGACAGATCGCCTGCGCTGGGAATGCGTTTCTCTTCTGCAGCCCATTCGCCAAGATCGATCAGCTGGCAGCGTTTGCAGCAGAAAGGACGAAACGGGCTTTGTTCGCCCCAGATGACGGGCTTCCCGCAGGTGGGGCAGTTTACGCTGGTAATATCAGACATCATGGCTCCTTAACAACACGCCAGTTCAAAGTCGAGGCGTTCAGGCACGAGGCCATTTTCACTGTCGAGCGGCATAAAACGAATCGCAAAGCGGCTCTTGTGCCCGGAAATTTGCGGATAAAGCTGATCGGCGAGGCGCAGCTGTAAGCGCAGCAGGTCGGCATCGTCGCCATTGTCCTGGTAAAAGCCGTTCAGGCTGGTTTGCTTACGAAACGGTGCAGAGTTGCGGATCAGATCGAGGATCAACGACAGCGCCTGATGCACTGGCTCAAGGCTATCAATCCAGCCCTGTACCTGAGTGTCGCGCTGCTCCTGCGGCATATGCAGCCAGATATGCAGAGTCGGCAAATCGAAGCTGCAGCAGCCGCCGGGAATGCTCAGGCGCTGGCGGACCAGCGCCACCAGACGGTCTTCACGCAGAAACTGGCCCACGCGCGGCGCGGCCATCAGAATTCCGCTGCTCTGTTTCAGCTGCTGGCGCAGGGCGTCGATACGGCTGTTGTCTACGCCGGGCACCTCCGCCCAGGCCTGTAATTTACGCTGCTGGCGTTCCAGCTCTTTCAGCAGTTCAGTCCGCACTTCGCCACGCTCTAACACATCCAGAAGGTCGCCTACGTTACGGAAAAAATGCAGGGCAGTGGTGTGGTCGTGAACCGGAAGCTGGCTGGAAAGCTGCTGAATTAAAAACTCAATACGCAGCCAGGTACGCATTTTTTCGTTGAGGGGATGCTCAAAAAGAACGTGGGTGTACATTATGGTTTTCCTGTAAAACGGCCTGCGCAGCATACGCCAGGTATTGCTGATGCAGACGAGCAACATCCGATGCAATGGCATCCGGTGCGCCATTATTATCAATAACATCATCCGCGACGGCCAGGCGCGCTTCACGCGTGGCCTGCGCGGCAAGAATTTGTTCGGCATGTTCGCGTGCGACGTTATCGCGTGCCATGGTGCGCTGAATTTGGGTGTCTACAGAGACATCGACCACCAGAACCCGATCGGCTTTTTTATGTAGCTGATTTTCCACCAGCAGCGGTACAACCCACAGGACATACGGTGAGGTCGCCTCCCGCATCTGCCTCTGGGTCTCCTGCTGGATCAGCGGGTGGAGCAGGGCGTTAAGCCAGGCTTTTTCTTCAGGATGAGCAAAAATACGTTCGCGCAGCTTTCGGCGATTAAGGGTACCCTCGGGCCCGATGAGTTCACCGCCGAAATGTTCGGCAATAGCACGCAGTGCGGGTGTGCCGGGTTCTACCACCTGTCGGGCAATGATATCGGCATCAATAACGTTGACGCCCAGACGAGAAAATGTGTCGGCGACGGTGCTTTTGCCACTTCCGATGCCGCCCGTTAACGCGACGGTATACCCCATTAAATTAAATCCTGGGAAATATTCATTATCAAAATCAGCCGCTTAAATTGAATTCATATAACAGATAATCGTTAACGCTTTTTACCTGGCTTTGCTCAGGTAAATTTATAGGATTGTAGCGTAAAAAAAGTGATTTTCGCAGTCTTGCGGAGCAACGATTAGTGCGTATGATAACGTCACTGGAGTTGTGTGTTTCGTTTTTCGACATTTACCCCAGTACCCCAGGAATCTGCAAATGCGTATCGAAGAAGATCTGAAGTTAGGTTTCAAAGACGTTCTTATCCGCCCTAAACGTTCCACTCTGAAAAGTCGCTCTGACGTTGAGCTCGAACGTCAATTTACCTTTAAGCATTCCGGTCAGACCTGGTCTGGCGTGCCGATCATCGCCGCCAATATGGACTCCGTCGGGACCTTCGCGATGGCGACCGCGCTGGCAAGCTTTGAGATCCTGACGGCAGTGCATAAACACTATAGCGTGGAAGAGTGGAATGCATTTGTCGCATCTGCCCCTGCTGACGTGTTAAAGCATGTGATGGTCTCTACGGGTACCTCCGACGCTGATTTTGAGAAAACGAAACAGATCCTGGCGGCGAACCCGGCGCTTAATTTCCTCTGCATTGATGTGGCGAACGGTTACTCCGAACACTTCGTCCGTTTTGTCAGCAAAGCGCGTCAAGCCTGGCCGACCAAAACCATTATCGCCGGTAACGTGGTGACAGGTGAGATGTGTGAAGAGCTGATCCTCTCCGGCGCCGATATTGTCAAAGTGGGTATCGGCCCAGGCTCCGTGTGCACCACGCGTGTTAAAACGGGCGTGGGTTACCCGCAACTGTCTGCTGTCATTGAGTGTGCCGATGCCGCCCACGGTCTTGGCGGTCAGATCGTCAGCGACGGCGGTTGCACCATGCCAGGTGACGTAGCGAAAGCCTTCGGCGGCGGCGCTGACTTCGTGATGCTCGGCGGTATGCTGGCAGGTCACGAAGAGAGCGGCGGTACCGTAGTGGAAGAAAACGGCGAGAAATTCATGCTGTTCTACGGCATGAGCTCTGAGTCTGCGATGAACCGTCACGTCGGTGGTGTTGCCCAGTATCGCGCCGCAGAAGGTAAAACCGTGAAACTGCCACTGCGCGGCCCGGTTGATCTAACCGCGCGTGACATCCTCGGTGGCCTGCGTTCTGCGTGCACCTACGTGGGTGCTGAACGCCTGAAAGAGCTGACCAAGCGCACAACCTTTATCCGCGTGCAGGAACAGGAAAACCGCGTTTTCAATAGCCTGTAAGCCTCTCTCGCTGGCGCTCTCACGCGCCAGCGTTATCCCGCCCCCATCGCATCCCCCAGGTGGAAAATGGGCAGGTACATCGCCACCACCAGCGTACCGATAATGACCCCCGTGACGATCAACAGCAACGGTTCCAGCAGCGAGGCAAGATTATCCGCCTGCTGAAAGGTTTGTTCATTATGATGCTGTGCCAGATTACGCAACATCGTGTCCAGCGCGCCCGAAGCTTCGCCGGTACGTACCAACTGAATGCACAGCGGTGTGAATACCTGGGCATCATTCAGGGCTGACCAGATGGGCGACCCCTGCGTCACGCGCTGATGAATCGCCTGTAATTTTTCCTTCCAGAAAGGGCACTCCAGCGTCTCTTCAGTGCTTTCCAGCCCCTGCAAAAAAGCAATACCCGCCTGCTGCGTCAGCGACAGCACGGTAAAGATCTGACTTAATTTTTGCCCGCGCGCGAGTGAGCCGATTATCGGGCAGCGCAGCATCAGGCGCTGAGTGGCAACGCGCCATCGACGATGACGGCGTACAGTAAGCAGACCCATCACGGTAACCAGCAGGAACAGCACCAGCGCCACGCCCCGCTCCTGGAGAAAACTCGCTATCCCCATCACGGCCTGGGTCAGGGCCGGTAAGGGCGTATTGAAGGTTTTATAGATCCCGGCAAACTCCGGCAGCACCAGCGTCACCATAGCCAGCACCACGGCAACGGCCAGCGTGAGAATAATGACCGGATAGCGCAGTGCCTTTTTTACCTTCGCACTAAGCTGCTGCTGCGTTTTTTGCTGTTGCGCCAGCTGACGACAGCACTCGTCGAGTTTGCCCGTCAGCTCCCCGGTTTTCATCATTGAAACGTAGAGCGGTGGAAAGACATTCGGCCACTTTTTCAGCGCATCTGAAAACGCGCACCCGGCGCTGAGATCGTCGGCAAGGCTTTGCAGCAGCGCCTGCCAGTGTCTGGCCGGGTGCTGCTGCGCCAGAAGATCCAGACCTGCCGACAGCGTTAACCCTGCCTGCAGCAGCGTCGCCAACTGGTGAATCACCTCATAGCGATGCTGCGGCTGCCAGCGTGGGGTAGGCCGTGCACCCCGCTTAAGCTCAAGCGGTAACAGGTCTTTATCCCGCAGCACAGCCGATGCGGTGTCTCGATCGGGCGCCCACAGTGCGCCCTGCTGGCATTCACCCTGTAGGCTGAGGGCGCGCCAGCGCCAGAGTTGATTACTGGCCATCCGGTACACCCAGCACCCGGACCAGCTCTTCGAGGGTAGTTTTGCCCTGCTCAACCGCCATGCACCCATGTTCAAACAGCGTGGTCATGCCCGATTGTCGGGCAAGCTTGTCGATCTCTTCCACGGCCGCGCCGTTGGCGATGGCCGTTCGCAGCTCGCGGGTGATAACCAGTACCTCAAAGATCGCCACGCGGCCATAAAAGCCGTGATAGCAACGGTCGCAACCGGCGGGCTGCCAGTGTGGCAGAGGCCGGGGCCATAACGCATCGGGCAGGGGCGCTTCCCGGTGGGCCTGCTTACGGCAGTGCGGGCAAAGGCGACGTACCAGTCGCTGGGCAATAACCAAAGACAGGGCTGAGGCGATCATCCAGTGCGCTACCCCCATCTGCTGAAGGCGCACCAGCGTTTCTGCCGTCGAATTGGTGTGCAGGGTCGACAGCACCAGATGCCCGGTCTGTGCCGCATTCATGGCGATCTCTGCTGTTTCGCCGTCGCGTATTTCACCGACCATGATGATATCCGGATCCTGGCGTAGCAGCGCGCGCAGTACATTTTGAAAGGTTAAGCCCGCCCGGGGATTGACCGGGGTTTGGTTCAGCCCTTCCAGCGGGATTTCCACCGGATCCTCAACGCTGCAGATGTTAACTGCTGGCGTGTTGCGTGCCTGCAGCGCGCTGTAAAGGGTCACGGTTTTGCCGCTGCCGGTGGGGCCGGTCACCAGTATCAGGCCTTGTGGTTTGTGCAGTGCGCTGGTAAACAGCCGCTGCTGCGTTTCACTCATCCCCAATTGATCGAGCAAAAGCGCCTGTTGCTCCTGCTGCAGGAGTCGCAGAACGATCTTTTCCCCGCTGCGACAGGGGAGCGTGGCAATGCGAAACGACACCGGTGAGCCGGTGAGTTCGACCGTAAATTGTCCATCCTGAGGCAGTCGTCGCTCAGCGATATCCAGGTTGCCCAGCACCTTCAGCCGTGCGATAAGCGTGGTGCCCAGGGTGGAAGAGAGCGGCTGCTGGGGATACAGAACGCCATCGATGCGCAGTCGGATCTGCCAGCTTTCCTCGGCGGGCTCGATATGAATATCTGAGGCCCGCTGGTTCAGCGCCTGAATCAGGGTGCGATTAAGGATCTCAACCGCCGAGTTTGCCGCGCCAGCAATGACGGGTAGATGCGACAGCGTGGCGGTTTGTCGGTGTTTTTCCATTTTTTCGCGGGTCCAGCACTCGATGTTGACCCGTTTCTGGGTGGCGAAACGCAGTGCTTCTAACATCGTCGGCTCGGGTGTGCCGATAACCGCAATGTCTATCGTCTCGGTGTTGCTGGTCAGCAGCAGGGCATTGTGGCGCTGACACAGCGCCATCAGTTTGTCTGGATTCATTGCCCGCTCTCCTCAACGGCGCTAAAGCGGAACACGTCTTCGCAGGCCTGCTTAAGCGCGCTGTCTTCGCCAACGGTGCAGACGCGTGTCCAGCCGGTGATACCGTTGCCGCTATCCCAGACCGGGGTCATTACCACCTCCAGACCATTCAGGCTCTCCTGGCCGGTCAGGGTAATCGTGCCTTTGGCGATGCTCATAGCAGAGACATAGCGAGTGGTGGCAGGGGAGGGAATTCCGTTGACGCTGGCATCGCAGCTGTCCGTTCCACCATGATCCAGGGCGCAGAGTTCGACTGCGGTACGGTAGGGCAGGAAGGTTTGCAGCATGTCAGTGAGTGCGGCTTTACGCAGGTAGTTTTGGTAGGCCGGAATGCCGGTGGCGCTAAGAATGGCAACGATGCCGATGACCACCATTAGCTCGATGAGGGTAAATCCTTTTTGTCTTTCCATGGGTCGCTCCTTATGTTGACCAGCGCTACTGTGGCAGCGTGTCGGGCAACGGGCGAGCGACAAAAATCGTTTCGTGATGCGGGATTCAGAGCATTATGTGGGCGTTACAGCGCGGAACATTTTATTTGCGAGGCGGGTCGAGATACCCGGCCAGTGCTGGCCGGGCAGGCAGTCAGTTAACGAAAGCGCATCGACAGATCAAGGGCGCGCACGTGTTTGGTCAGCGCGCCAACGGAGATAAAATCGACGCCGGTTTCGGCAAACTCACGCAGCGTTTCGCGCGTTACATTGCCGGACACTTCCAGGCGTGCCTGGCCGTTAGTGCGTTTCACGGCTTCGCGCATCTGCTCGGTTTTGAAGTTATCCAGCATGATAATGTCCGCGCCCGCTTTCAGCGCCGCGTCCAGCTCTTCCAGGCTTTCGACCTCCACCTCGACCGGCACATCCGGATGCAGCCAGAAGGCTTTTTCCACTGCCTGACGAACAGAGCCAGAGGCGATAATGTGGTTCTCTTTAATTAAGAAGGCATCGGATAACCCGAGGCGATGGTTGGCACCACCGCCGCACAGTACCGCATACTTCAGCGCGGTGCGCAGGCCGGGTAGCGTTTTGCGGGTGTCCAGCAGCTGCGTTTGGGTGCCTTCCAGCAGATCAACATAGGTGCGGACTTCGCTGGCGACGCCGGAAAGCGTCTGAACAAAATTAAGCGCGGTGCGCTCGCCGGTCAGCAGCACCCGCGAGGCGCCTTCAAGTTCAAACAGAGGCTGATTGGCAGTGATGCTGTCGCCATCCTCGACATGCCAGGTTACCTGAATACCGTCCCCTGCGAGTTGAGTAAAGACCTCTTCAACCCAACGTTTGCCGCAGAATACGCCGTCTTCGCGGGTGATCACGACCGCATGGGAGCGCGCATCTTCCGCCAGCAACTGGGCGGTGATGTCGTTACTGGCATCCACCTCTCCACCCAAATCTTCGCGCAGGGCCTGGGCGACGCTTACCGGGATATCCTGATTAATACGTTCCAGAAGCGCGTCACGTCTGTGGTCGGGGTTGTAGCGGCGAGGCGGCATGATAAAACTCCAAATTGGTAACGAATCATAAGATTGAAACATGCTACTCTGAACCGGGAATCAGCACCATATCTAAGGAGATCCTGCATGCAGTTAGAACATGGATGGCTGGTGGATGCACGGCATGTACCCTCGCCGCACCACGATTGCCGCCCTGAGGATGAGGCACCCTCACTGCTGGTGGTTCACAACATTAGCCTGCCGCCCGGCGAGTTTGGTGGTCCGTGGATTGATGCGTTATTCACCGGAACAATCGATCCGGATGCTCACCCCTTTTTTGCTGAAATAGCGCATCTGCGCGTTTCAGCCCATTGTCTGATTCGCCGCGACGGTGAAATCGTCCAGTATGTTCCTTTTGATAAACGAGCCTGGCATGCGGGAGTCTCCTGCTATGAAGGACGAGAACGCTGTAATGATTTTTCGATTGGCATTGAGCTGGAAGGGACGGATACGCTGCCCTATACCGATGCGCAGTATCAGCAACTGGCCGCGTTGACGCGGATGCTGATGCAGCGCTATCCGGCCATGGCCGGGCACATCACCGGGCATAGCGATATTGCCCCGCAGCGAAAAACTGACCCCGGCCCGGCGTTTAACTGGGAACGATTCAGAACCTTGCTTACCGCTCTGTCAGATAAGGAGATGACATGACGTTATTTACCATGCTGCTGGTGATCTCCGCTGAGCGTTTATTCAAGCTGGGTGAGCACTGGCAACTGGATCACCGGATGGAAGTGCTGTTCCGCCGTATCCGTCATTTTTCCCCGCTGCGTACGCTGTTGATGATGGGTGCAGTGATGGGGGGCGTGTTTCTGCTGCTGCGTTCGCTGTACGGCCTCTTTTTTAACGTTCCGCTGCTGGTGGTGTGGATCCTGCTTGGCGTGCTGTGCATTGGCGCGGGCAAGGTGCGTCTTCATTACCATGCCTATCTGAAGGCAGCCTCCCGTGATGATGCCCATGCTCGCGGGGCGATGGCCAGCGAACTGACGCTGATCCACGGCGTGCCGCCGGAGTGCAATGAGCGCGAGTTTCTGCGCGAGCTGCAAAACGCGTTGCTGTGGATTAATTTTCGCTACTATCTGGCGCCGCTGTTCTGGTTCGTGGTGGGCGGAATGTGGGGGCCGGTGCTGCTGATGGGCTACGCGTTTTTACGTGCCTGGCAGAGCTGGCTGGCACGCTACCTGACGCCGCATGAGCGTTTGCAATCGGGCATTGATGCTATCCTGCACGTACTGGACTGGCTGCCGGTGCGGCTGTTCGGGGTGGTGTATGCCCTGATCGGGCATGGCGAAAAAGCGCTGCCGGGATGGTTTGCTTCACTGGGCGATCGCCACACCTCCCAGTACCAGGTGCTGACGCGTCTGGCTCAGTTCTCGCTGGCGCGTGAACCGCATACAGACAAAATTGAAACGCCAAAAGCGGCTGTTTCGATGGCCAAAAAAACCACCTTTGCGGTGGTGGTGATTGTGGCGCTGCTGACCATTTACGGCGCGCTGGTTTAAGCCAGCGCGCCGCCAGGTTTAGACAGTATCCGCTGACGGGATGCCGAAATCGGGCATCCCGTTTTCTTTCCAGCGAACTAACTTCAGGCGGGTGTGGCGGTTCGGATCGTAGAGCGGATCGCCTTCGATTTCGGTGTAGTTTCGTGCGTGGTAAATCAGCACGTCTTCCCCGTCAGCGGTCTGGGTAAAGCTGTTGTGTCCCGGCCCGTACTGGCGATTTTCATAGCTGGTGGTAAACACCGGCTGCGGTGATTTCTGCCAGTTAGCCGGGTTATGCGGATCGGCTTGTGTGTCAATCCACAGCAGTCCCATGCAGTAATTTTCATCGGTCGCGCTGGCGGAGTAGCTGATAAACAGCCGGTCGCCGTGGAATAACACCGCCGGGCCTTCGTTGACCCAGAATCCCCGACATTCCCAGTCATACTCCGGTTTGCTAAGCATCACCGGCTCGCCTTTCAGCGTCCACGGATTCTCCATTTCACACAGATACAGGTTTGAGTTTCCAGCGATATCCGGCGCTTTTTGCGCCCATAAATACCAGCGTTTGCCCTGATGCAGGAAGGTGGTGGCATCCAGGGCGAAGGTATCGAAGGGCGTTTTCACCTGGCCTTTTTCGTGCCAGGTACCGCTAAGGGGGTCGCTGTCGGTGCATTCCAGCGCAAACATTCGGTGCTGGAACATGCCGAGCTTATCCAGCGCATGGGTGTGGGTGGCGGCAAAGTAGATGTACCACATGCCGTCGATGCAGTGCAGTTCCGGGGCCCAGATCAGCTCACTCATCGGGCCGCTGTCTGGCTTGCGCCAGACCACTACCGGTTCGGCGCTCCGTAACCCTTCAAGCGAATCGGCCCGGCGGATCTCGAGCCTGTCATATTCCGGCACGGAAGCGATAAAGTAGTATTGCCCTTCATGGCGCAGAATATACGGGTCTGCGCGTTGTTCAATAAACGGGTTTGGCCAGTTTTGCATCAGGCTTTCCTTATTTAGTCTCAGCGGCTTTGAGTTCCTGATAGTCATTCAGCTCGCGATAGTTGTTGCGGCGTTTTTCCAGATCTTCCTGAATCTGCTTCATGGTTTCACGGTCTACTTTCAGCAGACGTACCACGCCCGCAGTAATGAGATATCCGACGCCTGGAATGATGGTAAAGAGCAGCACAATACCGTTAATGGCATCTGCGCTCTGCGCTTTTGCACCGGCGTCATAACCGTACCAGGAGAGCAGGAAACCGACCATCGCACCGGCAATCGCCAGCCCCAGTTTGAGGAAGAATATGTTGCCCGAGAAGCTGATCCCGGTGATGCGTTTGCCGGTTTTCCACTCGCCGTAATCGTCCACATCGGCCATCAGGGACCAGTGCAGTGGGGACGGGATCTGGTGAAGAATGTTCAACAGGAAGTAAAGCACCACGATGGTCGTCGTTGCTTTCGGATCAAAGAAATAGAATGCGCAGGAGAAGATCGCCAGCGCGATGTTGGTCCAGAAGAACACTTTCAGCTTGCACCAGCGATCGGTCAGCACTTTTGCCAGCACGCTACCGAGCATCATGCCCACAACACCAAGGCTGATAAACAGGGTGGCAAAGTGGGTCGTCTGGCCCATGACCCATGTGACGTAATACATGGTGGCCGCCATGCGAATAAAGCCCGGGCAGACGTTACACAGGGTCAGTAGCAAAATGCGCACCCACTGATCGTTCTTCCAGACATCTTTAAGGTCGTTTTTCAGCTCGTCATTGGTCTGTACAGCCGGGCGTACGCGCTCGCGCACGGTAGAGAAGCTGAACAGGAACATGCAGGTGCCAATCAGCGCCAGTACGGTCATGGCCATCTGATAGCCTTTGGCTTTGTTATCCCCGCCGAACCAGTCGGCCATGGGCAGCAGCGTCAGTGACAGCAAGAGCGTAGCAATACCGACCATGACAAAGCGATAGGACTGGCAGGCTACACGCTCTTTTGGGTCGTTGGTGATGACGCCACCCAGCGAGCAGTACGGAATATTGATGGCCGTATAGGTCAGTGAAAGCAGGAAATAGGTAACAAATGCATAGATAACTTTGCTGTTATAGCTCCATTCTGGCGTGGTGAACATCAGGATGCTGAACAGCGCATAAGGGAAGGCAATCCACAAAAGCCATGGACGAAATCGCCCATACTTACTGCGGGTACGATCGGCAATCGCACCCATAATCGGATCGGTAATCGCATCGATGACGCGTACTGAAAGCAGTAAGACACCCACCAGCGCAGGCGCCAGGCCGAAAATGTCCGTATAGAAATAGTTCACAAACAACATGATGGCGCCAAAGATAATATTGCATCCGGCGTCGCCCATCCCATAGCCGATCTTTTCTTTCACTGACAGTTTGTTGTTATTCATCGACGTCTCTCTGAGTTACGGTATGGAGAGAATTATTCGCTGCCTATGCAAAATATGCGTTGCAGTATAACGTCGCTGATATGGATGAAATGGCTATTGGCGGGAAAGTGTGAGGAAGGTAACAACCCTCTGCGCCCGTCGGGCGCAGAGGGGAGGGGATTAATGCGCTTTTATGGTCTTCGCATTTTTCTGTTTAAACATGTAACCCACCCCGAGGATGACAATCCAAACCGGGATCAGATAAACCGAGATCGCCATGCCCGGGGTCATCAGCATGATGACCAGCACCGCCGCCATGAACAGCAGGCAGATCCAGTTACCCACCGGGTAGAGCAGGGCCGGGAAGCGCGTTGTAGCGCCCTGCTGCTGTTTCGCACGACGGAACTTTATGTGCGCCAGGCTTATCATCGCCCAGTTGATCACCAGGGCGGAGACCACCAGCGCCATCAGCAGGCCGAAGGCTGAATCCGGCGCAAAGTAGTTGATCAGCACGCACAGCGCGGTCACCAGAGCCGAAACGATAATGGTATTCACCGGAACGCCACGCTTATCGACAGAGAGCAGCGCTTTTGGGGCGTTGCCCTGCTGCGCCAGGCCAAACAGCATGCGGCTGTTGCAGTATACGCAGCTGTTATACACCGACAGCGCCGCCGTCAGAACCACGACGTTCAGAGCGTTGGCCACGAAGGTGTCGCCCAGCTCGTGGAAGATCAGCACAAACGGGCTGGTGTCAGCGGTCACGCGGGTCCACGGCAGCAGCGAGAGCAGTACCGCCAGCGAGCCCACATAGAAAATCAGGATACGGTAGATAACCTGGTTGGTGGCTTTTGGGATGCTCTGCTCCGGGTTATCGGCCTCTGCGGCAGTAATGCCGACCAGCTCCAGGCCGCCAAACGAGAACATAATGATGGCCATCATCATCACCAGCCCGGTCATGCCGTGCGGTAAGAAGCCGCCTTGATCCCACAGGTTACTGACGCTTGCCTGCGGGCCGCCATTGCCGCTGAACAGCAGCCAACCGCCGAACAGGATCATCGCCACCACGGCGATAACTTTAATAATGGCGAACCAGAATTCCATCTCCCCAAACACTTTTACGTTGGTCAGGTTAATGGCGTTAATGAGCACGAAGAATACCGCTGCGGAAACCCAGGTCGGTATTTCAGGCCACCAGAATTGAACATACTTCCCGACGGCGGTTAATTCCGCCATCGCCACCAGCACATAAAGTACCCAGTAGTTCCAGCCGGACGCGAACCCGGCGAAGCTGCCCCAGTATTTATAAGCAAAGTGGCTAAAGGAACCGGCGACGGGCTCTTCGACCACCATTTCGCCCAGCTGTCGCATAATCAGAAACGCGATAAAGCCGGCAATGGCGTAACCCAGAATAATACCCGGACCGGCAGACTGAATAACCGATGCGCTGCCCAGAAACAGGCCCGTACCGATAGCGCCGCCGAGAGCAATAAGCTGAATATGGCGGTTTTTAAGGCCGCGCTTTAGCTGATCGCCTTGCTGTTGACCATCCATTATGAAACCTCGTGTGTGGTTGTTATGTTCACGCTCGGGCGTGTGTAATTATGAAATTCCATTTCATGTATTTATTAGTTTACGGTTCAATTATCTCAAAAAGTAGGGCGAGTCTTCCGTAACGGGAAGAATAATGGTAAGCGACGGCGAATGCACCTGCTTTATGTGGGGAAGAAGATGGATTGAATAAAAAGAAAGCATTTGTAAATCGTCCCGTTTAAGTCCCTCAATCAACCTATAGAATAAAAATGCTCCGTAAGTGGGCGATTTTTCATTTTTAGCTGTGCTAAATCGGTTCAGATCGCACTTTGCTGCGTTTCATTAACGTTAAATCTCCCTCTTTGGTGGTAATCAATTCTTTTGGGCAAAGTTACATTTCTGAAACGTTATTTCTGTAAGGTTGTTAAAATGTGCAGGGTTTAATGATTTCAATCAAAACCAATATGGACACAAGGTGAATACTTTGTTACTTTAGCGATACGAACTCGAAATTGGTAAGACCAATTGACTCCGGGCAAAAAGGCGTAAGACAGGGAATATGGCCTACAGCAAAATTCGCCAACCAAAACTATCCGATGTGATTGAGCAGCAGCTGGAGTTTTTGATCCTTGAAGGGACTCTGCGCCCCGGTGAAAAACTCCCGCCTGAACGCGAACTGGCAAAACAGTTCGACGTCTCCCGTCCCTCTCTGCGTGAGGCGATCCAACGTCTCGAAGCCAAGGGCTTGCTGCTTCGTCGCCAGGGCGGCGGAACCTTTGTGCAAAACAGCCTGTGGCAGAGTTTCAGCGACCCGTTAGTGGAGCTGCTCTCCGACCACCCAGAATCCCAGTTTGATCTGCTTGAAACCCGTCACGCGCTTGAAGGCATCGCGGCTTATTACGCGGCGCTGCGCAGCAATGATGAAGATCGCGCGCGTATCCGTGAGCTGCATCAGGCCATTGAACGGGCGCAGGAGTCCGGCGATCTCGACGCCGAGTCTGATGCTGTAGTCCAGTATCAAATTGCAGTAACTGAAGCGGCACACAACGTCGTGCTGCTTCATCTACTACGCTGCATGGAGCCGATGCTGGCCCAGAATGTTCGACAGAATTTTGAATTGTTGTATGCCCGTCGGGAGATGCTCCCGCTGGTCAGCAACCATCGCACTCGTGTATTCGAGGCGATAATGGCCGGGGAACCGGAGCAGGCGCGTGAAGCGTCGCACCGCCACCTGGCTTTCATTGAGGAAATCTTGCTGGACCGCAGCCGTGAACAAAGTCGTAGAGAACGTTCATTGCGCCGCATACAGCAAAGAAAGGATTAAGCGCCAGTTTTTAGAGCGCGGCAACTAAACGCAGAACCTGTCTTATTGTGTTCTCTGACGAGAACACAATGGGACAGGTTCCAGACAAATCAACGTATTAGATAGATAAGGAATACCCCCATGTCAGAACGTCTCCAAAATGACGTGGATCCGATCGAAACTCGCGACTGGCAACAGGCGATCGAATCGGTCATCCGTGAAGAAGGTGTTGAGCGTGCTCAGTATCTGATTGAACAGATGCTTTCAGAAGCTCGCAAAGGCGGCGTGAAAGTAGCAACAGGTGCTGGGGCTAACAACTACGTAAACACGATTGCCGTTGAAGACGAACCGGAATACCCGGGCAATCTGGATCTGGAACGCCGTATCCGTTCTGCAATTCGCTGGAACGCCATTATGACCGTTCTGCGCGCATCCAAAAAAGATCTGGAGCTGGGCGGCCACATGGCTTCCTTCCAGTCTTCTGCAACCGTGTATGAAGTGTGCTTTAACCACTTCTTCCGCGCGCGCACCGAAAAAGACGGCGGCGACCTGGTGTACTTCCAGGGCCACATCTCTCCGGGCGTGTACGCACGTGCGTTCCTGGAAGGTCGTCTGACTGAAGAGCAGATGAACAACTTCCGTCAGGAAGTTCACGGTAAAGGTCTGTCTTCTTACCCGCACCCGAAACTGATGCCAGAATTCTGGCAGTTCCCGACCGTTTCTATGGGTCTGGGTCCAATCGGTGCCATCTACCAGGCTAAGTTCCTGAAATATCTGGAACACCGTGGCCTGAAAGATACTTCTCAGCAGACCGTTTACGCCTTCCTGGGCGACGGCGAAATGGATGAGCCGGAATCTAAAGGTGCGATCACTATCGCCACCCGTGAGAAACTGGACAACCTGTGCTTCATCATCAACTGTAACCTGCAGCGTCTGGATGGTCCGGTAACCGGCAACGGCAAGATCATCAACGAACTGGAAGGCATCTTCGCAGGTGCTGGCTGGAACGTGGTTAAAGTGATGTGGGGCGGTCGTTGGGATGAGCTGCTGCGTAAAGACACCAGCGGTAAACTGATGCAGCTGATGCAAGAAACCGTTGACGGCGACTATCAGACCTTCAAATCCAAAAACGGTGCCTACGTTCGTGAGCACTTCTTCGGCAAATACCCTGAAACCGCAGCACTGGTTGCAGACTGGTCTGACGATCAGATCTGGGCCCTGAACCGTGGTGGTCACGATCCGAAGAAAGTCTACGCGGCACTGAAAAACGCACAAGACACCAAAGGCAAAGCTACCGTTATCCTGGCGCATACCGTTAAAGGTTATGGCATGGGTGACACCGCCGAAGGTAAAAACATCGCTCACCAGGTGAAGAAAATGAACATGGACGGCGTGCGTTACGTTCGCGACCGTTTCAACGTTCCTGTGACCGACGAGCAGGTTGAAAACCTCTCTTACATCACCTTCCCGGAAGGCTCTGAAGAACACACCTACCTGCACGCACAGCGTCAGAAACTGAACGGCTACCTGCCGTCCCGTCAGGTTAACTTCACCGAGTCTCTGGAACTGCCTGCCCTGGAAGATTTCTCCCAGCTGCTGGAAGAGCAGAACAAAGAGATCTCTACCACTATCGCCTTCGTTCGTGCCCTGAACGTGATGCTGAAAAACAAGTCGATCAAAGATCGTCTGGTTCCAATCATCGCCGATGAAGCGCGTACCTTCGGTATGGAAGGTCTGTTCCGTCAGATCGGTATTTACAGCCCGAACGGCCAGCAGTACACCCCGCAGGACCGTGAGCAGGTTGCTTACTACAAAGAAGACGAGAAAGGTCAGATCCTGCAGGAAGGTATCAACGAGCTGGGCGCAGGCGCATCCTGGCTGGCTGCTGCGACCTCTTACAGCACCAACAACCTGCCGATGATCCCGTTCTACATCTACTACTCCATGTTCGGTTTCCAGCGTATCGGTGACCTGTGCTGGCAGGCTGGCGACCAACAGGCTCGCGGCTTCCTGGTCGGTGGTACTTCCGGTCGTACGACTCTGAACGGTGAAGGTCTGCAGCACGAAGATGGCCACAGCCATATTCAGTCTCTGACTATCCCGAACTGTATCTCTTACGATCCTTCTTACGCCTACGAAGTGGCGGTCATCATGCATGATGGTCTGAACCGTATGTACGGCGAAGCGCAAGAGAACATTTACTACTACATCACCACCCTGAACGAAAACTACCACATGCCGGCCATGCCGGAAGGCGCCGAGGAAGGTATCCGTAAAGGTATCTACAAACTCGAAACCGTGGCAGGTAGCAAAGGTAAAGTTCAGCTGCTGGGCTCCGGCTCTATCCTGCGTCACGTCCGTGAAGCAGCACAGATCCTGGCGAACGACTACGGCGTAGGTTCTGACGTGTACAGCGTGACTTCCTTCACTGAACTGGCGCGTGATGGCCAGGATTGTGAGCGCTGGAACATGCTGCACCCGCTGGAAACGCCACGCGTTCCGTACATCGCTCAGGTGATGAACGACGCACCAGCAGTAGCATCGACTGACTACATGAAGCTGTTCGCTGAACAGGTTCGTACTTACGTACCGGCTGATGATTACCGCGTACTGGGTACTGATGGTTTCGGTCGCTCTGACAGCCGTGAAAACCTGCGTCACCACTTCGAAGTTGATGCGTCTTATGTGGTTGTAGCGGCACTGGGCGAACTGGCTAAACGTGGCGAAATCGATAAGAAAGTGGTTGCGGAAGCAATTACCAAATTCAACATCGATGCAGAAAAAGTTAACCCGCGTCTGGCGTAAGAGGTAAAAGAATAATGGCTATCGAAATCAATGTACCGGACATCGGGGCTGATGAAGTTGAAATCACCGAGATCCTGGTCAAAGTCGGCGACAAAGTTGACGCTGAACAGTCGCTGATCACCGTAGAAGGCGACAAAGCCTCTATGGAAGTTCCGTCTCCTCAGGCGGGCATCGTTAAAGAGATCAAAGTCTCTGTTGGCGACAAAACCGAGACCGGTAAACTGATCATGATTTTCGATTCCGCCGACGGTGCAGCAGCTGCTGCACCTGCGCAGGAAGAGAAGAAAGAAGCTGCTCCGGCCGCTGCTGCACCAGCAGCAGCTGCCGCGGCGAAAGACGTGAACGTACCTGACATCGGCGGCGACGAAGTTGAAGTCACCGAGATCATGGTTAAAGTGGGCGACACCGTTGCCGCTGAACAGTCTCTGATCACCGTTGAAGGCGACAAAGCCTCGATGGAAGTCCCGGCCCCGTTCGCGGGCGTGGTTAAAGAGATCAAAATCAGCACCGGCGACAAAGTGTCTACTGGCTCTCTGATCATGGTCTTCGAAGTGGCGGGTGCTGCACCTGCTGCCGCGCCGGCCCAGGCTGCTGCACCGGCACAAGCCGCTGCACCTGCTGCTGCCGCTGGCCCGAAAGACGTTAACGTACCGGATATCGGCGGTGACGAAGTTGAAGTGACCGAAGTGATGGTGAAAGTGGGCGACAAAGTTGCCGCTGAACAGTCACTGATCACCGTAGAAGGCGACAAAGCCTCTATGGAAGTCCCGGCTCCGTTCGCAGGTATCGTCAAAGAGATCAAAATCAACACCGGCGACAAAGTGTCTACCGGCTCTCTGATCATGGTCTTCGAAGTAGAAGGCGCTGCGCCTGCTGCGGCTCCGGCTGCGGCACCTGCACCTGCACCAGCTGCTGCCGCACCGGCTCCAGCTGCAAAAGCGGCTGCTCCGGCTGCCAAAGCGGAAGGCAAATCTGAGTTCGCTGAGAACGACGCTTACGTTCACGCAACACCGCTGATCCGCCGCCTGGCGCGCGAATTCGGTGTAAACCTGGCGAAAGTGAAAGGGACTGGCCGTAAAGGTCGTATCCTGCGCGAAGACGTTCAGACCTACGTGAAAGACGCGGTTAAGCGTGCAGAAGCTGCACCTGCTGCTGCCACCGGCGGTGGTATCCCAGGCATGCTGCCATGGCCGAAAGTGGACTTCAGCAAGTTTGGTGAAATTGAAGAAGTGGAACTGGGCCGTATCCAGAAAATCTCCGGTGCCAACCTGAGCCGTAACTGGGTGATGATCCCGCACGTTACGCACTTCGACAAAACCGATATCACTGATCTGGAAGCGTTCCGTAAACAGCAGAACGCCGAAGCTGAGAAGCGCCGCCTGGACGTGAAATTCACCCCAGTGGTCTTCATCATGAAAGCGGTTGCCGCTGCCCTTGAGCAGATGCCACGCTTCAACAGCTCCCTGTCCGAAGATGGTCAGAAGCTGACGCTGAAAAAATACATCAACATCGGTGTTGCGGTTGATACGCCAAATGGTCTGGTTGTTCCGGTCTTCAAAGACGTGAACAAGAAGAGCATCACTGAGCTGTCCCGTGAACTGACCGTGATCTCCAGGAAAGCGCGTGATGGCAAACTGACCGCTGGCGAAATGCAGGGCGGTTGCTTCACCATCTCCAGCATCGGCGGCCTGGGTACAACCCACTTCGCGCCGATTGTTAACGCGCCGGAAGTGGCGATCCTCGGTGTGTCTAAATCCGCGATTGAGCCAGTGTGGAATGGTAAAGAGTTTATGCCGCGTCTGATGATGCCAATTTCTCTCTCCTTCGACCACCGCGTGATCGACGGTGCTGATGGTGCGCGCTTCATTACCATCATCAACAACACGCTGAGCGACATTCGCCGCCTGGTGATGTAATCGAAAAGCCGGCCAATCGGCCGGCTTTTTTCTGGTAACCTCATGCTGTTTGTGAGGTTATTGGCGAAAGCGACAATTCGTGAGCCGTTTGTTGTTTCAAAATTGTTAACAATTTTGTAAACTGCGGGCGGATAGAACGACCCGGTGGACGACGGGTATAAATTAAGAGGTCATGATGAGCACAGAAATCAAAACTCAGGTCGTGGTACTTGGGGCAGGCCCGGCAGGTTACTCCGCAGCATTCCGCGCTGCAGATTTAGGTCTGGAAACCGTCATCGTAGAACGTTACAGCACCCTCGGTGGTGTTTGTCTGAACGTCGGCTGTATCCCTTCTAAAGCGCTGCTGCACGTCGCAAAAGTTATCGAAGAAGCCAAAGCGCTGGCTGACCACGGTATCGTCTTCGGCGAGCCGAAAACCGATATCGACAAGATTCGTACCTGGAAAGAGAAAGTCATCACCCAACTGACCGGCGGTCTGGCCGGTATGGCCAAAGGCCGTAAAGTGAAAGTGGTCAATGGTCTGGGTAAATTCACCGGGGCAAACACCCTGGAAGTGGAAGGCGAAAACGGCAAAACCGTGATCAACTTCGACAACGCGATCATCGCGGCGGGTTCCCGTCCGATTGAGCTGCCGTTCATTCCACACGAAGATCCACGCGTATGGGACTCCACCGATGCGCTGGAGCTGAAATCCGTACCGAAGCGCCTGCTGGTTATGGGTGGCGGCATCATCGGTCTGGAAATGGGTACCGTGTACCATGCGCTGGGTTCAGAGATTGACGTGGTTGAAATGTTCGACCAGGTTATCCCGGCTGCGGACAAAGACATCGTTAAAGTCTTCACCAAACGCATCAGCAAGAAGTTCAACCTGATGCTGGAAACCAAAGTAACGGCCGTTGAAGCAAAAGAAGACGGTATTTACGTTTCCATGGAAGGCAAAAAAGCCCCTGCAGAAGCGCAGCGTTATGACGCGGTGCTGGTGGCTATCGGTCGCGTACCGAACGGTAAAAACCTCGATGCAGGCGCAGCGGGCGTTGAAGTTGACGACCGTGGCTTCATCCGCGTGGACAAACAGCTGCGCACCAACGTGCCGCACATCTTTGCTATCGGCGATATCGTCGGTCAGCCAATGCTGGCACACAAAGGTGTTCACGAAGGCCACGTTGCCGCAGAAGTTATCGCCGGTATGAAGCACTACTTCGACCCGAAAGTGATCCCATCGATCGCCTACACCGAGCCAGAAGTTGCCTGGGTGGGTCTGACCGAGAAAGAAGCGAAAGAGAAAGGCATCAGCTATGAAACAGCCACCTTCCCGTGGGCTGCTTCTGGCCGTGCTATCGCTTCCGATTGCGCAGATGGCGTGACCAAACTGATCTTCGACAAAGAGACTCACCGCGTGATCGGTGGTGCGATTGTCGGCACCAACGGCGGCGAGCTGCTGGGTGAAATCGGTCTGGCCATCGAAATGGGCTGTGACGCTGAAGACATCGCGCTGACCATCCACGCTCACCCGACTCTGCACGAGTCTGTTGGCCTGGCGGCAGAAGTGTTTGAAGGCAGCATCACCGACCTGCCAAACGCGAAAGCGAAGAAGAAGTAATCCTCTTCTGACATAAAAAAGCGGCCTCTGAGCCGCTTTTTTTATACGCGTTATTTAGGGTGCGACAGGCTGCCAATGGTCATCCAGCTTGTACGCAGGGATCGCTTTTACCGTCGCCGTCGTTTTCTCGCCAAGGTTGGCCTGCCAGACCTTATCCGAACCATTAATCATAAAGCTCATTACCCCCGTCTGCCCATAGTCGACCGGCCAGGCGATCATCGCAAAGCCGCTTTCACTGTCCGGGACGATGCGGAAATGGTAGCCGTGATAGCCCATTCCTGGCTGGGGTGGACTGAATGCCGGACCGAGCGGACTGGGGGCTTCCCCGGGTGCAACCGGCCAGTACAGACCGTCTTTTTTCCCTTCGCTGCTAACAATTTTCTGGGCGTAGTGTGCATTGATTGCAAAGTAGTCCTGCTGGGCGTCGACATAAGCATGCAGCGCCTCAATGGCGGCCAGCTCGTTGCGGCCAATTTCCCGGGTTAAGATCTCCTCGGCGGCTTCGCGCATATCAAACTGCCAGCCTGCTGCCGTTTTCACCGCCGGAACCGGCAACTGCCAGTTGTTCTCGCCCACCAGCAGGTGTGCCGTGTCGCCGTGAGTGACCGTCTGGTGCTTCACCCGCCAGTCGCGAGTAAAGCGGTCCACCGCGTCGGGATCAACGCCCTCCGGCGGTAGAAAATCGCGCCAGTCATCACCGAGCAGCTGGCGCATGGCACCCTCATTGTTGTCGATAATCGCCTTCGCCAGCGCATCGGTGGCTTGCTCCGGCGTGCTGAACGGCTGATTGGCGCAGGCAAAGGTTGAGACCGCGAACAGCACCATTCCAGTCAGTATTGTCTTTTTCATGTCGACTCCCTTAACGGTGACGGAATTCACGTTGTCCGGCGTTGCCCTGTGGTCTGGCGACGGCGCGTTGCTCGGTATGGCGGGATGAAAGCTGGCGGCTCTGGGCACCGCGCTGCTGCTGGGCTTGCCAGTTCCCGGATCGGCTATCGTTGCCGCTCAGCGCATTGGCGCGCGGCTGACTGTGTCGCTGCTGTACATGACGCTGTTGCTGCGCGGGTTGCGAAGCGCGTTTTTCCTGTCTTTGTGCGGTTGCCTGACGATTTTCACGCGTTTGGGTGGCGGCACGCTTCGTGCCTTGCGGCTTGCTGGTGTCATAGCCTCGATAATTATTGCGTTGGGAAATCTGCTTCAGCTGCTGGTTCGAGGCCTGGCGCTGGGCGTCTTTTGTTCCGGCTCGCGGCGTTTGCGGGAAGGTCTTCCCGGTCGATTTTTCCATCTGCGTCATCGCCGCCTGACGCTGACTGTCACGATTGACCGCTTTGGGCTGCGTTGCGCTGAGCCCCGTTGCCGTATTGGTGGAGTGGAATCGACTGTTAAGCTGATTTGTTGGGTACGGCACCCCGCCACGGTAGGTCGGATTATGCTGCCAGCCGCGGTTGGCATCGGTCAGGCGCTCACCGCTGATTTTATTGAAGTTATCAACGTTGATATTGATGTTGTTATCCCCGTTGCGCGAATAGCCGCCGTGGTTATCGCCATGGTGATGATCCCAGTCGTCATCGTCATCCCAGTCGATATTGCTGAAGATGGCGTAAGTAGTGGCAACACCAAGGCTAAAGCCCAGTCCTTTCACCAGGCTGTCGGTGAACTGCTCTCCGGGCGATGGCGGTAAATAGACCGGCGGATAGCTGGTATTCGGCCAGGTGCCGTAGACGGTGTTGGGGTTATACGTCGGGACATACACCACCTGCGGATCGGCAGATTCAATCTTAATGACCGTTGGACTGGCGGTTGTGGTCGTGGTGGATGCGGGTGCCGCAGGGGGTGTTTTTGTCGGCTCAGGCTTAGTGACCGTGGTGACCGTCTGCTGTGGTGTGGACTGCAGCGCACCGGTTTGCTGTGCCAGCAGGCGCAAGCGCTGCACGGAGTCCATCACATCCTTCGGCTGGGCCAGAAATGCATCGCCGAGGCTCTGGATCCACGGCGGGTTTTCCCCCATCAGCGACATCAGCTGTGGGAAGGCGACCAGCGACTTCACGCTCGGATCCCAGGGTTGTCCTGCCACCGCCTGAATGGCGGCATCACCCTGCATCTTCGGGTTGTCCTCTGACCACTGCGCGGCCTGGATGACGTTGGCCGGGTAGGTCGACGCCATCAGGATCTGCGACAGCAGCGCGTCCGGATAGAGTGCAATGGGCGCGACCCACTGATCGATTTGCGCGGCGGTATAGGTTGGTGCCACAACCGGTGCGGGTTGCGCGGCTGGCGCCGGGACGACAGGTTGTTGCACAACGGGAGCAGGGGCGGCGGGCGATTCCGTTGTACGGCTTTTGACGAACATCACGCCAGACGCGGCAAACAGCCCGGTACTGCACAGAAGGACAAGCAGATGTGGCTTAAAAGGCAACTTCATAAAGTGACTCCGACGAGACGAGAGCTGTGCCGTAAGGCGTTTCTGTTGCCGCGAGTATATTCACCCGTGTTTTACAGTTTTGACTTTTATTGGGGATCTACCGCTGAGTCCGGATAAAGAATGTGAGCATTTATTACACAATTATATCCGATGGCGAAAAAAGCGTTGGGGTTTGCCGTAAAACACTCAATCAACCCCTGGAAGGCGGTTTTTTTGTGCCTGAATTTCTCGTCGTCTTCCCGCTATACCATTCTTAACGATTCAGCAAACAATTTAATGTTGCTTTTTTGTAAACGGATTAACAGTGTGCAGAAATCCTGCTATGCTGCCCGCGCGGTATCGGGCATGTACACTACAAACTGCTGTCTCACAGGAGCGTGAAGAGAACGTCCGCCGCATATGACAATGAGAGCGAGGAGAACCGTCGTGCTAGAAGAATACCGTAAGCACGTAGCTGAACGTGCCGCCGAGGGAATTGTACCCAAACCCTTAGATGCTACCCAGATGGCTGGGCTCGTCGAGCTGCTGAAAAACCCGCCTGCGGGCGAAGAAGAATTCCTGTTAGATCTGCTGATTAACCGTGTTCCGCCAGGCGTTGATGAAGCCGCCTACGTGAAAGCCGGTTTCCTTGCTGCTGTAGCCAAAGGCGAAGCAACCTCCCCCCTGGTCACGCCTGAAAAAGCGATTGAACTGCTCGGCACCATGCAGGGCGGCTATAACATTCACCCGCTGATTGATGCGCTGGATAGCGACGTGCTGGCCCCGATTGCCGCCAAAGCGCTGTCTCACACCCTGCTGATGTTCGATAACTTCTACGATGTCGAAGAGAAAGCGAAAGCGGGTAACCGCTACGCGAAGCAGGTGATGCAGTCCTGGGCCGATGCCGAATGGTTCCTGAGCCGTCCTGCGCTTGCCGAAAAAATGACCGTCACCGTGTTCAAAGTGACCGGCGAAACCAACACTGATGACCTGTCTCCGGCCCCGGATGCCTGGTCACGCCCGGATATCCCTCTGCACGCACTGGCGATGCTGAAAAACGCCCGCGAAGGCATTGAACCGGATCAGCCGGGTGCTGTTGGCCCGATCAAACAGATCGAAGCGTTAACGCAAAAAGGCTTCCCGCTGGCGTACGTCGGCGATGTGGTCGGCACCGGCTCTTCGCGTAAATCCGCCACCAACTCCGTACTGTGGTTTATGGGGGATGACATTCCTCATGTGCCGAACAAGCGCGGCGGCGGTCTGTGCCTCGGTGGCAAAATCGCACCTATCTTCTTCAATACCATGGAAGATGCGGGCGCACTGCCGATTGAAGTGGACGTGAACAACCTGAATACCGGCGACGTGATCGACGTTTATCCGTTCAAAGGTGAAGTACGCAACCACGAAACCAACGAACTGTTGGCCAGCTTTGAGCTGAAAACCGACGTGCTGGTGGACGAAGTGCGTGCCGGTGGCCGTATCCCGCTGATCATCGGTCGTGGCCTGACCACCAAAGCGCGTGAAGCGCTGGGTCTGCCGCATAGCGACGTGTTCCGTCAGGCGAAAGAAGTGGCCGAAAGCACCCGCGGTTATTCGCTGGCGCAGAAAATGGTTGGCCGCGCCTGCGGCGTAACCGGGATTCGTCCTGGTGCGTACTGCGAGCCTAAGATGACCTCCGTCGGTTCTCAGGACACCACCGGGCCAATGACCCGTGACGAACTGAAAGACCTGGCGTGCCTGGGCTTCTCGTCCGACCTGGTGATGCAGTCCTTCTGCCACACCGCGGCGTATCCGAAGCCGGTTGATGTTACCACGCACCACACGCTGCCGGACTTCATTATGAACCGTGGCGGCGTCTCGCTGCGTCCGGGCGATGGTGTGATCCACTCCTGGCTGAACCGCATGCTGTTGCCGGATACCGTGGGTACCGGTGGTGACTCCCACACCCGCTTCCCGATTGGGATCTCCTTCCCGGCGGGCTCCGGTCTGGTGGCGTTTGCTGCGGCGACGGGCGTGATGCCGCTGGACATGCCGGAATCCGTTCTGGTGCGCTTTAAAGGCAAAATGCAGCCGGGTATCACTCTGCGCGATCTGGTCCACGCGATCCCGCTGTACGCGATCAAACAGGGCCTGCTGACCGTTGAGAAAAAAGGGAAGATCAACATCTTCTCGGGTCGCATCCTCGAGATCGAAGGTCTGCCGGATCTGAAAGTCGAGCAGGCGTTCGAACTGACCGATGCCTCTGCTGAACGTTCTGCTGCAGGCTGTACCATCAAGCTGAACCAGGCGCCGATTGAAGAGTATCTGACGTCTAACATCGTACTGCTGAAGTGGATGATTGCCGAAGGCTACGGCGACCGCCGTACGCTGGAGCGTCGCGTGCAGGGCATGGAAAAATGGCTGGCAGATCCGCAACTGCTGGAAGCCGATGCCGACGCAGAATATGCTGCGATCATCGACATCGATCTGGCGGATATCAAAGAGCCGATCCTGTGTGCGCCGAACGATCCGGACGATGCGCGTCCGCTCTCTGCGGTACAGGGCGAACAGATAGACGAAGTGTTTATCGGTTCATGCATGACCAACATCGGTCACTTCCGTGCTGCCGGTAAACTGCTGGATACCCATAAAGGCCAGCTGCCGACTCGTCTGTGGGTGGCACCGCCAACCCGTATGGATGCGGCGCAGCTGACCGAAGAGGGTTACTACAGCGTGTTTGGTAAGAGCGGTGCGCGTATTGAAATCCCTGGCTGTTCCCTGTGTATGGGCAACCAGGCGCGCGTAGCTGACGGTGCGACGGTGGTCTCCACCTCGACCCGTAACTTCCCGAACCGTTTAGGTACCGGTGCTAACGTTTATCTGGCCTCTGCGGAGCTGGCGGCTGTTTCGGCGCTGATTGGCAAACTGCCAACGCCGGAAGAGTACCAGACCTTCGTGGCGCAGGTAGATAAGACGGCGGTGGATACTTATCGCTATCTGAACTTCGATAAGCTCTCTCAGTACACTGAGAAAGCGGACGGCGTTATTTTCCAGACCGCAGTATAAACAGCAAACCCTCACCCTAACCCTCTCCCTAAAAGGGAGAGGGGACCGCTCGGTGCGGTTTTCACCCTCTCCCTTTTAGGGAGAGGGCCGGGTGAGGTTTTTTTATTTTCCACTCCTGACACCCTTCCCGCTTTTTATCTCCTTTCTATCTGCGATAATTACGCCAAGGGCTTTGCAGAGGAAAATACTATGGATTACGAATTTCTGCGTGATATCACCGGGGTGGTGAAAGTGCGTATGTCGATGGGCCACGAAGTGGTCGGTCACTGGTTCAATGAGGAAGTGAAAGAGAACCTGGCCTTGCTCGATGAAGTGGAGCAGGCGGCGCACGAGGTTAAAGGCAGCGAGCGATCCTGGCAACGCATTGGCCATGAATACACGCTATGGCTGGATGGTGAAGAGGTCATGGTGCGCGCCAATCAGCTTGAATTTTCAGGTGATGAGATGGAAGAGGGGATGAACTACTACGATGAAGAGAGCCTGTCGCTGTGCGGCGTAGAGGATTTCCTTCAGGTGGTGGCGGCATACCGCACTTTCATGAAACAGAAGTAACGTCGGGAGCCTCCCTGCTCCACAGGCGTTTTACACGGTCGTAATATTGCGGCCGGAGTAAATTTCGCGCATCTCTTTCCACAGCAGGTCAGTGATGGCCTTACGCTCATTTTCGCTTAAATCTTCCGGGCGGGTGTGGAACATGTAGTGCTTAAGGTCGAACTCCTTAAGCAGCATCTTGGTGTGGAAGATATTCTCCTGGTACACGTTCACGTCCACCATGTCATACAGCGCCTTCATGTCTGCGGACATGAAGTTCTGAATGGAGTTTATTTCATGATCGATGAAATGCTTCATGCCGTTGATATCACGGGTAAAGCCGCGCACGCGATAGTCAACGGTGACGATGTCGGACTCAAGTTGATGAATCAGATAGTTCAGCGCATTCAGGGGTGAAATCACCCCGCAGGTGGAGACTTCAATATCGGCGCGGAAGGTACACAGTCCGCCCTCCGGGTGGCTCTCCGGGTAGGTATGCACGCAGATATGGCTCTTATCGAGATGCGCGACCACCGCTTCCGGCAGCGGGCCGGGGTGCTCGGTGTTGTCGATAAGGGTAGGGTCAACGGGCTCTTCGCTGACCAGAATAGTGACGCTGGCTCCCTGCGGTTCATAATCCTGACGCGCGATGTTGAGGATGTTGGCGCCGATAATTGAACAGGTTTCTGACAGGATCTCGGTCAGACGGTTGGCGTTATAGAGTTCATCGATATAGGCGATATAACCATCGCGCTCTTCCGCCGTTTTGACGTAGCAGATATCGTAAATACAAAAACTCAGGCTTTTGGTCAGGTTGTTAAAGCCATGCAGTTTCAGCTTTTTCAATTCATTCACCCCCTTGAAGCAGCGCATCGTGCAAATATTGCGGTAAGGCAAAGGCTGCGGTATGAACGGCTGGATTGTAATAGCGGCAGGTTAAGTTGGCCTGCTGGAAGCGTGCCTGAATGATCCCGGTTGAGAGATGGCGCAGGGCGTCATTGTCCGTAGCCCACGCGAAGGTCATCACCCCGCCGTAGTAGGTAGGGATGGCCGCCTGGTAGAAGCTGACATCAGAGAAGTAGTGGCTCAGCTTGCGGTGGCTGTCAATGGCTTCATCCTGCTGCAGGAAGCAAACGCCGTTCTGCGCCACGAAGATCCCGCCAGGGTTCAGGCAGCGTTTGCAGCCTTCATAGAACGCCGAGGTAAACAGGCTCTCACCGGGGCCAATCGGATCGGTGCAATCAGAGATGATCACGTCGAAGGTTTGCGCCGTCTGGTTAACAAAATTGACGCCGTCGTCAATCACAAGCGTAAAGCGCGGATCGTCGTAGCTACCGGCGTTGTGATTCGGCAGGTACTGGCGGCAGAAAGAGACCACGCCCGCGTCGATCTCGACCATGGTGATACGTTCAATGGATTTATGGCGGGAAACTTCGCGCAGCATGGCACCGTCGCCACCGCCGATAATCAGCACATGTTTTGCATTGCCGTGCGCCAGCAGCGGCACGTGGGTCATCATCTCGTGATAGATGAATTCATCGCGTTCGGTGGTTTGCACCACACCGTCCAGCGCCATCACGCGGCCAAAGGCGGCGTTTTCAAAAATGATCAAATCCTGGTGATCGGTTTTCTCATGATAGAGCACGTTATCAACGGCAAAGTACTGTCCAAACTGGTCATGCAGCGTTTCATGCCACACTCTGTTGTCGGCCATCGGCTGATACCTCTTTTGTTAACGTCCGCATAAAAAGAGCGCAACATCATAGCTAACAATGACCGTGGTTGCACGGCCATAGCGTTCACAAAGAGGCGTCGGAAAGGTTATTTCACGTAGGCGAGGAGGCTCAGGGAGTCGCGCGCCAGCGATTTGCATTTTTTGGCGGTAGGGATGCCGATCCCGCTGAGATCGCGATAGCTGTCTTCACCGAGCGCCTTCATGTCAAAACTGTCGTAGTTGCTCAGATCCCACTGGTTCTGCTGGGCAAAAAAGACCAGCGCACGACGAATCTGCCCGTTGGGTAAATTCTGGTATCCGCAATCGTTTTTCAGAAAAACAAACACAGCCGTCAGATCAGCCATGTCTTCGGCTTCATTTTCACTGAGCGCATAGCTGTTGGCGCCACTAATCATCAGGGTGGTGAACAGAATTGTTCGAAAAAACGTCTTCATTGCCTCTACCAATACGTTGCGGAAATTCAACGTTAGCACACCTGGTGACGGAGCGACGATCTTTATTGTTTCGGCTTATCTTGACCTTCCGGTTGGGGGAGGGTTTATGCTGACAGGATCGCCTGCTGGAAATAAGGAAATGAACATGCAACGTCGTGATTTTTTGAAATATTCTGCCGCGCTGGGCGTGGCCAGCGCCCTCCCGCTCTGGAGCCGCGCTGCTTTTGCGGCCGAGCGGCCCGTTTTGCCGATCCCGAATTTACTCACCCCCGATGCGCGCAATCAGGTTCAGCTGGTGGTGCAGGCCGGGAAAACCGCCTTTGGCCCGCACAACGCCACCACCTGGGGATATAACGGCAATCTGCTGGGCCCGGCGATCTCGCTGCGCAAAGGACAAGCGCTGACCGTGAATATCCACAATACCCTCGATGAAGAGACGACTCTGCACTGGCACGGACTCGAAGTGCCGGGGGAGGTGGACGGTGGACCGCACGGCGTGATTACACCTGGCGGCAAGCGCAGCGTCACCTTTACTCCGGACCAGCGGGCGGCGACCTGCTGGTTCCACCCGCATCAGCACGGTAAAACCGGGCGTCAGGTGGCGATGGGGCTGGCCGGTCTGGTACTGATTGAAGATGATGAAAGCCGCCTGCTGCGCCTTCCAAAGCAGTGGGGGATCGACGATGTCCCGGTGATCGTGCAGGACAAAAAATTTACCGCTGACGGGCAGATCGATTATCAACTGGATGTGATGACCGCCGCCGTCGGCTGGTTTGGCGACACGCTGCTGACCAACGGTGCCCTTTATCCGCAGCATAACGCGCCAAAGGGCTGGCTGCGCTTGCGCCTGCTCAATGGCTGTAACGCCCGGTCGCTCAACTTTGCTGCCAGCGATAAGCGCCCGCTGTATGTGGTCGCCAGCGACGGCGGCCTGCTGGCCGAACCGGTCAACGTAACCGAGCTGCCGATGCTGATGGGCGAGCGCTTTGACGTGCTGGTGGATATCAGTGACGGCAAGCCGTTTGACCTGATCACCCTGCCGGTCAGCCAGATGGGGATGGCCGTGGCGCCATTCGATAAGCCGCAGCCGGTGCTGCGTATTCAGCCGCTGCTGGTGACGGCATCGGGCGCATTGCCGGATACGCTGACCAACATGCCGACTTTGCCGTCACTGGAGGGGCTGACTCAGCGGAAACTGCAGCTGTCGATGGATCCGATGCTCGACATGATGGGGATGCAGGCGTTAATGGAAAAATACGGCGACCAGGCGATGGCGGGGATGCACCACGGCCAGATGATGGGGCATATGAATCATGGCAAGATGGGCGAAATGGATCATGGTGGGCACGGTTTTGATTTCAATAATGCCAACCGTATTAACGGGAAAGCTTTCGACATGCACACGCCGATGTTTGTCGCGACAAAAGGCCAGTACGAACGCTGGACGATCTCCGGGCAGGGCGACATGATGTTGCACTCATTCCATATTCACGGCACCCAGTTCCGCATTTTGTCAGAGAATGGCAAAGCCCCGGCAGCCCATCGATCCGGCTGGAAAGATACGGTGCGGGTAGAGGGGGCTGTCAGTGAAGTGCTGGTGAAGTTCGAACATGCCGCGCCGAAGGAGTTTGCGTATATGGCTCACTGCCATTTGCTGGAGCATGAGGATACGGGGATGATGCTCGGCTTTACCGTATAGGATGTGCGGCCTGATGCCCTCTCCCATCCGGAGAGGGCACAAACGCTAAAAACGGCAACTTTCGTTGCCGTTTTGCTGTTACCTGGCTTCGTCAGGCAGCGCATAGGCAACAATGTAATCACCCATTTTAGTACCAAACGAACCATGACCGCCCGCTGAGATAACCACGAACTGCTTGCCATTGGCTTCATAGGTCATCGGCGTGGCCTGGCCACCGGCAGGCAGACGGCCCTGCCACAGCTTCTCGCCGTTGCTCATGTTGTACGCGCGCAGATAGTTATCGGCGGTTGCACCAATGAACAGCACGTTACCGGCGGTGGAAATTGGCCCACCCAGCATCGGCATACCCATGTTGAACGGCACCGGGATCGGCATCGGGAACGGCATGCTGTCCTGTGGGGTACCAATACGTTTTTTCCATACCACCTGATTGGTTTTCAGATCCAGCGCGGAAATATAACCCCAGGCAGGCTGTTTACACGGCAGGCCAAACGGTGACAGGAACGGGTTCAGCGTCACGCCAAAGGGTACGCCGTACTGCGGCTGGATACCGGCTTCGGTCCCGCTGCCTTTAGCGTCTTTCGGTTGTTCCATCGGGTTGCCCGGGCCGCGTGGGATCAGCTTCGAGACAAATGGCAGCGCCATTGGGTTGGCAATTGCCACCTGACGGTTTGGATCGACAGAGATACCGCCCCATTCGAACATCCCCAGGTTCCCCGGGAACACCAGCGTGCCCTGCTCGGACGGCGGGGTGAAGATGCCGTCATAGCGCAGCTGATGGAACATCACGCGGCACACCAGCTGGTCGAACATGGTGGCGCCCCACATGTCCGCCCCGGTCAGATCTTTCTTCGGACGGAAGCTCAGGTCCGAGAACGGCTGGGTTTTGGTGACGTAGTCGCCTTTCGCCGCACCCTGCGGTACCGGTTTTTCCGGGGCAGGGACCACCAGCTCGCCGGTACGACGGTCCAGCACAAAGATGTTGCCGGTTTTCGCCGGGGCATACACCACCGGAACCGTTTTACCGTTTACGGTAATGTCCGCCAGCGTTGGCTGGGACGGCATATCCATATCCCACAGATCGTGGTGAACGGTCTGATAGCTCCAGGCCAGTTTCCCGGTGGTCGCGTTCAGCGCCAGTACGGAGCTGGCATAACGCTCCTGCTCTGGCGTGCGGTTACCGCCCCAGATATCCGGCGTGGTCACGCCCATCGGCAGATAGACCAGGTCCAGCTTCGCATCATAGGCGGCTGGTGCCCAGGAGTTTGGCGAGTTAAAGGTGAAGGTGTGCTCGTCCGACGGAATGGCGTTAGGATCTTTCGCGCCAGGATCGAAGGCCCACAGCAGTTTACCGGTATTCACGTCAAAACCGCGGATCACGCCGGAGGTTTCGCGGGTCGAGAAGTTATCGGTAACCGAACCGGCAATCACGATGGTTTTATCGGTGATGATCGGCGGCGAGGTCGGCTCATACAGACCCGGGGTGGTATCCGGCATGTTGGTCTGCAGATTCAGAACGCCTTTGTTGGCGAAGGTTTCGCATAGCTTGCCGGTTTCGGCATTAAGGGCAATCAGTCGACCGTCGTTCACCGGCAGCATGATGCGGCGTGGACAATCGGCAATCACCTCCGGGCTGGCGTTATCGGCACGCGCTTCGTGGTAAGAGACGCCACGGCAGGTCACGTGCTGGAACGAGGTATTGGTATTCAGCTGCGGATCGTAGTGCCATTTCTCTTTCCCGGTCGCCGCATCCAGAGCGAACAGACGCTGGTGGGCGGTACAGAGATAGAGCATGTTGCCCACTTTGATGGGGGTCACTTCGTTGGTCAGTTCACCCGGATCGTTAGGCTGCTTCAGGTCGCCGGTGCGGAACACCCAGGCTTCTTTCAGATTGTGCACGTTATCGGCATTAATCTGCTTCAGCGGGGAGTAGCGTTGACCTTCCTGATTACGACCGTAGGCAGGCCAGTCGGCATCGGCCACCTCAGAGATCGCCGCCGCAGGCGTGGAGTCGGCATTCAACGTGCCTTTCACTTCCTGCGGATCGTTAAAGCCCGCCCAGGTCAACATCCCGCCGGTGATCAGTAACGCCACCACCAGCGCCGTCACAGCACCGCTGGAAGGCACAATCAGCCGACGCCAGACAAATGGCAGGATTAGCCAGATGCCGAAGAAGACGAGGATATCGCTGCGCGGGGTTAGCGCCCAGAAGTCGAAGCCGACTTCCCACACGCCCCAGATCATGGTGGCCAGTAGCAGGACGGCATAGAGCCACAGGGCCGATTGTTTACTGCGCCATAACAGAACGGTGACGCCGAGCATCACCAGGCCAGCAACAGGGTAATACCAGGAGCCGCCAATGGCGACAAGCCAGGCTCCGCCGATGAGTAAATACAGTCCGCAAAAAGCTGCGAACAGCGCTGTTAACACCACGAGGAGTCGTGAATGTTGTTTTTTTGTTTCCGCCATAAAGACACTCTTTAAGTTTCATTAATTTTTTAGTAGCAATTAAGTATAGGTCTTAACAAGTGTGATCGGAATCACAAATCTGGCTTTTGTGAACTCATGCGCCAGGAGAATCTATTTGCTGGTATACTTCACGGCTTATGCAGCGATGTCGGACGCTGAATTTTCGGCATTGAGATATTTGTTCTAAAATCATACGGTTAGTAAAATGAAACATACTGTTGAAGTGATGATCCCGGAAGCGGAGATCAAAGCGCGTATCGAAGAACTCGGTCGTCAAATTACCGAACACTATAAAGACAGCGGCAGCGAGATGGTGCTGGTGGGTCTGTTACGCGGTTCCTTCATGTTTATGGCCGATCTGTGCCGTGAAGTGCAGGTGTCCCATGAAGTCGATTTTATGACCGCCTCCAGCTACGGCAGCGGTATGTCGACCACCCGTGATGTGAAAATTCTCAAAGATCTGGATGAAGATATTCGCGGCAAAGACGTGTTAATCGTCGAAGACATCATCGACTCCGGTAACACCTTGTCTAAAGTGCGCGAAATCCTGAGCCTGCGTGGACCAAAATCGCTGGCGATTTGTACCCTGCTGGATAAACCGACCCGCCGCGAAGTGAACGTGCCGGTTGAGTTTGTCGGATTCTCGATACCGGACGAGTTCGTGGTGGGCTATGGCATCGACTATGCACAGCGCTATCGCCATCTGCCGTACGTCGGCAAAGTCGTGCTGCTGGACGAGTAAAAGAGAACGCCGGGGTATCCCGGCTTTTGTTTACTTGTGGTTGACGTGTTTCTGCATCAGGTTAGACACACCCTGACGGTAACGCTGCTCCAGCGTTTCGCGGTTGGTGGCGGTCACTTCCAGGTCGCGCAGCAGGCCGTCGTGAATGCCGTAAGCCAGACCGTGAATGGTCACTTTCTGTCCGCGCTTCCAGGCGGACTGCATAATGGTGGAGTGGCCGAGGTTGTACACCTGCTCCATCACGTTCAGTTCACACAGGGTATCCAGACGACGTTCCTGCGGCATCGCGCCCAGCAGTGAGCTATGTTTGAACCAGATATCACGGATGTGCAGCAGCCAGTTGTCGATCAGACCCAGTTCCGGATTCTCAACCGCCGCCTGTACACCACCGCAGCCGTAGTGGCCGCAGATAATGATGTGTTCGACTTCCAGCACATCCACCGCATACTGAACCACAGACAGGCAGTTCAGGTCGGTGTGAATAACCAGGTTGGCAACGTTACGGTGTACAAACAGTTCGCCAGGTTCGAGGCCCGTCAGACGTTCAGCAGGTACGCGGCTGTCGGAGCATCCAATCCATAGAAAGCGTGGTTTCTGCGCCAGAGCCAGTTTCTCAAAAAATCCGGAATCTTCTTCCAGCAGCATCTTTGACCATAGTGCGTTATTGCTGATGAGTGTATCTATGTCATTCATGGAGGGGTAACGACCTGTAACCGAGTGAGTGCGTTGCGCTAATATAGGGCAACTCGATTTTTTTTTAAACCAACACATCGCGTGTCAGAACAATGGGTAAGTCTACTTCATGACAATTGCACTGGAGCTCGAGCAGCTTACAAAAACCTATCCGGGGGGCGTTAAGGCCCTGCGCGGGATAGATCTTAAAGTCGAAGCCGGTGATTTTTATGCGCTTCTGGGGCCTAACGGGGCAGGAAAATCCACCACCATCGGCATTATCAGCTCGCTGGTGAATAAATCCTCCGGTCGGGTGAGCGTGTTTGGCTACGATCTGGAAAAGGATGTAGTCAACGCCAAACGCCAGCTGGGACTGGTACCGCAGGAGTTTAACTTCAATCCGTTTGAGACCGTGCAGCAGATTGTGGTTAACCAGGCGGGTTACTACGGCGTGGAGCGTAAAGAGGCGATTGAGCGCAGCGAAAAGTACCTGAAACAGCTCGATCTGTGGGAAAAACGCAACGAACGTGCGCGTATGTTGTCCGGCGGTATGAAGCGCCGTTTGATGATCGCCCGCGCGCTGATGCATGAGCCAAAACTGCTGATCCTCGATGAGCCTACGGCCGGGGTGGATATCGAACTGCGCCGCTCAATGTGGGGCTTTTTGAAGGATTTAAACGACAAAGGCACCACCATCATTCTCACCACCCACTATCTCGAAGAGGCGGAGATGCTGTGTCGCAACATCGGCATCATTCAGCACGGTGGGCTGGTGGAAAACACCTCGATGAAAAACCTGCTCTCCAAGCTGAAATCGGAAACCTTTATTCTCGATCTGGCGGCCAAAAGCGCCCTGCCGAAGCTGGAAGGCTATCAGTATCGACTGGTGGATACCTCGACGCTGGAAGTGGAAGTGCTGCGCGAGCAGGGGATCAACAGCGTGTTCAGCCAGCTGAGCCAGCAGGGGATTCAGGTCCTGAGTATGCGTAACAAAGCTAACCGACTGGAAGAGCTGTTCGTCTCGCTGGTCCATGAAAAACAAGGAGATCGCGCATGACGCAGCTTTACTGGGTGGCGCTGAAAAGTATCTGGGCCAAAGAGATCAACCGCTTTATGCGCATCTGGATCCAGACCCTGGTGCCGCCGGTGATCACCATGACGCTCTACTTCATTATCTTCGGCAACCTGATTGGCTCGCGGATCGGCGAGATGCACGGCTTCAGCTACATGCAGTTTATCGTGCCGGGCCTGATCATGATGGCGGTGATCACCAACGCCTACGCCAACGTCGCCTCGTCATTCTTTAGCGCCAAGTTCCAGCGCAACATTGAAGAGCTGCTGGTGGCCCCGGTGCCGACGCACGTGATTATCGCCGGCTACGTCGGCGGTGGGGTGGCGCGCGGCCTGTGTGTGGGGGTGCTGGTGACGGCGATTTCGCTGTTCTTTGTGCCGTTCCAGGTACACTCGTGGCTGTTTGTCGGCCTGACGTTGCTGCTGACGGCGGTGCTGTTCTCGCTGGCCGGTCTGCTGAATGCGGTGTTCGCCAAAACCTTTGACGATATCAGCCTGATACCGACCTTCGTCCTGACACCGCTGACCTACCTGGGCGGGGTGTTTTACTCCCTGACGCTGCTGCCGCCGTTCTGGCAGGCGCTGTCGCATCTTAACCCTATCGTCTATATGATCAGCGGCTTCCGCTTTGGCTTCCTCGGGATCAGCGATGTGCCGCTGTTCACCACCGTGGGCGTGCTGTCCGTGTTTATCGTCGGTTTCTATCTGCTGTGCTGGTATCTGATCCAGCGCGGACGCGGATTACGCACCTGACCCACCGGCCCGGCGGCGTTCCGCCCGCCGGGCCGTTTATTGACTACTGTCAGCCTTGTCCCCCCCGCAACCGGTTACACTACTCCCTTCTGAGGAGAGGTGACGATGCTGGGTTGGGTAATTACGTGCCATGATGAACATGCGCAAAAGATGGCGGATCAACTCGCCGTCCGGTTTGGGCCGCTGGTACAGTGCCAGGTGGTTAACTACTGGCGTGGACTCAGCTGCAATATGCTTAGCCGGATGATGTGCGATGCCCAGCATCAGGCCGACAGCGGCAATGGGGTGATCTTTCTGACCGACATCGCCGGGGCCGCACCTTATCGCGCGGCGGCGCTGCTCAGTCACAAGCATGACAATTGCGAAGTGATCTCCGGGATCAGCTATCCGCTGCTGGAGAGCTTGTATCCGCTGCGCGACCTGACCGACAGCGTTGGCTTTCGCAATACCATTGTTGCCCGGGGTGCACCGGATGTCAGCAGCCTGTGGCATCAGCAGCAGAAAAACCCGCCTTTCGTCCTGCACCATCCACTGTAGAAATATTAAACATTGGTATTGCTGTCGCTTTTGTTACAATGGCGACAGTTCACCGTACTGAATAACTCCTTATGTTCTCGCGTATTTGTCTCCTGCTTTTGCTGCTGGTCTCCGGCGGCGCGTCTGCCAGCCTGTTAAGCCAACAAGGGCTCCCGGCCCGCTATATGCAAACCACCGAAAGTGCCGCAATCTGGGCCCAGGTCGGCAACCGGGTTGTGACGGTCGGCAATGTCCGCGCTGGTCAAATCATTGCCGTGGTACCTACCGATGCAGACTACTATGAGTTTCGCTTCGGCTTTGGCACCGGCTTTATCGATAAAGGCCATCTGGAAGAGGTGCAGGGGAAACAGCGCGTCGAGGACAGCCTCGGCGATCTCAACAAGTCGCTCAGCAACCAGAACTTGATCACCTGGAAGGACACCCCGGTCTACACTGCGCCGAATGGCGGCAGCGCCCCCTTTGGCACTCTGGCTGACAACCTGCGTTATCCGATCCTCAGCAAGCTCAAGGATAGGCTCAATCAGACCTGGTATCAGATCCGCATTGGCAACCGGCTGGCCTGGGTAAGCAGCCTCGATGCGCAGGAGGACAACGGCCTGCCGGTGCTGACCTATCACCACATTCTGCGCGATGAAGAGAACACCCGCTTCCGTCATACCTCCACGACCACCAGCGTGCGCGCCTTCAGCAACCAGATGGCCTGGCTGCGCGATCAGGGTTACACCACCCTGACGATGTATCAGCTGGAAGGCTACGTGCGTAACAAGATGAACCTGCCCGCGCGGGCGGTGGTGATCACCTTTGACGACGGCCTGAAGTCGGTCAGCCGCTATGCGTACCCGATCCTAAAAGCCTATGGCTTTAAGGCCACCGCATTTATTATCTCGTCGCGTATTAAAGCGCATCCGCTTGCCTGGAATCCGAGGTCTCTGCAGTTTATGAGCATTTCCGAGCTGAAAGGGATTCAGGACGTGTTTGATGTTCAGTCGCACACCCACTTTCTGCATCGGGTCGACAATGCCAGACACCCCATTTTGCTGAGCCGCAGCTACGCGAATATTGTGATGGACTTTAAACATTCGCGCCGGGCATTGTCCCAGTTCAACCCGCATGTACTCTATCTCTCCTATCCTTTTGGCGGATATGACGATGACGCGGTGAAGGCGGCAAACGACGCTGGGTTTCATCTGGCGGTGACGACGGTGAAAGGGAAGGTGAAACCGGGGGATAATCCGTTCTTGCTGAAGCGTCTGTACGTTCTCAGAACGGACTCTTTAGAGGCGATGTCGCGGCTGATCAGCAATCAGCCGCAAGGATAAGGATCAGGCAACCTGGACCGGGATCGCCTTTGCGAGACGTTTCATCTCATTGTCACCTTCAAAGTAGGCCACTTTTGGCTGCCAGCGGCGTGCTTCTTCATCTGACATCATTACGAAGCTGGCGATAATCACGATATCCCCCACGCTGGCACAGTGTGCCGCCGCGCCGTTAACGGAGATGATTTTTGACCCGCGCTCACCCGCGATGGCGTAGGTTGAGAAGCGCTTACCATTATTCACGTTCCAGATATCAATGGCTTCGTTTTCCAGAATACCCGCCGCGTCGAGAAAATCCTGATCGATCGCGCATGAACCTTCATAGTGCAGATCGGCCTGAGTGACTTTCACACGGTGAAGCTTACCTTGCAGCATTTTGCGAATCATTACGTTTACCTTTAATCATCATGCATTAGCCCCTCCCGCAGGAGAGGCCAGGGAAGGGGACTACGCCAGGTCGATCACTTTGTTATCGATGAGACGCGCCTGACCGAGCCATGCGGCCACCAGGATTACGGCACGTTTGCTGGCGTCGGTGTACTCAAGCAGCGTGTCGGCATCACGGATTTGCACGTCATCCGCACGCAGGCCTTTATCGTTAAGCGCCTGTTCAGCAAGGGCGATAATCTCTTCCGTCGTTAACGCCTTTGCCACCAGCTGTTCTGCCATACTATTCATCACTTTGCTTAAACCCGGCGCAATTTTGCGCTGGTCAGCGGTGAGATAGCCATTGCGGGAGCTCAGCGCCAGGCCGTCTTTGGCGCGCACGATCGGCACGCCCACGACCTCGATGTCGTAGCCCATGTCGGCGACCATTTTGCGAATTAACGCCAGCTGCTGGAAATCTTTCTCGCCGAAGCAGGCGATATCAGGCTGAACCAGGTTAAACAGCTTGCTGACGATGGTCGAAACGCCGCGGAAATGACCCGGACGGCTGGCGCCTTCGAGCATGGTGGAGATGCCCGGCACGTCAACGTAGGTAGCCTCTTCAGTACCTTTCGGGTAAATGTCGGCCGGGGCCGGGGAGAAGACAAAATCGACGTGATGCTTTTTCAGCTTCTCGCAATCTTCCTGTAGGGTGCGCGGGTAGCGCGCCAGATCGTCGGCACGATCAAACTGCATCGGGTTAACGAAAATGCTGACCACCACCACATCGGCACGGGCTTTGGCCTCTTCGACCAGCTTCATGTGGCCGTCGTGCAGGTTGCCCATGGTCGGCACCAGCGCGATACGTTTTCCTTCCTGGCGCAGACGGCGGATATGCTGGCGCAGCAGCGGCAGAGTTTCAATGATTAGCACAACAAGACTCCTTACTGGAAACTGTGTTCTTCACCCGGATAAACGCCGGACTCAACATCGGCAATATACTGCCTGACCGCGCCGCGCATGTCGCCTGCGTCGCTGAGGAAATTCCTGGCAAATTTAGGAATATGACCGCCGGTAATGCCAAACGCATCGTGCATCACCAGGATCTGGCCGTCGGTAACGTTGCCCGCGCCAATGCCGATCACCGGAATGGAGAGCGCCTCGGTGATGCGCTTCGCCAGCACCACCGGCACGCACTCCAGCACCAGCAACTGCGCGCCTGCGGCTTCGATGGCCAGCGCGTCGTCAAACAGGGTTTGCCCCGCATCGCCGCGACCCTGGACTTTGTACCCGCCAAAGATATTGACCGACTGCGGGGTTAATCCCAGATGGCCGCAGACCGGAACCGCGCGGTCAGTAAGCATTTTTACCGTATCGGTAAGCCAGGCGCCGCCTTCCACTTTGACCATATTGGCTCCGGCGCGCATCACGATAGCGGCGTTTTCAAAGGCCTGTTCCGGCGTGGCGTAGGTCATAAAGGGCAGATCGGCGAGCAGCAGGCAGGCCGGTGCACCGCGACGCACCGCGCGGGTGTGATAAGCAATATCTTCTACCGTCACTGGCAGAGTGGAGTCATGTCCCTGGACCGTCATCCCTAACGAGTCGCCGACCAGCATGACGTTAATCCCTTCTTCGGCAAACAGTTTGGCGAAGCTGTAGTCATAGGCGGTAATGGTAGCGAAGCGCTGCTTGTCCTGTTTGCATTTCTGCAAGGTGGAGATGGAGGTTGGTTTCATACTGTTTCCTGATAGCCCAAAGCGAATCTTTGCGCATTTTAACAGTAAGATTCGGGGGAACAATGATTTTAGGTCACCAGCAAACCACAAATGTTTTGCGGTTTATTGTGGAGGGGAAAGACTACCAGCGGGCAGGTTTTTCGGCGTTAAGCTGCTGCAAAACGGCACTGAGCGTTTCGCCATCGGGGAAGGTGAGCTGGGGGGCGATTTCAAACAGCGGCCAGAGCATAAAGCCGCGACGTTTCATGTCGTAATGCGGCACCGTCAGGCGCTCGCTGTGGATCACCTCATCACCGAACAGCATGATGTCTAAATCCAGGGTGCGCGGTCCCCAGCGTTCAGCCTTGCGAACGCGGCCCTGCTGCAGCTCAATGCGCTGGGTATGGTCCAGCAGCGCGTCGGCGCTGAGGGTAGTGTCCAGTGCAATGGCGGCGTTGAGGTAGTCGGGCTGATCCTGCGGACCGAGCGGGGGGGTGCGATAGAACGCGGAGAGAGCGACAACGCGGGTCTGCGGGATGTCGCCCATCGCCTGTACGGCAGCGTTGACCTGCTCCAGCGGAGAGGCCAGATTGCTGCCGATGGCGATAAACGCTAACGTCATGCGGCGCCTTCGCGACGTGGAGCACGTTTGCGTGGACGACGATGACGGCGACGCGGGGTCGGCTCTTCATCCAGATCGGTCAGCATGTCTTTTTGCGCCGGCGGGGCAGAAACCTGGAACTCACCCCACCACTGCACCAGACGCTGCAGTTCCTGGTCGCTTTCCGCTTCTGCGCGCAGGGCCATCAGATCGTAAGCCGCACGGAATTTTGGATGCTCCATTAACTTCCAGGCACGCTTGCCCTGACGACGGGACATCCGCAGCTGAAGCTGCCAGATATCACGTACCAGCGTGGTAATGCGTTTCGGGATCGCCAGCGAGCGGCAGGCTTCATCCAGCACGTCGTTGGTCGCCAGCGCAAAGGCATCGTGATAGGCCAGACCGCTTTCCTGGGCAATTTTCTGCGCCATTTCCAGCAGCGGATACCAGAACATCGCGGCAAAGAGGAACGCCGGGTTAACGCGCATATCGTTATGAATGCGGTTGTCGGTGTTCTTCAGCACCTGGTCAATGATGCGCTCCATCGCGCTGTCACCCTGTTCGGTGAAGTTACGCGTGATGCTCGGGAACAAGGGCTGGAACAGGCCATATTCGCGCAGGAGCTTGTAGGTTTCAAAACCGTAGCCCGCCTGCAGCAGCTTCAGCGCTTCTTCAAACAGACGTGCCGGCGGCACATCGTTGATCAGCGTCGCCAGGCGCGGGATCGGCTCGGCGGTTTCTGCGCTGATACGCATATCCAGCTTAGCGGCAAAGCGCACGGCGCGCAGCATGCGCACTGGATCTTCACGGTAGCGAGTTTCCGGGGTACCGATCAGGCGGATTAAACCCGCTTTCAGATCCGGCACGCCACCGACGAAATCGCGAACGGTAAAGTCAGCCACGCTGTAATACAGGCTGTTGATAGTGAAATCGCGGCGCTGGGCATCTTCTTCGATAGAGCCAAAGATGTTGTCGCGCAGCAGCATGCCGTTCTGACCCTGCTGAGAGGTGGTACGGTCAGGCGGGTTGCCTTCGTGATGACCACGGAAGGTTGCGACTTCGATGATTTCGGGGCCAAACATGACGTGAGCAAGACGGAAGCGACGACCGACCAGGCGGCAGTTGCGGAATAATTTACGCACCTGCTCAGGCGTGGCGCTGGTGGTCACGTCAAAATCTTTCGGTTTTTGGCCCAGCAGTAAATCACGCACCCCGCCACCCACGAGATAGGCCTCATAGCCGGCTTTATTCAGGCGATAGAGCACCTTCAGGGCGTTTTCACTGATATCTTTGCGGGAAATAGCATGCTGCTCGCGCGGAATAACCGACATCGGGTTTTGAACAATGACGTCATCCGCCATGCTCTCATCGCGGCTCAGCACCTTACGGCAAAAATTAGCGACTCGGGTAAAAATAGTACACCTCGGTAGTGTGTGTTTCAGAATTCAGGACAAAAAATAGCGGCTAATCATAGCTCAGCGAGACGCATTTGAGAATGCTGGATTTTCGGTACGTTATTTAGCGCCCACTGGGCGACCGCTTTTTCCAGTATTTCCTCGGTTCGCAGATCCTGCCACTCATTTGTTACATCCTGGTTTAGAAATTGTAAAGCATTGATAAGCACCGGGCGAGGATCGCCGGTCGGCAATGCCGGGGCATGATTCTGTTTCGAGAGTTTCATCCCTTTTTCATTTACCGCCAGCGGCAGATGAATATAGTCCGGCACCGGCCAGCCAAACAGCTGGTACAACGAAATTTGCCGCACCGTGGGTTCAATCAGATCGGCACCGCGCACAATTTCGCTGATGCCCTGGAAATGATCGTCCACCACCACCGCCAGGTTATACGCAAACAGCCCGTCGCGGCGGTGAATAATAAAATCTTCGCGTGCCAGACGCGCATCGGCGTGGATCTCGCCCAGCAGACGATCGTCAAAGTGGGTCACCGGATGGCGCTGCATCACTCTCACCGCCGCGTTTTCCGGGCCGTGGCGCAGTGTGCGGCAGTGGCCGTCGTAGACGCCGCCGACGCTCTGAATGCGTGACCGGGTGCAGGTGCAGTAATATGAGAGTCCCTGGGCGTGCAGCCAGGCCAGACGTTCACGGTAGGCGTCATGGCGCTGCGACTGCCAGAGCACGTCACCGTCCCACTGAAGGCCGTAATGTTCCAACTGACGCAGGATAGTCTCTGCCGCACCGGGAACTTCACGAGGGGGGTCAATATCTTCGATCCGCACGCGCCAGATACCCTGATGGGCTCGGGCCTGCAGATAGCTGCCGAGGGCGGCGATAAGCGAGCCAAAATGCAGTTCGCCAGAAGGGGATGGCGCGAAGCGCCCAATATAGTCAGTTGGCATCATTACGCAGAGCAGAAAGTAATCAGGCGGGAGAGACTCCCGCCTGTAGTAGCGTTTTGGCAGGGCAGGGATTAACCGGCCATCTGTTTTTCGCGGATTTCTGCCAGCGTTTTGCAGTCAATGCACAGATCGGCTGTCGGACGGGCCTCCAGACGACGAATGCCGATTTCGACACCGCAGGACTCGCAGAAGCCGAAATCTTCGTCTTCGACCTTTTTCAGCGTTTTCTCGATCTTCTTAATCAGCTTGCGTTCGCGGTCACGGTTACGCAGTTCGAGGCTGAATTCTTCTTCCTGAGCGGCACGGTCTACCGGATCCGGGAAGTTAGCAGCTTCGTCCTGCATGTGTGTAACGGTGCGATCGACTTCATCCCTAAGTTGATTACGCCATGCTTCAAGAATTCGCTTAAAGTGCGTCAGCTGGGCGTCGTTCATATACTCTTCGCCCGGCTTCTCTTGATACGGCTCCACCCCAGCGATGGCGAGAATACTCAGGGACGATGCTTTACGGTTTTGCCCTTCTTGCATGTTGCTTCTCCTTAACACGCACTATCGATCCCCGTGTTGGGGGAAAAATCAGGCCGCTATAAATAGCAGATGCTTTTCCGGATGGCAATTATCTATACGTAACACTTGACAAGCCTGTGAGGAAAAGCGTATTTGCGCATACGACCAGAATACTTAATAGTCAATCGCCTACCCCATTTATAACGTAGCGGGGAGAGCGACCTTCAGAGTCATATTATCGGCAGAAAGTTCCGCTTTATACACCAAAACCTCTACCCCCTGCTTTTGTGCCTCATGCAACAGTTGCGCGTACTTAGGGTCAATATGGCGGGCAGGTGAAAATCGTCCAATTGCTGTATGTAACACGGCAAACAATAGCACAGCGCGCTTGCCCGTCGCCGCTACACTGATCAACTCCCGGAGATGCTTTTGCCCTCGCAGCGTGACCGCATCCGGAAAATAGCCGTTATCCCTGTCAGCTAACGTCACTGATTTCACTTCAATATAGCACTCGGGTCGCTGTTCTGCCTGCAACATAAAGTCGATTCTGCTACCTTCCGCACCGTATTTTACTTCGCTTTTTAAGGTGTTGTAGCCGCGCAGCTCCGGAATTAAATCCAGACTAATCGCTTCTTTGACCAGCTGATTGGCCCGCAGTGTATTCACACAAATATATTCTCCGCCGACGGTCTGGGTTATTTCCCAGGTGTGGGGGTATTTGCGCGTCTTATTCAGGGAGGTGGAATACCAGACGGTATCACCCGGTGTGGCACAGCCGGTCATTGCGCCGGTATTCGGGCAGTGCAGGGTCAGGGTGACGCCGTCGGGCGTCACGACGTCGGCCAGAAAGCGTTTATAGCGCTGGATAAGCGTCGCGGGCTGTAAGGGGGGAAGAAACTGCATCGGGAGTCCTTGTTTATTCGCCCAGCGTCCAGCGCTGGAGTGGGGTATAGCGGGTGCGCCCACGCTCAAAAACCGATTCGTACAGCGCAAATTCGTTGACCGCAAACGACCAGTGAAACCCCGGCGGCGGCAAGGCCACCGCGTGGCTGGCGTCACGCAGTAGCGTGATATGGGGATGAAACGGCTGCGGGCTTTGATAGCAGCCGCTGCGCGCAGCCTGCGATCGTAGCATGTTGGCCAACTGCAGTAATCCGCGCGGCGGCTGGCGGGTGCCCAGCCAGACCACGCGCGAGCGCAGCCACTGCCCGGCGTCATCCAGCGTCAGGATAAATCCCGGCTGACGAATACGCCCGGCCTGCGTCGCCAGCGCCTGGCGTTTCTCGTCGCTGACATCGCCTAAAAATGCCAGCGTCAGGTGCAGATTGGCGCCGACGATCGGGCGCCCCGCTTCGGGCGCAAAATGGTCGGCACGCCAGCGCACGATCTGCCGCTGAAGCGGGGCAGGCATTTCAATGGCGAAGAACAGCCGTTTCGACTCAGACATACGGGGTACCCGGTAATGATTTGTGGCGATGCTACCCTGTACGTCGTCCAATGTTAACTCTTAGACCGAATTACTGCCCTGCCTGCTGAGGCTTCTCAGGGATAAATGATATTCAACATTGCTGAGGTATTTAGAGTGCCTTGTGAAGCATCATAGGGCCGCCACGCATAGTAATAAACGGCCATGGGAATGGCGAAACTCCCTGATGCCAGCGCACCTGCCGGCAGATGGTACAGCGCCGTCGCCGATCCCCTTTCCGTGGTCGAGGTAGACATCACCACCGGGGACTGAGGATCGTCACGTTTGATAAGACGCAGACCGATGCCCTTCGCCCCCGAGTTGCTGTTATCCACCAGAACCGTTTCATCAGTAGAGAGGAGGTTATTGCTCGACATGAATACTTCAATCATTCTGTCAGTGGTCCTTAGCGCGGTAATATCCTGGCAGGTAAAGTTAAGCGTAAATGGCGTAAGTCCCGGCTGGCCCTTCGCATGGGTCACTTGCTGAACCCCCATAGACGGTAGCTTTACCGTCAATCCGGCGTTGTTAAATGAGCATGTGGTCGGTTTTGGTGCGTATTTAATGGTCATCGGCTGGCCAAACATATCGAGTGAATCATAGGGCCACTTAAAGCCGTTAAAAAGCCACTGCACGATTTTGACCATCTGATTCACCGGCCAGGTAATGACTTCCCACAACGACATTCCGCTCAAATCGGTCACAAGCAAGACATCCCCAAGCTGGGCTGTATCCCCCGTAATGGCCTGACTATTACCATCGACCAACGTGAAGCGAACCGTAAACGGCGTATTCAGTTCAGAAGCATTGTGGCTCCCTCTATCCCAAATACTCTTTTCCGCGGGCGCATCAATGATTTCAGCACGCACTTTATGCTTATTGTCATTGAACCCCAGAATTGTGGCGTAGTTATTGTCCGTCGAGAGGACTTGGGTATAACCAAATTTACTGTTATCGGTCGAGCAGTTGAAGCTACCCGTATACTGGGTCGTGAATGTTGCGTACCAGGTGGTGTTAGTGGCGTTTATCTTATCTGACAGGTCCACATATAGCGGCGGAGCGTATTCCACCGTACCAGAGGAGCACGTGGCATAGCTCGCGCTGCTGAAACAGGCAAGAATAAAAAGAAAAATCCATCTTATCATCATGATTCCCTTTAATTATTTGCACAAAGACGGCGCGGTGTTCACACCGCTGACGGGGGTAGCGATGGTGCAGGTGCCACCACGTATGTGGACCTGAAGTAATGTCGGCATTGCTTGCGCGCGAATATAAATCACGCTTGCCTGACCGACATAGCCTACCGCTTCGTTATGTTCGTTAAAGACCTCAGTACCGAACGGCAAGGGAGTGCCATTCGCTTGAACGGCATGAACCTGCCAGGACTGACGTCTGTCAGTTTCAAAGCGGAGGTAATTCACGGCACCATCATAAGGGGCGCTGTTCGCCATGTTGCCGATAATTTCCGCACCGGAGCTGGCGGTGGTTTCAGCTAACGTGACTGAGTTTTTACGATACGGCGTGGCATAAGGCACCAATGCCAGCCCATCTTTGTTGGTCCTGATGCTCTCATCACCGTTCACCATAAGCCCTTCGGCGCCAGGGGCTTCAATCACGGTCATGGTGGAGCCGATTTCGTTGGCGGCCAGCACGTGCCATGGGAATGCGACAATGCTGCCACGACTGCTGATACCTGCTTGTCTATAATCGCCTGATTCGCTCCAGGAGGCTCCCAAAGTAGAGACGTCAGAGCGCCAGGTGGTATTGACGCTGGCCATATTTTTGCCGCCGTTAGTATTGTTGCCAGCGACGGAATAACTCAGACGGTTTGATTCCATGGCGTTACCGCTCAGACTGATGTTACTTTGCTCGTAACCTGAGTCAGTGCCCGCAATGCTACTGCTGATCCATGCGTTATTATCAAACAGGGAGAAGGGGGCGCTGATAGAGGCATACAGGCGAGTCTCTTCTTTGTTATCGCTGTTTCTCACGCGGCTGGCGGAGAGGGTGTAGTTTGCACCGCCAAGCGAGTTGGAATAGCCCATCTGGTATTCCCGTGCTCGGCTTTTGCTGTTCCAGTAGTCGCGCTGGGTGCCGGTCAGATAAATGCTGCCCCATCCTTCTTTCAAACGTTGATTCATGTTGACGGTAAAGGTGTTTTTTGGCTTTACATCATTGCTGGCATCCCATTGTTCCAGAGACATTTCCGTCGTTTCACCGTGGCGATCTTCATATTCGTCGTACTGACGACGCAGATTCTTGTAGCCATCCTGGGCGTAAAGTGCGCTCGTGAAGCTGTAATAGCCTTTTGTCGAATAACGGTAGGCAGCCAGGGTGACGTTGGTTGCCGTGGTATCCACGAATTTGCTGTAAGCAATACGATAACTTTGTCCGCTATAGCTGCGATCCTGTAGTTTTGTGTCCGCATGGGTCACGTCAACGGAAATCGCGCCGAAAGGGAGGTTCCAGCCTGATCCCAGCAGCCCAGCCTGATAATCGTTACTGATGATCATGCCCGTATAACCCGTGATCAGGTTGTTAATACCGTGCCGCAGGGTGCCCTGAATAAAACCGGGACGATTTTCAACCGAGTCCTGCCTGATCTCACCCGCAACGACGTGAAAATCACTCACGCCTGCCTTAAGCATGCCGGGTACGGCTGAGAAGGGGACCAGGAAGGATTGCTTCGACCCATCCGCTTCCTGAACCACTATCTCCAGATCCCCTGCGGAGCCGGTCGGCTGTATTTTATCCAGAACAAACGAACCCGGTGGCACGTTCTCCTGATAAATAACGTTGCCGTTTTGAATGACTTTCACCAGTGCATTAGTCAGCGCGATGCCATGTACCACAGGTGCGAAACCCTGCTGTGAATTCGGGCGCATTTGGGAATCCGACGCCAGGGAGACGCCTCGCGTGCGGACAGAATCGAACAGATCGCCGGGGGTATAGAAATCCCCCGCCATAAGGTTAGACTTCAGCGGGGCGAGGGGGCGGCGTAGAAAGCGAGTGTTATTTTGCCAGGAGCCACGGCTACCCGCTTTTTTTTGCCAGGTGCTGCTGTCGCGCAATTGCCAACCCAGCAGATTTATCCCGGAATCCAGCCCGGTATAGAGATCGTCGCTGTCATCTTTCGCTGCCGTCTTGGTATGTGAATTATAATAAGTGGTGTTGTAAGAGAGCAGCAATGCCGGGATGCCTTCATCCCAGAATTTAGCATCAACATAGCCAGGTTCCCTGTGCTGTAGCGCCGATTGTGGCACGGTCAAATTGAGACTAAACGTGCTGATGTCCGTTTCAATACGGCCGCCCTGAATCAAATCAATGAGTTGCACCTGCCCTTGGGGAATAGCGGGCGCGGGCACTTTTTGGGTATTGATACCCAGTAATTGTGCGTCCTGCCATGACAGGCGAATATCATCCTGCTCCTGCCCGTAAATAACGCTAAAACGTCCTTTCCAGTCGTTATTGACATAAATGTCCACCTCTTGCTTGCCTGCTGGCATGTCATTATTGTCGTAGAAACGCGATAGATCGGCGTCTCTGGATGCGCCTGCCAGAAGGGAGGTATCAAAGGTGACAGCGGCGGAATTGTGTGAAAGCAGCAACGTACAGGCGACAAGCAATTTGGTTTTCATCGTCCATGATTCCCTTTTTTACTGGCTTGTTACATCCCGGGTTTTATATGCACCTAAATCATCAACATATATAACCTGATAAGACTGGTTGCGTTTTAAATTGGTTTTGGCTGCTGTGGTGATAGGGGTGAACGGCGGCACCATCACGGATTCCGCCAGCAGTTTTTGCTTTGCCGACGTTTCAATATTGGCAATCGTGATATGGAACGGACTGTTATTTACTATGCGGAAGTGATTATTTTCCACAATGAGCTTAAGGCCGGACATGGCTTCATTCTGCCTACCCGCCAGAATAGCCGGACGATAAAAGACTTTCACTCGCGATTTAATGGCTAACTGAATAGTATTAACACCCTTCAAATGGTCTGGCGCAGGTGGAATATCCAGCACATTGAGAAAGAAAACGGATTCACGATCTTTTGGCAGTTTCGCCTCGATTTTTTTAATCCGTAATTGCTGGCCGTTATTGCCGTTAACTTTTACGACTGGTGGGGATAACATAAAGGGAACATGTGCTGTTTCCGGCGTCGAATTAATATCACCGTCATCAATCCATGACTGTACCAGCGCGGGGGTATCGCCATTATTAATTAGCTGAACAACGACTTCTTTATTATTTTCTGGATAAATCACGCGGGTACCATTGATGACAATATTTGCCCATGAAGAATGGCTTCCCAGGATCAGCGCTACCAGTAACAATGTTTTTTGCATGATTGAACCTTTTACTACAGGCTCTGCATTCACAGAGCCTGGCAGAGAAAATTACAGGTAAGAAACGGTGTAAGTCACGTTAGAGCTAAGCGTCCCGACAGTGGCTGCTGAGGTGTTCGTTTTGTAGTAGTAAACGTCCAGTTGCAGCGTTTCGGAATCCGGCGCTGCTTTGTTACCTAAGAGGGTGGTGGAATAGGCCTGATCCAGCGCGATTGGGGTGTTAGTACCCGGTTGAGCCAGAGCGAAACCAACGTTTCGCGCTACGCTGGCGTCGTTTTCGTTGACTGAATTGTTCACCAGGTATTTGCCGTCAGTGGAGATGTTGTCAGCAGAAGAGAAATACACCTTCAGTTTAGAATCCTCAGGCGCTGAAGCCAGGCTGCAACCGGAGAATGTCAGTGCGACAGTTTTTTTATTTTTGGTGATCAGACCGACAGTAGTGCCTGCATCCGTAACAGAAATGGGTGATAACGCCACGGTCAAATCCGCACTTTTTCCGCCGTTAATGGTACAGGTGGTGTCCGTGACAGCACCGGTAAAGTTGATCACTCCACCTGCATTCGTATCGGCTGCCATTACATGAGTAGAAGCTACTGCGGTAGCGAGTACAGATACGGTCATGATTTTCTTGAACATTAAATACTCCATTATTTATTAAATGCACATTGAGTCGCGGCAATCAGCTTCAGACCCTTTCGGTCGGTATTGAATTGCTTTAATTCAGTGAGGTATAAGCTTTCCCTGTTGAACGTCATCAAGAAAAACCATTGTTTGATATACATCACCGTTGCCGGCAGTGTCATAGCGAGAAGGAGGGCCGAAGTTAGCGGTAGCGGAACGGTGAGAGTGCGTACGAAGGGAGAGTTTGTTTCGCTCCGCTCCTTGGCATTCTTTTCGTCAGAACTATTGTGTCTGACAGACATCCCTGTCTCGTTACCCGGCTATTTTACACTGAAAATCCGCATGGGTTGAAATATTATCCTGATTAAACATAATAAACAGAGTTTTAATCTAAAATTCATGTTGATTATTAAATCTTAATCCAACAGTAAGTTATTAAGGCTTCATTTTAACTGTTTAATAATGTTCAATGCATAGGGTTTTATATCTCACCTCATAGCGTGCTGGACTGAGATTTGAATTTAAGTATTCAGAAGGGGCTTATGAAATACGCAATAAACATTTCTATGGTTTATGATTTTGAATCTGGCATCATTGAAAGTAATGATACGGAGGAGGGAAGTGTTCGTTTATCAAAACAGGCTTCACGGCTTTTGCAGGTATTAATTAAAAATAACAACCAGATTCTCGAGCGAAATTATCTTATCGCTGAGGTTTGGGAAGCGCAGGGATGTGCGGGGTCATCGACCAGTCTCAGTGTGGCTATTAGCGAAATCAGAAAAGCGTTTCGGCAACTGAATGGCGATCCGATGCTGATTCAAACGTTGCGGAAAGTAGGTTTTGTGTTGGTGGCAAATGTTGAATGCCTTAATGCGGGTAAGGGTGTTGAGGAGAGTGAAACTTCACAGCCTCTGCAGCCGGTCAGACTGGATGTTGACGATAAATCGTCGGTGAAGCGGTATTTGTCGCTCGAATGGGTGAGAATGGGTTTCCTGGTCGCGATATTAATAGTCTGTGTCATTATCGATGAAAACGCGTGGTTTTCCCTGTTCTCTTCCTGATAACACCCATTTTAACATGAGTGGCAAGGCCCATTGCCCGGCGCGGGAATAACAAAGGGGATTCTCGGTTATGGCTTGAGGCGATGCTACACTGTACGCCGTCTAAAGATAATCCTCTGGAGCCATTTGTGTCCCTGTTGCCGGTTGCCGCTGTCCTTCCTGAACTTCTCCTCGCGTTACAACACGCTCCTCAGGTTTTGCTCAATGCCCCCACCGGTGCGGGAAAATCGACGTGGCTGCCGCTGCAGATCCTGGCCCAGGGAACGATTAACGGCAAAATCATTCTGCTGGAGCCGCGCAGGCTTGCGGCGCGCAACGTGGCGCAACGGCTTGCGGAATTGCTCGGCGAAAAGCCAGGTGAAACGGTGGGCTACCGGATGCGGGCCGAAACCTGCGTCGGGGCCAACACCCGGCTGGAGGTGGTCACCGAAGGGATACTCACCCGCATGCTCCAGCACGATCCCGAGCTGACCGGCGTGGGACTGGTGATCCTCGATGAATTCCACGAGCGTAGCCTGCAGGCGGATTTGGCCCTGGCGCTGCTGCTGGACGTGCAGCAGGGTCTGCGCGACGATCTCAAACTGCTGATCATGTCCGCGACGCTGGACAATGTGCGCCTGCAGCAGTTGCTGCCCGAGGCGCCAGTGATTTCCTCCGAAGGGCGCTCGTATCCGGTTGAGCGGCGCTATCAGTCGCTTTCCACCCAATTACGATTCGATGAGGCGGTGGCGGTGGCTACCGCCGAGCTGTTACGCCAGGCGCCCGGCTCGCTGCTGCTGTTTTTACCCGGCGTGATTGAGATCCAGCGCGTGCAGGAGCAGCTTTCCCGGCGCGTGGCCGCCGATGTTGTGCTCTGCCCTTTATATGGCGCGCTGTCGCTTACCGAGCAGCGCAAAGCGATCCTGCCCGCGCCGGCCGGGCAGCGCAAAGTGGTGCTGGCGACCAATATTGCCGAAACCAGTCTGACTATCGAAGGTATTCGGCTGGTAGTGGACTCGGCTCAGGAACGGGTGGCGAGTTTCGATCCGCGCACCGGGCTGACCCGGCTAATGACCCAGCGCGTCAGCCAGGCGTCGATGACCCAGCGCGCCGGGCGTGCCGGGCGACTGGAACCCGGCATCTGCCTGCATCTCACGCCGTTTGAACAGGCCGAACGCGCGGCGGCGCAGGCCACCCCGGACATTCTGCAAAGCGATCTCAGCGGCCTGATGATGGAGCTGCTGCAGTGGGGCTGTCAGGATCCGGCCCAGCTCAGCTGGCTGGATCTGCCGCCTGCGGTTAATCTCGCTGCGGCCCGTCGGTTATTAACCCAGCTCGGGGCACTGGCGGGGGAGCGGTTAACCTCTCACGGGCAGAAGATGGCCACGCTGGGCAACGACCCGCGGCTGGCGGCGATGCTGGCCCATGCGTCGGGCGATAGTGATATTGCCACGGCAGCAAAGCTGGCGGCGATCCTCGAGCAGCCGCCACGCGGTGGCAGTAGCGATCTGCTGCAGGCCTTTTCCCGCAATCAGCCTGAGTGGCAGCAGCGTGCCCGGCAACTGAGCCAGCGCCTGAGCAGTCGCGGCGGTGTGCCGGACAGCGACCGTGTGCCCGCGCTACTGGCGCAGGCTTTTCCCGACAGGATTGCCCGCCGACGCGGGCTTGATGGCCGCTATCAACTGGCGAACGGCATGGGGGCGATGCTGCAAAGCGATGACGCCATGACCCGCCATGAGTGGCTGATTGCCCCGCTGCTGTTGCAGGGGAGCCAGTCGCCGGATGCCCGCATTTTGCAGGCCGTTGCGCTGGATATAGACGCCCTGATCGCGGACTGTCCGGCGCTGGTGACCCAGTCTGACACGGTAGAGTGGGATGATGCCCAGGGAACGCTGAAAGCGCTGCGCCGCAGCCAGATTGGCCGCCTGACGATCGGCGTCCGGGCGCTGGCAAAACCCTCAGAAGAGGAGCTGCACCAGGCGATGCTCAACGGCATCCGCGATAAAGGCCTCAGCGTGCTGAACTGGACGCCGGACGCGGAGCAGTATCGTCTCCGCCTGCACTGCGCGGCGCAGTGGCTCCCGGAGTATGACTGGCCCGCAGTCGATGACGCCTCGCTGCTGGCAACGCTGGAGCAGTGGTTGCTGCCGCAAATGCAGGGTGTACATTCACTGCGCGCCCTGAAAGCGTTGGATGTTAAGGCCGCGTTACAGAATTTAGCCGACTGGTCATTGCGTCAACGGCTGGTGAGTTTGCTGCCAGAGCATTACACTGTGCCGACCGGAAGCCGAATCGCCATTCGCTATCATGAGGATAATCCTCCGGCGCTGGCGGTACGGATGCAGGAGATGTTTGGGGAGGCAACTACGCCTGCGATCGCCGAAGGGCGCATTCCGCTGGTGCTGGAGCTGCTCTCCCCGGCGCAGCGCCCGCTGCAGATCACGCGCGACCTGGCTGCCTTCTGGGCAGGGAGCTACCGCGAAGTGCAAAAAGAGATGAAAGGGCGCTATCCCAAACACGTCTGGCCGGACGATCCGGCGAATACAGCACCCACCCGACGCACTAAAAAGTATTCGTAGGCCGGATAACGGGTCAATTTGAGAGATTTCTTCTTCCTCCACCAGGAGGAAGAGCTGAGAATCGGGCCCTTGCGCCTGATAGTTGCGGAGAGAAAGCATGGCGGGGAATGACCGCGAACCGATTGGACGTAAAGGAAAACCCTCACGTCCGGCGAAAGAGAAAGCAGGCCGTCGTCCCCTCAGAGATGAGGATTACGACGATGATGTTGAAAATGAGTATCAGGATGAAGAGCCCGTGCCGCGTAAAACGAAAGGAAAAGGCAAGGGCAGCAAGCCGCGCGGCAAGCGTAGCTGGCTGTGGCTACTGCTGAAGCTGTTTATTGTTTTTGTGGTGTTGATGGCGATCTATGGCGTCTATCTGGACCAGAAGATCCGCAGCCGTATTGATGGAAAAGTCTGGCAGCTGCCGGCCGCTGTGTATGGTCGGATGGTGAACCTCGAGCCGGAAATGACCATCAGCAAGAACGAGATGGTCAAGTTGCTTGAGGCGACCCAGTATCGCCAGGTGACGAAGATGACCCGTCCCGGCGAGTTTACGGTGCAGGCGAAAAGCATTGAGATGATCCGCCGTCCGTTTGACTTCCCGGACAGCAAAGAGGGGCAGGTGCGTGCGCGTCTGACCTTCGATGGCGATCATATCGATACTATTGAGAACCTGGATAACAACCGTCAGTTCGGTTTCTTCCGTCTCGATCCGCGTCTGATCACCATGCTCTCTTCGCCAAACGGCGAGCAGCGCCTGTTTGTTGCACGTAATGGCTTCCCGGATTTGCTGGTGGATACCCTGCTGGCCACCGAAGACCGCCACTTCTACGAGCACGATGGCGTGAGCCTGTACTCCATTGGCCGCGCGGTGCTGGCGAACGTCACCGCCGGGCGGACGGTGCAGGGGGCGAGTACCCTGACCCAGCAACTGGTGAAGAACCTGTTCCTCTCCAGCGAGCGCTCCTACTGGCGTAAAGCCAACGAAGCGTACATGGCGGTGCTGATGGACGCCCGTTACAGCAAAGATCGCATTCTTGAGCTGTACATGAACGAGGTGTACCTCGGTCAGAGTGGCGACAATGAAATTCGCGGCTTCCCGCTGGCGAGCCTGTACTACTTTGGCCGTCCGGTGGAAGAGCTGAGCCTCGACCAGCAGGCGCTGCTGGTGGGCATGGTGAAGGGGGCGTCGATCTACAACCCGTGGCGTAACCCTAAGCTGGCGCTGGAGCGGCGTAACCTGGTTCTGCGTCTGCTGCAGCAGCAGCAGGTGATCGACCAGGAGCTGTACGACATGCTCAGCGCGCGTCCGTTAGGCGTCCAGCCGCGCGGCGGCGTGATCTCCCCGCAGCCTGCCTTTATGCAGATGGTGCGTCAGGAGCTGCAGACCAAGCTGGGCGATAAGGTTAAAGATCTCTCCGGCGTGAAGATCTTCACCACCTTCGACTCTGTGGCGCAGGATGCTGCAGAGAAGGCGGCGGTAGAAGGTATCCCGGCGCTGAAAAAACAGCGCAAGCTGAGCGATCTGGAAACCGCGATGGTGGTAGTCGATCGTAACAGCGGCGAAGTGCGGGCAATGGTCGGCGGGGCAGAGCCTCAGTTTGCGGGCTATAACCGTGCGATGCAGGCGCGCCGTTCAATTGGCTCGCTGGCGAAACCGGCGACCTATCTCACCGCCCTGAGCCAGCCGAACCAGTATCGTCTGAACACCTGGATCGCCGATGCGCCGATTGCTTTGCGCCAGCCAAATGGCCAGGTGTGGTCGCCGCAGAATGACGACAAACAGTACAGCGGTCAGGTGATGCTTGTGGACGCCCTGACGCGTTCGATGAACGTGCCGACGGTCAACCTCGGGATGGCGCTGGGCTTGCCAGCGGTGACGGATACCTGGCTGAAGCTGGGCGTGCCGAAAGATCAGCTGCACCCGGTACCGGCGATGCTGCTCGGGGCCCTGAACCTGACGCCTATCGAAGTGGCGCAGGCGTTCCAGACCATCGCCAGCGGCGGTAACCACGCCCAGCTCTCTGCGCTGCGTTCCGTGATTGCCGAAGATGGCACGGCGCTTTACCAGAGCTTCCCGCAGGCCGAACGTGCCGTCCCGGCGCAGGCCGCGTACATGACGCTGTGGACCATGCAGCAGGTGGTGCAGCGCGGAACCGGTCGCCAGCTTGGCGCGAAGTATCCGGGTCTGCATCTGGCCGGTAAAACCGGGACCACCAACAACAACGTTGATACCTGGTTTGCGGGCATCGACGGGCGTGAAGTGGTGATCACCTGGGTTGGTCGTGACAACAACCAGCCGACGAAGCTATACGGCGCCAGCGGGGCGATGTCGATTTATCAGCGCTATCTGGCTAACCAGTCGCCGGTGCCGTTAACCCTGACACCACCGGAAGATATCGTCGATATGGGCGTGGACGAGTCGGGCAACTTCGTGTGTGGCGGCGGGATGCGCAGTGTGCCGGTCTGGACCGCGAACCCGGACTCCCTGTGTCAGGCGCCAGCGCCGCAGCCAACGGGCAACCCGTTTGACCAGTCTTCTCAGCCTCAACAGCCGCAGCAGCAACAACAACAGCCGCAGCAGCAGAATGAGAAGAAAGACAGCGACGGTGTCGCGGGCTGGATCAAGGACATGTTCGGCGGTAACTAACCTGCATCATTCCCTCTCCTGCGGGAGAGGGAATCTCTTCACCTCAAACCAACATCTCCCCAACAGCAATATCCCTGTTTATTAACCCTTCAATGCCCATTGATTATTTCTTATACCCTCAATTCTTGTAGGGCCGCATACCACTTGCTATGCCGGGAATGTTTCGCATAATATGCTGCGGTCATAATAATAATTCTCGTTTACGTTATCATTCACTCTTGCTCAGAGAGATACCAATGGCGCTTTCAAAAACTGCTCAGCCAATGAATCCTTCACTGCGTAAAATCGCAGTTGTTGTAGCCACAGCGGTTAGCGGCATGTCTGCTTATGCCCAGGCTGCTGAAACCCCTAAAAAAGAAGAAACCGTCACCGTAACCGCAGCGCCTGCGCCTCAGGAGAGTGCCTGGGGTCCAGCGGCGACCATCGCGGCACGCCAGTCGGCGACAGCGACCAAAACCGACACCCCGATCCAAAAGGTGCCGCAGTCGATTTCCGTTGTCACCGCCGAAGAGATGGCGTTACATCAGCCTAAATCGGTAAAAGAGGCGCTCAGCTACACCCCAGGCGTTGCCGTGGGCACCCGTGGCGCATCGAACACCTATGATTACCTGATCATCCGCGGCTTTGCCGCCGACGGCCAAAGTCAGAATAACTATCTGAACGGCCTGAAGATGCAGGGTAACTTCTATAACGATGCGGTCGTTGACCCGTATATGCTGGAACGTGCTGAAGTGATGCGCGGTCCGGTTTCCGTTCTGTACGGAAAGAGCAACCCGGGCGGCCTGCTGAACATGGTCAGCAAGCGTCCAACCACTGAACCGCTAAAAGAGATTCAGTTTAAAGCGGGCACCAACAGCCTGTTCCAGACCGGCTTTGACTTCAGCGACGCGCTGGATGACGATGGCGTTTACTCCTATCGTTTAACCGGCCTGGCGCGCTCCGCCAACGCCCAGCAGCAGGGGGCAGAAGAGCAACGTTATGCCATCGCCCCGGCATTCAGCTGGCGCCCGGATGACAAAACTAACTTCACCTTCCTGTCCTATTTCCAGAACGAGCCAGAAACCGGTTACTACGGATGGCTGCCAAAAGAGGGCACCGTAACCGAGCTGCCAAACGGCAAGCGTCTGTCCACGGATTTCAACGAAGGTGCAGACAACAACACCTACTCTCGTAACGAGAAGATGGTGGGTTACAGCTTCGACCACGAATTCAACGACACCTTTACCGTGCGTCAGAACCTGCGTTACGCCGAAAACAGAACCTCGCAAAACAGCGTGTATGGCTATGGCATGTGCTCCGATCCCTCATATACTAAAGACTCAGCTGCAATTGCGGCGAGCCCTTGCCTTGGTATTCCTCAAACTGAATGGGATCACACCCTGACCCGTCAGTACGTGATTGATAACGAAAAACTGCAGAACTTCACCGTTGATACCCAGCTGCAGAGCAAGTTTGCCACCGGTTCTGTCGATCACACGCTGCTGACCGGCGTTGACTTTATGCGTATGCGTAACGACATCGATTCCTGGTTTGGTTATGCCGGTTCCGTCGCGCCGTCCGATATCTATAACCTGGACCGCAGCGACTTCGATTTTGGCGCCCACCCAGGCCCATCAGGCGCGTATCAGGTGCTGAACAAACAGAAGCAGACTGGCCTGTACGTGCAGGATCAGATGCAGTGGGAGAAAGTGCTGGTCACCCTTGGCGGTCGTTACGACTGGGCGAAGCAGGACTCTCTGAACCGTGTTCTTGCGACAGAAGATTCCCGGGATGATAAAGAGTTCACCTGGCGCGGCGGGGTTAACTACCTGTTCGATAACGGTGTAACGCCATATTTCAGCTACAGCGAATCCTTCGAACCGGCTTCCACCCTGGGTGCTGACGGCAATATTTTTGCACCGTCTAAAGGTAAGCAGTACGAAGCGGGTGTGAAATACGTCCCGAACGATCGTCCGATTATGTTGACCGGGGCGCTCTATCAGCTGACCAAAACCAACAACCTGATGGCCGACCCTGCGGGCTCGTTCTTCTCGGTTCAGGGTGGCGAGATCCGCGCCCGTGGTGTTGAAATTGAAGCTAAAGCCGCGCTGTCTGCCAGCGTCAACGTGGTCGGGTCATACACCTACACCGACGTCGAGTACACCACGGATACCAACTACAAAGGCAACACCCCGGCACAGGTTCCAGAACATATGGCATCCCTGTGGGCGGATTATACCCTGTATGAAGGTGCGCTCTCTGGCCTGACGCTGGGTACCGGTGGTCGTTACTCTGGTTCCAGCTATGGCGATCCGGCGAACAGCTTCAAAGTGGGTAGCTACACCGTTGTGGATGCACTGGTCCGTTACGATCTGGCGCGTGTTGGCATGGCGGGCTCTAACGTCGCGGTCCATGTGAACAACCTGTTTGATCGTGAATACGTTGCCAGCTGCTTCAACACCTACGGCTGTTTCTGGGGAGCTGAACGCCAGGTGGTTGCCACGGCGACCTTCCGCTTCTAATCTTCATTCTCTCTTTTGGGCACGGCTTTTCGTGCCCTTTACTTAAGTTGGCCACCATGCAGGATAACAAACCGCAATCTGACACCACCTTTGCGCTAGACGGTACTTCCTTTCGTGTTCCCGGACGCACGCTGCTGCATCCGCTTTCGCTGACCTTCCCCGCAGGCAAAGTCACAGGCCTTATCGGCCATAACGGCTCCGGCAAATCCACCTTACTGAAAATGCTCGGCCGTCATCAGCCGCCGTCAGAAGGGGATATTCTGCTGGACGGACAGCCGTTGGAGAGCTGGAACAGCAAGGCATTTGCGCGCAAAGTGGCTTATCTGCCACAGCAGTTGCCGCAGGCGGAAGGAATGACCGTAAGGGAACTGGTGGCGATTGGGCGTTATCCCTGGCATGGCGCGTTAGGGCGTTTTGGCGTCGCCGACCGTGAGAAAGTGGAAGAAGCCATTTCGCTGGTGGGGCTCAAGCCGTTGGCCCATCGTCTGGTGGACAGTCTTTCCGGCGGCGAGCGCCAGCGCGCATGGATCGCCATGCTGGTGGCGCAGGACAGCCGCTGCTTACTGCTGGATGAACCCACCTCGGCGCTGGACATTGCCCATCAGGTGGACGTGCTGGCGCTGGTGCACCGCTTAAGCCAGCAGCGCGGATTAACGGTGATTGCCGTGCTGCACGATATCAACATGGCGGCGCGTTACTGCGATTATCTGGTGGCATTGCGCGGCGGTGAGATGATAGCCCAGGGCACGCCTGCTGAGCTGATGCGCAGTGACACGCTGGAACACATTTACGGAATTCCGATGGGAATTCTGCCGCATCCGGCCGGTGCGGCGCCGGTGAGCTTTGTCTATTGATGTCTGATTTACTGATTAGCCGCCGTCGGCTGTTGACGGCTATGGCGCTTTCGCCGCTGCTGTGGAAAATGGGCACGGCGCATGCCGCCGCCATCGATCCGCATCGTATTGTGGCCCTCGAGTGGCTGCCGGTTGAACTGCTGCTGGCGCTCGGCGTCACCCCCTACGGCGTGGCCGATATTCCCAACTACACCCTGTGGGTGAACGAACCTCGTCTGCCCGCGTCGGTTATCGATATCGGCCTGCGTACCGAACCCAATCTCGAACTGCTGACCCAGATGAAACCCTCTTACCTGGTGTGGTCGGCGGGCTATGGCCCGTCGGAAGAGAAGCTGGCGCGGATTGCACCGGGGCGTGGGTTCGCCTTTAGCGACGGCAAAAAACCGCTGGCTAATGCCCGCAAATCCTTAACCGAGATGGCGCAACTGCTGAATATGGACGCGGCCGCCCGCTCGCATCTTGATCATTTCGACAGTGTGATTGACAGCTTCAAGCCGCGTTTTGCAGGCCGGGGCGATCGCCCGCTGCTGATGGTTACTCTGCTCGACGCGCGTCATATGCTGGTGTTTGGCAATAACTGCCTGTTCCAGGAAGTGCTGGATCGCTATGGCATTAAAAACGCCTGGGAAGGGGAGATGACCTTCTGGGGCAGTACCGCAGTGGGGATCGATCGTCTGGCCATGTTCCGCGATGTGGACGTGCTCTGTTTCGACCACGGCAACGAGCGTGAAATGCAGGCCCTAATGGCGACGCCGCTGTGGCAGGCGATGCCGTTTGTTCGCCAGCAGCGCGTGAAGCGCGTGCCTGCGGTGTGGTTCTACGGGGCAACGCTGTCGGCGATGCACTTTGCCCGCGTGCTGGATAATGCGCTGGGAGGTCAGGCATGAAATCACGGATAGCCCTGTTCCCGGCGCTGCTAATGGCCGCGCTGTTGGTTCTGGCGCTGGGTTTGACCTGGTCTAATCTCAATCTGGCCCTGCCGCGCGCGCAGTGGAGCAGCGCGTTAGTTGCCCCTGATATCGACAATATTCAGCAGATGCTGTTCCACTACAGCCTGATGCCACGACTGGCGATCTCGCTGCTGGTGGGGGCAGGCCTTGGGCTGGTGGGGGTGCTTTTCCAGCAGGTGCTGCGTAATCCGCTGGCGGAGCCGACCACCCTTGGCGTGGCAACCGGGGCTCAACTGGGGATGACCATCATCACCCTGTGGTCGCTGCCGGGCGCGCTGGCACCGCAGTTTGCGGCGTTGGTGGGTGCCTGCGTGGTGGGGGCAATTGTGTTTGGCGTGGCGTGGGGCAAGCGCCTGTCGCCGGTGACGCTGATCCTCGCGGGGCTGGTGGTGAGCCTGTACTGCGGCGCGGTCAATCAGCTGTTGGTCATCTTCCATCACGATCAGCTCCAGAGCATGTTCCTGTGGAGCACCGGGACGCTGACGCAGACCGACTGGAGTATCGTTCAGCGCCTGTGGCCACAGCTACTTGGTGGCGTGCTGCTGACCCTGCTGCTGCTGCGCCCGCTGACCTTAATGGGGCTGGATGACGGCGTGGCGCGCAACCTCGGGCTGGCGCTGTCGCTGGCGCGGCTGGCGGCGTTAACGCTGGCGATTGTCATCAGCGCCCTGCTGGTCAATGCGGTCGGCATTATTGGTTTTATCGGCCTGTTTGCGCCACTGCTGGCAAAAATGCTCGGTGCGCGACGCTTGCTATCCCGCCTGATCCTGGCCCCGCTGATTGGGGCGCTGATCCTCTGGCTCTCCGATCAGGTGATCCTCTGGCTGACGCGGGTGTGGATGGAAGTCTCGACCGGTTCAGTGACGGCGCTGATTGGTGCACCGCTGCTGCTGTGGCTGCTGCCGCGCCTGCGCAGCATGAATACCCCGGCCATGAACGGCGGGGATAAAGTGAGTGCGGAGCGTCAGCATGTCCTCGGGTATGCGCTGGCGGGCGGGGCGGTACTGTTGCTGGCGGTGATAGCCGCGCTGACGTTTGGTCGCGATGCGCAGGGCTGGCACTGGGCGAGCGGGACGATGCTCGACGAGCTGATGCCGTGGCGCGCGCCGCGTATTTTTGCCGCGCTGATCGCCGGGGTGATGCTGGCAGTGGCGGGGTGCATTATTCAGCGCCTGACCGGCAACCCGATGGCGAGCCCGGAAGTGCTGGGGATCAGCTCCGGTGCGGCGTTTGGCGTGGTGCTGATGCTGTTCTTTGTGCCGGGGAATGCCTTCGGCTGGCTGATGCCAGCGGGCAGTATCGGCGCGGCGGTGACGCTGCTGATCATCATGATTGCCGCCGGGCGCGGTGGATTCTCGCCACATCGGATGTTGCTGGCGGGGATGGCGTTAAGTACCGCCTTCACCATGCTGCTGATGATGCTGCAGGCCAGCGGCGATCCGCGGATGGCGCAGATTCTGACCTGGATTTCCGGTTCAACCTATAACGCCACCACCGAGCAGGTAGTGCGCACCGGCATCGCGATGATCGTCCTGCTGGCGATTGTTCCCCTGTGCCGTCGCTGGTTAACGGTGCTGCCGCTGGGGGGCGATACAGCCCGTTCGGTGGGGATGGCGCTGAGCACCTCGCGTATCGGCCTGCTGCTGCTGGCGGCCTGTCTGACCGCGACCGCCACCCTGACCATTGGCCCGCTGAGCTTTATCGGCCTGATGGCGCCACATATTGCGCGGATGATGGGTTTTCGTCGGACGATGCCGCACATGGTGATGTCGGCGTTAACCGGGGGAATACTGCTGGTGTTTGCCGACTGGTGCGGACGGATGGTGCTGTTCCCGTATCAGATCCCGGCAGGGCTGCTGTCGACCTTTATCGGAGCGCCGTACTTTATCTATCTGCTGCGTAAGCAGAGCCGGTAACAAATGCAAAACGGCAACCATCTGGTTGCCGTTTTTAGTGTTTTCTCCCTCTCCCTGTGGGAGAGGGCTGGGGTGAGGGCATCATGCCGCACCCGGCAAACAACGTTATCAGAGCTTGGCAAACACCTTACGCGCCGCGTCGAGAGTAGTGTTGATATCCTCTTCGCTGTGCGCGACCGACATAAAGCCTGCCTCGAACGCCGACGGTGCCAGATAGACACCCTCTTCCAGCATCAGGTGGAAGAAGCGCTTGAAGCGCTCAACGTCGCACTTCACTACATCCTGATAGCTGGTCACGGTTTTGGCTTCGGTGAAGAAGATGCCGAACATGCCGCCAACGTGGTTTACCACCAGCGGAATACCGGTATCTTCTGCAGCCTCCAGCAGACCGTTGGCCAGTTGGGTGGTACGCTCAGTCAAGGTGGTATGAATACCCGGCTGCGCCACTTCGTTCAAGCAGGCAAACCCGGCGGCCATGGCAATCGGGTTACCCGACAGCGTACCCGCCTGATACACCGGACCGGTTGGGGCCAGCGCATCCATCACCTCTTTACGCCCGCCAAACGCGCCTACCGGCATACCGCCGCCGATGATTTTGCCAAGGCAGGTCAGGTCCGGCACCACGTCGTAATACGCCTGCGCACCCGCCAGTGCGACGCGGAAACCGGTCATCACTTCGTCGATAATCAGCAGCGCATTAAACTCGTCGCACAGGGCACGCAGACCCTGCAGGAAGCCCGGCTGCGGCGGGATGCAGTTCATGTTGCCCGCCACCGGCTCAACGATAATGCAAGCGATCTCCTGCGGATACTGCTCGAAAGCGGCGCGCACGGAGTCCAGATCGTTATAGGTACAGGTCAGGGTATGCTTCGCGAAGTCTGCCGGTACGCCCGGGGAGTTCGGCTGGCCGAGGGTCAGCGCACCCGAGCCGGCTTTCACCAGCAGGCAGTCGGCGTGGCCGTGGTAGCAGCCTTCGAACTTGATGATTTTATCGCGGGCAGTAAAGCCACGGGCCAGACGGATGGCGCTCATGGTCGCTTCGGTACCGGAGTTCACCATGCGCACCATATCCATGGTCGGCACCAGTTCGGTCACCAGCGCGGCCATTTTCACTTCCATCTCGGTTGGCGCGCCGAAGCTCAGGCCGCGCTGGGCTGCTTCAATCACCGCATTGCGGATACTCGGGTGGTTATGGCCAAGCACCATCGGGCCCCAGGAGCCGACGTAGTCGATATAGGCTTTGCCATCCACATCGTACAGGTACGCGCCATCGGCACGTTCGATAAACAGCGGTGTACCGCCCACGCCGGTAAAAGCACGTACGGGGGAGTTCACACCGCCAGGGATAAGTTCGCGGGCCGCGCTGTAAAGAGTTTCAGACTTGCTCATGGCGTCGTTCCTGGTTTCGGGAAAAGAATGTAGCTCGCTATTCTAAGTGATTCGCGCCGGGTTATGCACCTTTGCGCACTTTAAACCTACTATTCATTAATTAAATTGTTGCGACGCGGGCGGCGCTGGCCTTTAAAATGCCGTTCTTTCCCTGACATACTCATAATTGATTATCTGATGAAAACTGACGCTCCCTCTTATGAAATGCAGCAACATGCGCGGCTCTGGCGCAGAGTCAGGATCCGCCGTCTGCTGAACCGGGATAAAACACCGCTGGCCATCCTGCTGATGGCCGCGCTGGTCGGCACGCTCGCAGGGTTGGTTGGCGTGGCTTTTGAAAAAGCCGTCAATGCGGTGCTGTACTGGCGTGTCGGCACGCTGGCGGGTTGGGCGGATCGTCCGCTGCTGGTCTGGCCGATGGCCTTTTTACTGTCTGCCCTGCTGGCGATGATGGGCTACTTTCTGGTGCGTAAATATGCCCCGGAGGCGGGCGGGTCGGGTATTCCTGAGATTGAAGGTGCGCTGGAAGAGCTGCGGCCGGTGCGCTGGTGGCGGGTGCTGCCGGTGAAATTCATTGGTGGGATGGGCACGCTCGGCGCGGGCATGGTGCTGGGCCGTGAAGGGCCGACGGTACAGATCGGCGGTAATATTGGGCGCATGGTGGGGGATCTGTTTCGTATGCGCAGCGCCGAAGCCCGGCATACCCTGCTGGCCACGGGGGCCGCGGCGGGGCTGTCCGCCGCCTTTAACGCCCCGCTGGCGGGGATCCTGTTTATCATCGAAGAGATGCGCGCGCAGTTTCGCTATAGTCTGATCTCGATTAAAGCGGTATTTACGGGCGTTATCATGTCGAGCATCGTTTTCCGCCTGTTCAATGGCGAAGCGGCGGTGATCGAGGTCGGCAAGCTCAGCAATGCCCCGGTAAACACCCTCTGGCTGTATCTGATCCTCGGCATGATTTTTGGCGTAGTGGGGCCGCTGTTTAACACCCTTATACTGCGGACTCAGGATCTGTTTCAGCGCATTCATGGTGGGAATACGACAAAATGGGTGCTGGTCGGCGGGCTACTGGGCGGCATGTGTGGCGTGCTGGGGATGATCCTGCCCGAGGCCGCAGGCGGCGGGTTTAATCTTATCCCGATCGCTACGGCCGGGAATTTTAGCGTGAGCCTGCTGCTGGTGCTGTTTATCGTCCGGGTGGCGACAACGCTGCTGTGCTTTTCTTCCGGTGCGCCGGGCGGGATCTTTGCCCCGATGCTGGCGTTAGGCACTTTGCTGGGGTCGGCCTTTGGTATGGCGGCTACGGTGGGTTTTCCGGCCTATCACCTTGATGCAGGCACCTTTGCCATTGCCGGGATGGGGGCACTGCTGGCGGCGTCGTTGCGTGCGCCGTTAACTGGCATCGTGCTGGTACTGGAAATGACCGATAATTATCAGCTCATTTTGCCAATGATCATTACTTGCCTTGGCGCGACACTATTAGCCCAATTCCTGGGTGGAAAACCGCTATACTCCACGATCCTTGCCCGCACCCTGGCGAAGCAGAATACTTGATTGGATTACCAGGGTATTAGATAATGACAATAAGCATTGGGTGATTTTTGCCCACTGGTAGTATTCATGGGAGCATAAGATGAGTGATGACGTAGCGCTGCCGTTGCAGTTTACAGAAGCAGCAGCCAGTAAAGTGAAAACCCTGATTGCCGACGAAGACAATCCGGACCTGAAACTGCGCGTGTATATTACTGGCGGCGGCTGCAGCGGCTTCCAGTATGGTTTCACCTTTGACGATCAGATTAACGACGGTGATATGACCATTGAGAAGCAGGGCGTTTCACTGGTTGTTGACCCGATGAGTCTGCAATATCTGGTGGGTGGGGCTGTCGATTATACCGAAGGGCTGGAAGGTTCCCGCTTTGTGGTGACCAACCCGAACGCGACCAGCACCTGTGGGTGTGGTTCGTCGTTCAGCATCTAAAGATGCGGTCTGGGTGCCCTTGCCCCAGCCCTCTCCTAAGAAGAGAGGGAGCTGAAACTAAAAACGGTAACTCTAAGGTTACCGTTTTGCTTTATTACCGGCCGTTCTCATCCAGCGCAAACGTCGGCAGCTTTAAGTGCCAGCGGATTGCCGCCAGTCGAATCCCCAGCGTCACCACCATCCCGATCATCGCCGCCGTTTCGAGCTCAATGCCAAAGGTGTAGAACGCCGTGGCGTGGACGATCCCGCCGATAATGCAGGCCGTTGCGTAGATTTCCGTTCGCAGGATCATCGGCACTTCACGCGCCAGAATATCGCGGATAATGCCGCCGCCCACGCCGGTCAGCACGCCCATACAGATAGTCACCATCGGGCCGGTACCGGCCATAAAGGCTTTGTTGACGCCAATCCCGACAAACACCGCCAGGCCGACCGCATCCAATACTGGCAGGACCCATTTTGGCAGGCGACGCGGCTGACGTACCAGCACAATGGTCAGCAGGCAGGTGACCATCGCCACCACCAGATCGGTGGGATCCCTGACCCAAAATACCGGACCGTGATCGAGCGCCATATCGCGGATGGTCCCGCCCCCTACGGCCGTCACCACGCCCAGTACCAGCACCCCAAAGGGATCCATGCGTAATTTACCGGCCAGCAAAACGCCGGAAATGGCAAAAACGGCTGTGCCAAGAATATCCAGCCAATAAACGAGCATCGTAATCCTCGAGAAATTAGTGGCTCTGCGACAGTGCAGAGCAGAGTTGTTTTGCGGCGAGGATAATACGCGGGCTTGCGCGTTCAAACCAGTCACTCTTAAGGGCAATCACCGGTATTTTTAACTGATTTTGCCAGTACCGTTCGATTCGAGGAATGTCGCCCGCAGAACCGGCCACGACGATGGCCTGCGGCTGGCGTGCCAGTACCTGTTCGCGGCTTACCTGCGGCCAGGGTACGCGGCTGGCGGCAAAGATATTTTCCCCGCCACAGACTTCCAGTACCTGGTGCTGCAGCGAGCCCTGGCTGGTAGTGAATAAGGGGAGCTCGCCAAACTGCAGGAAGACGCGCTTTTTCGGCTGTGCGCCGTAGTGGGCTTTAAGGGCCGTAAACTCATCAAGCAGCTGCTGCGCGGCCAGCCGGGCCTTTTCAGGGGTCGGGCTCCAGGGGGCGAGATCGCGCAGCGCTTGCGCGACCTGTTCGACGCGGGTGGCGTCAATCCAGAGTACTTTTATGCCGAGCGATGAAAGCTGATTCACCTGACGTTCCGCATTGCCGCCGCGCCAGGCCAGCACCAGATCGGGTTTCAGGGCTACTATCCGTTCGATGTTCATACCCTGCCAGCTTGCCACCTGCTCGATGTGCTCTGCTTCGGGAGGGTAATCGGAAAAGCTGCTGACGCCAACTGGGGTGATTCCGGCGGCAAATGCCAGTTCGGTATTGGCAGGGGAGAGGGAGATAACACGCGGCGCGGCCAGAAGCCACGCCGGTGTCAGTAGAAACAGCGCAATAAGCGCCCTGAAAAGGGGCTTAGCCACGCGCCAGTTTCTGTACCAGTGTCTCAACCATCAGGCTGGACTGTTTGGCCGCAACCACGAGGAACTCGTCGAAGCTCAGGTGAGACTGCTGATCGGCCACGTCGGAGATGGCGCGAACCACCACAAACGGCACCTTAAAGTTATGGCAAACATGGGCAATGGCGGTGGCTTCCATTTCAACGGCAACGGCCTGAGGGAAGTTTTGACGGATTTTCGCCAGGTTTTCGGAACCGTTGATAAACGCATCACCGCTGACAATCAGGCCGCGCACGGCGTTGAGGTTCAGCTCTGTGATGCAGCTTTCAGCGGCGGCAATCAGCTGGTCATCGGCTTTAAAGCCTGCCGGACAGCCCGGAAGCTGGCCCAGCTCGTAACCGAACGCGGTGACGTCGGCATCGTGATAGCGCGCTTCGTCAGACACCACGATATCGCCCACTTTCAGCGTTGGGGCCAGGCCACCCGCAGAGCCGGTATTGACGATCACGTCCGGTTTGCAGCGCTCCAGCAGCAGCGTGGCGCCCAGTGCGGCAGAGACTTTACCGATACCGGATCTCAGCAGAGCAACTTCAGTTCCGTTCAGCAGGCCGGTGTAAATCTCACAGCCGCCCAGAGAGAGGGTCTGACGGTTTTCGATTTTGTCACGCAGCAGCGTAACTTCTTCTTCCATTGCTCCAATAATACCGATTTTCATAGATTTACTCGCGATGTGCCATGTTTGAAGGCATAGTCTATCATGCGCTTTAGGGGAATCGTATTTTCCGCGCGGGAGAGCACATGACACAGATCGATTTTCGCACCAAGATTAACTGGCACCGTCGCTATCGCTCCCCACAAGGGGATAAGAGCGAGCATGAGATCCTGAGGATCTTCGAAAGCGACCGCGGACGTATCGTCAACTCCCCGGCGATCCGTCGTCTACAGCAAAAAACCCAGGTCTTTCCCCTCGAACGTAACGCCGCGGTACGCACGCGCCTGACCCACTCGCTGGAAGTGCAGCAGGTGGGACGCTATATCGCGAAAGAGATTTTGAGCCGTCTGAAAGAGCAGCGTCTGCTGGAACCCTACGGGCTGGGAGAACTGACCGGGCCGTTTGAAAGCATTGTCGAAATGGCGTGCCTGATGCACGACATTGGCAACCCGCCGTTTGGTCATTTTGGCGAAGCGGCGATCAACGACTGGTTCCGTCAGCGCCTGTTTCCCTCGGATGCCGCCAGCCAGCCGCTGAGTAGCGATCGCTGTGCGATCCCGGCTTTGCGCCTGCGCGAAGGAGAAGAGGGGCTGAACGATCTGCGTCGCAAAGTCCGTCAGGATCTGTGCCACTTTGAAGGCAATGCCCAGGGCATCCGTCTGGTGCATTCGCTGATGCGCATGAACCTCACCTGGGCGCAGGTGGGCTGCATCCTCAAATATACCCGTCCCGCATGGTGGCAAGGTGAACCGCCCGTCACGCATAATTATTTGATGAAAAAACCCGGCTATTATTTCTCTGAAGAGAGTTATATCGACAGGCTGCGTCAAGAACTCTCCCTGACGCCCCATGGTCGTTTTCCATTGACCTGGATTATGGAAGCAGCGGACGACATTTCCTATTGCGTAGCCGATCTGGAGGACGCCGTCGAGAAAAGAATATTCAGCGTCGAGGAACTTTATCAGCACCTTTATGATGCCTGGGGAACGCATAAGAAAGGCTCGCTGTTCTCGCAGGTGGTCGAAAATGCCTGGGAAAAATCACGTTCCAATACCCTGAGCCGCAGTACGGAAGATCAGTTCTTTATGTATTTACGCGTGAATACTTTAAATAAGCTGGTGCCTTACGCCGCTGAGCGTTTTATTGACAATATGGCGCAGATTTATCAGGGCGAATTTAACCATGCGCTGCTTGAGGATGACAGCAGCTACAGCCAACTTCTTGAACTGTATAAAAATGTCGCTGTGCGCCATGTCTTCAGTCATCCGGAGGTTGAGCAGCTTGAATTACAGGGATATCGCGTCATCAGCGGCTTGCTCGACATCTACAGTCCGCTGCTACAATTATCCGTCGAGGCCTTTAGCGAGCTGGTGGAAAAGGAGCGGGTGCGCCGCTTGCCGATTGAATCGCGCTTATTTCATAAACTCTCTCCCCGCCATCGTCTGGCCTACGTGGAAGCGGTCAGCAAATTTGACCGGCAGCAGCCTGACTGGCCCGTGCTTGAGTTTTATTATCGCTGTCGTCTGATCCAGGACTATATCAGCGGGATGACCGATTTGTATGCATGGGATGAATACCGCAAGCTGATGGCGGTGGAATAAGGCGGAGTTTTGTAAAGACGAACAATAAATTTTTACTTTTTCCAGAAACTTAATACCGGAACTTCGTGCAATGAAATGAATCTGATATACACAGCAATTGTGCGTGACCTGTAAATCGAGATTAAGAAACATGAAAAAAACCACATTAGCAATGAGTGCACTGGCTTTAAGTTTAGGTTTAGCGCTGTCTCCTCTGTCTGCTATCGCAGCCGAGACCGCGTCTTCGGCGAGCAGCGCGCAGCAGATGCCCAGCCTGGCGCCGATGTTAGAAAAAGTCATGCCGTCGGTCGTCAGTATCAACGTTGAAGGCAGCACCACCGTCAATACGCCGCGCATGCCGCGTAACTTCCAGCAGTTCTTCGGCGATAATTCGCCGTTCTGCCAGGAGGGTTCGCCGTTCCAGAGCTCGCCGTTCTGTCAGGGTGGCGGAGCAGGGGATGAAGGCGGCAACGGCGGCGGCCAGCAGCAGAAATTTATGGCGCTGGGCTCGGGTGTTATCATCGACGCCGCTAAGGGCTATGTCGTCACCAACAACCACGTGGTGGACAACGCCAGCAGCATCAAAGTGCAGCTGAGCGATGGGCGTAAGCTTGACGCCAAAATGGTGGGTAAAGATCCGCGCTCTGATATTGCGCTGATCCAGATTCAGGATCCGAAAAACCTGACGGCGATTAAGCTGGCCGACTCCGACGCCCTGCGCGTGGGGGATTATACCGTGGCGATCGGTAACCCGTTCGGCCTGGGCGAGACGGTTACCTCCGGGATTGTTTCCGCGCTGGGCCGTAGCGGCCTGAATGCGGAAAACTACGAGAACTTCATCCAGACCGATGCCGCCATCAACCGGGGTAACTCTGGTGGTGCACTGGTCAACCTGAACGGGGAGCTGATCGGGATTAATACCGCGATTCTTGCCCCGGACGGCGGCAATATCGGGATCGGTTTTGCTATCCCGAGCAATATGGTGAAAAACCTGACCGCGCAGATGGTTGAGTTTGGTCAGGTGAAACGCGGTGAGCTGGGTATTCTCGGCACCGAGCTGAACTCCGAGCTGGCGAAAGCGATGAAGGTGGATGCCCAGCGCGGTGCCTTTGTCAGCCAGGTGATGCCAAACTCTTCGGCGGCGAAAGCGGGGATCAAGGCCGGTGACGTGATCACCACCCTGAACGGCAAGCCGGTCAGCAGCTTTGCGGCGCTACGTGCGGAAGTAGGCTCGATGCCGGTCGGCAGCAAAGTGACGCTGGGCCTGCTGCGTGAAGGTAAGCCGGTTACCGTGAACCTTGAACTGCAGCAGAGCAGCCAGAATCAGGTTGATTCCAGCACCATCTTCCAGGGGATCGAAGGCGCGGATATGAGCAACAAAGGCCAGGACAAAGGCGTGGCGGTGAATAACGTCAAAGCTAACACCCCGGCTGCCCGTATCGGCTTGAAGAAAGGCGATGTGATTATTGGTGCTAACCAGCAGCCGATTAAAAACATTGCTGAACTGCGTAAGATCCTCGACAGCAAACCGACGGTGCTGGCGCTGAATATTCAGCGTGGCGATACCTCGCTCTATCTGCTGATGCAGTAATCTGTTCAGCCCCTGTTTCCGCCAGGAAGCAGGGGCTTTTTCCTATTCTGTGAACCCTTCCACAAGTCCATACTTCTCCCCGTCAGTTTGTGCATTCGCACAATGCAGCGTTGACTATTCTTCCTTATGCTTGAGCTCTGCTCAGAGGAGGGCGATATGGCTGGCTGGCATCTTGATACCAAAATGGCGCAGGATATCGTGGCGCGAACGATGCGCATCATCGATACCAATATCAACGTAATGGATGCACGTGGGCGGATCATTGGCAGCGGTGATCGCGAGCGTATTGGAGAATTGCACGAAGGTGCGCTGCTGGTGCTCTCTCAGGGGCGGGTGGTAGACATCGACGATGCGGTGGCGCGGCATCTGCACGGCGTGCGTCAGGGGATTAACCTGCCGCTGCGTCTGGAAGGCGAAATTGTCGGAGTGATCGGCCTGACCGGCGAGCCGGAATCACTGCGCAAATACGGTGAGCTGGTGTGCATGACCGCCGAGATGATGCTGGAACAATCTCGGCTGATGCACCTGCTGGCGCAGGACAGCCGCCTGCGTGAAGAGCTGGTGATGAACCTGATTCAGGCAGAAGAACATACTCCCGCGCTGACTGAATGGGCGCAGCGTCTGGGCATTGACCTTAATCAGCCCCGCGTGGTGGCGGTCATTGAGGTCGACAGCGGACAGCTGGGCGTCGACAGTGCCATGGTCGAGCTGCAGCAGCTGCAGAATGCGTTGGCCACGCCGGAGCGTAACAACCTGGTGGCAATCGTCTCACTCACCGAAATGGTAGTACTGAAACCGGCGTTGAACCCGTTTGGACGCTGGGATGCAGAAGATCATCGGCGTCGGGTCGAACAGCTGATTGCGCGAATGAAAGAGAACGGGCAACTGCGCTTTCGGGTGGCATTAGGTAACTATTTTACCGGCCCAGGAAGCATCGCGCGTTCGTGGCGTACCGCCCGCACCACCATGATGGTCGGCAAGCAGCGTATGCCCGAGAACCGCAGCTATTTTTATCAGGATTTGATGCTGCCGGTGCTGCTCGACAGCCTGCGCGGCGGCTGGCAGGCCAATGAGCTGGCGCGCCCGCTGGTGCGCCTGAAAGCGATGGATAATAACGGGCTGTTGCGTCGTACACTGCAGGCCTGGTTTCGTCACAACGTGCAGCCGCTGGCGACTTCGAAGGCGCTGTTTATTCATCGCAATACGCTGGAATATCGCCTGAACCGCATTTCGGAATTGACGGGGCTGGATCTGGGGAATTTCGACGACAGACTATTGTTGTATGTTGCGTTGCAGTTAGACGAACAGCGGTAGATAAAACAAAACGGTAACCTGGGTTACCGTTTTTAGTGTTTACACCCTCTCCTTGCGCGAGAAGGCCGAAGTCGCGACTTATTTATTACGGGTCAACTTCTCAAGATCGGCTTCAATTTCACTGATCTTGTGGGTAACGACGCTTTCCAGATGACGCAGGTCATCAAGGATCTTACGCTTAAGATCAACCTCTGTGCGATCGCGCTGACAAATCTGATCCAGTTCATCAATCACGTAGCGCAGATTGGGGCTGATTTCCTGCACTTCTTTGTAACCCTGACCGACGCCATCGGCGACGACAGTTTTACGCTGGCGCGGGTATTTAAACTTTACGCTCTTGGCGAAAAATTCGCCTTTATCCTTGTGGAAATAGATTTTCAGGATATCGTTATTGGCTTCCTGACGGAGGCTGTAACGGTCAATTTCATCAGGATTAGTAATGCCCAGACTTTTCAGATTATCGTACATAGCGGTACCCTTGATCTCAACATAACCCATGAATAATTCACGAAAAAATCTACTTTCGCCACCCTCAGATACAAAAAAAGCGGGGTTGCCCCCGCTTTTTGTTATAACCGATTAATCGATGGTGCGCAGCAGTTCGTTGATGCCCACTTTACCGCGGGTTTTTGCGTCCACTTTCTTGACGATAACCGCGCAGTACAGGCTGTATTTGCCATCTTTCGATGGCAGGTTGCCGGAGACCACCACGGAACCTGCCGGTACACGGCCATAATGCACTTCACCGGTTTCGCGATCGTAAATGCGAGTGCTCTGGCCGATGTAAACACCCATCGAGATCACGGAGCCTTCTTCAACGATCACGCCTTCTACTACTTCGGAACGTGCGCCAATGAAGCAGTTATCTTCGATGATGGTTGGGTTCGCCTGCAGCGGCTCCAGAACGCCACCGATGCCAACGCCGCCGGAGAGGTGGACGTTTTTACCGATCTGCGCGCAAGAACCAACGGTCGCCCAGGTATCTACCATGGTGCCTTCGTCAACGTAAGCGCCGATGTTCACGTAGGACGGCATCAGCACGGTGTTACGCGCGATAAACGCACCCTGACGAACGGCTGCCGGTGGAACCACGCGGAAACCTTCTTTCTGGAAACGCGCTTCGTCGTAATTAGCGAATTTCATTGGCACTTTATCGAAGTAGCGGCTTTCCGCACCGTCGATAACCTGGTTATCGTTAATACGGAAAGAGAGCAGTACCGCTTTCTTCAGCCACTGATGGGTTACCCACTGACCGTCGATCTTTTCGGCTACACGCAGCGCGCCGGAATCCAGCAGAGAAATAACCTGGTTAACCGCTTCACGGGTCACGGTATCCACATTCGCCGGGGTAATCTCGGCGCGACGCTCAAAAGCGGAATCAATAACGTTCTGTAACTGCTGCATTGTTAAACTCTTTCCAATTAAAAAAAACACTACCCTTTATCGTTTGGATTGAGGGCTGCTGTCAACCGTTGTTGCACTTCCAGCTGCAGCGCATTATTAAGGCCACGGCGGTCGGCTGTGGCGATTATAAATAAATCTTCTACTCGCTCGCCAATGGTTGTAATTCTGGCGCCATGCAGCGAAATTCCCAGGTCGGCAAAAACCTGCCCGACCCGCGCCAGCAGACCTGGCTGGTCGAGGGCGATCAGCTCCAGGAACGATTTTCGGTCAGTGTGCGTGGGCAGGAAATTGACCTCGGTATCGACGGTGAAATGGCGCAATTTGGCCGGCTGGCGTCGCGGCTGTGGTGGCTGCCAGCTGTGCTGAGTGATCGCCTGCTCCAGCCCGTAGCGAATCGGCTCGTGACGATCGGCTGACAGTGGGCTGCCGTCCGGTTCCAGTACAATAAAGGAGTCCATCGCCATCCCGTCGCGGGTGGTGAAGATCTGGGCGTCATGAACACTGAGATTACGCCTGTCGAGTTCAGCGCATACCGCAGCGAAAAGATAAGGCCGGTCAGGGCTCCAGATAAAAATCTCCGTTCCGCCGCGCGTTGCCTGCGGGCTAAGCAGGATCAGCGGCTTGCTCAGATCGTGCTGCAGCAGATGACGGGCGTGCCAGGCCAACTGGTTAGCGCTGTGGCGCACAAAATAGTTGGCGCGACAGCGGGCCCAGATCAGATGCAGCGCCTCCTCGTTGATATTTTCCATCCGCAACAGCGCCAGGGCCTGCATCTGATGGTGACGCACGCGCTCGCGCATGTCCGGCGTATTCTCCATGCCGCGACGTAACTGCTTCTCGGTGGCAAAGTAGAGCTCACGCAGCAGGCTCTGCTTCCAGCTGTTCCACAGCGTTTCGTTGGTCGCGCAGATGTCCGCAACCGTCAGGCAAACCAGAAAACGCAGGCGATTCTCCGTCTGGACAGCTTCGGCGAACTGTTTGATGACCTCGGGATCCTGAATGTCACGACGCTGCGCTGTGACCGACATCAGCAGGTGGTGGCGCACCAGCCACGCAACCAGCTGGGTTTCACGCGAGTTGAGCCCGTGAAGCTCTGCAAATTTCAGTATGTCCTCTGCGCCCAGCACGGAGTGATCGCCCCCGCGGCCTTTAGCGATATCGTGAAACAGGGCGGCAATCAGGATCAGCTCCGGGTTGGTGAGGCGCGGCCACAGCTCTACGCAGAGCGGATGGCGGCTGCGCGTCTCCTCTTTGGCGAAGCTCTCCAGCTTCAGCATGACGCGGATGGTATGTTCATCGACGGTATAGGCATGGAACAGGTCAAACTGCATCTGGCCGACAATGTGCGACCACTGGGGCATATAGGCCCAGAGCACGCTGTGACGGTGCATCGGCAGTAACCCGCGGCTGACCGCACCAGGGTGGCGCAGCATGCTCAAAAACAGCGAGCGTGCTTCCGGGATATAGCATAACGGCTGAGTCAAATGGCGACGAGCATGGCGCAGGTGGCGCAATGTCGTGGAGTAGATCCCGGTGATGGTGCTGTTACGCACCATGGCGTAGAACATCCGCAGGATCGCTTCCGGCTTGCGGATGAACAGCGTCTCGTCACGCAGGTCGATCAGGGTGCCGCGCAGCTGAAATTCGTCATCGATAGGGCGCGGTTTTTCATCAGCCGTCAGGGCCAGAATCGCCTCATCGAACAGCTGCAACAGCATCTGATTCAGTTCACCCACCCGGCGAGTGACGCGAAAGAAGTCTTTCATCATCTGCTCAACCGGTTCGTTGCCTTCGCCGCGGTAGTGCAGACGCTGGGCGACGCTGAGCTGACGATCGAACAGCAGGCGGTTGTCGTAGCGCGTCACTTCGAGATGCAGGGCAAAACGGATGCGCCACAGCAGGTGTAAGCACTCATTTAACTCGGTTCGTTCGGCTTCTGTCAGAAAACCAAAGCCGACCATCTCATCCAGCGAGGTGGCGCCAAAATGGCGGCGGGCCACCCATTGCAGGGTATGGATGTCGCGCAGGCCACCAGGGCTGCTTTTGATGTCGGGCTCCAGGTTATAGCTGGTGCCGTGATAGCGCTGGTGGCGGGTTTGTTGTTCTTCGACCTTGGCGGCGAAAAACGTCTCCGAAGGCCAGAACCCGTCGCTGAAGATGTGTTTTTGCAGCTCCAGTAACAGGGCCACGTCGCCAATCAGCAGACGTGATTCAATCAGGTTGGTGGCGACCGTCAGATCGGATAAGCCCTCCAGCAGACACTCTTCAAGTGTGCGCACGCTGTGGCCGACCTCGAGCTTCACATCCCACAGTAAGGTCAGCAGCTCGCCAATTTTTTGCGACTGTTCATCCGGCAGCTTTTTACGGCTAAGGATCAGCAGATCAATATCCGAGAGGGGATGCAGTTCGCCGCGGCCATAGCCGCCGACGGCGACCAGCGCCACGTCGCCTAGCTGAGCAAAGCCGTAATCAATCCATAGCCGCTGCAGCAGCTGGTCAATAAACTCGGTACGTGCTTCGATAAGCGCTTCGGCGGAGATCCCACTGTCAAAGGCGTCGCCTAGCCAGCGCTGGAACGTGTCGATATGCGCTTTGATACCCGGACAGGTCAGCTCGGGTGACGGCCAGACGCCGGGATTATCCGGCTGGCCGGGAAGGGTGGGGAGTGCCGTATTGGCGTACTGCTCGGGTAAAAGGTTACTCATTGCGCGCCACCCATAAGAAAAAACGATAGCCATTAAAAAAGCCGGCATTTGCCGGCTTCTTATCATGCGTCTTGCGAGAGTATCGCCGGGATGGTGTCATCCTTGCGTAACGTCAGAATTTCGCAGCCGTTGTCTGTCACCACAATAGTATGCTCGTACTGAGCAGACAAGCTTCTGTCTTTGGTTTTCACCGTCCAACCGTCTTTCATGGTACGGATACGGTAATCGCCTGCATTGACCATCGGCTCGATGGTGAAGGTCATGCCCGCCTGCAGCACCACGCCGCTGTCATCCGCATCATAATGCAGGACCTGTGGCTCTTCGTGGAAGACACGACCGATGCCATGACCACAGTATTCGCGTACCACGGAGAAGCCTTCGGCTTCAACGAACTTCTGGATCGCCGCGCCGAGGGTGCGCAGGCGAATGCCTGGTTTGACCATCTTCAGTGCCAGGTAGAGGCTCTCCTGGGTCACTTTACACAGGCGTTCGCCCAGAATGGTCGGTTTACCGACGATGAACATCTTAGAGGTGTCGCCGTGGTATTCGTCTTTAATGACGGTCACGTCGATGTTAACGATGTCGCCATCTTTCAGCAGTTTTTCGTCATCCGGAATACCGTGGCACACCACTTCGTTCAGTGAGATGCAGACGGATTTCGGGAAGCCGTGATAGCCGAGGCAGGCGGAAATGGCCTGCTGCTCATTCACGATGTAGTCGTTGCAGATACGATCCAGTTCGCCGGTGCTGATACCCGGTTTGATGTACGGTTCGATCATTTCCAGCACTTCGGCGGCCAGACGACCGGCGACGCGCATCTTTTCAATTTCTTCAGGTGTCTTAATTGAGATAGCCATGTAATCTGTCCATCAGTGTCGATTTTTTCGACAATACTAGTCTAAGTGTTGTCAATGGTATCAGTCAGGCGCAGGTGCTGCCAAATTGAGAATCATTGACAGCACACACCGCCAACAATTGTTGGTTTCAGGCGCTGATTTATGGTATAAAGCGCGCCGGACTTCCGATCCATCTCAGATACACAGGCTGGACGGGAGCGACAAATCTCACTTTGTGTAATAACACACACGTATCGACACATATTCCGGGGTGCCCTTTGGGGTCGGTAATATGGGATACGTGGAGGCTTAACCCCAACTATTTAAATAGAGGTTTTAACATGGCAACTGTTTCCATGCGCGACATGCTCAAGGCTGGTGTTCACTTTGGTCACCAGACCCGTTACTGGAACCCGAAAATGAAGCCTTTCATCTTCGGCGCGCGTAACAAAGTTCACATCATCAACCTTGAGAAAACTGTACCAATGTTCAACGAAGCCCTGGCTGAGCTGAACAAGATCTCTTCCCGTAAAGGTAAGATTCTGTTCGTTGGTACTAAGCGCGCTGCAAGCGAAGCTGTGAAAGAAGCTGCTAACAGCTGCGACCAGTTCTTCGTGAACCATCGCTGGCTGGGCGGTATGCTGACTAACTGGAAAACCGTTCGTCAGTCTATCAAGCGCCTGAAAGATCTGGAAACCCAGTCTCAGGACGGTACTTTCGAAAAGCTGACCAAAAAAGAAGCGCTGATGCGCACTCGTGAGCTGGACAAGCTGGAAAACAGCCTGGGCGGCATCAAAGATATGGGCGGCCTGCCGGACGCACTGTTCGTAATCGACGCTGACCACGAACACATCGCAATCAAAGAAGCAAACAACCTGGGCATCCCAGTGTTTTCTATCGTTGATACCAACTCCGATCCAGACGGCGTTGATTTCGTTATCCCGGGTAACGACGATGCAATCCGTGCTGTAACCCTGTACCTGAGCGCAGTTGCTGCTACCGTTCGTGAAGGCCGTTCCCAGGATCTGGCTTCTCAGGCGGAAGAAAGCTTCGTAGAAGCTGAATAATAAGGTCCTACCCTTATTAGTACCGTGTATGGATAGGGGCCTCTTAATGGCCCCTTTTTCACTTTTAAACCTGTGCGGTTCCTGGAACCGGGCAGGTCATCTCTCCCGAGGATTTAAGAATGGCTGAAATTACCGCATCCCTGGTAAAAGAGCTGCGTGAACGTACTAGCGCAGGCATGATGGATTGCAAAAAAGCACTGACTGAAGCGAATGGCGACATCGAGCTGGCAATCGAAAACATGCGTAAATCCGGCGCGATCAAAGCGGCGAAAAAAGCAGGTAACGTTGCAGCTGACGGCGTGATCATCACCAAAATCGACGGCACCTACGGCATCATTCTGGAAGTTAACTGCCAGACTGACTTCGTTGCTAAAGATGGTGGTTTCCAGGCATTTGCTAACAAAGTTCTGGATGCAGCAATCGCTGGCAAAATCACTGACGTTGAAGTTCTGAAAGCACAGTTCGAAGAAGAACGTGTTGCGCTGGTTGCTAAAATCGGTGAGAACATCAACATCCGTCGTGTTGCTTCTCTCGAAGGCGACGTACTGGGTTCATACCAGCACGGTGCACGTATCGGTGTTCTGGTTGCTGCTAAAGGCGCTGACGAAGAGCTGGTTAAACAGCTGGCAATGCACATCGCTGCAAGCAAGCCAGAATTCGTTAAGCCAGAAGACGTGTCTGCTGACGTTGTAGAAAAAGAGTACCAGGTTCAGCTGGACATCGCCATGCAGTCTGGCAAGCCAAAAGAAATCGCAGAGAAAATGGTTGAAGGCCGCATGAAGAAATTCACCGGCGAAGTTTCTCTGACTGGCCAGCCATTCGTAATGGACCCAAGCAAATCTGTTGCTGAGCTGCTGAAAGAGCGCAATGCTGACGTAACTGGCTTCATCCGCTTTGAAGTGGGCGAAGGCATCGAGAAAGTTGAGACTGACTTCGCAGCAGAAGTTGCTGCAATGTCCAAGCAGTCTTAATCAGCGAAAAGAAGCCGCCTGAGGGCGGCTTCTTTTTGTGTGCATTATGTGTAAATCAGCCTGGTACCTATAGTTACTGTGCTGAAATGCGATATATCATGTCGCCAGAATTATCCCCTATCTCAATCGTTGACAGTCCCAGGAAAGAAAAATGGCTACCAATGCAAAACCCGTTTACAAACGTATTCTCCTTAAGCTGAGTGGCGAAGCGCTGCAGGGGTCGGAAGGCTTCGGTATTGACGCAAGCATCCTTGATCGCATGGCGCAGGAAATCAAAGAACTGGTTGAACTGGGCATTCAGGTTGGCGTAGTCATTGGCGGTGGTAACCTTTTCCGTGGTGCTGGTCTGGCGAAAGCCGGCATGAACCGCGTTGTGGGCGACCACATGGGCATGCTGGCAACGGTCATGAATGGCCTGGCTATGCGTGATGCGTTGCATCGCGCCTATGTCAATGCGCGGTTGATGTCTGCTATCCCGCTGAATGGCGTCTGCGACAACTACAGCTGGGCCGAAGCTATCAGCTTGCTGCGCAATAACCGCGTGGTGATCCTCGCTGCCGGTACGGGTAACCCGTTCTTCACTACCGACTCCGCTGCCTGTCTGCGCGGTATCGAAATTGAAGCAGACGTCGTGCTGAAAGCGACCAAAGTGGACGGCGTGTTTACCGCCGATCCGGCTATCGATCCGACGGCAACCATGTACGAACAGCTGACCTACAACGAAGTGCTGGATAAAGAGCTGAAAGTCATGGATCTTGCTGCCTTCACGCTGGCTCGTGACCACAAACTGCCGATTCGTGTCTTCAATATGAATAAACCAGGTGCACTGCGTCGCGTGGTGATGGGTGAAAAAGAAGGCACTTTGATCACGGAGTAATTTCCGTCGGCGATAAATACAGGTAAGATTCCGCTCTACTTTATTGTGGTTTCTTATCTGGACGCGCCCCCAGGCGTTGTCATGAATTAAACAGGGCTATACTTAGCACATCTTTTAACAGTGGTGCTGGCGGATAGTCTGCCTGAGACAAGTTTTCAAGGATTCGTAACGTGATTAACGAGATCAGAAAAGATGCTGAAGTACGCATGGACAAGTGCGTAGAAGCGTTCAAAAACCAAATCAGCAAAGTGCGCACTGGCCGCGCTTCTCCGAGCCTGCTGGATGGCATCGTTGTACCTTACTACGGTACGCCAACCCCGCTGCGTCAGCTGGCGAGCGTAACGGTAGAAGATACCCGTACGCTGAAAATCAACGTCTTCGATCGTTCGTTAGGTCCGGCTGTTGAAAAAGCGATCATGGCTTCCGACCTGGGTCTGAACCCAAGCTCAGCGGGCGCTGACATTCGCGTTCCACTGCCAGCGCTGACCGAAGAGCGTCGTAAAGAACTGATCAAAGTGGTTCGTGGTGAAGCCGAGCAGTCTCGCGTCGCCGTGCGTAACGTGCGTCGTGATGCAAACGACAAAGTGAAAGCGCTGCTGAAAGACAAAGAGATCAGCGAAGATGACGATCGCCGTTCTCAGGACGACGTACAGAAACTGACTGACGCAGCAATCAAGAAACTTGATGCGGCGCTGGCTGATAAAGAAGCGGAACTGATGCAGTTCTGATTTCTGCCGTAATCTGATAAAACGCCGTTCAGAAGGCCCATGGGCTTTGCTGGCGGCGTTTTGCTTTGCTGACTTCACTACTTCTGGACAATTCATGAAGCAATTAACTCTCCTCGGCTCAACCGGGTCTATCGGTTGCAGCACGCTCGACGTCGTTCGCCATAATCCTGAACACTACACCGTGACCGCACTCGTTGCCGGAAAAAACGTTCAGCGTATGGTTGAGCAATGTCTGGAGTTTTCGCCGCGCTATGCGGTAATGGACGACGAGGAGAGTGCTCGCCAGGTGAAAGTGCTGCTGGCCGCTAATGGCTGTCAGACCGAGGTGTTGAGTGGTCAACGGGCGGCCTGCGAGATGGCGGCGCTGGATGAGGTGGATCAGGTGATGGCGGCGATTGTCGGTGCAGCGGGCCTGCTGCCGACGCTGGCGGCCATTGATGCCGGTAAAACGGTTCTGCTGGCCAACAAAGAAGCGCTGGTCACCTGCGGACGTCTGTTCATGGAAGCAGTCAAGCAGCGCGGTGCGCGACTTTTGCCGGTAGATAGCGAACATAACGCCATTTTTCAGAGTTTACCGCAACCTTTTCAGCAAAACCTGGGGTACGCTTCCCTTGAGCAGAATGGGGTCTCTTCTATTCTGCTTACCGGGTCTGGTGGCCCGTTCCGGGATACGCCGCTGTCTGAACTGGTCACGATGACGCCCGATCAGGCATGCCGTCATCCGAACTGGTCGATGGGGCGAAAAATCTCTGTCGACTCCGCTACCATGATGAACAAAGGTCTGGAATACATTGAAGCCCGCTGGTTGTTTAACGCCTCGGCAGAGCAGATGGAAGTGCTGATCCACCCGCAGTCGGTGATCCACTCCATGGTGCGTTATCTGGATGGCAGCGTAATGGCGCAGCTGGGTGAACCGGATATGCGTACCCCGATTGCCCATACGATGGCGTGGCCAAACCGGGTCATCTCTGGCGTTAAGCCGCTCGATTTCTGCAAGCTAAGTTCGTTGACCTTCAGCGCGCCGGATTATCAGCGCTATCCGTGCCTGAAGCTGGCAATGCAAGCCTTTGAGCAGGGGCAGGCGGCGACGACGGCGCTGAACGCGGCAAATGAGATTGCCGTCGCAGCCTTCCTCGATCAGCGGATCCGCTTTACGGATATTGCTGCGCTGAATCTGTCCGTGCTTGAGGCGATGGATTTACGTGAACCGCAAAGCGTGGATGACGTGCTGACCGTCGATGCCGAAGCCAGAATGACTGCGCAAAAAGCGGTGACACGGCTCGCAAGCTAGTGATATTCCACCCACTAGCGGTCATGCTATTTGTTAGCGTTGGGCTTCAGTGATATAGTCTGCGCCACTTGATTGCGGGTAGTTGAGGTTATGCAGTCAGGTTAGCCGTGGTTTGACACGGCTTTTTTACGTAAAGGCTTCAGTATTCCTGAGTACCGTTAAATCCTTTCAGGGACCAAAAACGCGTTATGTTGTCTGCGAATCAACCAATAAGCGAAAACGTGCCAGCTCATGGCTGTCGTCATGTAGCAATCATTATGGATGGCAACGGCCGCTGGGCGAAAAGACAAGGGAAGATCCGAGCCTTTGGGCATAAAGCTGGGGCGAAATCCGTTCGCCGCGCCGTCTCTTTTGCCGCCAATAGCGGCATTGACGCGTTAACGCTCTATGCTTTCAGCAGTGAAAACTGGAATCGACCTGCGCAGGAAGTTAGCGCGTTGATGGAATTGTTCGTGTGGGCGCTCGACAGCGAAGTAAAAAGCCTGCACCGCCACAACGTTCGCCTGCGTATTATCGGCGATACCAGTCGTTTTAACTCACGTTTGCAGGAACGTATTCGTAAAGCGGAAGCATTGACCGGGCAAAATACCGGATTAACGCTCAATATCGCGGCGAATTACGGCGGGCGCTGGGATATTGTCCAGGGCGTTCGGCATCTGGCTGAGCAGGTTCAGGAAGGGCTATTAAGGCCGGACCAAATTGATGAAGAGGCGCTGAGTAAGCAAATCTGCATGAGTGAACTCACGCCCGTGGATTTGGTAATTAGGACAGGGGGAGAGCACCGAATCAGTAACTTTTTGCTGTGGCAAATCGCCTACGCTGAACTTTACTTTACGGATGTTCTTTGGCCCGATTTTGATGAACAAGACTTTGAAGGTGCGCTGCATGCCTTTGCCAATCGAGATCGACGTTTTGGTGGTACCGAGCCTGGTGGCGAAAACGCCTGATGGGGGTAGCTTTTGCTGAAGTATCGCCTGATTTCTGCGTTTGTGTTAATACCTGTTGTCATCGCGGCGCTGTTTTTACTGCCTCCGGTGGGATTCGCTATTGTCACCCTGGTGGTCTGCATGCTGGCCGCGTGGGAATGGGGGCAATTTAGCGGTTTTACCTCGCGTTCTCAGCGGGTATGGCTGGCCGTACTGTGCGGCCTGATGCTGGCGCTAATGCTATTTATGCTGCCAGAGTACCATCACAATATTCATCAGCCGCTGATTGCCGGTTCGCTCTGGCTTTCGCTGGGATGGTGGCTGGCCGCGCTGCTGCTGGTCCTCTTCTATCCGGGCTCTGCTTCGCTATGGCGTCACTCTAAAGTGCTGCGCCTGATTTTCGGGCTCTTCACCATTGTCCCTTTCTTCTGGGGAATGCTCGCACTCCGCACCTGGCACTACGACGATAACCCGTACAGTGGGGCATTGTGGCTGCTTTATGTCATGATTCTCGTCTGGGGTGCTGACTCTGGGGCCTATATGTTTGGTAAACTGTTTGGCAAACATAAGCTGGCACCGAAGGTCTCTCCAGGGAAAACCTGGCAGGGATTCATCGGTGGCCTGTTTACCGCAGCGATCATTTCCTGGGGTTATGGCGAATGGGCGAACCTCGAGGTTGCGCCGACAACGCTGCTGGTCTGTTCTATCATCGCTGCGCTGGCTTCCGTGCTGGGTGATTTGACCGAAAGTATGTTTAAGCGTGAAGCAGGGATTAAAGACAGCGGCAATCTGATTCCGGGACACGGTGGTATTCTGGATCGCATAGACAGCCTGACGGCGGCAGTTCCTGTGTTTGCATGCCTGTTCTTACTGGTATTTGGGACGATTTAACGGAAGGTTTTATGCTTAGCATTCTCTGGAATCTGGCAGCATTCATCGTTGCACTCGGTGTACTTATCACAGTGCATGAATTTGGCCATTTCTGGGTTGCTCGGCGCTGTGGCGTGCGGGTAGAGCGCTTTTCCATTGGCTTTGGTAAGGCGCTTTGGCGTCGTACCGATCGCCGTGGCACAGAATTCGTTATTGCCCTTATCCCGTTAGGCGGCTACGTCAAAATGCTGGATGAACGCGTAGAGCCGGTCGCACCCGAAATGCGCCACTACGCGTTCAACAACAAAACCATTGGTCAGCGCGCCGCGATTATTGCGGCGGGTCCCATTGCAAACTTCCTCTTCGCTATCTTCGCTTACTGGCTGGTGTTTATCATCGGTGTCCCTGGCGTGCGTCCGGTTGTGGGTGAAATTACACCCAACTCAATCGCTGCAAGCGCGCAAATTAATCCGGGCATGGAACTTAAAGCGATTGATGGCATCGAAACCCCTGATTGGGATGCCGTCAGGCTTCAGCTGGTCGCCAAAATTGGCGATGAGCAGACGACTGTCAGCGTTTCTCCCTTTGGCTCCGAGCAGCGTCAGGATAAAATTCTGAATCTGCGCCAGTGGGCGTTTGAACCTGATAAAGAAGATCCGGTCGCTGCGTTAGGCATCCGACCGCGAGGCGCGCAGATTGAACCGGTGCTGGCAGAAGTGCAGGCGGATTCCGCGGCGCGTAAAGCAGGTTTGCAAGCGGGCGACAGGATCGTTAAAGTCGATGGTCAGCCTTTAACGCAGTGGATGACCTTTGTTACTCTGGTGCGTGATAATCCCGGTACGCCGCTGGCGCTGGAGATAGAAAGGCAGGGGAGTCCCCTCGCGTTAACGCTGATCCCGGATACGAAACCGGGAAGCGGTAAGGCGGAAGGGTTTGCGGGCGTGGTGCCAAAAGTGATCCCGCTGCCTGATGAGTACAAGACAATACGCCAGTATGGGCCGTTCAGCGCCATCCTTGAAGCCACGGATAAAACATGGCAACTGATGAAACTGACCGTGCAAATGTTGGGGAAATTGATTACCGGTGACGTAAAACTGAACAACCTCAGTGGGCCGATTTCGATCGCTCAGGGGGCTGGGATGTCAGCAGAGTTCGGGGTGATTTACTATCTGATGTTTCTTGCGCTCATTAGCGTGAACCTCGGAATAATCAACCTGTTCCCACTTCCCGTTTTAGACGGGGGTCATCTGCTGTTTTTAGCGATTGAGAAGCTAAAAGGCGGGCCGGTATCCGAGCGAGTTCAAGACTTTAGTTATCGCATTGGTTCGATTCTACTGGTGCTGTTAATGGGACTTGCACTTTTCAATGATTTCTCTCGGTTGTAAGAGAGATAGTTAGGAAGAACGCATAATAACGATGGCGATGAAAAAGTTGCTCATAGCGTCGCTGCTGTTTAGCAGCGCGACCGTATACGGTGCTGAAGGGTTCGTAGTGAAGGATATTCATTTCGAAGGCCTACAGCGTGTCGCCGTTGGTGCGGCCCTCCTCAGTATGCCAGTGCGCCAGGGCGACACGGTTAATGATGAAGATATTAGTAATACCATTCGCGCGCTGTTTGCCACTGGCAACTTCGAGGACGTTCGCGTCCTGCGCGATGGTGATACGCTGCTGGTTCAGGTAAAAGAGCGCCCGACGATTGCCAGTATCACCTTCTCCGGCAACAAGTCGGTGAAAGACGATATGCTCAAGCAAAACCTTGAAGCCTCTGGTGTCCGTGTTGGCGAATCTCTGGATCGCACCACCCTGTCTGATATCGAGAAAGGGCTGGAAGATTTCTACTATAGCGTCGGTAAATACAGCGCAAGCGTAAAAGCGGTGGTGACTCCGCTTCCACGTAACCGTGTTGACCTGAAGCTGGTGTTCCAGGAAGGCGTCTCGGCGAAGATTCAGCAGATCAACATCGTGGGCAACCACGCGTTTAGCACTGATGAACTGATCTCAACCTTCCAACTGCGCGACGAAGTGCCGTGGTGGAACGTGGTGGGTGACCGCAAATACCAGAAACAGAAGCTGGCGGGCGATTTAGAAACCCTGCGCAGCTACTATCTGGACCGCGGTTATGCGCGCTTCAATATCGATTCTACCCAGGTGAGTTTGACCCCGGACAAGAAAGGTATCTACATCACGGTTAACATCACCGAAGGCGATCAGTACAAGCTGTCGGGTGTTGAAGTGAGCGGTAACCTGGCGGGCCACTCTGCCGAGATCGAGACCCTGACAAAACTGCAGCCGGGGGAACTCTACAGCGGCGCGAAAGTGACTAAAATGGAAGACAGCATTAAAAAGCTGCTCGGCCGTTATGGTTATGCTTACCCGCGCGTGCAGACTCAGCCTGAAATCAACGATACGGATAAAACCGTTAAGCTCCACGTTAACGTCGATGCGGGCAACCGTTTCTACGTGCGTAAGATTCGCTTTGAAGGCAACAGCACCTCCAAAGATTCCGTCCTGCGTCGCGAAATGCGTCAGATGGAAGGGGCGTGGCTGGGCAGCGACCTGGTTGACCAGGGTAAAGAGCGTCTGAACCGTCTGGGCTACTTTGAAACCGTCGACACCGACACGCAGCGTGTCTCGGGCAGACCGGATCAGGTAGACGTGGTCTACAAGGTCAAAGAACGTAACACCGGTAGCTTTAACTTTGGTGTTGGCTACGGCACCGAGAGCGGTATCAGCTTCCAGGTTGGCGTACAGCAGGATAACTGGTTAGGTACGGGCTATTCCGTTGGTATCAACGGAACCAAGAACGACTACCAGACCTACTCTGAGCTTTCCGTCACTAACCCGTACTTCACCGTTGACGGTGTGAGTCTGGGCGGTCGTATTTTCTATAACGACTTTAAAGCGGATGACGCAGACCTCTCCTCCTATACCAATAAAAGCTATGGTATGGACGGAACGCTCGGCTTCCCGATTAACGAATACAACACCCTGCGTGCGGGCTTAGGTTATGTGCATAACGACCTGTCCAACATGCAGCCGCAGGTGGCCATGTGGCGTTATCTCGACTCGATTGGGCAACCTGCGAGTCTGAACAATGACGACAACGGTTTTGCTGCGGATGACTTCACCTTTAACTACGGCTGGACCTATAACCGACTCGACCGTGGTTTCTTCCCGACCGAAGGCTCGCGCGTCAACCTGAACGGTAAAGTGACCATTCCAGGTTCTGACAACGAGTTCTACAAGCTGACGCTGGATACCGCGTCCTACTTCCCAATTGATGACGACCACAAGTGGGTTGTTCTGGGCCGTACGCGCTGGGGCTATGGTGACGGTCTGGGTGGCAAAGAAATGCCATTCTATGAAAACTTCTATGCCGGTGGTTCGAGCACGGTGCGCGGCTTCCAGTCCAATAACATTGGTCCGAAAGCGGTCTACAATGGCGGCAATGACACGGATAACTGCGATAAGCCGTCATCCTCAGAAGTTTGCCGTTCTGATGATGCCGTCGGCGGGAACGCCATGGGCGTTGCCAGCCTCGAAATCATCACGCCTACGCCGTTTATCAGCGATAAGTATGCCAACTCAGTCCGTACCTCGTTCTTCTTAGATGCGGGTACCGTGTGGGATACTAACTGGGATAACACCGAGCAGATGAGAAACGAAGGCATCCCTGACTACAGCGATCCGAGCAATATTCGTATGTCTGCGGGTCTCGCACTACAATGGATGTCACCGCTGGGGCCGTTGGTCTTCTCCTACGCCCAGCCGTTCAAGAAATACGAAGGGGACAAAGCGGAACAATTCCAGTTTAACATTGGTAAAACCTGGTAATTGCCCGCCGCAAAGGAATGCGTTGGCAGTGTAGCGATGACAACTGGCGATCGCACGATCGCCTTGCCACGCAAAGAACGGTACCTTCGGGTACCAATGGGATGGTAAGGAGTTAATTGTGAAAAAGTGGTTATTAGCTGCAGGTCTCGGTTTAGCGATGGTAACTTCTGCTCAGGCAGCGGACAAAATTGCGATCGTCAATATGGGTAACTTATTCCAGCAGGTTGCGCAGAAAACGGGCGTTTCTGCAACACTGGAAAACGAGTTCAAAGGCCGTGCAGGCGAATTGCAGGGTATGGAAAAAGATCTGCAAACTAAAATGCAGCGTCTGCAGCGCGATGGTTCTACCATGAAAGCGAGCGACCGCAGCAAGCTGGAGAAAGACGTGATGGCTCAGCGCCAGACCTTCTCTCAGAAAGCGCAGGCATTTGAGCAGGATCGTCAGCGTCGTTCTAACGAAGAACGTGGCAAGCTGGTCACCCGCATCCAGTCCGCTGTGAAAGCAGTTGCTGCCGATCAGAGCATCGATCTGGTGGTTGATGCGAATGCTGTTGCATTCAACAGCAGCGATGTTAAAGACATCACCGCTGATGTCCTGAAACAGGTTAAATAAGTAATGCCTTCAATTCGACTCGCTGATTTAGCTCAGCAGTTGGATGCAGAATTACACGGTGATGGCGATATCGTCATCACCGCTGTTGCGTCCATGCAATCTGCTAAAGCAGGCAACATCACCTTCATGGTAAGCCCGAAGTACCGTGAACATCTGGCGCTTTGCCAGGCGTCTGCTGTCGTACTGACGCAGGACGATTTGCCGTTTGCCGCAGGTGCTGCGCTGGTAGTGAAGAACCCCTACCTGACGTATGCCCGTATGGCACAAATTCTGGATACCACGCCGCAGCCGGCGCAAAACATCGCCCCAAGTGCGGTGATTGACCCGACGGCGCAGCTGGGTAACAACGTATCGATTGGCGCAAATGCTGTGATCGAATCCGACGTGGTGCTGGGCGATAACGTCGTCATTGGTGCCGGTTGCTTCGTGGGTAAAAAAACCAAAATCGGTGCCGGCTCTCGCTTGTGGGCCAATGTCTCGGTGTATCACGAGATTGAAATCGGTGAACATTGCCTGATCCAGTCCAGTACCGTTATTGGTTCGGATGGTTTCGGCTACGCCAACGATCGCGGTAACTGGGTGAAGATCCCCCAGCTTGGCCGGGTGATCATCGGCGATCGTGTTGAAATCGGCGCTTGTACCACTATTGACCGTGGTGCGCTGGATGACACGATTATCGGTAATGGTGTTATCATCGATAACCAGTGCCAGATTGCACATAACGTTGTGATTGGCGACAATACCGCAGTTGCCGGTGGCGTCATTATGGCTGGCAGCCTGAAAATTGGCCGTTATTGCATGATTGGCGGCGCCAGCGTGATTAACGGGCATATGGAAATATGCGACAAAGTCACGGTCACGGGAATGGGCATGGTTATGCGTCCTATCACCGAACCGGGCGTTTATTCCTCAGGCATTCCGCTGCAGCCTAACAAGGCGTGGCGTAAAACAGCTGCCCTGGTGATGAATATTGATGATATGAGCAAGCGCCTCAAGGCCATTGAGCGCAAAATCGATCAACAAGACTAAGCGTTCATCCATTTAACGCATACTTCTCGGCCTGTCGGCTTTCTTATAAACCGGCAGGCCGTGTTATTATTGCCATTCAGATATTTTGACAGGAAGAGTATTTTGACTACTGACACTCATACTCTGCATATTGAAGAGATTTTAGAACTTCTGCCGCACCGCTTCCCGTTTTTACTGGTTGACCGTGTGCTGGATTTTGAAGAAGGTCGTTTTCTGCGCGCAGTGAAAAATGTCTCTGTAAACGAGCCATTCTTCCAGGGACACTTCCCTGGTAAACCTATCTTCCCGGGCGTACTGATCCTGGAAGCGATGGCTCAGGCTACTGGTATTCTGGCGTTTAAAAGCGTGGGTAAACTGGAGCCGGGTGAACTGTATTACTTCGCAGGTATCGACGAAGCGCGTTTCAAGCGCCCGGTTGTACCTGGTGATCAGATGATCATGGAAGTGACTTTTGAAAAAACGCGTCGCGGCCTGACTCGCTTCAAAGGCGTAGCTCTGGTTGACGGCAAGGTTGTTTGCGAAGCTACCATGATGTGTGCGCGTAGCCGGGAGGCCTGATACGTGATTGATAAAACCGCCTTTATTCATCCAACCGCCATTGTGGAAGAGGGTGCCGTTATTGGTGCTAACGTTCACATTGGTCCTTTTTGTATTGTTGGACCCCATGTCGAAATTGGTGAGGGTACCGTACTGAAATCTCACGTTGTCGTGAATGGTCATACGACCATTGGCCGCGATAACGAGATCTATCAGTTCGCCTCCATCGGTGAAGTAAACCAGGATCTTAAATATGCTGGCGAACCAACCCGTGTGGAAATTGGCGATCGTAACCGCATTCGCGAAAGCGTCACCATTCATCGTGGCACAGTACAAGGCGGTGAATTGACGAAGGTGGGCAGCGACAACCTGTTTATGGTCAACGTGCATGTTGCGCATGACTGTACTATCGGTAACCGCTGTATTCTCGCCAACAATGCAACGCTGGCGGGTCACGTATCAGTTGACGATCATGCCATCATTGGCGGCATGACCGCGGTGCATCAGTTCTGCATCATCGGTGCGCACGTAATGGTTGGCGGCTGCTCCGGTGTGGCGCAGGACGTTCCGCCGTATGTGATTGCCCAGGGCAACCACGCGACGCCGTTTGGCGTCAACGTCGAAGGCCTCAAGCGTCGCGGCTTTAGCCGTGAAGCGATTCTGGCGATCCGTAACGCGTACAAGCAGTTGTACCGTAACGGTAAAACGTTAGAAGAAGCCAAGCCGGAAATCGCCGAACTGGCGAAACAGCACCCTGAAGTGAATGCGTTTGTGGAATTCTTCGCACGCTCAACTCGCGGTCTGATTCGTTAATGGTCGATAGTCGCCCGCTTACGATCGCCCTTGTCGCCGGAGAAACCTCCGGCGATATTCTTGGGGCAGGTCTTATTCGTGCGCTCAAAGCGCGCGTTCCCAACGCGCGCTTTGTCGGCGTCGCCGGTCCGCTGATGCAGGCGGAAGGGTGTGAAACCTGGTACGAAATGGAAGAGCTGGCAGTGATGGGCATCGTCGAAGTGCTGGGGCGCTTGCGCCGTTTGCTGCACATCCGGGCCGATCTGACGCGCCGCTTTACCGAACTCAAGCCCGATGTCTTCGTCGGCATTGATGCACCTGATTTCAATATTACCCTCGAAGGGAATCTGAAAAAGCAGGGGATCAAAACCATCCATTACGTCAGTCCGTCCGTCTGGGCGTGGCGACAGAAACGCGTTTTCAAAATAGGCAGATCGACGAATCTGGTGTTGGCCTTCCTGCCTTTCGAAAAAGCGTTTTACGATAAATTCAACGTGCCGTGCCGCTTTATCGGCCACACAATGGCTGACGCCATGCCGCTGGATCCGGATAAAAACGCCGCCCGCGACGTGCTTGGCATTCCGCATAATGCCCACTGCCTGGCGTTACTGCCGGGTAGCCGCGGCGCCGAAGTGGAAATGCTCAGCGCAGATTTCCTGAAAACGGCACAAATTCTGCGCCAGACTTACCCTGATCTGCAAGTGGTCGTGCCGCTGGTGAATGCCAGGCGTCGCGAGCAGTTTGAGCGTATTAAAGCGGAGGTCGCGCCCGACCTGCAGGTTCATCTGCTGGATGGCAAAGGCCGCGAAGCAATGGTGGCCAGCGATGCCGCGCTGCTGGCGTCCGGGACCGCTGCGCTGGAATGCATGCTGGCGAAATGCCCGATGGTGGTGGGCTATCGTATGAAGCCGTTCACCTTCTGGCTGGCAAAACGGCTGGTGAAAACGGACTACGTTTCACTGCCAAATCTGCTGGCCCGACGCGAGCTGGTGAAAGAGTTGCTGCAGGATGAGTGCCAGCCGCAGGCGCTCGCCGCTGCGCTATTGCCGCTGCTGGCGGACGGTAAAACCAGCCATGAAATGCACGACACGTTCCGGGAACTGCATCTGCAGATTCGCTGTAATGCCGATGAGCAGGCGGCTGACGCGGTGCTGGAGTTAGCAAAATGATGGAATTTGTTTATCCGCATACCCATCTGGTGGCGGGTGTGGATGAAGTGGGCCGTGGGCCGCTGGTGGGGGCTGTTGTCACCGCGGCGGTGATCCTCGATCCTGCCCGTCCGATTATGGGTCTTAATGACTCTAAAAAATTATCCGAAAAGCGCCGTCTGGCGCTGTTCGATGAGATCGTCGAGAAAGCGCTGGCCTGGAGTCTGGGCCGTGCCGAACCGCATGAAATTGACGAGCTAAACATTCTGCACGCCACGATGCTGGCGATGCAACGCGCTGTGGCCGGGCTGAAGATCGCCCCGGAATACGTGCTGATCGACGGCAACCGCTGTCCCGCATTGCCGATGCCGTCTATGGCAGTGGTGAAAGGCGACAGTCGCGTGGCAGAAATTAGCGCCGCCTCGATCGTGGCAAAAGTCACGCGCGATGCAGAAATGGCTGCGCTCGACCTCACTTTTCCCCAGTATGGCTTCGCCCAGCATAAGGGGTATCCTACCGCTTTCCATCTGGAAAGACTGGCTGAACATGGCGCAACTGAACACCACCGCCGCAGTTTTGGGCCGGTGAAACGCGCACTGGGACGGGTGTCCTGAGTCAAGACGCACTAAGTAACGCGGAATCTGAAGATGGCTGAACCACGTTTCGTACACCTGCGGGTGCACAGCGACTATTCCATGATTGATGGGCTGGCAAAGACCGGGCCGCTGGTGAAAAAGGCGGCCGCGCTTGGCATGCCCGCGCTGGCGATCACCGATTTTACCAACCTGTGTGGTCTGGTTAAGTTCTACGGAACGGCGCACGGTGCCGGATTAAAGCCGGTGATAGGCGCCGACTTTCACGTTCAGAGCGAGTTGCTCGCCGATGAAATGACGCAAATCACCGTCCTGGCGATGAATAACGACGGCTACCAGAACCTGACGCTGCTGATCTCGCGCGCCTATCAGCGCGGTTACGGGGCGCTCGGCCCGTGGATTGACCGGGAATGGCTGGCGGAGCTGAGCGAAGGACTGCTGCTGCTCTCCGGCGGCAGAATGGGTGACGTCGGCAGGTGTCTGCTGCGCGGCAACATGGCTCTGGCGGAACAGTGCGTCGATTTTTATCAACAGTACTTCCCGGATCGCTTCTATCTGGAGTTGATCCGTACTGGTCGCCCGGATGAAGAGAACTATCTGCATGGCGCCGTTGCGCTTGCAGAGGCGCGCGGCTTACCGGTAGTGGCGTCTAACGATGTGCGCTTTATCAATGCCGACGATTTTGACGCGCACGAAATTCGCGTTGCCATCCACGATGGGTTTACCCTCGACGATCCGAAGCGACCGCGTAACTATTCGCCGCAGCAGTACATGCGCAGCGAAGACGAGATGTGCGAGCTGTTTTCCGATATTCCGGAAGCGCTGGAAAACAGCGTAGAAATTGCCAAACGCTGTAACGTGACCGTCCGTCTGGGTGAGTACTTCCTGCCGCAGTTCCCGACCGGTGAAATGACGACGGAAGATTTCCTGGTCCTGAAATCGAAGGAAGGGCTGGAAGATCGTCTCGAATTTTTGTTCCCGGATGAAGCTGAACGCAATGAGAAGCGCCCCCCTTACGATGAACGTCTGGAGATTGAACTTCAGGTTATCAACCAGATGGGATTCCCGGGCTACTTCCTGATCGTAATGGAGTTTATCCAGTGGTCGAAGGACAACGGCGTACCGGTAGGACCTGGGCGTGGTTCGGGTGCGGGATCGCTGGTGGCCTACGCGCTGAAAATTACCGATCTCGATCCGCTGGAATTTGACCTGCTGTTTGAACGCTTCCTGAACCCGGAACGTGTCTCAATGCCCGACTTCGACGTCGACTTCTGCATGGAGAAACGCGACCAGGTTATCGATCACGTGGCCGAGATGTACGGCCGCGACGCGGTATCGCAGATTATTACCTTCGGTACGATGGCGGCGAAAGCGGTTATTCGCGATGTGGGCCGCGTGCTGGGTCATCCGTACGGCTTTGTGGATCGCATTTCCAAGCTGGTGCCGCCCGATCCTGGCATGACGCTGGCGAAAGCCTTTGAGGCTGAGCCGCAGCTGCCGGAAATCTACGAAGCAGACGAAGAAGTTAAAGCGCTGATCGACATGGCGCGCAAGCTGGAAGGGGTCACCCGTAACGCCGGTAAACACGCCGGTGGGGTGGTGATCGCGCCAACGAAAATTACCGATTTCGCGCCGCTGTACTGCGACGAAACCGGGTCGCATCCGGTCACCCAGTTCGACAAGAACGATGTGGAATATGCCGGTCTGGTGAAGTTCGACTTCCTTGGCCTGCGTACGCTTACCATCATCGATTGGGCGCTGAAGATGATCAACCCGCGCCGCGCCAAACAGGGCCTGGAGCCGATTGATATCGCGGCGATCCCGCTGGATGACAAGAAAAGCTTCGACATGCTGCAGCGCTCGGAAACCACGGCGGTATTCCAGCTTGAATCCCGCGGCATGAAAGATCTGATTAAACGTCTGCAGCCTGACTGCTTCGAAGATATGATCGCCCTGGTGGCCCTGTTCCGTCCGGGCCCGCTGCAGTCGGGGATGGTGGACAACTTTATCGACCGTAAGCACGGGCGGGAAGAGATCTCCTATCCGGATGTTCAGTGGCAGCACGAATGCCTGAAGCCGGTACTGGAACCGACCTATGGCATCATCCTGTACCAGGAACAGGTCATGCAGATCGCCCAGGAACTCTCCGGTTACACCCTTGGCGGCGCGGATATGCTGCGCCGTGCAATGGGTAAGAAAAAGCCGGAAGAGATGGCCAAGCAGCGCGGTACCTTCGAAGAAGGGGCAAAGAAAAACGGCGTTGATGGCGAACTGGCGATGAAAATCTTCGATCTGGTAGAGAAATTTGCCGGATACGGGTTTAACAAGTCGCACTCCGCAGCCTATGCGCTGGTCTCCTACCAGACGCTGTGGTTGAAAGCGCACTACCCGGCCGAGTTTATGGCCGCGGTAATGACCGCCGATATGGACAACACCGAAAAGGTGGTCGGTCTGGTCGATGAGTGCTGGCGCATGGGGCTCAAAATCCTGCCGCCGGATATTAACTCGGGTCAGTATCACTTCCACGTGAATGACGACGGGGAAATTGTTTACGGCATTGGCGCGATTAAGGGCGTGGGCGAAGGCCCCATCGAAGCTATTATCGAAGCGCGTAACCAGGGCGGTTATTTCCGCGAGCTGTTCGACCTGTGTGCGCGAACCGATATCAAAAAGCTTAATCGTCGGGTTCTGGAAAAGCTGATTATGTCCGGGGCGTTCGACCGCCTGGGGCCGCATCGCGCTGCGCTGATGAACTCGCTGGCCGATGCCCTGAAGGCGGCCGATCAACACTCTAAAGCCGAAGCCATTGGTCAGGCGGATATGTTTGGCGTGCTGGCAGATGAGCCGGAGCAAATCGAGCAATCCTATGCCAATTGCCAACCGTGGCCAGAACATACGGTACTGGAAGGCGAGCGTGAAACGTTAGGTTTGTATCTGACCGGACACCCGATCAACCAGTATCTGAAAGAAATTGAGCGTTATGTCGGCGGCTATCGGCTTAAAGACATGCATCCGACCGAACGTGGTAAAATGACCACGGCGGCTGGGCTCGTCATTGCCGCGAGGGTTATGGTCACCAAGCGCGGCAATCGTATCGGTATCTGTACGCTGGATGACCGCTCCGGGCGGCTGGAAGTGATGTTATTCACGGAAGCACTGGAAAAATACCAGCATTTGCTGGAAAACGACCGCATACTTATCGTCAGCGGACAGGTCAGCTTTGATGACTTCAGTGGCGGGCTTAAAATGATGGCCCGTGAAGTGATGGATATTGACGAAGCCCGGGAAAAATATGCTCGCGGGCTTGCTATCTCGCTGACGGACAGGCAAATTGATGACCAGCTTTTAAACCGACTCCGTCAGTCTCTGGAACCCCATCGTTCGGGGACCATTCCAGTACATCTCTACTATCAGAGGGCGGATGCACGTGCGCGATTGCGCTTTGGTGCAACGTGGCGCGTCTCTCCGAGCGATCGTTTACTCAACGATCTCCGTGGCCTTATTGGTTCGGAGCAGGTGGAACTGGAGTTTGACTAATACAGGAATACTATGAGTCTGAATTTCCTTGATTTCGAACAGCCGATTGCAGAGCTGGAAGCGAAAATCGATTCTCTGACCGCCGTGAGCCGTCAGGATGAAAAACTGGATATTAACATCGACGAAGAAGTGCATCGTCTGCGTGAAAAAAGCGTAGAACTGACGCGCAAAATCTTTGCCGATCTTGGCGCATGGCAGGTTGCCCAACTGGCGCGCCATCCTCAGCGTCCGTACACCCTGGATTATGTCCGCCTGGCATTTGATGAGTTCGACGAACTGGCAGGCGACCGTGCCTATGCCGACGATAAAGCTATTGTCGGCGGTATTGCGCGTCTCGACGGTCGTCCGGTGATGATCATTGGCCACCAGAAAGGGCGCGAAACCAAAGAAAAAATTCGCCGCAATTTCGGGATGCCAGCTCCGGAAGGTTACCGTAAAGCACTGCGTCTGATGGAGATGGCCGAGCGTTTCAACATGCCAATCATCACCTTCATCGACACGCCGGGAGCTTATCCAGGTGTGGGGGCTGAAGAGCGCGGCCAGTCCGAAGCGATTGCCCGCAACCTGCGCGAAATGTCACGTCTGAGCGTACCGGTTATCTGCACCGTTATTGGTGAAGGTGGCTCCGGTGGCGCACTGGCGATTGGCGTGGGCGATAAAGTGAATATGCTGCAGTACAGCACCTATTCCGTTATCTCCCCGGAAGGCTGTGCGTCCATTCTGTGGAAAAGTGCCGATAAAGCCCCGCTGGCTGCAGAAGCGATGGGCATTGTTGCTCCGCGTCTGAAAGAGCTGAAGCTTATCGACTCTATCATTCCAGAACCGCTGGGTGGTGCACACCGTAAGCCAGAAGTCATGGCTGCGTCGTTGAAAGCACAGCTGTTGGCGGATCTCGCCGACCTCGACGTGCTGAACAAAGAAGAGTTGCTTAACCGTCGTTACCACCGTCTGATGAGCTACGGCTACGCGTAAGCCGCGCATTAATCTCAAAAAGCCGCACACTGTTGCGGCTTTTTTTATGTCTGACGTTTACCTCAACTATGCTTAGTGAATGTTTTTAAAGGAGGTATACCGTGAACATCATTGCCATTATGGGGCCGCACGGCGTCTTTTATAAAGACGAACCCATCAAGGAGCTGGAGCAGGCGTTAGCTTCACGTGGTTATCAACTCATCTGGCCGCAGAACAGTGCCGATCTGTTGAAATTCATCGAACATAATCCGCGTATCTGCGGCGTCATTTTCGACTGGGACGAGTACGATCTGGAGCTGTGCAGCGATATTAATCGACTCAATGAATACCTGCCGCTGTATGCCTTTATCAATACCCATTCCACGATGGATGTCAGCGCGCACGATATGCGCATGGCGCTGTGGTTTTTCGAGTATTCACTGGGTGTAGCGGACGACATTGCGACCCGCATTCAGCAATATACCGGCGAGTATCTGGATAACATCACGCCGCCGTTTACCCGCGCGCTTTTCACCTACGTCAAAGAGGGGAAATATACCTTCTGTACGCCGGGCCATATGGCGGGCACCGCCTATCAAAAAAGTCCGGTGGGATGCCTGTTTTATGATTTCTTTGGTGGGAATACGTTAAAAGCGGATGTATCGATCTCGGTCACCGAGCTCGGATCGCTGCTGGATCATACCGGCCCGCATCTGGAGGCAGAGGAGTACATTGCGCGCACCTTTGGGGCGGAGCAGAGCTACATGGTCACCAACGGTACCTCGACATCGAACAAGATTGTCGGCATGTATGCTGCACCGGTCGGGAGTACGGTGCTGATTGACCGCAACTGCCACAAATCGCTGGCCCATCTGCTGATGATGAGCGACGTCATTCCGCTCTGGCTATCACCCACGCGTAACGCGTTGGGCATTCTCGGCGGGATCCCACGGCGTGAATTTTCTCATGCTGCCATCGAAGATAAAGTGGCCTCGGTTCCCGGGGCGAGTTGGCCGGTGCATGCGGTGATCACCAACTCCACCTACGACGGCCTGCTGTATAACACTAACTGGGTGAAGCAAACGCTGGATGTTCCCTCCATTCATTTTGACTCAGCGTGGGTGCCTTACACCAATTTCCACCCGATTTATGCCGGGAAAAGCGGGATGAGCGGCGAGCGGGTACCGGGAAAAGTGTTCTTTGAAACCCAGTCCACGCACAAAATGCTGGCGGCCTTTTCGCAGGCCTCGCTGATCCACATTAAGGGTGACTACGATGAAGAGACCTTCAACGAAGCCTTTATGATGCACACCACCACTTCACCGAGCTATCCGCTGGTGGCCTCGATTGAAACCGCGGCGGCGATGCTGCGCGGTAATCCGGGTAAACGGCTGATCAATCGCTCGGTTGAACGGGCTCTGCATTTTCGTAAAGAGGTGCAGCGCCTCAAGGATGAAGCCGACGGCTGGTTCTTCGATATCTGGCAGCCGAACGATATCGAAGAAGCCGAGTGCTGGCCGGTGGCGCCTGGAGAGAGCTGGCATGGCTTTCGCGATGCCGATGCGGATCATATGTTCCTCGATCCGGTCAAAGTGACGATCCTGACGCCGGGCATGGACGAGCAGGGGGTGATGAGTGACGAGGGGATCCCGGCAGCGCTGGTGGCGAAATTCCTCGATGAACGCGGCGTGGTGGTAGAAAAAACTGGCCCTTACAATCTGCTATTTCTGTTCAGTATCGGCATCGATAAGACCCGGGCGATGGGTCTGCTGCGTGGGCTGATGGAATTCAAGCGCGCGTACGATCTTAATTTACGGGTCAGGAATATGCTGCCGGATTTGTATGCCGAGGATCCTGATTATTACCGCAATATGCGCATCCAGGATCTGGCGCAAGGGATCCACCGCCTGATTCGCCAGCACGATCTGCCGCGCCTGATGTTGCAGGCCTTTGACGTCCTGCCGGAGATGAAGCTCACCCCGCACGAAGCCTGGCAGCGTCAGGTGCGGGGTGATGTCGAAACGGTGGAACTGGAAAATCTGGTGGGCAGGATCTCCGCTAATATGATCCTGCCTTACCCCCCGGGCGTACCGCTGTTGATGCCTGGAGAGATGATCACCGAACAGAGCCGGGCGGTGCTCGATTTTCTGTTGATGCTTTGCTCTATTGGCCGCCATTATCCAGGCTTCGAAACGGATATTCACGGCGCAAAACGCGACGAAAACGGCATCTACAGGGTAAGGGTCCTAAAAGCGCAGTGACCGCTTGCGCGCTAAGGGCTTTCAGATATACCGTTCAGGCACACTAAAAAGGAGAGGCTATGCTGGGTTTAAAGCAGGTTCACCATATTGCAATTATTGCGACCAACTACGCCGTCAGTAAGGCGTTCTACTGCGATACGCTGGGTTTTACTCTGCAGAGTGAGTTTTATCGCGAAGAGCGCGACTCCTGGAAGGGCGATCTGGCGCTTAACGGCCAGTATGTTATTGAGCTGTTTTCTTTCCCTTTCCCGCCGGCGCGCCCGTCCCGGCCGGAAGCCTGCGGTCTGCGTCACCTTGCCTTCAGCGTAGATGACATCGACCAGGCGGTGCTGCATCTTGAAGCGCATGGCGTAAAATGCGAAGCCATTCGCATCGATCCGTTTACCGATAAGCGCTTCACCTTTTTCAACGATCCGGATGGCCTGCCGCTGGAGCTGTATCAGCAGTAACGCTTGCCTCTCGTCGCAATGCCCGGTAATTTGCCGGGCATCTTCCTGCATAAACAATGACGATGACCACACCCGATCTTCATCACGCTATCGACCCGTATCGCCGTCTGCTGGTGGGGTTTAGCGGTGGGCTGGATTCCACCGTGCTGCTGCATCGCCTGATGCGTATGCGAGAACAGGAGCCAGGCCTCGAGCTGCGTGCTATTCATATTCATCACGGCCTGAGCCCGGACGCCAACAGTTGGGCCAGCCACTGCGAAACCCTCTGCCGCGAATGGAATATCCCCTTGATTGTGGTGCGGGTGACGCTGGCCGAAGAGGGGTTGGGTATTGAGGCGCAGGCGCGGAAAGCGCGCTATGCCGCTTTTCACGATGCGCTGTTACCTGACGAAGCGCTGGTTACGGCGCAGCATCTGGACGATCAGTGCGAAACCTTCCTGCTGGCGCTTAAGCGCGGCAGCGGCCCGGCAGGGCTGTCGGGCATGCCTGCGCGGGCACGTTTTGCTGGTACCGAACAGCTTCGCCCGTTGCTCAGCGAGACGCGTGCATCGCTCCTGGACTGGGCGCAGTGTCAGGGATTGCGCTGGATTGAGGATGAAAGCAATCAGGATGATGGTTATGACCGCAATTTTCTGCGCCTGCGCGTGCTGCCGCTGCTGACCGCACGCTGGCCGTATTTTGCGCAAGCCACCACCCGCAGTGCCGAACTCTGCGCAGAGCAGGAACAGCTGTTGGATGAACTGCTGGCCGAGGAGCTGGCGTCATTACTCTCTGACGACGGGTCGCTGGCTATTGCACCGCTGCGGACAATGAGTGCCGTGCGTCGGGCGGCCATTCTGCGGCGCTGGATTGCTACGCATGGGGCGCTGATGCCCTCGCGCGCGCTGCTGAACCGTCTCTGGGACGAAGTGGCGCTGGCCCGGGAAGATGCCGCCCCGCGCCTGCGTTCCGGTGAGGCTGAAATCAGACGTTTTCGCGATCGGCTGTGGTGGGTGAAATGCCAGCCATCGCTGGCCGACCGGGTTATTGCCTGGCGACACCCGCTCGAGCCGCTGATGTTACCTCAGGGGCTGGGAACACTGTCCCTCACGGCGGGTGGTAATCTGCGTCTGCCTCAGCCCGATGAGCCGGTCACGGTGCGTTTTCGTGCCAGCGGGACGTTGCACATCGTCGGGCGGAACGGTGGGCGTAAGATTAAAAAAATCTGGCAGGAGTTGAACGTTGCCCCCTGGCTGCGCGATACCACGCCGCTGCTGTTTTACGGCGAGACGCTGGTGGCTGCGGCAGGGACGTTCGTGACTCTGGATGGCGTGGCTGAGACGGGGAAGGGCGTACAGCTGGAGTGGAAAGCGTAACGGGCAGCAGGGCCGCCCGTCACACACATCAGGACTCGCTCACCACGACGGTGCCGATTTCGGGATGACTGAAGCTGGCAATTTTATCGAGACGCAGTTCGCGCGTTGCGCCGCCGTCTTCCACCACCAGGTACTCCACGTTTTTACGGGAGACCAGATCGCTCGCCTTCGCCTTCAGAACCTCGCCATCTTTAAGTGCCAGCGCCAGGATATAATGGTGCTGGCAGGCAAGTTCGAGGTTGTCATAGTCATCACAATTGATGGGTTGATAGGTATCATTCATTGACATAATCGCTCACCAGTAAATTCGCAGCAGCATATGCCGCTTTTTCTCTGATCGACTCTGAAAGCGTATCATCCGATGCGACTTCATTCAGAACTTTCAATACACAGCCCAACGCATCAGGGATATACCCCAGATCGCCGCTGGCAATTTCCGCATACCGTTTGCGAATTAGCTCACAATAATTATTCACATCCCCTCCTGCCAGCGCACTGACTTTACTGTGAGATACCCTTAAGCCTACGAAGATAAACTCGGTTTAGCAAGGTGACTATACCATACTCATTTAAGCAATATCAGCAGCTTGATGTCGCAGACATTCGCGAGGCGATAACAGCCTTTTTATTGATATTTCGCTACAATGCGCACCTGATTCGAAAGGAGTTCTCTGATGGCGCTTAAAGCGACAATTTACAAAGCCACGGTCAATGTGGCGGATTTAGATCGCAACCAGTTTTTGGATGCGACTTTGACGCTGGCGCGTCACCCCTCTGAAACCCAGGAGCGCATGATGCTGCGCCTGCTGGCATGGATGAAGTATGCCAACGAGCGGCTGCAGTTCACCCGTGGGCTGAGTGCGGAAGACGAACCGGAAGCCTGGCAGCTTAACGATCATCTGGGGATTGATCTCTGGATTGAGCTCGGCCTGCCGGATGAGCGGCGGATCAAGAAAGCCTGCACCCAGTCGGGTGAAGTGGCCTTGTTTGCCTATAACAGCCGCGCGGCGGAAATCTGGTGGCAACAGAACAAGAACAAATGTGCGCAGTTCTCCAATCTGTCGGTCTGGTATCTGGATGATGAACAGCTGGCTCAGCTGAGTGCATTTGCCGGGCGGACCATGATCCTGCAGGCAACGATCCAGGACGGCGCCATCTGGTTATCGGATGCTGAGAATAATCTGGAAATTCATCTTGAAGCCTGGCAGTCACCTTCATGATTGTCCTGTCCCGAACGGTCACCCTTCCTGATAGCGAGGTCGAGATTACGGCGATCCGTGCACAGGGCGCGGGCGGGCAGCATGTGAATAAAGCCTCAACGGCTATCCATCTGCGCTTTGACATTCGGGCATCCAGCCTGCCAGAGTATTATAAAGAACGTCTGCTGGCCGCCAGCCACCATCTCATCACCAGCGATGGGGTGATTATTATTAAGGCGCAGGAGTACCGCAGCCAGGAGATGAACCGTGAAGCAGCGCTTTCCCGGCTGGTGGCGGTAATACAAGAGTTAACGACGGTACAAAAAAGTCGTCGGGCAACCCGTCCGACACGGGCATCAAAAGAGCGTCGCCTGTCCTCGAAATCGCAGAAATCGACGGTGAAGTCGCTGCGTGGCAAAGTGCGCCGCCCTCAGGATTAGTCGGGAATAGATAAGGAATTTAGGGTGAAAACAGCGATATTTTCAGTAATGGCAGCAGGTGCGCTGTTGGTCCTGATGGGATGCCATAACCGTACGGAAGTGCAGGCGCTGGCGTCAGGTCAGATGGAAGCATTAAAGCCGATGCAGCAAAGCTGGCGCGGTGTATTGCCCTGTGCCGATTGTGAAGGGATTGAAACCTCGCTGTTTCTGGAAAAAGACGGTACCTGGGTAATGAACCAGCATTATCAGGGCGCAAAAGCCCCATCCTCTTTTGCCACTTACGGCAGCTGGGCGCGAACGGCTGATAAGCTTGTGCTGACGGCGACCGATGGCGAGAAACACTATTTCCGGGCTAAAGGCGCGGCGCTGGAGATGCTGGATCGGGAAGGTAATCCTATTGATTCGCAGCTGAACTACACGCTTGAACCAGTGACCGCTGCGCTGCCGTCCACATCGATGGCGATGCGGGGGATGTATTTCTATATGGCGGATGCGGCGATATTTACCGACTGTATGACCGGTAAAAAGGTGAGCGTGACCAATAACGCTCAGTTGGAACGGGATTATGCGGCGGCGCGTGGCAGTGATAGCAAACCGGTGCTGTTAACGGTAAACGGCCATTTTACTCTGGAGCCGAATCCGGATAGCGGAGAAAGCGTTAAAACGCTGGTGCCAGACAGAGATGCTCGCTTTGAGCCCGGCAAAAACTGCGACAGCAAATAGCTGACATAAAAAACCCCGCATCAGCGGGGTTTTTTGCGGCTTATGCCTTGATGGCTTTCACCAGGTAATCAAGGATTTCGCTGGTTTTGATCATCTGCTTCTCACCGTTGCGACGGTATTTGTACTCGATTTCTTCATTATCAAGATTACGGTCGCCAATAACAACGGTATGCGGAATACCGATCAGTTCCATATCAGCAAACATCACACCCGGACGCTCTTTACGATCGTCCATCAGCACTTCGATACCCTGCGCACGCAGTTCGCTGTACAGCTTCTCTGCCAGCTCCTGCACGCGGTAGGACTTGTGCATATTCATTGGCAGGATCGCCACATGGAACGGTGCAATGTTGTCCGGCCAGACGATCCCGCGCTCGTCATGGTTCTGCTCGATTGCCGCAGCTACGACGCGCGTAATCCCGATCCCGTAGCAACCCATGGTCAGCGTCTGGTTACGACCGTCTTCACCTTGTACCGCTGCGTTCAGCGCCTGGGAATACTTGGTGCCCAGCTGGAAGATGTGACCGACTTCGATGCCGCGTTTGATCTGCAGCACGCCCTGGCCATCCGGGCTTGGATCGCCTGCGACCACGTTACGGATATCGGCCACTTCTGGCGTCGCCGCGTCGCGATCCCAGTTAATGCCAAAGTAATGTTTACCGTCGATGTTCGCACCGGCAGAGAAATCGCTCATCGCGGCAACGGTACGGTCGATAACCACCGGAACAGGCAGATTAACCGGGCCGAGAGAGCCTGGGCCGGCATTCACTACCGCGCGGATGTCCGCTTCGGTCGCGAAGGTCAGCGGGCTGGCAACCTGCGGCAGTTTTTCTGCTTTCACTTCATTCAGCTCGTGATCGCCACGCACCAGCAGGGCAACCAGCGGGTAGCTGCTGCCTTCAACCGCTTTCACCAGCAGGGTTTTAACGGTTTTCTCAACCGGCAGATTGAACTGCTCAACCAGCTCGGCGATGGTTTTGGCGTTTGGCGTATCAACCAGGGTCATCTCCTGGGTCGCCGCTGCGCGTGGCGCTTTTGGTGCCAGCGCTTCGGCAAACTCGATGTTAGCCGCGTAGTCGGAGGTGTCGGAGAAGATCACATCGTCTTCGCCGCTCTGCGCCAGAACCTGGAATTCATGGGACGCGCTGCCGCCGATGGAGCCGGTGTCGGCCAGCACTGCACGGAAATCCAGACCCATGCGGGTGAAGATTTTGCTGTACGCGTCGTACATCTTGTCATAGGTCTCTTGCAGCGAGTCCTGTGAGGTATGGAAGGAGTATGAATCCTTCATCACAAATTCACGGGAACGCATGACGCCAAAACGAGGGCGTACTTCGTCGCGGAATTTAGTCTGGATCTGATAGAAGTTCAGCGGCAGCTGCTTGTAAGAGCTCAGCTCGTTACGAATCAGGTCGGTGATCACCTCTTCGTGAGTCGGGCCAAGGACAAACGGGCGCTCGCCACGGTCAACAAAGCGCAGCAATTCCGGGCCGTACTGCTCCCAGCGGCCACTCTCAACCCACAGGTCAGCAGGCTGAACCACAGGCATGGACACCTCAATGGCACCGGCGTTATCCATCTCTTCACGCACGATGTTTTCGACTTTTCTCAGGACGCGCAGGCCGGTCGGCAGCCAGGTATACAACCCGGAGGCCAGCTTGCGGATCATCCCGGCGCGCAGCATCAGCTGATGGCTGATGACTTCGGCGTCGGCAGGCGTCTCCTTCAGAGTGGAGAGCAGATATTGGCTAGTACGCATGTTGTTACGGTTCCATTTCGACGATTGGAACAGGCTGACAGGTCAGCCTGACACAAAAAAAGTGGTTTAGTTTACCAGTGTGGCCATGATGCCAAAAGAGAGGACAATAAAATTACTGCGCTTCCAGGGCAAACACTTCGAAGCCTGCCTCGGTGACGCGCCAGCGAACATTAAAATCCAGCAGCAGAACGGCGTAGGTTTTCCCGGCTTCTTCCTCTTTGCGGTAGGCCGGACGGGGATCTTGCGCCAGGACATCGACGATAAAATCCTGCAGGCGAGGGTAGCGCTTTTCCAGCAGCGCGAACTGTGCGGTCAGCGCATCGGTAAAGTACACCGGCATGTCTGCCTGCGGTGCCTGCTGGGCATAGCTTGCGCGGGCATCCGGTAAGGCTTCGGCAAAGGGCAGGTAAGGTTTGATATCCACCACCGGCGTGCCGTCGACCAGATCCAGGCTGCCAAGCTCAAGGATTACCTGATCTTTCTGACAGCGAATACCTTTTAACTCGACCAGCGACATCCCGACCGGATTCGGCCGGAAGGTCGATCGCGTGGCAAAGACGCCCATTCTGGTGTTACCGCCCAAACGGGGCGGGCGCACGGTGGGACGCCAGCCACCTGCCATGGTCTGATGAAAGATAAACAGTACCCACAGGTGGCTAAACGCTTCCAGTCCGCGCACGGCATCGGCTTGATTATACGGCGCTATCAGGTGAAGTTCGCCACCGCCGCTTTTCACCAGACCTGGCTGGCGCGGCACGGCAAACTTCTCTTTATAGGGAGAACGGATAACGCCTATCTGCTCGAACTGGAAAGCACTCATTTCGCCGAGACGTTAAGGGCTGAACCTATGCAAACGGCCTGACGATAGCAGCCTGGCGTACCGCTGGTCACTTCACAGCTGTGCAGCAGGACGGCATTAGCCTTCATTTTAGAGGCATTCACCTGCATGCGTTTACGCGCAGTCGGGATATTCGGAGGAGAGTCCTGATTGCTGGCCTGGCAAGAATCGCCTGAGACTTCACCGAGGTCGCGGAAAGGTTTACCCACTAGCTCTTCGGCATTGGTATAGATTTTGACGGGCGCAGGGCGCGGCGCTTTCGGTTTCTCTGGCTCTGCTTTAGGCGGGGTTGCTGTGCTTTTAACAGGTTCAACAGGAGATCTGCTTAGCATGGAACAGCCGCTCAGCATCAGTGCTAAAAGACAGATCGGTAAAGCACGCATAGTAATTCCTCAGTGAATAATCAAATCGTCAGCTATTGAATCAGTTGCCTGCATAAATGACAAGACGGGCTTACGCCCGTCCTGAATGATATTACACAAAGGTCAGATTACCAGCCTTTAACTGCACCGCCGTTAAAGACTTTGTTCGCTTCCTGGTAAACTTCATCAGACTGATACGCCTCAACGAATTTCTTCACGTTTTCGGCATCTTTATTGTCTTCACGGGTAACGATCAGGTTTACGTACGGGGAGTCTTTATCTTCCACGAAGATACCGTCTTTCGCTGGGGTCAGGTTAATCTGGCTGGCGTAGGTCGTGTTGATAACCGCCAGTGCGATCTGTGCATCGTCCAGAGAACGCGGCAGCTGCGGCGCTTCCAGTTCAACAATTTTCAGATTTTTTGGGTTCTCGGTCACGTCCAGAACGGTCGGCAGCAGGCCAACACCGTCTTTCAGTTTGATCAGGCCCACTTTCTGCAGCAGCAGCAGGGAACGGCCAAGGTTGGTTGGATCGTTCGGAACGGCAACCTGAGAACCGTCCTGCAGTTCATCGACGGATTTGATTTTTTTGGAGTAGCCCGCAATCGGATAGACGAAGGTGTTTCCTGCTGCGACCAGCTTGTAGCCGCGATCTTTGATCTGCTGATCCAGGTACGGTTTGTGCTGGAAGGCGTTGGCGTCGATATCGCCTTTGCTCAGCGCTTCGTTAGGCAGAACGTAATCGTTAAAGGTTACCAGCTCAACGTCGAGGCCATACTTCTCTTTGGCTACCTTCGCAGCCGTTTCTGCAACCTGCTGTTCCGCACCGACGATAACGCCCACTTTAATGTGGTTTGGATCTTTTTCGTCCTGACCGCAACCCACCAGAGCCAGAGAGCCGATCAGCGCGCCTAACGCTGCATAGGTCTTAAATTTAAACGCCATGTTTTTATCCTTAACTCGTTGAGTTTGTATTGTGTAACGTTATTTATGCGTAACAGCCCGGACGATGCGATCGCCAGAGAATTGAATGAGGTAAACCAGCACGACCAGCAGCACCAGAACGGTATTCATGACGGTAGCATTGTAGCCAATATAGCCATACTGATAGCCGATCTGACCTAAACCACCTGCACCTACCGCACCGCCCATTGCAGAGTAACCCACCAGGGTAATCAGTGTAATGGTTGCCGCATTCACCAGACCCGGCAGGGCTTCTGGCAGTAAGACCTTACGTACAATCTGCATCGGCGTAGCACCCATTGCGCGTGAAGCCTCAATCAGACCCGTTGGGATCTCTAACAGCGCGTTCTCAACCATACGGGCAATAAAGGGCGCCGCACCCACGGTCAGAGGAACGATTGCTGCCTGCAGGCCAATAGACGTGCCCACAATAACGCGCGTAAACGGAATCATCCACACCAACAGAATAATGAAGGGGATGGAACGGAAGATGTTCACCAGCGCCGAGAGGGTGCGATAAAGTTTGGCGTTCTCAATAATTTGACCCGGGCGGGTGACATACAGCAGCACGCCTACCGGCAAACCAATCACAAAACCGAAAAAGCCGGATACAAAGGTCATCGCCAGCGTTTCCCATACGCCGCGCGCCAGCAACCACATCATTGGCTCAGACATAACCCAGTACCTCTACTTTTACATGATGTTCCTGCAGCCAGGCGATAGCGGCTTGCGTGTCCTGTTGCGTGCCATGCATTTCTGTCAGCATGATGCCGAACTTAACGCCGCCGGCGTAATCCATCTGCGCGCTAATAATGTTGTTGTTCACGTTGAAGCGACGGGCGGTTTCAGACAGCAGCGGCGCATCCACGGACTTACCGGTAAATTCCATGCGCAGCATCGGAACACTGTCGGCTTCAGGGGTGCTTTTTAAACGTGCCTGATAATCTTCCGGAATATCCAGATGCAGTGTGGCCTGGATAAACTGCTGCGCCAGCGGGGTTTTCGGGTGCGAGAACACTTCGCTGACGGTGTCTTGTTCAATCAGCTCACCGTTACTGATCACTGCCACACAGTCACAGATGCGTTTGACGACATCCATTTCATGGGTAATAAGGAGGATGGTCAGCCCCAGACGACGGTTAATGTCTTTCAACAGTTCCAGAATCGAACGGGTAGTGGCCGGATCCAGCGCGCTGGTGGCTTCATCGCACAGCAGGACTTTTGGATTGCTTGCCAGTGCGCGTGCAATCGCGACACGCTGTTTTTGCCCACCGGATAAGTTTGCCGGGTAGACATCATGCTTATCGCTCAGACCGACCAGCTCCAGCAACTCTGTCACGCGACGTTTGATTTCGTCCTTTGGCGTGTTGTCCAGCTCCAGCGGTAAGGCAACATTGCCAAATACGGTGCGGGACGCCAGCAGGTTAAAGTGCTGGAAAATCATGCCAATCTGACGGCGGGCTTTGGTTAATTCGGTTTCGGAGAGCCTGGTCAGGTCCTGATTATCAACCTGGACGATGCCCTCGGTTGGACGTTCGAGCAGGTTAACGCAACGAATGAGTGTGCTTTTACCTGCACCTGAGGCGCCAATGACGCCATAAATCTGCCCAGCCGGAACATGCAGGCTAACGTTGTTCAACGCCTGAATGGTACGGTTCCCTTGCTGGAACACTTTGGTGATATTCGAAAGTTTAATCATTAGATTATTTTTATCGTTTGTAAGTGAGTCGTGGCATTTTCTGCTGCCTGATACGGGCGATGACCGTCAACAAAATGGATGTTAAGGCATCCAGACGTCTAAATCAATCCAACTCTGTGTGATGAGCACTTTATTGCGCAGTGATTCATGAGATACTACGAAGACACCCCTTTTCAGGAGCAAACCGGTGGCGAAATCAGTACCCGCAATTTTTCTCGATCGTGACGGCACGATTAATGTCGATCATGGTTACGTGCATGAGATAGATGAATTCGAATTCATTGATGGCGTAATAGAAGCCATGCGTGAATTAAAAGAGATGGGCTATGCGCTGGTGGTGGTGACCAATCAGTCGGGCATTGCACGCGGTAAATTCACCGAAGCGCAGTTTGAGACCCTGACTGAATGGATGGACTGGTCGCTGGCCGATCGTGGTGTCGATCTGGATGGTATCTATTATTGTCCGCATCACCCGCAGGGCACAGTTGAAGAGTATCGCCAGACGTGCGATTGCCGTAAACCGCATCCGGGCATGTTCATCTCTGCTCAGGAGTTTCTTGATATAGATATGAGCGCTTCCTATATGGTGGGCGACAAACTGGAAGACATGCAGGCAGCAGCTGCGGCAGGTATCGGGCATAAAGTTCTGGTGCGCACAGGTAAACCCGTCACGCCCGAAGCAGAAAATGCAGCAGATTGGGTGATTAATAGCCTGGCAGAGCTGCCGGCAACCCTTAAAAAGCAGTAAAAGCAGGCGTTATGGCGAAAAGATGAGCGGTTGAAATAAATTTGTCTTTTTCCGCTTGTCAGCGCCGGAGAACTCCCTATAATGCGCCTCCATCGACACGGCGGATGTGAATCACTTCACACAAACAGCCGGTTCGGTTGAAGAGAAAAGCGAAAATAAACGCTTGACTCTGAAAGAGGAAAGCGTAATATACGCC